>Ga0228535_1000354_pt1 | contig 139015 bp, 110 predicted proteins | sample SJ1metagenome_FD_168457 | JGI IMG/M metagenome (GOLD analysis project Ga0228535, IMG submission 168457) | Enriched culture of PCE-dechlorinating microbial communities from Ithaca, New York, USA - SJ1 | ecosystem: Engineered > Modeled > Simulated communities (microbial... > Unclassified...
ACGGCGTAATGCGCAACAGCCCGTGTCCGGTGCTGATTGTGCCTCAGCCCTGAGGTCGTTTGCCAAATTTCGGAAGCAGGTCGGCACGGCCTGCTTTTTTTAACGTTTCGGCAAGCCAGCGTTTATTTTCGGGTTTATACCAGAAAAAGAACCTCTGCTGGTTAAGTTTTTCCTGTTTTTCGCGGGCAACATACACGGGTTTCAGCGTGTACGGATCGAAACCGGTGTAATACATGGCCGTGGCCAGCGTCATGGGGGTGGGGGTGAAGTCCTGAACCTGTTCCAGCCTGAAGCCCTGCTGCGATGTTTCACAGGCCAGTTCCGCCATATCTTCGGGCCGGCTGCCCGGATGGCTCGAGATAAAATAAGGGATCAGTTGCTGCCTCAGACCGTTTATGCGGTTTATCTCTTCAAATTTCTGCTGAAACTGCACAAAGGTGCGATAATGCGGCTTGCGCATAATCTGGAGTACCTGCGCCGAGCTGTGTTCGGGAGCCACCTTCAGGCGGCCTGAAACATGCCGGATGATCAGTTGCTCCAGATATTCATTCAGCCCGTTGGCTTTCGATTCGGCTTCGCTCCGGCCAATCAGCATGTCGTATCGGATGCCGCTGCCGATGGTGATGCGTTTTATCCCTCTTACTTTAAAAGCCTTGTTGTAAAGCACCGTCATCGGCCGGTGGTCGGTGTTCAGGTTGCGGCAGATAGTCGGGAAAATGCACGAGGGACGTTTGCATTTTTTGCATTTGTCTGTGTCTATGCCTTTCATCCGGTACATATTGGCCGATGGACCACCAAGATCGGTGATATGTCCTTTAAAATCAGGGGCTGCAGCGATTTGCTCCACCTCTTTAAGGATGGATTTTTCGGAACGGCTCACCACAAACTTACCCTGATGGGCCGAAATGGCACAAAATGCGCATCCGCCGAAACATCCCCGGTGCATGTTTACCGAATTTCGGATCATTTCATAAGCGGGAATGGCCCCTCTTTTATGATACCTCGGGTGTGGCTCGCGGGTGTAGGGCAGATCGAAGGAGGCATCAATCTCCGCCTCGTTCATGGGCGGGTTGGGAGGATTCACCACTACGGTAAAATCTCCGTTTCTTTCCAGCAGCCTGGCGCCCTGCCAGCGGTTCGATTCCTCTTCGAAGATGCGGAAATGACGGGCAAAGGTCTTTTTATCGGACAGGCATCCGGAATGCGAGGGCAGTTCAAGGGTGGCTATGCCCGGAAGTTCCGGCAAGGCTTCCCCGGCAGGTATCCGGAAGGCTGTCTGCTCCACATCCTTTATCTTACCGATCTTTTCACCGGCTGCCAGGCGTTTTAGCAGGCTGGTAATTCCCTTTTCCCCCATCCCGAAAACCAGCATATCTGCACCGCTCCAGGTAAGGATGTCGGGTTTCAGGCTGTCGCTCCAGTAATCGTAATGGGTAAGGCGTCGCATGGAGGCTTCGATTCCGCCCAGGATAACGGGTACTTCCGGGTAGAGCTTTTTCAGGATTTGCGTATAAACCACCGAAGCATAATCGGGCCGGAAGCCTGCAGCGCCGCCGGGAGTATAGGCATCGTCGCTTCGCAGGCGTTTGTTGGCAGTATAGTGGTTTACCATGCTGTCCATATTGCCGGCGGTTACCCCGAAAAAAAGCCTGGGTTTCCCAAGTTTTTTAAAGTCGCGAAGGTCGTCGCGCCAGTTGGGCTGCGGCAGTATGGCCACCCGGAACCCCGCATGTTCGGTCAGCCGCCCGATTACAGCGGCACCAAAGGCGGGATGATCGACATAGGCATCACCCGAAACTATGATTACGTCCACCTCGTCCCAGCCCCGGCGGTCGAGCTCTTCGCGCGAAACGGGCAACCAGTCGGTAAGGGGACGTTTTTCAGGGATTTGCATGGGACAAAGGTAGGTTTTTCCGCAATTTGTATGGTTTATTCCTGCAGATGCACGGTATTAAGCCCGAACGATAAAATTACCCCTTCATGGATATTATTTCCTCACAGGCTCCGTTAGATACAAGCAGATAGGCTATCGGGAAAGTTGCAATATTTTTTAAAAACGGATCAAAGATTAAAGCCGATGTTATGCACGATGTTGAGGATCTGAATATCAAACAGGAAATTTTACCCTTTTTTGACTTTACACTGAATTCATTCAGCCGGCTGTCTCTGGGCAAACTTATAATTACTCCGCTGGAAAGTCCTGACAGGATAAGAGAGCGGCAACAGGTTCTGAAGGGGTTTATTAGCAATGCAGGAATCTTCAGGGAATATACGTATTCACGGACGGATTTTTATGAAGTAAAGCGGTTTCTGACGGAAAGTTCCGTGAATAAGTTGAATTTCAGTGACAGGTTAAGGCTGCTGATTTCCGAAAATGACAGAATGGCTTTAAAGGCACGGTTTATTCAATTGATTACTTTCTTTAACAAGCTGAATTCCTGGTATCTGGGACGAATAACGAAAGATGATTTTCCGGACGGCTATAAAGCAGGATTAGCACTTTTACAGGATTTCCTTCAGAAATTCAACCTGCCGTTTTACGACAGGCTGATTTTGGAAAACAGATTCAGAAACAGACATATTGCAGAGCTGTCGGAAATCGTAACGAAACTGCAGACTGCCGGGGAAATTGTTTCGTTTTACAATCGCCTTGCGGAGTTTGAAGCCATGCTGTCGGTAAGTCAGGGCATCCTGAAGTATGGGTTTGTCTTCCCCGAGATATCTTCCAATGATTTAATAATAAACGAATTATATCATCCACTGGTCAAAAATCCGGTAATAAACAACTTTTCAGGCTTTCATAATGTAACCCTGCTTACAGGACCGAATATGTCGGGGAAGTCTACGTACCTTAAAAGTATTGGTGTATGTATCTGGCTGGCACATATTGGGCTGGCTTTGCCGGCTGCTTCAGCACGAATTCCTTTTTATACCGGCATCTTTGTTTCAATCAATCATTCGGATGATATTGCCAGGGGTTACAGTCATTTTATGCAGGAAGTACTTCGGGTGAAGTCTGTTCTTAATGAAGCAGTTAATGGTCAAAAATGTTTTGCGGTATTTGATGAGCTTTTCAAAGGGACTAACCCGGATGATGCATTGGAAATCAGCGCTGCTACGATAGCAGGAATGACAAGACTCAACAATTCTGTTTTCATTATTTCAACCCATCTTCACCTCCTGAATAAGATAAAAGAAAATGAGGCAGGCGATATAAACACCTGCCATCTTGATTGTGATATTGATGGTGAACGCCCCTTCTTTAGCTACAAATTAAGGGAAGGATGGTCAGATTTAAGAATCGGAACACTGCTCTTTAAGCAGGCGGGCATATACCGTTTGCTTGCTGCCACTATTGAGCCGATGATTTCCTGAAACACCCATCCAGATGGTCATCCACCAGCCCTGCGGCCTGCATAAAGGCATAGCAGATGGTGCTTCCGCAGAAAGTGAAGCCTCGCTTTTTCATATCGTGCGACATGGCATCCGACTCCGCGCTGGTGGCAGGAATCTGATTTAATTCAGTCCAGTGGTTAACGATGGTTTTCCCTCCGGTAAACTGCCAGATGTAAGCATCAAATGAGCCGGCTTCTTTTTGAATTTCAAGGAATGCGATGGCATTTTTAATGGTCCCCCTTATCTTTGCCCGGTTGCGGATAATGCCGGAATCACTGAGCAGGCGGTTGTAATCTGCTTCGGTGTATGCAGCAATTTTCACCGCATCAAAATCATCAAACGCCCGGCGGAAGCCCTCTCGTCTGTGCAGTATGGTTTTCCAGCTTAGCCCGGCCTGAAAGGCGTCAAGCACAAGGAACTCAAATAGTTTACGATCGTCGTGAACGGGGACGCCCCATTCGGTGTCGTGGTAATCAATCATCAGCGGGTCGTTGCCCGGCCAGGTGCAGGTTTTCATTGTGAATTTCAGTTAATTGGACGGGGGGCGAGGGGCGGGGGGCAGCATCATGTCTGAAAGGCACTGCTCACCTGAACAGCCGAGCACATGAACACCTGAATGCCTGAATGCCTGAACACCCGAAATTTCCAAATTTATTTATTTCCTGATTCATTAATTAATTACCCCGTTTTCCGTTATAAATCCGGTGATCAATGTGGCGGGGGTAACATCAAAAGCGGGGTTTAAGGCTTCCGATCCGGGATTGGTGACCCGGATGGTATGCATTTGCCCGTTTTCGTCGGGGCCGGTCTGGTAGTGTACTTCGTCCTGGCTGCGGTGTTCTATTTCAATGGCGCTGCCGTCGGCGGTATTGTGGTCGAAGGTTGACAGTGGGGCGGCCACGAAGAAGGGAATACCGAAATGTTTAGCGAGTATAGCTTTTTCATACGTTCCGATTTTGTTGGCAACATCCCCGTTGGCAGCGATGCGGTCGGCACCGGTAATTACCAGGTCAATCATGCCTTTCGACATCAGAAAAGCGCCGGCGTTATCCGGAACGATGGTATGATCCACACCTTCATTGGCAAGCTCCCAGGCCGTGAGGCGGGCACCCTGACTGCGGGGACGGGTTTCGTCGGCGTAAACGTGAAGTTTCTTGCCGTTCCGGCGGGCTGTATAGATCGGTGAGAGGGCACTGCCGTAATCGACAAATCCCAGCCAGCCGGCGTTGCAGTGGGTAAGGATGCGGGCCTCGTCTTTAATCATTGTTTCACCATAGGTTCCGATTTTCTTTGCCGCTTCCACATTGGCAATTGCCAGGTTTTGGGCTTCGTCCAGAGCATTCTGAACTGAAACTTTTCCGGCTTCATAAACCCTGTCGACGGCATAAAACAGGTCGCGTGCGGTAGGGCGGGTGGCACGGATATGCTCCCGTGCAATGTCGGGGTTGGTACTGCCGGCCAGAGCCTGTGCCATAGCGAATCCGGCTGCGGCTCCTATAGCTCCGGCTCCGCGCACCGTCATCCTCCGGATTGCTTCGCAGGTCGATTCATAGTTTTCACACCGCTTTATGTGAAACTCAAAAGGCAGGAGGTTCTGATCAATCATATAAACTACCCTTCCTTCCATCCAAATGGTATGGTAGTGTTTGTCGCCTACTTTCATAAACTGGTTTTGATGGTTTCCGCAAAGATAAGTGCTGTGTCTTAAAGAAAACAGGGAAGAACGGAGTTGCTCCGTCTTCCCTGTAAACAATAGGGTGATTATTGATTTATCGCTTAAGTATGTATCTTACTGATACTGCGCCGTAACCACCTCTGAACCGGTTGTAGGATGCTCCGGGATAATCCCAGGAGTCAACAACCACTATAGTAGGAGCCCAGTCGATGCTCAGGTTCAGGGGTATGTCGTCGAAGGAATAATCGAGCCCGAGAACTCCCGAAACGCCGACTTCATAATACGTGTCGTACCCGACATAGCCATAATCCCAGGTGGTGAAAGAACCTCCAAAACCCCAGTACCACTGAAGATTATCAAGTCCGCTGATCGGATAATGTTTTTCCCAGTAAGCACCGGCTACGATTCCGCCCCAGCGGATACCTCCGAAAATGTCAACGGCATTCGTTTCTGAAAGGAATGTTTTGTAGGATGCAATCAGTCCATAGCCCAGTTTTCCGCCGATTGCTGATTTGTAATCCTGCGCATTACTGACCGAAGCAGTCAGTAAAACAAGTGCGACAACGGTAAGAAGTTTTGCTTTCATAAATGGTGTGTTTGTTAATAATTGGATAGGGTATTAACAACTACAGGTGGAAATAGTTTACTATGCCTGAAAACACCGGATTTTAAAAAGTTCTTACCTGAAATACAGGCAGTCTCCTGATTATTTAATAAGCTTGACGTCAACGGCATTAAGTCCTTTCAGACTTCTTTCGGTTTTAAACGTAACGCGGTTATCCTGTTTCAGGGGGCCGTCGAGCTGGTTGATGTGGATAAAAATGCTTTCTCCGCTTTGCAGATCCCGGATAAAGCCGAATCCTTTGTCTTCATTAAAAAAAGTTACAATCCCTGTGCGTTCGGCCTGCTCGTCGGCGCCTTCTTCTTTGCGCGGTACGCCTATTTCGATGTCTTCTGCCTTTATTACGGTTTTAGCCGATGGGTCGGGCGGAGTATCGGTGATACGGCCATACTCATCCACGTAAGCTATCATGCTGTCAAGGTCGTTTCCGTCGGATGCACTTGATGCTCTTTCAAGTTTGCGGGCTGCCTTGTCTTTTTTCTTTTTCTGTTTCTTTTTCTCGTTTTCGATTTTGTTCCAGGATTGTTGTGATCTTGCCATGAAAGGATTTTAGGTTAATTATCCTGCAATGAGGAATGAATAAATGGTTTTACCGGAAAGCATTAAGAGGTGCGGAATCAGGGTGACCGGTAAAACGTAATGAACTGCAAAGATAGTCATTTTCAGCGATTTTTCATCGTGATGTTTAATATGCAGATTCCTCCGGCATCTTCCGGAGTTTAATGCAGGAAATTCCCGGATTCAGGGTTTTAGCCGCTCAAATACGGCAAGACGGAGGCCGCGCCCCTGATTAAGCTGCAACCTCTCTTCGTTTGCTGCATAGTTATCTGCCTGTTGCAGCGCATCGAAAAATGCCTGTTCCGTTGCAAGTTCCGGACATGCCAGTCTGGTAGCCAGAATTCCTTCAAAGGATACACGGTTTCCTTCTGTCAGTTCGTAACTTCCGGAATACTGGTTACAGCCTCCGAAACCGTGAATGCGTTGCCCGGTATGATCAAAAATCATAAATATTCCGTTTCCACCCTCTGTCTCCATCCTAAGCGCTTGTCCGTTCAGTTCGATGAGTTTCCAGGTTTTGTTGATGAGATGATCGTCGGACAATCCGGTGTTTATTTTCGAAAGTATGTAATTGTCTGCTAGTTCACCCGTAATCCGGTTCCCTTCCCGGTCGAGCATGGCAAGCATATTCTCGCCTGCAAGAAACCGGTCGTTTCCGGAGTTTTTCCCTTCCAGCCGGATGCTGCGGCCATGTTTATCCCAGGTGAATTTACCGGAATCCGCAAACGGATGGCCTCCCCTGCCTTTGTAAAGCATGGAGCGGGAATAAGTCATATCTTTATTCAATACGATGGACGTGATAATACCCCCGCAGTCCGCACACGGAAGAACGCCTTCATACGTTCCCGGCCAGTCGATCGAAACGGCGCTGTTGTCGCCATACTCAATACCTGTTATCCGGGTAAGCCCGGTATCTGCTGAGTTAGTTTTATTCCGGGTCTTGCAGCCTGGAAAAATCATTATGGCTGCAGTCAGGATCAATAATAGCCTTATCATAAAGCGGGGATGTTTCAGTAGTGTAATTTTTAAACCTCAATTTCCGATTGCGGCTAGTATAACAAAATTAATCTGCCACGGTTTGGCGTCCATTTGTTCTTGCAGCTGAAATTATCGGTCTGGTTATCTGGCCAGGGTAAATTTTATTGGCATGTTGAAGCTTATGGTGACCTTTTTACCATCGAACTTTCCCGGCTTCCATTTCGGCATCCTTTCTACAACCCGCAACGCCTCCTCGTCGAGCAGCGGATGAACGCCCCGCAGTATTCTAACATCGGTAACTTCACCGTCGCTCCGGACAAGAAATGTTAAATATACTATTCCTGAAATATTCATTTTCCGGGCTTTGCGCGGGTACCGGATGTTCTCAACCAGATACCGGATTCTTTCGCTTTCGCCGCCTCTGAACTGTGGTTGCACGATGAAGGGAAAATAGGTCGTGTCCTTCCCATCCATGGAATAACAGTTACCGTAAATCAGTTTGCCGTTTTCAAATAACTCTTTCCGTTTCAGACTCCCGTCTTCATAATACACTATGCGTTCACCGTGTTCTTTCTGGTTTCGGTAATTCTCTACATAATACAGGGCGCCGGAGTCGTAATAGATTTTTTGTTCCCCTTCGTAAGTACCTTTACTTAAGTTGTTTATTTTCAGAATCTTCCCGTCTTCCGCATAGGTAATTATATTGCCCTCAATTCGCTTGCTGTCGTCGCCGGTCCAGAATGATTCCGTTCTGAGCTGTCCGTTTGTGTAATATGTTCTAAGAAAATAGTCATCCTCTTTCATAATTTTTACCTGCAGATAACGATGCTCTCCGCGCGTTGTTTCCCTGAAGGCTTCATCCAGATATACGGTATCCGGGATGCTCTGGCTTTTTAATGCCGGGCTGATCATTGCAATACACAGGATTGCAAGGGGAATGAATCGGGAGGTTAAATTTTTCACGAAAGTGTTGTTAAGGATAAAAAAATATCTGCCGGCTTAATTGGTGAATGCTTCAGGGAGTAAAGTTATTAAAATTCAATCGGCAAGTGTATGGCTGCTGCAGTTTTCTTGTTAATCCTGGTTACTTTTGTCCCCCGATGAACGAACAGCCCTCCCTTTATTTTGCCCCTTTTCAGGGAATTACAACCAAAGCTTTCCGGGAAGTGTATGCCCGGCACTTTTTTGGTACGGATAAGCTATATACACCATATTTTGCGAATATAGCGGTGGATTATCCCCTGCCGCCACTGAAGCTGAAGGCTTTGCGTGAGCAATTTGAAAACGGGATCCCCGTAATTCCGCAGATACTCAGCAAAAGTGCTCCGGAAATTCTTTGGTTTGCACAGTGCTGTGCCGGGCTGGGATTTGATGAACTCAACTGGAACCTGGGGTGCCCGTATCCGCAGGTGGCCCGTAAGAAACGAGGTTCCGGATTGCTGCCTCATCCCGAAATGGTCGGGGAAATACTGGATCAGCTGATGAACCGCATGCCTCTTCGTTTTTCGGTCAAATGCAGACTGGGTTACGGTGATGCCGGAGAAATACAAAACCTCATACCGGTTTTCAACCGCTATCCGCTTTCCGAAATTATTATTCATCCCCGCATCGGGAAGCAGTTGTATTCCGGATCGCCAGACCTCCGGGCTTTTGGAGAAGCCTTTACAGCCCTACAGCATCCCGTTGTATACAACGGCGACGTAACACTTCCTGCCAACCTGCAATACCTGAAATCGGAATTTCCGGGAATCAACCGGTTTATGATCGGCCGGGGACTTCTTGCCGACCCTTTCCTCGCGGCCAGAATAAAAGGAATTGCCCTGAACGGGGAGGAAACAGGAATTCTGAAGAAATTTACGGATGACCTGTACTATACTTACCGCAACGATAAGAAAGAAAGCCATACGGTACTTAATGCCATGAAAGAGTATTGGAAGTATCTTATCCTTTCATTTGATGATCCTCAGTCCGTCTTCCGGAAAATACGGAAAACGGCTTCATACAACGAATACGAAGAGGCTGTGAAGAGGGTGTTTGATGAGCATGCACTGGCAGAAATCAATCCCTCCGGTATCTTTCCGGCTGATGGATAAAATGCAGCCGGAAGATACACTGCCGTAACGGAAAACAAGCTTTGTTTCTGAACAGGAGCAGGATGTTACGTTCTGTCTCCTGCACGATAAGCTGGATAGGTAAAAAAACAGGAGCCGTTACAAGTAACAACTCCTGCATGAAATCAGTGTTTTTTTTTCTATTCCGCCTTGGGGACCTCTTCGTCGGTCACGCTTTTCAGAAGGTCTTCGGCCTGATCGATTTTTTCTTCTGCTGCCTCTTTTACCTCTTCTGCTGCTTCTGTCGCCTCATCTTTAATTTCTTCCGCAGCTTCTTTTACATCTTCAACCGATTCGCCGGCCATTTCAACCGTCTCCTTTATCTTTTCTTCAGCATCCGGTTTGTTGAGCTTCGAACGAAGTTTTTCCTCAATTTTATCCACAACTTCTCCGGCTTTTTCATCCAGTTTTTCGAAAGCATCCTCTGCTTTGTCCTTGATATTTTCGCCAAAATCTTTCAGCTTTTCGGTTGCTTCGGACGTATTTTCCTTTGCATTTTCAACCAGAGTTTCAATTTTCTCTTTTGCCTCTTTGGCAAATTCTTTAGCAGATTCAACGTTTTCGGCAGTTTTTTCTTTTAGCTCGGCCGACTTTGCAGCGGCTACTTCCTTTGAAGTACCGAATAATTTCTTTAATGAGTTCAGGAATCCCATCGCGCTTGGTTTTTAGTGGATTAACTAACAAATATAATAAATATTGAATTCAGATATTCATCAATACCCTGCTATTTGCTGTATTTTCTTCATCATTTTTTCCATCCGGTGAGATGCGTTTGCGTAACAAACACGACCGGTAAAGTGCAGGGGGTTGTGCGGATTGCTAAAGCGAGCGAACAGCAATCCATGCCATAAGGCCGGCTCCGGCACTTAAGCCCGTTTCATCGGCATCAAAGCGGTCGGAATGCAGGTTATGGATTATGCCTTTCTCTGCATTGCGAATGCCCAGGCGGTAGAAGCAGGAGGGTACCTTCTGTGAATAATAGGCAAAGTCCTCGGCAGTCATGCGCAAGTCGAGATCCACAACATTTTCAGGTCCCAGGTACTCTTCGGCATACAAGCGGGCTTCGGCCGTCACATTTTCGTCGTTTACCAGAAAGGGATAGCCCTTGTCGATGAACACACGGCAGCTGCCGCCCATTCCTTCTGCAATGGCAGTTGCCATTTTTTCTATTTTCACATGGGCTTCAGCCCTCCATTTTTCGTCGAAGGTGCGCAGGGTACCGTCAATTTTTACTTCATTCGGGATGATATTGGTGCGCCCGTCGGCTATCACACGGCCAAACGACAGCACTGCAGGGAGTTGAGGTGGAGCATTACGGCTGACGATCTGCTGAAGTGCAACAATAATATGGGCAGCAATCAGCACCGGATCAACGTTGATTTCGGGCGTGGCACCGTGTCCGCCCCGCCCTTTCACCGTAAGGTAGATTTCATCGGTGGAAGCCATGTATTTCCCTGCTTTCATCCCTATTTTTCCGGCATCAAGTGTGGGAAGCACATGCTGGCCGAACATCTTACGTGGAGCCGGATTTTCAAGAACGCCCTCGGTTATCATCATGGATGCTCCGCCCGGGAATCTCTCTTCCGAGGGCTGAAAAATCAGCTTAACGGTACCTTCGAAGCGATCCCTGTATTGATTCAGAATGCGCGCAGCACCCAGCAGGCAGGTCATGTGAACGTCGTGCCCGCAGGCATGCATCACCCCGGGATTCACCGAGCAGTAATCCGTTTCATTTTTTTCATGAATAGGGAGCGCATCCATATCGGCTCTGAGTGCAATGGTGTTTTTCTCCGGATTTTCTCCTTTTATCCATGCAACAATCCCATGCACAGCAATCCCTGAAGTATACGGAATCCCGTATTCATCAAGTTTGGAACGGATAAAGGCCGATGTTTCCTTCTCCTCCATCGAAAGTTCGGGATGGCGGTGCAAATGCCTGCGGATTTCAACCAAACCCGCCTGCATTTCAGCAGCAGTCGCTTTTATTTCAGAAAGTAATTTTTCTGCTGATTCAGATGCGGAAGGGGAGTGTCTTTCCATCTTTTTTCTGAGGTTTTTATCGCAATTCCGGCAGCTTAAAACAGTAGTTTACCGGATAAACGGATTGTTCATTTTCTCATATCCGATAAGGGTTTTTGGCCCGTGCCCGGGATAAACGGTGTAGTCGTTATCCAGTACAAACAGCTTAGTTTCAATGCTGTTCATAAGCACGTCGAAATCTCCGGTAGGCAGATCGGTACGCCCTATGCTGCCGTAAAATAAAACATCGCCCGAAATCACAAAACGTTCCGGATGACTCACCAGACAAATGCTTCCATCGGCATGACCCGGGGTATAGAGCACTTCCAGTTCCGAATTCCCAAATTTTATTGTATCGCCATCGTTTACAAAATGCTCGGGTATTGCAACATCGGTCAGGTTAAGGCCAAAAATGCTTCCAAATTCCCGGGCCGTACTGCGCAGCAGCTCGCCTTCGGGATGAGCCGTCGGAGCCAACTTGTAAAGGTCGGCAACAAACCGGTTGCCCAGAATGTGGTCAACATGAAAATGTGTGTTTACCAGTGCGCGGGGTGTCAAACCCGCCGATGCGATGTAGCCGGCAAGCTTCTGTTGTTCTGCCGGGCTCTCGCAGCCCGGGTCAATAATTATACAATCTCCGGTTTCATCCGAAATAATATACGTATTGACAGAGAAAGAATTAAAAACGAGTGTTTTAACGGTTATCATTCAGGGATTATTTGATGGGGATTGCAAAGTTAAGGATTATCCGGTACCAACTGCAGCAAAGGTTCTCAAAGCAAGGATACGGCGCTGCCGGATATCCTGACACCAGCGATATAACGGTACGACATTTGCGGCAGGTAGCCAGTTTTTCAGGCGCCAACAACAAGTGCCGCTATTTTATGTTAATTTTACAGTCTCACTGCCTGAGTCAACATCTTAACTATGCGCATGAACAACCTGCACGGTTTCCTGAAACCTCTTACACTCCTTCTGAGCGGAGTGTTGCTGAGCTTTTCGGGAATCGCCCAGTTTTATAACGGCTCCCAGATGCCCTTCGGGAAGAGCAGGGTTCAGTACGGCGACTTCCTCTGGACGTATTACCGGTTTGATGATTTCGATACCTACTTCTACCTTAACGGGAAAGAACTGGCGCAGTATACAGCACGCTATGCCGGTGAGATAAAACCCGGTCTGGAGTCGCTTCTGGAATCAAGGATGAGTGAGAAATTTGAGTTCATCGTTTTTAACTCCCTTACCGATCTCAAGCAAAGCAACATCGGCCTTGTCAGCGAGCAGCAGTACAACATTGGAGGCATAACCCATATCATCGATAAAAAGATTTTTCTCTATTTCGATGGTAATTATGCCAACTTCGAAAGGCAGATCCGTTCCGGTATGGCAAGGGTTCTGATCGATGAATCCATTTATGGAGGTTCGGTTGGAAGGCAGATAACCAATGCAACGCTGATGACGATGCCTGCCTGGTATATCGACGGACTGGTTTCTTATATTTCCGAAGACTGGAACACGGTGCTTGATAATGCAATGCGCGACGGCATACAGTCGGGCAGATACCGGAAGTTCAATCATTTGCGCGGCGAAGATGCCGTGGTTGCCGGGCACAGCATCTGGAAGTATATTTCCGATAAATACGGCAGCCAGGCCATTCCGAATATACTCTATCTATCCCGGGTAAGCCGTAATGTAGAGACGGGATTCCTGTATGTGCTGAATATCTCCTTCCGCAGCCTGGTGAAGGAATGGTATGAATTCTACCATGCTCAGTATGCCGGCAACGATGAAGGCCGCATGAAGCCGGCCGCTCCGCCTGTTCAGTCAAAGGTGAAGAAAGCGGTAATTTACGATCGCGTGCGTTTAAGTCCCGATGGAAGCAAAATCTCCTGGATTAGCAACAACGACGGGCAGGTGAGGGTTTGGGTTCACGACTTTCAAAGCGGGAAGTCACGGGTAGTTTTCAGGCAGGGACACCGGCTCGACGAGAAGGTGGATCTTACCTATCCTCTGGTTGAATTCCATCCCAACGGACAAACCCTTGCCATCATTACCGAGATAAAGGGGAATGTGCGCTTTTATCAGGTTGATCCGGCCAACGGGCGTAAAACCTGGCAGTTTATTTACGGATTTCAGAAGATTACGGATATTTCCTATTCTCATGACGGCCGCCGTTTTGTGATGTCGGCCATCCGTAAAGGGCAAAGCGATATTTACGTATATACCATTGCAGCATCAGCAGCAGAACAAATCACACAGGATTATTTCGACGACCTGAATCCGGTGTTTATCAATAATTCTACGCAGATTGTCTTCAGTTCAAACCGGATATCCGATACTCTCGCCAAAGACCCGGTGCTGAAAACAGCAGGCATTGGAAAGCCGCACGACCTGTTTCTGTACGACTATGCCGCCAAAAGCAATAAACTCCGGCGAATTACCGCTACCCCGGCAGCAGGCGAAACACAACCCGTATCTTACGCGCCAGGCTATATCAGCTATCTGAGCGATGAAAGCGGTATATACAACCGGTTTCTTGCCGGTTTCGACAGCGTTATCACGCACGTTGACACCATTGCACATTACCGCTACTTTACCCGTAATTACGGACTTACCGATTATGCGCGCAACGTTGTTTCGCACACTGCTTCGGCCAGAGCGGGCAAGGTAGCCGAAGTTGTACAGTCGGGACAGTACCGCACAATCCACGTGTACGATCAGCCTTCGGTAAAAAGTATAGAAAGCACCGATCCCGTTACTACGGCTTATATGGAGCAGAAGCTGCTGTCAATGAGTACGGCCATGGCCAGAGAAGAGGCCGAACCGGAACGTCAGAAGCCCGCGGAGAGAAGGAGACGTTTTATTAATGTGTACGAGGGAGATCCCGAACTGCCTGCAGGCGACAGTATTTTAAGCCTGCAGGAATACAAAATAGGGGATGGACAGGTAATCCGGGTACCGGGAGTTTACCGGAACCGGGACGATGAATTTGTAATTCCGAAACAACGCAACTACAACGTTGAATACCGCATTAATCAGCTGGTAAGTCAGCTCGACTTCAACTTCCTGAGTACGTCCTATCAGCCCTTTTCAGGTGGCAGCGGCCCCATTTTTCTTACTCCCGGACTCAATGCCTTCCTGAGCGTTGGCTTGTCCGATCTACTCGAGGATTACCGCATTGTTGCCGGAGTAAGGCTCGATTTCAACCTCATAAACAACGAGTACGTTGTAAGCATCGCCAACCTGAAACACCGCCTCGACCGCGAAATTTATTTCCACAGACAGAGCATAGAACAGATCAGTTTGTACAGTATTGTCAGATACCGCATTCACGAGCTGCATTACATCCTGAAGTACCCCTTCAGTCCGCTTCTTTCTGTTAAAGGTACGGCTGCGGTAAGAAAAGACAGGGCGGTGTTTATGTCGACGGATCAGTATAACCTCCGCGAGGCCGATGTAAACCGTTACTGGGTTTCGGGAAAGGGCGAACTCACGTACGATGCCACCCGTCAGCTCGGTTTAAACCTGCTCGACGGGATGCGTTACAAGCTTTTTGGTGAGTATTATCATCAGCTGGAAGGCGATCATAAGAACACAAATATGATCGTACTGGGATTCGATATCCGTCATTACCTTCCGGTGTACCGAAACCTGATATGGGCGAACCGTTTTGCAACAAGCACATCCTTTGGCAAAAGCAAGCTGATTTATTACATGGGAGGGGTGGATACATGGCTGATGCCAAAATTTACAACGGAAGCTCCGATCGACTACTCTCAGAATTATGCCTATCAGACGCTGGCAACCAATATGCGCGGATTTCATCAAAACGTTCGTAACGGCAACAGCTTTGCGGTGCTTAACAGCGAATTACGTTTTCCGGTGTTTAATTTTCTGGCCAACCGCCCTTTGCGGTCCGATTTCCTGAATAATTTCCAACTCATTGCCTTCGGCGATCTGGGTACGGCCTGGACAGGTCCTTCGCCGTATTCGGATGAAAATGCACTGTTTACGCGTATCATTCGCACGGGTCCCATTCATATTACCGTGCGTGAACAGCGCGAACCCCTTGTGGGAGGCCTTGGTTTTGGCGCCCGTACCCGATTGCTGGGTTATTTTCTGAGAGCCGATTATGCCTGGGGTATAGAAGATATGGTCATCAGCAAGCCGGTATTTTATATCTCGCTCAGCCTCGATTTCTGACAACTTTTGTTGATGCTCTGATTTCTTCCTGCCGGTTCACTTCCGCACATATTTATTTGAAATCCATATTTTTAATGCTGTACTGCCTGTAAATAATAGGGTCCGGAAAGCTTTTTTAATAAATGAAAACCAGGATAAATTATCACCATCCGGATTGTTAATAACTCATTCGGGATTGTGGAAATTTATAAACCTCGCGCAAAGGAACTTTACCGAAATTTGCATTCCGGCAACATTGGCGCGGGTTACGACTCATCATCTGATAACCAGCTATTTATTCTTTTCAGCCCTATGCCCTTGCAATAACCCCGGAAAATGAAGGCGAAAAATACTTATTAAGGTGATTTCGTTTTCGGTTTCAACGAATTAGGCTATCCGGTCAGGAAATTGTTGAAAATTCAATTTGTACTCCACAAATTGGGTGTTGTAAATTGGTCTGATTGAATCGGAGGAGAGAAAAAATCCTCAAACCCCTTTTGTTCAGAGTACTAATAAACGACCGGTAACATATTCATTAACCACCATTATTGCTTAGTATATGGAGATCAACTTGTTTGCAAATCTTGAAGAGATTACAGAGCACAAGGAGAAAGAAAAGACAGGTGATTATTACAATGAGATGCTCGAAAACCGGGTGAGACCAGCTGTGCCGGGTCAACCTGAATTAAAACCGGAACAGAACGAAACTAAAAAAATGGAAGAACTGATTATTGAAGAGAAGACCGGGATACAGGAGCCGGCCTCCATGGAACCTGTATCGTACACGCATGAAGAAATTCTGGAGAAGGCTACCGAATATTTCGGGGGTGATACCCTCGCCGCAAATGTATGGATGAACAAGTATGCCCTGAAGGACAGTGACGGGAATATCTATGAGCTTACGCCCGACGATATGCACCGCCGCCTGGCTTCAGAGGTTGCCAGAATAGAAAAACGATATCCCAACCCGCTTTCGGAAGATGAGATTTTCGAGCTTTTCCGCAATTTCCGATACATCATCCCGCAGGGAAGTCCCATGGCCGGAATCGGCAATAATTTCCAGGTGTCGTCGCTTTCAAACTGCTTTGTAATCGGCGGAGATGGAAATTACGATTCCTACGGCGGAATCATGAAAATAGACCAGGAACAGGTTCAGCTTATGAAACGCCGCGGTGGTGTGGGACATGATCTCTCGCATATTCGCCCGACAGGCAGCCCGGTAAAAAACAGTGCTCTTACCTCAACGGGTATTGTTCCTTTTATGGAACGTTATTCCAACTCAACCCGCGAAGTGGCCCAGGACGGGCGTCGGGGAGCACTCATGCTAACCATCTCGGTGAAACATCCCGATGCCGAACGTTTTATCGATGCCAAACTGGAACAGGGAAAAGTTACCGGAGCTAACGTTTCGGTTAAGATCGACGATGATTTTATGCGCAGCGTAGTCGATGGTACTACCTACCGCCAGCAGTATCCGATAATGTCGGGGAATCCCTCTAAAGTACAGGAAATCGATGCCCGGGCACTATGGGATAAAATCATTCATAATGCATGGAAATCGGCTGAACCCGGTGTTCTCTTCTGGGATACGGTAGTTCGTGAATCGGTGCCCGACTGCTATGCCGATCTGGGCTTTAAAACGCTTTCAACCAACCCGTGCGGAGAAATACCCCTCTGCCCCTACGACAGCTGCCGGCTGATAGCTCTTAACCTCTACGGATACGTCCGGAATCCGTTTACCCCGGAAGCCAGCTTTGATTTTGACCTTTTCAGAAAGCATGCAGCAAATGCATTGCGGATTATGGACGACATCATCGATCTGGAAACGGAAAAAATCGATGCCATTATCGGAAAGGTAAAATCCGATCCGGAAGACGAGGAAGTGAAGCGCATCGAAATGAAGATGTGGCAGAATATCAAAGCAAAAACCCTGCAGGGCCGACGTACCGGAATCGGTATTACTGCCGAAGGAGATATGCTTGCAGCTCTTGGTCTTCGATATGGAACCGATGATGCAACCAGTTTCTCCGTTGAGATTCATAAAACCCTTGCCATTGAAGTTTATGGTGCCTCCGCCGATCTGGCTGCCGAGCGCGGGCCGTTTCCCATCTATAATTTTGAACGCGAAAAAAATAACCCCTTTATCCTGCGCCTGAAAGAAGCCGCCCCCGAAGTTTACGGGAAAATTGCAGCCCACGGACGCCGTAATATTGCAATGCTTACAATTGCACCTACCGGCAGTGTAAGCATCTGTACACAAACCACCAGCGGAATTGAGCCGGTATTTATGGTGAGCTACAAACGACGCCGGAAAGTTAACCCCAACGATAAAAACGTCAACGTTACCTTCGTGGATGAAATCGGAGATTCGTGGGAAGAATACAACGTGTTCCACCCGAAGTTCCTCGACTGGATGATGGCAAACGGTTACAATACGGATGAGGTTATTCACTACGACGAAAACAGGCTTCAGTCCATTATCGAGAAGTCGCCGTATTACAAGGCCACTTCCAACGACATCGACTGGCTCAGCAAGGTCCGGATGCAGGGAGCAATACAGAAATGGGTCGATCACTCCATCAGCGTAACCGTTAACCTTCCAAAAGATGTTACCGAAGACCTGGTCAGCAAGGTTTATCAAACCGCCTGGGAATCGGGATGCAAAGGAATGACCATTTATCGCGACGGTTCCCGTGCCGGCGTGCTCGTAGGAAAAGAAAATCCTGAAGATAAAGAGAGTAAATTCCACGAAACAAAAGCACCCCCAAGGCCTCAGAAACTGGATGCCGACGTGGTCAGGTTTCAAAATGATCACGAAAAATGGATCGCTGTAATCGGACTGCTCGATAACAAGCCATACGAAATTTTCACCGGTAAAGCCGAAGGCTTCTTCCTGCCCCCCTGGGTGCAGAATGGCTGGGTGCTGCGCAATAAACTCGAAGGAGAACCCGCCCGGTACGATTTCCAGTTCCTCGATAAAGACGGATATAAAGTTACAATTGAAGGACTCTCGCGCTCGTTCAACAAAGAGTTCTGGAACTACGCCAAACTTATCTCCGGGATACTGCGCCACGGTATGCCCCTCCCATTCCTGGTTAACCTGATCGAAAATCTGAATTTTGATAACGACAGCATCACTACATGGAAAAATGGTGTGGTTCGTTCCCTCAAACGGTATATTCCCGACGGAACTGCCGTGAATACAAAAGATGAATGTCCCAACTGCGGCGAAAAAGTAGCATTTGTTTACAAGGAAGGTTGTCAGACCTGCTCCAGTTGCGGATATTCAAAGTGCAGTTAATATTTGCCAACAGACATAACCGGTCAGGTTCCGGTTCCTGACCCGGCGTTTTCCTGAATAACCGAATCGCATGAAAGAACCCTGCTTTACGGCAGGGTTCTTTATTAAGGCAAATTCAGTATACCCGGATCCCAAAACCGGCTACCGGATTGAAATACGTGTACAGCCTGAAATGTGGAAGTCTTCAGGAAAAAGGAGTGTTTAGCACAAAACGAAAGTACAACAACGGTAATCCCCAAAAAGACCTGTCAATCCTGTCAATCCTGTCAATCCTGTCAATCCTGTAAATCCTGTCAATCCTGTCAATCCTGTAAATCCTGTCAATCCTGTCTTTTAAGGGAAATTATTACGAAGACCGCAGGTAAACAAGTCATCCTGTATTGTCTCAGAAGTGAATTTTATGGTAGTCGAAGGTCTGGTTGTCTCTGAAGTGACGGATTTTAGCTGCCAGCATCAAAAAAATCTTCAGATCGTTGCGATTAAACCAGTCGATGGCTTCCGGCTGGTTGTGACAGGCATCTGCGAAAACTGCCAGAAAGTAGTGCTTGTTCAGGTTTAGCCAGTTGTAGGCATTTTTATTTTCATCGATAGCCGAATCCAGGGCTGCCAGCTGGGGAAAGCCATTAGCCATCAGCCACCTGAATGCATCCTGACTTCCCCTTATGGCACTTGAAAGTGCAGCCAGCTCCGGATGCCCGTTTTGCAGCAGCCAGTTCAGCAATTCTTCGTTGCCACCGAAAGTCTCTCCAAATGCAAGCAATACCTTTACAGGATAGGTTTCGAGCATGGTTGATAGTATTAATCCGGGATGCTGAAATTTATGATAAAAATAAGCAAAAACGGAATCCCGCGAGCGCACATTATGCTTTGGATCCGTTTCTCATTCTTAACGATGCGGGGATACTTAGTTTACCGGTTTCCGTTCAAATTGGTGCCGATGCTGTTTATGGTTCGAGCCTCAGGCAAATACCTCATAAGGGATATTAAGGGGTATGAGCCTTTCGGCGATGGCATTAAGCTCCCCTGCACCAATTTTTTCAATGCCTTCTTCGGGGGTTGTGCGTTCGATGGGATAAATCATAACAAGCGAAGGTCGAATCCTGCGGAGGTGCTCCAGCCAGGGAATCAGCTCTGCTTCGGTAGTGTTGTCAACGGTTTGTCCGTTAACGGTTCCCCGTAAGAAAAGGGTTTGAATGATGAGGTTGCCGTTAAAGGCTGCAAGGTTTTCAACGATGTTCTGTAATTTTACGGGAGAAGCCGGGCGGTTGATGAGGTCGAACATCTCCTGGGTTCCGGCATCAAGTTTAAGTACGTTGTTATCAATTTTTTGCAATGCTTCGCGTATGCCCTTAACGTGAAGGCGGGTGGCATTTGAAAGAACCGTAATTTTTGCTTCCGGGAAGAGCTCATCGCGCAAAGCGATAGTATGGTCGATAATTTCCGGAAAATCCGGATGAAGGGTGGGCTCTCCGTTCCCTGCAAAGGTTATATTATCGGGTTTTAACCCGTTGCTCTTAAGTTCCCTGAAACGGCTTTCGAGCGCTTCTCCCACTTCGGCTCCCGTATGAATTTTAGCCCGTTTTTCCTGGGCCGGATCGGTAAGTCCGCATTCACAGTAAATGCAATTAAACGAGCAGAATTTCATAGTTTCGGGCAGCAGATTCACCCCAAGGGATACTCCAAACCGGCGGCTTTTAACGGGACCGAATACAATCTCATCGAACAGAAAGCAGGACATAACAGATTTTTGAGCAAAATTACAAATATTCCCCGGGATGAACCTTAAGTCCGTTTTCGTACTTTACTTTCATAAATAGCCAATTTTCTTTGCTAATAAAGGTATTGAGCTGCCGATTTGGAATATCTTTGCACCAACATACATCGTTTCAATCGTTATGATGCCCACTCTCAGCGAAATACAAACTCCGGTCAAATCACAGATAGCAGAATTTGAAACGCGGTTCCGTCGGTCAATGAGGAGTTCCGTGCCTCTTCTCGACCGTATAACCGGTTATCTTGTGAAGCGGAAAGGAAAGCAGCTGCGGCCTTTATTTGTATTCCTGACGGCTGAACTCTGCGGGGGGACTACAGAGCCAACCTTCAGGGCGGCATCGCTGATAGAGCTCCTGCACACCGCAACCCTGATCCACGACGACGTTGTCGACGATTCAAACGAGCGCCGCGGATTCTTCTCCCTGAATGCACTCTGGAAGAATAAAATTTCTGTACTTGTCGGCGACTTTCTTCTTTCAAAAGGGCTTCTTCTGGCCATCGACAACAACGACATCGAGTTGCTGCGCATTGTTTCAAACGCCACCCGTGAGATGAGCGAAGGCGAACTGTTGCAGATCGAAAAAGCACGCCGGCTGGATATCAGCGAGGAGGTATATTTTGAAATTATCCGCAAGAAAACTGCTTCTCTCATTGCCTCCTGCTGTGCCTGCGGAGCCTCCTCTGTTAACGCAGACGATGAAATGGTAAAAAAGATGCATCGTTTCGGAGAGCTAACCGGTATTGCATTCCAGATAAAAGACGATTTGTTTGATTACAGCAGGAGTTTTGATACCGGGAAGCCCAGTGCCATTGATATAAAGGAGAAAAAGATGACACTCCCGCTTATATATCTCCTCAATAACAGCAGCTGGCTCGAGAAACAGAAGATTATCAATACCGTAAAAAACCATAACGACAAGCCCGATAAGGTAGCTGCGCTGATTAAACGGGTTAAGGAGTCGGGCGGTATTGATTATGCCGAAAAACACATGCTTGAATACCGCGACAAAGCGCTGGAACTTCTGATGGAGTTCCCGGCCGGACCGGCACGCGATTCCCTGGAAAAGCTGGTGGTTTTTACTACCGAACGCAGGAACTGACGTGAGCGAATGCAATATTCTGCCATCCCGGAAGCTATAACACGATACATTAGAAGTTTAACGAACCTGACCGTTGATTCCGCTAACGAGCCGCTTTATGCTTTGCGCATGGTAAAAGCGAAGGTTGTTCCTAAACCCGGGGCGCTGCGAACGTTGATGGTTTGATCGTGTGCCTCAATGATGTGTTTTACAATTGCCAGACCCAGACCGGTGCCCCCCTGCTCACGCGAACGGCCTTTGTCGGTTCGGTAGAAACGTTCAAAAATCCGGTTCAGCTCCGCAGCTTCAATGCCGTTTCCGTTATCGGTTACCTCAACCAGAATGTGTTCATCCATGTCGAAAAAACTGATTTTTGTTTTTCCGCTTTCCTGGTTTCCATACTTCAGCGAATTATCAACCAGGTTGATAAGCACTTCGCGGAGACGCTCCTTATCGGCAGTAACGTAAACGGGCTTTTCGTAATCATCGCCGAAATAAATGGTATTGTTGCGTTTTTTTGCCTTTATTTCCATGAATTCCGCTACATCCCTGGCAAGGGCAAGCAAATCTATTTTCTTCAGATTGAGCTGAAGCTCGCCGGACTCGAGTTGCGATATGGTTTCCAGGTCTTCAACAATGGCAATCATACGGTTTATACTTTTTTCGGTGCGCAGCAGGTATTCCTTATTGATGCTGGGATCTTCGAGTCCGCCGTCGAGCAGGGTAAGTACATAGCCCTGTATGTTGAAAATGGGCGTTTTAAGTTCGTGCGACACATTCCCCAGAAATTCCCTCCTGTATTTGGCCATCTGTTTCAGCTCTTCGATTTCCCTGCTTTTTTTCTCCCCCCATTCAAGAGCTTCCTCATACACCGATTCAATGGTATCGCCTTTAATAATGACTTTATCGTTTCCCCTTGCAATTTTGTTGTGTCGTATCGACTTGTATATCAAGCGGATTTTCTCATAAATAAATTTTTTGAGGGTATACCTGAAAATGAACAGGGAGGCACCAAAAACCAGAATTCCGGCGATGGCAACAGTAATCCAGGAGTTATCGGATGGCAGTGCCAGCTTAAGAAGAAGCAGTATCAGCATAACAAACAGCGACAGAAGAACCGCATTGTTAAGTGCTAGTTTATTCGGATTTGAGAAATGTTTCTTCATAGCCTGATTTTGTGGTTATTCTTCGCGGGCTTCGTATTTATAGCCAACCCCTTTAATTGTCCGAATGTTGCTTATGCCTATTTTTTCACGAATTTTCCTGACGTGAACGTCAATGGTACGGTCGCCAACAATTACATCGTTGCCCCAGACACTTGAAAAAATTTCATCTCTCGAAAACACTTTGTTTGGACGAGAGGTGAGCAGTACCAGTAATTCAAACTCTTTTTTGGGCAGAGAAATCTCTTTACCGCCTTTGATGATTACATACTTTTCACGGTCGATAATCAGGTCGGGAAGAGTAAGCGTTTGTTCCGACTCGCGTTTATTGGCGCGGTAGCGGCGAAGCAAGGCTTTTACCCTACTTGTAAGCACCTTTGGTTTAATGGGCTTGGCAATGTAGTCGTCGGCTCCTGCTTCAAAGCCGGCAATTTGCGAATAGTCTTCGCCCCTGGCTGTTAGAAATACCACGATAGAATCCGACAGCCCGGGAATCTGCCTTATTTCACGGCACGTTTCAATGCCATCCATTTCCGGCATCATTACATCCAGGATTATCAGATGAGGCTTTTCTTCCCGGGCGGTTTTCAGGGCTTCTTTTCCGTTCTTTGCCCTGAACACCCGATAGCCTTCACGCTTGAGGTTATAACTTAGAAATTCAAGCACATCGGCCTCATCATCGGCAAGAAGAATTTTTATCTGATCGTTTTCCATGAAACATGGTTTTGGCAGGTGGACGTTTCAAAGTTAAGAGAAAATGACTGAATCTCAAAAAATGCTATAATTGTCCGGTAACAGCGGTTCTGGCACGGGATGTGCTGCATCGGAATACCAAATCTGAAAAAACTTCGTTAATCTGAGACGACAAAACAGACAATGAAACTGAATCTTTTTTGCGCCCCACTGGTTATTCTGATATGTACCCTGCAAGTTAAAGCCGGGGATCCGCCTTCCGCAGTTGATAAACGAAGCAATGCAGTTTCTTCGCTCAATGCAGAGGAGCAGGAACTTGCCGATCTAATTAATGAGTACAGGAGAAGCAAGGGGTTGAAAGCAGTGCCTCTTTCGGCTTCTCTATGCAGGGTTGCCCGGCTGCATGCAACCGATCTGAGCAATAATTATATTTATGGCGGACATTGCAATCTTCACAGCTGGTCAGAAGATCCGCGATGGAGTTCGTGCTGCTACACGCCCGATCACAAAGCGGCAGAGTGTATGTGGAACAAACCCAGGGAACTGACATCTTACCCGGCCGATGGGTATGAGATTGCCTTTTACTCAAATCACGACTATCCCTCGGTCCGGGATTTGGTGGCGGATGCCCTGGGCGGATGGAAGAGCAGTCCGGGCCACCACGATCTGATTATCAACAGGGGAAAATGGAAAACCGCAAAATGGCAGGCTATGGGAGTGGGTTTCGCCGGCGGCTTTACCATAGTATGGTTCGGAGAAGTCCCGGATCCCGAAGGAATGCCTGCGCTTTAGAATCCGGATGCATCATTACTTTATTGGGGAACCCGGCATTGTTGTTGACCGGGCCTTGCATTTATTTGTACCTTTAGCTCATTCATGTTAAAGAGAATTGAAAAGGTATGACGAATCTGCAGTATTTACTTCTGGCTTTCTTGTTTTTGTCATTTGGTTACCTTCCCGCTCAGCAGTTTCGGGGCGGAGTAAAACTGGGGCTCGCCGGAAGTCAGGTGGCCGGTGATACGTATTCAGGATATCGTAAAGCGGGAATAAATCCCGGAGGCTGGGTAAGTCTGGATATCGGGAAAAGGTCGGAGTTTCAGATGGAGCTGGGCTATATACAGAAAGGCAGCCGCGAGAATCCCGATTATGAAAAGGGTAAGTACGATGCCTACCTGATGCGCCTGGGGTACATTGAATTACCCGTTCTGTACCGGATAAATTACAATCCGCTGCTATCGTTTGAAGCAGGACTTGCATTAAATTTTCTTATTCATCAGCGCGAGACGTTCAACGGGTACGAAACGGTTGAATCCCCGTTCAGACGTCAAAATATCTGTTTTGCAGGCGGGCTTTCTTTCAGAATCAACGATCGGCTCCGGATAAACCTGCGTACGGATAATTCCCTGTTTTCGATTCGTCGCAACAGGGTAAGCGGTGATGTATGGAGATTCTGGAGTTACGGGCAATACAGCGATGCCCTGGTGATATCGGCTTACTATACACTATAAGCAAACCAATAACATCACAGTGTTGTACTGTGCCGGGCTGGAATTGAAATAGTCCGGAAGGAAAAAGAAGCCGTCTCACAACCATTTGTATGAGACAGCTTCCTTTTTTTTATTGTAATCCCGGTTCTATTTTCCTGACGTTGTAGGCTACTTCTTCGCCTCTTTCGTTTCTGCGGATTTCAAACTCTACCATATCTCCGTCCATGATGTCGCCGAAGTTCCCTTCAATTACATCTTCAAAGTGGAAAAAGAGGTTGTTTGGCGGGAATGCGATAAAACCATAGCCGCTTTTCATATTGAGTGTGCGGCTGCGTTGTACGCCTTCGGGAACCGGTTTGTTGATGTATTTCATCCGGTTCTCGTCCTGCTTGTCGAAAAGGTTTGAAATAACTGCGTCGTTTTTGTTAAGGCGGTTGTCGATAAGCTCATGCATGGCAACCGGGTACGTAACTTCTTCGAGTAATTCCTGTGAAGTACGGGTAACGCTTTCGCGTCCGTTCATGTCCTGGTACCTGAAATCCCAGCTCAACAGCATAACCCTTGTTCCAAGAGTATTGAGCTTGCGTACCAATGGAACGTAGTCGCCATCGGAGGCGATGAGCACCAGAACGTCGAATTTTTTAAAAACGGTAAGTTCATAGGCTTCCAGTGCAAGCCATACGTCGATGCCTTTTTCTTCGCGCTTGCCACCGCGCATACGCAGCGGCAGGTAGTGGGTGATAACCTTTTCGCCCATAAGGATGTCGTCAAAAATCCTTTCGGCGTAAAGCTTGTTTTCACTGCTTTGTGCCTCGTAAGCACTAAGCCTTCCCCTGAAATAATGTGAGTCAACAATGTGGCATAATCTCGCGTCAATACCCTCCTCCTTTGAAACACGGTTGCGGATAAAATTGTGCAATCCTTCAATGCTGATGCGCGCATTGCGCTCGTGTTCGTAGTAATAGTAATTACTTACGTGAAGAAAATAATTGCCATCATAAAAAACGCCAATTTTGATCATACTATTAGTGTTGTTCATACGTATAAAAATGTAGTGGTTTAAACTAATATTAATTAATGACTGCTTTACTTAGGTAACTGTCGTGTAATGTTGTCGTATTCTTTTGTTTGCAAAATTAGTCATTTTCAGGCCAAATCCCACTCCGGTTTAATAAAAAGTGTTAATTTCCGGAGGGTTACGCTCTATCTTCCCAAAAGTTACACCTCCTCCGCCAAACGCCGGTTTCCGGTCTTCCGGATACGGGCACACGGTCAGCTCATAAAAAAAGCGCTTCCGTTCCCGGCAGAAGAGTTTATCTCCGGCCTAGCACGGAAGCGCCTTTAAGAGCCCTCCAAGGGCGAATTAGTGGGTTACAATCAGCTTGTGATATCTGTTTGCAGACCGGTTCTGAATGGCAACAATGTATACGCCATTCGGAATTCCTGAAAGATTCAAACGGTGGATCGCCGGAGCGGCAATGCGTTCTGAACGTACAACGGCTCCTGAAGGCGTTGTGAGAAGAATCGTTGTTTCCCCGTTCAAACCCTGTATGTCGATATTCAGCATGTCACCCGCCGGATTGGGATAGATTCCCGTAACGATACGTTCGTCAGGATGTTGGGTGCCGCTGCAGAAATCAACCGTAATATATTCCTGTTTTATAACCGTTTGCGTGTTAATACCATCGCTTACCGTCAGGATTACATCGTAAACTCCCGGTGTTCGGTACAATATGGCCGGATTTTGTTCGTTTGCGGTGTCGGGAACGCCTCCCGGAAAGCTCCAGGACCATGAAACGATGTTACCGGCCGAAAGGTCGGTGAAGATAACTTCATCCTGATCGCAGATCCTTACTTCGGAAGCGATAAAATTGGCAAGCATAGGAGCAGCACCGCTGATGCCAAAATAAGTGATGTATGCCTTCATCAGTGAATCCTTCACCGAAATGCCGTCGGCATCGCCAAGTCCGCCAAATTCAAAGGACGATCCAATGGTTTTATAGTTGCCGCCGTCGTATGCAATGGCAGCAAAATACTCCGGACTCTGGTTGCGGAACAGCGGTATACTGTTTTCGAGCGGAAGTATGCGGTCGATGTAGCTGTTGTCGCCCTGGAACGAAAACGCCATGCCTTCCGTAAAGGTTGTGTCCTGACCCAGCAGGGTTGACAGGTCTCCGCTTCCGTCTTTGTCGCCATCAATTTTAAACATAGGATGAACCGGGGTAGGATCGTTGTAAACCCAGGTATCTCCGCCTTCAAGATAGATTTTTCCGTTGTTGTTCAGGAAGTTGGCAAGGATTTGCCCCTGTGTGTTTGTAAGTACTGAATTATTTGGATATGTACCCAGACATACGAAAACAGACTGATAAGGTCCAAGCACCAGCGGCCAGGAAGTCAGATAGTCGGCAGTTATGGAAAGATTGTTCAGGCTGGTTTTAATTTTAGGGCCTGAATTACGATTCCCGTCGAGGTCGATAATGAGTACCGGGATTTGTCCGATAATTACCGATACGATGGAGGACGAAGTGAAATTGCCGCCCGACGACATGGTAAATGTAAGGGAAGCAGTGTGTCCGCTTGGGGTATCGGGCAGAGCCGTCAGGCTGAAAACACCCTGAAGGGTTTGATATCCTTCAACCGTTCCGTAATAAATGCTGTCGGTATGGATCATCAGGTGGGGATCATCCGAGGTAAGGAGTCCGTAAACATCCGGAGCGGGAGCCGTTCCTGCATTGAGGATGGAAAGATAAAGCTGGAAGGTTTCCCCGGGATCTGCTTTGCCGTTGTTGTTGCCGCCGGTATCGCTGATCTGTGAGCCGCCAAAATTCAGGGTAACCGAATGTGCCGTTACCAGGAAATTACCCGACCACTCGTTATCCGAAGATACTGCCTCAAATTCAAAGGCTATTTTGTATCCGTCGGGTACATCTGTGCTTACGCTGAATGCAAATTCATCGGGAATTGCAAGCGTTTGACCTGCCGGGATAAGCGGATAAAGTCCGGTGGTATCGGTCAGGGTTATAAAAGGATCGGCGCTGCGAATGGTAACCTGAACGTCGGCAACGTCTTCGGTACCGGCATTCCGGATGCCGAGAGCCATGATTACGGACTCGCCGAAATCGAGCTGCTGGTTATTGTTTGCAGCGGCATCGTTGATGGCGTGGTTGCCGTAAACCAGATAAGGCCCCTCAAGCGGAAGAACTTCAATCTGTGTAAGGTAGGGTATGTGGTTGTAGGCTGTAACTGCCAGCGTCATTTCACCGACATCTGTAAGCGTGGGTATTGAAATAACGGCCACACCGTTGTTAACAGCAGCCGAACCCAGTATTTCGCCATTCATGGTAAGGGTAGCAAAAGCTCCTTCGGTCGGGCAGTTAACCGTAAATTGGTTCGATCCGATAAAGGCGACCGGTTCGTGTGTTACACTCAGCATTTGAGGCATGGCTGTCCTGACAACTACGGACGGATCACCGAAAATAAGCCAGGTGTCGGTCATGTCGGCTCCGCCGGAGCCATAGGTGTCGTTCATCTTCATGCATCCGTTCATCGAGATGCCGCCGAAGGTGCGTTTTATATTGTTTTCGTAAGATTCAACCAGTATATCAACCATCTCATCCTGTCCTTCCATTGGAGGATTCCAGGTCTGATTAATAGTGGACATAAGGGCTGCAACAGCTCCGGTCGGACCGTTGGCATTGCCTGCTCTGAGCCATGCTTCCGCGAAACAGGTTCCGTTGAGGAAATCGCCGTTTACGCAGGCAACCGACCAGATAAACGGCCACATGTTGTTGTTGACAAGTCCGTTAACTCCGGTGTTGGAAAATCCGGTGGTACTCCAGGAGGTCTGGCTGCCATGACCGGTGTAATTGATGATGGAACGGCCTGCATTTACTTCCGTGGATACGTGGGTACTGTTGGGATTGCCGGGGAGATCCTCACCCCCCCGGGTGCCGTCGTAAAGCTCAGCTACCGTTGTGTAAGTGTAGCCGACGAGGTCGGTGCGTATGTTGCGCATATGCTGCCAGTCGTATTCCCCGTCGTCGCCCGTTCCTTCACCGGATGCAATTCCCACACCGGCTGCAAACCAGTCGACGCTGGTATCGGGATTTTTCTCGTATGCAATGGTCCGAACAACCTGTGTTTGAACCTGCTGGGCATTTTCTGCGGAGAAGCGTCCAACAAAAACATCGGGATAATGATCGTTTCCGGCAAGGTATCCGTATGCGTGATCGGAAGGACCGCCAATGTTACCCGAAGTTATCGTTGGAACCTGGGCATGATCGCCGACAAGAAGAAGGTAGGTGAGACCGTTTGTGGCATAATAATCGGCAACGTAATTTTTTATGGCGGTGGAATTGGCTCCTATTTCGGTAACATCCACCATTTCCACAGGAATTCCGATGGTACGTTTCCATTCAACGAAATCCTCCATTTCGCCCAAAAATGTTTTATAACAGATGATGAGCATATTCCCCTGTTCTTCCAGAGGGGTGTAACGCGAGGTTTTTGACGGAGCATTCAGGAAATGCCGGTCATAGATCCGGCTGAACTCCGATGAAATCCTTTCGGGCATATTACCGCGGTTCAGAGCATTAACAGAGGATGTTCCGGTCTGGCGGATTTCAACCGTCATTTCATAATACACCCTCAGCACTTTTGTTACGGGGTTGTAAGCGAATGGACTTACCACAACGGTTTGACCCCTGTGGTCACGCAGGATGTAAGGATCGCGCAAAAAGGCCTGATCAGCGGGAAAGAACTGATCGGTTTCATAAACTTTGCCATAACGGTATGGTACCGATGCCGGATCGATGTCGCGGGTGAAATTACCTTTGGAAGGCGCAATCTCGATGAACGGATAATCGATGTAGCGCGACGATACCACATGTAACTCCATCAATGCCCGATCGGGTATAATTACCGAAGCCGTAAGTTTGGGCAGATCCGGATTCCCTTCCTCAAGTAATGAAGTTGCTCCTGAAACCTGCGGTATAAAAGCTTCTCCCCGCGGAGTGGCGACGGGAACAAGGTTAAATCCTCCGATGCGGAATTGCACCACACTTGAATGATCGTCCGATGACATAAGCGTGACCGAGGCGGGCGAAGGATTGTCGGCTGTTATGGTTACCCAGTTTTGAGCCCGGGCTGTGGTTACTGAAACCAAAAGAACCAGAAACAACAGTGATTTTAATTTTCTCATTGATTTACCGTGTTTATATATTATTCAGAAACAATTACTTTCATAACTGAGACTTCGCCTTCCCATTCCATCCTGAGGAAGTACAGGCCTTTTTCAAGACCTTCTGCACTTAGCACCAGGGTGTGACTTCCCTGCTGGAATCCCCTGTCGGCGATGGTTCGTACCTTTTGTCCAAGCACATTCGACAGGCTCAGGCTTACAGACGACCGGCGCGAAAGAGTGAAGGTAATGTTCAGGTTTTTGCTGAAGGGGTTCGGATAAATGCTCCATCCTTCCGGGCTTCCATCCTGTCCGGCTTTTACATAGGAAAACCAGATGGTTTCCGAGGGGAGGGATTCGCATCCTTCCGCAGAAGTAACCACCACATGGTAATAATCGGAAACCAGAGGCTCATAGATCTGAGCGTTAGCGCCTTCAATGGGGCCGTCGGAATTATACCACTGGTTTCCTTCGATGGCACTCGAAATGAGCTGCGTTGCATTGTGTTCGATAACCGGAGTTTCCGGAATTCCGAACACGTTAACCGACAAGGTATCGGATGCGGCATTCATCAGGTTGATGGCCGTAACCGTAAACCCGGTGCTGTCGCTGACCCAGGCAGTCGGATTAAATATTGCAGGATCCGATAACAGCTCCTGAGGCTCCCACTGATAAAGAACGGTTCCCGAAGAGTTCAGCACAAAGGCGAACAGGTTTGCTTCACCCTCTCCGCACATACCGGAAGGATACGAAAATGCCTTTACGTTATAGGCCGTGCCCGATCCGCCGGAGGCCGAAGGGAAGATGATATCGTCGATAAAGGCTGCATCGCTTCCGCCGGTGGCACTTCCGTCCTTACTGTAGGTCCACTTAAAGGTATGCGTACCTGTGGTAACAGGATAGGTAACGGTACCGAATGACTCGTTTCCTGACCAGGCTCCTTTTTCCGTATTGTCGATGTAGAATTTCAGAAAATCATAACCGCTTTCGCTGGAAACCCTTTTCGCAAAGGATATATTATCGTTAACGTTTACATCCATGGTTATCTGAAGGGTGGTGGATGCGTTGTGTCCGATAACGCCCGAACGGGCAGCATACGAGCCGCTGTTGACGGAGCTGGTGGTTATGGTCCAGGGAGCCGGGCTGTTGTTGACCCATGGGAACATGGAGAAATCGCCCGTTTCAAAACCTTCAACGATCAGACCAATTTTAGGGGAGTATACACGGCTCGAGTTATACAATCCCGAGCTGTTGGCGTAATAAAACTCAACGATGCTGCCAATGGGAGCCTCGGGGTTTACATAAACGCGGTAAACGGCATTTTGGGCAAATCCCTGCTCAATGTCGCCGATTTCGTATGGTATCTGGTTAACGGTGATCCATTCGCTTTCGGTAAACAGGTGAGCAACTGCCTCAGGGGCAGGGCAATGTCCGCTGTTGCTGACCGGGAAAGAGATGACGACATCCTCGCCCGGGTCGAGACGGCGGTTGCCGTTTCCGGTGCCCTGCAAAAAGTCATCGATGATCATATCGCCCGAAGAAAGCAGGGGTGCATTCAGTTTCAGGGTAAACGTTGAATTCCAGGTTTCATTGCCGTCGGTAATATTCAGCTCAAAAACGGCGGGATGCTGGTCGGGCAGCCACTCACTGGCAGTAACCTCAAACACATACTCCTGTGCACTGATCTCTCCCGGCTCAATATCGGGCCAGGTGGTGGTGCTCTGTTTAATCTCAACGTAAGGACTGGAGCTTGTAAGCGTAAGGCTCAGATTTTGAGCCGGAGAGTTACCGACGTTCTTGAGAGACATATTAAAACCGAACGATTCGCCGTAATCGGGCAACTGGTTGTTATTTCCTTTGATATCGTTGACGATCTGTGTCTGAAGCAGTACATACGGGCCTTCGGGGGATGCAACAACAACCGTTCCCATATACGGCTGCCTGTTTTGTGCCGTAACCACAACATCGGCATTCCCGGGAACGGTTATGGGATTGAGGGCAACTTCAGCAATTCCTTCTTCATCGGCCAGGGCACTCCCGTAAAGCACCCCGTCTTTTGATATTGCCACATAGGCGTACGGTTCTGCATTAACCGTAAAGGAGGCGGATTGCAGCGGCATCAGGGCTTCATACGTAACCGTCATGGGAGCCGGTATGCCAAAATACACCATCAGCGAGGGGTCGCCCATCAGGCAGTAGATTTGCCAGTAATAGGTAATTTTTGACGAACCCGATTCGGTAACTGCCAGGTTTCCGGCAACAAACATCTGCGACATAGTGGTAAACCATTCCTCGAAAGCCTCACCATGGTCGTGAAACGCCCGGTCGTAACTTCCCGGACCGGTTTGCTCATAGGTGGGATATAAGGTAACCTGGCCAAGGCCGACTCCAAAATAATAATCTTCATCCCAGTAGGTACTGTTTGAAGCGCCGATGTACCCTATGGCACCCTTATCCTGAGCCCTGAGCAATTCTTCACCAAAACTGTTGGTATTGTATGTGCTTGTCAGACAGCAGTTACCCACAAGCAGGGGGTATTTGCCGTAGTTTTGCAGGCCGGGAATATCTGAAATTTCAAAAGCCGGGTCTGACCAGCCGCTGGAACTTCCGTGAGCGGTGTAGTTTCCGTAGGCAACGCCGTCGCTAACGTTTTGTATGATGGCAGATGCCGAACTTCCCGATGCAGGGTAAAGGTAAGTGTTGCTGTAAATGCCGTGGGCTTCGTTGAAATACGTTGTGGTTCCGTAGTTGATCTGCCCGTTCCCGTGGGTGGCGGCAAAATTACCGTCAACACCCGAAACCATAACGACTTCACCAAGAAAGGACGGATCGGGGAAAAGATACTGCTCATACATCAGCGTCTTGTCTATCTGTGGTTGAAGCTGTGCAACCGAAGTGGCGGAAAATCTTCCGTAGTAAACTTCGGGAAGTACATCACCGGTATATTCGCAGTAGTAAAGGTCGGTTACATGACCGCTCTGGCTGTACGCCGGAATTTGAGCAACATCGCCCACAAAAAGAACAAAACTGGGCGAGGGATCTTCCGGGGTGCCGGCATTGTATATGCCCTGAAGGTAATTTTTTATGGAAGCGGTTGTAGTTCCTACGTCCGGGTTATTTGTGTAAGCTTCAATGATTGTGAAACCTTTGCGCATTTTCCACTGGATGTAAGGCTGAAGGGCATCCTGAAACATGGGGTCGGAAACGATAACCATCTTCACCGGATAACGGGTAAGATTGCCCCTTTGCGACGATCCGGTATTCAGGTTGTTCAGGAAGCCGAACCCCTTGAAAAACGGCGATCGCGTTTTGTCGGCCAGCAGGGTGGTGGCAGTGTAGTCGCCCCCCCGGAACCGGACATCGATAACCATGTTTTCGTAAACCCGGATGGTGCCGGCAGCCGGATTGTATTCCACCGGATATATTTCCAGACGGGCAATCCCTGTGCTGCGCATGGTGCCTATGATCTCAATGCGTGCCGGAGTGCTGCGCAGATATCCTGCCGATTGGTAAATTTTGCGATCTATTACAAACGGCAGGGTGCCGGATTGACTTTTGGCAACACCGGGCTGAGTGGGCATAAGGGCATTTGAGATGCCAAAATCGGCCAGCCTGTATTCTTTAACATCGTAGGATACAACGGTTACTTCGGGAACCGCATTCGCCGGTATTTCTATCAATTTCCTCATTACCGGCAGTTTAGGCATACCCTCCTCCCAGGTAAAAGTGTAACCGGGAGCTGAAATTTCGGTAAACAATCCCTCAGAAGTGTTTACATCAAAATAGTCAAAAGTGGAAAAGACGTTTCTTGCCCTGATTCCACTGAAGTTGTCCTCCTCCAGAGTAATGCCGTTTGCATGCGTAGCGTTCAGCACTACCTGAGCTGTAGCCTGTAAGCCGGTAATGGTAAAGAATACCGTTATACAGACGACGGTTAGTCGAAGTAATCCTTTTTTCATGAAAGTGTGTGTTGTTTGAAATGATCCCGCATAGGTTAATCTCGCAAAGCTATATATAAATCCACAGAAACGAACTTTTTAACAATAAAAAATAAGTACGCTAAGGCTCTGAGGAATAAATATTTAAATTCCTGCATTTGTTTTTGGCCTTTATTCGGCCGTATTCGGAAAAGTAAATTATTAACAATCAGTTACCTGGAATGCAGGGCAGTGGTTATAGAGCGGACCTTGGTAACGTAGTGCACGGGGAACCAGGCAGCAATAAATCCGATAGCAGAAACAACGATAAAGACGTAGAGGAAATCGTTCCATTGCATAACAACGGGATAGGCATCGATAAGGAACGATCCCCCTTCAGCGTTGATTTTGATGAGTCCGAATTTTTGCTGAGCCAGTCCGGCCAGGGCTCCTGCAAGCATTCCTGCCAGTGCCCCCCCGAATGAAACCAGCATTCCTTCAGCCATAAATATTTTCCGGATCAGGCGATCGCTGGCACCAAGGCTGTGCAGAATGGCGATATCCCGGCGTTTATCGAGAATAAGCATAGACAGGGAGCCGATTACATTAAAGGTTGCAATAAAAAGGATAAAGCTAAGAATCAGGAATATGGCCCATTTTTCGGAACGCATGATGCGGTAGAGTGTTTCCTGCTGTTCAAATCGGTTTTGAACAAGAAATTCTTCACCGGCAACCTGCTTTATCTGCTGCTGAATTTTGCGCATGTCGGCACCTTCCTGCAGTGCGATTTCCACGGCCGACAGCTCATTGGAGTATTCCAGGAGCTCTCCGGCAAAACGGAGCGGAACCAGCATGTATTTGCTGTCGAAATCCTGTTGTACAGAGAAAATGCCCGAAGGGCGGATATCGAGCCGTCTGAAAGCCTGTTCGGGATTCAATCCCGGGGTTCCGCTGCGTCGGGGTGCGTATACTTCGATCTCACGCTGGAAGTTATCCAGGTTTATACCAAGATAATAGGCAACTCCCTGCCCCGGAACGGCCAGGGGTATTCCCCTGAATTCCAGCATCAGGCTCCCCTCCGACATCATCCCGTTTAGTCCCGACCATGTTTGATAGTTGGTATCAACGCCTTTGATTGTGGAGAGGTACTGATTGCTGCCGTAACGCAGCAGCACTTTTTCTTCTATTATTCCTGTTTGTGCCGCGACTCCCTGAATAGCCGCCACCCTGCTCCACGGATATGCTGTTGAATCCAGGGTTTTCCCTGTGACAGGCACCACCCTGATTTCCGGATCGAAGGTGTTGAACAGCGAAACAACAAGGCTTTCGAAACCGTTAAAAACCGAAAGAACCACGATAAGTGCCATTGTACCGATGGTGACACCGGCAACCGAAACCCCTGAAATGATGTTGATGACGTTGTGAGACTTTTTCGATTTCAGGTATCTCCAGGCGATAAACAATGGCAGTTTCATTGCACAGCAGTTTTTTAATGTGCAATCAGGATTTCAGCAGATTTTCGATGTTTTCGATGTAATCCAGCGAATCGTCAATGTAAAAGGCAAGTTCGGGAATAATCCGCATCTGCTTGCCAACCCGGAGGGCCAGCTGATGGCGAATCTCTTTTTTATGCGAATTTATCTTTGAGAAGATTTCGTCGCGGTTGCCGGCTCCGAATAAACTCAGGAAAACCTTAGCCAGGGATAAATCGGGCGTGACGTTCACTTTGGTAACGGTAATCAGAAATCCCGGGAAGTTGTCACGGGCCAGCAGGCGGAAAATTTCTCCCAGCTCTTTCTGTATCAGTCGCGAAATCTTCTGTTGTCTTGTACTTTCCATGGTGCAAAGATAGATAATAAAAAAGAGTCCGCCTGCGTTTATCCTCAGGAGCAAAACGAATCATTTTACCAACAAATCCCTTTTACCCATATCTTTGCTCCGCTGCTTCCACAGCAGCAGGCTTCTTTATGAAAAATCTCCTTAAAGTGCTGCGTTACGCGATTCCCTACTGGGGGTTCGCCCTGCTGAACATCCTGTTCAACATCCTGAGTGTGATCTTCTCGCTGGTGTCGTTTGCCGCAGTGGTTCCGGTACTGAATATTCTGTTCAAACTGGATAAACCAATGGAAGTACGACCCGACTTTGAATGGAATGTAAATGCCGTCAAGGACTATTTCTATTTTGAGATAGGTCAGCTTATCGCACGCTTCGACGAACTTACCGTGCTGGCATTTATTTGTGCCACACTGGTTGCTGTGTACCTTCTTAAAAATCTGTTCCGCTACCTGGCAATGTTCTATATTGCCGAGGTTCGCAACGGTGTGGTTAAAGATATCCGGAACGCACTCTATCATAAAGTCCTGATACTTCCGCTTTCCTTTTATTCCGAAAAGAAAAAAGGCGATATCATTTCACGGATGACCACCGACGTGCAGGAAGTGGAATGGTCGGTTATGAGTTCGCTGGAAATGATGTTCCGTGATCCGGTATACATTATTTCTTACCTGATAACCCTGTTTGTCCTCGATTATGAGCTTACGCTGATGGTGCTGGTGCTGCTTCCGGTCACCGGACTAATCATTGGGCAAATCGGAAAAAGCCTGAAACGGACTTCTGCCAAAGGACAGATCAAGATGGGGGAATTGCTTTCAACCATAGAGGAAACCATTAGCGGACTGCGCAACATTAAAGCATTTAATGCCATCGACTGGGCTAACCGTAATTTCAATGAGACCAACCACAGGTATAACAGGCTTATGGTCAGGCTATACAGGAAACGCGACCTGGCTTCACCACTGAGCGAATTTCTGGGTATTGCCGTTTCCGTTTTCGTTATCTGGTACGGAGGCAAGATTATCCTGAATCCCGATTCCACCATGGATGCTGCCATGTTTATCATGTATATCATGGTTTTTTCACAGATCATCAATCCTGTAAAAGCCCTGTCAACGGCCGTTTATAACATTCAGAAAGGTGCCGCTTCGGTTGAACGCATCGAACATGTGCTGTCGGCCGAAGAGCTTATTATTGAAAAACCCGGTGCCCTTCCCGTTAAGGAGTTTCGCGATAAAATCGAATACAGGGGCGTTTGGTTCCGCTATCAGCAGGAAGATGTGCTGAAAGACATCAACCTGGTTATTCCGAGAGGGAAGTCCATCGCACTGGTGGGGGCTTCGGGCTCGGGAAAGTCGACCATGGCCGATCTGCTGCCTCGCTTCTACGATACCACACAGGGAGATATCCTGATCGACGGAATTCCCATCCGCGACTGCATCATCAGCGATGTGAGGGCTCTGATGGGCATCGTTTCGCAGGAAACCGTACTGTTTAATGCTTCGGTTTTCGATAATATCGCTTTCGGCCTGCAAGGGGTTACCGAAGAACAGGTAATGGAAGCCGCAATGGTGGCCAATGCCCACGAGTTTATCATGCAGATGCCCGAAGGATACCAAACCAATATCGGCGACCGAGGCGTAAAAATGTCGGGCGGTCAGCGGCAGCGTATCAGTATCGCACGGGCCGTTCTGCGAAACCCGCCCATCATGATTCTCGACGAGGCTACCTCAGCCCTGGATACGGAATCGGAACGCCTGGTTCAGGAGGCGCTTACCAAGCTGATGCAAAACCGTACTTCACTGGTGATCGCGCACCGCTTGTCAACCGTTCAGCATGCCGATGAGATTATCGTGCTGCAACGCGGCGAAATCGTGGAACGGGGATCCCACAGCGAACTTATGGCCCTCCGGGGCGTATACAAACGTCTGCACGATATGCAGGCCCTGGCTTAATCTTTTTATTCCTTAGCTGCCATTCCCTACCGGAATACTCCGGTATTGCCACTGCGTGCGGTTACTGCCCTCCCTTTCAGCCTCAACCTTACGATCCATTTACTGCTGAGCCGTTTGGAAAACAGAAGATCAGTCTATTTTCATATTAATTTTTTTAAAATTTATCTGGCATTCTCCGGACCGGGAAACTAACTTTGCCTGAAAAGACAAGCTCATGTCAGTGATTACAAGCCGGACAGGCACCGAAAATGGAAGGATAACCATCAATTATGAAAAGTGCAACGCCTGCGGACTCTGTGTAATGGTCTGCAAGGATTTCTCGCTGATTATGGAAGATGGTCGTTTAAAAGTAAGCGACCGGCCGCTCTTTGGCTGCCTGGGCTGCGGGCAGTGCGTGGCGGTGTGCCCGCACGATGCCATTATGGTGGAGGGGAGGACTCTTTCGTCTGCGGATTTTGAGGTGCTCAAAAGCGATAATCTTCCGGATTATGCCTCGCTTTACCAGTTGTTGCTGAATCGCAGGAGCATACGGGATTTTAAAGACAAACCCGTGCCCCGGGAACTTACCGAAAAAATTCTGGCTATGGCAGTAACCGCACCCATGGGACTTCCGCCTTCCGATGTGGGAGTTATGGTTCTTGAAGGAAAAGAAAAGGTCCGGCAGTTTTCGTTCGACTTCATCGATATGCTGAAAAAGGCGCGGTGGATGGCGTCGCCTGCGGCCCTGAAACTGATGCGTCCGTTTATCGGGAAGGAAAACTACCTGATGTTTAAGACGTTCGTTACACCCATGGTCAACTTTTTTGCTGAAACCAGGGAGAAGGAAGAAAACTATCTCCTGTACGATGCTCCCCTGGCCATCGTATTTTACGGCAACCTGAGCGATCCTGCCGATCCTTACATCGCTGCTACATATGCCACCCTGGCAGCCGAATCCCTGGGGCTGGGTGCCTGTATGATCGGGAGTATTGGTCCCTTTCTGAAAAACATGGGTTCTGACTTCAAAAAGAAATACCACCTGCCGCCCCGGATGCGCGACTCCATAACCGTGGTTATTGGTTACCCCCGGATTAAGTATCGTAAAACCATCGGGCGGAGCTTTGAACGGGTGTATTATGCCTGAGATACCAGTGGTTTCTCAAAGGTATACCGGTTGGCAGTTTCATTTTGTAGTTATAAATGTCCCCCGGATTATGTTACCCGAAATTACAGGTACGTATGCTTAAATTTCGGGAATTCGTGTGGGTACTTACGGAAGCAGGCCGGATCAGAACTTTTCTATTTCCCGTATTCCCTTTCTGTTCAGTACGATACGGTACCGTTTGTATTCAAGCTGATTTTCATTGTTAAACTGAAGCACCAGGTTGATGTAATACATTTTTTCGCCTTTTACGATCTCAATGGTTCCGTTGTCGCCAGGTGAATAGAGGGGTACCACCGGGTTGTCCATTTTCTGGATGAAGTTGGAGACGTTGAACCGGATGATGTCGTTCATTCCGGTAGTCGGGTACTGACTGCAGTCGTCCAGGCTCTGGCGGTTCAGCCGTACCAGCTTCCGGTAAAGGATGATCTGTTCGCGGTTGTTTCGGTTGTCGGCTTCCAGAATGGCTGAACGGTTTCTTACCTTCAGCACCTCAGCCGGTATTTTCTCCTCGGGCACGAATACCATGCTTTCCTTGCTCCAGCCGATCTGATGTTCGCTCAGCCCGATGTCGGTGCGATGGTCGAAGAAACGCCGTCCCAGCCGGTGGGCAAAATAATACCGGGCAAGCTCCTTGATGCGGTCTTTCAGCATATAGCTGACCACCAGCGCCACAAAAAAAGGCATGGTAAAGTTCCCGAATTTCTGCTGAAACGAAAAGGCAATGGCCGTTGCGAATATCATGGAGATGCCGGCAGCAATGCTGAAGTATATCTGCTCGATCCAGATGCCGTCGCGACGGGTGTTCGTGGCAAGAAACAGCTCATTTTCAGCATACTTTTTCAGGAGATTGAGTCTGAAAACCAGTTCCCGGTTTCGGTCGGGACTGGTTTTTTCCACAACCGGAAATCCTTTCGCACGCTTGTATTCCACTTCGCTTTGAATGGTTTCCATAAGCTTTTTCCGGATGTCGGGAGTCAGCCTGCCCGTTTTATCCAGTCCGTCGATCAGCTTAAAACAATGCTGTTCGTAGAGATTACTCAGAAATTCATCCCCGAACCAAAAGTAGTTCATCAGCTCCCTGCTCACCGTTGGGACGTTGATGATTCGGCGGAGGTTGCGGTAATTCGATGCCGTTCGGCGGATGTTATCAATGAGGGAATCAACCAGGAAATCCAGATCCTCTTCTATGTTATTTTCCTGTATATGCTGAATTTCATCCCGTAAGGCGCTTTTTACGATGGACACAAACATACGGATGTGGTATTCGTATGCCGCAATTCTGGTTCGTGTTGCTCCGTTAGCCAGCTCTTCCAGCGCTTTTTCGAGCAGGGAGAATGGCTCTTTTTCCTTTACGGAGATGTCACGCAAAAGATAGTCGGGGGTGATGAGACGGATGTTCGATTTCAGGTCGCGGTAAAAATCCTGCTTTGAATAGGTGGAACGGTTGATATCGAGACTGTACGGAATGAAAATCCATGTGTTTACACCAAAATCGTTCACCTCGGTCTTTCGCCTGGCGTGAAATCCGAGTTTGATCTCGACCGAGAATTTATCGTGTATTTTTACCTGATCCGTAATCATGTCACTAAGGTAGTGAATCCTGCAATATTACTAAAAAATGCGGCATAATGCTTATCCACAGTTAAGGGTAAGAACCGGGGGATTCTGCACGAGCCTGCAGTCTGATAATCATTAAGATGCCTTGCCTGAACCGGTTTTTCCGTCCGGTTTTCAGAAGATACCGAATACGCCGTCGGGTGTTATCCCCAGCACCCGGAACCACGTTTCGCCGCCTACTATGTTCATAAGCCATGCAATCACCATTACGGTAAACCCGTAACGGAAGGTGTCGCTCAGGCTGTAGTGGTCGGTTTCATACAGCAGAGCCGCCGGTTTGCTGTTGAAGGGAAGCACATACACGTGTTCGATCATAAAAGCTACCGGCAGTGCCAGGCTTACGATGCTGTAGCCGAAGCGCTGCGCTACCCCTATGGCAATCGGGATAAAGATCATGGCACGCATCGTTTTCGATTGAAAAATAAGTGCACTGAAGATCATCACGGCCGTGAGAAAGAGGTAAAGCACCCAGAATGGCGTTTGACTGCTTATGCCGAGGTGGTCGAAGAATGCATTTACGCTGATTGAAGGCAGATCGGTGGCCGAAAGTCCGGATCCAAGCGTATAGGCACCGGCCGAAAACAGCATCAGATGCCAGGGGATGTCCACATCGTTCCATTTAACGATTCCATACCGTGGAAGCAGCGCAACCACACCTCCCACGAATGCCACGGCGGTAGGACTTATGCCGTGCAGGCGGTCGGTTGACCAGAAGCCAAGAATCAGCAGAAAAATGATAACGGCTTTTACCTCATCCCTGCTCATCTTACCGAGATTACGGTATTCCTGCCTCAGGCGTTCCATACCACCCTCAATAACGGGCAGGCGTTCTTCGGGTGCCAGCGGGAAAAAGACCTTCATCGCCAGGATGTAACCTATCAGTAACATGATTACCATCATAGGAAACATGGCAAACAGCCAGTCGGAAAAGAAAACCGTAGCACCGGTGGCGCCGGCAATCAGTGCCGCAGCCAGAAGGTTGGCTCCCGAACCGGTCAGAAATCCGCTGGCGCCGATGTTGATGTAAAGCAGGTTTTGCAACACAATGCTACGGCCGAAATTATTCCGGTTGTTTCCTCCCCTTGCTCCGTAAATGGAAGCGATTACCATAAAAATGGGAAGAAGAATGGCAGCCTTTGCAGTAGTGGCAGAAATAAATGCCGATAGCACAATATTGATAACCAAAAAACTCATGAATATCGTTCCCGCATTTTTCCCGAACCTGAGGATGAACCACAGGGCAAAACGCTTGGCTACGCCCGTCGCGACAAGCATACTTGCCAGGATGAACGACATAATGTTCAGCCACATCACCGGATGCCCCAGCTGGGCATACGCAACCTTTTCGCTGAGGACTCCGGTCAGTACCAGCGATACAATGATTATCAGCGAGGTAAGGTAGTTGGGAATGGCTTCCGTGATCCAGAGGATGATTCCGGCAAGAAAAATCGCCAGCATCATTTCGTTGGAACGGATAAAGCCTTCAGGTCCTAGTTTCTCCCAAGCCTTCAGAGCCTCATCCGATACCAATTGGGTGGGATCGATGTGCTGCAGGAAAGGAAGTTTCAGCACGAAGCCGAACAGTACAAACGCCAATATAGCCAATACCGGTCCCGCAATCGCCAGCCAGCGTTCAAATCCGGATTTTTCCCGTTTGGGGAGTTTCTCTATGCGATAGTTATGCATATCCAGCGGATCGAATGCCGGATTTGCCGATTTGTTTTCTTCGCTCATGCCGATAGTGTTTTAAGCATTAAAATACAGGAAGGCGCTTGCCGGCGGTTTTCCGGTCGGGGCAGACCGGTCCGCCGCAAGCGTACCTAACCCGTATTACGGTTACCAACGGTTGAATGGATGCTTCATCAGCATCGCATTGTAGTATTTCACCTGGCCGGTAACTTCTTCGCCAAGCCAGACGGGCTTTTCAAATTGCTCATGCTCATCCCGAAGCTCTACTTCAGCAACGACAAGGCCTTGATTTTCACCAAAAAACTCATCTACTTCAAAAACATGCTTACCGGCTTTGACAAGATACCGGTTTTTGTCAATCACTCCCGGTTCGCAGATTCTAAGCAGTTCTTCCACTTCCGGAACGGGAATCTCTTTCTCCCATTCGTAGCGGCTGGCACCCGAATCGTTTCCGATTCCTTTAATGGTAATATATCCCTTATCGCCTTTTATTCTTACCCTTACGGTACGTTCGGGAACCGACGAGAGGTATCCCTGGGTGATCCTGGTGACTTTTTCAGCACTTGCCCTGAAGTCGCCGCTGACCAGAAACTTACGTTCAATTTCCTTAGCCATTGCTTTTTATTTAGGTTAATTGGCCAGTGGTTTACCGATCATGCCAATCACCCGCTTGATTGCCTGCAGGTAATTGATGTTTTCGGTTCCTTCAGCACCTATTTCCGTTACGGTTTTTTTGATGTCGTCCACTTCCGTGGATTCTGCATTTATGCTTACTACCCGTGCTCCGTTGATAAGCACAACGGCATATTCGCATATGGCATCGTTTACCATGTACCCGAACCGTTGCTTCTTAACGTTAACAGCCTGAAGGTCGGGATGCCTGCGAATGATTTCCATGAATTCATCGTAGGAGTATTCTTCTTTCGGCAGATCCGGAATTTCTACCTGAAACGCAGGAAACACCTCCGCCAGCAGCACGGATGCCTTCATCGGAAACTCCCCCTTCATCAGCGGATTCCATTGCTCCAGTCCGTCAACGGTACGCACAAAGGTTTTGATGTCCATTTTCCCGTTCCGGATTTTAGTGTTGTTGATGTCGTTGGTTCGCGATACGATGTAAATTTCCTCCGAATGACGTTCCCATACCTTTTCAGGGATTGGTACCGACAGCCTTGCCATCCGGAAATGCTCCCTGTCGAAATTCTGTCCGAACGACCGGAACTCAAAACGCGGTTTGGATTGTTCTCCAATCTCAATAATCTCTTTTGCCATGTGGGTATAAGTTAAATTTTATCCTTGCTGAGAGATGTCAGCCCACAGTTGTTTTGTTGCTAAATAAAGAAGGGGAACCGGAGAGCATACTCTTTTTCGCCGGTTCCCCGGGATGGCATTATCTTCTGCCTTTTGGCAATACGCCGGCGTTGTTGTTTGACGATCCGCGGGTAATCTCAATGAAAATCACAAGCGTATCCGATCCGTCGGGTTTACGTCCGTAAGACTGTGTATCTTCCATTGCCGGGAATGCAACTTCGTCGATAACTGCTCCGGAAGGCTCTTCCAGCCAAACGGTTTCCCCTCCGCTGGAAAGCCCGAAACCACTCGCATCGGCATCATCGGTTACAATTACAAAGAAACCGCCGGCAGGAATAATGGTTCCGGCAGGAAATTCCTTTTTGGGCTTGGTTCCTGCCTGTCCGCCGTTATCGTAAATTTTGTATCCGGAAAGGTCAACTTCTACTGTGGAAGCATTGAAAATTTCCACCCAGTCGGGATTTTCAGCCGTACCCCTCGAATAGATCTCATTGATTTTCAGCACTACTGAAGGAGGAGGAGTGGAATTGTCGTTGGCAGCTCCCCTGGTTACAATGCTTAGAATCTGAAGGTTCGATGAACCATCGGGATAACGTCCGTAAGATTCCGTTTCAGCAAGAGCCGGGAATATTATCTCATCGATTACGGTACCACCGGCATTTTCGAACCATACCGTTTCACCGCCGCTCGACAGTCCGAAGCCGCTAGCGTCGGCATCGTCCACAACAATTACAAAAAATTCACCGGGTTGCAGAATGGTTCCGTCGGGAATAAGTTTTTTGGGTTTGGTTCCTGCCTGACCGCCGCTGTCGTAAATCTTGTATCCGCTGATATCGGCGGTTACGGCCGATGCATTGTACAGCTCCACCCAGTCGGGATCTTCGGCAGTTCCTCTGGAGAAGACTTCGTTCATCACGATTACGGCTGAAGGAGGTTCGCCTGCATTGTTGGCAGCTCCGGGCGTCGGGATGTACAGCACCTGCCAGTTGGCATCGCCGTCGGGGTATCGGCCGTAAGACTGACCTTCGTCCATTGCAGGGAAGGTTACGTCGCTGATCACAACCCCGGAAGCATTCTCCAGCCAAACCTGCTCGCCGCCGCTGGATAATCCGAATCCGCTGGCATCGGCATCGTCAACTACTACAACGAGGAATCCTTTTGCAGGAATGGAAGTCCCTGCAGGAATCTCTTTCTTGGGTTTGGTTCCTGCCTGCCCGCCGTTGTCGTAAACCTTATAACCACTGACGTCTACAGCTATTGCTGTGGCATTGTAAATTTCAATCCAGTCGGGATTTTCGGTCGTCCCGCGCGAATAAACTTCATTAATGAGAATAACCGGAGCAGGGGGAGTATCGTCGTTGGCACTTCCGCGGGTAATGGTGTTCAGAATCTGCCACGAACCGGTTCCATCGGGAACACGGCCGTAGGATTGGGTGGGTTCGAATGCCGGATGGGCCACATTGTCGATCACATTGCCGCTTGTATTTTCCAGCCAGACTTCATCGCCTCCGCTGGAGAGGCCGAATCCGCTTTCGCTGCCGTCGTCAACCACAATTACATAAAATCCTCTTCCGGGCAATACCGTACCGGCCGGAATCTCCTTTTTAGGCTTTGAGCCGGATTGTCCGCCCGGATCGTAAACCTTGTAACCGCTGATGTCGGCAGGACTGTCGGAGTTGTTGTAGATTTCCACCCAGTCGGGTGCTTCAACGGTGCCGCGGCTGTAAATTTCATTTAAAACGATGCTGGGGGCACCCACGGTATAGGCAGCAGATGTTGCCGGAGCTCCCGTTGGTGCATACCCTTTTTTACCGGATTCGTTCACGGCTTCCACGTAATAACTTACGGTAACACCAGATGCCTGTTTGGGAATCTGAGCAGTGTATACGCCACTGCCTGCAGAGTTCATAACAACGCTTGTGAATGCTCCTTCGCCGGCTTTGTGATACAGGGTAACGGACCGGACTCCGTAGTTGTCGGTAACTTTTACTGATACTGTAACGGCATCATTTTCGCCGGGCGCCTGAGGGCTGATGCTTAACTCGCTGAGAACCGGGGGGCCTTCGAAAAGCTCATCCTTCACGCAGGAGGTGATGCCTGCAATCAGGAGAATGGCCGTCAGTAATGCTATTGCTTTTGCTTTCATCGATTATTATTTTTTAAAGTTTATTTACAAATCAGAAGTCTACTTCAAGCCGGATGCTTACAAAGCTGAAATCTTCGCCTGCCTTGCCGTTGGCATCCACCACTTTCCTGGGATCCCTGGTCAGTACTCCGTTTTCGTCGTATCCTACAAACAACTTGTTCTTGCCGCTGGCATAACGGTCGTGATTCAGATAAGCATAGTTGAGCATAATCTTTACGTTGTTGTTAACGTGGTAGTTAAGGCCAAGGGTGTAGCCTTCACCAGCACCTCCCATAATACCGTCCATGCTTGAATTCAGGCTGAGGTAGTCGTACCGGAATGCCAGTTCCACATCTCCCCACGATTTGCCTCGTGTCGGCTGGGTAAATTCGGCATCGCTTGTATTGTAATTGTATTGTCCGCCAAAGAGGAGTACACTTCCGAAGACATACCATCCGTCAAACTTTTCGGTAGGCAGCTCCTCGTCAAATTTTTTACGGTGAACGTTGCTTATCAGGTATTCGCCCTGGATTCGCAGGTTTTTGTGATATCCTGCAAATTCAAGTCCGCCCAGTACGATGTAATCGACGTTGGAAATCAGATCGGTATCCATGTATTTTTTGCGGTTGATGGATGTAAGCGAACGGGTGCTGTAGCGCTCGTGGCCCCTGATTTCAGAATCGGTTTTCGGGGTACGGTACGATCCGGCAATACCGAAGTGCAAGCCTTTTGTGAAATCATCGTGGAAGGGCATGGCAACCAGCTTTCCGGTAAATGAAACGCCTTCATCGGTACCGTAATCCTTGTTGTTGTCTTCCGAAAACAAACGCTCTTCAGGATCTCCAACGGTCTGGAAATGAATGCCTCCCATACCAAACAGCCAGTCCTTGTGATACATGGCTCCTATCCCGATGTGACGCGAGGGAGCAAAGGTGTATACCGCATTCGGCCGTTCGATGAAGGTAAGATACCTGGAAGTGGTGGTGGATTCGAACGAAAAGCCTTCCTTGTAGTTTCCGGCGCGCAGACTCAGCCGTTCATTCGGGGAGAATTCAAGGTAGGCATCCTTCAGCTCAAGCTCCGAGTTAGAGATATCCATGTCAAATTCGCCGTACCATTTTTCGGTAAACTGACTTTTAACCGCAAAGCGGGCGCGGCGTATCGATGTACCATTGCCGATTGGATTGTAGGTGTCGCCGAAAAACATGGCTCCGTCAACCTGAACCCTGGCATCGTACCAGATCTTGTACTTCTGATCCTTACTTTCCAGAACAAGGATGCCGTTTCTTTCCTCTGCATGCAGGGGCGTTCTGTTGACAACTGCTCCGTACTGGTTGTAACGGACGCTGGTGTCGGTCTCCTGGGCACTGAGTTTTCCGGAAAAGCCGCCGATCAGCAGCATTCCGGCAATCAGGCTTAACATTTTCATTTTGTTCATAGTGAATCGTTTTAAAGGTTTTGTATGAATTGTGTCAGGTTATCGCCGGGTTTCAAATTCAGGCGCTTCCGTAAACGGTAACGCGAAATTTCCACGCTCTTGGGCGAGATGCCGAGCATGGAGGATATCTCTTTCGACGATAGATTTAATCGTAATAATATAGTCAGCCGCTTCTCCTGTTCCGTAAGGTCGGGATACATGTTGCTCAGTTTCTGCCGGAAATCGCGGTCAACCTGCTCCACTTTTGAATAAAACTCCTCGGTTTCATTGCTGAACGACATTTTCTGTTTCAGCATCAGCGAAAGCCCGGCAATAAGCTCTTCCCTGATGTCGGAATCGTTTGTCTTACGTATTGCTTCAACCTTTTGGTTAAGTTCCTGCAAAAATTCTTTCTGGCTGGTGATATTGAGTACCATGGTGTTAAACTCCCGCTTACGGTATTCCAGTTTTTGGTTAAGCAGATCGTTTTCGAGCTGAATGGCGGAAATCTCCATTGTGCTTAAGTTCTTCTGAGCCAGATACGAACTGTTTTGCTGCTGCAGAAGCTCGTTTTCCGTATGCAGCCTGAGCTGTTTTTGTCTTAAGATTATGAAAACAAGGGTGAGAATGGCCAGTAAAGCTGCCAGAAATACCGAAGGAAGAATCAGGTTATAGCGCATTCCGGATGCTGCCTGAACAGCGGCTGACCCTGCATCCGTGGCAACCTGCCCGTGTGCGGTAACATCCAGGTGAAAGACGTTCTGAACGAAAAAAAGCGATACATAGGTAAGTATTCCAGCTGCTACCGGTGTAATTACCCACCCGAGTGCAATCCCGCCCAAAGCACGGAGTTTAATTTCACGGACTCCTTTGATGAGGCCAATGCCGATAACAGATCCCACCACTACCTGCGTGCTTGAAACCGGCACCAGCGGTATTGGCGGCAGGCCAATGGAGATCAAAACGTTGGAGAGACTGGTCGAAGAAAATACAAACAGCACCAGAGCCTGTGAGAGTACTACCACAATGGCAGCTTCCGGAGTAAGGGCCAGGATACCGTTGCCTACGGTTAACATAACCCGTTTACTGTAGGTAATAATTCCTGCAGCAATGGCAAGTCCGCCGGCAAGGAAAAACAATTGCTTTCCGTTAAGAGTAAACAATCCGAAATCGAGGAGCAGATCGGGAGCAGAGGTTATAAACACCCCAACAACATTGGCTATATTGTTGGCTCCCAAACTGTAAGCTCCGAATGCTCCGGCAATTACCAGGGAATAACGTATGTAAGAGTCCAGTTTTATTACATGAATTTTAAGCTTACGCAGAAGATACCGGAGTCCCGTAAACAAGAGGGCGGCAAAGATCAGACCGAGGATGGGTCCCGATACCCAGGTCCCGACAATTTTTGTCAGGACGGTATAGTCGGCTGGCTTATCCACGAAGAAGCTCCAACCTATGATGGCACCAACGATGGCCTGACTGCTCGATACAGGCAGCGCGTAGCGGGTCATCCAGTAAACGGTAAGTGCGGAGCAAAGGGCAACGGTGAAACCACCGGCCAGGGCGTCCACCGCGTTCAGACTCGAAAGCGTGTCGGAAGTGCCCTGTCCCTGGAAAACAGCACCCAGGATCACGAAAATACTGGCTATAAGGGCAGCATTCCGGAACCGGATCATCTTGGAGCCGACGGCCGTGCCAAAAACATTGGCTGCATCGTTGGCTCCGAGCGACCACCCCAGGAATAATCCGCTGGATAAAAAGATCAGGTAAAGCATCCCGGCAGAGGCGATTGGATCAAATGGTTCGTTTTATTGCCATGATTGAAAGCACATCGGCTGTTTTTTCCGCAGCATCCGACAGCATTTCTATATGGAGTGTAAAGTAACGCAGATGGAATTTTTCGCTCAGCTTTAAGCCGGGCATATCGTGAAATACCTTTCGTTTTATAGAATCAGCAAGTTTATCTGCCTCTTTTTCAAAAAGATATACTCTGTGAAGTTTTTCCTTCACCGTGTCGGGATCCTTGAAATATGCACGGGCAGCAGGAATTACCGATTCAATGGCGGAGGCCGACAATTCGGTGAGCTTTACCAGATCCTGATTAAGTTCAGCCGGAATAAACGGTACTTCCACATCAAACTGGTAAAGATTGGTCTTGGCCAGATCGATGATGTTGTCGAGATCCTCCATCAGCTTCAGGATGTCCCCCCTTAACTGAGGCATAAGCGACTGAGAATAAAGCAGATTTTCCAATTGCCGCTTAATGATATCCGCCTCTGTTTCGAGCGTTGAAAGCGTCTGGAGATTGTTCAGAAAACTCTCCCTGTTCCCGTACAGGTAGTTTTTCACTCCCTCTCGAAACAGTATGGCTCCCTGATCTATAAGGTTCAGGAAGCTGTCGATCAACTCAATGGATTTATTGGCATGCCTGAAGAGAAACATATTGCTGCTTATTTGAATATCAAAGCTAAGGAATTTATTTACGCAAAATGTATTTGTTGTTACTGCTTTGTAATACGTGACGGATTGTATTGTAGAGTTATTCAGAAATTTAAAAAACTAATAATTAGTATAGTAGAAAATTTAATGTAGAGTTCTTTTGTTTAAGAAAAGAACAAGTATGATTGTTTTGTAGTGTTGGAATAGAGGGTTTAAGTTCTCTGTTTTTGAATAATCGCCCGGAATTTTTCTACGCGGTACCGGGCAATTGAAGTGGAATGGAAGCCCGGTGCGAAAAATCCGGTGCATTATAATTTCTGACAGCTTACTGCCTTATTGGATATACATGAGCACAGAACCATTCCCGAAACCATGCTCTTACCGGAATTACCCGCCTTAAAGGGGATCGCATTCCATCTGCATTGCTTCGTGATTACGCTATGACAGGTCCGTATCAGGTCCGAATTTAATCGGACCTGATACGGAGCAGATACGGAGCAGATATGGATTTAATATGGGGAAATATCCTGAAAGAATGCAGATTAAGGCGAAACACAGAGAGAGAGGCTGCGCTGCGGTCTTCCGGTACAGGTTTCTTCAGGCAAAAGGGAGAAAAAATCCGGATAAGCAATAAATCGCCGGCAGGGGAAACCGGATGAACACCACAGATCATTCCGCCCGGTTAAAATGGAAAATACAGACTGATTTCTTCGGATATTCGCACAGATTTAACTATTTTGCGGTATTATTTGTTTACGTTAAATTAACACTCCGTGTGGCTGAAAAGAATTATTTTTGTATTTTCCTCCTTCATTTAGGAGAAAAGATGCCGGATTTGCCGGCAGATTTTTTTCGCATAACGTAACATTCATTAAACCAATTACCTATGAAGAAAAATTACCTGTTCAATCTGGTTTTTATACTGCTGACGGGTTTGGGTTTTATTATTACTACCGGTAATGCCGGAGCACAGGTGGTAATTACCCAATGGACCTTCGAGGGAGACGTCGTTACTCCGTCCACGGGATCCGGAACTGCCAGTCTGCAAGGAGGAACCACCGCTACCTTTGCAACCGGTTTAACCGGAACCGGATCCGGCGGCAGAGCCTGGAATTCATCCGGTTATCCTGCGCAGAGTACGGGCTCGGGGACTGCAGGAGTGGAGTTTCTGGTTTCCACGGCCGGATACAGTATGATTGGTCTGAGCTGGGACGGCCGCCACAGCAACACCTCCGCCAACCGCCTGCGCATTCAGTACACACTGAACGGCACCGAATGGCAAAACTTCGAAGCCTCCGCGGCCAATGCCACCAACACAGCCAACGGTATCGACAAGGGATTTGACAACGGCCGTTTTATCGCCGATGCCGGAGATACCTGGTATCAGCGCTCGGCGAATTTCTCCGGAATCTCCGGAGCAGCCGACAATCCCGCATTCGGTGTGCGGATTGTGACCGAATTCGTTGACGGGACAAATTACGGGGCAGCAACATCCACAAGCACATACGGCTCTAGCGGAACGCTGCGCTACGATAACGTCACCTTCCAGGGAAGCGGAGAATCGCCCCTTCTGATGGCCTCTCCCGGCAGCCTGTCGGGATTTACCTATACCCAGGGCAGCGGACCTTCCGATATTCAGAACGTGACCCTCAGCGGGATGAACCTGAGCCCGGAAGCCGGTGCAATTGTGGTGGAAGCACCCAACGGCTATGAAATGACGCCCGACGGAGGGAGTACATTTGCTGACATCCTGGAATTTACCTATTCCGGAGGTGCATTCAACGGAAAGGTTTTAGGAATCCGGCTGGCAGCATCGCTGGGAGCCGGAAGCTATACCGGTTTCATCGCAGCAAACGGGGGAAGTGCCCCGGAACTTACCGTCTCCGTTTCGGGAACCGTAACAACGGCCAATCCGCCCGAAATAACCTCCATGATTCTTCCTCAGTTCATTGAAGGTGCAACGCCTTTCAATAATAACCGGGTTCCCATGGCTTTCCATGCCTCCCTCAGCAACCTGCTGCCTTCCTCAACCTACAAGTACTACAACAAAGTGGTGAGCGGCAGCGACGGACCGGAATACAACGGAGCCGGAAATGTGATTTTTGTGGATCCGGCAAGCGGCACGTTCACCCGAACCACTTCGCCCTCCCTTACAACGGCAGGACAGCACGGTGAGTTAACCACCGATGCGGAAGGAAACTGGTCGGGATGGTTTATGACCGAACCAACCGGCAACGCCCGGTTTAAACCCGGCAACGAAATTTACATGCGCATTATGCTGAACGATGGTGCCGGCGGAACAACCGAGGCCACCCGCCTTACATCCGCCGAAAGCATTAAAGTACTCGGATTCTATACCCATATGGCCGATTCAACCGGTACCGCCATCAACGGCTTTGGAGCATTCGTACCCAAAAACTTTATTTTTCTTTACGATAACATGGATGGCACAGGCCGTCCGCTTCTGGGAACGCAAATCGAAACATCCGGCATTGAGTTCATACAGGGTACACACGCCGATTTTTACTACAACGGCGTGGCCGGGACCGATATGTCCTGGGGAGGTATTGTCCCGAACAACAACCCAGCAGGCGTTAAAAGAGTAGAAGAGCGCAGCCTTGCCGACGGTAGTATTGTCTCGGCACCCACTTCTTCCGACGGCACATGGAGTGGAGTGGAGACCCGTAACCCTTCCGGCGGACTTGAAAATGTGCTCGCAGTAATCACCACCCTGGGCACAGGCTCTTCCGGCGCAGATCAGGGAAACATCTTCACATACGGCAATATCCTTTCCGTTGAACTGAACAGCTCCCTCAGCGGCAGCATTCAGCTCATCAACCTTTACGGACAGGAAGCCGCCCGCTACCCGATCAGCGGCACCACTGCCACCATCACCCTCAGCGTACCATCCGGAGCCTACATCGTTCGCATTCTGAGCGACAAGGGAACCTTCAGCAGGAAGGTGATGGTGAGGTAAGCAATGGGATTGAGAAATTATCCTTGCTATAACTGATAAATGATTGGCAGTTTATCTGCGTTGTACTCCAAATTTTTACCTTTTTACCGCATTCATGAAATCATAAATTATAAAACATGAAAAACCGAAACAACAAAACAAAAAGATCATTAATGACCAGACTGCTTACGGTCCTGGCCACCTTGTTTCTGACAAGTGCTTTATCGGCTCAGCCCTTGCTGATTGATAATTTTAATTATCCGATCGGAGCCTTGCTTACCGATAATGGCTGGACCGCCCATAGTGGTGGAGGGACTCAGGCTATTGATGTTACCAACGGGCTCGTTTTCGCCGGATATGCCGGCTCGGGAATCGGGGGCGCAGCAAATCTTGATAATAACGGGGAGGATGTACACAGGACATTCGACCAGGTAACCACAGGTACCGTTTATGCAGCCGCCATTATTCAAACCGAGGCTACCAACAGTGGAGGGTATTTTCTGCACTTAGCTCAACAGACCATAGGTTCAACTTTTTTTACACGCTTATGGGTAAATGCAACGGGTGATGGAATTGGGATAGGCACTAGTGCCCCGACCACATATGTGCCGATAACTGCTGGTGTTCCTACATTGGTTGTTTTAAAACTTGAGATTAGTACGAAAATCTCAAGTTTATACAAATTCACTACTTTCCCGGCCTCAGAACCAACAACTCCTGATGCAACGTTTACTGAGACAGCGAGTTATTCTAACGTTGGATCAATAGCCCTTAGACAGTACAGTGCTTCTCAGCGTGTATTAGTTGACGGAATCCGGGTAGCAACCACATGGGCAGAAGCAGTAGCTCCGGCAAGCGGACCCAATCCAGTGCTTTCAGCATCTCCTGCTGCGCTTTCGGGATTTACGTATGCGATAAACAACGGTCCATCAGCTTCCAAAACATACAACCTTTCCGGTGCAGATCTCTCCCCGGCCAGCGGCAACATCACCGTTACCCCTTCCGCTAACTATGAGATTTCTCTCGACAACAGCACGTTCTCACAAACTGCGCTGTCGGTTCCCTATACCGGCGGTGCCCTGAGCGCCACTCCCGTTTACGTCCGCCTGAAAGCCGGACTGACCGGAGGACTTTACAACGGAGAGCAGATCGTGAACTCCGGAGGCACGGCCACCTCGGCAATTGTTACCTGTAACGGAGAAGTTGAGGCTCCCGCCACAACCACTCTTCCCTATACCGAGAACTTTGCCACCGGTATGGGAATCTGTTACGATTACAGCGTATCCGGAGATACCAAAAAATGGCTGCACAGCTCCGGCGGAGAGTACGTTTATATGAACGGATTTGGCTCCAATATGCTGGAAGAAGACTGGTTTATTCTTCCAGGCATCAATCTGAATGAGAACTTCAACAGCACCCTGACGTTTGAAAGCTGGATGCGGTATGGAAGCGATGATACCGATAATTACTTTAAACTCCTGTATTCAACAAATTACGCCGGTGTTGGGGATCCTTCCGGTGCCACCTGGACCGAGCTCGCGTTTACCTATCCCACCGCCGAACAAACATGGACCCCTTCGGGTGCCGTGGACCTTTCGCTGATAACCGCTGACAATGTCTACATAGCTTTTAAATACCATTATAACGTTGGTTTCTACAGGTCATGGCAGATTGACAACGTTTCCATCATGGCAGGGAATACCCCGGCACTTACCGTAACCCCCGCAACGCTCACCGGATTTACGTATGAAGTCGGAAGCGGCCCCTCAGCAGCACAAACCTACCAGATCAGCGGCGAAAACCTTGTGGGCAGCGGAAACATCGTTGTAACGGCTCCCGCAGATTATGAAGTGTCGCTGGATGGAACGACCTTTGCTGCTTCCTTAAACCTTCCGTATGCCGGCGGTATTATTACCGGACAACCCCGTACGCTGTCGGTTCGTCTTAAAGCCGGGCTCGCCATTGGGAACTACAACAATGAGGTTATAACCCATACCGGCGGAAGTGCCCTGGCAGCCAGTGTAACCTGCAGCGGTTCGGTTACCGATCTGGTCCCGGTATTCTCAGCCATTACCCTGCCTTCATGGATACAGGGGCTGAACGGAACCAATGCTCAACGAGTACCGTATTCTTTCCTTGCTACGATAAGTAATCTCTACCCCAATACAACATACCGTTACTACAACAAAATTGTTGATGCAACGGATTCGCCTACAAGCAATGGTGCCGGTAATACCATTTTTGTGAATGCCGATGGTTCATTCCTTCGCACAACTTCAACCAATCTGGGAACTGCAGGACAGTATGGGGAGTTTACCACCAACGCCAGCGGCTCCTTTACGGGATGGTTTATGATCGAACCCAGCGGAAACGTCCGGTTTACTCCGGGTAACCAGCTGTTTATGCGTATAATGCTGAACAACGGAAACAACGGAACATCCGTAGCTAACCGGGTTACTTCGGCAGAATCGGTTTCCGTCATCAATTTTGGCAATGCCTATCAAACCGATATGGGTACCGGTATCCGGGGTATCTCGGAAGCAGCTTCCGGAAATATGGTATTCCTGTACGATAACGTGGATGGTAGCGGTCGCCCGGTATACGGGAGCAGCATCGAAACTACTGGTATCGATTTTGCCGCAGCAGGTACCTATGTATCGTTCTACACCGGACAGGTTCAGGGTAACAACGGATCCTGGGGCGGCATCGTTCCCAATCTTCTGCCCGACGGCATCCGCCGCATCGAAGAGCGCAGCAATGCCGACGGAAGTCTGGTTGCCGTGCACACATCCGAAGACGGAGTCTGGGGCGTTTACGATACCCGTAACCCCTTCGGCGGTGAAACCGATATCCTGATTATCGACCTTATGCCTGCCGGTCAGCCCGTGCTTACCGTCAGTCCTTCCGTACTGAACGGCTTCAACTACACCGAAGGCAGCGGCCCCTCGGCCGTTCAGACCTACACCCTCAGCGGTAACGAACTGGAGGGCAGCGGCAATGTAACCGTAACTGCTCCTGCCAACTACGAAGTGTCGTCAGACGGAACTACGTTCAGTGCTTCCCTTAGCCTTCCTTTTGCCAGCGGAGTGATCACCGGTCAGCCGCTGACCATATCCGTAAGGCTGAAAGCCGGACTGAGTGCAGGAAACTATAACAACGAGGCTATTGTTAACGCCGGAGGCGGAGCAACCGAAAAAACGGTAACCTGCAACGGCTCGGTAACATCCTCGCTGCAGCCGGAACTTACCGGCGTATTTATGCCTCTTTTTATCCAGGGAATCAACGGAACCAATAACTTCAGGGTTCCTTATGCCTACAAGGCAAGCATCAACAATCTTATGCCCGGGGCAACCTACAGGTACTTCAACAAGGTGGTGATTGGAACCGATCTTCCCGATGCCAACGGAGCCGGAAACAGCATCTACATCAGCGCCAACGGAACCTTTAACAGAACTACCGGAACCTCGATGAATACTCCGGGTGAATACGGAGAGTTTACTACGGATGCTTCCGGAAGCTTTACCGGATGGTTTATTACAGAGCCCAGCGGAAATGCACGTTTTACTCCGGGGAACCAGGTGTTTATGCGCATCTCGCTGAACGACGGACTTGGCGGGGAAGAGGTTGTAAACCGTCTCACCACTGCCGATTATTCCACCGTACTGCAGTTCGGAACCGAAGCTGAACCAACCATGGGTACAGCTATCCGCGGCGTCAGCTACGACGATCCTAAGGATTTTGTATTCCTCTTCGACAACGTGGAGGGAAGCGGCAGACCCCTTGCAGGAACGCACATCGAAGCCAGCGGCATTGATTTCAGCGGAATAACCTCCTACGCGCCCTTCTACCTCACAGAAGTTGCCGGAGCCGACGGATCCTGGGGTACCATAGTTCCTAATCTGAACGAGGCCGGGGTACGGAACGTGACGGTATACAGCCGTACCGAATTCATTGCAATCCAAGACTACGTGATGTATGACGGAGTATGGCTTCTTACCGATACCCGAAATCCTCTCGGTGGCGCCGACGACGTTCTGTTCCTCGATCTGATTACCATCAACGTTACCTCTCCCGCCTTCAACGATGTTAAGGTGTATGCATCCGGAAAGGAACTGAAGATCGAGACCAGAAACGTTACCGGATTTAGCCTGGCACTCTTTAACCTTCAGGGACAGCAGGTTTACGGCCGACGCCTCGAAGGCAGCAATCACTACAGCATGAACCTGAACATTCCTTCGGGAATTTATGTGGCCCGCCTGATGAACGGTGAGGGAACCGCAAGCTTCAAATTTTTCGTCAGGTAATACTGCCGGAAACTGAATTATGGATGCAGCAACCACTTCGGTTGCTGCATTTTTTTCTGCCTTCCCGGGAAGGCAGATTTTTTTCTATTTTTTTTCAATTGCGGATGTTTTCTTCAGAAACCCCTGTTGCCGGGGCTGTTGTGCAACAGCAGGCGATAAGCGGCGCAAGACTTATTAATATTATTGTAAAAGTACCCGTATTCCACCTTCCATTCCTTGCATAAGCGTCTTAAGGCGAATTGCAGATTGAATTTAATTGTAATTTTAGCCCCTGATTTTAGGAAAGAACGTATGGAAAACCGCTTATATCCTTTGAAATTCCGTCCCGTACTCAAAGACAAAATATGGGGTGGAAATAAAATCCGGAAGGTACTGGGAATCGATTTTTCTCCCCTTCCCAATTGCGGAGAAGCCTGGGTACTATCGGGCGTTGAAGGCAACCAGACGGGAATTGAAAACGGATTCCTTGCCGGGAATGAGCTGAATGAACTTGTGGAAATTTACATGGGCGACCTGGTGGGGGATGCTGTTTATGAACGTTTTGGTGCAGAATTTCCCATTCTTGTAAAGTTCATCGATGCAGCCGATTACCTGAGCATTCAGGTGCATCCCGACGATGAGCTGGCTGCTAAGCGCAACATTGGTTACGGCAAGTCGGAGATGTGGTACATCATGGATGCCGATCCGGGGGCTGAGCTGATCAGCGGATTTAAACGGAAAGTGGATCGGGAAACCTATCTGCAGCATCTGGAGAATAAGACGCTGAAAGAAATTCTGAATGAGGAAAAGGTAAGCAGGGGAGATGTTTTCTATATGCCTGCCGGTCGGGTACATGCACTGGGTCCCGGAATCTTTCTGGCCGAGATTCAGCAGACTTCAGACACCACTTACAGGATTTACGACTGGGACAGAGTTGACGAGAACGGCAAATCGCGTGAGCTGCATACCGAAGAGGCTTTGGATGCCATCGATTTCTGGGTTTACGATTCGTATAAAACGGAATATACTCCCCGGGAAAACGGAACTGCAACCATGGTGAGCAGTCCGTTTTTCACCACCAGCCTGATACAGCTCGGCAAAGCACTGGCAAAGGATTACACCGAACTCGATTCATTCGTAATCTATGTTTGCGTTGAAGGCGCGGTAACCGTTGTGCACGACGGGGATACGGAGCCACAGGTAAATCTGAAGCAGGGCGAAGCCTTGCTGATCCCTGCCTCCATCGACAGGGTTGACATAATTCCCTCGTCAGCTTCAAAAATCCTTGAAGTCTTTATCGCCTGAAAAGGCATGATTCTTGAAAACGAAAACAGAATATACCAACATCAGTAACTCATGAAAAAAATTATCTTTTTTGCCGCTTTGTTTTCTTTGGCACTTGGCGTAACGGCCCAGGATGCAGAAAAATCGTACAAAATGCTTCCTTCTGTCAATGTTAAAACGCTGGATGGAAAAACCCTCAACACCTCGGAGATTACCAACGACGGCAATCCCATTATATTGAGCTTCTGGGCATTGTGGTGCAAGCCCTGCATCAACGAGCTTACTACCATTGCAGAAGTTTACGATGAGTGGGTAGAAGAAACCGGTGTAAAACTTGTTGCCGTCAGCATCGATGACTCCAGGTCCTCGTCGCGTGTGGCTCCGACGGTCAACGGAAAAGGATGGGATTATGAAGTGTTGCTGGATCCGAACGGCGATTTTAAAAGGGCCATGAATGTGAATATGATCCCGCATACCTTTCTGATAAGCGGAAAGGGTGAAATTGTGTGGCAGCATACCTCGTTCAGCGAAGGCAGCGAGCTGCAGCTTATCGAAATGGTGCGTTCGCTCAAACGCGGCGAAACCATTGAATCGCATTGATTCTGTTACCTGGCGGACAGTATTCCGTTAAGGTACAGCACGATGCTGAATCCATGCGACTATATCAATCAATTCGTGTCACTTAATTCTTTACGTTCTTGAAACCAGTATTCTTTGTTAAGACCGTGGTTATTGGCCTTCTTCTTCTACCCGGCTTTGTTTTTTCCCAGAGTTTTCTGGAAGGAGGAAAGGTCAGCGGCAATTTCCAGCTTGATGCTCAGGTTTACCGTGCCGATTCGGCTATTGGTGCCTATGAGGTGGATGAGGAAATGCGCATGAATGCCTTCGCCAACCTGTTGTACAGCAACGGTAACTTTAATGCAGGCATGCGTTTCGAAACCTACCTGAATCCCATTCTGGGCTTTGACCCCCGGTATAAAGGCAGCGGAGTGCCATACTGGTTCGGTTCCTGGCAGAACGACCAGTTCGAGATTACCGTCGGTAATTTCTACGAGCAGTTCGGCAGCGGTATGGTTCTGCGCAGCTATGAGGAACGTAATCTGGGATACGACAACGCCCTGAAAGGTGCAAGGGTACGTTTCAGCCCGGCACAGGGCATTACCCTGAAAGGCCTGATCGGTACCCAGCGTTTCTTCTGGGAGCAGGGCCCCGGTATTGTCAGGGGTCTCGATGGTGAGTTTGCCCTGAACGATATCTTCGATAAGGAAGGAAAAATTCCGACCAGACTTACCCTTGGCGGAAGCTTTGTAAGTAAGTATCAGCCCCGCGAAGAAATTGCTGCAGGACCAAATGCCATGCTCGACCTGCCGGCTAACGTTACGGCCTGGGCAGCCCGCTTCAACCTGAGCAGCGGACGTTTTGCCTTCGACGGGGAATATGCGAACAAAATCAACGACCCTTCGGCCATCAACAATTACATATACAAGGAAGGACAATCGCTGCTGCTGCAGGCAACCTATTCCACCCGCGGACTCGGCATTATTGCCTCTGCCAAGCGTACCGACAACATGAGCTTCAAATCAAAGCGCACAGAAACGGGTAACGTACTTGATATCAACTATCTGCCGGCACTCACCCGTCAGCATGCCTACAGCTTGTCGGCCATGTATCCCTATGCAACCCAGCCCAACGGTGAAATGGCCGTTCAGGGGCAAATCAATTACAAAATTCCCAGGGGAAGCAAAATCGGAGGCAAATACGGAACCGATGTAGCGGTTAACTTCTCAAGGGTAACCTCCATCGTTATGGATCCTGCGGAAGGCGAAACTGCCGTCGGACAGCCCGGCACCCTGGGCTATTCATCTCCTTTTAATGTATTCGGGGATGAGCTGTATTTTCAGGATCTGAACATCGAACTCCAGCGCAAGTTCACAAACAGCTTCAAGATGCTGGTTTCTTACGTGTATCTGAAGTATAACATCGACGTAATCGAAGGCCATGCCGGAGATCCTATGGTAAATGCGCACATTGGTATTATCGATGCAACGCATCGTTTCGACAACAAACAGGCGCTGAAACTTGAATATCAGCATTTGTTAACGGAACAGGACAAGGGAGACTGGCTGCAGTTTCTCATGGAGTACACTTTTGCACCGAAATGGTTTGTTACGGTTGCCGACCAGTACAACTACGGTAATCCGGACAAGGACATGCGCTTCCATTATCCCACACTTTCGGCAGGTTATACCAACGGATCCAACCGTTTGTCGCTCACCTACGGAAAGCAGCGTGAAGGCATCGTCTGCGTCGGGGGAGTATGCCGCAACGTTCCGGCATCGAATGGTTTAACCATCACACTAACCAGTTCTTTCTGAAAACCGGGAATAATATATCCGGCCCGGGCCGGATTCAGAACCAAGAGAAAATGATCACGATGAACAAAATAAAACCGCTTTCGCTGATATTTCTGGCAATTGCCGGACTTGCATTTATTACTGCCTGCGATAAAATAGAAGCTCCCTACGTAATTATAACGGGTACGGTGGATACGGCAGCGTGTCCGGTTCCGGAGTTTCCGGAAGTAACCACGGTGCAGAAACGGGTGCTGCTCGAAGATTACACCGGACATACCTGCGTTAACTGTCCGAAAGCTGCGATTATCGCGCACGATCTTAAGGAAGTACACGGCGATCGCCTGGTGCTTCTGGCCGTTCATGCCGGCTTTTTCGCCAATCCTACCTCCTCGGGCGATTTTACCTATGACTTCAGGTCAGAGGCTGGTACTGCCTGGGATAATTTCTTCGGAGTGGGAATGGTTGGCAACCCCAACGGACTCATCGACCGCAAGGGATATCCGTCAACACACATCGTATCTCCTTCGGGATGGGGTGCTGCCATTGCAGCAGCCCTGAATGCCGTTCCCGTAATTGATCTGCAGATGATAAATGAGTACGACGCAGCCGAACGCAAGCTGTGTACGCACGTGAAAACAAAGTTCATCGCCGGTGTCGATAAAAACCTGAAACTGGTGGTTGTACTTACCGAAAGCGGAATTGTAAAGCCCCAGAAGAACAACGATTCCGCTTCGGGCGATGTGCCGTTGATTTTAAACTATTCGCATAACCACGTACTCCGGACAGCCATCACCACAACCTGGGGGAGCAGCATTGCCACAGCGGGAACCGCAAACCCCGAATTTCTGGTTAATTCTTTCAGGCACATTGTGAAGGATGAATACGTGGCGGAAAACTGCAGCGTTATTGCATTCGTTTACGACGACGATACCAAAGAGGTTCTTCAGGCCGTGGAAACACCGGTTGTTCCGTGAACTAAGCCTGTAGATACGATCATTACTGGATTCTGCTGATGCCGGTTTCTCCGGTATCAGCATTTTTTTATCATATCCAGTATGGCTTCGGCGATAGCGGGCAGTTGTTCCGGATTTACGATGCGGGGATGGTCGCCGGGAGTATGGGTGATGCGCTGGGTGTACATATTATGCAGAAACCATTCGGAGGTAATTGCGATTGCCGGGCATCCGTACTGAACGAAAATGCTGTGATCGCCCTGCGGCCACTGAGGGCCTTCCCAAAAACCGTGCGAACTTCCGAAAACCAGATGAGCCTCATGTTCCATATTCTCCGGCAGGTCAAACAGCGAATACGCGGAGCCGCCCTCGTGGTAGCCTGCTCCATCGATGTTTATGTTTAGAATAATTTGATCAAAAGAGTCCTGATTTTCAGATATGTAAAGCATCTGGCCGGGGACAGCGTAATAATCTTCTCCGTTAAATGCTGCCAGTTCCACGGCAGTGTCGCCATTATAATCCCTCAGCATTTCGGCAAGCAGAAGGAGCACAATAACCCCCGTGGCGTTGTCGATGGCTCCGGGCGTACCCTTCTTGGCGTCGATGTGGGCAGAAACCACAATTCGTTTTCCGGCATTTTTTCCTTTAAGAGCAGTAATATTATACCCCTTCCCGGGAATTCGGACGGCATCAGAAACCAGTCTGACCTTTTCGCCCGTATACTTCAGAAGCTGTGTACCAATTTCTTCGGTGGTAAATACGGATGGAATGTCGAAATCCCCGTCCTCAATCAATGGGAAGGGATAAACGCCGCCGGCCAGCTCCGGATTAAAGCCGGTGGCACATACCAGTGCCGCAGGCTTGCCCGCCTCAAGCCGTGCAATGATTTTCCGATGATGTTCGGGGTTGTAGAATACGAAATTCTTTGGCATCAGCTGTTCAACGGCCAGTTCACCGTGCAGCAGCACAATGCAGCCTTCCATTCTGAGCACTTCCAGCTCCTGCAGGTTTCCTGCCGCAATCAGGGTGGCTTCGGTATCGCATCCCCTGGAATAGGGACTTGAATGCACGCTGAATTCCTGTCCGTCGGCGGTCAGCTTAGCGCCTTTACTTGTCCAGTCTATGGCATCAAATGCAGGTGATTCCGGCTCCCATCCCAGGGATTTTAACGTTTCACTGAAATAACCGGTAGCCATCCGGTTTCCCTCGCTGCCCACGCAGCGGCCCGGAATGGTGTCGCAAAGCATCTGCAAATACTGCCTGCTTTTTTCAACGAGGTTGTCTGACTGTTTCATTCGGTTTTTTTTACGCAAAATTATGGCAGCACCAGGCGGCAGAATTGTATAAAAACGACTTTTTAACGGCCTGGAGTCAATGCCAGGTTATTCCGGTAAACGGAGGGCGCATCGCCGGAAATGCGCTTGAAATCGCGGATAAAGTGGGCCTGATCGTAATAGCCCGATTCAAGCGCAATTTCTGTCAGATTCAGCGGACTGCCAAAAAGCGAAAGAGCCTTGTTGAAACGCACTATTCCTGAAAAACGGGCCGGAGAGAGTCCCACGTATTCTTTAAACAGTCGCTCAAACTGCCGGTTTCCGATGAACAATTCATTGGCGACTTTTGAAATCCCCGGTTCATGGGTGTTATTGGCAATCAGTCCGACACTCTTCCGTATCAGTGCAAAATGACGCTGATTCAGCGTTTGCAGGCGCCGCACAATAAAATCTTCGATGATCCGTAAGCGCTCCTGCAGTCCGGGAGCTTCGGCCACCCGGCGTCCGGTTTCCCCGAGGCTGCGTTCAATATCGGCTAATCCTACCGTAAGATGGGTAAAATAATGTGCCGGAATGCCGAAAAGAGCATTGGAAGCGAAGGGATGAAAAACCACCCCCAGCAGTCCTGCCCGTTCAAACGAAAAGATGTCCTTATACGCGGTAAACTGTCCGCATATCAGACTTTGCGGTTGTGTGCCCGCATCTTTTCCTGCATAGCTTTCGCTGAAAGGAGCTCCGTAGTGGAAGATCAGCTGGGTTTCACCGTTGGGAAGCAAGCGTTCGTGATGGTTTCCGCTGCCCTTCTCGAGCTGCCAGATGGTCTTAACGTAGGCCGAAACCCTTTCCGGTACCGGAAGCAGTTGAATGTGGGGGTAAACTTCAGGATGCCTGGTATCGGGGTGATAACCAATGGTCATTGCGATTTTTATCAAAAGGTAAATGCAGGGGGATGCAAAAATACAAGGAATATTGAGTTGCTTATTTATTTTCAATTGCGTATTATACTGAATATTAAAGTTTTTACTTTTGCCTTTGAGGTCATTTGTTGAATTACAGACCTTTATAAACAGAGTAAATAACTTAGTACTACTTTATATATCTTACTTCTTGTATGGGTAAAAAACTTTTAATCAGAGACTTGACCTTACGCGATGGCCAGCAGTCGATGTTTGCCACCCGCATGACACAACAACAGATTGACCGTGTGCTTCCGCTATACCGTGAAGCGGGCTTTTATGCAATGGAGGTGTGGGGAGGTGCCGTTCCCGATTCCGTTATGCGTTACCTGAATGAAAACCCATGGGACAGGCTTGAAAAGATAAAGGAAGGCGTTAGTGATACATCAAAACTTACTGCACTATCGCGAGGAAGGAATCTTTTTGGCTACAATCCGTATCCCGACGATGTGATCGATGGTTTTAACCGTAATGCCATCAAATCGGGAATCAGTATCATGCGGATTTTTGATGCGTTGAACGATACCGACAATATTGGATCAACCATAAAATCGGTCAAAGAAAACGGTGGGATTGCCGATTGTGCTGTTTGCTATACGGTGGATCCGTATTTTTCGAGACTGAAGAAACTGAAAGCCCTGCTTCAGGCCAAACCCCTGCAAACCCACATCTTTACCGATCAGTATTATATCGATAAAGCGCTGAAACTGCAGGAGATGGGTGCCGACATGATCTCTATTAAGGACATGGCCGGACTGATTCCTCCGAAGCGTGCCGGTAGGCTCGTACGAATGCTGAAGAAAAATCTGAACATACCGGTTGATTTCCATACCCATTGTACGCCCGGTTACGGGCTGGCGTCGACGCTGATGGCGATTGTGAACGGTGCCGATATCGTGGATACCAACATTATGTCCTTTTCGGGTGGAACTGCTGCAGCCTCCTTTGAGATTATTCAGCTGTTCTGCGACCGTATGAACATCGAAACCGGTGTTGATAAAGAAGCGGTGGTGAAACTGGATGCCCTGTTGCGCGAAATCAGGCAGGAACTGGCAGAATTTGATCAGTATAAGGAGTTTCCCCGCGAATTTAATTTGGTGACTGATGTATTGCCGCGCGATATCGAAGAGTTGTTTGAACTTGCCATTGCTTTTGCAAAAGCCGACAAGGAAGAAGAGCTGCTGGAGGTTTGCCATCGGATAGAAAGCTATTTCGGGTTCCCCGAACCGGACGAAAAAGTGAAGGAAGCAGAGATTCCCGGCGGGATGTATTCAAATATGCTGGCGCAACTGAAACAGCTGAAGCTGGAAAAGCTGCTGCCACGCACCCTGGAGCTGATTCCATCCGTACGTATGGATGCCGGTTGTCCGCCCCTGGTGACTCCTACCAGCCAGATAGTTGGCGTGCAGGCTGTAAACTGTGCCATTGATGAATCAAAGGGCCAGCCGGCTTACACCACCAAATCGATTCAGTTTGTAAATCTGGTAAAAGGAATTTACGGTAAAACCCCCGTACCGGTGGATCCCGGGTTCAGGTACAGCGTAGCCGGGGTACGCGAAGAAACACCTTACGACACAAGGTTTTACAAACGTCAGGACAACCCGGTATTTCATGAGTACGGCGGGGTGAAACTTGCTGCAAACGAAAAAGAGGAACTTCTGCTCGAGTTGTTCCCGGCTGTTGCCGGCGATTTCCTCAAACGCAGGGTGGAACAGGCATATCTGGAAGAGATACACCGGGTTGAAGCCGAGAAACACGCTGCATTTGAAGCCGAAAAGAGGGCTTATGAGGTGTTGTCGCCGGAAGAGAAGGAAAAACGCCTTATTGAGGGGCTATACAATTACGACTGGACTTCCGAAGAAGCCGATACGCTGGGACATTCCTGAAAATGGCAGCGGAGGCGTATTGAGCGCCTCCGCATTCATTCTTCCGGAGATATTTCCGCGCCCATTTCGTAGATGGTTTTACGGATGCAGCGGCCGTGTTCGTAAAATTTCCATCTGCCATGCCAGCAATACCTGAGCTGGGTTGAATCGTAAATCATCAGGGCTTTGCCTTTCTTTTCCCTGCGGCCGTACCCATCAAAATAGGTAACGTTCATCCGGCCATCGCTGAATGCCCTGAACCTGAGCCATACCTTCCCGTTTTTTTCGTAATACCGGTTGAGTCCGTATTCGCGACCGTTCTTAAAACGGAGGCGGTTCATAGGCATTTTTTGGGCATCGTCCCAATAATATACCCAGCGCCCGTGTCTTTGACCGTCCGCATTATACCGGTTGGTTCCGGAAATGGCCGGCCAGCAGACAGTCGCTTCTGAAATCAGGGGAAGCAGCATAAACAGGAGAATCCGGAATATCATCCCTTATTTCTTCTATTCGTTTATCTTCAGATAATAGATTAGTTTCACCGGCACCTCCGTTCCCCTCGTTTTGCCGGGTTTCCAGCCCTTCATCTTTTTCATTGCTTCCATCAGCTTTCCCTTTTCCACTTTGCTGTCGGATTCTGCCGAAACGTTTGCAGGGGTGATGGTTCCGTCGGTTTCTACAATGAAACTTATGTATATGGTACCCTTGAGGTCTCCCGTTGTATCGAATACAAGACCCGGAATGTAGTTTTTGAAGTGGGCAAGCATGGCTTCGTTGCCACCCGGATAAACCGGCATCTGCTCCGCTTTGTAATACACTTCCCGTCCCTGGTAAACAATTTTCTCGGGCAGTTCCATGTTATTGCCGGGTGCCGAGGGATCCAGTCTGAATTTTACCGGGATATTGAAACGCACCGGGACTTCCTTTCCTTCCTGTTTTCCAGGTTTCCAGGCCGGCATATTGCGGATTGCTTTCAGGGCAACATCGTCGAGTCCTCCGCCAATGCCGCGCAGAATCTGTGCATTGCTGATGCTTCCATCGGCTTCCACCACCATACCGATATATACGGTTCCTTCAATTTTCTCTTTTTTAGCCTGTTCGGTATATTTTGCGTTTGCTTTCAGGTAATCGTACAGTGCCTCCATCCCTCCCGGGTATTCCGGAACCTCTTCCACAATATTGTATACTTCACGGCCATCGCTGAGCTTACTGGTGGCAACCGGAATCTTTGTTTTCTCCTTTTCCTTTTCAAGGGTGAATTTCACGGGCATGTTATACTGAACCCTTACCGGAGCGCCCCGCTGGCTTCCGGGTTTCCAGGCAGGCATTCCGCCGACGGCTTCAACAGCGATCTTATCCAAACGGGGATCTACGCCACGGATGACCTTCGCATTGCTGATGCTTCCGTCTTTCTCGATTACAAAACTAACGTAAACGGTTCCTTCCACTTTTTCGGCCCTTGCCTCTTCAGGGTATTTAATCGCCGATGTGAAATAAGCGGTGCGGGCTTCATCCCCTCCCGGATATTGCGGGGGATTTTCCACCATTATGAATATATCGTCGGTAACGGCATCCGCGGTTTCACCGGCAAGGGCAAATTTAACCGGCATCACAAAAGTACTTCCGACCTCTTTCCCTCCTTTAGTGGCAGGTTTCCAGGCAGGCATAAGGGCGATAACCCTCAGAACCTCTTCGTCGCATCCCGAACCAATCCCGCTGACGATCACCGGAGATGTAATCCGTCCGTCCGGTTCAACGGTGAACTGGCAGAAAACCGTGCCCTGAACGTTGTTATTCCGGGCTTCGGACGGATACCGGATGTTGTTCTGTAAAAATTTAATTTTTGCTGCTTCGCCCCCCGGATATTCAGCCGGAATGAGGGTGGTGTCGCCGGGGAGCAGTGCCTGTTGCTCCGTTTCAGGGAGATTTGCAACAGCTGTTGATGCGGGCTGTATCATGGATGACAGCAGGGCAAAGGCAGCAATCAGGGCGATTCCTGCTGCGATGGCGGCAGGGTTGAGCCTGCGCGGGTTTAATTGATTAAGCATTATCAGACGTTTTTTTAGGTGTGCACTGAAAGGGTTGCCGGCATGGTTGTCGTATGTCACTCCGGCATAGGCGATCATAAGATTTTTGTATCCGGTGTCATCCGCCGTACCGCGGATTGCATCGGCATCGGCTTGGTATTCATGGACTTCCGATAAAAGTCTGTGGTTTAAGTGGACAAACGGACTGAACCAGAAAAATGCCCTGAATGCCGCCGATACCATGCGGTCGAGGCTGTGGCGACGGCGTACGTGGCTGAACTCATGCCTGAGCAAAAGATCTGCACCGGGGTTTTCCAGACACTTTTCAGGGAAAAACACCCAGCGGAAAAAAGAGAAAGGGCTGTTTATTTTCGGATCCAGAAGTACTTTCCCGTACGGCGTTATCCCGGGTTTTGATTTGCGCATCCGAAAGGCAACGGAGACAATGGAAAAGACAAGGGCTGACAGCATCAGCAGAGTGATCGCGCAGTAAAGCATTTCATGGGCGGGTGGAAACAGCGTATTGCCTGTTTCGCCGCTTATGGTTATTCCGGAACTGATTTCGGGAAGCGTCATCACATAAACCGGGATATCCTCACCCCCCCTCTGAATGCCCGGCCGGGGCAGCAAGGGAAGCAGCAGCGGCAAAACAATGGCCGCCAGCAGCACTCCGCGCATCAGACTTATATTGCTGCCACGTCTTACAACGAAATAATACACACCGAGTATCAGCGCGTTAAACAGAGCAACCTTAACCAGGTACAGAAAAAGGGGTGTCATGGCTTTTGTTTTTTCTCATTAATCTGCTGATCCATCAGCTGCCGTATTTCTTCCATCTCGCTCAGCGTAAGATCCTGATCACTGGTAAAAAAAGAAACCATCTGCCGGTAGGAATTGCTGAAGTAGCCGTTAAGCATTTGCTTCATGGTAAAGCGTGCATATTCGCGTTTGCTTACCCTGGGATAGTACCGGTGAGCCTTGCCAACGGTTTCATGATCAACAAATTCCTTTTTTTCAAGGATCCGGACGATGGTGGAGACGGTATTATACGCCGGTTTGGGTTCCGGAAAGTGCTCCAGTATATCGTTCACGTATCCTCTGCCTATTTTCCAGAGAATCTGCATGATCTGCTCCTCGGCACGGGTGAGTTCCTTCATAGCAAATAGAATTAACTAAGAAATTAGTTGTTGGGTAAGACAAAAGTATAACTAAAAACTTAGTTTGTCAAGAATTATTTGCAGGAGTTGCGAATTAATTATTTAAATGCCACGAAATCAGTTATATAAAAGAAGCTGTATTCGGAATAATTTATGTTTATTGCGAAATCCGGCACGGGTGCCTGTGTGTAAATAATTGATAAGGGGTATAAGTCAAGAGTCTTAAGAGTTATATTTGCATGCAGACCGGCACGATAAATCCGGGCGTTTATGGAAGAAAAGAAATACGTTCGTCCCACCTGGGATGAGTACTTTATGGAAGTGGCAAACACCATAGCCAAGCGTGCCACTTGTGACCGGGGAAGAAGCGGGTGTGTGATTGCACGCAACAAGCAGATACTTGTAACCGGCTATGTTGGTTCGCCGCTTGGCTTGCCGCACTGCGACGATGTAGGGCATTTGTTTAAGAAGGTTGTACACGACGACGGAAAGGTAACCAATCACTGCGTACGTACGGTGCATGCTGAGCAGAATGCCATTTGTCAGGCTGCCCGCCTCGGCATTGCCCTGGAAGGAGCCACCCTTTACTGCCGGATGACCCCCTGCCGGACCTGTGCCATGCTTATCATCAACTGTGGCATAGTGCGGGTGGTGTGTGAAAAGAAATACCATGCCGGTCAGGAGTCGGAAGAGATGTTCAGGCAGGCCGGAATACAGCTCGACTACGTAAGCGAAGACTACCTGAAGTACGAGAATCAGTAGTTAAAACCCTGAATACTCCGATAACCGGATGCACATCCGGCCAATCCGGCATGTGGTATATCCGGTTAAAGGTTCCCGCGGAGGTTTAAGGCAGTCTGTACGGGTTGTTCCTCAGGAGTTTCCTCGTCTTTTTTCAGTTTATCCAGCTGATCCCGGACCAGCGGCATAACTCCCGGAATTACGGCGGCCATGGGTTTAAAAAACTTCGATTCTTCTTTCTTTTGGGCACTGATCAGGGTATCGTTGCGGTCGAGGATGGTGAGAAGATGAAAGATAACGGCGAATATCAGCAGACTTTTTGCTACGCTGAAAAAGGCGCCTCCCAGGCGGTTAAGAAAGCCGAGGGCTGCAATCTTTACAACTTTTTCGATTGACTTTCCCAGAAAATGGACGAAAATCACCACAACCACAAAGCATAGGGCAAATGCCAGGAAATAAAGCAAGGATGTATTAGCGCCCGTGATATCAAACAGAATTCTTTCGACAGCGCCGGCATAGCGCAGCGAAAGGTAGATGCCAAGCACAAAGCCGGCCAGAGATGTAAGTTCAATTACAAATCCCTTGACAAAGCCGGTAATGGCTGAAATGGCAAGGATTATCAGAACTGCGGCATCTATCCAGTTCATTTATAAATATTTATTTCAGTTTACGTGTCAGCTCCGTAGCAAAAACAAACCGATTGAGTTCTTCATTATCGCTTTTCAGGATGGTATCCTTATTGCCTTCCCACCAGAGTTTCCCTTTGTGAATATAGGTAATTTTCTGGCCTATTTCAATCACCGAGTTCATATCGTGGGTGTTGATGATTGTGGTCATATTATATTCCTGTGTGATTTCACTGATAAGGTTGTCGATCACGTTGGCGGTGAGGGGGTCGAGTCCGGAGTTGGGCTCATCGCAGAACAGGTATTTGGGGTTCATTGCGATGGCACGGGCGATAGCGACCCTCTTTTTCATTCCACCGCTGAGTTCGGCGGGATATAGTTTGTTGATGTTTTCGAGGTTTACTCTTGAGAGACAGAAATTTGCACGTTCACGTTTTTCTTCAAGCGTTTGGCTGGTGAACATGGAAAGGGGGAATATCACATTTTCCTCTACCGTCATGGAATCGAAAAGTGCGCCTCCCTGAAACATCATCCCGATTTCCTGCCGGATGGATTTCATCTCGTCGAACGACATCTTTGAGAAGCCTCTGCCGTCGTATTCAACTTTGCCTTTGTCGATTTCGAACAATCCTACCAGGCATTTCATCAGCACCGTTTTTCCGGAACCGCTCTGACCGATTATGAGGTTGCATTTACCGGTTTCGAAACGGCACGATACATCATCCAGCACCAGGTGCTCGTCGAACGATTTGGAAACGTTGAATGCTTCTATCATGCCAGCAGAAGGTTAGTAAGGATAAGGTTCAGGAAAATGATGGCTATGCTGCTGTGTACAACCCCTTTGGTGCTTGATTCGCCCACTTCGAGTGCGCCGCCTTTGGTATAAAACCCGTGATAGGCCGATATGGAAACGATCAGGAATGCAAAAACCACGGTTTTTATCAGAGCATAAACTATATCGTAGCTTTCAAAAAAGGCTTTAATCCCGAACACATATTCGCTGCCCGGCACGAGTCCGGTTAAAACCCCGGCGAGCCATCCGCCCATGACGGCTACCACCATGCTCATCATTATCAGAATGGGATTAATGAGTACTGAAGCAACAATTTTAGGAAAAATAAGGTAAGTGGCCGGGTTGATTCCAATGATTTCAATGGCATCTATCTGCTCGGTAACGCGCATGGTTCCAAGTTCGGAAGCTACCCTTGAACCGACTTTTCCGGCAAGGATAAGACTGATAATGGTCGGAGAAAATTCGAGCACAACCGACTGACGGGTTACAAATCCTATGGTATAGGCCGGAATCAGCGGAGTATCGATGTTGAAAGCCATCTGTATGCATAAAACCGCTCCCATAAAAACCGAAATAAACGCGACAATGCCTACGGAGTCAAGCCCGAGGTTATCGATTTCGACCATAATCTGACGGATATAAATCGATTGTTTCTCAGGTTTTTTGAAAACCTGCCTCAGCAGAAGGGTGTACCGGCCGATATGAAAAAGGAAGCTTTTAATCACGGCAAAAGTTTGTGCTAAATTAGACAATATTTCGAAAAACCGGTTACGCTTTATAGCCGTATGTATGCCGTGCGGGCTTTTCATCCTTTTCCCGCTTAGTATTGATCATAATATTTGCTTTAAAGCGTTAAGGATTTACTATTTTTGAAGTCTTAATCATTTTACCTATTTTAAAAAGTATGAATTTAAGAAAAACCGGAGTTATTACCCTGCTGGCTGCAGCTTTTGCTCTGCTGGCCGTTTCGTGTTCCACACCTGCCTACAAGCAGAATAAGTACAAGAGGGCCAAGCGTTTCAACGATTGCGGATGCATGCAGAAACCAACGGATGCCTCGAAGGTTTTGAGTTATAATGAGCAGAAATAGGGATCTTGAAGCAGCTCTTATACGGTATCTTCCGGGTGAGTGTGTGCCGGTCATTCTGAACTGGTTCAACATTCATCCCGTGGTTTTGCGCATCAGCAGGAGCCGCCGCAGCAAGCTCGGAGATTTCAGGGGTGGTACCAGGCTGACTCCGCCGGTGATTTCTGTTAATCACAACCTCAACAAATACAGCTTTCTGGTGACGCTCCTACACGAGATGGCACATGCGGAAGTGTTCTTTACACACCGTGGGCAGGCAAAGCCCCATGGTGAAGAGTGGAAAAATGCCTGCAGGGTTCTTGGTAAAACCTTTCGGGATGAAAGCACGCTGCCCGATGACTTCAGGCATGCTTTTGCAGCCTATCTTGAAAATCCGTCTGCATCCAGCACAACCAATGCAAGGTTGTCGGAAGTGCTCCGCAGATACGATCCGCCAGGCCTTACCTCCCCGCTCTCAGAGCTGGAGGAAAATGCTTTTTTTGTCATCCCCGGCGGAAGAGTCTTCAGGAAAGGAAAAAAAATGCGTACCCGATACCGCTGCGAATGCCTTAACAATAAACGAATTTATCTTTTCAGTCCGCTGGCTGAAATTTTACCTGTTGATGAACCGGGCAGAACCGGTTCCCAAACGTGATTATTTCCTGTTTACAGATCAATCAATCAATGAAAAGATATGAATAAAAACAACTATTGTATTATAATGGCCGGAGGCATCGGAGCCAGGTTCTGGCCCATGAGCCGGTTGCATCATCCCAAGCAGTTTATCGATATCCTTGGAACCGGCGAAACCCTTATTCAGGCAACCTTCAGCCGGTTTACAAGAGTGTGTCCTCCTGAAAACATTTACATTGTTACGAATGAAATTTACAAGGCACAGGTCCTGGAGCAGCTGCCTCAGCTTGCGGAAGATCAGGTTTTGTGTGAGCCATCGCGCCGAAATACGGCTCCGTGCATTGCCTATGCCAATTACAGGATTCTTTCCAAAAACCCGGATGCCAATGTTGTTGTTGCTCCATCCGATCATATTATCCTTAAGGAAGAGATATTCACCGAAGTGATTACTTCCGCTCTGAAAGCTTCTGCCGAAAACGACTGGCTGCTTACCCTCGGAATTCAACCCAGCCGGCCCGATACCGGTTACGGTTATATTCAGTACGACGAAGAGGAGGTTTGCCCGAAAGATCCGCGCATACGGAAGGTGAAAACCTTTACCGAAAAACCCCAGCTTGAAATGGCCCGTCAATTTCTGGCCAGCGGCGATTTTCTTTGGAATTCAGGTATTTTCGTGTGGAGACTTAAAACCATCCTGGATGCCTTCGACAAATACCTGCCCGAAGTCGACCAGCTGTTTAAAGCCGGAACAGGCAAGTATGGAACAGCCGCTGAGGATGATTTTATCCGTAAAACCTATGCAATCTGCAAAAGCATATCCATCGACTACGGCGTAATGGAAAAGGCTTCCAACGTATTTGTCCTGGCTTCCGATTTCGGATGGAGCGACCTGGGTACCTGGGGCTCGCTTTACGATACGCGACGCAAAGACGAAAACGGCAACGCAGTGGTTGGAAACAACGTTATGCTTTACGACAGCAAAAACTGCATCGTAAACATGCCCAAAGACAAGCTTGTAGTTCTGCACGGCCTCGACGACTACATCGTAGTGGAAGACGAAGGGGTTCTTCTGGTATGCCGTAAAGGCGACGAACAGCAGATCCGGCAGTTTGTTAACGACGTGCAGATCGAAAAAGGTGAAAAATATGTTTAATCCAATCCATATCAACAGATGAAAAAACTTTTATTCGTGTTCTTTTTGAGCTTCTCCCTTTTGGCCAAAGCCGATGAAGGGATGTGGCTGCCCCTGCTGATCGAGCGTCTCAACTACGTCGACATGCAGAAGGAAGGACTCAGGCTGACGCCTGAAGAAATCTACAGCATCAATCACTCAAGCCTCAAGGATGCCATCATTCAGTTTGGCAATGGCTGTACGGGTGAAATCATCAGCAGTCAGGGTCTCGTGCTCACCAACCACCACTGCGGTTATGGTGTCATACAGTCGCACAGCTCGCTGGAACATGATTATCTGGCCGATGGCTTCTGGGCTAAGAAAATGAGTGAGGAACTTCCCAACGAAGGTCTTACCGCCCGTTTTTTGGTGCGTATTGAAGATGTGACCAGCTCTATAGTAACGGAACTCAACGATGCCATGACTGAAACCGAACGCAATGCAAAAATATCCGAACTTGCAAAAGCCATTCAGGCTGAGGCAGTTAAAGGTACTGGCTACGATGCCCGCGTTGCTTCCTTTTTCAATGGCAACGAGTTTTACCTGTTTGTTTATGAAGTCTTCCGGGACGTCCGACTGGTAGGAGCTCCTCCATCATCCATAGGAAAGTTTGGTGCCGATACCGACAACTGGATGTGGCCCCGTCACACGGGCGATTTTGCCATCTTCAGGGTGTATACCGGTGCCGACGGAAAGCCTGCCACTTATTCAAAAGACAATATCCCGATGAAACCAAAGCATCATTTGCCGGTATCGCTCGACGGATATGAGCGCGGCGACTTCGCCATGATCATGGGTTATCCGGGAAGTACCGACCGTTACCTGACCTCATGGGGCGTAAAACTGGCAATAGACGTGAGCAATCCCACCATCGTAAAAATCCGGGACCAGAAGCTTAAAATCATGCGCAAAGACATGGATGCCGACCGTGAGGTTTCCATTAAATACGCCTCGAAATATGCCGGTATCTCCAATTACTGGAAGTATTTTATCGGACAGACACGTGGACTGAAACGACTGGATGTGGTGGAGAAGAAAGAAGCCATTGAAGCAAAATTCCGCAACTGGCTCAGCGAGGATCCCGCCGGAAGAGCGCGGTATGCGAATGCACTTAACGACGTTGAATCTGCCTACGGGATAATCGGAAAGTATACCCTGCAGCGTTCGTATTACATTGAATCGATGATCCGTGGTGCTGAGATATTGTCGCTGGCACAGTCGTTCGGAGGCCTGGCCAATGAACTGAAAGCCGATAAGCCTTCGGAAGAAAAGATGAACCGCATGAAAGAGTCTTTGCACAATGCAGCGGATCGTCATTTTAAAAACTACAACAAACCGACCGACCATAAACTGCTGGTGGCTATGCTCCGGATGTTCTATGAAGATGTTCCCGCTGATCAGCAGCCCGCTGCTTTCCGCCAGCTGGTTGAGAAGAACAGGGGTGATTTTGAAAAAATCGCGGCAGCGATTTTTTCAAAATCCCTGTTTGCCAATCAGGCCGGGGTGAATGCTTTTCTTACAAAACCTTCATCCCGGGCAATCGAAAAGGATCCTGCTTACAGCCTTGTACGCATGATGTTTGATCAGTACCGGGAAAACCAGGGCAAGCTCGACGAAGCCTATGAGAAACTGGAAAGGGGCAACCGTTTGTTTGTTGCCGGTCTGATGGAAATGGAACCCGACCGGACATTCTACCCTAACGCCAATTCAACCATGAGGTTGACTTACGGCCAAATCCTCGACTATTATCCAGCCGATGCCGTTCATTACAGGCATTATACTACCCTGACGGGTGTTATGGAGAAAGAAGATCCCGATAACTGGGAATTTGTGGTTCCCGCCAGGCTGAAGGAGTTGTATGAGAAGAAGGATTTCGGCATTTATGCCATGAAAAACGGTGAAATGCCGGTAGCTTTTCTTTCAAATACCGACATTACGGGAGGCAATTCCGGTTCACCGGTTCTGAACGGGAAAGGCGAGCTGATCGGCCTTGCCTTCGACGGCAACTGGGAAGCCATGAGCGGCGATATCGCCTTCGAACCAGAACTTCAGCGAACCATCAGCGTGGATATCCGGTACGTGCTCTTTATCATCGATAAATATGCCGGTGCCGGTAACATCATCAGCGAGCTGACGCTGGTCCGCGAAAAGCCGGAAACAACAAAAGAAGTACCTGCAGCAGCCGTTTCAGCTGAACCTGCTCTGGTTCATTAATCGGATAATTTAATAGAGGATGTCATACAGTCTGAACGAAGGCTTATACAAATAAGCCCGTATCGGCAGAAATGTAGATCAATGACATCCTCTTTTATATTTTAAGACGGAATGCTGCACGCCTGAACTTCGGGATCGTATCCTGATGTGCTTTATTGCCGGTTAAGAGCCGGGATCGGAGTCTTTTAACAATAACTCAAATGCCAATTGAAATAGAGCGCAAGTTTCTGGTTACTTCTGCTGATTACCGCAATCTCGCTGAACCGGTACATTACCGGCAGGGCTATCTCGCCATATTGCCCGATCGTGAGATAAGGGTAAGAATAGCCGGGAAGTCGGGGTTTATCGCCCTGAAAAGCAAGCTTAGTGAAACGAAGAGGTATGAGTTTGAGTATGCCGTCCCGTTTGAAGAAGCTGTTCAGATGTATGAAATCTTCTGCAAGGGGCAGAGAATCGAGAAATACCGGTATAAAATCCCCTATGAAGGGAATTTATGGGAGGTGGATGAATACCTGGGAGATAATGCCGGTCTTGTCGTTGCCGAGGTTGAGCTGGAAGATGCAGGACAGCCTTTTGAAAAGCCTGCCTGGACAGGGCAGGAAGTAAGCAACGACGACCGTTATCTGAATGCCGCACTTTCGGTAAAACCGTATAAATTCTGGAAAACGTGACCCGCGGACAGGTGTCGGACACATACCAAGGAATGCTCGACGGGGCGGTTAGCCTGAAAGCCGTGCAAAAGCGCCGGGCAGGATGGTATTCAGCTGCAAGGCTGACGGCTTTCGTTGCCTCGGCAGGATTTGCTGTTGCAGCATTTGCCGGATCGCCCCTGCTGTGGTGGGTTTCAGGAGTTTTGTTTGTCTTGTTTCTGATGCTGATGGTGATGCACGAGCGCCTGAATAACCGGATTCGGTTTAATAAAGCGGTAATTGAAGCATTGCAGCAGGAAACGGAAGCGGTAAACGAAAACTATTCGGCGTTCGACGGAGCTCCGGAGTTTCTTTCGAAAGCTGCTTTTGCCGCTGATCTTGATCTGTTTGGAGAGCACTCCGTTTTTCAGGCACTGAACCGCACCGCATCGCCCGGCGGGAGCAATGAGCTGGCTCGCTGGCTGCTGGAAGGACTAACGGATGCGGAAGCAATCCGGCAACGGCAGGAGGCGGTAAAAGAGCTTTCAGGCATGTACGAATGGAGAATACATTTCAGGGCACACGGATTGCTGGCAGACGAAAAAGAGAAGGCCTCGGAATCCCTGCTGTCGTGGCTTGCAATGCCACCCCTGTTCAATGGTTATCTGTTCAGTATTCTGCTGTATCTGATACCGGTTATATCCGTTGCTTCCATTGTTATGGTGGCTGCCGGTGCTATCACGGGAGGCGTCTTCCTCTTCTTTTTTCTGCTGCCGGTCGCAATTACCGGAATGTATACCGCTAAGATAAACCGCCGGCACACTTTGCTGAGTCGTAAGGTGGACCTGTTCGGAAAGTATGCGGAGCGTTTCCGGATGATCGAAGAGGGGGTGTTCAGCAGCAGCCGGATGAGGTATTTCAGTGAGAGCCTGCATTCGGGGGCTCAATCGGCAGGCCGGGGCATACATAAACTAAGCCGCATTACCGCTTCGCTTGATGCCCGTCTGAACATGATTGCGGGACTTTTGCTGAACTTTCTGTTATTGTGGGATATCCGGCAAATGCGAAGACTTGAAACATGGCAAAAAAAATTCGGATCCCTTATTCCTCAATGGTTTGAAATTCTCGAAAATACAGAAGCCTTATCGAGTCTGGGAGCTTTTTCCTGCTCCAATCCCGACTTCATATATCCGCAAATTAATCCGGATGGGCCGGTTGTTTGCGCCGAATCAGCGGGTCACCCGCTGATTCCGGAGAAACAGCGGGTTCCCAATCCGGCATGTCTTGAGCACCGGGGAGAGTTTAATATTATTACGGGAGCCAATATGGCGGGTAAAAGCACCTATCTCCGGACGATAGGTGTAAATATGGTGCTGGCTCTTGCCGGGGCCCCGGTTTGTGCAAGCAGATTTTCCTGCAGACCGGTGCCTGTGTATACAAGTCTGCGTACAAGCGACAACCTGGCGACAAACCAGTCGTATTTCTATGCTGAGTTGCTCAGACTTAAGGAGCTGATCGACCGGCTTCGCAACGGGGAAAAGTTCATCATACTGCTGGATGAAATACTGAAGGGCACGAATTCGGCCGATAAGCAATCGGGTTCCCGGGCGCTTGTTGCCCAGCTTACGCAGATGGGAGCCTCTGGTTTTATTGCCACCCACGACCTGGAGCTGGGCCGCCTTGCCGATTCCTTCGATGGCAAGATCAGGAATTTTAGTTTTGAAGCTGAAATTGAAGGGGATGAGTTGCGCTTCGATTATACCCTTAAGCCCGGTATTGCCCGAAACCTGAACGCTACCTTCCTGATGAAACGGATGGGCATAACCATTTAAACGTCCGCAGCATTGACTGATGATTATCGGATCCGGATGCGCTGTATTCCGGAAGGGGCTTCTGAGGGCGTACGTTCGTAAAACCTGAACCAGTCGATTTCCATGCTTGCGGGGAAAACGGTTTCCGCATCCGGCCTTCCCGTAAAGGGAGTGGAATCGTTGCCAACACCAAGCCCGGCAATGAAATACAACTTCTCATTTACGTGCGGAAAAACCTGTTCCAGCCGGTACTTTCCCGGTCTCAGTGGGCATCGTTTTGTATTCTTAAACAATCCGCCTTTAAACCGGCTCACCTGCCACACTTTCTGATCGTTGAACCAGAAGCTGATCTGGTTGGTATCCCATTCCATGGCGTAGACGTTGAAATCACCGGACATTTTTTGTTTCAGCCGGTGACCTTTGTGGAGCATTTTACCAATCTGCCAGTTGTGGATACTGGTATGCAGGCGGTCGGGTTTTTCCATTTCCCCTTCTACGATATCGACTTCGGCTGAAAGCTGTCCGAACGTCCACAATGCCGGCCAGAATCCCATGCCTTCGGGCATGCGGCAGCGTATTTCATAACGGCCATAGCCGAACGGATGACGTGAATGTATCATTCCGGAAGTATGCGGACGGTATTCTCCCATCCATTCTGCCTCTTCTCTTTTCGCCGTCAGATAAAGAATTCCGTTTTCAACCGAAACGTTTTCATCCAGAAAAACCTGACCCTCGTCTCCATGGGTGCGGCAAAAAGCACAGCCATCACCACCGTCGCTGGTGTATGGATACCAGGTAATCCATTTTTTTGCATCGAGCGATGATCCGTCGAATTCATCCGAAAATGACAATACCCATTCGCCGTCCGGGCAGGGAAGCGGACGTACGATCAGGGTATCGGTTTGTGCACTTGCCGCCAGCGGCAAAACGATGAGCATTATCAGGCAATGGTTGATTTTCAGCATACTGCAAGAATAGCACATTTTTAGTTAACCTGCGCCGAAAAAGGATGAATGCTGCTGATGGGCGGAGACGGGCAAAAGCAGGGTGTTTCAATAGAAAATGCCTTCAACCATGTCGGGTTGAAGGCATTTTTATGCGGTAAAAACCGGGATTCCTACCTTCTTTTGCTGAATTTTAACTCCTGAAGGATGTTTTCGGCATTTGCATATTTATCGATGATGAACATTACGTACCGTATGTCGACGCTGATGGTACGCTGAAGTTCGGTTTCAAACGCTATGTCTCCGCTCATGGCTTCCCAGTTGCCGTCGAAGGCAATTCCGATAAGGTCGCCGTGACCATTGATTACGGGGCTTCCCGAATTACCGCCGGTAATATCGTTGTGGCTCAGGAAGTTGACAACAAGTCGTCCGTCTTTGTCGGCCCATTTGCCGTAATCCTTGCTCTCATAGAGTTCTTTGAGTTTCACGGGAACGATAAACTCTTCGTTTGTAGGATCTTCCTTTTCCATAATGCCTTCAATGTAGGTTACGTAGTCGTAATGAACGGCATCGGCAGGATAGTAATCGAGTACCTTACCGTAGGTAACCCGCATGGTTGAATTGGCATCGGGGTAAAATACCTTATCGGGATTGGCTTTACGAAGTCCGTCAACAAACAGGCGCTGGGCTTTCCGGAGCCTTTCGTTTAGCGGGCCGGCATTCATGTTGGCCGTTGTATAGGCATTAAAAAAAGAATTGGTTGTTTTCACGGCAAGGTCGTTTTCAAACACTTTGAGTGAAGGTTTTGCGAGGAAGGCCTCGTATTTTTCCGGAGTTGCCAAAACCGAGGTTTCAAAAAGTTTTTTTGCAAAGAGTTTAACGTCCCCCTTGAATTTTTTGTCGATCAGGTTGTAGATATCGGGGAGGGCATCGGCAGGAACATCCTGGCGGTACATCTCAAGGACGGCTGCAAGGATCTTCTCTTCGGTGGGGGCATTGTAATCCTTGAACTGTTGTTGTCCGAGTGCATGGAACGGTGCCAGTGAGGCCTGAAGTTCATCGCCTTTCTGCCCGCTTTTCAGGATGTTGATCATACCTTGGGTTTGCATTGGAAACTGCAGCAGTTTCGATCCGAAAAGGGAGATGTTGAAACTCCAGAGCCTGGTGTTGTATTTCATTGTTGCATACTGGGTGTATACATCGTCAAGATCCTGCAGAACGTTACCGTATATTTCCTTACGGCTTTCATCGGCATTTACCCAGGTGCTGAATTGTTCTTCAATTGCGATTTTTTTATCGTAAACATCCAGACGTTTCAGTCCACGGCTTTCGCCTATTTTATTTTTCCAGAAATTGGCTAGTCCGGCATAGTCGGATGCATACTGGATGCGCACTTTATCGCTCTTATCCATGTCGGCCTTCATGATTTCAAGAATCCGGCCGCCCACGCGGATGATTGCGGGATTAATCTCGCCCAGTGAAGCTTTGATGCCATGGGAAGTGCGGTAGCGGTCGGTACTTTCGGGATATCCCCAGATCATGGCGAAATCGTCGCGTTCAACGCCATCTACGGAGATTTTCAGGAAATGTTTGGGTTTGAGGGGAATATTGTCTTTGGAGTATTCGGCCGGTTTGCCGTCGGGGCCTGAATACACCCTGAGAATGCTGAAGTCACCCGTATGACGCGGCCACATCCAGTTATCGGTATCGCCTCCGAATTTGCCAATGGATGAAGGGGGGGCACCTACCAGGCGAACATCCTTATACACTTCATAAACAAAGCGGTAATATTCGTTTCCGTTGTAAAAGCCCTTTACCGATACCTCGTATTGTCCGTTGTTGGATTCTTCCTGTTTCAGGATCTCGATAACCTTTGCGATGGTGGCATTGCGCTCGCTTTCGCTCATCTCCGGTTTTAATTTTTCGAGAACCATTTTGCTGACGTCGTCCATTTTAACCAGGAACGATACGGTTGAGCCTTCATTGGGCAGTTCTTCTTCCAGACTGCGTGCCCAGAAGCCGTCGGTAAGGTAATCGTTTTCCACCGAGCTGTGTTTCTGAATTGCATCGTATGCGCAGTGATGATTGGTGAAAAGCAGTCCTTTATCGGAAACTACTTCGGCAGTACATGAACCACCGTTTAGGCTGACGATGGCATCCTTCAGACTCGAATTGTTGATGTCGTAAATTTCCTGGGGCGTCAGTTTGAGCCCCTGCTTCTGCATGTCGACGTAATTAAGGCGTTCAACAAACATCGGAAGCCACATTCCCTCATCGGGCGGATTTCCGGCCTGCAGTCCGGTATTCAGAACAGCAAGCATCATCATGGTAAAGAGAATCTTTCTCATTTGAGCGTGTTTGATTATTGTTAGGTGATTATTTCATACTGTTGAGCGGAAGCAGGGTTTGTGGGTGCGATTCCTTAAAAACCATGCCATCTGTTAGTATATTAATTATCAGTCACATGCCTGTTTCAGCTCAGGAGCTTACTTCCAGGCGTGTCCGCTTGTGTTCTGCTTGTGTCCGGATACGAACGCAGTTTCGGTCAGAGCCCGAGTTTGTGTTTCCCCTGGTCAAAGGTGATGTCGACCGGGATACCGGCACCTTTCAGTTTGTCGAGATCCTGCTGCAACTGGGCAGGGATAACCGATTTGGTGCGGATGAGTTCTTTTACCTGCTCATAGGCTCCGTTGCCCTGCAGGGTGAGAATCATTCCGCCAAGGCTTTCCACGGCCTGTTTCATGGTTTCAAAGTTCACCATATAGGTACCGTTTGCCTGATGGGTGAACGCGCCTTTTTCGCTGAAATAATTGAATGTAAGCATATTGGCTTTGCCATGGGCGCTGGCGGCACCAAAGCGGACCGAGCGGAAAATGCCGGCCATGAAGGTTACATAATTATCCATAACCTCACCGTCGGTAAGTTCACCCATTTCGTAGAGTTTGGTAACCATGTAAAGGCCGAGAATATCGGCTTTTGCTTCTTCAATTGCCGAATACTGTTCTTTCAGCGCTTCACGAACGGTTCCTTTTCCGTCGAGGGTATTTTTTATACCGAGTCCGTGTGCAACTTCATGGAACATGGTATTTGCAAAAAACGCATCGAATTTGATGTAGCTGCGCTGCGATTCGTCGATCAGCTGATCTGCAATGGGAACCAGGATTTTGTCAAATTTGGCTTTCATGGCATTTTTCAGCTGAAGCTTGCGGGAGCCTTTCTGAAGCTGCACCTGTTCGTCGTTGGGCAGGTTGATGGCGATGGTCTTGCTGCCTGCGTTACAATCGCCGGCATAGAATACAACATCGTATGCATTGAGGTCGGCATCGGATCCCGGGACTTCATTTTTATATTTCTGATCCACCGGGAGTCCTTTCTGAAGTTCGGGAAGCAGTGAGGCAAAGCGGGCAAGACGCTCGCTCCATTCCACATCCTTGATCAGGATAAAGGCTTCCTGGGCGGCTTTTGTCCCGAAAAGGGCATCTTCATAGTTTTCGATGGGACCAACAACAAAATCGAGATTTGAGGTCTTCATGTCCATCCAGGCCATATCGCTGTCGAAGTAATTATCGGTGAGCAGGGCCCCGGCGCGGAGTTCGAGGTATTTTTTAAGGCCTTCATCTTCGGCGAGGGCAGCTGCCTTTTTCAGCAGTTCTGCTGCTTTATTGATTTTGGAGGCATAAGCTTCATGATACCATACAACACGAAGGGTCCCGTCCTCGTTACGGCGGATGAGCGTATACAAGCTTGATTTGTCGGGATTCTGAAGGGTGTCGAATTCCTCCTTCGTCATATCGGGCGGGTAGAAATTGGCTCCCAGCGGCTTGTCGCCGATGTATGTTAGGAACGGCTTATTTCCGTTAAGCCGGTCCCACGGACCGTAGTTGATTTCGGCAAAACGGCGGGATGTCTCATCTGAGATGCGCTGCAAAAAGGCATCTTTGTTGCCAATGGTCTGCTGCCAGAAAATATCGTCCATAAGCTGAGCCACATCGAACAATATGCTCAGGATCTGTTTTTCATTTTCTGAAAGATGGCCGATGTCGGCCGTGAGTTCCACCGGTGCATAGATCGACACCCGCTGTGCAACTTCTTCACTGTCGCCGGCAGTAAGTGCTTCGCCGGCAGGTATTACACCCTGGTATGCATTTTCCATTGCTTCTTCGTTTTTGGGGGAAGTACCACATCCTGAAAGAAGGAGGATGAATCCCGAAACCGCTATGGCGGTCATTAATCTGCGCAAAATCATGATGTTGAATTTTATGGGTTGCTCTGATTCCGGATGCTAAAATACGGAAATTAGCGAAAACTGGAGGTTTTATATCCCTAAAACGCTGATTTCATTCATAAAACAGAATAATAAGCCACAGGTTTCCGGCCGGGCATTTGTGCAGGTGGTAGTCGTATAAAGGCATCAGGGATAATTGGGATTCTCTATAAAACGCAGTGGTGCATTAATGCGTTCTGAGGAAATTCGCCTACCTTTGAGTTGATAATACGTTGCACTGCTTATGGTTTACGATCTTGAAGCCACTTCCTGGACACAGTTGCAGGATTTGCTGTTCCGCGATGCTTACGATGAGCGTTTGGGGAGATTCCGGTCGTCCTTTATATTCAGAGGACTCTCCGATACAGGTTATGAGCTGAAAACCAGCCTGATGCGACTTGAGGGTTCGTACAGCGAGCTGGAGCGGCACCTGCTTCGGAATTTCAGAAAGTATGCTCACAGGGATGCTTTGCCGGGCGAATCCGTATGGAACCTGATGGCCATAGCGCAGCATCACGGATTGCCGACCCGTCTGCTCGACTGGACCTATTCTCCTTTTGTAGCACTGCATTTTGCAACTGCAAATCTGCAGAAATTTGATACCGACGGGGTAATCTGGTGTGTGAATTATGTGAAATCGAGTGATTTTCTTCCTGTGCCCCTTCATACAACCATTATGGAGGAAGGCAGCAATGTGTTTACTCCACATATGCTCGATACGGTATGCAGTTCGCTCCGGCAGCTGGATACGCTTCACGAAAGACGATTTGTAATATTTCTTGAGCCGCCTTCGATGGACGAGCGTATAGTGAACCAGCATGCCCTTTTTTCGTTAATGCCCGGTAACTGCTTGCTTATGAATCACTGGCTCGAAGATCATCCGGAGCTATGCTACCGCATCGTTATTCCGGCAGCACTCAAATGGGAGATCCGCGACAAGCTCGACCAGGCCAATATTACCGAAAGGGTTCTGTTTCCGGGACTCGATGGACTCAGCAGCTGGCTGAAACGGCAATACAGTCCAAAGAATTTGACGTTCGGCAAGGATTAAACATTTATATTTTCCGCATATTAATTACAAACCTCTGATTCTTAAGCCCGGCAGCATCTTTGCCGCAGTCTTTCGAATCTGCCTCTTATTTTTTCCTTCCTTCTTTAAGGCATAATCCCTAATTTTACGAATCTAAAAAAAGTTGAAATGCAGAAACGCTGGGTTTTGAAAAGGCGGGGCGACCCTGAGAAGATCGCCGGATTATCCGCCGGACTTAAGATAGGGCCTGTACTGGCAGAGTTGCTGGTACAGCGGGGGGTAAATACATACGAAGAAGCGAAGGAGTTTTTCAGGCCCTCGTTTGATGCCCTTCACGATCCTTTCCTTATGAAGGATATGGACAAAGCGGTGGAACGCATCGCGAAGGCTCTTGATGGCAAAGAGAAGATACTTGTATACGGCGACTACGATGTGGATGGCACTACGGCCGTTTCTCTGGTGTATACTTTTCTGAAGGAGCTCGGTCACGAAGCTCTGGATTTTTACATTCCGGACCGTTATTCAGAAGGTTACGGAATCTCTTTCAAGGGGGTGGATTTTGCACACGATAACAAATTCGGACTGGTGATAGCACTGGATTGCGGAATTAAAGCCATAGAAAAAATCCGCAAGGCCAACGAGTACAAGGTTGATTTCATCATTTGCGATCACCACCGGCCCGATGAACGTTTGCCCGACGCAATAGCCGTACTCGATGCCAAGCGACCCGACTGCCATTATCCGTATAAAGAGCTTTCGGGCTGCGGAGTCGGTTTTAAGCTGATACAGGCGCTTGCCGCTACAAAAGACATACCCAGGGAAAGGTTGTTCAAATACCTCGACCTGGTTGCCGTCAGCATTGCTTCCGATATAGTACCAATTACCGGCGAGAACCGCATACTTGCATATTACGGGCTGAAGCTTATCAACAGCAATCCCCGCCCCGGATTTGAAGCAATACTGAAGTTTTCCAATATTAACAGGAAACCCGGGATCGGGCCCCAACCGGTGGAGGAACTGATGCAGAACGGAAATAACGGCGACGAAAACGGGTATATTTTTACCCGGGAACTGACCATTTCAGACCTGGTATTTCTTCTTGGGCCACGCATCAATGCCGCAGGCAGGATCGAAAGCGGACGTAATTCGGTGGAGCTGCTGATCAGTAAGGATGAAGTTACCGCGGAGGTTATCGGAAAGCAGATCAACGATTTCAATACCACACGCCGCGACCTTGACGCTACCACAACCGATGAGGCACTGGAAATGATACGACTTGACGAGCGCCTGAGAAATGCCCGTTCAACCGTGGTGTATAAGCCCGAATGGCACAAAGGCGTTATCGGTATTGTTGCCTCAAGACTGATTGAGAATTATTACCGCCCCACCATTGTACTTACGCAATCGAACGGACTGGTTACAGGCTCGGCACGGTCGATCAAGGATTTTGACATTTACGATGCCATTGACGAATGCAGCGATCTGCTGGAACATTTTGGCGGTCACAAATATGCAGCGGGGCTGTCGCTTAAACCTTCTAACCTTGATGCATTTATACAGAAGTTTGAACAGGTGGTCGGCCGTGGCTTAACCGAGGATATGCTTTCTCCCGAAGTGGAAATTGACCTGAAAATCAATCTGAACGAAATCGGACCAAAATTTTTTAAAGTTCTGAAGCAGTTTGCGCCCTTTGGACCCGGCAATATGTCGCCGGTTTTTCAAACCGACGGAGTCATCGACAATGGCTACGGCCGCATTGTTGGGAAAAACCATCTCAAACTTACCGTTGGTCATCCCGAGATTGCGTCTCCGCCATTCCCGGCGATTGCATTCCAACAAGGCGATTATTTCCCCGATATCAATACCGGCAAGCCCTTCAGCATTTGCTATCACATCGAGGAAAATGAGTGGAACAACCAGAAGTCCCTTCAGCTTAATATAAAAGACATTAAAATCCCTTCCAGGGAGTTGTAGGGTATCATAGGTATCTGCCATCCTGTTATCCCGGACACCCGGGATTACATGGCATTGCATAAGCGTTAAGAACAAGTCAGAAGTTCAGCAGGGTTTTGACGAGAAGATAAATTCCGAACAAAACCAGCATAATCCCCACGATGTGGTTTATCAGAATCAGATAGCGGGGCTTAAGATAGTGTTTCAGGCGGCTGGCAACAATTACCTTAAATATGTCGGTCGCGAAAATGGTGAGTAGTGTTCCGGCAAAAAACGCCTCAATGGCTGCCGAGTCGGCATCGTGGCTTGTACTTACGGTAACCATGGCCGACACCCAGAATATCCATACAAAGGGATTGGCGAAGTTCAGGAAAAAACCTTTCAGTATATAGGTCAGCGGGCCGGGAACTTTTGCTTCCAGAAGATTCTCGTCGTCGGCGATGTGTACTTTCCTGAGAAAAGTCACCACCCCGAAGGCTACCAGTATAACCCCGCCTATAATGCCGAACATCAGGTAATTTCTCTCATTTCCGAATACCTGCAGTGCGCCGAGGTAGCATAGCACCACCAAAGCCAGGTCGCTGAGAAAGATACCGGCTGCCAGCAGTATTCCCGGAGTGAGACCCCTGTGAATGCTGGTCTGGATAAGTGTGAACATAGCCGGACCAAGCATAATGGCCAGGGTTAGTCCAAGAATCATTCCTTCCAGAACAGGATGCATATGGGTTAAATGGCAGTTTATCAAACGTTAGCAGGTGCATCCGGGTGCATCCTGCAATCCGGGGTTACAAGTCTGAGGCCGGAATACCCGCAAATGATCTTACCTTACGTTCCGTTCTCCCGTTTATTATTTATTTCTGTGATTATTGTTCAGAAATTCTTCCCATTGCTGGTGTTTTTCATTGCGAACCACCCGGGGGAACTTATTCTGACCTCCCTCCTTGCCCTGTTGTTTCATGTAATCGTAGAACAGGTGCAGAGGCAGAATTTCCACCATCACATCGCGGATGGCAGCGATTCGCTCTACCCTGTAGTCGTCGTTCAGGTCCTTCAGGTTCTGATCGATTCGGTCGCGAATCATCTGCGGGTCGATGGTGCTGAGGTCTTCGCCGGTTCCGAGATACCATTTGTGTGCAAACATGCTGTCGTGCCTTATCCCGGACACGGTGAACTCAGGGAAGGCGATATTTGTTTGCTCCTCAACCAGTTGCACGGCCCGGTTCATGTTCTCCTGCGAAAGATGTTCGCCGCAGAGGTTCAGGAAGTGCCTGGTACGTCCGGTGATCACAATTTCAGAAAGAGCCTTGCTGGTGAATTTGATGGTATCTCCGATAAGGTAGCGCCAGGCTCCGGCACACGACGAAAGCACCAGAGCGTATTCTTTGCCTTCTTCCACCTCTTCTATGGTAAGTGTTTCGGCGTCGGGAAGGAAATGGCCGTCTTCGTCGAAATTCCGGTCGTTGAACGGGATAAATTCGAAGAACAATCCATTGTCGAGAACCAGCTGCATAGAACCTGTGTTGGGTCTGGTCTGAAAGGCGATAAAACCTTCCGAGGCCAGGTAGGTTTCAATGTAGGTAATGGGTCTGGCAAGCAGTTTCTCAAACGTTTTAACATAAGGGGCAAAGGAAACGCCACCATGCACATAAATGGAGAGGTTTGGCCAGATGTCGTGTATGGTTTTCACGTCGTAGTGCCTGATAATTCTCTCCATCAGTATCTGCAGCCATGCCGGCACGCCGACGATAACGCCTATGTCCCAGTCGGGGGCTTTGCGCACAATTTCATCGAGCTTGGTGCTCCAGTCGCGTTCTTTCGAGATACGGTTGCCGGGTTTGTAGAAGTGCTGAAACCAAAAAGGTATATTGCCGGCCGTTATACCCGAAAGGTCGCCTTCGTAATAGGTGCCGTTGTACTGAAGGTGTGTGCTGCCTCCCAGCATCAGTATCCCCTTTTCGTAAAAGTCGCGCGGGAAGTCGTATCTGGCAAGGGAAAAAATCTGGCGTATACTGGTTTTCTTGATGGCTTTCAGCATATCGGCCGTTACCGGGATGTATTTACTGGAAGCTTCGCTGGTGCCCGAACTCAGGGCAAAATACTTAACTCTTCCGGGCCAGCTGACGAATGCTTCGCCGTTCAGCGTGCGGTACCACCACCTCTGATGAATGGCATTGTAATCGTGCAGGGGTACTTTATTCCGGAATGCTTCTACGAAATCTTTCCGCCGAAGCATGTTCCCGAATTCATACGTCTCACCAAGAGCCGTATACTGGGCTTCGCGAAGCAGTTTGCGAAGCGTGGCCTGTTGTTGTTTGCCGGGCGACACGCGCCTGATCTTTTCGAGAGGTATCCTGCTCGGAAATTCAATGGCACTTTTGATAATGGATCCCAGGATTGGCATAGGTGGTTGTTTTGGTTAAGCGGGTGTTTTTAGCGAGCGTAAAATTAATATTTTTATAGTGTTGCAGTACCAGTTGCAGTTTGCTTTGTTTTTACCGTGCATATGCCTGAGCCGGAGTGCGGCATAAATGCAGGAAGCCATTGCCGTTTTTGCAACAGGTACATTCGGGTTGCATGCTTGATTTTGCTCCTAAAATACTGTAGATTTGTATAATAGCCCTTAACGTTATGTCAGGAAAAAACAAATTCAGGATTATACTCCGCCTGCTGGCCGGAATAGTTGCAGGAATAGTGATTCTTTTCGCATTATTCCTTGCTGTGCAAACCATTGCAGAATACAAGCCGGATGAACGTGAGTATTTTGATGCGAAGGGGGAGGCAACTGCCATCCCAGATACCCTGACAATAACTTCATACAACATCGGGTATTGCGGACTGGGAGCAGAGATGGACTTCTTTTACGAAGGTGGTACCATGGCCAGACCAACGCGTGAGCAAACGGGTGTTTTTAAGCAGGGCGTCTTGGACCGGCTGCAGCAATTTAATTCGTCCGATTTTATTCTGATCCAGGAGATCGATACCTGCTCAAAGCGTAGCTGGTATGTTAATCAGATGCAGGATCTGAGCCGGGCGCTGGAGACGTACGTCGCGTTTTTTGCGCTTAATTACAAGGCATGGGTTCCGCTGCCTGTAGCAAAACCCATGGGCAAGGTGAGGGCAGGACAAGCTACCTTCAGCCGGTATAATCCCTCCGAAGTGGTTCGTTATGCCTTTTCCGAAGGGTATTCGTGGCCAATGAGCCTGTTTATGCTGAAGCGCTGTTATATTGTTACACGCTATAAAACCTCCGGAGGAAACGAGCTGGTGCTGGTAAACATCCACAATTCGGCCTTCAGCGATGCCGCAGAAATCCGGAAAACGGAGCTGGCAGAACTTAAACAACTGATGGAAAGCGAATTTGCCCAAGGGAATTTTGTAATCGTCGGAGGCGACTGGAACCAAAACCCGCTTGGTTTCGATACGACCGGACTTCTCCCAAATTATCTGCCCAAGGTTATAGTGCCACCGATACCGGACGATTTCCTGCCGGATGGCTGGAGGTTTGCCTTTGACCCCCTGCACAGTACCAACCGCGATGTGGATGTGCCGTATACCGCAGGCAAAACAAAAACAACTTTGATCGATTTCTTCGCCCTTTCCCCCAACGTTGCCTTGCTGAATGCTGAAACTACTGCCACAGGTTTTGCCGAAGCCGACCACCAGCCGGTTACGGTCAGGGTGGCTCTGCATGGCAATAACCCCTGATAGCAAGTGATTCTTTAACTTCTCCGGTGCTGACAGGCAGTCAGGAATGGCTCTCGGATTTTTTTAATCGTTCGGCATTGCCTGCAAATGCTTTGCACCGTGCTTTATTTTCTTTTGGTGTCGGGCTCACCCACGGTAAACTGTTTTAGTTCTGTATTTATTTCGTCTTCCCATTTTTGAAGAGCCGCTTTATTTTCACCATATTCTGTCTCCACATAAAACCTTGTTACAGCATTTTTCATATCCATATCATACATGTTAATGATGCCATAGAGTTTCCGTTTGTTTGAAATTTTTGGTTTTCGTGAATTCAGATCCTGCTCCAGTCTTTTGGCATAGAGATGGGTTAATGAAAAGAGCAGCTCAATTTGTTTTTCATTTTCAGCGGTTCTGAAAGATTTTTTAGCCTTAGAGACATCGCAGTAAAAAGTCCCCTGGGCTTTATAATCTTTAAAAGCACCTGTCCAGGGCGATATCCTCCAGCTAATATAAATTCTTGAGCTGAACTCATAAGGGATTTCGCTTGTTTCCGGCAGTTCAATCAAAAAGTTGTCCCACGTGATTTTCGTTTTATCCTCCCAGCCGATCGTTTTCCGGGCATCTTCTTTCAGTATGGGTTTTGAAGTTTCATTTATTTCAACGTAATAGTAATTAGCGATACACCTGTAACAGGCACTTCTGGGATAAGGTGGTGCATCTTCGCCCGGCTTTATTTCCAGAGTGATGTTTATAAGGTTGGCATTCAGATTACATGCATTGGTTTTTAATATTTCCATGGCTGCCTCTTCCGAGCAAACTTTCCGGCGCATGTAAACGACTGGCTCATCAAGCGTTATGCTTCCCAGATATTGGGTATTGAGCCCGAAAAGGTCGCTTTTTTTCCGAATTTCAGGATTGCAGGTGGTATCTGCCGGGGCTGGAGCGGCGGATTTAAAATTTGTGCTGATTTTATGGGAGCAAGCGGTCAGCAAAGCGACGGACACCAGCAGTAACAGTTTTCTCATGGAAGTTGTGGATTATTTTATGAAGCGAATGTATGGAGAATAATTGTATTTTCCGGACGGATGCACATGTTCCGGTCTGAGATACGTTTTTACATTCCGTCGTCTGCAAACAGGTCAGCGGCTATGCCGTCGGCCATAACTTTACCGGCAGATGTCAGCGTGTAGCAGCCTTTTGCATACGACACCAGTTCTGCATCAATAAACCGGCCGATACCTGTTATAAAATCATTCAGGTAACTTAACCCGAAACGCTGCAGCAGTTCTTCTTCTTTGCATCCCCACATGGTTCGCAGTCCGGTCATTACGTATTCGTTGTACCGCTGGACTGTGCCCAGGGTTTCGGAGCCTTGCGGGATGCTGCCGGTTTCTATGGCCTGCAGGTATTCTTTGATTCCGGATACATTCCATTGTCTGGATTTTCCATCGAACGAATGTGCCGAAGGACCCAGTCCCAGGTAGGGTTCTCCTTTCCAGTAGGCTGTATTATGCCGGGCATACCGGTCTGGTTTGCAGAAATTGGAGATTTCGTAATGCAGGTATCCGGCGTTTTCCATGGCTTCCATCAGCATCCGGAAGTGACGTACTGTCTGAACTTCATCCACAGGGGCCAGTTTTCCCCTTCGTATCAGCACATCCAGGGCTGTGCGCGGTTCTACCGTTAGTGCATAAGCCGATAGGTGCGGAATGTTTCTATCGATGATCTTCTGCAGGTTTCCGGACCAGGCATCGTCGCTTAGCACAGGGAATCCGTAAATCAGGTCGATGGTAAGGTTTTCAAATCCGTGATCCTGAGCCAGGTCAATGCATTCCAGGGCTTTGTTTCCTGTGTGGATGCGGTTCAGATAGTTCAGATCCTCATCGCGGAACGACTGAACGCCCATACTCAGGCGGTTGATGCCGAGCTCTTTCCATTCTTTCAGACTGTCGCGGCTCACATCGTCGGGATTGCCTTCCAGGGTTATTTCCGCATCCTCCGAAAGGGTAAAGGTGTTAGTAACGGCATCCATAATCCCGCCAAGGAGAGAAGGATGGAGCAGGGAAGGGGTTCCGCCGCCGAAATAAACGGATGTAACGGTTGCGCCGTTAAGATACGAATGCTGCAGCACGGCTTCACGGGCTATGGCCGATGCAACTTCGGGCATAAATTTCGCGGAAGCGACGGAGAAGAAGTTGCAATAATGGCATTTCTGCCTGCAATAGGGGATATGTATATAAATTCCTGCCAAGGCGCTATTGATTTTATAATGGTTTGTTCCGGTGAATTTTCCGGTTTTCAGTTACCGGCAACAACGGTAATGCCAAGAGGGATTACCTCAAAATGCATGGGGGTATGGCCCAGGGATTCGCCGTCGGTTTCGAGAAACATGGGCTGTTCCGAATCGATTTCAACCTTTGCTCCCCTGAATGTTTTTACCTGGGGAAGTTTGAGGAACGAGCCGTCGTAGAGTTTCTTTACGCTACGAATCACCAGAAGCCTGCTGACGCGGGTAATGACGGTAACATCGAAAAGGCCGTCGTCGGGGATGGCATTGGGAGCCTGCATCATACCGCCCCCGTTGAAGCGGCATATGGCAACGCTCATGGTAAATACCCCGGCTTTAAGCTCTTGTCCGTCCACTTTAACGCGTGCGGTGGTTGCCTTATAGCTTATAAGGCTGGCAAACAGACTGATGAGGTAGGAGAACGGGCCGCTTTTCCCCTCTTGTTTCACCTTGTTGGTACGTTTGGCAACCATGGCATCGAATCCGAGACCGGCCATATTGATGAAATGCCGGTGTTTCTGAAGATTCTTGTACATATAGGTGACTTTTCCCACATCCTGAATGCGGGTATTGCCCTGCACAATTACGTCAATGGCTTCTTTGTATCCGGAAGGTATGTTGAATGAACGGCCCCAGTCGTTGCCGGTACCTACGGGAATCATGGCCAGAATTATTCGATCGGGGGGATATTTTTTTTGTGTGTAAACGCCGTTGACTACTTCGTTGAGGGTGCCGTCGCCTCCAACCACGATAATTTTGCGGAATCCGGCTTCAATGTGTTTTCGGGCGAGGCGCACGGCGTGGTTCGGGTGTTCGGTAAAGACGTTGGTGAAGCTGAGTCCAGCCTCGTTCATCAAACGGGCTATTTCCAGCCAGTCTTTCTCCCCTTTACGGCGTCCTGCATTGGGATTAACGATAACAAACCATTCGTTGCCTGCGTCCATGTCCGGGTTTTAGTGTAGATTACTGTTAGGCAGGGATTCCAGTTTTTGTTTAACACTCTCGGGGCTGATGCCTGTCATACACAGACATTTACCACCTTTGCGACAATCGTTGCATTCCTTATCAGCCACCAGAAATGCAGCTTTATGTCCCAGCGGAGCCCAGCGTCCGGGGTGCATCGGCCGGATGGGCGGATATATGCCCAGAGCTGTTTTTCCGAGTGCTGCAGCCAGGTGTAAGGGACCTGTGCTTGCAGCAATAAGTGCATCGGCGGCCGCAATAAACGCGATCATCTCGTTCAGCTCCATCGTCCCTGTAAGGTCGGTCAGTTCTCCGGCAGTTTCAAAGAAACCTTCTTTCCTCAGCAATTCTCCTTCTGCAGCAGTTCCTGTTACAAATATCCTGAATTTTTCTTTGGAAAGTGCGTTTGCAAGTCTCGCAAAATTTTCACTTCCCCACTCCCTGGCACTGCCTTTCGATTTGGGATGGAGAATTAGGTTTATGTGCGAAGGACTGAGGAGCCTTCTAAAACTTCCGGGAAGGGGATGCAAACGGGAAAGACCGTAGTAGTTTGGTATTGCTGCTGTTTCCGGAATGGTATTTCCGAGCAGTTGTCCGGCAAGCAGCAGGTTAAGCTGGGCTTCATGCAAGGGACTGTTACGCCTCGAAAGTCTCGTAAGGCGGTTGCAGGTGAGGTAATGATACAGTCTGCCGGTAGTGCCGATGCGTTCGGGGATTCCTGCCTTTTTTGCCAGCCGGGCAATTTCACGGCGCGGGAATACGTGGAGGATGAGGTCGGCTTCCAGGCTGCGGAAAAGCGATATCCGATCGTTCGTTGGTAAAATCTCTATTTCTTTCCAGTCGATAAACCGGTCGATGTGAATGCAGGCTTCGGCAACGGCTCTGGTGTAGCCCTGACCGAGAAACAGGATTTCAGCATCCGGAAACCTTTCCCTGATCTTCCCTGCAAGCGGCAGGGTAAGTATTACATCGCCAATGCTGTCGGTGCGGCTGATGACGATTCTCCGGTAACTGGTTTTCTTAGTCAAGGCCCGACGGGTTTTTCATTTGTAATTGCCTTATCTTTTTATACTTCCGGTAGGTTGCCCATGCCGAGATCCGGGCAATGGTAAAACCGGCTTTGCCGTCGAGAATGCCCAGCCGGATAAAATAATTTCGCAGAAATTTCGCAACCGGACTTAGCATCATAATCAGCCAGGGCGCCTTTCTGCCTTTTTCAAACTGTGATTTCGCCAGAATGGTGGTAAAATACTCTGCCTGGCGGTAGTGATCGTTGGTAGTATAGTAACTGAAGTGCAGGATATTGCCTTTCAGATGCGAAGTCGTGGCATTTTCGCCGGTAAGCTCGTATTTGTCGTGCGGATTTTCTCCTCCCCATCGCCCTTTGCGCGAATCCCACAGCCTGAGTTTGCGGTCGGGATACCATCCGCTGTGGCGGATCCACTGCCCGCAGTAGTTGGTAAGACGGTTCATGGTGTAGCCGTCGGAGACCCAGTTTTTCTTTACTTCCAGGATGGAAGCTTTCAGGGTTTCGTCAAGGGCTTCGTCGGCATCGAGTGAAAGAACGTGCGGATAGAGGGCATGGGTTACAGCCCTGTTTTTCTGCTGAATGTGACCGTCGAAAGCATGCTGAATAAACCGGACACCAAAGGCTGCGCATATTTCTGCAGTTCGGTCGGTACTGAAGGAGTCGAGCACTACGATGTCGTCGGCGACGTCTTGCACCGATTCGAGGCAGCGCCCGATGTTGCGTTCCTCGTTATATGCTATAATTACAACCGATAAAGGCGTCATTTACAAAATGGATGAGTTAAAGCCGGATCATCCGGTCCCGGGGCGTCCCGCAAAAGCCGGCTGGACAAATCTGCCGCATCATTACAAACCTACAAGAAATATCGCAGTTTACAAATACAGGGTGCAAATTTGCATCAAAAAGGCGATTGTTGCGGGAAAAATGACAATAAAAATAACGCAGCAGCAGCAGCTTTAAATCACTTTATGCTTCCATTTTCCCGATTTCATGTATAAATAGGAAAGCGAAGTCATAATAAAGAAATAGATGTATTCGCTGGCCCAGACGGCTTGGATGCGCAGCTGAAGTTTAACGGCAAATATCCAGGCGGCTATCAGATAAATGGCGATCGTGATTACTTCTATCATAAGTGCGGTGGCTGTATTGGCGGTTCCGCTTACGGCGTTGAAAAGTATGCCTCCGAAGGAAAACAGGAAAAGAGCAGTCATCACCACGTAAAAGGTTGGTACCGTTTGGGCGATCAGTTCCGGGTCGGAAGTATAGACGGAGATTAATATACGGGGTATAAGGGCCGAGATCAGCACAATTCCGCCGATCAGGGAGAAATTCAGAAGGGCAACCCGTTTGATCACCGGAATCACAAAATGGGGCTTCCCTTGTCCAATCATATTGCTGACCAGTGTATTTGTGGTAGAGCCAAATGCAAACGAGGGAATCATTAAAACGATATAGGCGCTGCGTATGATGTTCGAGATGGCGAGTGAACGTTCTCCGAGTTTTTCAACGATCATAAAAAAGATAAACCAGCCTGCCAGCGAGAGGAAATGCTGAATCATTACAAAAACTGAAATTTCGAGAGTTGTCCTTATCACACTTAAGTCGAGCCTTTTGAACCTGAAGAGCTGATATTTCTGAAGGTCAACTTTTTTCAGTGTGTATGCGAAGAAGAATACTGCGGAAGCCATTTCAGCGAGTACGGAAGCTATGGCTGCGCCTTTAATGCCGAGTGCTGGGAGTCCGAAATGGCCGAATATCAGAGCATAATCTAGTACAATATTCACTACTGCCATAATCAGGGCATTCCAGGTAAGCACCCGGGTGCTGGAAGTGCCTATATAAAACGACCTCAGCAGTACGTTGGCAAATGCAAAAAAGAGTCCGTAGATTCTGTATTGCAGAAAATCCATGCTGGCAGTATACACTGTTTCGGAGGCGATCATTGCTTTAAGAGCTGCAGGTGAAAAGATCTTTATCAGCGTAAAAAGCAATAAGGCGAACAGCATCAGGAAGTAGAGGCTGTTATCGGTAATTTTTCCGATTTCCGCGTATTTCTTTTCCCCGTTTCTGCGGGCAATCAGGATCTGTCCGCCGATGCCAAAACCGAAGCCCAGCATAAACAGCGATATATAGAAAAGTCCGGCCAGAGCCGATGCGCCCAGCTCCACTTCACCTACTCGTCCCAGAAAAGCAGTATCGGTAACGTTTACTACATTCTGGGCAATAAGGCTCAGGATAATCGGGAGTGAGATGTCCCATATTTTACGGTAGGATGGCAGGGCGCTCATAAATTGGCGGCAAAGATACGGAATCCCATCCAAAAGATAATTTACTGTTTTTCAGATCGGATTGCCTGCTCTGCCCAACGGGGTTTACGGAAGCGGGAAGCGCCAGAGCGGCAGGTTCCAGAACACGGGTTTGCCGGTGGCCTATTTTCTCCAGAAAGCAGCGGAGAAGAGTATCAGCACGGTAAAGAGTTCAAGACGGCCAAGCATCATAAGGAAAGAAAGCAGCCACTTGCCTGCAACAGGTATGGTGCTGTAGTTTAAAGACGGACCCACAATTCCCAGTCCGGGGCCAATGTTACCGAGACTTGCCGCAACGGCTCCCAGAGCCGATTCAAATTCAAGGCCCAGCATCGAAAGCAACAGCGACCCGAAGCCGAAGATCAGAATATATATCAGAAAGAATGCCAGTACGTTGAAGATGATCTGCTGAGAGATGGCTTTTCCATTTAGCCTTACCGGAAGCAAAGCCTGCGGATGGATGATGCGTTTCAGCTCCAGTGCACTGTTTTTCAGAAGCAGAATTATCCTGACGATTTTGATGCCCCCGCCCGTTGATCCGGCACACCCCCCGGTAAACATCAGCAGAAATATCAATACCCATGTAAAATAGGGCCAGAGCAGATAATCGCTGGTGATGTAGCCTGTGGTGGTAACAATGGATACTACCTGAAAAAGCGAATCACGGAATGCTTTAGCGGGTGCAATGTGCTGAATAAGAATCAGGGCCACCGTTATTACCAGTGTCGAAAGAACCAGCAAAAGGGTATAATGCCGTAATTCTTCGTTTTTGAATACCTTCCCGAACTGCCGTTTCAGGAACAGATAGTGCAGGGTAAACGAAATCCCGGCAAGGTACATAAAGACAATAATAACGTATTGCAGGTATGGGGAGAAGCTGGCAATGGAGTCGTTTTTCGTGGAGAAACCTCCGGTAGCCATGGTTCCGAATGCGTGGCAGAGAGAGTCGAAGAGACTTAGACCGCCAGCCATCAGCAATGCCGTTTGAGCCAGCGTCATTATAACATAGATGATCCACAGGCGTTTGGCGGTCTGTGTAATTCGCGGATGCAGTTTGTCGGGCGTAAGTCCGGGCACTTCGGCGATGAAGAGCTGCATGCCTCCGACTCCAAGGAAGGGAAGTATGGCCAGCGACAGGACAATGATTCCCATACCGCCGATCCAGTGTGTCATGCTTCTCCAGAAAAGGATGCCTTCGGGCAAAGCTTCTATATCGGTAAAAATGGTAGCACCGGTGGTGGTGAATCCCGACATGGTTTCGAAAAAGGCATCGGTAAAGCTGGTAGTGGTTCCACTGAGGATAAATGGGAGAGCTCCGAAAAATGAAATGGTGACCCAGGTAAGCGTTACCACTATGTATCCTTCGCGTTTGCCGATGGAGTTCTGGTCGAGTTTTCTGTTTGTCGCCCAGAGCAGGATACCTGTCAGGCCCGTAATGCCTCCAGATATCAATAAAGGAAGAAAGTCGTGCGACGGGTCGAACAGCCGCAAATGATGCAGGAACCCGGGATCGTACCATGCCGAGAATCCCAGGCTGGTGAACATAAACAAGCCTTCGATCACCAGCAGTAATCCGGTGATTTTAAGAATGGCATTCAGGTTTATTTTACGCTTGCCGGCCATGGCTTACCCGATTCGGAAAGGTGCGAAAGTTATAAAAATAAATCAATGGAACAGATCCTGAACCTTGCTTATGGCTTCAGGGATTGCAAATACCACAACCTTGTCGCCTTCCTGTATCTGGAAATCGCCCACTGCGATATAGCTCTGCATACCTCTTACAATCCCGCCTATAATGCTGCCGCGGGGGATGTCAATTTTTTTGATGGGCCTGCGCGTTACATAAGCACCCGGTTTTACAACGAACTCAAGCACTTCGGCATCGATACCGCTGAGACATTTGATGCTGGTAACCTCGGCATCCATTGTGAAGCGGACGATATACGAAGCGGTGATCAGCTTCTTGTTGATGATGGTTTCTATGCCGATGCTTTGCGATATGGTGATGTAGTCGATGTTTTCTACCAGGGGGATCACCCGCTTAACTCCGAACCGTTGCGCCAGAAGACAGGTAAGGATGTTTGTTTCGTAGTCGTTGGTAACCGCTATAAAAGCATCCATATTGCGTATGCCTTCATCCTCAAGCAGGTCGATGTCGCGGGCATCGGCATTGATGATCAGGGTATGTTCCAGCTGGTCGATCAGATTGAGGCAGCGTTCCTTGTCAATTTCAATCAGCTTGACGTTCATGTCGCGCTCAATCCGGCGGGCCGTTTTTCTGCCGATGCGACCTCCTCCGACTATCATTACGTTCCGGATGTCCTGCTTTTCCTTTCCGCCAAGCCTGAGAAGCGAATCTACCCCGTCGGGCTTGGTAATTACATAGGCCAGGTCGTTTAGTTTAAATACATCGTCTCCTTTCGGAATGATGGTTTTGTTGTTGCGGTGTATGGCAATAGCCCTGAAATCGAGCCTGGGGTTTTCATGCGCAACCTCGTTCAGGGTTTTGTTGAGCACCAGGGCTTTTTCGTCGAGTTTAATAAGAAACAGCGACAAACGGCCTTCCGAGAAGTCAAATATTTCCGTAGCTGCCGTCTGCCCCAGCAGTTTTACGATTTCCTTGGCGGCAATGCGTTCGGGACAAACCATGGCGTCTATCCCCAGGGAACGCATAATTTCGCGGTTCTCAATGGTAAGGTACTCGGTATTGTTGATGCGGGCAATGGTTCTTCGGGCACCAAGCTTTTTCCCGAGCACACAGGTGGTGATGTTTATTTTTTCATCGTGAACCACCGAAATCAGCAGGTCGGCACGACGCACATTGGCCTGTTCCAGCACACGGATGGATGTGGAATCCCCGGTGATGGTCATCAGATCGGTGTGCGTTTCAATCATCTTCAGCAACTCCTGATGCGGATCTACGATGGTGATATTATGGTTTTCACCGGAAAGCATCTTGGCCAGGTGAAATCCAACCTCTCCGTCTCCGGCAATGATGATGTTCATTTCAGTAAGGTTTGAAATTAACCTGCAAAGGTACTACTTTTCATCCTCAATTACGTGTGGTTTTATGAGTGTGATGGTTTATGCGGCAGCTGAAGAAGATTTCATTCCGGGTAATGAATTTCTCTATCAAGAAACCAAATTACTTCAAAACGGCAGTTATTGTTAGGTTTTTTCGCGGGCGAAAACTGCACAGCGAAATCCTGAGGCTGTTTTCAGGAAAGGGGATGCGATTATTCTTAAATTTGCCGGGTACCATCCGGCAAGGATCATGACCCCACAGATACCGTTAAAACTGCTCAATACCATCGATGCCCCGGCCGACCTGCGCAGGCTCAGGGAAGAGGATCTCCCTCTGCTTTGCAGCGAGATACGGCAGTTTATTATTGAGGTTATTTCGTCCAATCCCGGTCACCTGGGTGCCAGCCTGGGAGCCGTTGAGCTTGCCGTGGCTATCCATTACGCATTCAATACACCCGTTGATAAACTTATCTGGGACGTCGGTCATCAGGCATACGCCCATAAAATCATCACCGGAAGGCGGGATCAGTTTCATACCAACCGTACCTTCGGCGGCATCAGCGGCTTTCCAAAGATGAGTGAAAGCGAATACGATGCCTTCGGAGTGGGTCACGCCTCCACCTCGATCTCCGCTGCCCTTGGCATGGCTACGGCCGCACGGCTTATGGGGGGAGAGAATGAACAGCATATAGCCGTGATCGGCGACGGTGCCATGACCGGAGGTATGGCCATGGAAGCCCTGAACAATGCCGGTGTCTCCAATACCAACCTGTTGGTGATCCTCAACGACAACGGCATCGCCATCGATAAAAACGTTGGTGCCATGCGCGAGTATCTGCTCGATATTGTTACCTCCAGGGCTTATAACAAGCTGAAAGACAAAGTGTGGAAACTGATGGGTGGAAATACCAGCTACGGCAAGAATTCACGGGCCGTGGTCAAGCAGATCGGGAACGCCCTGAAAAGTACAATTCTTAATAAAAGCAACCTTTTCGAAGCCTTTAATTTCAGGTATTTCGGACCGGTCGATGGACACGATGTGGTGAGGCTTACCAAACTTCTGCACGATATCCGCAACATCCCGGGTCCGCGCCTGTTGCATGTAATTACCGTGAAAGGAAAGGGTTTTGAGAAGGCCGAACAGGATCAGATTCTATACCACTCACCGGGTGTGTTCGATAAAACTACCGGTGAGATCATCGAAAAACCCTGCAAAAGCCTGCCGCCGAAATACCAGCATGTCTTCGGGAAAACCATCATCGAACTGGCGGAGAAAAATCCTAAAATCGTTGGGGTTACCCCCGCCATGCCATCGGGGTGCTCGCTCAATATGATGATGAGCGTAATGCCCCACCGGGCCTTCGATGTGGGTATTGCCGAGCAGCACGCCGTAACCTTTTCGGCCGGTATGGCTGCCCGTGGATTGATACCTTTCTGCAATATCTATTCATCGTTTATGCAAAGGGCCTACGATCAGGTAATTCACGATGTGGCCCTGCAGGGCTTGCAGGTGGTGTTCTGCCTCGACCGGGGCGGACTGGTAGGCGAAGATGGCCCTACCCATCACGGTGCTTACGACCTTGCGTATTTCAGAGCCATCCCCGGACTTACCATTGCAGCACCCATGAATGAATGGGAGCTCCGGCACCTGATGTATACCGCCCAGCTCGATGGCAAAGGCGCCTTTGTTATCCGCTACCCGAGGGGCAGAGGATTGTCTGTTGAATGGAAGAAACCGTTTGAGGAAATCACGGTAGGTACCGGCCGTAAGTTGAGAGAAGGAGATAAGGTTGCCATATTATCTATAGGCCACCCCGGAAACTTTGCTGCCGAAGCATGCGACATCCTTGAGCGTGAAGGCATTTCAGCCGGACATTACGATATGCGCTTCCTCAAACCCATTGACGAACAATTGCTGCACGATGTGTTTAAAAAATACAACCGCATCGTTACCGTTGAAGACGGAACCATCAGCGGCGGACTCGGCAGCGCGGTACTCGAATTCATGGCTGAACACGCATACCAGTCCCGGCTTACCCGGCTTGGAATACCCGATGAATACATCGCCCAGGGCAGTCCTGCTGAGTTGTACGCACTGTGCGGCTACGATACGGAGGGCATCTGCCGTACCGTCAGAGATATGGTAAAATCCTGAAATTCAACATTCCCGATTATTACCGGCTTTCTGGATAAGAGCAGATACCGGGAGTATATCCCCAAAAGTCCGGCTCCATTGGGGCTCGAAAATACCGTCACGTTTTACGAAGGATGCGGAGCACTGACAGTTAGGCTATTAATTGAGACTTTACCCTCTGTTAATTGACTGTTTAAGGCAATGATATTTACTTTTGTACGTTTAAGTTTGCCGACGATATAAAGTTCGCATGCAAAGTAATTTCAACAAAAAGAGGCTTATCATCCGTTTGCTGTTATGGGTTGTCGCATTAGCCCTGGTCACAGCGCTTGCTCTTCTTATTGCCGGTTTTGTCAACGGCGATAAGATCAAGCAGCTGGTGGTAGGCGAGATCAACCGTCACCTGCAGGTGCCCGTTGAGGCTGGGGAGGTGGAGTTTACTCTTTTCAGGGATTTTCCGGATGCATCGGTTGTATTCCGGAACGTAGAAATAAAACCCCCGGCAGGATTTCCGGAAGCCCCCGCTTTGGCGCATGCCCGCAGCATCAGCCTGAGAATGGGGTGGTACGGACTGCTTACCGGAAATTATACCATCCGCGTGTTGCAGATCAGCAATGCGGCCATCTCTATGTGGAGCGACGGAAAAGGGAACACCAATTACAACATCTGGAAACCGGCAGGAGCGGGCAGCGGGAAAAAGGTGGAATTTGACATTCAGAGGGTTATACTGCGTGAAACCGAGGTCTACTACACCGATCTTTCGACGGGCACTAATGTAGGTGCTGCTTTCCCTTATTTTACCCTTAGCGGGAAGGTTAAAGACGATCGGGTAAATGCTTCTCTTTCGGGAAGTGTTCTTACGCGGCGACTGCTTTTTAACGATACCGACTATGCCGTTGAAGGCGTTATTGAACTGCAGTCGGTGGTTGCGTTAGATATGGCTGGCAGCGGGTTTTCGTTCGGACCCGCCTCGGTCAGGATGCATGGCCTGCGTTTCAGGGGCTCCGGAGAAATGGCGTTCGGCGAAGGTCCCAGACCCTATAAGCTTTTTATTTCTGCAAGTAAAGCCGACATTGCCTCGCTTTCAGCTTTGGCACCGGAAACGTATTTCCGAAAGATTGAAAAGTTTAAACCCGGGGGAAGGATAGATGCAACGATGAACCTGAGCGGTGACCTTGACGGGGAAACAAAACCTTCGTTCACCCTCGAATTCTCCATCGACCGGGGCAGTTTTGTTTATGAAGGAAGTAAAATCCGTTTCAGCTCGGTGGAAGCGGATGGAACGTTTGTATATCCGGGACAGCAGGGAAAGGAGAGGCTTGAAATATCGAAAATAGAAGGGCATGCCGGGAAAGGCAGATTCAGCGGCCGGCTTACCATGCTGAAACTCCGGGATCCCATCCTGAACCTGGATCTGAAGGCAGATCTTTACCTGGAGGAGTTTGCCGGGATTCTGGCACCGGATAAGATTCAGAATCCGGAAGGGCGACTTATTGCCGACGTTCATTACGAAGGTACGCCTGCCTCCGGAGCTGCTGCAGGCGAAAAAGCCAGCGGAATGGTTAGCCTGAATAATGCAGGATTTTCCCTTTTGCCAACCGGAAAGCGCATCGGCAACATTCAGGCGTCACTCGAGCTGGATGACGGCTCGGTCAGGGTTGATCAGCTGAGTTTCAGAACCGGGGAGAGCGACCTGAGCATGAACGGTCATTTTTACAAGCTTGCTGCATTCCTGTTTTCTGAAGGACAGCCTCTTACTTTTGAAGCGGATTTAAAATCTACCCGGCTCAGGCTGGAAGACCTGATGCCGCCGCCAGGAACATCCGGAAACGGAAACCAAAACGGACCGGCTCAGCAGCTTCTTCCGCCCCGCTTTCGTTTTAAGGCATCCCTTAAATGCGATAATTTTTCTTACCGCCGCTTCAGCGCCACCCAGGTGCAGGGAAATCTCAGGCTGGAAGATCAGGTGCTCCGTCTCGACGATTTTTCGATGAAAGCAATGGACGGTAGCATAAGCGGGAGCGGGGTGCTCAACAACCGCTATGCCGATCATGCACAGCTTGTGAGCCGGGCCAGCATAACCGACGTGGATATTCAACGGCTCTTTTACGAATTTGAAGACTTCGGGCAAACCAGTCTGCAAAGCCGTCACCTGAGGGGAAAAGGAGATGCTGAAGTGCAGTACGGAGCCCGCATGGATAACCGCCTGAATACCGATGTGTCGTCGGTAAGTGCCATCGCAGAACTGGAAATCAGAAACGGACAACTTGTCGGATTTGAACCCCTGCAGGAGTTGTCGAGGTTTCTGGATGCCGATGAACTTAGAAATGTGAAATTTTCAACTTTAAAAAACCGTATCGAAATTGCCCGCAGCACGGTCATCATCCCGCGCATGGAAGTGAGATCATCGGTGATGGATCTGAACGGTTACGGTTCGCATACGTTCGGCAATGAAATCGACTATCATATCAACGTATTGCTGTCCGACATCGGTAAAAACAGAAAGAGAAATCCGCCTCCTGCCGATGCCTCCGAAATTACCCAAAGCGGCGGTACCCGGCTGTTTCTGCACCTGAGCGGCACCGTTGATAACCCGGTATTCCGTTACGACCGGCGGGAAGTAATGAAGAAAATGGGCGACGATTTCCGCAACCAGCGCGAAGAACTTCGCCAGGTTTTCCGTTCCGAATTCGGTAAAGAAAAGAAACAACCTGCGAACAATACAACGAAGCAGAACGCAGAAAAATTCGAAATAGAGTGGGATGAGGACTAACACGGTATTATAATTAAACTGAAAACCCGATATTTGTACTTACAAGCCTGAGCGGATGAACCTGAGCAAACTGATGCGACCCCGTGTCACCAATATTTACGAACAGAAAAAAGCCTGGAAACGCTGGCTTTTTCTCGTTGCACTGCTGATTGTTGGGTTTTCGCTCTGGTATACCAATCTGATGATTAAAAATATTGCCAGGGATGAACGGAATAAAATTACCACCTGGGCCAATGCCATTCAGCAGCAGGTAAACCTGGTAAACTATACCGACGATTTTTTTGATCAGATCCGGGTTGAGGAACGCAAGCGCGTTGAAATCCTTGCCGAAGCAACCGAACGCCTCGCCGAATCGGGCGATAACGAAAACATATTGTTTTATCTCAGCATCATCTCAAAGAATACCTCCATTCCGGTTGTTCTGGCCGATGAAAAAGGCAGGATTATGGAAGCCAGGAACGTGGATTTTAGTCCGGATACGGTAAGGCAGTTCACCCCGGAGCTGATGGAGGAATTCTCGGTATATCCCCCGCTTAAACTCGACTATTATTCGGGAAATTACGTGTACTTCTATTACAAGGACTCCCGGCTTTTTTCGGAGCTTAAGGTGGTTCTCGACGACCTGGTGGAGTCCTTTTTTAATGAGGTGGTGAATAATTCGGCCTCGGTGCCGGTAATCATTACCGACAGTACACGTACCTCGCTGGTAGCCTGGGGGATGATTGACTCAACAAGGGTAGCTGATACACTGTTTATCAGACAGACGATAGAAGAGATGTCGGCCTCCAACGATCCCATCGAAATTGTGATCGCAGACCGGAAACATTTTATCTATTACAAAGATTCATTTCTGCTGACGCAACTTCGCTATTTCCCCATTGTTCAGCTGGCAATCATAGGTATCTTTCTGCTGGTGTCGTATCTGCTTTTCAGCACGGCCCGCCGCTCGGAGCAGAATCAGGTGTGGGTGGGACTGGCCAAGGAAACCGCCCATCAGCTTGGTACCCCTCTGTCGAGCATGATGGCCTGGGTTGAATACCTGAAAACAAAAGATATTGGAGAAGATACTATAGAAGAGCTGGAGAAGGATGTCAATCGACTGAATACCATTGCAGAGCGATTTTCAAAAATAGGATCCGCGGCCAGCCTAAAAACCGAAAACCTGGTAGATGTGGTGTATAATGCCGTTGCTTACCTGAAAACACGCACTTCCAATAAGGTAGTATTTCAGCTTTCTCCTGCCCGTGGTTCGGTAATCCTGATTCCCATGAATTATCAGCTGTTCGACTGGGTGATTGAAAACCTGGTAAAAAACGCCGTCGACGCCATGTCGGGACAGGGGCAGATAAGCATAGAAATGACGGAGGAAGACAGACTTGTGCATATCGATATTACCGACACAGGGAAAGGAATTTCGCGCAAAAAATTCCGCACTATCTTCAATCCGGGTTATACCAGCAAACAGAGGGGATGGGGACTCGGCCTTTCCCTTTCGCAGCGTATCATACGCGAAATCCATAACGGACGTATCTTTGTTAAAGCATCTGCACCGGGGAAGGGAACAACCTTCCGGATAACACTGATAAAGTAAGGCAGCCGTGCGTCGTGCATAGAAAAACCGGTCTGAATGACAAATTATAAAATTCACAGATTCCCGGATTCTAGAATAGCCAGCATCGATGTTTGCGAGATTGGGAAACAAAAACATCATGTTACCGGATTGGTTGAATTTGATGTTACATTGAGTAGGAAGAAGATTAGAGAATACAATAAAGCGCATTCCGAAAAGATATCATTTAATGCCTGGCTGATAAAGGTAATTGCCTGTATTGTTAAGAAATATGAAACATCGGGTTCCTACCTGACCGGGAAAAACAAGCTGATCATTTTTGATGATATAAACGTATCTGTAGTTGTAGAAAAAGATGTCAAAGGCACAAAAGTTCCTGTACCGATGATTATTGAAAAAGCAAATGAAGCAAGTATTGAATCTATAACAATGCAGATAGCAGAGGCAAAAAACAGGGAATTTACGGAAAATGATATTGTACTTCTGAAGAAAACGCAGAGATCGGAGAGGGTTTACTATTTACTTCCGGGATTTGTAAGACGATATTTTTGGAAATTTTTATTAAAACACCCTAAAGTGGCGTATAAGAAAATGGGAAATGTGGCATTTACCTCAATTGGAATGATGGGTAAGGTAAATGGGTGGTTTATTCCTATTTCAGTACATCCCGTTTGTTTTGGATTAAGTTCCATAATTAAGAAACCCTACGTAATCGATGAAAAAATAGAGATAAGAGAAATATTAAAGATGTCAATTCTAATAGACCACGATGTGATCGATGGAGCACCGATGGCACGCCTGATAAGCGATTTATCGAAAAATATTGAGAATGGATTAATGTTTACAGGTCCAAACGCACACGACCGGGTATAAAACAAAGCGGTTGCAGGGGATGGAGAGGGTTACAGCCCGCTACCGGATCGGTATAGGCGAACGGCGGTAAAGCTCCGGACGCCATTGCAATATATGCCCGGACCGAAAGACGATAAAGCACACCCTGTTATTATTTGCTCAGTCTTCCCGGATTCTGATCCAGAAAATTTTTCCATCCCGAATAATTCTTCCCGGATTGTGCAGGTTCGCGCTGGTAATAGTGGCAAACGGCTACTGCAACGGCATCGGTGGCATCCAGCATTTTTGGAAGAGTTTCCAGCTTAAGCAGGTTAAGAAGCATACCGGCAACCTGTTCCTTTGAGGAATTTCCATTTCCCGTAATGGATTGCTTGATACGCCTCGGCGAATACTCAAAAATGGGAATGTCGCGGTACAATCCGGCAGCCATGGCTACTCCCTGTGCCCTCCCCAGTTTGAGCATCGACTGTACGTTTTTACCGTAAAACGGAGCTTCAATGGCCAATTCATCGGGGTGATAACGGTCGATCAGTGCCAGAACCGAGCTGAAAATGCGCTTCAGCCTCAGAGCCTGCGGATCCTTGTACGAGAACTTGAACACATCCAGGGCGATCAGCTCTAATTTCTTACCTTTATCGGCTATAAGGCCGTAACCCATTACCTGGGTTCCGGGGTCAATACCCAGGATGATGCGGTCAACTGCCATTTTTCAGAAACCGTGTGGGGATGTACATGAATGCAAAGGTAAGGAAAATGCTGAATACCCTGGCCCGCATCCTGATTGTTGGCCTGGCCTGCTGGTTTATTTACCGCCAGGTATTTGTACAGGGCGATTTCGGTGCTTTTCGCGATCGGATAGCGAAGGGAATAGCATCCGGACCTTTCCTTTTTCCTGCTCTTTCTGCTCTGTTGCTTGTCCCCGTCAACTGGAGTCTTGAAGCCTTCAAATGGCGGATGCTTATCCGTCCGCTTGAGCCGGTTACCTTTGGCGCAGCCCTGAAATCGGTACTCACCGGCATCACCCTGAGTCTGTTCACCCCCAACCGCACCGGCGATTTTCTCGGACGTGTTTTTACCCTCCGCCGTGCCAATCCCGTTAAGGGAGCATTGCTTACCATTGCCGGTAGCATAACCCAGCTGATTGTCACCCTGGTGGCAGGTTTGCTTGCACTTGTGTTTTACCTTCCCCGATATGCAGGGTTCACGGAAATATGGCAAAACTACCTGTATGCCGGACTTGTTATTATAAGCCTGACATTGTCGGCTTTACTGGTACTTTTTTGTCTCAGGGTACCGGTTATCGGATTGAGTCTTCACCGGCTCATCCGGCCATCCTGGAGGAAAATCAGGTTGTATCTTAGCGTAATTGAGCGCATAAAGCGAAAAACCATGCTGAGGGTGCTCCTGCTCAGCACCTTGCGTTATGTTGTGTTCTCGGGTCAGTTTTACCTTCTGCTGCGGGCATTTGAACTTCCCGTTCCATATCTGCATGCGCTGATGCTTATTGCGATGACCTATTTTGTGATGAGTGCCATACCGACCGTTGCACTTGCCGATCTGGGAATCCGAGGGTCGGTATCCATTTATTTCCTCGGCAGGTATTTTCCTGCCTCAGAAACTGCCGCTGCGGCCATTTTGTCGGCATCAACCCTGATCTGGATCATTAATCTGGCAGTGCCTGCCCTTGCGGGAATATTGTTTATACGGAGACTTAATTTCACGGGCAGAAAGGAAAAGTATGCAGGTTGATGCGATGGTTATTCTTTTCCTTCCGGTGATGGTTTCACTGGGCTATATTTATCTTATGCTTCGGATTAAAAGAGGCTGGGATCGCCTGTCCGGTGCATCAGAAGCAGCAGATGTTAAGGTAAGCATACTTATCGCCGTCCGGAATGAGGAGGATTCGATTACCCGCTGCCTCAGCAGCATTATGCAGCAGCAGTACGATCGCAGAAAGATCGAAGTAATTGTCATCGACGATGCTTCGGAAGATAAAACCCCCGAGCTTGTGGAAGCTTTCAGCCTTGCTAATCCGGAACTTACGCTTAAACTGATACGCCTGAAAGGGCAGGGGAGCGGTAAAAAGCAGGCCATACGCATGGGACTGGAGCAGGCAGGTTCGGAAGTAATACTCACTACGGACGCCGATTGCACCCACCATCCCGGGTGGATTGCAGCCATGACCTCTGTTTTGGTTGGAAAAAAAGCAGTCTTTGTATCGGGTCCCGTAACCATTCGCCCGGCTGAAACCCTATTTCAGCGTTTCCAATTTCTGGAATTCGGCTCTTTGGTGGTCTCCGGTGCCGGGGCTGTTGGAGCAGGATTTCCCCTGATGTGCAACGGCGCCAGTCTGGCTTATCGCCTCAGTGCCTATCGCAGCCTCCCGGCCGATGCATTCATAACGAATACGCCTTCAGGCGACGATGTCTTTTTGATGCTTGCCATGGCGAAAGCCTTCGGGATCAGTAAAATAAGTTTTGCACGCGACGCCAGAGCTATGGTTTATACACTGCCTGCTCCTTCGCTACCGGCATTTATGCTCCAGCGGATGCGCTGGGCTTCGAAAAGCAGATTTTACCGGAACGGTCTGCTGACGTCCACAGCTGCCGTGGTTTTGCTGATGAATCTTGCGATCGCGGCATTGTTTGCTGCGGCCATTGTCAATCGGGAATGGCTGCCGGCATTTGCTGTTCTGCTGCTGGTAAAAACCCTGGCCGATGCGCCCCTGCTGATATCGTTTCTGAAATTTGCCGGAATGGCGCGACTGAAGTGGTGGATTATTCCGGCCGAACCGTTGGTGGCATTCTATACGGTAGCAGCCGGTATTGCCGGTCAGTTTGCCGGAATAAAATGGAAAGGCAGAAACATCAGGGGTGGATAATGCCTTCGGGTTCCATGTGAATGGTAGTAGTAATTCCCAGATCTGATTTCAGCCGTTTTTCAACACGGGTTGCTATTTCATGGGCATCCTGAATCGACATATCTTTGGGCAGCTTCATGTGCATAGTCATTTCGGTGTGCTCCCCGTAGCGGTGAACGTGAATGTGGTGGGGTTGGAGTGCCAGCAGGCTTTCGCTGGTGCATATTTCATCGATTTGCTTGATAAGTTCAGGTTCGGGTTTTTCGCCCAGCATGGTGTCGATGGCATCGCGCAGGATATCGTATGCGGCATAAAAGATCATAATCGCGACAATAATTCCAAGTACTCCGTCGATCCACCACCAGTATTTGCCAAGAAATATACCTGCCAGGATTACCAGGGAAGAGATGGCATCGGAACGGTGATGCCAGGCATCCGCCCGCACCGAACGCGATCCGGTTTTGCGGTAGATTTTAAAGGCATATTGCGCCATTGCTTCCTTACCGATCACTGAAATTACCGTTGCAATTACAGCAAGAGAGCCATAGTTAACCATTTCGTGATCGCGCAGACGGTTTACACCTTCCGCGACAAAATTAAATGCTACCACGCTGAGCAATACTCCGATCACTAGTGCAGCGATTAGTTCGGCACGGCCATGACCAAATGGATGTTCGCTGTCGGCGGGCTGACCTGCAATCCGGATGCCGGCAAGAACCACAATGCTGGTCAGCGAATCGGAAAGGGTATGCCAGGCATCGGCAATGATAGCGATGGAGCCGGTAACAATGCCTGCCCACATTTTCAGCAAAAAGAGCAGGGAATTTCCGATGATGGAAACCCATCCTTCCTGAGTGGCAAGCTTCTGCTTTGTGTTTTTCATGGGAACCGGGTTGATTGAATTATTCTGATTCCGAATCGGAATGCAATAAGAGAGACGCCAGATGCAGGTCAAGGGCTGTTGTGATTTTCAGGTTTTCCGGACTCCCTTCAAAGAGTGTAATTGCAAAACCCAGGCTTTCAACCAATTGAGCATCGTCGGTGAAGTTTCGGAAAGAAAGACTTTGGTATGCTTTGCGGAGAACGTTAAGGGGAAAGCACTGTGGCGTTTGAATTCTCCGGATCATTGACCGATCGATGGGTGTACTGCCCTCCGTGGTAATTTGCCGGAGCGAATCGGTGATTTCGGTGCAGGGAACTGCATTATGCCCTTTGGAAGCCAGTATGAATCCTTTACTGATGATCTCTTTACTTACCAGAGGCCTTACGCCATCGTGCACTGCCACCACACCTTTGGCAGCAGCGATGGCATCCAGGCCGTTTTTAACCGAGTCGCCCCGGGTATTTCCTCCCGCTACGCGCAGGTGGGGGATGCTGAAATTGTGTTCGGAGCATAGCATATCCCAGGTGCTGATGTGTGCTTCGGGTAACACCAGGATTATCTCCATTCCGGACGTTGACTGGCTGAATGCCCGGATGGAATGCATGAGAACCGGCACATCGTCAAGAAGGAGAAACTGCTTGGGAGTAGTACTGCCCATACGCTGACCGGAGCCACCGGCTACGATGATTGCAAATTGATTCACACCTGAAAAATAAACACAAACCTACATGAAAAAGCAGCACCACACAAGAGGCGGCTCAAAAAATGCCTGTAAGCCGAAAGGCTGTCACGGGCGTGTCGCCGGCAACAGCCTTTCGTTGGAAATATCTCTTTCTTAAAGGATCAGCATCGCATCGCCATAGGTAAAGAAGCGGTATTTTTCGTTGATGGCTTCTTTATAGGCTTTCATCAGGAAGTCGAAATCGGTAAAGGCGGCAGTCATCATAAGCATTGGAGACTGTGGCAGGTGGAAGTTGGTAATCATAGAGCTGGGGATGCTGAAATCGTAGGGAGGGAATATAAACTTATTTGACCAGCCTCTGAAGGGTTTAAGCATTCCCGAGATGGTAACCGAAGATTCAACGGCTTTCATGGTAGTGGTACCTACAACGCAAACCTGTTTGCGGTTTTCTTTGGCTTTGTTTACGATTCTTACGGCATCCTCTTCAATGATAAGCTCTTCGGAGTCCATTTTATGTTTGGTAAGGTCTTCCACGTCGATGGCTCTGAAGTTGCCAACACCGGCATGCAGCGTAACGGAAGCGAAGGCAGAGCCTTTCAGTTCGAGGCGTTTCATGATTTCGCGGCTGAAGTGGAGGCCGGCGGTGGGTGCTGCTACCGCACCTTCTTTGGATGCGTAGATGGTTTGATACCAATCTTTGTCCTCGGGAATAATATCGCGGATAGCCTGAAGTTCTTCAGGAAGCGGTGTTTTACCAAGGCTTTCTATGGTTTTTTTGAATTCTTCGTACGGGCCGTCGAACAGGAACCGCAGGGTACGGCCGCGGGAGGTGGTGTTGTCGATCACTTCAGCAACCAGCGAATCGTCGTCACCAAAATAGAGTTTATTTCCGATGCGGATTTTACGGGCAGGATCAACCAGAACATCCCATAAACGGGCTTCTGCATTCAGCTCCCTGAGAAGGAAAACGGTGATTTTCGCCCCTGTTTTTTCCTTTTCTCCCGTAAGAAGAGCAGGAAATACTTTGGTGTCGTTGATGATGAAGACATCCCCTTCTCCAAAATAATCCAAAATATCGGTGAACATTTTGTGCTCAATGGTCTTTTCCTTACGGTTGAGCACCATAAGCCTCGAAGATCCCCGGTCTTCTACCGGTTGCCGGGCAATGAGTTCGTTGGGCAGTTGGTAACGAAATTGTGAGAGTTTCATTCTGAAGAAGTTTTATGTAAAGTTGAATACGTTGTCGGAGTAACGGGAAATAAAAAATAATTTACCGTTTCAAAAAAAAATGTATGTTTGCATTGGCTCTGTGCCTGAAAATCCCTGCTTCCCCCTGCCAAAAACAGAATTCCATATTTCCTGCTCCCTGCAAAAGGGGTGCAAAAGTAACACTAATTTGCCGAAAAATCAAGGGATTAGCAGGTTAATTTTTAACAAATGTCAAAATCATTTCATAAGGCTGAAAAAAAATTTATAATTTTGCAGCCTCAATGCTGAGTTTGTAACCCCTTTTAGCACACCTGCAATGGCCACAGTGGTTAACATTTTCTCGGGCAGAGCCACCCGTTACCTGGCCGAAAAAATCGCGGACAGTTACGGTAAAAAGCTGGGCGATGTCCTTGTAACGGATTTCTCCGACGGGGAATTTCAACCCTCCTTCGAAGAGAACATCCGTGGCAACGACCTTTTTATCGTTCAGTCAACCTTTGCTCCGTCCGATAATCTTTTTGAGCTGCTTCTGATGATCGATGCTGCAAAAAGAGCATCGGCACGCCATATCATTGCCGTAATTCCTTACTTCGGCTTTGCCAGGCAGGACCGGAAAGACAAACCCAGGGTTTCAATAGCAGCAAAGCTTGTAGCCAACCTGCTCACCGCTGCCGGAGTTCAGCGCATCATTACCATCGATTTGCATGCCGATCAGATTCAGGGATTCTTTGACGTACCGGTCGATCACCTCTACGCCTCTTCCATATTTATTTCCTTTATCAAGCAACTGAACCTTCCCAACCTGGTAATGGCTTCCCCCGACACCGGCGGAACCCGCAGAGCTGCTGCCTACGCGAAAATATTGAATACCAGTTTTGTAATTTGTTACAAGCAACGCTCAAAAGCCAACCAGGTGGATACCATGTCGCTCATCGGCGATGTTACCGGAAAAGACGTTATCCTGGTCGACGATATCATCGATACCGCCGGAACCATATGTAAGGCCGCACAGCTTATGATGGACAACGGCGCATCCAGCGTAAGGGCCTTCTGCACACACCCCCTGCTCTCGGGAAGTGCCATAGAGAAAATCGAGAATTCACCATTTACCGAAGTCATCGTTACGGATACTATCCCCCTGCGAAGGGAATCTTCCAAGATAAAAGTGCTGAGTACCGCCAGCCTGCTGGCCGATGTCATCGGAAAAGTTCATAACTACGAATCCATTTCAACCCTGTTTAAGTTCGAATGATTGCAGGGCTGTTTCAATATCAATCAATTAAATTCAATTAACAATGAAAACAGTATCTATGAGCGGTTCCCTTCGCGGGAACGTAGGGAAAAAAGATGCTAAAGCCCAGCGCAATGCCGGCAAGGTGCCTTGCGTAATCTACGGAGGAAAGGAACAAGTCCACTTCTCCGCCGACGAAGTAAGCTTTAAACCCATTCTTTATACCCCGAACACCCACCTTATCAACATCAACGTTGATGGTAAAGAGTATCTGACCGTTCTTCAGGACGTACAGTCACACCCGGTCAGCGATAAAATCCTGCACGCCGATTTTCTACAGCTGAACCCCGAAAAACCGGTTATTATTTCCGTTCCTATCCGCGTTACCGGCACTTCACCGGGAGTACTCCGCGGAGGTAAACTGGTGAAAAAGTTCCGTAAACTGAAAATCAAAGCACTGATACAGCATCTGCCCGACGAAATCGAAGTCAGCATCAGCGAACTCGACCTCAACCAGAGTTTCAGGGTTTCCGACCTGAAATTGGATAACGTCGAATTTCTTGATATTCCTACCGGAATTATCGTTACCGTTCTCTCAACACGCAACGTAGAACCGGCAGCTCCCGGAAAGTAATCCGATCCAGAAATACCTTATTACCGGAGGCAGACGTTCATTCACTGCCTCCGGTTTTGTTTATCTTTGCCCCGGATTTTAACATCCGGTACTTTTACAGGAAGATTAATCCCGGTGTTTACAGACAAACGGGAAAAACATCCAAAACATCCATCGTGAAATACCTTATTACCGGACTTGGAAACATTGGCGATGAATATGCAAATACCAGGCATAACATAGGCTTTATTATTGCCGATGCCCTGGCACAGGATCTTGGGGTACGTTTTACCACCGACCGACTGGCTTCACGAGCCGAAGCCCGGTTCAGAGGCCGGAGCATCGTCATTATTAAACCTTCAACCTACATGAACCTTAGCGGGAAAGCCTACCGCTACTGGCTCACCCAGGAAAACATCTCTATCGAAAACTCTCTTGTAATTGTTGATGACCTCGACCTCGATCCCGGGGTGATGCGCATGAAAACCAAAGGCAGCGGAGGCAGTCACAACGGACTTAATCACATTATTGAAACCCTTGGGCATAATAATTTTCCACGCCTCCGTGTAGGCATCGGAAGCAATTTCGCCCGCGGCTATCAGGTCGATTACGTTCTGGGCAGGTTTACCCGGGAAGAGGAAAAGGTCTTTCTTGAACGAATTCCCGTTGCCCTTGAAATGATCAAAAGCTTTATCAGCGCCGGGGCAACCAATACCATGAATTTATACAATAACAAGTAAAAGGGACCCCGACTCCATCGGTTCAGCGAACCTTTGTGTAATAAAGAAGCCGGCAAAATCAAACGGTAAAAGCTCCGGAACATCCTCTGTTCCGTATGCACTTCCAACGATTCTGCCGGCCTGCTGATTTCAGAACATTAAATTCCCGGTTAAGGATGGGAATTTTTTGGCTTCATTCCAATATAGAATACATACCCATACCAGTTTTTGTACTGTGCATACAGGCTGGCTTCATGGCGTTCATTTGCCACAAGATATTCTGCCATTTTATTGCCTGCGTGTTTTTTCAAAAATTCTGGCTGAATGGTTTTTTGCAGCAGGTAAAAGTTTTCGGTCCAGCAGCATTCTGGCAGTATGAAATGCGCTGCCGGTATGAACCCCGCTTCCTGCATCTGTGCAACCTTAGCCGAAATGGTATCAATTTCCGGATAGGCATCGTTCCAGAATTTTTCGATTTCTTCGGGTCGGGTTTCCGTAAACCAGGATGCTTCCGTAACGGCAATATATCCGCCCGGCTTCAGAAACCGGAACCATTCCCGAAGTCCGCGCCGGTAACCGATGTTGTAAATGGCGCCTTCCGACCATATCAGATCCAGTTCCTCATCGCCGAAAGGAAGGCTTTCCATATTGCCGACCACCCCTTTTATCCGGCGATTCAGGCCGGCATTCGCTGCATTACGGTTCAGGATATCGATAAATCCAGGGAAGAGATCGATGGCAGTAATCTGCCCGGGTGTGTTTTCAGCCAGAAAAAGCGTTTGCCCGCCGGTGCCGCACCCGATATCGGCAATGCGTGCGTCGTCGCCGCGCACCCCGGTGAATGCAAGCGCCTGAAGGGTGACTTCCTTACTGCCCGGCCCTTGACGCTCAAGAGCAGAAAAATATTCGCAGATTAAATTGAAATCAAAATCGTGTATGGAATTGTTATCGTTACTCATGGATTACAAACGTTTATACGGAATCTGCGATGCCGCAGTCTGCCTGCTAAAGCAGAATCCGGATGGTTATTGAATAAGTTAAAAGAAACCTGCCGGACATCAGGTCCGGTAAAACGAAGGGATAACCAGCAGAATGACAGCCGGTTATTTAGTTCACACTATCCTTATTCGATTTGTACATCCAATGGTTCAGGAAGTGCAAAAATCGGAATTTTCTTTCAGATGAAAGGGAAATTGAGATTTTTATGTCAAAAAAAATCTGCCGGTATCCGGAGGATTGATTCCGGAAGCCGGCAGATGGTTTTCTACCGTGCGTTAAAGGTATTTTTCAGTTTACCCTTAACCTTGACGCGATGATTTCCTTCACTTTGGCGATATCAACCCGTTCCTGAAGCATGGTATCGCGTTCGCGTATGGTTACGGTATCGTCTTCCAGTGTCTGGTGGTCGACGGTGATGCAGTAGGGGGTTCCTATGGCATCCTGCCTGCGGTAGCGTTTTCCGATGGAGTCTTTTTCCTCGTACTGGCAGTAGTAATCGTACTTCAGCGAGTCCATGATCTCCCTTGCCTTTTCGGGAAGTCCGTCTTTGGCTACAAGCGGCAGTACAGCGGCTTTCACCGGTGCAAGAATTGGCGGAAGCTTCATCACCACGCGTTCGGAACCGTCGTCGAGCTTCTCTTCGGTATAGGCATTGCTGAGCAGTGCCAGGAATGTGCGGTCGAGTCCGATGGAGGTTTCCACTACATAGGGAACGTAGCTTTCGTTGAGCTCCGGGTCGAAGTAAGTGATTTTCTTTCCGGAATATTTCTGGTGTGCACTCAGGTCGAAATCGGTGCGTGAATGGATGCCTTCCAGCTCTTTGAACCCGAAGGGGAAACGGAATTCGATGTCGGCGGCGGCATTGGCGTAATGTGCAAGCTTTTCGTGATCGTGGAAACGGTAGTTTTCTTCTCCCAGACCAAGCGACAGATGCCAGTTCAGGCGTACTTTCTTCCAGTATTCAAACCATTCCAGCTCGGTACCGGGGCGCACGAAAAACTGCATTTCCATCTGCTCAAATTCGCGCATACGGAAGATAAACTGACGGGCTACGATTTCGTTGCGGAAAGCCTTGCCAATCTGAGCAATTCCGAAGGGAATCTTCATACGGCCGGTTTTCATCACATTCAGGAAGTTCACAAAAATTCCCTGAGCCGTCTCCGGACGCAAAAAGATGGTGTTGGCTTCCTCGCTCACCGATCCCATCTGTGTGGAAAACATCAGATTAAACTGCCTGACCTCGGTCCAGTTACGCGAACCCGAAATGGGACATGCGATCTCACAGTCTTCAATAAGTTTTTTAATGTCTGCCAGGTCGTTGCTTTCGAGTCCCTTGTACAGTCTTTCCTTGATGCTGTCGATTTTAGCCTGGTTTTCGAGCACACGCTGGTTGGTTGCCCTGAACTGGGCTTCATCGAATGCATCGCCGAAACGCTTTGCCGCTTTATCGACCTCTTTGATGATTTTATCTTCCAGCTTAGCCAGATGATCTTCTAGCAGCACATCCGCACGGTACCGTTTTTTCGAATCCTTGTTGTCGATCATGGGATCGTTGAACGCATCCACGTGCCCCGAAGCTTTCCAGATGGTCGGATGCATGAAGATGGCAGAATCAATGCCCACAATGTTCTCATGGAACTGTACCATGGACTTCCACCAGTGATTTTTAATATTGTTCTTCAGCTCCACGCCATTCTGGCCGTAGTCGTATACGGCACTAAGTCCGTCGTATATCTCACTTGATTGAAAAACAAACCCATACTCCTTAGCATGGGCTATAATTTTTTTGAAAAGTTCGTCGTAGTTTGCCATGCAGCAAAGGTAAGAATTGATTTAATATTTTCTGAAGGACTCTTCAGGCATCATCTGCCCAATCAATAATTTATTATAGTGCTGTAAACCTGTATATAAGCATATTTTTCAGCATAAAAAAAAAGGAGGCGTACCTGCGTTTGGTTTCTGGTAATATGCTCTCCGGAAAACGAAAATTCCGTTAATGCTGTTCTTGCTGCTTTCTTTTTAATTTCCGGTAAATTTTGTAGAAAACCTGCAGTTTCAGAAAAACCCAGGATGCAGGTTTATACGGGAGGCGGCTGCCGATGCGCATGGCGGCATTCATCAGGCGGGCATAAGTGAGAACCGGAAGCGATTTCAGCCACAGTAGGGGATAACGGCCGCGGTACTCCCGTTCGTACCCGTGCTGGTCGGCATTACGGCCGGCAACCATATCCATTGCTTTTACCTCAGCGGGCGTGAGGGCTTCTTTCCATATGGCAATACGGCCGGTATTCACGGGTTTCATCAGGCTTTGATGGTTTTTTATCTGGTATTCCGCAGCTCTTTCCTTTGCCTGTTCCAGCTTCTTACGGTATTCCAGTTGTCCGGGCTGAAATTCTATGCCCAGAAAATCGCAGATCTCCCTGGTTTTTTCTTCCGGCGATGCAGCCAGATCTTCGTAACGAAGCCGGTAAACCTGTTGTGGTGCTCTGCGGATGATCTTATCTATCAGCTTATTGGCCCTTACCCACCGATAGGCAATCAAAGCGGGAATGGGAGCCTCGAAAGTGACCTGCCGAAGCGATACCAGATTATCCCGGTAGTCTCTGGTGATGTGTATGAACTTTGCATCCGGGAACATCCGGAATAAGCGGTCGGCATAGAAGGAGTAAACCGGATTTTTATCGCCGAACCACAGCGTCTCCGATTTGTCGAACACCGACTGGTATCCCTGATACACCAGTCGTATGAGAAGATGAAAGCCGATTTCACCCTTACGATTCATTATCCGTTCCTTTAATCCGTCTTTTTCCACTCTCCAGCGTTCGAAATAGGGTTGTTTGCTGAGGTCGGCATAGAGTTCATCCACGGCAGCCTCGTCCCAGGCGCGCACTTTTTTGTATTTGCGGTATAGGTTCAGGATTACCGGGCTTTCGAAGGGGATTACCACATTGGGGTGGGCGTCGAAGATGGAGCGCAGCAGCGTGGTGCCCGAGCGTGGTCGGCCGATAATGAAAAAGAATGGAACGTTCTCCGGATTTGTTGTCATACGTTAAGATTAGCGGCCGGCAGGGTTGTTTCGGTAAACTCACCGGCCAGGTAGCGTTGCATCAGTTTGTACCGTTGCAGTTTTCCGCTCGATGTTTTCGGAATTTCGTTGGATTTAACCATAACCAGCTCATCGATGCTGATGCCCAGGTTTGCACGCAGCAGAGCGCGCAGCTGTTTAAAGGTTTCCATGGCTTTTTCGCCGGGCGATCCTGCCAGAAAGGCAATTACCTTGTCGTGCCCGGTTTCGCGGCTGGTAGTTCCGCCAAAGCACACTTTCCCATAGCTTACCCCTTCGATGGTGCATGCCATGATTTCCAGGTCGTTGGCAAAGTAGTTCCGGCCGTTTTTAAAGATGATGTCCTTGTGTCTGCCGCTCACATACAGATAACCCTTAAAGAAGTATCCTATATCGCCCGTCCGCAGCCAGCCGCCGCAGAATGCTGCCTGAGTGGCATCGGGCCGTTTGTAATAGCCGCTGGTAACGCCCGCACCCCTGAGTTGGATGTGCCCGGCTATGCCGTCGGCTACAACCGTGTCGTGCGCATCCACAATGCGTATACCGGTGTCGTTGAGTGCAATACCTACCGAAGGTATTAACCGTGCATCGGGATGATTTTCCGGAACCTCTTCTGCTGTACCTTCAAGGTCGAGTTTTCGTGCATCAAAGGCTGTGATAACCGAAGGCTGCATCAGCGGGGTGAACGAAACGGCCAGCGTAGCCTCTGCCATACCGTAAACCGGCATCATTGCTTCCGGCTTAAAGCCACAGGGCTTCAGTTTCTCAACAAATTCGTTCATAATCTCCACCGAAATAGGCTCAGCACCGTTAAGCATGGCTTTCATGGAAGAGAAATCCCATTCTGGCAGGTTCTTTTTTCTGTTGAGGTACCGAAGTACCAGGGCCAGACCAAAATTCGGACAGCCGGTAACGTGTATGTGCGATTCACTCAGCAGATTGAGCCAGAGACCCGGATTCTTGATGAAGTCAATGGTTTCGATATGAAATTGATAGATAGAACAATATACGGGTACCAGATGGTAACCTATTAGTCCCATATCGTGAAAAAGTGGCATCCAGTTTCCGGTGCGATCCGGAAACTGGAGGTCAAGACCGATGCGTATTGCATCCATGTTTACCATAAGGTTGCGGTGGGTAAGCAGGATGCCTTTCGGATCGCCGGTACTTCCGGATGAGAACTGCACAAATGCCGGATCGTCCGGATGAATATCGGGAGCATTAAACTTCGCATCTTTATCAAGTTCATCCGCATATTTAACTCTATCTGCCGGCAAATCGCCCGCATCTTTACTATCGCGTCCGAAAAAGATGAACGCTTCGTCAAACTGCCGGAAGACGCTTTTGAGTTTTTCCACGGCCGGATTATATCCCGAGAAGGTAAGCGGCGGCTGCAGAATGGTAGGAACTATCCCGGCAAGGAAACATCCCCAGAGCAGGCAGATGGTTTCGCGGTTGCTGCCGGTAGCTATTATCGTTTTATCGCCCGGCTTCAGACCCAGAGCCTGAAGTCCGCCAGCCGTCCGGCATGCTTCTGCAAGCAAATCCGAATACGTTAGGTGCGAAATGCTCCCGTTTTCGTCCATAAAACCGATAAAAAGCGGATCCGGGCAGGATGCAGCCCGTTGAAGCAGGTCTGGAAGGGTGAGTCCGGGGTGGTAATATAGGCTTATTTCAGGCATTTTTTTATTGCTGTGGTCTTCCCGAACGCCGGGCAAGGTCGAGGTAATAACCGGCTTTTGCAGAATCGCCAACCCTCTGGAAATAATTTCTCAGTCTCATGTTGAGCTCGTAATTGTACGGGTTGATGGTTGCTGCTTTTTCAAAGTATTCAAGGGCTTTTGCTGCCTCACCCCCTCGCAGTGCATAGGTTCCAAGGTTGATGTAAGGCAACTCCAGTCCGGGTTCAATGGCAATTATGTCTTCGTTGAGCTTTATGGCTTTTTCCGTTTGCCCTGTTTTTTGATACACCTGAGCCAGATTCGACATGGCCCGGATCTCATACGGCTGAAGCTCAAGGGCTTTTTCGTAATACGGTATGGCTTCCTCAGCCCTGTCGGTTACCTGATAAGTGTACCCCAGGTTGTAATAAGCAGCCGTAAACGAGGGATTATGATGCGCAGCCTCAGCAAAACACCGAATGGCTGAGTCGGATTCGTTGAGCAGAAGAAGATAAACTTCACCAAGGTTGTTCCATGCATCGGCATAGGAGGGATACACATTTACCGCCTGCCTGAAATGCCGTATGCAGATGCGGGCATCGGGAACGATATTATTCCGGGGAACTCCCGATTTCAGGCGTTCAACAACCGAACTGCGCAGATTGGTGGCATAGATGAAATTAGCCTTTGCCGAATTCTTCAGATACGGCATATCGGCAGCATACAGGGTAAGCTCATCTTCCCAGTCGCGGTTGCGGTCAATGGTTTTTGCCGTTGCCGGGATGGCGATAACCACCGCAGCCAGGATGACATAGGTGAGCGTTTTTTGAGGCATTCTCATTTTTTCGGGCGACGAACCTGCCAGCCGGAAGATCAGATATACCAGTGCAAGGCTGAATCCAAGAGAGGCTGCATAAAGAAAACGCTCGGCAACAATACCGGTCGGCGGAGCTATGAGATTGGAAAACAAGGAGATGCTGATAAGGTAGAACAGTATGGAATACGAAAGAATGTGCTTTTCGCGGATCTTTACTATAGAGTAAACAAAGAGCGCGGCATGAATGGCAAACGACAGCCACACCAGCGGGTTGCCTATGCCGGTTAAGGGTATCGTGTTGTAGCCGTAATAAAATCCTAAAGGATGTGGGAATACCAGCATCTTAAGATAAAAGAGCAGTGCCATCATGGAAGTTCCGACCCTTTCGGGGATGCCGGCTCCGGTCAGTAACGGGTTCTCGATGAATTGTATAAGGCGGGTGGTTTCGCCGAGAAAAAGCCGTGGTACCACCACTGCCAGCAGCAGTGCCGTTACCAGTGGAACAAGCATCAGGACAATCTTACGCGGCCTGATATCGGTAAAGAAATAAAAGGTAAGCGGAACGATGGCCAGGAAGGTCATAATGCCTGCCTTGGAAAGATATCCGGTGACAAAAGCAAGAGTAGCCCATAAAATGTTAATCTTACGGCCGGTGTCGTAATATTTCAGGAAAAAGATCAGGGTCAGCAATCCGCCGGCAAAGCTCAGCAGCTCTTCCCGGTTTTTCAGGCTGGCTACCACCTCGGTGTGCAGGGGGTGAGCCAGAAAGAGCATTACCGTCAGAAACGGGAAAAGGATGTGGAAATTACCCAGAAGCCGCCGCAGAAGCCGGAACAGCAATATCCCCGTAAGGGCATATAAAAGTACATTGATGAAGTGGCTGACGTGGGGATTTTCTCCGAAAAACTGCCATTCGATGGCATACGTTGCCTTTGCAATTGGTCTGTATCCGTAATTGTGCTGCCCTCCTTCCTCCGCATTCATGGTAATGTAATACGATGAGAAAATCCCGGGCAGGGCTTTCAGTCCCTGCTGGGTAAGGGGGTTCTTGCCGGTAACGTAGATATCGTCGAGCGAATACCGGTTGGGGATGGTGTTGCCGTAAAGGATAAAGGCAAAGGCAAAAATAAGCAGCTTCCAGAGCAGAATGCCCGATCGGGATTCTCTTCCGGATTTTTCGGTTTTTACGGGGCGGGTGTCCGCTGGTTTCTTCTTGTTCGGCTTCATGAAACGGGATTTCCCGGTGACTTGCACTTTTTTAAAACCATCAGCCGGCAGCTTCCGGTTCCGTCCGCAAAGTAACATAAAATATGGATAGGAGCAGTCTGTGTCTTTATCAGACTGTGCATTTGCCTGTTATGCACGGATGTGGTTTCCGACCTTCATTTTGTTTATTTTTGCCTCCGAACCCTGGCTCCGGACATGCTTTTCAATTCCATTGCATACCTTATTTTTCTTCCACTGGCCGTTGCCGGATATTACCTGCTTCCGCAAAGACAGCGCTGGCTCTTTCTGCTCCTGGCCAGTTACCTGTTTTACGCGTTTTACCGGGTGGAATATACGGTCTTGCTGATGGCATCCACGGCCGTCAGTTATTATGCCGGTCTGGCAATGGGCGCCGCGACCGAAAAGCGCAAACGTCGTCCCTGGCTTATAGCAGCCGTTGCAGCCAATCTGTTTCTGCTGTTTGTTTTCAAGTACCTCGGTTTTTTTACCGGTGCAATTAACCAGATCGCTTCCTTTGCGGGAAGTCCCGGTCTGCTGCCCGTAGTTTCGGTTCTTTTGCCGGTTGGCATTTCATTCTATACGTTTCAAACCATCGGATACCTGGCCGATGTTTACCGTGGTGTTTCACCACCCGAGCGGCATGCCGGTATTTTTGCCCTCTACGTTTCGTTCTTTCCCCAGCTGGTTGCCGGTCCCATCGAACGCGCCCGCAACCTGATGCCCCAGTTCCGGGAGGCACATCCGTTCGACCCGGCACTGATGTCTTCAGGCCTCCGGCTTATGCTCTGGGGTTATTTTAAAAAAATTGTAATTGCCGACCGCCTGGTTATGTTTGTGCAGCCCGTGTTTTCACAGCCCGATATGCATACCGGTATCGGCATTGCCCTGGCACTTCCGCTGCTGATGCTGCAGGTGTATGCCGACTTTTCCGGGTATACCGATATTGCCATAGGTTCGGCCCGGCTAATGGGATTTCGGCTGAGTCCCAATTTCAGGCAGCCATTTTCAGCCACTTCGGTGTCCGACTTCTGGAGCCGCTGGCACATAACCCTTACAACCTGGCTCCGCGATTACGTCTATTTTTCACTTCCCTCCAGGTTTCGGGGAGCCGTTTCCGGGATACGGATGAACCTGAACCTGGTGTTTACCTTTATGCTGGTGGGATTCTGGCACGGCGCCCACTGGAATTTTCTGATTTTCGGATTGCTCCACGGACTGATGATGGCCCTGGCAAACATCACAAAATCCGCGATGCAGAGCTTCAACCAGATAAGCCGGCTCCGGAGGGCCCCCCGTTTTCTGCAGGCATTGAACATAACGCTTACTTTTCTGCTGGTTTCAGCATCGGCCCTGTTCTTTGGCCAGCACTCCCTTAACGATAGCCTGACCCTGATGCGCAACCTGGCCGACTTCAGCCAGACCAGCAGCATACTGCGAATGCTGATAACCAACAACGATTTTATTCTGGGAATTCTGCTGATCGTTTTCATGCTGACGTTTGAATCTGTAACATCCCGGAACAGAGTCAAAGTGTGGTTTTTAACCCGTCACACGGGCATACGGTTCGCTTTCTATCTTGGAATGTTGTTTTTTATGCTCATTTTTGGAATTTTCAGCAGGCAGGAATTCTTTTATTTTCAATTCTGATGATGAAACGTAAGCGGCATTTTTTTGGCAAACTAATTGTTTTTCTGCTTCTTGCTGCAGGAATCAATGCCGCTTTCAATACCGTATACGATAATTGGATGATCTACCACCGACTAAATCGTAACCAGGACCGGCAGTTTGAGGAATTTAACGATACGCTTACATACCTGATGCTCGGAAACTCACATAATATGGTAAATCCTGCCATACTGGGCAACAGTTTCAATTATGCCTCTCCGAGTGAAGTGTATCCCCAGACCTATTTCAAGTTCAGACATATTCTCGAAAACGGGAAGCAAAAGCCGGAATATGTGATTCTGACGGTTGATCCGGTTAATTTCAGTCCGAAAGCAGATAATACCCTGAAATTTGACGGATACTGGCGTAAGTATGTCGATTATCCTGGACTGTACCGTGAAACGGGCGATACGGATTATCTGGTCAGGTGGTTTACGGGCAGGTTTTGCAGCTATGCAGGCAACTACAAGTTTATCTATATGTCGCTGCTTTTTGCCCGGGCCGATTTCAGTCAGGTTGTGAACGGATACCGGCCGCCACGCGATTTCCGGAATTTTGCCCTCGAACCCGATCGCAAGGCTCTGGGAATTGAGCGGGCAAACTCCTACCTGTCGGGCTACGGCGACCGTCCCGATCCGGGTACGGTGGATTATTTCAGACGTATCCTGGAATTGTGCCGTGAGTACAACGTAGGCGTAATCATGGTACGGATGCCCTTCACCCGCGAGTACCTTGAACAGGCCCGCAAACTGGTTGACCTTAATCGCCTTGACCGTGGCATAGAACAAATAGTTGCTGAAAGCGGAGTAAACTACAGGGTATTCGATTTTCGTGAAGAGTTTACGGATCAGCCTTCCCTGTTTTTTAATGCCGACCATGTAAACCCGGAAGGCGCAGATATTATCAGCAGGAAGCTGAAATTTCTGCTGGATGCGGACAATTGATCCTGAGCGGCGTAGTAATCCTTACTGCAGACCTAAAATAAAAAGCGGCTGTTCTTTTTTGTAAAACAGCCACCGTATCAATTCCCCCCCGTTATATTATTTTCCCGGAACACCGGTGGTACGTGTCCACGTAAGTGTGCGGCTGATAAGAGAAAAGCCGAGTGAACCGGTAATCTTCATCACATTCCTGCCCTGCTCAAGTTTTACCCTGCCGTTGAAGGTACGTCCAGACTGGGGCTGATACACTTTTCCACCTTCATAGGTGTCGGTTCCGGCATTATATTTCAGGCCTTCGATAAGCACCATGCCAAGTACGGGATTGTTCCGTTTCGCCCGATCCGGATTATTGATGTCTTTAAGGGGTTTTCCATCCCTGCCGTTGGGCTGCCGCAACCAGACGATTTTCCCTTTGTACTCGTTGCCTTCTTTGTAAAACTGAACGATCGTTCCCTTGTTGGCGGTGAGCCAGTGGCCTGTAATGTCTTTGGGTGTGGTTGAAAGTGTGCCAGCCTGTGAAACCGGAGCTACGGAAGGCTTATCCTGGGTGCTGGTGGCAGGCGTGGGCTTGGTGGTTGTTTTTGTAGTAGTTGAAACCTTAGAAGGAGTTACCTGCTCTTTTGTGGTGGTTTTTGTAGTTGTTGAAGACTGCTTCGCGGGAGTAGAACTCTGGTTGGTTTCCTTTGACTGTTCCTCCGTCTTTACGGAAGAGGTTTTTACAACGATTCCCTGCTTGCTTTTTTCACTTTCGGTCGTTGACTGCTTAACAGGCTGGGTTTGAGCCATCAGCATGGATGCAGAAAACAGCATGGCAATTGCCAGGATTTTTGATTTCATAATGCATTGGGTTTTTATAAAATGAAAAAGTGTTGAATGCGTCTGTTCTTGCAAAAATAAGACCATTCGCCTGTTTTTCCGTTTTAAATGTGTTTTTAAGGATAAATTCAACTTATCACGTTAACAATCAACGTAAAACATGTCCGGATATTTCGGTACGCGAATATTCACGAATTAACTATTTTAGCATTCGCTAAATTCCCATGGAAATACCTTTCAACAGACCTCATTTCACCGGCAGGGAAGCCTTGCATCTTTCCGAAGCCGCTATTTTCGGCCACCTGGCCGGCAACGGGCACTATACCCGGCTTTGCCAGGAGTTTTTCGAAGAGCGCTACGGTTTTCGCAAATCGTTACTTACCACCAGCTGCACCGATGCGCTGGAACTGGCAGCTCTGATTCTTGATATAGGACCCGGCGATGAAGTAATCATGCCGTCCTATACGTTTGTGTCCACGGCCAATGCATTTGCCCTGCGGGGAGCTAAAATTGTATTTGCCGACAGCAGTCCGCTGAATCCCAATATGGATGCCGATTCTCTTGCCGGATTAATTACCGGAAAAACCCGTGCCATTGTGGTGGTGCATTACGGAGGCATTGCCTGCGATATGCAGGTTGTTATGGATCTTGCAGAAAAACACCGGTTGTTTGTTGTTGAAGATGCTGCCCAATGTGTAGATGCATTCTACAACGATATTCCGCTGGGGTCCATAGGTCATCTGGCTGCATTTTCTTTTCATGAAACCAAAAACATCACCTGCGGAGAAGGTGGAATGCTGGTTGTGAACGATCCTTCACTCATTGAAAGGGCTGAAATCATCCGGGAAAAAGGAACCAACCGAACTGCCTTTACACGCGGAGAGGTAGAGAAGTATGAATGGGTGAGCCTGGGAAGCTCATTTCTGCCCAACGAACTGACAGCAGCCTTTTTATACGGGCAGCTGGAACACCTCGACATCATCCAGCAAAACCGTCTCGAAGTGTGGAAGAGCTACCTGAAATTATTGCAACCGCTTGCTGAAAAGGGATATATCGGATTACCCCATATCCCCGATTTTGCTGCACACAACGCCCATCTGTTTTACATCACAACCCAATCCCGCGACGAACGGAATCATTTGCTGAACCATCTTACCGGCCATGGTATTCATGCGGTTTTTCATTACCTCAGCCTTCATTCGTCGCCCTATTTCAGCAATAAGCACGACGGCCGCGGGCTGCAGAATGCCGACCGTTACAGCTCCCGGCTGATCCGGCTGCCCCTGTTTTTCGGCCTCAGCGAAGAAGAAACCGGATACATTGCCGACAGCATTGAAACATTTTTCGAAAAATGAACGCAGTAATTTTCTTCCGTTCCAAACGCTCGGCATGGTACACTCTGGCAACCCTACTGACTATAGTAATCTTTGTCGTACTGTTGCTGCAGGAACCGTGGTTCACCGGACTGCTCCTTCTGCCACTGATAGCGATTATGGTGTCGATTTATTTCCGGACCCATTACCGCATTCATCCCGTAAACGGGCTCACCGTTACCTGCGGATTGCTGTACAAAAAAACTTTCGACATTCAGAAATTGCAGAGCATACGTCCGACAACGAATCCGCTGTCATCCCCGGCCCTTTCGGTCAAAAGGCTGGAACTGCGCTTCAAAAACAAAGAAACCGTAATGATATCTCCAGTTAATCGGGAAGAATTTATTGAATTACTTAAGTCGATCAATCCGGATATAGAGGTGAAGAAACAATGAAATTAAGCCGGCAATTTAAAGATCAGGTTCCCGATAACCTGTAAGTAATCTAAATCCTGTCAATCCTGTCAATCCTGTCAATAACACCAGAATCCACTTTAAACAACACTTAAATAAATCCTGTCAATCCTGTCAATCCTGTCAATAACACCAGAATCCACTTTAAACAACACCCAAATAAATCCTGTCAATCCTGTCAATCCTGTCAATAACACCAGAATCCACTTTAAACAACACTTAAATAAATCCTGTCAATTCTGTCAATCCTGTCAATAACACCAGAATCCACTTTAAACAACACCCAAATAAATCCTGTCAATCCTGTCAATCCTGTCAATAACACCAGAATCCACTTTAAACAACACTTAAATAAATCCTGTAAATCCTGTAAATCCTGTCTATAAAAACCCCAGATCCAGCATTGCCTCCTCACTCATCATGTCTTTTGTCCAGGGGGGATCAAAAGTGATTTCAACCTTACAGTCTTCGATCCCGTCAATTGTCATCACGGTTTCCTGCACTTCTACGGGCAGGGTTTCGGCTACGGGGCAGTTGGGTGCGGTAAGGGTCATGGTGATGTGTGCCACCGATTTTTCGTCGATGCTGATGTTGTATACCAGTCCCAGGTCGTAAATGTTCACCGGGATCTCCGGGTCAAATACAGTCTTAAGCTTATCGATGATCTGATTGCCGAGGTCCAGGGTTTTTTCGTGATCCATCATGTTTCAGAAGTTTAATTTTCCGATCGTTTCAATTGCCCATTGCAGCTTTGGTTTTAAATGCCAGGGCATACATTTTTATCTGTTTGATCATCGACAGCATTCCGTTTGAGCGGGTAGGCGAGAGGTGTTCGGTAAGCCCGATCTCCTTCAGGAATTCGGTAGAAGAGTCGAGGATCTCCTGGGGGGTATGTCCCGAAAAGGCTCTGATCAGCAGATTGGCTATTCCTTTCGTGATTACGGCATCGCTGTCGGCCGTAAAATGAACCAGACTGCCGTCGAATCCGGCGTGCAGCCATACTCTCGACTGACAGCCCTGTATCAGGTTGGCTTCCACTTTATATTTCTCATCGATCAGCGGCAGGGATTTTCCCAGCTCAATCAGGTAGTTGTATTTATCCATCCAGTCGTCGAAACTTTCGAACTCACTCACAATCGCGCTGGTGGTTTCCTCAATTTTCATAATATATTCTTATTCAATAAGTTTAGAGAAAAAATTCCTTCACCTTTTCGATGGCTTCCATCAGTCGGTCGATCTCTTGTTTGGTATTGTAAAACGCGAAAGATGCTCTGATGGTTCCTGAGATACCGAGGCCATCCATAAGCGGCTGGGTGCAGTGGGTGCCGGTACGCACGGCTACGCCCATGTGATCGATGATGGTGCCTGCATCGAAAGGATGAATGCCTTCGATCAGAAAGGAGATCAGACTGGCTTTTTCCGGAGCCGTACCAATGATGCGGATCGTCGGATCTGCCGACAGCTTTTCGGTGGCATAACGCAGAAGTTCCTGTTCCCAGGCAGCAATACGTTCAATTCCTATGGCACTTATGTAGTCGAGGGCGGCTCCGAAGCCGATAACATCGCCTACGTTTGGGGTGCCGGCTTCAAACTTGAACGGGAGCTCGTTGTACAGTGTTTTTTCGAAGGTTACGCTTTTTATCATCTCACCACCGCCCTGATATGGCGGCATGGCATTCAATACATCCTCCTTCCCGTAAAGGGCTCCTATACCCATAGGACCGTAAACTTTGTGTGCCGAGAATGCATAGAATTCGCAGCCGATGTCCTGAACATCCACTTTCATGTGTGAAAGTGCCTGTGCTCCGTCGATAAGCACGGCGATGCCCTTTTCGTGTGCCAGGCGGGTAATTTCCTTAACGGGATTTATAGTGCCAAGGGTATTGGAAATATGCGTTATGGCTACCAGTCTTGTTTTTTCTCCCAGCATGGTGGAATACGCTTCCATGTCCAGACTTCCGTCGGGATGCAGGGGACATACCTTCAGCACGGCGCCTTTTTCTTCACACAGCATTTGCCATGGAACGATGTTGGAATGGTGTTCCATGCCCGATATCAGGATTTCATCCCCTTTTCCAACGTTTACTTTTCCCCATGAGGCTGCAACCAGATTGATGGCCTCGGTACAGCCCCGGGTATATATAATCTCATGACTGAACTTCGCGTTTACGAAATGCTGTATTTCCCCACGCACTTCCTCAAAGGCTATTGTGGCCTGCTGGCTGAGGTAATGCACTCCGCGGTGCACGTTCGAATTGATCCCGGTATAGTAACCGACCAGTGCATCGATTACCGCCTGCGGCTTCTGTGTGGTGGCCGCATTGTCGAAATACACCAGCGGTTTGTTGTGTACCTTCCTGCTCAGGATCGGGAAATCGGCCCTGATGATTTCAGGGTCTAAACCTTTATCCGGATTATTCAGCTTTACATTCATCGCTGTGTAATGTTTTTGACTAATAACGGAATTCGGCCGGACGGCGGTTAAATTTTGCTCATGTCGATGTCGAACGCTATCTTCTGCTCTCTGGAGTTGCAGTGCAGCACGCACTGGTCGCACACCGAAAGCTCGCCCCTCAGCCGCTTCTTCACCAGGTCGTCGATTCTTTCCCTGAGCTCCGGTATGCTGATGCGGTTGACGATTTCAGCAACAAATGCGTACATCAGCAGCATACGGGCATTGGATGCCGATATTCCGCGCGAGCGAAGGTAGAACATGGCTTCTGCATCAAGTTGTCCAACCGTTGCACCGTGACTGCACTTTACATCGTCGGCATAGATTTCAAGGAAAGGTTTGGTGTCGATAACGGCCTTGTCGGAAATCAGGATGTTTTTGTTGTTCTGATAGGCATTGGTACGCTGGGCATCTTTCCTTACCAGAATATGTCCGTTGAAAACGCCGCTGGCAGAGTCGTCGAGGATGCCTTTAAAAAGTTCGTTGCTGGTGCAGTCGGAAACGGCGTGATCGATAAACACCTGATTGTCGATGTGCTGATGGCGGTCCATAAGGTAAGCTCCCAGTACGTCGGCATGACTGCTCCGGCCGTTGAGCAATACCCGTGTTTCGTTGCGTATAAGTCCGCCGTTCAGACTGATGGCACTGGTCGAGAGGTTTGCGCCGGCTTCGAGGTGAAACGCGGAGTTGTTGATCAGCGCCGAGTGGTCGTTTTTGTTCTGAAGTTTATAGTGGTCGAGCCTTGCATTCTCTGCGAGTACGAATTCGGAAACGGAATTGATGAATCCCACGTTGTTGTCGACCGAATCGTCGCACATCACCAGGCGAAGACTGCTGTTGCGGCCCATAATTACAAGATTTCTGGGCTGAACGAATACCGGTTCGGTGGAATGGATCAGGTTTACCGTCTGAACGATCCTGGAAACCTCCACGTTGTCGGGGATGAATATAAACACTCCGTCGCGGGCAAAAGCCGTATTCAGGGCGATCATGGCGTTGTCGCCGAAGCCTGCATATTTAGCATAATGCCGTTCGATCAGATCCTTATACTTTTCGAATGCTTCGGCCATACTGCAAACGATCACGCCTTCCGCAGCCTGGGGCAGGGTATTTCCCTGATCGATCACCCGGCCGTTGAGCAGGGAAACCATGTGGGTGTTAAAGCCGGGCACATCGCAGCGGAAAATGTCTTCCGGTTCGGTACCGTCGCTGGCAGGTTCGAGAGGGAAGATAAAGGCATGGTTGAGCGACCGGCTCAGGTCGGTATTTCTCCACTTCTCCAGTTTGGTATGGGGAAAGCCGTTCTGAACAAACGCCTCCATTGCCTGTTCCCTGAGTCTGGCCATCGCAGGCAACTCCTCGGGTCTGTTCTCACCAAACAGCCGGATCAGCGTCTCTTTTGTATTATAGTTTGTGGTAATTCCTTCCATAGCAGCTCCTGTTTGAGGCGGCGATCAGGCTTCGGCCCTGATCCATTCATAGCCTTTTTCTTCCAGTTCCATTGCCAGCTCCTTTCCGCCCGAGCGTACGATACGCCCGTCGAATAATACATGCACAATATCCGGAACGATGTAGTCGAGCAGTCGCTGATAGTGCGTGATCACCAGAAAGGCGTTGTCGGGCCTGCGCAGTTTGTTTACTCCGTTGGCGACAACCTTCAGTGCGTCGATGTCGAGACCTGAGTCGGTTTCATCGAGGATGGCCAGAGCTGGCTCCAGCATTGCCAGCTGGAAGATCTCGTTTTTCTTTTTTTCACCACCCGAAAATCCTTCATTCACCGAGCGGTTCGCCAGCTTGGCGTGGATGTCGAGCATACGCTTTTTCTCTTCCATCTTTGCCAGAAACTCATTGGCAGGCATGGGGTCCAGACCGTGATATTTCCGTTGTTCGTTTACGGCCGTGCGCATAAAATTGGTGATGCTCACCCCCGGAATTTCAACCGGATACTGAAAGCTCAGGAAGATGCCTTCGCTGGCGCGGTCTTCCACCGGCATTTCGAGCAGGTTTTTCCCCCTGAAAATAATTTCACCTTCTTCTATTTCAAAGATATCGCGTCCGGCAATCACCGAGGCGAGGGTACTTTTGCCGGTTCCGTTGGGACCCATTATGGCATGAACCTCACCCGGTCTGATTTCCAGATTTATTCCCCTGAGAATTTCCTTGCCGTTGATTGAGGCCCGTAAGTTTTTGATGCTAAGCATATAATGAAAAAATAGTGTTTGTTTTAATGTTGATTTTCCAGTTCAGGTTTCCCAGTTCAACCACTTAACCGACGCTGCCCTCCAGGCTGATTGCCAGAAGCTTCTGTGCCTCAACCGCAAATTCCATGGGAAGCTGTTTCAGCACTTCGCGGGCGTAGCCGTTTACAATCAGCCCTATGGCACTTTCGGTGCTGATGCCGCGCTGATTGCAGTAGAAAAGCTGGTCGTCGGAGATTTTTGAAGTAGTGGCTTCGTGCTCAACGATCGAAGACTGGTTTTCGGTTTTGATGTAAGGGAAAGTATGGGCTCCGCACTTATCGCCCAGCAGAAGCGAGTCGCACTGCGAAAAGTTGCGGGAGTTCAGCGCCCGTTTGGTCATTTTCACCAGACCCCTGTAACTGTTGTTGCTGTGTCCGGCTGAAATACCCTTCGAAATAATGGTGCTTTTGGTATTCCGCCCCAGGTGAATCATCTTGGTGCCGGTGTCGGCCTGCTGATAATTATTGGTGACGGCCACGGAGTAAAATTCTCCGACTGTGTTGTCGCCCATCAGCACAACGCTGGGATACTTCCAGGTGATGGCCGATCCGGTTTCAACCTGGGTCCACGATATCTTCGAATTATTGCCCTTGCAGATCCCGCGCTTTGTAACGAAGTTGTATATACCGCCCTCGCCCTTCTTGTTACCGGGGTACCAGTTCTGAACGGTAGAGTACTTCACTTCTGCATCCTTCAGGGCTATAATCTCCACAATGGCGGCGTGAAGCTGGTTCTCGTCGCGCATGGGTGCCGTGCATCCTTCCATGTAACTCACGTAACTGCCTTCGTCGCCGATGATCAGGGTGCGTTCAAACTGACCGGTATTGGCGGCATTGATGCGGAAATAGGTGGATAATTCAATGGGACAGCGCACCCCTTTCGGGATGTAACAGAACGAACCGTCGCTGAATACGGCCGAGTTAAGGGCAGCAAAGTAATTGTCGTCCGACGGCACTACCGTACCCAGGTACTGCTTCACCAGCTCAGGTACCTTTTGAACCGCCTCGCTGAAAGAACAGAAGATGATGCCTTGTTTTTCAAGCGTTTCAGAGAAAGTGGTTTTCACCGAAACCGAATCGATCACCGCATCAACGGCAACACCGGAAAGGCGTTTCTGCTCTTCAAGCGAAATGCCGAGCTTATTGAAGGTTTCAATCAGTTCGGGATCCACTTCATCGAGACTGGCCAGCTCTTTTTTCTTCTTCGGCGCAGCATAGTAGATAATATCCTGATAGTTGATGGGCGGATGATGCAGGTGTGCCCAGGTGGGCTCCGTCATACTCAGCCACTTGCGGTAAGCGTTCAGACGAAATTCGAGAAGCCATTCCGGCTCATTTTTTTTAGCCGAGATAAAGCGTATGGTATCTTCCGACAAGCCCTTCGGAGCCGTTTCCATTTCAATGTCGGTGTAAAAACCATACTTGTATTCTCCGCTGGTTACCTCGTCGAGTATGTTGTTGGGGTCGTTTTCCATCTCCCTTGGTGACTTATAGAATGCTTATTCAGATCAATTTAAGTAAGGCCGCAAAGATACCATTTTTCTGCCAGTTGCGACTGAAATTGCGAAAGCCCGACAGGTACCGGAGCGGCAGCAAAAAGCTTACAGGCATAACAAGCGGCAGCCAAAGTTGTTTTTAATTTCCGGCTTTCCGGCTTTTTTATTGCGAATTCAGGTATTGAAAAGCCGGTTTGCAAATCCCCCTGCCGTATGGCAAACCGGCTGTGCCACACTATTAATACCTATCTTTGCAAAAAAATTACCGCATGCTTGAAGATGCCGCTCCAAAACGTACCGAACTTTCCACATTGGGAGAATTTGGCCTGATCGATCGCCTGACCTCGGGTCTGGAATCCGTTAATGCCTCTACACTGAAAGGTGTGGGCGACGATTGTGCCGTGATCGACCACGGAAATCACGTTAGCCTTGTTACCAAAGACCTGTTGATTGAAGGGGTTCACTTCGACCTTTCGTATGCTCCCCTGAAGCACCTGGGATATAAGGCAGCGGCGGTGAACATCTCCGATATTGTGGCCATGAACGGAAAACCCGAGCAAATGCTGGTGGGAATCTCCGTTTCAAACCGCTTCTCGGTGGAGTCGCTCGAAGAGCTGTATGCCGGCATTCGTCTGGCCTGCGAGCGCTACAAGGTCGATCTTGTTGGCGGCGATACCACATCTTCGGTGTCGGGACTTTTCATCTCGATCACTGCAATTGGCCGGGCTTCCAAAGAGGAGGTGGTTTACCGGAATACCGCCCGCGAAAACGACCTCATCTGCGTAAGCGGCGACCTGGGCGGTGCCTATATGGGACTGCTTCTGCTTGAACGCGAAAAGCAGGTGTTCAAGGCCAACCCGAACATGCAGCCCGACCTGGAGGGCAACGATTACATCCTCGAACGCCAGCTGAAACCCGAACCAAGAACGGATGTGCTGGAAAAACTTCGCAATGCCGGGGTAAAACCTACCGCCATGATCGATATCTCCGACGGACTCGCATCGGAGATTATGCATATTTCCAGGGATTCCAATCTTGGATGCCGGATTTATGAAAATAAAATCCCCATCGATATCGTTACCGCCGAGGTGGCTGCCGAATTCAGAATCGACCCGATTACCGCCGCTATGAACGGAGGCGAGGATTATGAGTTGCTGTTTACTGCCGACGTTAACGATTTCGATAAAATTAAGGATATCCAGGGCATTCACATCATCGGACATATGACCGAGAAAGCGGAAGGCGAATACCTCATCAGCGAAGGCGGAAGCCTGTATCCGATTGAAGCCCAGGGATTCAACCATATGCGTGAAGATTAATTGCAGGATTTGCAGGATTTTGCCGGAGTTTCAGGCCTAATTACTGTTATCGGAAGCATTAATAACCAGTGAAGAATGGCCGGTGCCAACCTTAAAACCATTTTAAAAACCCTCCCCTCCAATCCCGGAGTGTATCAGTATTTCGACAAAGAGGGCCGTATTATTTACGTTGGGAAGGCGAAAAATCTGAAGAAAAGGGTTACTTCCTATTTCAATAAAGACAGTTCCCTTACGGGGAAAGTGAGGGTACTGGTTTCGCGCATTGCCGACATAAAATGGATTGTGGTGGATACCGAATACGATGCATTACTGCTCGAAAACAACCTCATCAAGGAGTATCAGCCGCGCTACAACATCATGCTCAAGGATGACAAGACCTACCCCTGGATCTGCATCAAAAAGGAGCCTTTCCCAAGAGTGTTTCCCACCCGAAACCTGATCAGGGACGGCAGTGAGTATTTCGGGCCCTACGCCTCGGTCAAGATGATGAACACCCTGCTCGATCTGGTACGGCAGCTTTATCCCCTGCGTAACTGCAGCCTGAATCTGGCCCAAAAACATATAGAAGCAGGAAAGTACAAGGTTTGCCTCGAATACCACATCGGAAACTGCCTTGGTCCGTGCGAAGGACTTCAGACAGAGGAAGATTACCTGGAGACCATACGTAACATCCGGAGTATCATTAGAGGCAATATCGGCATGGTCAGAAATCAGCTCTCTGCACTGATGAAGAAGTACGCGGAGGAGTTTGCGTTCGAAAAAGCCCAGATTGTGAAGGAAAAGATCGAACTGCTCGATCGTTTTCAGAGTAAATCGCTGGTAGTGAGTGCTTCCATTAACAACGTGGATGTTTTCTCCATAGTTGAGGATGAGCAGGCGGCCTACGTAAATTTCGTGAAAGTAGCTTCAGGAGCCATCATACAGTCGCATACGGTGGAGCTGAAGAAAAAGCTGGATGAAACCACCGAAGAGCTGCTTTCGCTTGCCATCGCCGATCTGCAACCCAGGTTCAGCAGCGATGCAACGGAAATTATTGTACCCCTGCTGCCCGAATTTCAGCTTCCCGGCATCGCCTATACCGTTCCGCAGAGAGGCGATAAAAAGCAGCTTCTGGAGCTTTCGGAGCGCAACGCAACTTATTACCGTCTCGACAAACAGCGTCAGAAAGAGCTGGTAGATCCCGAAAGGCGAACCAACCGCATTCTCGATACCATAAAAAAGGACCTTGGCCTAAAGGAGAAACCGGTACACATGGAATGTTTCGATAACTCCAACATTCAGGGAAGCTTTCCGGTAGCTGCGATGGTGGTTTTCCGCAACGCGAAACCCGAGAAGAAGGACTACCGGCATTTCAACATTAAAACCGTAGAGGGTCCCAACGATTTTGCCTCCATGGAAGAGGTGGTCTACCGGCGTTACAGCAGGCTGCTGGAAGAGGGCGGCGAACTGCCCCAGGTGGTAATCATCGACGGTGGGAAGGGACAGCTCAGCTCTGCCATGCTGAGCATTCAGAAACTTGGGCTGCAGGATAAGATTCAGCTGATCGGCATCGCCAAGAAGCTGGAAGAGCTTTATTTCCCGGGAGATCCGCTGCCTCTGCATCTTGATAAAAAATCGGAGACGCTGAAGGTGATCCAGCAAATGCGCGACGAAGCCCACCGCTTTGGCATTACCCATCACCGGAAGCGCCGCGAAAAGAGTACCATAAAAACCAGTCTCACGGGTATCCCGGGAATAGGGGAGGCGACTGCTACTGCGCTGTTGCTGAAGTTTAAATCGGTAAAGGCCGTATCCGTGGCATCGCCCGAAGAACTACAGGAACTTCTGGGGAAAGCGAAAGCCGGTATTGTTTACAATCACTTCCACGAAAGTGAAGCGGGAGAACAGCAGAAACCGGACAGTGGGGGAGAAAGGGGTTAAATACCTTGAAGGTAAAAGTTGTCGCGAAAGCCTGTGTGATGATTATACCTGAACGTTGAACCTGAGCGATAAAACAAAAATACGTGTATGGCAAACCAAGGTCAGAAGGAAGCGGAATTGCTGCGTGAGAAGTACCGCAGGGAGTTGCGGTTGCTGCAGATTGAGCTGATACGTATGCAGAAGTGGATACAGGACAAACACCTGCGATTGGCAATTATCTTTGAAGGCCGCGATACGGCAGGGAAGGGAGGCGCCATTTACCGCTTTACACGCTACCTGAATCCCAGGGCAATGCGGGTGGTTGCCCTGCCAAAACCGACTGAGCTGGAAAAAGGGCAATGGTATTTTCAACGGTACATCAAAGAACTTCCCAACCCGGGCGAAATCGTGTTTTTCGATCGCAGCTGGTACAACCGTGCGGTGGTAGAACCGGTGATGGGGTTCTGCACTAAGGAGCAGTATGAGCTGTTTCTGAAACAGACACCGGTATTTGAACAGATGCTGCACGATGACGGGATAATGCTGATAAAATTCTGGTTCTCCATCAACATAACCGAACAAAAAGTGAGGATAGAAGACCGGATCAATAACCCTCTGAAGGTATGGAAGCTCAGCACGGTTGACCTGAAAGCCCAGCAGATGTGGGATGAGTTCACCGAATACAAAAATCAGATGTTCCTGCACACCCACAGCGAAGGGAATCCATGGGTGATCGTTAAAGGAAACGACAAACCGGTTGCCCGCATGGAAGCCATGCGGTATGTGCTCTCCAAAATGGATTATCCGGAGAAATCCCAGAACAATATTAGTTTTGAGCCAAATCCGGAAATCATCAATGTGTTTGATCCTTCCATGATCTGAAATCCATTACAGGATTTCACTTTTTCCAGGTATTTTCGTTGATGGTCCCCATAGCTTGGTGAACTCTTTTACACGGGGTATAACCGTAAAAAAACGTGATAGTTTATTCCGGATTTCTTATACTTTCAATTTTAATAAATTGCATTTACTACTTGCTGAATAGGTAGTATCCCTTTTTGTGTGTAATGAGTTCTTCTTCTAAATTCAAAGGTATTCATTTTTTTTGTTTCAATTGAGAATGAATGGCAGCGGAACGAAGGCGTAGCCGAAGTGGAGCTGCCATTCATT
>Ga0228535_1000355_pt1 | contig 138232 bp, 122 predicted proteins | sample SJ1metagenome_FD_168457 | JGI IMG/M metagenome (GOLD analysis project Ga0228535, IMG submission 168457) | Enriched culture of PCE-dechlorinating microbial communities from Ithaca, New York, USA - SJ1 | ecosystem: Engineered > Modeled > Simulated communities (microbial... > Unclassified...
GATTGGTCGGCGAACAGGGCATACTTAAGTCAAGACTCGCTCCAAAAATTACCATCAAGAGCTGCGTAGGTTAACAGGAGTCCTAATGAAATTGCGAACTTAATTTGACACTAGCGGCAGGGCTTTCCTGCTACATCCTCGCGGACACTTTCTTCATAGCAAGGGCTATGGGCGCAGAAGGCCTTGCCGCGCTCAATTTTTCCATTTCGATATACAGCATCATCCATGGTATCGGCCTGATGGTCGGCATAGGCGGAGCGACAAGATTCTGCATACTGAAGGCCCGCTGCAGACACAAAAGGGCAGATATAGCCTTTGCCGAATCGTTCAGGCTGGGCCTCTCTGCGGGCACCATACTTGCGGGGATCGGCCTGTTCGCATCATATCAACTGGCATCAATGCTTGGCGCAGACAGTTCGACACTGCCAATGACAACGACATATCTGAGGACGATACTGTGCTTTGCCCCATTCTTCATATCAAACAATATACTGATCGCCTTCGCGCGCAACGACAGCGCACCCAGGCTTTCGATGGCAGCAATGCTCGCCGGAAGTCTTTCCAACATAATCCTTGATTACATATTCATCTTTCCGCTTGATATGGGGATGTTCGGCGCAGCTTTTGCAACAGGTCTTGCCCCGATCATAAGCATGGGGATCCTCTCGTTCCATTTTTTCAAAAGGAAAAACAACTTTGTCTTCATGAGCAGAAAAGTTTCCTTTTCTTCAGTCTTGGACATTCTTACTCTGGGACTCTCCGCATTCGTTACCGAGCTCTCTTCAGCTGTCGCGCTGATCACATTCAACCTGGTCATTCTGGGACTCAAAGGGAACAGCGGAGTAGCCGCCTATGGCATAGTTGCAAACCTGGCGCTTGTGGCGATCTCGATATTCACAGGCATCGCACAGGGAAGCCAGCCTCTGGTAAGCTGCGGACACGGAGCAAATGACCGCAAAGTGACGCAGAAGATACGCAGGTACGCACTTGTCACCTCTCTTTTTGCAGCGTTTGTGATCTACTTTGGAACATTAGTCTATTCCGAAGGCATCGTAACCCTCTTCAACAGCCAAAACGACCCCGTTATCGCGGAAATGGCCGAAAGAGGGATAAGGCTGTACTTCATCGGTTTTTTCTTTGCAGGGATCAACGTTACCGCGGCCATGTTCTTCAGCGCATGCGAAAATTCCGGCTTCGCATTCATCATTTCCATCGCAAGAGGATGCATCGTCATAGTTCCCCTCTTGATAGTTCTGAGCAGACTGACGGGCATGACAGGAGTATGGCTCTCTTTCGTCATAACTGAATTTTTTGTGACCCTGGTCGCGTTATATATGGCAGGCTCAAAAAAGAGATATCTGTCTCATTAGGGGTAGCAGGCTTAGTTCCTGTAAGCCTGCTGCTGCAGTAGAGAGTATGAATAATTTAAGATCCGTAAGCAAGATTTTATGCAAGAGGACCGATCATATTTATATAACAACCATAACAACTTTTAAGCATCATTTATCTTAATAGTACTGTACAAGATTAATTTTATATGATAATCTCTGAAAGTTTTAAAAGGTCCGATATCCCGTTGCCGGGATTTTCGCTTTTTTATCACAACTTAAGAAATGACGAATCCGCCGTATCATTTTACAGCGTCGGTGGTATTCAGGATAATACAGGAGGAATGAGCCGTGTCAAAGAAAATTATTTTTACGGGTATTGCTACTGCTCTTATTACACCATTCTTCGCAGGTGGAATAGATTTCAACAAACTTGGCCGTCTGATAGACTGGCAGATAGAAGAAGGCATAGACGCGCTGCTTGTATGCGGAACAACAGGAGAGTGTTCCACCATGTCCGATGAGGAGCACAAAAGTGTGATCGAATACGCTGTAAAGCGTGTAGACAAACGGGTCCCCCTTATTGCAGGTTCCGGGAGCAATGACACCGCATACGCCATCTCTCTTACACGTTTTGCAGCAGATGCCGGCGCAGACGCGTCGCTCTCTGTCACCCCCTATTACAACAAGACGACTCAGAAGGGTCTTGTGAGGCACTTTACTGCAATTGCTGACCAGAGCTCCATCCCTCTCATAGTCTATAACGTTCCGTCAAGAACAGGGACCCCTGTTGAACCGGAGACATATGCTGAACTGGCAAAACATGAAAATATCGCGGCGATCAAGGAAGCCAACAGCAATATCGACAAGATAGTTGACACCATGTCGAGGGTAAGGAAGGACCTGACACTGTACTCGGGGAATGACGGAGAAATAGTCCCGCTGATGGCAGTTGGGGCAATGGGCTGCATCTCTGTGCTTTCGAACATCCTTCCGGCACAGACACGGGAAATATGCAAAAGATTCTTCGCAGGGGATATAAAGGGTGCGGCAGAGCTGCAGTTCCGATACAGGCCGTTGATAGACGCCCTATTCAGCGAAGTGAACCCGATCCCGGTCAAAGCTGCCATGGCGGCTATGGGCTTCTGCGAACCGGATATCCGCATGCCGCTTACGGAGATGGACAACGCTAAGTTCGCCCGGATGATCGAACTTATGAGGGCAGAGGGCATCTCGGTATGATGAGGGTCATAGTTAACGGCGCGAACGGAAGAATGGGCAGGGAAGTCGTATCTCTGCTCGACAAAAGTTCCGGAGCCCTGGGAGCAGTCCTTGCAGCCGCAGTTGATGTTGCTGACGGCGAAGAGGGCAGTTATTCCTCTCTGGCGAACTATACGGGGCCGGCAGACGTAATAATTGATTTTACATTCCATACTACAGCAGCCGAACTGACAGAATATGCCATATCCAGAGGCCTTCCGCTGGTGATCGCCACAACGGGCCATACTCAGGAAGAACTTGCGGTCATCCGAAAGGCTGCACTGAAGATCCCGGTATTTCAGGCTTCGAACATGTCCATCGGCATAGCTCTTCTTGTGGAATTCGCGAAACAGGCAGCCCGTGCCTTTCCCGATGCAAATATTGAAATAGTTGAAAAACACCACAACCGTAAAAAAGACGCGCCAAGCGGCACAGCGATGACCATAGCGGACGCACTGGCAGAGATCCGTTCAGGAGCAGAGATAAAATGCGGCCGCAGTGGTTTTGAGGAGAGGGACCCGGACGAGATCACTATACACTCCCTCAGGATGGGGGATATTGTCGGCGAGCACGAAGTCTTTATTACTACGTATACCCAACAGCTCGCATTGAGGCATGAGGCGTTCAGCCGCACCCTTTTTGCTGAGGGCGCACTCTGCGCGGCGAGGTTTCTGGCAGGAAAACCTGCAGGATATTACAGGATGGAGGACATGATCAGATGACAAAAAAAATCCGAATTGGCATTGCCGGATATGGCAATCTGGGAAAGGGAACCGAGGCTGCCATTATGCAAAATGAGGACATGGAGCTTGTCGCGATCGTTACCCGCAGGGATCCATCTGCCCTTGACCTGCAGACGAAGAGTGCCATAAGAGTTCACATGTCTGATATCGAAAGCCTCAAGGAAAGTATCGACGTAATGATGATCTGCGGCGGCAGCGCGACAGATCTTCCTGAAATGTCACCCAAACTGGCGGGGATGTTCAATATTATCGACAGTTTCGATACGCATAAAAATATTCCCGGCCACTTTGACACCGTAGACCTTTCTGCAAAGGCAGGCGGCCATCTGGCGCTTATTTCAGCCGGATGGGATCCGGGATATTTTTCTTTGATGCGCCTCTACGCATCTTCCGTGCTGCCTGAAGGCACCGACTACACTTTCTGGGGACCGGGCGTAAGCCAGGGGCATTCCGATGCTATCCGAAGGATACACGGAGTACTAAGCGCCACGCAATACACTATCCCTGTAAGCTGCAGCGTCGAGGCGGTCCGTAAAGGGGAATGTCCCTGCCTGACAGCAGGGCAGAAGCATACAAGAGACTGTTACGTTGTGGTCCGTGAGGATGCAGATAAAGAGCGCATAGAGAAAGAGATAAAATGTATGCCCAATTATTTCGCGGATTACGATACAACTGTGACGTTCATAACAGCTGAGGAGATGGCAAGGGACCACTGCACCCTGCCTCATGGGGGATTCGTCATCCGTACCGGAAGAACGGGCTTCCGCAAAGAAAACAAAAGCACCATTGAGTTCCGCCTTGCCCTTGAATCAAACCCGGAATTCACATCCAGTTTCCTCGTTGCATACGCAAGAGCCGTATACAGGCTCAGCATCAAAGGGGAGACAGGTGCCAGGACTGTCTTTGACATACCTCCCGCACTCATTTCACCTCTGTCACCGGAACAGCTTAGGACAACAATGCTGTAATGATCTTTGATACACGTCGGGTTGACGATTATTTCAAAGCAGTAGCGCCAAATTTTACATAATAAAGTTCAACAACCTTTGTGATAATGTCACAGACATAAGTCCTCCGATGGTGAAATAATGCACCATAGGCAATAAAAATACCGAAGGGGGACTTTATAAATGAAAAAGACAGATCTGCTTGTAATTGGAGGAAGCGCAGGCGGCATCCTCAGCGCTACGATGGCGCGCAAGGCATATGGTGAAATAAACATCACCGTTATCAGGGATACCGATGCCGTAATGGTTCCCTGCGGCATACCCTACATTTACGGTACTCTAAAATGCACAAGCAAAAATGTGATCCCCGATAAAATGCTTGTCGACGCAAAGATCGACCTTGTGGTCGGTACGGTAGTGAAGATAGACAAGGAGAACAAGACTGTAACTACAAAAGAGAACGAGACATACAGCTACAAAAAGCTAGTAATTGCGACCGGCTCGCTTCCGATCATCCCTACGTTCATTCAGGGGTACGAGCTTGAAAACGTATTTCCGATCTATAAGAATCAGGATTATCTCAACGCTATCCTGGAGAAACTGGAAACGGTAGAAAATGTCGCTGTTATCGGCGGCGGATTCATAGGAGTTGAATTTGCCGAGCAGATAAGCATGACAGGCAAAAAAGTGACTTTGGTGGAAATGGCTGACGCATGTCTCTGGCAGGCGTTTGACAAAAGTTTTACAGACGACATCGAGAAAATGATGAAGGATAAAGGCATCAATGTCCTCACTAATACAAAAGTCAAAAAAATTATCGGTGATAAAAAGGCCGAGGCGCTTGAACTTGATAATGGCCAAAAGATCCCTGCTGAATTGGTAATACTTGGCCTTGGGGTAAGGCCAAACGGCCTGCTTGCGAAGGAAGCGGGGCTTGATGTCAACGCCAAGGGCGCGATCATCGTTGACCAGTACACCAGGACAAGCGACCCTGACATTTTTGCTGTGGGTGACTGTGCCGAGAAGAAGTGCTTCTTCACAAACAAGGATGTACCGGTCCTTCTTGCTTCAACTGCAGCAATGGAAGCAAAGATAGCAGGAAGCAATGCATTCCAGTTGAGACTCATCAGAGCCAACAAAGGTACGATAAGCGCGTTTTCAACGCAGATCTTCGGAAAGACATTTGCCGCTGCCGGACTCACAGAGGCAAGGGCCAGACAGGAAGGCTTTACGATAAATGTCGGCGAATTTACAACGATGGACCGCCATCCCGGATCACTTCCCGGAACAAGCACGGTACAGATCAAGCTTATCTTCTCTAAGTGCTCTGGAGTCATTCTAGGAGCTCAGATATCCGGAGGAGACAGTGTCGGCGAGATGATCAACATAGCAAGCCTGGCAATTCAGAAGGGTATGACTGCCACAGAACTCAACACATTCCAGGTGGCGACTCATCCGCTTCTCTCGGCATCGCCGATCGCCTATCCGATCAACGCGGCCTCTATGAACGCCATCGCACAGAACTGCAGGCACCTCAACGAGGGCCTGGTGATTTAAAAGTACCACTGTACTTTATTAAAGTAAGTATTTTGCAGTCCTTTATTTCCGGGGCTGCATTTTTAAGCACTTTTAACATTCACAGTGCTCAATGTAATGTTAAGATATTAAAACATAAATTGATCACAAAAAGAGGAGATGACAAGATGATCGAGCAGGTATTCAAGATCGCTTCAGGTAACAGCAAGGTAGTGGAAAAGGTAATACAGGACGAAAACGTACACTACATGCATATGATCTTCAACAAGGACGAAGGAGCTCCTGAACATTTTTCAAATTCAAACGTCTACATGACTGTTGTGAGAGGCAAACTTTCAATAGCTTTAAATGAACAGGACATGCATGAATACCCGGCGTCAACCGTACTCAAAATTCCGATTGGAACTAAGATGAACTTCAGGAACCTCCATGATGACACTCTGGAATTGATAGTCGTAAAGGCACCCGCTCCAAAATAAGATAGCTTGTCAGTTAACATAATTATAAAAACGGGAAAACGTCACTAGATGTTTTCCCGTTTTTTGTATGAATATAAGAAAGCAGTTATTGACATATGCCATAAACAATATATAATTATTTTTATAAATGACATATGTCAATAATAAAAAGGAGTGATAAACATGCCAAGAGGAGACGGGACCGGACCGATGGGCAGAGGCTCAATGACAGGGAGAGGAATGGGGTACTGCGTAAGGGCTTTTGAAAGCGGCGAGGCCTCTTATATAGGCGGCGGCGTCAGGAGAGGCTCCAGACGCTGGTTCGGCAGGGGATGTGCCGCAGTTCAATTTATGCCTGAAACAGAAAAGGAACTGCTCGAAGACGAGAAGTCGAAGCTTCAACGACGACTTGAGTCTATCAAAAAAGAGCTCGAAAAACTGAATTAGATACTCAGGGAGAGAATGATCAGGCATTCCCTCCCTGAGAACAAAGGAGAGACCGTGATGCCAAGACCTATGAAATGGAGAAAGGTCTGTTCAATGCCGGAAACCAATCAGTTCGGACCGCTTGATCCCGGCAACGAAACAAGAGGTTCTGTCGTTATGACTGTAGACGAGTACGAGACGATAAGGCTTATCGATCTTGAACACTTCACGCAGGAAGAGTGCGCCGCAAATATGAACGTTGCAAGGACTACCGTGCAGGGAATATACAACGAGGCCAGGAGAAAGCTTGCAGAGTCGCTCGTCAACGGCAAAGTCCTCTTTATCGGCGGAGGAGAGTACAGGCTCTGCGACGGTACGGAAAGCGGGTGCGGACGTCCGGGATGCCGCAGGAGAAATCACGGCGACAGCTGAAGCGTTGCCTATCTTTAAATGCAGGGAGTGGATCAGGATTTATTCCGACAAAGTTATTGAACATCTGATGTCACCACAAAACGCAAGGAACATGCCCGATGCCGATGCGGAAGGAACGGTAGGCGATCCTGAATGCGGGGATGCGCTGACATTTTATCTTAAAGTTTCTGACGGGGTAATCTTTGATATCAGCTATTTGGTATTCGGATGCTGTGCGGCGATAGCAACTTCGAGCGCCACCTCTGTGCTGGCAAAAGGAAAATCGTTAAGGGAAGCATTGGATATCACTGAGGATGATGTGGTGAACGCGCTTGACGGACTTCCTGAAAGCAAGGTTCACTGCTCACTTTTGGGGGTAAGCGCGTTAAGGTGTGCCATACTTGATTACTGCGAAAAAAACAACATTGACATTACGGAGGTAATTAAATGAAGATAGCCATACCTGCGGACGAAAAAAACATTGATTCAACAGTCTGCCAGTCTTTCGGAAGGACCCCATTCTTCCTTATCTACGATACAGATACAGACAATGCCGAGTTCCTTGATAATTCTGCGGCGTCCAGTCAGGGCGGAGCAGGGATAAAGGCAGCACAGACAGTCGCAGATTCAGGAGTTTCAGCACTTCTCACCCCGCGCTGCGGACAGAATGCAGCTGATGTCATCGTCGGCGCAAACATTGCAATATTCAAAACAGGATACCCTTCGCTAAAAGAAAACATTGCCGCATTCAAAGAAGGAGACCTTAAACCACTGGAAGAGATCCACGCCGGATTCCACGGCCATGGCGGTTAAGAACTGTAAAATAGCTGTATTGAGCGGCAAGGGGGGCACCGGGAAGACCCTTCTCTCTGTCAATCTGGCATCAGCTGCTGCAGATTCCGTATACGTTGACTGTGATGTCGAAGAACCCAATGGACATCTCTTTTTTAAACCTCAATGGAATATCGAAAAAGAAATATCTGTAAAGATACCACAGGTCGACCCGAATAAATGCGACGGATGTAAAAAATGTGTAGAATTCTGTAAGTTCAACGCTTTGGCATACATAAACAAAAATTTGAAAATTTTTGATGATGTTTGCCACTCCTGCGGAGGGTGTTCGCTGGTATGTCCACAGGGGGCCCTTACAGAACGGGACAAAGCCGTAGGAACTCTTTCTGTTGGCGATTCAGAGGGAGTGCGGGTTTTGTCCGGAATGATGAAAACAGGAATTGCTTCAGGAATTCCAATAATTAAGGAACTCCTCACTCAATGCGGATCTCTTGAAGATGATCGGCCGATCTTTATAGACTGCCCTCCGGGAAGTGCCTGTATCGTTATGGAAAGCATAAAAGACGCAGACTACTGTCTTTTGGCTGCGGAACCTAGCATATTCGGCAGACATAACCTTGAGATGGTCTGGTCTCTGGTCAGGCTCTTCGAAAAACCGCATTCTGTAGTTATCAACAAATGTGTTGATCAAAGCGATCCAACAGATGAGTTCTGCAAGGAAAACCGAATAAAGATCCTGGAAAAAATCCCTTTTGACGTTGAACTTGGCACGCTTAACTCAAACGGGAAGATAGCAACAAGAGAAAACACTAAATATCGGGATCTTTTCTCTTCCCTGCTGGAAAAAATCTACAGGGAGGTGCCTCATGAAGCAACTGTTAATTCTGAGCGGTAAAGGCGGTACAGGAAAAACTACAGTTGCCAGTGCCTTCATCAGGCTTTCGGAAGCTCAGGCATACGCTGACTGTGATGTTGACGCACCTAATTTGCATCTTATAACGAAACATTCCAAAGCACCATCCAGGAAAGATTATTATGGGATGCCTAAGGCTGAGATCGATCCTGACATTTGCATAAACTGCGGCAAATGCATGGAGAACTGCAGATTTGATGCAATTAGTGTAAAAGAAAGATCTCACTTTGTTGATCCATTCGGATGTGAGGGATGTGGGGTATGCGAATTTGTTTGTCCTGTAAATGCAGTCTCGCTTCATACTTCTGTTGCGGGAGATCTCATGCTTTTTAAGGAAGGTCCTGTTACATTTTCAACGGCCCAGCTGAAAATGGGAAGCGGAACAACAGGAATGCTTGTCTCCGAAGTAAAGAAACAGATGAAAGAGTCCGCAGAAGATACATATTTTGCCATCGTAGACGGCTCACCGGGGATAGGCTGTCCCGTAATAGCTTCTCTTAGCGGCGCAGATATGGTCTTGATAGTGGCAGAACCATCCCTTTCAGGCATCAGCGATATGGAAAGGATAATCAAAACTGCCCTAATATTTCGGGTCATAATTGCAATCTGTGTGAACAAATCTGACACAAACACCAAAAATACAAAGAGGATAAAAGATTTTTGCCAACTTGAGGGGATACCCTATGTCGGAAGCATTCCCTTTGATCCGCTGGCAGTCAAAGCTGTCAATAAAGGAATGAGCATAACCGACATCGATTGCCCCTCGGGAAGAGCTGTCAAGGAAGTTTTCAATGAAACCATGCACCTGATCATCAGAGAAGGAAAGGATGTCCAAAATGATAAGAACCTATGGGCAGCCACCCATTAATAAAAATCGATATATTACGGAGGAATGAGTAATTATGAAAATTGCAGTAGCAAGTGAAAAAGGTATGGTTACAGGTCATTTCGGACATTGTGAGAATTTTATGGTATTCAACGCTGAGAACGACAAGATCGTAGGAACCGAGTTCGTGCCGAATCCCGGGCATAAGCCGGGATTCCTGCCTAATTATTTGAATGATATGGGTGTAAATGTAATTATCTCAGGTGGCATGGGCGGGGGAGCAATAGATATCTTCAATCAGCACAACATAGAGGTCATAATCGGAGCTGCAGGCCCTTCAGAAGAAGCAGCAAAATCATATCTTGCCGGAGAACTTAAATCTACAGGTTCAGTCTGCCATGAGCATTCGCACCACGATGAGTGCGGTCACTGAAGCAATTAAAAGAAAAATATAAAAAAGGGGGGAGCCTTTAGGGTTCCCTTTTTTTCCGACAACCGTTACGCCGGTAGTTTTAAAATCTATTTTTAATCAAACTGTTTACTTCATTAAAATAAGCATTGATATTTCTGTTGTCAAAGTAGGGCTTGCCAGTGTAGAATTAACTGTTGCCCAAAGTATAGTTGTTTTTTAAATGGCAGTTTGATTTGCACAATTCCTAATTTGTATCCATCATTTTATTGACAAGGTGGTATGCCGTGAATATCCTGAAGAGAATGTCCATCAAGAAAAATATCATGGCCTTATACATAGCAACGACCCTGATAACCTTTGGAGTAGTATATTATGTGCTCTTTTCAAACTGGATAGAAACCGCCGACAAAACGCTTTCTTCTGTGGCACAGGACATGAACAATACGATATACAAGGAATTCGAGGGGTTCATAAGACTTCCCCGGCATCTTAACGAGATGACCGAAAACCAGATCCGCAGCGGGGTCCTGGACTTCAGCGACGAAACGACACGTGACAAGTTTTTTGTCGGACTGTTAAGCGCTCACGGAAGCACACCCATATACAGCATAAGCATCGGAACGGAGAAGGGTGAATACTACGGAGCGCGCAGAAACACCGACAACACGGTTGAGATCATGAAAAACAATTCCGAGACCGGCGGAAGATCCATGTACTACAAAGTAAGTGAAGATATGACCAAAGGAGATCTGGCGCTCCAGACAGGCACCTTTGATCCCCGAACGAGGCCATGGTACAGGGAGGCAATAAAAAACGGCAAAACGACCTTTTCTCCACTCTACAAGCATTTTGTGATGGACGACCTCACAATTTCTGTGGGAACTCCGGTACATGACAGAGACGGCAAGATATGGGGAGTCCTTGGAACACACATAACTCTTTCCAGAATGGATTCATTCCTGAACGACATTGTGAAAAAAAACAACGCTGCGGCCGTAATAATCGACAAAAATACAGGCGAACTTGTTGCAAATTCCCTCGGGGTGCGCAACTTCACAGTGAACGAAGACGGGACCATAAAAAGGACACTGATAGGAGAGCTTAAGAACCGGAGCATCATGACCGCTTATGGAAACTACCTGAATTCACAAGACAGCGATATTCTTACTGTCAATGGACAAAACAGTCATGTGAACGTATCCGGATTCGACGCAACGGGGGTCGAGATGCTGCTCATTACATCCGTACCCGATGCCCTCCTCACAAAAGATATATATGAAACCATAAGACTTACTGTCATTTTCTCTCTCCTGATGCTGTCAGTCACGGCTCTTTTCTATCTGAGCCATGTCGCGAACATGCTCAAACCCCTCGAGAGCTTGAATTTAAGTGCTGAAAAATTTAAAGAAGGTGATTTTTCGTCAAGGGCGCACATCCACAGGGAAGATGAGATCGGCACCCTTGCTAGGACCTTCAATATGCTGGCGGACGATGTGAGCGGACTGGTCCGGGACCTTGAAAAGAAGGTCCGGGAACGGACCTCTGATTTGGAAATGACAAACATCGCCCTCGACGACAAAAGAGGGCAGCTCAAGCTGATACTTGACTCGACTGCAGAGGGCATATTCGGGATGGATACAGAAGGAATATGCACCTTCTGCAACGAAAGTGCCCTCAGGATGCTTGGATACGACAGCCAGGAGGATCTGTTGGGAAAAAACATGCACGGTCTGATACACCATACAAAAAAGGACGGCAACACCTTCCCGGAAAAGGAATGTCGCATTATGCAGTCCTTCAAAAAGGGGAAAGGCGTTTATGTCGATGACGAAGTCTATTGGCGGAAGGACGGCACGAGCTTTGACGTCAGGTATTCGTCATTCCCGCAGCACAGGGACGGAGTTCTTGTCGGTGCGGTAGTCACGTTCATGGACAATACTGAACGGAAAAAATCGGAGGAAAACATCCGCTATCTGACATACCACGACCCCCTGACCGACATCCACAACAGACTGTTCTTCGAAAAAGAGGTGCCGTTGTCAGATACTGAAGAAAACCTTCCGATATCAGTTATCTTCGGTGATGTAAACGGTCTGAAGCTGACGAACGACATCTTCGGCCACACAGCCGGGGACAGGCTTCTTATAGAAGCTGCCGCGGCATTCAAAAAGGCTTCATCAGAGAAGGGCATCCTTGCACGTATCGGAGGAGATGAGTTCGCGCTCGTTTTGCCCTTGTGCGATGAAGCCAGGGCAAATGAGATAATGGCCGAAATTAAAAGTGCTTTCGGTCTGAGTTCTTCCGGAGATATCATCGGAAGCCTCTCCCTGGGCGCGAGCACAAAAACAGAGCCTGGACAGAGTATGGCAGAAACCATAGAATCTGCCGAAAACAGGATGTATCGGGAAAAAACAATAAACCGGACAAAAAACAACACAAATATGATAAGAAAGATAATGGGACGCCTCCATGAACGCAGTCCACGTGAAAAGATACACTCTGAAAATGTGTACGCTCTCTGCAAAAGGATCGCCAGGGAGATGGGCCTTTCGGAAGCGGAGGTAAACAGGGTCGCTGAAAACGGATACTACCACGACATAGGAAAGATCGTACTGGATGACAGTGTACTCACCAAGCACAGGAATTTCAACGAGGAAGAGTACAGAAAGATGCAGCAGCATTCGGTCGTGGGATACAGGATACTGAATCTCTTTGACGAAACCCTGGACCTTTCAGACGGCGCGCTCAGCCACCACGAACACTGGGACGGCAGCGGATATCCGAAGGGGACGGCAGGGGAGGGGATCCCTCTTTCTGGAAGAATAATAGCTGTCGCTGAGGCTTATGATGCCATGACAAACGACTATTACGAAAGGTCGAAAACACATGAAGAGGCTGTGGCTGAGATAGAAAGCCTTGCCGGATCGAGGTTCGACAGGAGAGTAGTCAGCGCATTTACAAAAGCTGCAGGCAAGAATATTCGGGAGATGGGATCCGACAAATGATCAAAGCCGCCCAATGCGGCAGTAAGGACGCATAAATGGGCCGATTCATGATCTTTCTTGCGGTCAGCTCAATAGTGCTGATCCTTGTGAATATTTACCTTTCCAAAAGGTACGGGAAGCTCCTGAGTGATCACAGATCCAGGATCCCCGCAAGGGCGGCGGCATATGTCCTGTTCTCAGGCTTGTCACTCTTTCTCTCATCCCTATTTTTTCAGAACTGGATCTATCAGCACCGGGCATTGACACTGCCGGTGAGGTACATTTCCGCATTTTACATCTGTATGGTCATATATTCGTTACTCCTTTTCCTTGCAGGGGACAGTCTTGCGTTTTTGGGCAGTTTGTTTAAAATCCACCATAAACTTAATTCTTCATTGTCCAAAATATATGCAAAAGGACTGCTCGTTCCTGCTGTTGCAATGATGATCACGCTTTATGCCTTTTACAACGCGGTGGATTTCAAGGTCACAGAATATGAGATATTTATTGACAAGAGATCTGCCATCCCTTCGATAGATGCTGTTATGATCTCCGATCTTCATGTCGGGACTTCTATAGGAAAAAAAGAGATAACTGAGATCAAAGCCATGATCGAGGAGCTTTCGCCTCAGATCGTTTTTATTTGCGGCGACCTGTTTGACCATGCGTCATATGAGGAGATCATGCGGTTTACAGCAGAAAAGCTGGGGAGTATCAAGACTGAATACGGGACTTTTTTTGTAACAGGAAATCACGAATACTACCTCGGAGATATGTCAGAGATACTTTCATACTTTGAGGGTACCGGTATCAGAGTCCTTCAGGATGAGACGATAATGATCGGTGACATTTATATCGCCGGAAGGAAAGATATCAGGGAGAATGAGCGCATTCCGCTTTCAAAAATACTTGAAGGTACAGAAAAAATCAGGCCGGTCATCGTACTTGACCACCAACCCAATGCAATAGATGAAGCGGCAGAGAACGGTGTCGATCTTCAGCTTTCCGGACACACCCACAACGGACAGCTTTTTCCCTTCAATTATATCGTTGGACTCGCAAACCACACACATTACGGTATCGTCGACGAAGGAGCCCTTAAAGCTGTCGTAAGTTCGGGTATCGGCACCTGGAAATACCCGGTGAGAACAGGAAGTTCTTCAGAAATAGTAAGAGTCAGGGTAAACTTTCTTAAATAGAGTGTTGTTTCAGCTCAATAATTTAAACAAAATATACACTGCAAAGCTTTCCCATTTAACCTCATCAATTTAACGTGTTATAATGAATACCCTGATAAAAATCTGTCTTTATAAGGAGTCGGGTCAGTTTATGGAAAATGAAAAATTTGAAGAAATAACTGAAGCTCCCGAAACAAATAAAGAAGAGACTCCGAGACCCACCCAAGAAGCGCCTCCTAAGAAATCAGGAAGCCTTTTCGTCCTGCTGCTCATAGTGATCATACTTGCCGGAGGCGGATACTGGTTCTGGAAGACGGAGGAGGCAAAAAAGGCAGCTGCCTCAAGACCCGCGGAGATGCCGCCTGTCGTTGTAAGCGACATGCCCGTAAAAGCATCTGATTTCCCGGTGACATTCGAATATACGGGACAGACCAAAGGCTACAGAGAGGCCGAAGTCCGGGCTCAGGTAAGCGGAGTGCTCAAGAGCAAGGAGTACAGGGAGGGGCAGCCCGTAAGGGCCGGGCAGGTCCTCTTCAGGATAGACCCGGCACCATACAGTGCGGCTCTCAACAGAAACAGCGCCAACCTTAAGCAGGCCCGGGTAGGAATGAATCTGGCCAAGATCGAATACGACAGGATATCCTCACTATATTCTAAAAATGCTGTAAGCAAAAATGACTTTGACAACGCAGAAGCCTCTTATAAAGCTTCAATGGCCGCGGTTGATTCTGCAAGAGCCGCTGTCAGGCAGTCACAGATCGATCTTGACTGGACTGTAGTTAGGGCTCCCATTTCAGGACTGAGCAGCAAAGAAGAGCGCTCTGTCGGCAATCTGGTAACACTGGATGCTCAGGGCAGCCTCCTTACCACTATTGTTCAGGCAGACCCCGTCTATGTTGAATTTGCCGTGCCTGCCGATGAACACAGAATAAACGAGCTGCTCAGGTCTGCCGGACACCTGAAGGTTTTTAAAGAAGGTATATCAGTAAAGGTCGCTTTGGGCGACGGAACGATTTATGATAAAAAGGGAAAGATCGACTTTCAGGATCAGTTTGTTGATCCGGCGACAGCTGACATAAGGGCCAGGGCCGTTTTTGACAATCCGGGGAACAGGCTTTATCCCGGACAGTTCGTCCGCGTATATGTCGACGGAAGCTATGTAAGCAATGTGATAAGCATCCCCCTCAGATCTGTGCTCCAGACTTCTTCGGGACCGATAGTGTACGTTCTTGACGAGTCAAATATTCCCTCCGTCAGGAACATAAAGATAATCAAGACGATCAAAAATACTTGCCTCATACAGGAAGGCCTGACGGACGGAGAGAGGATCGTCGTTGACGGGGTGGCAAAGGTGCTGCCGGGCAAGGCTGTAAAGATAGCTGAGAAACAGTCGCAGGAAAGTGCCGCGGAGAAAAATACCGACGGCAAAAGATCCGCTGACTGAGGCCTTTAGCAGATGTTCTCCGCGATATTCATCAGAAGGCCGATATTAGCCACCGTCTGTTCGATCGTAATAATCCTGCTCGGCCTTGTATCGATAATAACTTTGCCAGTGGCACAGTTCCCGGAACTCGTCCCGCCTCAGGTCACAGTTACGGCTTTCTACCCCGGAGCGACCCCTGAGGTGATCGCGCAGGTGGTTGCATCCCCGCTGGAAAGCCAGATCAACGGCGTCGACAACATGATCTACATGGACTCGGTCAGCAACGGGCAGGGAAACATGACCCTGACGGTAACATTCGAACTCGGGACCGACCCGGACATGGCCACCATCAACGTAAACAACAGGGTCCAGATGGCTTCTCCATCTATACCAGAAGAGGTCAGGAAATACGGCATAGTGGTCAAAAAATCTTCGCCCAACCTTCTCCTGATAGCGACCCTGCTCTCTCCCGACGGACGCTACGACACAATATATATGAGCAACTACGCCCTCCTGAACGTCGTAGACGACCTGAAAAGGATACCCGGGGTCAGCGATGCACTGATATACACCTCTCAGGACTATGCCATGAGGATATGGATAAGGCCCGACAAACTTGCACAGCTCGGTCTGACTCCGGCTGACATAGCTGCGGCTGTCAGCGACCAGAACAGTCAATACGCGCTGGGAAGGTTCGGCGACCAGCCGACGGATGAAGACCTCGAAAAAACATACATAATAACCACAAAAGGACGCCTCGCAACACCTGAAGAGTTTGAAGAGGTGATCATCAAAACGAACCCCGACGGAACGAGCATCTATCTGAAGGATGTTGCAAGGGTCGAACTGGGAGCCAAGACATACAGCTTTATAGGAAAACAGGACGGCATCCCCGCGGTCCCGGTGGGTATCACACTCGCACCGGGAGCGAATGCCATCAGGGTGGCCGATCTGGTCAAAAAACAATTTGAGGAGGCAAGCAGACACTTCCCGGACGGTATAAAGTACGACATCCCTTATGACACGACGACTTTCGTAAGGGTATCTGTTGAAGAGGTCGTAAAAACACTTTTTGAAGCTGTCCTGCTTGTATTCCTTGTTGTCTTCCTCTTCCTTCAGAACTGGAGGGCAACGCTTATCCCATGTTTGGCTGTCCCTGTATCGATAATCGGGACTTTTGCCGGACTTAAGCTCTTTGGCTTCTCTATCAACACTCTGACTTTGTTCGGTCTGGTGCTTGCCATAGGGATAGTGGTAGATGACGCTATAGTGGTGCTTGAAAACGTGGACCGGCATATGGAGGAGGGACTTCCGCCCAAAGAGGCGGCGTTCAAGGCTATGGAAGAAGTAACGGGACCAGTTGTCGCAATAGTCCTTGTACTCTCCTCCGTCTTCATTCCGATAGCCTTCCTGGGAGGACTGACGGGCGAACTTTACAAACAGTTTGCGATCACCATTGCGACATCGGTCATCATTTCCGGTTTTGTCGCCCTTACCCTCACCCCGGCAATGTGCGCTCTCATTCTGAAACCTAAGGGCAAAGGAAAGGATTTCTTCCTCTTCCGATGGTTCAACTCATTTTTTGACTCGATAACAAACGCTTATTCTGCCGGAGTGAGATTCTTCCTCAAAAGGACCATTATCGTTGTGATCCTCTTCGTCGTATTTGTCGGCGCGACCGCAAAGATTGCTTCGCTCGTCCCTTCATCTCTGGTACCGGACGAAGATCAGGGGATCATAATGTCTGCCATGTCCCTTCCGGACGGTTCATCCCTGAATATGACCGAAAAACTCACTGACAAGGTGACGAAGATCACCCGTGGCATGGACCAAGTCAAGACTGCATTGGTATTCAGCGGATACAACCTTCTCAACTCATCAAACCAGTCCAACTACGGCGCAGCCTTCGTCACCCTGAAGGACTGGAAAGAAAGGGAGAGACCCGGAAAAGACTCATTTTCGACGTCAAGGGAACTTATGGGCAAGGCTTGGTCGATACCGGAAGGACAGGTTTTCGTGTTTAATCCTCCGGCGATAATAGGCATGAGCACCACCGGAGGCATTGAGGGTTATATCCAGAACAGGGGGTCAGACACTCCCGAAGAGATGGAAAAGGCGCTTGCGAAATACATCGCAGCAACTGACGCCAGAAAAGAAATATCCAGCGTCACCACCTCCTTTTCCACAAAGGTCCCCCAGTATTACGCAAATATCGACAGGAACCGTGCAAAAGCTCTGGGAGTGGACCTGAAAGACGTATTTTCAACGATGGGAAGCATATTCAGGAACTATTACGTAAACGACTTCGACAGGAGTGGACGTACATTCCAGGTGCTCATTTCGGCAGAAGCTGCCTACAGAGACAGGCCTGAGGACCTCAGATACACTTATATCCGATCAGATACAGGCGCTATGATCCCGCTTCTCTCTCTGATAGACATACGCCTGGTCACCGGTCCCGATACGATGGAGAGGTTCAATGTGTTCCCCGCGGCCAAAGTTACAGGGACTCCTGCCGCCGGCTTCACATCCGGACAGGCTATAAAGGCAATGGAGGAGGCCGCCCGCGAGTCGCTTCCCGAGGGATATACCCTTGCATGGACAGGGTCCGCCTACCAGGAGAAGGAGACCGGCGCGGCAACCGCAATAGCCTTCGCTCTGGGAATAATCATGGTCTTTCTCATTTTGGCGGCACAGTATGAAAGATGGAGCCTCCCATTTGCTGTCGTTCTCGCAGTTCCTTTTGCGCTTTTCGGAGCCTTCCTCTCCATAAAGCTGAGGGGGCTTTCCAATGACCTCTACTTCCAGGTGGCACTTGTAACGCTCATAGGCCTCGCCGCAAAGAACGCCATCCTGATAGTTGAATTCGCCATCATGCAGCATGAGGCAGGCATGGGTATAAGGGAAGCCGCGGCAACCGCTGCCCACCTCAGGTTCCGTCCCATAGTCATGACTTCCCTCGCCTTCATCCTCGGCTGCATGCCGCTGGCTCTGAGCGTAGGGGCAGGTGCCGCCAGCCGGCATTCGATCGGCACGGGTATCGTCGGCGGCATGCTTGCGGCCACGTGTATAGCGATTTTCTTTGTGCCGAGCTTTTTCTCAATGATCATGAAGCTCACTTCCAAAGAAGAGGGACCTCCGGAAAAGTTCGACAAGACGACCCCGGAAGAAGATAAAGCGGAAATATCGCCCACGGCCGAAGGGAGAGTGATCTAAAATGACTGCAAGCGCGCTTCTTGCCGCACTTTTTGTAGGCTCGTTCTTCCATATCAACCTTGGTCCTGAGGTCAAGGCGCCGGACCCCTACGATATTCCTGCCGCATACGAGATAACGCTCTCTGATGATGTAAAAGGCACAGGGAGCCCTGACTCTGTGACACCGGACTTTGCATGGTGGATCTCATTTAATGAGCCTGTCCTGAATAAATGCATCAACGAGGCCTTTGCCAGGAACAGAGACCTCGAGACCGCTCTTGCCAGGGTCCAGCAAGCCAGGGCTTTTTTCAGGGAGGCCCGGGGCAACCAGAGACCCAACATTGGAGCAGAGGTCGATGCGACCCGCACTTATACAAAGGTGGGCACGACGAATGACCTGAACGAACAGAACATGCTATACGGCCTGGGCGCCGCCAACTACGAGGCCGACCTGTGGGGAAAGCTTCAGAAAGCTGCAAGGGCTGCAAAAGAGAGCATACTTGCCGCGGAATCAGCCAAAAACAGCGTAAGACTCGCGCTGGCGTCTCAGGTTGCAAAGACATATTTTTCTCTCAGAGGGACTGACAGACAGCTTACAGTAGCAAGGGACACCCTGGATACCCAGAGAAAGACCGTCGAGCTGAACAAGGTACTCTATGAAAACGGCAGGATAAGCGAGCTTGAACTCAGAAGGAGCGAATCTCTTGCCGCATCTTCAGCGGTACAGGTCAATAAGCTTGAGATCGCCCTCGGGAAATATGAAAACGGCCTTCTTGTCCTGATGGGCAGGGAACCGAAAGATTTTATAGCCAGAGATATCCCGAGAGGACTTGAACTTGATGAACTTCCCCTGCCTCCTTCCGTTCCCGTAGGCATACCTGCAGAGATGCTCCTTTACAGGCCCGATGTTAAGACCGCGGAACAGAACTACAGGACCGCGCTTGCTAACCTGGGATCCGCGAGAGCAGGGCAGTATCCTACCCTCTCCTTTGACGGTCTGATAGGCAACCCCGGCAGGGCGGTAAATGAACCTTCGGACCTTTTCACCGGGGCCACCGGCTGGTCACTTGCGGCACAGGTCTTTGTCCCGATTTTCAACGCCGGGAAACTATCTGCAAGGGCGGCTCAGGCCGAAGCCGCAGCTCAGCAGGCATGGTCGGCATACTATAAAACTGTGCAGACAGCCTTTGAAGAGACGATGAACTGCATCAATACACAGGCTAAAACTCAACAGATACTTGCCCTCCTCGAAGAACAGCAAAAGGTGCAGATGAGGGCATACGAGCTTGCAAATATTCGCTACACAGACGGGATATCAAGCCAGATAGACCTGCTGGATGCAGAGAGGGAACTGTTGTCTGTCCAGCTGCAGCTTGAGGGCAGCAGATCAGACAGCCTGAACTCGATAGTTGACCTCTATACGGCACTCGGAGGCGGATGGGCATCCAGGACCCCGGATGACCTTGAAAAAAGGGAGCTGCAGAAACCCTGGGTCAACAAGGAGAAGTTTTCCGAGTAAGTCAGGTCTCTTTTCATGTTGCCAAATGAAAATATGGAGGCTATAATAACCCACGTTCACCGAATAATGCGGACATAGCTCAGTTGGTAGAGCATCAGCTTCCCAAGCTGAGGGTCGCGGGTCCGAATCCCGTTGTCCGCTCCAGAAAATCTGAGATCCCCTGCAGCAGCGGGGGATCCTTTTTTACTGCGCTGCCGGGCATCAGCTTGGGAAGCTGATGCCCATGATACCGATCCTCTCCTATATCCAACAATAGGCAAAATTACAAGTGTTTTAATTTTTTAATAATGATATATTAGGAATGTTAGATATATAAAATTATTGTCAGTCTTTTTGTGCGGATCTTCGTCAAAGAGATCAATTGATACTGGAGGGATCAGTGTGGAGAATAAGTTTTTTGATGCAGTCAAAACGAGAAGGACTCATTATGGCCTTTCCAAAGAAAAGATCGTCAGCGAAGAAAAGATCCTGGGGATAGTCAAAGAGGCTGTAACGCATACCCCGTCGGCCTTCAACTCACAGACAGCAAGGCTGGTAGTCCTCTTTGACGGCCAAAGCGACAGGCTCTGGGACATCGTCAAGGGAGAACTGAGAAAGATCGTTCCTGCAGAAGCATTCAAAAAAACCGAGGAAAAGATCGACGGTTCGTTCAGGAGCGGTTACGGAACTATCCTATTTTTTGAAGACATGAGCGTAGTGGAAGGACTTCAGGAAAGATTCCCGCTTTACAAAGACAACTTCCCGATATGGTCCGACCATTCCGCCGGCATGCACCAGTTCGTGATATGGACGGCACTTTCCGCAGAGGGACTTGGCGCTTCGCTCCAGCATTACAATCCGGTCATCGACAACGCTGTTAAGAAAGAGTGGGATATCCCCGTAAAGTGGAAACTCCTCGCACAGATGCCCTTCGGCAAACCCACTGACGTACCCGGAGAAAAAGAAGTAATGCCTCTTGATGAGAGGATCAAAGTCCACAAATAAAGCCTGATGCATCATCAAGCAATATTAACGGACGTGCATAACACCTTCACTGATAGAAGTGAAGGTGTTATGCTATAGAGGGCAGAGACCGTCCCTTGTTGTGCCATCTCTTGCTCTGTGATAAAATATTACGGTTATTGTCAGGAAAAGGCAAACCGAAAGGGGAAGTATAAATTGAAGACAGAGGTAGTTTCACAGGAAAAAAACATTATCGTTCTAAAGGCCGAATTTGATGCTGAACAGGTCAATAAGGCAATAGATAATACGATAAAGGATCTTTCGAAGAAAGCAAACATAAAAGGTTTCCGCAAAGGTCATGTCCCGCGCAAGACTATCGAACTCTATTTCGGTATGAAGGGCATCTGCGCTGAAGCTTTGGAAAAGATCGTCCCCGAAGCCATCGACAAGATGATAGAAGAGTATGAGCTGAGCCTGATCGCAGAACCGAAGCTTGAGCCGGGAGATCTCAGGGAGGGCGAACCGTTCACGCTTCAGGTGACCTTTGAGGTAACGCCCGAGGTAACGCTCCCCGACATAGAGACAATAGAGGCCGAGAAGACCCTTTTTAAAGCCACAGAAGAGATGAGAGACGAAAACATCGTCCGCCTGCTGGAATCCCGCAGCGAGCTCACTCCTACTTATGAGGAGAGGGAGATCACGAACGACGATTTCGTTTCGATAAAATACACTTCCCTGACAGCCGACCCCGATGGCACTGTGACCCCTGTGGAAAATGACCAGAAGACTGAGCTGCACCTCGGACAGGAAAACATGAGACCCGAAGTCGTTGAGGCGATAATCGGCAAGAGACCCGGAGACAAAGCATCAGTCGAATTCTCAGTCGAGGACGACCCTCAGAACAAGGAACTCGCGGGCAAGAAAATGCGCTATGAGATAGAGGTCCTTGGAATAATGAAAAGGATAACTCCCGAACTTACGGACGAGACCGTAGTTGAGATGACCCAGTCCAGGCACAAGACTGTTGATGAATTCAAGGAAGAGGTAATGTCGCAGCTGAAAGCTGCCGCGGAGCAGCACAGCCTTGACAGCCTGAAGGATTCAGCTGTCCGGAAACTCTGTGACCTCTCAGATGTCGAGCTTCCGGAGACTCTTATCACAAGGCAGAAAGAAGCTATGAAAGCCGATCAGGCACAGAAGATCAGGAAGGACTCAGGAATGGACATGGAGGAGTTCTTCGAAAAGAGCGGCATGGACAAAGAGAGTTATGAGAATGAACTTGATCAGGCTGCAAGAGTCGTCGTAAAAAGAGCCCTCGTTCTTGAAGCCATTGCCGACGCAAACGATATTCAGTGGACTCCGGAAGAACTTGATGCGGAGATCAACCGCTTGGCGATCAGCTCGAGGATCGACCCCAAGAAACTCCATGATTACATATTCAATGATAGGGACAGGCTCTTTGAACTCGCAGAGAAGATACGCAGCCGCAAGGCAGTCGATTTCCTCATCACGAAGGTAAAGGTCAGGGAGACAGAGGAAGACAAAACAGTTTCAGAGGAAGATAAAGAGAATAAATAATATTTTATTCCCAATCGTAAATTATCAGAAAGGGAGCGAATAAATTGTCACAACTGATACCCATGGTAGTAGAACAAACAGGCAGGGGAGAGCGTTCTTACGATATCTACAGCAGGCTTTTGAAGGACAGGATAATTTTCCTGGGCAGCGCTATCAATGATGATGTAGCAAACCTGATAGTTGCGCAGCTTCTCTTCCTTGAGAGTGAAGACCCGGAGAAAGATGTATTCCTTTACATCAACAGCCCGGGGGGCGTTGTCTCCGCGGGACTGGCCATATACGACACTATGCAGTACATCAAGCCTGCTGTCTCAACGATATGCACGGGCCTCGCGGCCAGCATGGGCTCATTTCTCCTCGCGGCAGGAGCCGATGGTAAGAGGATAGCCCTCCCGAATTCGAGAATAATGATCCATCAGCCTTCTGGCGGAGCACAGGGACAGGCAACTGAGATCCAGATACATGCGAAGGAACTTTTGTATACGAGAGAAAGGCTTAACGGTATCCTTGCAAAACACACGAAACAACCCCTCGATGTGATAGAAAAGGATACGGACAGAGATTACTTCATGTCGGCGGAAGAAGCGTTAAAATACGGAATAGTCGACAAGATAATAGAAAAACGCTGAATCAGGCGGTCTGTTTTTAGGGGGATTCCGACAGGAGTCCCCTGATTCTGATATGCAGGTATGCCAATAAGTTTTTCAATGCTGCTAATATGACTGAGGTGCGTAATAATGTACGACAAAAACCAAAACAAGGAAAATAACCGCAGAAAGCCCAGATGCTCCTTCTGCGGCAAGAGCCAGGACGAGGTGTCCAAGCTGATCGCCGGCCCTGCAAATACATTTATCTGTTCTGACTGCATCCAGCTATGCAATGTGATACTCAGGGATGAAAAGTCGGCGCCATCTTTCATGGAAAATGCCGCCGGAAAGGTGAAGCAGGATTACTCTTCAGTTCCTGTTTTCGAAAAGCTGCCAAAACCTAAGGAGATAAAGGAATTTCTTGATCAGTATGTAATAGGGCAGGATCATGCAAAAAAAGTCCTCTCTGTCGCAGTGTACAACCATTATCAGAGAATAACCAACGTATCCTCGGATGATGAAGTGGAACTGCCCAAGAGCAACGTTTTGCTGGTTGGCCCTACGGGGTGCGGAAAGACACTTCTTGCCCAGACGCTGGCAAAGATGCTCAACGTTCCCTTTGCTATGACTGACGCCACTACGCTTACTGAGGCGGGTTACGTTGGCGAAGACGTTGAAAATATACTGCTGCGGCTTCTGCAGGCTGCGGATTTTGACATTGCCGCAGCTCAGAGGGGCATCATCTACATCGATGAGATCGACAAAATATCAAGAAAATCCGAATCGGTCTCAATAACCCGGGACGTCTCCGGAGAAGGAGTGCAGCAGGCTCTCCTCAAGATAATAGAGGGCACTGTGGCAAATATCCCACCCAAGGGAGGGCGCAAGCATCCAAGCCAGGAAATGATACCTATGGACACAAGCAACATCCTCTTCATCTGCGGAGGGGCATTTGACGGACTCGAAAAAATCATTGCGAAGAGGACGACCCAGAAGTCCCTTGGTTTCGGCGGGGACCTGACTACGAACCTGAATAAAGATGCCTCCTATGAACTGCTGAAGCAGCTTCAGCCCGACGACCTGCGCTCGTACGGCTTCATACCAGAGTTCATCGGAAGGCTGCCTGTCCTGGTAGCACTTGAAGCCCTCACTGAAGAGGCTTTGATAAGGATACTCCTTGAACCGAAGAATGCGCCTCTCAAGCAGTACAGGAAGCTGTTCTCTCTGGAAGGGATAGAACTGGTCTTCACTGACGACGCCGTTCACACTATCGCAGAAAAAGGAGCGAAACTCAATACCGGCGCCAGGGGACTTCGGACCATTCTTGAGTCCCTTATGCTTGACATGCAATACGAGCTTCCGGAAAAGTCTTCGGGCATAAAAAGTCTCACCGTTACAAAAGACGTTGTGAACGGACTGGAAAAACCCATCCGTTCTTCAAAAGACGAGAAAGAGGCTGTCTGATCCATGCACATCCATCCTGTTGTTCCCGTAAGGGATATGGTAGTTTTCCCGGGAGTCATAGCTCCGCTTTTCGTGGGAAGGCCCCGGTCGGCGCGTGCGCTTGAAGAGGCCAACATAAGGGGACATCTTGTTTTTATCACGGCCCAGAAAAATTCACAGATCGAGAACCCTGATCCCGATGACCTAAACACCGTAGGGACCCTGTGCAAAATTCTCCAGACTGTACGCATGCCCGACGGAACGATAAAAGCAGTGCTTGAAGGCGGATGGAGATGCAGAGCGGTCCACTTCATATCAGGCGACAGTTTTCTTGAGGCGGAGATCGAGAAGATCCCCTCGACCAACACCTCCTATACAAACCAGGCAGAAGCCCTTCGCAGGGCTGTCCTGACAGAGTTTGAACAATACGTAAGGCTCAATCTCAAGCTGCCTGATGAGGTCTCTCATTCTGCAGAAAACATCGAGGATACTGACCTTTTCGCTGATATAGTTGCATCACACAGCCTTTTAAAGCATCAGGACAAGCAGAAGCTGCTAGAGACTCCTGACCTTATCGAAAGGCTTCGCAGGCTTCTTGCCATCCTGATGAGAGAGAACGAATTCCTGAAGATGGAGCATGACATTCAGGATAAGGTAAGGAACGAGATGGACAAGGGGCAGAAACAGTACTACCTCAGAGAACAGCTGAAGATCATACAGCAGGAACTGGGTGAGGACAGCCCCCTCTCAGAAACGGAAGAGCTTCGCTCAAGAGCGGAGAATACTGAGCTTCCTGAAGAGGCGAGGGAAAAAGTTATGCGCGAACTTGAACGCTACGCGCGCATGGCACCGATATCTCCCGAGGCGACGGTTTCCAGGACCTACATTGAGTGGCTTCTGGATCTTCCCTGGAACGTATCCTCGGAGGACCACCTGAACCTGAAGGACGCCAGAAAAGTTCTTGAAGAAGACCATTACGGCCTCGACGAGGTCAAGGAGCGCATACTTGAGTTCCTTGCTGTGAGAAAACTCGCTGCGGACAACATGAGGGCACAGGTGCTCTGCTTTGTCGGACCTCCGGGAGTCGGAAAAACTTCCCTGGGCAAGTCTATCGCAAGGACGATGGGCAGAAAATTTGTGAACATGTCGCTGGGAGGACTCCGTGACGAAGCTGAGATACGGGGCCACAGGAGGACTTATGTAGGAGCGCTCCCGGGAAGGATAGTACAGAAGATCAAGGCCGCCGGGACCAACAACCCTGTACTGCTTATGGACGAGATAGACAAGATCGGGAATGACTTCAGGGGAGACCCTGCGGCAGCCCTGCTTGAGGTGCTTGACCCCGAACAGAACTGCAGTTTTACCGACAATTTTCTCGAGATATCCTTTGACCTGAGCAAGGTCATGTTCATAACGACTGCCAACAGCACAGGCACCATACCAAGGCCGCTCCTTGACAGGATGGAGATAATACCGCTTCCCGGCTATGTTGCCGAGGAGAAGGTCAATATCGCAAAAAAGCACCTGCTGCCCAGGATACTTAAGGAACACGGGCTTACCGCAAAAAATATGACCGTACCTGAAGCTACGATAAGGAACATCATAACCGCATACACTATGGAGGCCGGGGTAAGAAATCTTGACAGGCAGCTTTCCAAGCTCGCAAGGAAAGTGGCGGCTGAGATGGCAAATTCTTCAACTGCGGATGAGGCAGGGAGAACGATAAGGATCACAAAGGACATCATGAAAAAGATGCTTGGAGCACCGAAACTCCATACCACTCGCATTCCAAATGAAGACCCCCTAGGAACGGCGCTCGGCCTTGCATGGACCGAGACAGGAGGGTCTGTCATCCTTATTGAGTCTGCCGTGATGGAGGGCAGCGGAAACGTCTCCTACACGGGAAACCTTGGTGATATTATGCAGGAATCCGCACAGACCGCCCTTGCCTATCTCAGATCCAACGCACCGGCCTTCGGCATTGAAAACATTGACTGGAAGAAAAAAGACATCCACATCCATGTTCCGGAAGGCGCTGTTCCCAAAGACGGACCGTCAGCGGGGATCACGCTTGCCCTTTCGCTCTGTTCGGCACTGACAGGCAGAAAGGTAGACGCTTCCTATGCAATGACCGGCGAGATGACTCTCCACGGCAACGTACTCCCCATCGGCGGAGTAAGGGAAAAAGTGCTTGCTGCAAAAAGACTTGGCATAAAAAAACTGATACTGCCCGAAGACAACAAATCGGACGTAGATGAGCTTGGCGACTGGATCAAGTCAGGCATGAAGATACACTATGTCTCAAAAATGTCGACCGTCTTCCAGCTGGCATTGAAGTAGGGGATTAGAAGATGGCATCATGGAGATCAGAACTTTACTGCACTGCCTTTACAAAGCAGCAGATACCTGCGCCCCGGAATGATGAGATCGTTTTTGTCGGCCGGTCCAACGTCGGCAAGTCGACACTCATAAACGCCCTTCTTGAAAGAAATATAGCCAAGGTAAGCTCCAAACCCGGAAAAACAAGAAGCATAAACTTTTATAAAGTCTCAACAGGCAGTGAAGATTTCACGCTGGTCGATATACCCGGCTACGGCTACGCTGCCAGGGGAATGGACGAGCGCAGGACATGGTGGAGACTGATCGACGACTACTTCAACTCTGAGAGGCCGATCAGCTTCGTTATCCACCTCATGGATTTCCGGCACGGTCCGCTTGCAAATGACGATGAACTTACCGCGTGGCTCGATCAGATGGACATGCCAAGACTTGTGGTTTTTACTAAAGGGGATAAAATATCACCCGGGAGGCGAAAGGGCCTCTACCAGCAGTATATGAGAGCCGGGCTTGATTCGATACTGCCTCCGTTCATAACTTCCGGTACGAACGACAAGGAGATGACAGCCCTGAGAGAGGGCATAAAAGATATCCTGAAGGAGATCACCAAACTGGACATCATGGAAGCGAAAAAAGGCAAATGACCTGTATACCCGAGGAACCGGAACGGCCGGGCCGTCGGGATGGGCAAATAGATCCGGATACTGCCACCAGGCGTATCCATCGAGGAGGAAAAACGGATGGAATCCGAAAAGACCGTGTTGGGCAAAGGGTACGAACCAGGACCGATCGAAGACAAATGGTACATGAAATGGGTAGAAGATGAGTTGTTCAAGGCTGATCCATGCTCTTTAAAACCGCAATACTCAATAGTCATCCCGCCGCCTAACGTAACGGGCTCCCTGCATGTCGGCCACGCGCTGGACAACACCCTGCAGGACATACTCTGCAGGACAAAGAGGATGCAGGGCTATGAGGTGCTTTGGCTCCCCGGCACAGATCATGCGGGAATAGCAACGCAGAACGTGGTCGAACGTTCTCTGGCTGCAAAGGGTATCTCCCGCCACGACCTGGGCCGCGAGGAGTTTGTATCCAGGGTATGGAAGTGGAAAGAGGAGTACGGAAGCACGATAATCGGCCAGCTGAAAAAGCTCGGAGCTTCCTGCGACTGGGACAGGGAACGCTTCACTATGGACGAAGGACTCTCTGTCGCTGTCCGGAGGATCTTCGTCGATCTTTACAAAAAGGACCTGATCTACAGGGGCAAGTACCTCATCAACTGGTGCCCCAGATGCCACACTGCCCTTTCAGATCTTGAGGTGGAGCACGAAGACAAGGAAGGCAAATTCTATGAAGTCACATACAGGTTTGCTGATGGCGACGGCGACCTGAGGGTAATGACGACCCGTCCGGAAACCATTCTGGGAGACACTGCGATAGCGATCCACCCAAGGGATGAGAGGAACCGCCACCTTGTAGGCAAAAAGGTCATCGTGCCCATCGCCGGCAGGGTGATACCGGTCATCGAAGACAACATGGTCGACCCTGAGTTCGGTTCGGGATGCGTCAAGATAACGCCTGCCCATGACCCCAATGACTTCCTGGTCGGGCAGAGGCATGGGCTTGAGCAGATACAGGTCATCGACGACAACGGCATCATGTGCGGGGAAGCGTCGGGGAAATATGCGGGAATGGACCGCTTCGAGGCAAGGAAGGCCATAGTCGCGGACCTTGAAGGCGATGGTTCCCTCATAAGGATCGAGGAGATAAGACACTCCGTGGGCGAATGCTATCGCTGCCACACCGTGATAGAACCATATCTCTCCGAGCAGTGGTTCGTGAGGGCCAAACCTCTTGCCGACGCAGGCGTAGAATCAGTTAAGGCAGGCAAGATACGCTTTGTGCCGGATCAGTGGACGGGAGTCTACTATCAGTGGATGGAGAATATCAGGGACTGGTGCATTTCCAGACAGCTTTGGTGGGGACACAGGATACCTGCCTGGTACTGCGACAAGTGCGGCGAAATAATAGTAGATACTGAAGATCCCTCAAAGTGCCCGAAGTGCGGAAACTCCGAGCTGAGACAGGATGAGGACGTTCTTGACACATGGTTCTCAAGTGCTCTTTGGCCCTTCTCGACAATGGGCTGGCCGGAAGAGACGGAACTTCTCAAAAAATTCTATCCCACATCAGTCCTTGTGACAGGGTTCGACATCATCTTCTTCTGGGTCGCAAGGATGATAATGTTCGGCCTTCAGGGAATGAAGGGGGAAGTCCCCTTCCACGACGTCTACATCCATGCCCTTGTAAGAGACGAAAAGGGACAGAAGATGAGCAAGTCAAAGGGCAATGTCATAGATCCCCTTACGATAATCAGCGAGTACGGAGCCGATGCGCTTAGGTTCACCCTTGCCGCCCTTACGGTACAGGGCCGCGACATATTCCTCTCTACTGAGAGGATAGCTACTTACAGGCTCTTCATGAACAAGTTGTGGAACGCAAGCCGTTTCGCCCTGATGAACCTTGAGGATGCCGTGGACGGGATGAGGTGGGACGAAAATGAACTCAGCCTGCACGACAAGTGGATACTGAATAGGATCTCGCAGGTTTCTGCAGAGATGACACGCCTCATTGACGGCTATTTCTTCGGAGAAGCGGCGAGACTCATGTACGATTTTGTATGGGGAGAACTCTGCGACTGGTACCTTGAACTTTCAAAACCTGCGCTAAGAGGTGAGGAGGGGGAGGCCAGAAGGAAGACCACTCAGGCAGTCCTGCTCGCAGTATTCGAAGACGTACTCAAATTGCTGCATCCGTTCATTCCGTTTGTGACAGAGGAATTGTGGCATGCGTTCCCATTCGGCAAGGGGATCATCGAGCGCACCGAATGGCCCGCTCCGAGGCTGGAAAAGATCGATGAGGCCGTAATATGGGACATGGATCTTGTCCGTGAAGTCATCCGGTCTGTCAGGAACCTCAGGGCGGAGGCGCGGATAGCACCGCAGCAGCAAATACCGAGGGCGGTGTTGTCGGTCCACAACGATGGGAAGCTTGCTCTGATAAGATCATCCGAGGCTTTGATAACGCTGCTCACAAAGGCAGAAAAGCTGAAGATCATGGACAGGTCGGCTGAAAAACCGCAGAAGAGCCTTGCATCCGTCCTTGACGACGTACAGGTATACCTGCCCGTAGGAGATCTGCTCGACGTTGACAAGGAGATCCAGCGTCTCAAAAACGACCTTTCAAAGATCGACAGGGACATCGAGAAGGGTAAGGCTAAACTTGCCAACCCTCAGTTCGTTGAGAGAGCGCCTGAAGAGGTCATCCAGAAGGAGAAGGCCTCCCTCGCGGACAACGAGGCAAAGAGGGAAAGGATAAGAGAAAACCTTTCGAGCCTCAACGATTGATAATGGACGATGCGGAAAAATTCCATACAATAGAGACAGAGCTTCAGGATCTGGCAAGCCCGGGGATAAGACCCGGACTTGCCAGACTTTCACATCTGCTGCTGCTCCTTGGAAACCCGGAAAGAAAGTTCAGGGCTGTACACATAGTAGGCACAAACGGCAAGGGCTCCACAGCTGCGACACTGGCTTCGATACTCAGGGAATCGGGCTGCCGTACAGCTCTCTATACAAGCCCCCATCTCGTATCCTTCGGTGAAAGGCTTCTGATGGGAGGGGAGGAAGTCCCCCCGCAAAAATGGGAAGAGGTCCTCTCAGCCATCAGAAATGTAATGGACCGTTCAGAAAGACTTAAAGCGGACCCTCCGACTTATTTCGAGCTCATCACAGCGGCAGCCTTTATGATAATTGCATATGCGGGAGTCGACATCGCAGTAGTTGAGGCGGGCCTCGGAGGAAGGCTCGATGCCACGAACATACTCTCTGATGTGATACTTACCCTGATAACGCCCATTGGGATCGACCATTCCGAATACCTTGGCAATACGCTTGCCTCTGTCGCGAAAGAGAAGTTCGCGGTCATGAGACCCTGCGTCCCGGCGATATTTTCAGGCGGAGACGAAGAGATCGAAGCCATCTTTTTCGATACGGCATTTAAAAAGAAGACTCCTGCCCAGGTCCTTAGAAGGCTGTGCAGTTACGGCACCGTTGGGGTATCCCTCAGCGGCACAGATTTTTATGTAGAGTCAGAGTGTCTTTGCGCTGACTGCCACACACCTCTTATCGGGACCCATCAAACCGAAAACGCCGCGCTTGCCCTTGCTGCGGCATGCGCACTCAAGACCTCATCCCATAAAGTTTTTGAAAATATAACCTTCCAGGCGCTTTATAACGGGGTCGTATCCGTGAGGTGGCCGGGTCGGTTTGAGATAATAAGGAAGGATCCGCCTCTTCTTATAGTTGACGGAGCGCACAATCCCCACGCACTGAAAAGGCTCGCTGAAAACACCGGGATCATTTACGGCAAGAGATCTTTCAACATCGTACTTGCGATGATGAAGGACAAGGACATATCAGAAAGCCTTGATATAGTCGGAGAAACGGGGGCAAAGCTTTTCTGCACTGAGGTTCCTGGAATGGAGCGCAGCCTCTCCGCAGCAGCACTGCTTGCAATGGCAGAAAAAAAGGGTATCGTCTGTGCGGGAAAGTGGAGTTCTCCGACAGAAGCGATCCGTGAAAGCCTTGTGTCGGGATCTGACACGATATGCTGCGGAAGCCTTTTTTTAAGCGGATACGTAAAGGAGCACTGCCATGAAATATAAGGGCTTTGAATACATCGACAACAATGGGCAGATAGAACTCAGACTTATATTGCCTGAAGAACTTGAGCGCCATTTTTTCGCCTGGATATACTGCAGGGGCGAACTCATGGACCGCTCAGAAGGGGACCCTGAACTGATATGGCGTTCTATGTCCTCTAATTTTAATAACATTAAATTGGTTGCTCCGTATCAGGTACACGGAACTCATATCATCCCATCATCCTCATCCTTCGCCCTTCCTCTCAGACCTGAAGCAGACGGGGTAATTATTAATTCAGCATCAGATTCGATGGCCAGCCTGAGGTTCGCTGACTGCAGCCCGGTCGTCATCGCCTCAGACTCACCCGAGCCCTGGATGCTGCTGCTGCACTCCGGTTTCGCAGGCACTTCGAAGAACATCGTCGGCAGTTCCCTTTCAGCCATTTCAGGCTGGGATGCCGTCAGCATGGGGAAGAGGACGCTTGCATGGATAGGGCCGTCGATATGCAAAAGATGCTATTCGAGAAAAAAAGATGATCCTTCAACACTAAACGCTTTGAATACTTTCTCTCCCGAAAATTTCTCTGAAAAAAATGGGATGGTACATTTTGACATCAGGGGGGAAATAAGAAGTCAGTTAATGCAATGCGGCCTTCCTTATGATAATATCTATGCTGTCGAGGACTGTACGTGCTGTGACAACGACTTTTATTATTCATTCCGTGCCGGCGATGGAAAGTCCAGAATTTTTCTTCTCGGAGGGAATACCACAAAAGAGGCATGATTGGTGAGAATGATTAAAGTTAGCGGATCGATCAATTTCCACGTGAGGTGAACATGGAATGGACAACATAAAAGTCGGAGTCATCGGCGTCGGACATTTGGGCATGCATCATGCCAGAGTATACACAGAAATTTTAGGAGCCCAGCTGGTAGGGGTGGTCGACATCAACGAAGAGAGGGCCCATTCAGTCGCGGATCCGCTCGGAGTCATACCTTACAGCACGATAGAGACATTCATCAAGCAGACACGTCCCGACGCACTGAGCATAGTTGTTCCCACCAGCCACCATTTCGAAGTTGCAAAGATAGCAATGGAAAACGGCATCCATGTTCTGATAGAAAAACCCGTCACCTCAAGCGTTAACGAAGCAGAACGGCTCCTTAACCTTGCCGTGAAAAAGGACCTTATCCTGCAGGTCGGACATATCGAGAGATTCAACAGCGCTGTGCAGCATGTCAGGGAGTTCATAAACGATCCTTACTTCATCCAGACCCACAGGATGGGGCCGTTTTCACGGCGCATCAGCGACGTCGGCGTCGTGCTGGACCTAATGATCCACGACGTGGACATCATCCTCTCTATGATCAGCTCCGAGCTGGTCTCCATATCGGCGATCGGAAGATGCATCAGGACTGACCACGAGGACATAGCCTCCGCCCAGCTCACTTTCGCAAATGGGGCAATGGCGCAGATACTCGTCAGCAGGGTCTCCGAGAAGAGGATCCGCCAGATGGAGATTACAGAGGCAGAGAGATACATCACCGTAAACTACGAATCACAGGACATTTCGGTCCAGCGCTGTGTACGCCAGAGCGGTGGAAATCTTGTGGAGGTCATGGAACATCCCGTATTTCCGAAGACCGAACCGCTGAAGATGGAACTTCAGCACTTCGTTTCCTGTGTCAGAGAAGGGCGGCAGCCGATGGTGGGAATAAAAGACGGCAAGAGGGCCCTGGAGGTTTGCGTCGCTGTCCTGAAGCAGATACACGAGGAAAAGAACGCAGCCGGTTCGATCCTCTCCGCAATATGACGAAATAACAAATGACATTCCGGCCGATAAGAGTTATCATCTAGAGAGGAGATAATCCTCTCTTTTTTTTTGCAGAATTATCCCTGATCGAAAGGATGTATTTTATTTGATGGATTTTCTCAGAAATATACCACCTGTTAACCTCCAGGCACTGGTGGCACTTGCCCTTTTTGGGGCATCACTGCTTGTGGCCCGAATGGTAGTCAATATCCAGTCGGGAAAATGGCCCGGAGGCCCTATGTTCGTTCTCTACCTCAGGGTACTTCTTGGTTTTCTTTTTGCAGGGTCGATCGGCCTGGGATTCTACTGTTTTGCCGGAATAAACATTCTCTTCAAGTAAGATCTTTCACGGGATCGTGCGGCATGCAGGACAATGCAGACAATAGTACGGTTTTTAATAAACAGTTAGGAGAGTTGATTTATGGAGAAGCTTCTGAATAACGCGTTCAACGGTGACCCGAGATCAATAGGCCGCCTGATAAGTCTTGTTGAGGCTGACACCCCGTCGGCAAAAGAGATCATGAAACAGGTATACCCGCGCACCGGCAAGGCTAAGATCATAGGAATAACAGGCAGCCCCGGCGCAGGCAAGAGCACTTTCGTAGACAGGCTCATCGAACAGTTTCAGGCAGAAGGCCGCAAGGTCGGCGTGATCGCGATCGACCCCTCGAGCCCCTTCACCGGGGGAGCGATACTTGGCGACAGGCTTAGAATGCAGGGACACGCCCTCAATGAAAACGTCTTCATAAGAAGCATGGGATCGAGGGGGCATCTCGGCGGAGTAAGCAGATCCACGCACGAAGCCTCGCTTATACTCGACGCCTGCGGTTTTGACATAGTCCTGATAGAGACTGTTGGAGTCGGGCAGTCGGAGGTCGATATAATCAAAATAGCCGACACTGTCGTCCTGGTCCTTGTTCCGGGAATGGGGGACGATGTACAGATAATGAAGGCCGGGATAATGGAGATCGCCGATACCTTTGTTGTGAACAAAGCTGACAAGGAAGGGGCGGACAAAGTCGCTGCAGACGTCCAGGTCATGCTTAAGATGCTGAAGGAAAAGGACTGGGTGCCCCCGGTGACCCTTGTTTCATCCCAGAACAACACCGGAGTGGAGGAGGTCAAAAAAATACTCAATGACCACTGGAACTACCTCCAGACCTCGGATGAGGGCAAAAGGAGACGTTTCGTACAGCTTGAGATGGAGGTCGAGGCCATATTGAGGGGTGAGATCTCCATACTGACGGAAAAAGTGTGGAAAAAGCGCAAAGATACCGGAGTGCTTGAAGACCTGGCATCAAGAAAGGCCGATCCCTACACCCTGGCGGGTGAAATGATCTCACAGATCGTCAAATAATTTTATTTTGAAGAAATATAATGTACACCAAACCTTATTCGCGGGAGGATCATAAATGAAAATTGCACTGGGAGCTGATCATGCGGGATACGGACTTAAGGAAGAGATAAAGCAGCACCTTCTTTGTGCCGGACATGAGATCACAGACTGCGGGACCTCCTCGGGGGATCTGAGCGTCGACTATCCAGACTGCGGATTCAGGGCTGCCGAGACTGTCGCCAACCATAAGGCTGACCTTGGGATACTTTTCTGCGGTACCGGCATCGGGATGAGCATTACAGCAAACAAGGTCGCAGGGATAAGGGCCGCACTGTGCCATGACCACTTTACCGCAGCAATGAGCCGCAGACACAACGATGCGAACGTTCTCGTGATAGGAAGCAGGGTGACCGGTTCGGGACTGGCGAAAGAGATCGTCGACACATGGCTGAACGAGGAGTTCGAAGGCGGAAGGCATGCGATCCGTGTAGACAAGATAATGGCATTCGAAAGGGAACATTCTTCCGAGGCAGTGAATGCTGCCTGCTCATCAAACTTTGCGGGAGGAAGGACCGTAGTGATAGAGCACCCGCTTGTAAGACACAAGCTCGGCCTGATGAGGGACAAAAACACATCTTCTAAGGATTTCAGGGATCTTGTCCAGGAAGTGGCAGGCCTTATGGTGTATGAGATAACCAGGCACCTGTCGCTTGAGGAGATCGAGATCGAGACTCCCGTAGCAAAGACAAGGGTATTCACTCTTTCCGGCAAAAAACTCGCCATAGTTCCGGTACTCAGGGCGGGGCTCGGCATGGTGGAAGGCATCCTCAAGCTGATCCCCAATGCCAAGGTGGGACACATAGGGCTTTACAGAGACCCTGAGACCCTGTTGCCTGTAGATTATTACTGCAAACTGCCCAAAGACATCTCTGAAAGGGATATTTACGTTGTTGATCCTATGCTTGCGACGGGCGGATCCGCGGCAGCCGCAGTTGCGCACATCAAGGGCTACGGCGGAAAGAGGATCTCGCTTGTTTCACTCCTCTCGGCTCCGGAGGGCATTGCCAGATTCCACGAAGAGCATCCCGACGTGGATATCTATACTGCAGCAGTGGACAGTCACCTCAACGATCACGGCTATATAGTGCCCGGACTCGGCGACGCAGGAGACAGGCTCTTCGGAACAAAATAAATGATGGGGAATCAGGGCAGATAACGTGTTTTCCATATACCTTTTCACACTGGTGACTTTTTTGTGGGGCCTGATCGCGACACCCGTTTCGATCGGACTTGCGCAAAAATTCAGGTTGCTGGACATTCCGGGCGGCAGGAAAAAACACCGCAGCATCATGCCGCGCGGTGCCGGCATCGTGCTGTGGAGCGGTTATCTGCTTTGGGCCCTCTTTGTGGGAAATCCCGGTGTCGAGGTGCCCTACATAGCAACAGGAGCGACTATCGTATTTATTGTCGGGTACATGGATGACATGCATCCGCTGCCGCCCGTGATGAGGCTTTTCTTCCACCTTGCCGCCGCCGCGTGGGTCTCATATGCCCTTCCGATACCGCTTTGGCAGAGGCTTCTGTTAATATTCTGGATCACGGGGACGACAAACGCATATAACCTTATTGACGGTATGGACGGGCTGTGCCTGACCATGACACTGATAACTTCTGTTATTGCCGCCGCATTTGCAGGAAACCCGGCAGTATGGATGCCCGTGGCCGGGCTGGTGTTTGGTGTCCTGCTGTGGAATTTCCCCCAGCCAAGGACATTCCTAGGGGACGGAGGGAGTACCCTTCTGGGATATATTTGCTCATCGCACCTCGCATGGAGCATTTTTCCGGACCTTTTCGGAAAAGGATTTTTCAGTATCGCTGCAGTCCTTTTCTTTATCGGAGGAATACCTGTCATCGATACGCTTGTCGCAATGACCAGACGTATCCTGACGAAAAAATCTCCGTTTTCACCTGACAGAGGGCACGCTCACCACAAGCTTCTCGACAGGGGCTTTACCAAGCTTCAGACGCTTGCGGTCATGGGATTGGCCCATCTTGCGCTGGTCCTGGCCGGGATCCGGCTTCTTGGGGCGCTGTAGCTCCCGCCGTTGTCTGCTATAATGGCAGGCCTGACACCGCGGGGACAAAGAGTTGATTTTAGGAGGATGTATCAATGACAGGTAAAACTGTGGTCTGTGTTGTCGGAACAAGGCCTGAGGCGATAAAGATGGCGCCTGTGATGCTTGCCCTTCGCAGCCAGGGCTATTTTGACGTAAAAATATTGGCTACCGGACAGCATGCCGCAATGCTGGACCAGGCGCTCGGCCATTTCAGCCTTACCGCTGACCTCAACCTTCACATAATGAAAGAGAGGCAGTCCCTTGACCACATTACAGCTTCAGTCCTGACCGGAGCGGGGGAGTACTTTGATGCCGAATGCCCTTCAGCCGTTCTGGTCCACGGCGACACTACTACGACCTTCGCATCGGCCCTTGCGGCATTTTACAGAAAGATCCCGGTCGGACATGTTGAAGCCGGACTAAGGAGCGGCAATATGCACCTGCCCTTCCCGGAGGAGATGAACAGGGTGCTTGCAGACAGGATAACGACCTGGGCCTTTGCCCCTACGGAACTTGCAAAGGAAAATCTTCTCAGAGAAGGTACTCCGGAAAAGATGATACATGTAACAGGAAACACTGTGATAGACGCTCTCTTTTACACAGTTAAAAGCACCTCGAGGCCTTACTGCGAGGATCTTGACGGGCTTCCTGAAAACGCTCCCTTCCTTCTTGTTACGGCACACAGAAGGGAGTCCTGGGGAAAACCGCTTGAGGATATCTGTACGGCGCTCACGATGCTCCTGGATGCACATCCTGAACTTTGGATGGTCATCCCTATGCACAGGAACCCGTCTGTTAGGGAAACTATCCGAAAGCATCTTGAAAAAAGAGACAAAGTGATCCTCTGCGATCCGCTCGATTATCCCGACTTCGTCTGGGCAATGAATGCCTCAAAATTCATACTCAGCGACAGCGGAGGAGTCCAGGAAGAGGCCTCGGCCATAAGGAAACCGGTGCTTATTCTCAGGGACGTCACTGAAAGGCCCGAAGCCATCGAGAACGGAAGCGGCATTCTGGTAGGGGTCAAAACGGAAAAAATATTTTCCAACGCGATCGAACTGCTTGAAAATGAGGCAAAACTTGCTGAGATCGAGAACAAGTGCAGATCACAGCCTTTTGGGGACGGAACTGCCGCAGTTAAGATAGCAGAAGCATTAAAGGACTATTTTGATAAACAGGGCAGGTAATTTTTTGTCAATTTGGACTGGAGTGACTCTTGTTGGAGGATAAGATGATCATCAGGGGAGGGACACCTCTTTACGGAACGGTCGACGTTCAGGGAGCCAAGAACGCGGCGCTGCCGGTCATGGCCGCCTCGATCCTTCTTAAGGGCAAGAGGCTCGCACTGAAAAAAGTCCCCGACCTTTATGATATACATACGATGTCTGACTTGCTTAGGCATATCGGCATAACCGTGGAATTCAAAGACAACCTGATGACAATAGATGTTCCTGATGAGCTCAGCTGGGATGCACCGGCGGAACTGGTACGCAAGATGAGGGCCTCGTCGCTGGTCCTGGGACCTCTGATCGCGAGGTGCGGCAAGGCGGTCCTGCCTCTGCCCGGAGGATGTGTGCTTGGAAGCAGGCCTATCGATTTCCATCTCAAAGGCCTTGCCAAAATGGGAGCTGAGATCGACCTGAACAAAGGATCCGTCTACGCCACGGCAGGCAGGCTCAAGGGCGAGAGGATCACTCTGGACTATCCCTCTGTGGGTGCGACTGAAAACCTCATGATGGCCGCTGCGCTGGCGCACGGAGTGACATACATCGAGAATGCCGCCCTGGAACCGGAGATAATAAACCTCGCTGACGTGCTCAGGCTTATGGGGATACCGGTCAAGGGCGACGGGACCCAGACGATAAGGATCACCGGGAAACCTGAGGCAGGTCCCGCAGAAGCTGAGATAATCCCGGACAGGATAGAGGCCGCAACTTATCTCATGGCAGGGATAATAACAAAGGGTTCGGTAACGGTAAGGGGAATAGATTCTGGACTGATAGATGCCATACTGCTTAAGCTTGAAGAGGCGGGAGCGAAGATAGATATCATGCTTGACGAGGTCACAGCCGGATGTAAAGGGTCCCTTACAGGGATACCGGTAAAGACGATGCCGTATCCCGGATTCCCGACAGATACGCAGCCGCAGCTGATGGCAGCGCTCTCACTGGCTTCAGGTACGAGCGTCATACACGAGAGTGTCTTTGATTCAAGGCTGCTTCATATAAACGAATTTAAAAAGATGGGTGCAAAGATAGAGCTTCAGGATTCCACTGCGATCGTTACAGGAGTGGCCAAGCTGACAGGAACAGAAGTCCATGCGTCGAACCTGCGGGCGGGAGCGGCCCTCATCCTTATGGGACTGGCCGCTGAAGGAGTTACGGTAGTGCATGATCTTTACCATGTGTGGAGAGGCTACGAGGGACTCGCCGACAAACTGAGATCTCTCGGAGCGGACATAGAGCTTACGGCATGATCCTTGAGAGGGCGGTCTGATGGACGGAAGCAACGCTCAGCAAAATATTGAAGAAAAACTCAAACAGGTGACCACTTATGCCTTCGTTGGCGCCGCAGGTACCGGAAAGAGCCAAAGGGCCCAATCTGTGGCAGCTATTGTCGATGCTGACTTTATAATCGACGACGGACTGGTGATTTTCAAGGGAAGCATTGTATGCGGAAAGAGCGCAAAGTCGGAGAGAAATCAGATAAGCGCGATAAGAAGAGCTCTCTTCGAGTTCGACGATCACCGTAAAGAGGTCATGGATTTCTTTTCGAAGGCCGCGCCATGCTCTCTGATGATAATCGCGACCTCGGATGACATGGTCATGAGGATAGTCAAAAAATTGAAACTGCCTCTGCCCGAAAGAGTAATAAGGATCGAAGAGATAGCTGCCCCGGAGGAGATAAGCAAGGCACGCAGGGAACGATTCACAAAGGGAAAGCACGTCATACCGGTATCGCATGTCCTAGTGAGGAAGAACTTCGCCGGAAAGCTCGTCGGACAGCTGAGGGTCTTCTGGAAGTCGAAGGACAACCATGAAGGCGAAAAAACTATCGTGAGGCCCCCTTTCAGCTTCTACGGCGAGGTGCACATAGAGCCCGAGGCAATTGAAGAGCTGGTCACATTTATTGCCGGGAGGACCTCACAGGTCGCCAAAGTAGTTGAAGTCAGTGCAAGCCCGGAGAACGAAGAAAGCCTTTCAATAACGATCAAGATCGCGGCAAGCCTGGGTGAAAAGAATTTCATCTCGCTCGCAACTCTTGTTAAGGAGAGGACTGCTGTAAGCGTTAGGTATTTCACCGGGCTCAACGTCAAAAATGTCGATGTGATAATAACAGAGGTGATCATCTGATGGAACATCCGAAAAGGATCCCGAACCTCTCGCCCGAAGGAGAGGATAAAGCGCGGAAAGCCCTCTGGGAAAAGGCCAGGGAAACGGCGCTGTCATGCAGGGCCTGCCCCCTGTCTGCTGCCAGGACGAACGTCGTCTTCGGCGAAGGAAACGAACGGAGCAGGCTCATGTTCATCGGAGAAGGCCCGGGAGCGGATGAAGATGCTCAGGGGCTTCCCTTCGTCGGAAGGGCCGGACAGCTTTTGACCCAGATCCTCACTGCCGGAGGGATAGACAGAAAGGATGTCTACATCACCAACATAGTGAAGTGCAGGCCGCCCGAAAACAGGGTGCCCACCCCCGAGGAGACGATAGTCTGCGATCAGCATCTGCAGACACAGATCATGCTTATAGACCCCGCCCTTATAATCCTGCTTGGGAATACCCCTACAAGGTGGATACTCAAGACGAACGAGGGCATAACCAAAATCAGGGGCATGTGGTTCAACTGGAGGGGCATCGCAGTTATGCCCATGTTCCACCCAAGTTACCTTCTGAGGAACGCATCTTCCAAAGAGGGGAGCCCAAAACACCTCACGTGGATCGACATACAGGAAGTTAAAAGAGCTTGGGATATCGTCAGGGAGACAGGCAGCATAAGCCACATCAAATTCGGGTAGGAAAAGATGGAAGATAAAAGACTGGAGCACGTAGGGATAATAATGGACGGAAACCGCCGCTGGGCAAGATCCCGGGGACTTCCCGCGATACTTGGACACAGGGAGGGGGTAAAGGCCGTCGAGAGAACTCTCACAGCAGCGAAAGAGCTTGGAATACCCTGCGTATCCCTTTACGCCTTTTCAACTGAGAACTGGAAGAGGCCAAAAGCTGAAGTGCTGGGCCTTATGGGACTGCTCAAATACTACATGAAACTTAAGCTTGAAGAGCTCAACAGGGAAAATGCAAGGGTCAGGTTCGCGGGCAACCTCTCTGCCCTTTCTGAGGATATCAGGGAAATACTTTCGGATGCAGAAGAAAAGACGAGGAACAACGATTCGATGCAGCTGGTAGTATGCCTGAATTACGGCGGAAGACAGGAGATACTGGACGCCGTCAGCCGGATGATCGAAGAGGGGGTCTCGCAGCCCGTCACCGAAGAGGTCTTCCGCAAATATCTCTACCTGCCGGACATCCCGGACCCGGACCTCCTGATAAGGACCAGCGGAGAACTGAGGATGAGCAATTTCTGGCTTTGGCAGGGAAGCTACAGCGAATATTATTTTACTGATAAATTTTGGCCCGACTTCGGCAGACAGGATCTTGAAATGGCTGTAGCCGACTTCTACAGGAGGGAAAGAAGATATGGCAAATCATAATAATTTTCTGTCATCGATACCAGATCTGCCACTGAGAGCTTTCAGCAGCATCTTCATAGTACTTATAATACTGGGCGGGATAATAAAGGGCGGACATTTCTGGAACTCGGTGGTCTTTATAGTTGCCATGCTCTCGCTCTGGGAATTCTACAGGCTTCTTTCCACAAAGCATGACATTTCGCCCTGGCTGATAATGCTCTCGGGAGCCTTCATACTGATCGGAGCCTCTTCAGACATGAGCCTTACAGCTATACTATGCTCGATCTCTGCAATAGTCTTCGTTGCGCTTTTTCTTGAGGTGGTGCGGCGTCAGGTCAGCGGAGAGAGCTTTGCCCTTGAAAATATGGGAGCTACGATAGTCGGCATCGCATATGTAATCCTCCCCTGGTCCTTCATGATAATCATCCGATCCAGGGAGCTGGGATCGCTCTTTTTGATGACCCTCTTCTTTTGTACCTGGAGCTGCGACGTGGCGGCCTATATCGTAGGGAGCCGTCTCGGAAGAAATCTGCTCTGTGAGAGGATCAGCCCAAAAAAGACCTGGGAAGGGTTCTTCGGCGGAGCTGCCGCAAGCCTGGTATGCGGAGGATTTCTGGCCCTCATATTCTCATTCCCGCCCCTTCCCCTTCTTTTGATGGGACTCCTTTGCGGGATCGCGGGGCAGCTGGGCGATCTGGGAGAATCCGTTTTGAAGAGGGAAGCGAAGGTCAAGGACACAGGATCATTGATCCCCGGACACGGCGGACTTTTGGACAGGTTCGACAGCATCCTTGTCAACGGGACCCTGGCTTTCGTAATATTTGAACTGATAGGCTGAAACGGTGAGTAATTTACCAAAGATCAGAGTCGCTGTCATAGGTGCGACGGGGAGCGTAGGCGAGGCAGTTTTAGATATTTGCGGACGTTTCCCGGAGCGATTTGAGATAGTAGCTTTAGCTGCAAAAAGCAATGAAGCAAAGCTGACAGAACTTGCTTCGGTCCACAAGGCCAGGACTCTTTGCCTCACTGAACCGCATGCGGCCGCCTTCAAAGCTGACGGATACAATTGCCTCACCGGCATTGACGCGCTTTCCCTTATTGCATCGGATCCCGACATAGACCACGTCGTATTCGCATCATCCGGAGTGACTGCGATAAAGGCCCTTCAGACCGCTCTCAGAGAGGACAAGGATGTTTCGCTGGCAAACAAGGAGAGCATCGTCGTCGCAGGTCCGTGGGTAATGCCGCTTATTAAGCGGAAAGACCAGCTGAGACCTGTGGACAGCGAACACAGCGCTGTCTGGCAGTGCCTCAGGGAAGACAAGAAGACTGAAATAAAAAAGATATGGCTTACCGCATCCGGAGGCCCTTTCAGGAACCACACCAAAGAGATGCTTGAAAAAGTAACGCCTGAGGAGACTCTTTCACACCCTGTCTGGAAAATGGGCCCGAAAATCACGGTCGACAGTGCTACGCTTATGAACAAAGGCATCGAGTGCATCGAAGCCATGCAGCTTTTCGGCCTTCCTGCAGAAAAGGTCAGCGCGCTCATACATCCCAGATCACAGGTACACGGCGTGGTCCTCTTCTTTGACGGAACGATGAAAATGCTCCTTTCCCCGCCCGACATGCGCCTCCCGGCAGCCGCCGCTTTGGCATGGCCGGAGAGGCTTGACCTTGTCGGTTCTGGGCTAAGCGCCATTGAACCTGAAATGTTTGATCTCACCTTTAGGGAAATTGACGGTTCCATTTTCCCATGTTTTGGTATAGCCTGCAAAGCAGGGGAAATGGGCGGAGCATATCCCTCTCTCCTTGTTGGAGCTGACGAAGCAGCGGTCAGGGCATTCCTTGAGGGGATCATCCCGTTTAATGCTATACCGAAAATCATAGAAGAAACACTCTCCGGATCCAAGTCAAGTTCTCCCGCATCGCTCGATGAGGCTGTCAGCTTGGTCAGCGAAGGAGAAAAAACGGCGTGGAGGCTCTGTAAAAACTGGAGGAATGTAAATTGATAAGTCTTCTTTCTTTTCTGATCGTTATTTCCATCTGCGTCATATCCCACGAGGGTGGGCATTACATTTCTGCCCGTTGGAGGGGCGTGCTTATACATGAATTTTCTTTCGGCATGGGACCATCGCTCTGGAGCAGGCAAAAGGGCGAAACACTGTGGTCACTGAGGGCTTTTCCAATAGGCGGATTCGTCAAGCTTGAGGGGGAGGACTCTTCGGAAGAAGATCCAAAGCCTGAAGGTTACGACCCTGCCCGCTCACTCTCATCAAAAAAACCATGGGAGAGACTCCTGGTGCTCGCCTCCGGTGCGACCGTAAACCTTATACTGGCATGGCTTCTCACTGCCGCCCTTCTTGCCGGACACGGGATAATGGATCTTGACAGGCCTCTAGTAGGGAAAGTAATGGAAGGCACACCAGCCTTTTCTGCCGGGATACAGCCAGGGGACGTTATAAAATCTATAAACGGCAAAGAGCTGAACAAATGGTCTGATATCAGGGAAACTATACAGGACAAGGATGTGACCGACGACCTTTTCCAAATAACGCTCCAGAGGGGCGGCGGAATGATCGGCGTTGATGTCGACATCCCCGCCGATCCGGCTCATGGAGGCCGTCTTCTTGGTGTCCAGCCTGGAAGAATAACATATCCCATACATACCGCGCTCCGAAAAAGCCTTGGGTATTCCTGGGACATGGGCGTAGAGATACTCAAAGGCCTCTGGATGGTGCTTACAAGAAAAGTTCAGTCTGATGTTGTCGGTCCCGTAGGCATAGCAGTGATGGCCGGTGATGCCCTCAAGCAGGGGATATGGTCCTTTATCGCATTCCTGGGAGTGATAAACCTGCACCTGGGGCTGCTGAACCTTCTGCCTTTCCCTGCCCTCGACGGGGGGAGGATAATTTTCATACTTGCAGAGATGGCAACAGGAAAGAAAGTCCCGGAAAAATGGGAGGCGCTGATCCACTATGGCGGGTTCATGATCCTCATCTCCCTCATCATACTGGTCACCGGAAAAGACATCATCAGGCTCTTTTTCAGGTAGAGAGGCGGCAGAGACCTATGGGAAGCAGGGAAAGTGTTGAAATCAAAGGACTTTCAATAGGCGGCAATTCACCCGTGCGCGTCGAGAGCATGATCAAGACACCGCTTTCCGACACAGACGGCTGTGCTGATGAGTGCGCGGCGCTGGCGAGTGAAGGATGCGAGCTTATAAGGGTATCGCTGCCCGAGCTCGGCCTTGCACCAAACATGAAGGCCCTGAATGAAAGATCGCCTGTGCCGCTGATGGCTGATATCCATTTCAACCACAGGCTCGCCATAGCCGCCCTCGGATCAGGCTGCGCCTCCATCCGGATAAATCCGGGAAACATGAGCGACAAAAAGGGAATTGAAGATGTTATCCGCCTGGCACATGAGATGAGTGCCGTGATCAGGATAGGAGCAAACGGAGGATCCATCAGCGGGGCACAGCTGGAACACGCCAAAGGCGACAGGGCTGCTGCCCTCGCTTACGCAGTAGAAGAACAGGTCAGGATACTTCTCGATAACTCTTTTGAAAATATTATCATCTCCGCAAAATCAAGCTCGGTAACGGAAACAGTGCGGGCAAACTCCATCCTTTCACAGAAGTTTCCCTTCCCGCTGCATATCGGCATTACAGAGGCCGGAAGCGGAACTTCGGGAATAGTAAAAGGTGCGGCCGGGATATCCCTGATGCTTGCTCAGGGGATCGGTGACACCATCAGGGTAAGTCTGACAGGTCCCTCTATAGATGAGGTCAGGGTGGGCTACAGCATACTCCGCGCGCTCGAGATCAGGCAGAAAGGCTGCAGCATCATCAGCTGTCCTACCTGCGGACGCAGAAGGATGGACGTCGTGCGGCTTGTCGAGGAAGTCACCTCACTTCTGCCCGAAGACATAAAGGACGGAACTACGATAGCTGTCATGGGGTGCGAGGTCAACGGCCCCAGAGAGGCTGCGGGAGCCGATCTCGGCATAGCGGGGACTCCCGATGGATTCGTACTTTTCAGAAAAGGAGTGCCGGTCTGCAATGATACTGCCGAAAACCTTAAGAAACGCCTTATCGAAGAGATCGGCCGCCTCTGATCGCTTATATGCAGAACTTTGATCATCATTACAATAATTTGAACTTGCCACCCCTTTAAGTTGATTTTTGTTTGTGATATAATTTTTTAGCGGAGAATACGTTCTTTACAGCCATTCCTATTTTGCATCATATATTTACCCAATACCCGATTACAGCCATATTTTTTTAAGTTAAGCGACATTGCTTCAATTTATAAAAATTTATTGGGGGGTGTAATAATGTGCCAAGATAAACCATTCTGTGTTTTTTCTGAAACCGGACCGCTTAAACAGGTAATGCTCCATCGGCCCGGAAATGAACTCAACAGGCTTACCATCAATAATATGAGTGACCTGCTCTTCGATGATCTGATATGGCTTGAGCAGGCCCAGCGGGAACACGACGACTTTGCCGACATACTCCGACGAGAAGGATGCGAAGTACTGTATTTCAGCGAATGTCTGGCTGATGTCCTCGAAGACAAGGAAGTAAGGGAATCACTGATCAAATCAGTTTTTATGCTTGAATGTCTGGACCGGCACCTTTCAGAAGGGCTAACCGAAATCTTTATGGATCTCCCCTCCGCAGAACTCTCATCTCACCTCATAAGCGGCTACAGCAAAGAAGAGGCTTCGAAATTATTCAAATCATCCTTAAGTCTTATTTCTAAAGTTGAAAACGGAGGGGATTTCGTGATCCACCCCATCCCCAATCTTTATTTCCAGAGAGACCCCGCGATCACCGTCGGATGCGGCATAGTCATCGGGCAGATGACCTACGAAGTGAGAAGGAGAGAACCTCTCTACTGGAAATACATAACCAACAACCATCCAAGATTCAAGGGAGTCAATGTCATTTTTGGCGATGCTCCCGATGAGATATGGCCTCATAAAGTCGAGGGAGGGGATCTTCTCGTCCTTTCTGATCATGCAATGGCAATTGGCGTCAGCCAGAGGACGGCTCCTACGACTGTTCAGCGCATAGGAAAAAAACTGGCGCTGAACACCCCGATAAGAAAAATATTTGCCTTCGAGATACCGAGGGAACGTTACTGCATGCATCTTGACACTGTTTTTACTATGGTCGATAAGGACGCTTTCACTATCTTCCCGACCGTGATCAAGGTGCTCAAGGTATGGGAGATGGATTACGACGACAGCGGGACACTCATGTCGGTCAGGCAGGCTCACCATTGGAAAGAGGCGATCGCGGCAGAACTTGGCTTCGACAGGATCAGGGTCATCGAAATGAAGGGCAGGGATCAGGCCGAGACAGACAGGGAACAATGGCACGACGGCTGCAACACGCTGGCAGTCGCTCCGGGCAAGGTGGTCACTTACAACAGAAACCTTATGTCTAACAGACTGCTGAGGGACAACGGCATCGAAGTGCTCGAACTTAACGGACCTGAACTCGGAAGGGGCAGGGGAGGGCCAAGATGCATGACGATGCCTCTCAACAGAGGCCCGGTAAAATAGCTGATTTATTTACGAGCAAACAGAGTTATATTTTCCGCTAATATTTAACTAAAATTCAAGGAGGAGTTTTCATGGCCATCAATCTTCGCAACAGACATCTGCTTTCACTCAAGCACCACACTCCGCAGGAGATAGAGTATCTTCTGGATCTGTCAGCGGACCTCAAAAATAAAAAACGCGCGGGAATCAAAGGCGATCTGCTTGCCGGCAAGAGCGTCGCGCTGATATTTGAAAAGCCCTCCACCCGTACACGCTGTGCCTTCACCGTCGCGGCCATAGATGAGGGAGGACACCCCGAATACCTGGGCAAGAACGATATTCAGCTCGGACACAAGGAAGATGTTGCCGACACCGCGAGGGTACTCGGCCGCATGTTCGACGGGATAGAATTCCGCGGATTCAGCCAGAAGGTAGTCGAAGACCTTGCCAAGTATTCAGGCGTTCCCGTATGGAACGGACTTACAGATGACTACCATCCTACACAGATCCTTGCAGATTTCCTGACTGTACGTGAAAATTTTGGCAGGCTGAAGGGGATCAAATTTGTCTATGTCGGTGACGGACGCAATAATATGGCCAACTCCCTTATGATCGGTGCCGCAAAAATGGGGATGCATTTTGTGATCGGTGCCCCTGAGTCACTCTTCCCGGATCCGGCGCTTGTAGAAGAGTGCGAAAAGATGGCAGCGGACTGCGAGTCGGGAGCAACGATAGAGATCACCGACGACCCCAAGGCAGCAGTAAAGGGCGCGGATGTCATCTACACCGACGTATGGGCCTCAATGGGCGAGGAAGCAAAGCTCGCGGAGAGAAAGGCCATCCTGCAGCCATATCAGGTCAATATGGACCTGATCAGGGCAACCGGCAACGATGATGTAATATTCCTGCACTGCCTCCCAGCAGTAAAAGGATATGAGGTGACTGAGGAGGTCTTCGAATCACGCCACGGCAGGCAGTTCGATGAAGCTGAGAACCGCATGCACACCATCAAGGCAGTAATGGTCGCCAGCATAGGCAACCTGTAGTCCTTACTGATTTCCGGAACATCAGGCGGAGATCCGGATCCTTTCGGGTCTCCGCTTATTTCTGCCCATTTTGCATTTAGACCTTGATGCATACTTTATGTTAGAATATAACGCGTCATAATGAACATCCCAAATAACAAAGCGAGGCGTTGCCGCTTGTCTATCTACAGAGACACGACCAAAATTGCAGACTATCTTACCGGGTGGATAAAAGAGCACATTGAAACAGCAGGGGCAAAAGGTGCTGTGCTGGGCATCAGCGGAGGGATAGATTCCGCTGTCCTGACCGGACTTTTATGCCGTTCGATAGGCAAGGACAGAGTGATGGGCGTTATTATGCCCTGCCACAGCCAGCCCGTTGATGAGGAATACGCTCTTGAGCTGGCCGCGGCATTCGGCATTAAAACATATAAAGCAGACCTGACAGAGGCCTACGACCGCCTGGTCTCTTCCATAACGGCCAACGGCCTTGAACTTTGCACACTCCCCGCAGCAAACATAAAGCCAAGGCTGAGGATGACCACGCTATATGCGATCGGGCAGCAGCACGGGTATCTGGTATGCGGCGGCGGCAACAGAGATGAGATAATGTACGGATATTTCACCAAGTACGGTGACTCCGGGGTCGATCTCCTGCCTATGTCCGATCTCCTGAAAGGGGAGGTAAAGGCCCTCGCGCTGCACCTGGGGGTCCCTCCGGACATAATCAAAAGGCCTCCGACCGCAGGGCTCTGGGAGGGGCAGACTGACGAGTGCGAGATGGGCGTCACTTATGAACAGCTGGACAATTATCTGGCAACTGGAGTTGCCGAAGATAAAGTAAGAGAAAAAATAGAAAACGCCATGGCAAGGTCGGAACATAAGAGAAAATTCGCGCCTATGGCCAGGATACCGAAGGATATATGAACGATCGCCCCTTTCCGATCAAGGGAGCTTAAAAAGTTGATCATGAGGTGAGTCTTTTGTCAGGACATTCAAAATGGGCAAACATAAAGCATCGCAAAGCAGCACAGGATTCAAAGAAAGGCGTGGCTTTCCAGAAACTGGTCAAAAATGTCATTGCAGCGGCAAAGGCCGGAGGCGGTGACCCTAACTCAAACTTCAGGCTTAAGGTCGCCATAGACAGAGCCAGGGCAGGCAATGTGCCTGTCGACAACATCGAAAGAGGGATCAAAAGGGGCACAGGAGAACTTGACGGAGTGATATTCGAAGAGATCCTTTACGAGGGATACGGACCAAACGGAGTCGCCGTCATGGTCCAGGCCCTGACGGACAACCGGAACAGGACAGCCCCCGAAATGCGCTCGCTCTTTACCAAGACAGGCGGCTCGATCGGTGAACTGGGATGCGTCGCATGGAACTTCGACAGAAAAGGGATCATTGGCGTCACCGGCGACGGGATCGACGAAGAAGAGATAATGATGGCCGCGATCGAGGCCGGAGCTGATGACGTGACCGCCGAAGATGAGGGATATGAGATCACATGCGACCCTTCGGTCCTCTCGGATGTTGCAGAGGCGCTCAAAAACGCAGGGTACAACGTTGAATCAATAGAGGTCGAGATGGTTCCGAAGAACACAGTCTCGGTGACCAACAAGGCTGATGCGGCAAAACTCCTCTCTTTGGTAGAGCGTTTCGAGGAGCACGACGACGTTCAGGCGGTCTACGCCAACTTCGACATCCCGGACGAGATCCTTGCTGAGATCGACGGCTGAAAACAGAGAACCTAATGGTGTGAGAGCCCTGGGCATAGATCCGGGGCTCGGCACTATGGGGTATGGGATAGTCTCGCAGTTTGGCGACAGACTTGTGTGCGAATGCTACGGGGTCGTCAGGACCCCATCTTCGCTGTCGCTTACCAAGAGGCTTTCGCTGCTTTACGATGAGCTGAAGGATAGGGCGGGGGAGTATCCTCCTGACATAATAGCTGTAGAAAAGCTTTTCTTCGGAAGAAACATAACAACGGCGGAGATGGTTTGGCAGGCAAGGGGAGTTATTCTCCTCTTTGCCGCACAGATGGGTCTTGAACCCTACGAACTCAAGCCGTCGGAGGTCAAGCTGGCTGTCTGCGGATACGGAGCCGCGGAGAAGGGACAGGTCCAGGGCATGGTCGCGAACCTGCTGGGGCTTGAGAAAAACCCGAGCCCGGATGACGCAGCTGACGCCCTGGCCATAGCCATAGCGGGTCTTTCAATGTCATCTTTCGACAGAAATATACTGAAGGGATACTGAAAAATGATCAATACGCTTCGAGGCAAAGTACTTTCGATCGGGGAAGAAAGCATTACCCTCGAGATCGCGGGATTCGGACTTGAGGTCTTCCCGACAAGATCCCTGATCTCACAGGCGGAACTGTCAGAAGAGCTTTTCTGTTACGCTTACATGCAGGTAAGTGATGCGGGAGTAAGTCTTTTCGGTTTTTCGGACGAACGGGAACGGCTTCTCTTCCTTGAACTGCTCCAGGTCAAAACAGTCGGAGGAAAGCTTGCCGTGACCCTGATGCGCCATCTTGATACCGACCAGATACTGAAGGCGATCGCTTCGGGCAGCAGCGCGATGCTCACCGTTCCAGGACTTGGCGCCAAGAGAGCGGAACGGATCTGCTTCGAACTGAAGAACAAAATAGCCAAGAAATTCAGCGAGATAAAGGGTTTTGGTGAACAGGGCCTGAAAGACCACACTTCAGACAGCTTCGTATTGGAAGCCCTTACGGGACTGGGGTTCACACAGGGGGAGGCCGTTCGTGCGATATCAAGGTCACGGGCCGAAGCAGGACCCGATGCTTCCTGGACAGAAGAGGAACTGCTGAAAACATCGCTTAGCCTGCTTCGAAGGAACTGAAGAAGAATATGGTGAGGGCATAAAATGACTGACAACGGCGACAAACTCATTGAAAAGATCAGGAACGACAAAGAGGACGAGATATTTACGCTCCGTCCACAGGCTCTTGATGAATTTATCGGGCAGGGGGTTCTCAAAGACAAGCTGACGATCTTCATGACCGCCTCGCTTCAGAGGTCCGAACCGCTTGACCACACCCTCTTTTACGGACCTCCAGGCCTCGGAAAGACAACTCTTGCCGGGATAATAGCGAAAGAGATGAAGGGAAACCTGCGCGTAACGACGGGACCTGCGCTTGAAAGGGCGGGAGACCTTGCGGCGATACTTTCCAACATACAGCCAAACGACGTACTCTTCATTGATGAGATACACAGGATGTCAGCACACATTGAAGAGATACTCTATCCTGCAATGGAAGATTTTTCTCTCTCAATAATAGTGGGGAAGGGCCCGCTCGCAAGAAGCATAAGGCTTTCGCTTCCAAAGTTCACGCTGATAGGCGCAACAACACGACTGGGACTTCTTACTTCCCCGCTCCGCGCAAGGTTCGGCATCGTCGAACAGCTCCACCTCTATTCCCCTGACGAACTCACGGCTATAGTCAAACGGGGAGCGGAAGTGCTGGGAGTAAGAGTTTCGGATGATGCCGCCGTCGAGATCGGGCTCCGTTCACGCGGGACTCCGAGAGTCGCACTGCGGCTGCTGAAAAGGGTCAGGGACGTGGCGGAGGTCAAGAAGGCCCAAATTGTTGAAAGGGATCTTTCAAAATATGCGCTTGACATGCTCGGAGTGGACTCGGAGGGGCTTGACGAGGGCGACAGGAAATTCCTGATGGCGCTTGTCGAACTCTTCGACGGCGGACCTGTGGGCCTTTCGACCCTTGCTGCCGCACTCAACGAGGATACTCAGACGATAGAGGACATTTATGAACCCTACCTGATACAGAAAGGGCTTCTTGAGAGGACACCGCGCGGAAGGAAGGCCACAAGGAACACATGGGACTATCTGGGCCTTCCCGTATCGCCCCGTTTTGTCCAGTATCAGCAGATGCAGCTTCTGTCAGAGGAAGATACTGAATGCAGCAAATAGGCAAAATGCTTATCTTTGCAGGTCTTCTGACGGCCGCCGCAGGCTTTGTCCTACTCCTGGCAGGCCGTTTCAACCTTCCTTTTGGAAATCTCCCGGGAGACATCACATACCAGAAAAAAAACCTGACAGTATTCGCGCCATTTGGCACGATGCTCCTTATAAGCCTGATACTAACCATAATATTCAATATTTTTTCAAGGTGGAAACATTGAAAAAACTGCCCTTATTTTTTATTTGTCTTTTGTCTCTCCTTTTTTTGCCTTCTGAAGCTTATCCGGTCATAAAAGAGGTTTCGGTCCTCCTTGACAATGGGATCTTACAGGGAAGCATTTCCGGTACAGGAATGAGACTGAGCGGTGCCGACGGAAAAGAGGCCGTTCTTTCGGGAACTCACAATATTGAGAAAAGGACCGGCACCGAGATCTCGGCAGGGGGGCACACTTTCAGAATGCCGCTAAAAATATCCTCAGATGGCCCGATGAAGTACAACGGCACACCTTACAACGGCACTTTCATCTTCAAAAACTCAGCCAATGGGTTCAAGGTCTCTAATCTCATAGATATTGAAAATTACCTGCGGGGGGTGATCAAGGCAGAAATGGATCCCAGGTGGCCCTTCGAAGCACTCAAGGCACAGGTGATCCTGGCACGTACCTTCGCCGTCGTGTCGGGCGGCAAGCACGGCGATGACGACCTGTGCGACAGTTGGCACTGCCAGGTCTACAAAGGAATATCAGCACACGACAATATTGCTGACAGGGCTATACATGAGACCTCCGGCCTGATCTTAAGGTGGAAGGGAACTCCGGCAAGCGTCTACTACCACTCTGACAGCGGGGGGATGGTCACATCCCCGGCCAACGTATGGGGCGGAGACACCCCCTATCTGAAACCCAAAACCGAGCCCTTCGCATATTCCGGACGCAATACCACATGGGAAGTTGCTCTTTCGCTCTCGGCCGTCCGCTCGAAACTTGAAGCAGGCGGGATCAATGTCGGGGACCTTATATCCGTCACTCCGCTGAAAAGGGATGAGACAGGCAGGATATTAAGTATGGAGGTAAGGGGCAGCTCAGGCACAAAAGTTATCTCAGGATACAAATTCAGAAATATCATGGGAGCCGGGACGGTAAAGAGCACACTTTTCGAATTTGGCTCAAGATCGCCTTACATAAATGAACAACGCGGTTCTTTCCCCTCAGCCCCTGCGGCTTCAAAGCCTTTAAACAGGACAAAACCTGCCGAGGCTTCAGAAAAGATAGATCTTTCAGAAATGCCCGATGACAAGGAAGAAAAGATAATATGGCTGACAAAGAAAAGGGTCTTTACGACCCTGGAACTCATGGAGATACTCTCCAGGCCCGACGACATCGACTCATACATAGAGAAGGGGATAGCTCGTGCGGAGGGGCGTCTGCCGATGCCGGACCTTCCTGCCGAGACCTCCGGAGACGACGGCGGGGCCGGACATGAAGCCCTTCAGGTGCCTGAGATCCGCTATGTCCCAAGGCTTTCGATGGCTCCGGCGACAGGCCTGACCGTAAAAATATTCGGAAGGGGATCGGGACACGGTGTCGGGCTTTCGCAGATCGGCGCGAAAACGATGGCAGAGAAGGGCTGGACTTACGCCCAGATACTCGACTATTATTTTCCGGGCACAACAATAGGACAGTGAGGACGGATATTTTGGATAACACAGGACATGATTTTTCAAAAACTTCAACATTTGATTACTATCTTCCCAAAGAACTGATCGCGCAGGATCCCGTCGAGCCCAGAGACTCATCAAGGCTGCTGGTCCTCCATAAGGACTCCGGAACAAGAGAACACAAAATATTCAGGGACATAAAGGATCACCTCAGGGAAGGCGATCTGCTTGTTCTCAACGACACCAGAGTCCTTCCCGCACGCGTCACAGGGATCAAAAAAAACGGCAATGCGGAAGTTGAGATCTTTTTCCTCTCTCCGGCAGCCGGACCCAATAAGTGGACAGCTCTTGTAAGACCGGGCAGGAAGCTTAAAGAGGGAGCTTCTGTACTGTTGGGAGACGATGTGGAGATCACCGTCGGCGAAAGACTTGAAGACGGGGTAAGGAATATTTATTTCTCAGCTTCTGCCGATCCTTTCTCGATCATACATAAATTCGGCATGACCCCACTGCCTCACTACATTACCGAGACTCATGCCGAACCTGAGCGCTACCAGACGGTATATTCCAGACCGGAAAAAGAAAACTCGGTCGCCTCTCCCACAGCGGGGCTTCATTTCACAGATAAGCTGCTGAGAGAGATCAGGGCAATGGGCGTAGACGAAACCTTTGTTACGCTGCAGGTGGGGCTTGGCACATTCAGGCCGGTTAAAACAGACGATATTTCTGAACATATAATGCACAGTGAATTCTGTGAGGTCCAGGAGAGCACGGCGATCAAGATAAGAGAGACAAAAATCAGGGGAGGCAGGGTAATAGCTGTCGGGACCACCGTCGTAAGGACCCTTGAATCCTTTGCCATGCACTACGGTGAAGTAAGGCCCGGAACGATCGACACAAGGCTGTTCATAAGGCCGGGGTTCGGTTTCAGGGTCGTAGATGCCCTGATAACCAACTATCACCTGCCCAAAAGCACTCTCCTGATGCTTGTATCAGCATTTGCGGGCTACGACAGGATCATGGAGGCATATAGGGAGGCTGTCGAGATGAAATACAGGTTCTTCTCCTTCGGAGATTCGATGTTCATCTGCTGAAAGTGCCTGTTGGTCACAAAATCGAGAAAGAGTCAGGCCGTTGAAGCAGACCTGACTCTTTTCTGATATCCGGGGTATTTGTTTAAGCTACCCGCTCAGCCAGTTTGTGCACTTCCAATACAGAGGTGCTTCCCACATGGTAGGCAAGTGTGGTAGGCGTCTCCCCGTCAAGGACGAGGAAGTCGGCCTGTTTTCCGGGCTCCAGGCTTCCGGCCTTGTGCTGCCTGTTGACCGCATATGCTGCGTTGAGTGTCGATGCCGAAAGCGCTTCTTCGATCGTCATGTTCATGTTCATAACACCAAGACCGAATATGAAGGGGACCGACTCGCAGAAGCACGATCCAGGGTTGCAGTCCGTAGCGAGCGCAACGGGAACTTCCCAGTCGATCATCTCCCTGCCTTTGGCATAGGGCTTTTTGAGGCTGTAAGCTGTTGCCGGAAGAAGGACCGCGATCGATCCTGCCCTTCCCATCGCACGAAGGTTTTCCTCGCTCGCAGCGAGAAGATGCTCCGCCGACCTGACTCCGAGCTCCGCGGCAAGACCCGCTCCGCCAAGGTCATGGACTTCGTCCGCATGGATCTTCATCTCGAAGCCGATCGCCTTTGCCGCCTTGAGTATCTTTCTGCTCTGGACGACCGAGAAGACGCCTTCCTCGCAGAATATGTCGCAGAACTCAGCGATCCCCTGCTCTTTGACCTTGGGCAGCATCTCGTTGATAACAAGGTCAACGAAATCGTCCGGCCTCTTTTTGTATTCGGCGGGCACGGCATGCGCGCCCATGAACGTCGGAACTACGTCAAGCGGGGTCTCCCTTGATATCCTGCTTATGACAGAGAGCATCTTCATCTCCAGCTCAAGATCGAGTCCGTAGCCGCTCTTTATCTCGATCGTCGTCGTTCCCTTGGCAAGGGCCGACATGGCAAGCTTCTTTGTAGCGGAGAAGAGTTCTTCTTCTGTCACTGACCTCACAGACTTTACCGAAGAGAGGATCCCCCCTCCGCGCTTGAGTATCTCAAGATAGGGGAGTCCATCCAGCCTCATCTTGAACTCGTCTTCGCGTCTCTTTGCGAAACAGAGATGGGTGTGCGGATCCACAAATCCCGGGATCACACAAGCCCCTCCCATATCCCTCTCCTCGTTAACGGCGGCGGAAGAGATGCCGTTCAGGACCTCGCCTTCGTCGCCTATCTTCTCTATCAGTCCGTTGACGGCAAGGATGGCTCCCTTACTGTACTCCCTGATCTTTCCCTGTTCTTTGCCCTTCAGGGGGTGTCCGGAGTCCAGGGGGGTAAATATCCTGGCGTTTCTGTACAGTTTTACGGTCATTCCGCCCTCTCTCCCATCAGTTCCAGAAGCTGAAGCTCCAGCACTTGTGCGGGGTCGAAGTCGTTGATCTGCATATAGTACGCAGCGCTTTCAAGTATCGCGTTGACGGGGATCATGCCGTAGACTTCAGTCTCTATGACCTGAACTCCCCATCTTTTAGCTTCCATCCTTATCATTTCAAGGACCCTGTAGAGCGAGTTCTTCTCGTAATCCACCAGGTTCATGCTTACCTGTGTGATGCCGCGCTCTTCAAGGGCAAGACCTATCCCCTTGACGTGGCAAAAGCCGCCCGAAGATGCCCTGACCGTGTTTGCGATCTTCTTTGCGATCTCAACATCGGCCGTGTCAAGGTTTACGTTGAATGCCACAAGGAACTTGCGCGCGCCGATAACAGTGGCTCCAGCCGTGGGGTGGAGTCCGGGACCTCCCACATCGGGCATCCTTTCCTCTTTAGTCTTCGCCTCTTCCTTCAGGACTTCATACTGACCCTTGCGAATGACCTCAAGGCGTTTCCTTTCGGGCCTCTTTGCGGCGTCTTCATAGAAATAGACCGGGATGCCGCATTCTTTGAAATAACGTTCGCCGAAGCTGTGGGCAAGCCCTATGCACTCTTCCATCGTGATCCCCTTTATAGGGGTAAAGGGGACTACGTCGACAGCTCCTATCCTCGGGTGTCCGCCCTGATGCGAATTCATGTCTATGTTCGCGAGGGCGACCTTTGCGGCTTCGATCAGCGCATCCTGGATCGGCGCAGGGGCTCCGACAAGGCTTATGACCAGCCTGTTGTGGTCTTCATCAGCTCTGTGGTCAAGAAGGTAGACCCCCCTTTTGTCCTTAAAACAGTCAACTATCTTTTCGATAACTTCCGGGCGCCTTCCTTCGCTGAAGTTCGGCACACATTCGATCAGCTGCATTGCCATTATTATTCCTCCCTGTATATGTTTAACTTATTTGACTACTTGAGTTCCCCGATCTCTTTCTCAACTGCATCAATTATAGTGCCATTGCTTACGAGTTCAAGGGATTTCAGCATCAGGGGCTGCATGTACTGGTCCTTTGCATAGAAGGGGACCTCCCTGCGGAACGCTTTGTAAGCCGCAGAAGTCCCGCGTCCGGGCTTGAGCGGAGCTCTGAAGTCAATGCCCTGAGCAGCGTTGAGCATCTCTATTGAGATGACCCTTTTTGTGTTGTTGAGCATAGTCAGCGCCTTCCTTGAGCTGTAGCCGCCCATGGAGACGTGGTCTTCCTGCCCGGCTGATGTCGGGATGGAGTCAACGCATGAGGGATGGGCAAGCACCTTGTTCTCAGAGACTATCGCGGCGGCCGTGTACTGCGGGATCATAAAACCGCTGTTGACTCCGCTTTCGGCAACCAGGAAGGGAGGCAGGTCTGAGAGCTTGTGGTCCACAAGCCTCGCAACGCGCCTTTCGGAGATGTTTGCTATCTCAGCTACCGCTATTCCGAAGAAATCCATCGCCATTGCGATGGGCTGACCGTGGAAATTGCCTCCGCTTATCGCTTCGCCGTCCTGGTGGAAAATGATCGGGTTGTCCGTTACCGAGTTGATCTCTATGTTGATCACGCTTTCAACGTATGAGACCGCATCCCGGCTTGCCCCGTGCACCTGAGGGAGGCAGCGGAGCGAGTATGCGTCCTGTACCCGGTCCTTCTTGTATGTCTCGACTATCTCGCTGCCCTCTATCAGCCTTCTCATGTTTTCCGCCACGATGCTCTGTCCGGCCTGCGGACGGAGGTCATGCGTACGCTTGTCAAATGCGTAGGGTACGGCATGGAGAGCCTCGGCAGACAGCGCCGCCGCGATGTCCGCGTTCTTCAGAAGTTTTTTCGCGTCATAGAGGCAGAGTGCGGCTATGCCCGTCATGACCGTTGTGCCGTTGTTGAGGGCAAGCCCCTCCTTGGGCATGAGGTCGACAGGCTTGAGTCCGGTAATGCTCAGCGCCTCATGGGTAGGCATCTTTTTGCCCTTGTAGACTACGTCGCCGAGACCGATCAGCGTTATGGCAAGATGTGAAAGAGGGCAGAGGTCTCCGCTTGCGCCCACAGATCCCTGACGCGGGATCACCGGATGGATGCCGAGGTTGAGGTAATTGAGAAGCTGGGTGAGGGTATTGAGGCTTATCCCTGAATATCCCCTCGTGAGAGTATTGATCCTAAGAAGCATTATCGCACGGACATAGTCCTCCGGCAGAGCCTCGCCGAATCCGCAGGCATGGCTCATCAGCAGGTTTTCCTGAAGCTGGCGGCTCTGATCCCTGGGGATCACCACCGACGCAAGGTCTCCGAAGCCAGTTGTGACTCCGTATACAACGCGTCCTTCGTTGACCCATTCCTTGACCGAGTCGGCGCATTCTGTTATGACTTTCTCTGCACTGGGGTCTATCCCGACCCTGTAACCATTCCTTGCAACGTTGACGATATCGCGAATGGTAAGAGATTTCCCATCAAGAACTACCGGATTTGAGCTCATCTCAAAAATCCCCCTTTTGTTGTTTTAATGCTGTTATCTGAGAACTGCGGTGCTATAATCATGCTATTAAGATGAAACATTTTCCTGCTAGATATTTATCATATTTCACAACTTTAATACTTTCCAATCCTAAATCTTTGCGTTACAATTAGTATAGTCAGATATTTTTCTTAGTCAAGGAAAATATCAAATAAGAATTATAAAAAAATAAGAAACGGAGTTGACCAAACATGTTTGATCCTAAGACAGGAAAAGCACTTGAGATAGCTCTCGAATTTCCGGAAGGACTTCCGTCCGGGGCAGCATTCGAACCGGGGATCAGAAGGGCGCCCAACAGGGGACAGGTACTGAACGAAAAAGAGACGGTACTGGCACTTAAGAATGCGCTCCGCTACATTCCCGAGAAATATCATAAAGAGATAGCGCCTGAGTTCCTTCAGGAATACCGCGAACACGGACGCATATACGGCTATCGTTTCAGGCCGCAGGGGCGGCTCTTCGGCAAGCCCATCGATGAGTACAGGGGCAAATGCACTGAAGGAAAGGCCTTCCAGGTCATGATCGACAACAACCTCGATTTTGACGTGGCACTTTACCCTTACGAACTGGTCACATACGGAGAGACCGGACAGGTATGCCAGAACTGGATGCAGTACAGACTGATAAAAAAGTATCTTGAGATCCTGACGGCTGACCAGACGCTCGTAGTACAGTCCGGACATCCTCTCGGACTTTTCAGGTCAGATCCCTCCGCGCCGCGGGTGATCCTTACGAACGGCCTGATGGTGGGCATGTTTGACAACCCCAAAGACTTCACACGGGCAGCCGCGCTGGGTGTTGCAAACTACGGACAGATGACCGCGGGCGGATGGATGTACATCGGGCCGCAGGGGATCGTCCACGGCACATACAATACACTGCTTAACGCAGGAAGAAGCAAGTTCCACCTGCCGGAAGGCAAGGGGCTTGCGGGCCATCTTTTTGTCTCCTCAGGACTTGGCGGCATGAGCGGAGCTCAGCCCAAGGCTGCCGAGATAGCAGGCGCTGCGTCAATAATCGCCGAGGTAGACCCATCGCGCATAGAAACAAGGCACAGCCAGGGATGGGTAAGCAAAAAAACCGCCGATCTTCCTGAGGCTTTCAGGTGGGCAAAGGAGGCCATGGATGCAGGCGAACCTCTTTCCATAGCCTATGAAGGCAATATCGTAGACCTTCTGCAGTACGCTCTCGACAAGAGCATAAACATCGAACTGCTCTCAGACCAGACATCATGCCATGCCGTCTACGACGGCGGCTACTGCCCGCAGGGCATCTCCTTCGAAGAGAGGACCAGACTCCTCACAGAGGATAAGGAAGAGTTCTGCAGGCTGGTGGACAAAACGCTCAGAAAACACTACGAGCTTATAAAGGCGCTGACAGAGAAAGGAACTTATTTCTTCGACTACGGCAACTCCTTCATGAGGGCGGTATTCGATGCAGGAGTGACGGAGATAGCAAAGAACGGCGTCGATACATACGAAGGGTTCGTATTCCCCTCATACGTGGAAGACATAATGGGACCTCTCCTCTTCGACTACGGCTACGGACCGTTCCGTTGGTGCTGCCTCAGCCGCGATCCGGAAGACCTCAGGAAGACCGACCGCGCGGCGATGGAATGCATCGATCCGACCCGCAGGTTTCAGGATCACGACAACTGGGCATGGATAAGGGATGCTGAAAAAAACAGGCTTGTAGTGGGCACCCAGTGCAGGATACTCTACCAGGACGAAGAGGGAAGGGTCCGCATAGCACTTAAGTTCAACGAGATGGTCCGTACAGGGGAGATAGGCCCGGTAATGCTGGGCAGGGACCATCACGATGTATCGGGTACAGACTCACCCTACCGCGAAACTTCCAACATCAAGGACGGAAGCAACGTAATGGGCGAGATGGCGATCCACTGCTTCGCAGGGAACTGTGCCAGGGGAATGAGCCTTGTTGCCCTCCACAACGGAGGGGGAGTCGGCACTGGAAAATCAATTAACGGAGGTTTCGGCCTGGTCCTTGACGGAAGCGAGAGGGTAGACAGCATAATCAAAGCTTCCCTCAGCTGGGACGTCATAAGCGGAGTTGCGAGAAGAGCATGGGCAAGGAATGAAAACGCGCTTTCGACGATAGGGGAGTTCAACCGGAAAAGAAGCGACGGCCACATCACAGTACCTTTCATCGCCGATGATGAATATCTTACAAAACTCGTAAAAGGATAGCAGGAGGGATCTCTATGAAATTTGAAAGGATGGAAATACGCGCGTTTCTCGATGAGCTTGCCTCGGATTCACCGGCACCGGGAGGAGGAAGCGTAGCAGCGCTCTGCGCCTCTCTCGGATCGGCACTTGTCTCAATGGTGGCAAACCTTACCATTGGCAAGGAGAAATACAAAGACAGCTGGCAGATAATGGAAGATGTGGTCAGCAAAAGCGAATCGCTCAGATTCAAATTCGTCGACCTGATGAACAAGGACACTGAATCGTTCAACTCCTTCATGGCGGCTATGAAGTTGCCCAAAGCCACCGAGGAGGAGAAGTGCATCCGCAAGAAAGCGATGGGAGAGGCCTCAAAACTTGCCACCGAAGTCCCGCTCCTGACTCTGGAGGCATGTGTTGAGGTGTGCGAACTGGCTTACCTGGCTGCAAAAGACGGGAACACAAACACGATAAGCGATGCCGGAAGCGCTGCGCTCATCTCTGAGGCGGCAGGAAGGGCGGCTGCTTACAATGTGAAGATAAACCTTCCCGGCGTAACAGACGAATCTTTTGCCGCGGACTTCAAGGCAAGGATGGAAGATGCGCTTAAACAGCTCAAAGCAAACGCCGAAAAAACTACAGAGATACTGGATAAGGCACTGCAGTAGTATCTTCCGGGAAAGAGAGAAAGGGGCCGCCGGGATCGATCCGGCAGCCCCTCTTTTACTTTAATGGCAGACGTTGTAAGTGTTATTGCCTGTTAATGAATATCAGGCCTGCAATGCAGAGTATCATCCCGATCACCTTGTTCATGGTGAAGCTGTCCCTGTAGAAGAAAACTCCCACAAGGGCCAGCGCGACCGCAAGGCAGATGTTTGCGGCAAGAGAGCCTATGCTGATGTTCCATCCGACCCTGTACATGATCAGAAAACCCAGCTCTAGGCATACTATCGAGGCCCCGAGCATCAGGCTGTTCCAGCTGATGCCCCTGACATCCGCAGGGAAATTTTTGAAGTGCCCCGTATAAAGATATAACCCCAGACATGCGCTTCCCGCCACAATATAGGTGACAAGAAGCGAAAAATAGGGGTCAGCGCCTTCAGAGATCGATTTTGAACAGATGTGATAGAGAACATTTGACAAAACGATAAAACCTATCGGCCAGTAATAGCTCCACATGTGCTCTGTCCTCCAGTCGGGGATCCTCGCTTCCCCTGCAGCCCGAACTGCCGGCAGGCATTCGGCTTTTGCCGGACTATCATATATCAGATGCTCCCACTAAAGCAAACGGTCAAAGGTGAGAAAAAAAAGACCGTCCTTTTAAATTATAAGCGGCAGGGAAAGTGCCTGCAAATCAAGTCTGCCCCCGCCGCCGGTGTGCCTTAAGTGTCTGTCCTGCGCTCTCTTATTCCGTCTCTGTGAAGTCGATCAGTGCCAGCCAGATCATATCTCCGCTTTTCTCAAGCTTTTTCTTTGTCTTGTCGTCGATGTCGCTGTCCACTTCAAGCGCTCCGAGCGCAAGGCCGCTGTTGTCCTTCCTCCCCAAGGCGAAGTTGGCGATGTTGATCTTAGATTCACCCAGGATGTTGCCGATTTTCCCGATCACGCCGGGCCTGTCGTGGTTCTGGAAGAGTATAAGCTTTCCGTTGGGTACGAAATCGAGCCAGTAGTCGTTTACCTTGACCACTCTCATGCGGCCCTCTTCCGTGATGGTGCCTATAAGTGATACGCTGCATTTTTCCGCATCAAGCGTAAGCTCCACGGTATTCTTGTACGTCCTGGCCTCGCCGAATCCCTCATCAACGGCAAGTCCGCTGTCCTTGGCGAGAAGAGGGGCAAGCATGTAAGAGACTTCGGGTCCGCGGCTCACTTCAAAAAGGCCTTTGAGAACCGCGATACTGTAAGCGCACAGCCTGTTGGGCATAGGTTCTTCTTCGCAGAATAGATCTCCCCTCAGCATTATATGGCAGCCATGGACAGCCCCGCACTCTACCTCGGCCAGCTTTGCCCCGAGTACTCCCATTTTTCTGGAAAGCTGCAGAAACGCTTTCTGCGCCTTGTTCAGCTTCTGCTCAAGGAAGGGGAGGTTTACCGCATGTTCGTAAGGCTCTCCGCGCAAAGCGGCGATCATGTTCTCCGCAGCGATCTTCGCGACCTCTGTCTGAGCCTCTTCTGTGCTTGCTCCAAGATGCGGGGTGATGACTATCCTGTCCTCGATGTCCTTTGCCAGGAACGGATGGTCATTACCAAGAGGTTCTGATGTGTAGACATCGAATGCTATGCCGGACAGCCGTCCCTCTCTTACAGCCTCGGCGGCAGCCTTTTCGTCGACGATGCCGCCCCTGGCGCAGTTGATCAGATATGCGCCCTTCTTAAAAGCTCTCAACATTTTTTCGTCTATCATGCCGGACGTATCTGAAGTAAGGGGCATGTGAAGGGTCACCACATCCGCTATCGAAAGTGCGTCAGCCAGGTCATCCCTCATCGGGATACCCAGCGATTCGGCCTTCTTTTTGGGCGTGTAGGGGTCGTATGCAAAAACATCCATACCAAATGCCCGGCAGCGCTGAGCTACCGCCGCCCCGATCCTTCCGAGGCCGAGGACAAGGACCTTCTTGCCGCTGAGCTGGTGACCGGAAAACCTCTTCCTGTCCCATTCTCCGCTCCTAAGCGAACCAAAGGCCTGAGGCACCTTCCTTACAAGGGCCAGCATAAGGGCCATCGTAAGTTCCGCCGCCGCGAGAGTATTACCTGTGGGTGCGTTGATAACCACAACGCCCTTGCGGCTTGCGACCGGAACGTTGACATTGTCCACACCGACACCTGCCCGTGCGACCACCTTCAGGTTGACTGCCGCGTTCAGGGCTTCCTCATCCATTTTCGTTCCGCTCCTGGTGAGCACTGCGTCCATTTCGGGCAGTTTTTTGATCAAACTTTCGCGGGACATTCCAACTTCTTCTATCAATTCTATGTCGGGTGCCTCCCTTAGCATCTGGAGGCCCGCCTCTCCTACGGTCTCCGCGACCAGTACCTTCCACTTTCTGTTTTTATCAGCCATGATCACTGATCCTCCCTATTCCAGACATTCCAGGCTTCCGCGAGGAAATCACCTTTTACTTTGCCCGCCATCTCAGCTGCACCGTAGAGCGATCCGAGGATGATGCAAAGTTCCGGCCATCCCCAGTTGTTGTAATGCGCGACCCTGATAAGCTCTCCTTTGAGCTTCCCCTGTCCTCCGGCAGTTTCTATACCCATTGCACGAAGTTTTTTGCGTACCGCTTCTGTATCACCGCCCGGGAATTTAAAGGCAGTAACTCCCGGAGAACGCGCCTCGGGGCGTTTGACCAGAAGTTCGAAGCCCATGACTTCGAGGCCTGCGGCAAGGGTATCTGCATATTTTTTTCTCGACCTGAACCAGGTTTCGGTACCGGCTTCCAGTATCTCGTCCAGCGCCTCGTCAAGTGCGTAGTAGAGCGAGACAGGGGGAGTGAAGGGGTTGGCAGGAGACTTGGCTTCAAGGTCCTTCCTGTGGAGCTTTAGGTCATAGCTGTAGCTGGGGCAGGTCTTTCCCTCAAGGGCCTTCCATGCTCTCTTCGAAAGCCATACCAGCCCGAGCCCGGGAGGCGTGAGGAGTCCCTTCTGCGAAGCTGTGCCTATTGCGTCGATGCCCCATTCCTGAGGGAAGCATTCCATTGCACCGACCGAGCTGACACCGTCCACGAGTATGAGGGGGCGGTCTTTTTCGGGGATGGCTGCTATGATTTCTTTTATGGGGTTGACTACCGCAGTCGAAGTCTCATTCTGAGTTATCATCAGCACTTTGCAGCCGGGATCGGTTCTGACGGCTTCCGCAACCAGCCCCGGTGTGACAGAGTCGCCGAATTCAACGTCTATGTTGATGCCTTCCGCGCCTGTTCTCAGCGCGATCTCACGGAACCTGTTGCCGAAAACCCCGCATGATACGGAAATGAACTTGTCTCCCTTCTCAAGGAAGTTCACAGCCATGCACTCAAGGGCACCTGTCCCAGAGGACGGAAGGATCACTACCGGGCCTTCACTTTTCAAAAGTTCCCTCAGCTTGTTCTCGATGCCCGTGAAAAGCTCGGAAAAGGCGGGACACCTGTGTCCTATAAGCGGACGCGCTCCCGCTCTCAGCACTTCTGCCGGCAGTTCCACCGGACCGGGGGTCAACAGATATTTCGTATTCATTGCATTCTCCTCCTTAGTAATATTGATCTATAAATCCGGAAAAAAAGGGACCGGAAGAATTCCTTCCGGTCCCTGAAACGCCTTGATGTTCTAGAAATTTTGAAGATACTCTCTATCCATCGGTTACACGTTTCGGGACCGGCAATGACAACCGGAACCGCCGCATGAGGAAGAAACGCCGGAGGAGAGAGATGACGATATGCCAGCATAGACAAGTGCCTTTGTTTCCCTCATTTTCCGCGCCCCTTTCCAGTGTATCCGTTGAATGGTTAACATATATACTCTCGTTGGGGAAGAATGTCAAGTATGTTTTTTTAAACATGTTGAATGTCACTATGATGAAGCGCTCTATTGACGGCTGAGCAATAGCCAGCAATAGCTGAGCGATGTCTTTCAGGCATTTTCGCTATTTAACCTTATCGCCATTGCGGGTATAATTCCTACGTGCGCCTGACCGTCAGTGCATGGGAAAAGCCGGAGAGAATAAGGAGAGAATTTCTTGAATAACAGAAAGAGAGACATGATACCCCACGCTGCCGCCCTGATCCTTTTCTGTCTGCTTTGTTTCGTCATGCCGGGCCTATATCCGGATCTGTTCGCATCTTCAGCAAAAAAGGTCGAAGTGACCATTACAGGCGGGATGTCCGCCGGAGAGGCCGCCAGGGCGATCAAAGACGCAGGGGCGGTCAAAGACGCCAACAGGCTCATCAAATGGATGATCAGGCTTGAGATGGACAAAACTCTGCGTCCGGGAACTTATCTTATTGCCCCGGGCAGCGAGGTATCGGTGGCAAACCAGCTCAGGACAGCCACTCCTGTGGCGCACACGGTGACTATCATACCGGGGACAAGGTACAGCTCGCTTAACGCCGCGCTGAAACTTCCCGACGGCAACGACGGGCTGCTGAAAGCCCTTTCTGAAAAAGGCAATTTCCCGACCGAACTTCATGAGCTGCTTCCTGACGATCCAAAGGACAGGATCGTCTTTCTGCTGCCTGAGACCTATTCGCTGGCCCCCGGCAACAGCCTCGCATCTCAGACGGTAAGAAGGGCATCGGGGCTCTGGATGGAAAGGGTGGGGAAGCGTCTTCCGGATGGCGCGGACGAAAAGTTCACGTCACAGAGGGGAGTACTTGCTTCCATCGTTGAAGGCGAGGCAAGGATCAGTGAGGAACGCCCGATACTTGCCGGGATATTCCTCAACAGGCTTGACAAACGGATGCCCCTGCAGTCGTGCGCGACGGTCATATATTGCTGGGACGAGGCTGGCATTAAAAAGAAGAGCCTCACTTATAAGGACCTTGAGATAGACTCTCCGTACAACACTTACAGGAACTACGGCCTTCCTCCGGGACCGATCTCCGTCCCGTCCGAGGATTCCTGGATCAGCGCTCTGGAGCCTGCCAAGACAGACTATCTCTTCTTCTTTGCTACGTCTGAAGGAAATCACATATTCAGCAGGACATATGAGGAACACCTGAGAAAACAGCGGGAGGGGACCGAGTGAGGCCTCAGATATGTGAGATATCGCTGAGGGTCCCGCAAAAGGATATATACTATATCAGCTGGACCATAGATGCCTGCGAAGGACTGGGCTTTCTTAAGACCGAGGATGCCAAAAAGGGAGAGGTCACAGTATTCACCCCGGCGGAATTGCTGGGTGACATGATGGAATGCATCGAAGGCCTGAAAAGTGAAGGGCTTGATATCATCATGACCGGGACAAGAGAAGCGACAGGAGAGATAGAATGATCAACAGAGTGATCGAAACGATGACCCAGAGACTTGCGGATACAGATAAAAAAGGTGCCCTGCACTCAGATATTTTCATACAGGCGGGAACAGCACACTCGGCGCACTATGAGGACGGAAGGATCGAAGAGCTTGCATCTTCGAACGCCGACGGATCGGGAGCAAGGATAATAGTCGGGGACAGGACCTTTTATTCGCATTCCCCCGGGACATCGCCTTCTGCCATATCCCGGATACTCTCCGAGGCTGAGTCTTCTGCTTTCGGGACCCTGCCCGATCCGCCGGGAAACGATCGCGGACCCGTTCTGACCATGGAAGAAAAGATGCTGCCCCCCGATATAAGCTACATGAAAGAACTTGACCTCAAGATCAGGAAAGGATCCAAATATGTCAGGCAGGCGGCCTTCAGGTACAACATATCAAAAAGAAACGTCCTCATCATACGTTCAGACGGCAGGTGCGCGGAAGATTCAAGAACTTACTGCAGCTTCTCCGCAATGGTCATTGCTGAGAAGGACGGCATTCTTCAGACAGCTTCAGAGAGACGGAGCATGGCCATTCCCCACAAGGATTTCTGGTCCGGTTCAGACCCTGAAGATGTGGCATTCGCTGCGCTGGAAAGAGCGCTTCTTATGCTGGACGCAAAACCATGCCCGGCGGGTAGGATGAAGGTCCTTCTGGCGGGGGAGGCGGGAGGCACTGTGATCCATGAAGCCTGCGGACACGGCCTTGAAGCTGATATCGTAGAGAAGGACCACTCCGTCTACAGGGATAAAATAGGAGAGAAAGTCGCACATGAGTCTGTCACGATGATCGATGACCCGACGATCCCTTCCCTGTACGGTTCCTACAGGTTTGACGACGAGGGCACCCCGGCGCGCAGGAACGTTCTGATCGAAAACGGGATACTGAGATCGTACCTTACGGACATCCTGACTGCAAAAACCTCCTGCCTGCCCCTGACCGGAAACGGCAGGAGACAGTCATACAGGAACATCCCGGTACCCAGAATGAGCAACACGCTTCTGGCTCCTGGTGCTTCTGACTTCGATTCGATGCTTGCAATGACCGACAGAGGACTTCTCGTGAAGAAGATGGGCGGCGGGGAGGTAAACCCGACCACGGGTGATTTTGTCTTTTATGTCTCAGAAGCATATATAATTAAAAAGGGCAGAGTGTCACACCCGGTAAAGGGAGCTATCCTTACAGGCAACGGACCTGCGGTGCTTGAAAATATCATTGCCTTGGGCAGCGACCTCTGCATGGATCCGGGGGTATGCGGGAAATCAGGACAGAGCGTCCCCGTTACTGACGGACAGCCGTCGATGCTGATCGAAGGGATGACTGTAGGAGGCAGTGAAGCCTGATATGATCTTCAGAAAAAAAGCAAAAAAGGATGAAAGACCGGCTCCGCGGCAGCCTAAGGCAAAAGCCGGACAGCCGGCGGGAGGAACATGGGCAAGGCTCGCTTACATAGTCCTTGCCGTGCTGTCCATTTACCTGACTGCATCATTCTACACGCCATGGACAGGCATGCTCGGACAGGACATCTCTTCGTCCATACTTGGATCTATTGGCGGAGCCTCGATAATACCCATCCTTTTCGCCCTCTATTTCAGTCTTTCGAGACTGCTTTCAAGAAAGATCCCCCACTTCGTGAGACAGTCCCTCGGGACACTCCTTGTTTTCATGACGGCATCGCTTCTTCTGGGTCTGAATGCAATGACCTCCGGCAATGCAGGATACCCGCTCTGGCTCTCGCCCGGAGCCTTCGGTGCATCTTTTGCCTCAGAGATATTCTCGATGCTTGGAGCCTTCGGCACATTCATAGCAGGAGCTCTCTCAATATACATATCATTATTATTGTATGATATACCTTTATTTATTAACAAAAAACTGCCCGGTTCTTCAATATTCAACTGTTTTCACAAAAAAGACAAGGAAAGGCCTGAGAAGGAATTATCCGGTGATGCTCCCAACATAACTGAATATGATGGGGCGGACTATTTTGGCCCTGCCGCGGACGAAACGGACCTACCCCCTGTCACGGTCACAGGACTTGGCCAGTATGGAACGGAAGGCTCGTTATATATTTCAGAGGAGATACAGGACCCTGAATTCAACCTTGATGACGAGGGATCATTCGAGGGGGCGGAAGAAGGCATATTCCCGCCGCCCCTTGAGATATTCGGGAACGAGGAATCTCACGAGGGCGAGATGGATGAAGAAAAGTCCATGCCTCTGGGAGAAAAAATCATAAAAGCCCTCAGACAGTTCAACATAGAGGCAAGGCTCGCGGAGATACTGGTAGGCCCCACGGTGATACAGTTCAGGATACAGCTTGCCCCGGGCATCAAAGTCAATAAAGTCGCTGTCCTTGCAAACGACATAGCGCTCGCGATGGCGGTCCCAAGCCTCAGGATCGAGGCCCCGATACCCGGTAAACCCTACGTCGGGATCGAGATACCCAACCCCAGACGCAGGGGGATCCCTCTCAGAACTATTATCGGGGACACTGCGTACCAGGACACCGACACGGCTCTCCCTCTGCCTTTTGGGGTCGCTGTAAACGGGGATTCTGTGATCATAGGACTCGAGGAGCTGCCCCATCTGCTTGTGGCAGGAACCACGGGCTCGGGAAAGAGCGTCTTTATCAACTCATGCATAGTGGGCCTGTGTTCGATGAGGACCCCGGAAGAACTCAGAATGATACTGGTAGATCCCAAGAGGGTAGAAATGGCCGTCTACGACAGGCTCCCGCATCTCCTTACGCCCCCTGTGACCGATGCAAAGAAGGCGGTACACGTACTTGCCTGGGCTATACGTGAAATGGAGTCGCGCTATACGATGTTCGCAAAAGCAAGGGTGAGGAACCTCGAAAACTTCAACAAAAAAGTCATTCCAAAAGACAGACTGCCTAACATAGTTATTGTTGTAGATGAACTTGCGGACCTTATGATGACGGCTCCCAAGGAAGTCGAGGAATACATATGCCGCCTTGCGCAGATGGCAAGGGCTACCGGCATCCATCTGATCCTTGCAACTCAGAGGCCTTCGGTAAACGTGATCACTGGACTCATCAAGGCCAACATCCCGGCGAGGGTGGCATTCACGCTTCCGAGCTCAGTAGACTCGAGGACCATAATCGACTGTTCCGGAGCGGAAAAGCTGCTGGGAAAGGGAGACTTGCTCTTCCTTTCCACCAGGCATCCAAAACCCGTCAGGATCCAGTCTCCGTGGGTGGATGAACAGGTGCTCTGCGTCTGGCTCAACTACCTTGTAAACCTTTTCGGAATGCCTGATTTCATTGAGATAGACAGACAGGGAAGCGGCCCTTCAGGCATGGATAACAGCGCCGCTTTCGATGATGACCTGCTTGAGGACGCTGTCGATACGGTAATGTCGACCGGGATAGCATCCGCAAGCGGTCTCCAGCGCAGGCTGAGAGTCGGTTTTTCAAGGGCTTCACGCCTGATCGACATGATGGAGATGATAGGCATAGTGGGTCCGGCAGACGGTTCAAAACCGAGGGAGATCCTCGTCGACGAAGACGAGGCAAGGGAAATGATCAGCAATGCTAAAAACGGATATTAGCGCAGGAGGAGTCTGGAATAAAAAAAAGAGCCGTTTACTAAACGGCTCTTTGGACTTTACCGGAACGGAGGCACTTCGTGCATATATGGAGTTTGCGCGACTCTCCGCCGCCTACGTCAACACGTACACTCTGAAGGTTAATGAGCCAGCGGCGTCTGGTGTGACGGTTAGAGTGGCTGACGGCATTTCCGGTCGCCGGTCCGCGACCGCAGCAATCACAGAACTTGGACATAATTGTTTCCCCCCTTATACCTTGGAACATCCAACCTGTGCATTGTATCATAGTATATGAATTTCTTGCAACTGATCGTACTGGAGGAATTTAAATGAATTTCAGCGAAAAAATGACGGAACTTGACAAAATACTGCGCAGACTGGAAGGAGACTCGCTGCCCTTGGAAGAGGCCCTGTCCGAATTTGAAAAGGGGATCGGCCTGGTGAGGGAGTGCCGTTCTTATCTTGAAGAGGCAAAACAAAAAGTTGCGCTTCTGACCGACGACGGAGAAATTCCTTTTGAACCCGGGAACAAAGAGGATGCCTGATCATGCCGGGAGTCAAGGAACAGGACCTGAGGGTAAAAAGTGAGTTTGACAGGTACAGGGGAATATTTGAGGAATATCTTGGAACATCGTCTGCGCTGAGAAACATCGGAGTTCCCGAAAAACTGAGCGAAGCCATGGACTACTCCCTCTTTGCAGGAGGAAAGAGGCTGCGTCCGGTGCTATGCCTGGCCGCAGCAGAGAGGTTTGGGTGTCAGCCCCATGATGCGCTTCCGCTCGCTCTGGGCTTCGAGATGCTCCACACTGCGACGCTGATACATGACGACCTTCCGTGCATGGACGATGATGACATTAGAAGGGGAAAACCTTCGAACCATGCGGTCTTCGGTGAGACGCTTGCTGTTCTCGCCGGCGACGCGCTCCTTGCTCTCTCCCTTGAATACCCTCTCTGCAAAAGCGATAAGATCGTACCTGGCAGGCTGCTGAAAGCAATGCAGATCTTCAGCAGCGCCATAGGCCCTGCGGGAGTATGCGGAGGCCAGGTCCTCGACATGGACACGGCTCCGGCGAAGACTGACCCTTCCTACGTACGCAGGATCGCATCACTCAAGACCGGCACTCTCATCAGGGCCTCCGTAACAGCGGGAGCGGCCCTGGGCACTGACGATCCGGCTATTCTCGCCTGCTGCTGGGATTACGGCACTCACATAGGATCTGCATTCCAGATAATAGACGACATCCTTGATGTCTCCAGCACGGCTGAGGAGCTTGGCAAGACTCCGGGAAAGGACGCAGAGCAGGACAAGGCGACCCATGTCACCGTATACGGCATGGAGAAGGCTGCGGAAATGGCACGCGAAGAGACCGGGCTTGCAAGGGAAGCCATCCTCAGGATCCTTCCCGGCGACGATTTCCTGTCGGAATTTCCCGGATACCTCCTAAGGAGGACTCACTGAACCATACATCCGCGGCTGCGGAGTGCTAATATATAGGACGTGCATAAGGAAGGACCGGGCCAGACTTCGGGCCCGGCCGCTAAAATCGAGACCTGGAGAGATCATCCATGAGCATGCTTGGATCGGTAAAGGATTTCAAAGGCCTTAAAGGCCTTACATACGGCGAATTGAACAAACTTAGCTGCGAGATAAGGGAAATGATACTTCAGGTGACACTGAAGAACGGCGGACACCTGGCATCCTCCCTCGGAGCGGTGGAACTCACCGTGGCCCTGCTGAGGGCCTTCGACCCCCAAAGGGACAAGATCATCTTTGACGTAGGACATCAGTCATATGCCTATAAAATACTGACAGGCAGACTTGAACGATTCCACACGCTGAGGACCAGGGGCGGGATAGCAGGCTTTCCCCGAATGGACGAGAGCCCCTATGACTTTTTCACGACCGGCCACAGCAGCACATCCATATCTGCGGCAATGGGCTACGCCAAGGCGAGGGACATAAGCGGCCGGAACCACGAAGTCGTTGCGGTGATAGGGGACGGAGCCCTTCTGAACGGGGTCTCTTTCGAAGCCCTCAACTGCGTTGAAAGTACGGGGACAAAGGTGATCATAGTCCTTAACGACAACAAGATGTCCATAAGCCCGAGGATCGGGGGGATAGCAGGACACCTGGCCCGTCTTTCTGTAAACCCCACGTACATTAAATTCAAGGATTTCATTAAGGATCAGTGTCACACCTTAAAACGCGGAGACGCGCTGGAAGAGGCACTCAAAAAGATCAAGTCCAAATTAAAATCCCTGATCCTTCCGACGAACATTTTCGAAGAGATGGGAATAAACTACTGGGGCCCGTTCAACGGCCATGACATAGAGGAGATGGAGGAGGTCTTCCGGCTCGCAAGGCATTGCAAAGAACCTGTTCTGATCCATGTCCTTACGAAAAAGGGCAAGGGATGCTGCGAAGCGGAGAACAACTCGCCCTTCTTCCATGGGATTGGCCCCAACACCGATCTGGACGCGGCACAGAACCACACTGCGACATCACGGCCCTCTTGGAGCGAGATAATGTCAGAGGCACTTACAGAGGCAGCCTCCCATGACCCGCGCATCGCTGTCTGCACCGCTGCGATGACTGACGGGACCAAACTGAACGGATTCGCAGAAAAGTATCCGGAAAGGTTCTTCGACGTGGGGATCTCGGAAGAACACATGCTGACCTTCGCCGCAGGAATGGCGGCAGGCGGGATGAGACCGGCTGTCTGCATATATTCGACCTTTCTTCAAAGGGCTGCGGACCAGCTGATGCACGATATATGTCTTTCAAAACTGCCCGTAATGATCGGGGCAGACAGGGCCGGCCTTGTAGGCGAGGACGGGGAGACTCATCACGGACTCCTTGACGTCCCGTGGTTCAGGACCCTGCCCGGCATAACGATCGCTGCGCCAAGGGACGCTTCGGATCTCAGATTTTTCGTAAATGGCTGGATCGAAAGAGGCATCCCGATGGTCGCAAGATATCCAAGGGGGAAGGCACCCCGGGATATCCTGCCCGCAGGCCGGACAGAGAGAGTTCCTGCAGGGTGGGGAAAACTGGAGATCCTTGCCCGTGGAAGTGATGTATGTCTTTTGGGGATAGGAAGTACTGTCGAACTGATGCTTAAGACTGCTGAGAAGCTTGAAACCGGTGAGGGCATCATTCCGACAGTTGCTGACCTTCGCTTCATAAAGCCACTGGATCTCGAAGGGCTCTCAGAGATAATGAGAAAACACTCTGTCGTCGTAACAGCCGAGGAAAACTATCTGAACGGAGGATCGGGCATGGCGGTCTCAGAATACGCATGCAGGAACCATCCGGAGTGCCGAGTCATAAACATAGGCATCCCGGACAGGTACATATCCCATGCGACGCGCTCGGAGCAGTGGACCGAATGCGGCCTCACCCCTGAAGCGGTAATAAACTCGCTCAAAGGGCAGTGATGAAAAAAAGGCTGGTAAGGCTGGACAAACTCCTTGTAGAAAGGCAGATGCTCCTTTCAAGGACAGCGGCCCAGAGTTACATAGAAGAGGGACGGGTAAAGGTCGACGGAATAACTGTAAACAAAAGCGCCTCGATGGTCTCCGGCGATTCCGACATATGCCTTGACGCCCCGGAGAAAGAGTGGGTGAGCAGGGGAGCCCATAAACTGACAAGAGGACTGGACATATTTGGGATCGACCCCTCCGGAAAGACCTGTATCGATATCGGCGCTTCCACCGGAGGATTCACGGATGTGCTTCTGTCCAGGGGAGCCGAAAAAGTATTCGCGGTCGACGTCGGATACGGGCAGCTTGCCTGGAAACTCAGAAACGACCCCAGGGTCGTAGTGATGGAAAGGACCAACGCCCGGCGTCTGACTGAGGATATGATCGGCGGAGAAAAGGCAGACATTATTGTTTCAGACGCCTCCTTCATATCACTGAAACTGCTTCTCAGACCGCTTGAGGCGCTTCTGAAAGCGGAAGGGGCAATGATAGTGCTGGTAAAACCGCAGTTCGAAGTCGGAAGGGAAAAGGTCGGCAGGGGAGTGATCCACGACCCCGCACTTCACGAGGAGACACTCAGTGATCTGGCCGCTTTCGTCGAAAGTGAGACGGGACTTCTCCTCTCAGATGCGACATATTCGCCGATAAGGGGACCTGAGGGCAATATAGAATTTCTCTTTCTTTTGGGACTGAAGAGCAATACAATAGTGAAACATGCCGATATTGACTTCGGGAAACTGGTCGAAGAGGCACACGTGGCTACAAAGTAAAGGCAGGGGACAAAAGATGAAAAAAAACAACGTCGGACTTCTTTTCAATACGCAGAAACCTGAAGCCATAAGCCTGGCCTCAAAACTCTGCGCATGGGGCAGGGAGAGCGGCATCAACTTTATGCTTCCTCCGCACGAGGCTTCCGCCCTCAGCATACCAGATATACCCGACAACATATGGCGCGAAGATGTCGAATTCGCTGTCATCCTGGGCGGAGACGGCACGTTTCTACGTGCTGCGAGGTACACTTTCGGCTATCCGATACCACTTTACGGGATCAACCTCGGCAGGCTTGGCTTCCTTGCCACAGGCGACCCCGAGTGCGCGAAAGAGGATATTACCTCAATACTGGAGAACAATTTCACTCTCCAGCAGAGACACCTGATAAAAGGGCTGGTATGGAGGGGAGGAAGGATCGTATACGAGCTTCACGCCCTGAATGACCTTGTCATATCCAAAGGCAGCCTCGCAAGGGTCATAGACCTTGAAGTACGCGTGGGCGACGAAATACTCTCCCTCTTCCTTGCTGACGGGCTTATACTCTCCACTCCGACAGGATCTACCGCATATGCCCTCTCAGCGGGCGGTCCGATAGTCCCGCCTCATGTTCCCTGCATGCTTCTGGCTCCGATATGCGCACATACGCTTTACGCGAGGCCGGTAGTCCTGAGCGGCACAGACAGGGCCTATGTGACTCCAAAGGGGGACAACAGGAACCTCATACTCACTCAGGACGGACAGCTATGTTATGAACTGCTTCCCGACGATCACCTTGAAGCCATGCTGGATCCCGACATCCACATAAACATAATCCAGCTTAAAGACAGGAGCTACTACGATCTCCTCAGGGAAAAGCTGCGCTGGGGCTTTAACGGGATCACAGACGGAGGAGACTGACTTTGATCGAGGATATCCGCGTCCGCGGGGTAGGCGGCATCAGAGAGGCGGAGTTATCTCTCAGCGGCGGCTTCATAGTGATCACCGGCGAGAGCGGCTCAGGCAAGAGCAGCCTCGTGCGCGCCATGGAATTCATCGCCGGGAAACGTGCCCAGACCAACTACATCCACGCACTCGAGGAATCCGCGGATGTTCTTATGACCATTTCATGCACCAGGATCCCAGGACTTGATGAAGAATACCAGCCTCAGGGCGGGACTCTCATAGTAAGGCGCCAGTTCAGCCGGAACGGGAGGGGCAGATGCCTGATGCAGAACAACCCTGTCCCGCTGGGCACGCTCTCTTCATCGATGGAAAGAGAGCTTGTCATCCAGAGCCAGTTTGCACAGCTCGGTCTTATAGATCCTTCCATCCAGCTTGACCTTGTGGACTCCTGCGGAGGAAAGCCGCTGGATCTGATCAAAAAGGAGCTTGAGTCCGCTTTCGACGAAACGCTGGCGGCAGAGCGCACGATCATAAGCCTGAAGAAACGGCGGGAAGAAACTGAAGCGTTCTGCCAGAATGCAGAAAACGCGATCAGGATAATAAAGGCCCTGGAACTGGAAGAAGACAGCGAGAGAATATGGGAAACTGAACTTAAGGAACTTGAATCAAAGGAAAACGCCAGAACCGCGCTTGCATCAATACACGAAAGGCTTGCCGGAGGGACAGCCTGCGGCGGTATCATTGAAAACCTTGAATCGATCAGCAGGGAAATATATGCGTCTTCACCTGCAAAGACGGGCCGCTGGAAGGATGGCGTCGAAAAGATGCTTATTTCGGCACAGTCAGTGGCGGTGATGCTTCAGGACGAACTGCGGGAACTCTCTGCGGAAGGCAGCATTGAAGAGGCAAAAGAGCGTCTGGAGAAAAAGATCGGATCCCTCAGAAAACTGAAGCGGTCGCTTGACCTCTTCAGCTGCAAACAGCTTCTCGATCACGCTGCCAAAGCATCTGAGGGGATGGCATGGCTCAAAGAGAGCCATGCTGAGCTTGAAGAGCTTGAAATGAAGGCTGCTGAGAATAAAAAGAGGACAAGATCTCTTGCCCTGGAACTTCGGAAACTTAGGAAGGCCGCGGCTGAAGAGCTCGCTTCAAGGGTGAACTCCCACCTGAATGACCTCGCGATGGAGCATGCGCTCTTTTCTATCGACATAGAGGAACAGGACAAGCTCCGTTCGAACGGGGCGGAAGCAGTTTCATTCAAAATGAGCATGCCTGACCAGCCCCCCCTGCCCGTGGGCAGAACGGCTTCAGGCGGCGAGCTTAGCAGGATACTGATAGCCCTCCAGCTCTCGCTCGGCGATGAACAGCTCCCGGGAACACTGGTCTTTGATGAGGTCGAAGCCGGGCTTGGAGGCAGGACCGCCCTTCTTGCCGGACAAAAACTGAGGGAACTGTCGGGAAGATGCAGAACCGTTCTGATAACCCATGAGGCCGCTATTGCTTCGATGGCGGATCAGCACTTTCTGGTAAAAAGGGACGGAGACGAGACGACCGTCACTGAGATCAGGGACGCGGAGCGCGAAAAGGAGATCGCGAGAATGCTCGCAGGAGACGACAACTCCCGCGAAGCGCTGGAACATGCGAGGTCGCTCCTAAATACGGGCGGCAACGGTGACAGTCATCGTTGACCAGCCTGAAGCGGCAGACGGTTTCGTACGGACTGACCTCTCTTATTGACTAAACATACATTTTTCACTATAATACGCAGGTTGTAGAATGCGCTTGGTGCAGGCCACAAAAGCCTCAGGGCTGCCTGACACGCAGCGGAGGGAGGAAAAATAAGTATGTATGCAGTGATCGAAACGGGCGGCAAGCAGTACAGAGTAGCGGCAGGAGACAAACTCCGTCTTGAGAAGATCCACGCCGAAGAGGGCGCAGAGGTCTCTTTTGACAAAGTTATCCTTCTCGGCAAGGATGACGGACCTGTTATCGGCACCCCCTATGTTGAGGGAGCCGCAGTTACGGGCAAAGTCCTTGAACACGGCAAAGATGACAAGGTGATCGTCTTCAAGTACCGCAGAAAGAAGAATTACCGCAAATTCCGCGGACACCGTCAGCAGTACACACTTGTACAGGTCGACGGTATCACAGGCTAGGGCAGTACTTAAAGAGGAGGTAACCGAGTTATGGCACATAAAAAAGGTCAGGGAAGCAGCACTAACGGCCGGGACAGTCAGCCAAAATATCTGGGAGTGAAGCGCAGTGACGGACAGTCAGTCAACGCCGGGACCATAATAGTGCGTCAGCGCGGCACTAAGTTCCACCCCGGAAACAATGTCGGGATCGGCCGCGATCACACCCTTTTCGCTCTTGCTGCAGGCAAGGTCCGTTTTCTAACCAGGGCAGACCGTAAATTCGTAACTGTTGAGCCTGAAGCACTTTAAGCAATAGCAAGTTTCAGCATGATCCCGGGGGCCTTAAACAGCAGGCCCCCTTTTATAGTATTTCAGGGACGGGGTAACAGACAATGAAATTTATCGATTCAATGCGTCTTTCTGTCAAGGCAGGAAGGGGAGGGAACGGGTGCATGAGTTTCCTCCGCGAAAGGTTCAGGCCTAACGGGGGACCGGACGGAGGCAACGGAGGAAGGGGAGGCAGCATCATTTTTGAGGCCACCACCAATCTTCAGACGCTTGCCGACCTCGAATACCAGAGACACATAAAGGGCAGCGACGGAAGCCATGGCAAAGGCAGCGCAAGAAACGGAGCCATGGGTGAAGATACAGTTGTGCTTGTACCATGCGGCACAATAATTTATGACGCTCTGACAAACGAGGGGCTAGCCGACCTTGTAGAACCGGGGGACCGTTTCGTTGCCGCCAGAGGCGGCAGGGGAGGCAGAGGCAACCGCTACTTTTCGAGCTCTGCGAGAAAGGCTCCCAGGTTCTGTGAAAACGGGGACCTCGGAGAAGAAGCTGAGCTGAGGCTTGAACTTAAACTTATAGCCGACGTAGGACTCGTAGGTCTTCCAAACGTCGGGAAGTCGAGCATACTTGCGGCGATATCCAACGCCCAGCCAAAGATCGCAAATTATCCCTTCACAACACTCTCTCCGAACCTGGGTGTACTGACGACCGGGTATGAGAGGATAGTGATCGCGGACATACCGGGACTCATCGAAGGCGCCCACATGAACAAGGGGCTTGGCATCCAGTTTCTGAGACACATCGCACGCAGCAGGCTTCTTATCCACGTGCTTAGCCTGGAATGCCGGGATTTTGACCTGCTCATTGAAGAGCTCGAGACAGTCCGAAACGAAATGAGATCATTCGACCCGGACCTGGACACCCGTCCGTACTTTGTGGCAGCCAACAAGCTTGATGAACTTGAGGAGCCTGAAGAGCTGCTCGATAAGCTGTCCCGGCATTTTGGATCTGCGGGCATAAGCTTCTGTGCTGTGAGCGCACTGACTGAAGAGGGCATTCCGGAGCTTGTAAGGCATATAATAGACTTTACGGAAAAGAACCCCAGACCCAGGAGCGAGGTAAGGCTCTACGCGCTTGACAGAGAGGAAGATACCCCGGCGACTGTCAGGACGAGGAACAGGATCCAGATCATATCCCTCCACGGAGGAGGATACAGGGTCCTTCACCACAGGCTGGAAAAGGCTGTCGAACGCTATGACCTCAGCCAGGACGAGAATGTCGCAAGATTTACCCTTCTTATGAGGAAATACAAGGTCGAGGAGCTTCTGGAAGCAGCAGGGGCACAAGAGGGAGACCAGATCACGATAGGGCACAGGGAGTTCATTTTCTACCCTGACTATTATCCCTCAGACCCTGAAATTCCGGATGAAGAAGATCCGGTCGAAGATATGGAACCGGAGGAAGACTAAGACAAAAAGAGGCAGAAAATAATGACTAACAGCTGTCAGAGAAGGATAGGTATCATGGGAGGCACCTTTGACCCGATACATTACGGACATCTCAGGGCTGCGGACGAGGCCCACGCCGCCTTTGGCCTTTCTGAAGTTATTTTCGTCCCTACAGGCCAGCCTCCCCACAAAGCAGGGGAGAAAGTCTCTTCTTCGGGAGACAGATACATGATGACGGTACTGGCGACAGTCGATTGTCCCTATTTTTCCGTCTCGAGAATAGAGATCGACAAGACCGGCAAAAGCTATACCATCGATACATTGAGACAGCTGAAAGCAATGCCGGAATATCATGACACGGAATTCTACTTCATAACGGGACTGGACGCCGTACTCGATATCGTCTCATGGAAAAACCCTGAGGAAATCATGAGCATGTGTAAATTTGTAGCCGTTAGTAGGTATGGATATGCCCGCAGCAGAATGGAAGAACTGCCCGAAGACTTAAGGTCAGCTATTATATCGCTTGAGATACCGCTTCTGGCAATATCAAGTACGGGACTGAGAGAGAGGGTAAGAAGGGACAGGAGCATAAGGTTTCTTGTCCCGCCGTCTGTGGAACACTATATCAGAAAAAAGTCCCTGTACAGAGACATCTGATACCCGCATGGAGGTAAACGCCTTTGATGAAACATTATAAGTCGATCATAACAGTCGTGGCGATAGCAATACTAGGAATAGCCGCAGGCGCCGGGATCAAGGTCTATTCCATACTTCACACAAAATCAGAGGACATACTCGGCACCATTGAGAGTTCGATAGACAGCGGCAGTGCGCAGTACGCCGCACTGAAGGAACAGGGAAGGTTCAACATCCTCATCATGGGGGAGGATGACGTAGAGGGCTCAAGGCGCTCCGACACCGTATTATTCGCCACTATCGACATAGATGACAAGAACATGAGGGTACTCTCCCTTCCAAGGGACACCCGGGTACAGATCCCGGGACACGGCGTTCAAAAACTCAACCACGCATTTGCGTACGGAGGCCCGGACCTTCTCAAGGCTACCGTCGAAAAGTATCTCGGACAGCCCATCCTTTACTATGTGATAATAGACTACGTCAGCTTCCCTGCAGTGGTGGACATCCTGGGCGGGGTCGAGATAGATGTTGAGAAAAAAATGAGATATGTAGACAGGGCAGGCAAGCTTGACATCAACATCAAGCCCGGCCTTCAGACAATGGACGGGAAAACAGCGCTGCATTATGTCCGGTTCAGGATGGACGCACTGGGCGACATAGGAAGGGTGCACAGGCAGCAGCAGTTCATCAAGGCAGTTCTGAAAAAAGCCTACGATCCCAGGATACTTGTCAAGATCCCGGAACTGACCGCGCAGATGATGAAGCTCTTCAAGACGGACATGTCTCCCGCACTCGCTATACAGCTGGCAGGTTTCGCCCAGAACGAACTCGGCAGGGAGCGGATATTCTTTTCCACCCTCCACGGTCAGGCTGCGATGGTCAACAACCTCAGCTACTGGGTGGGAGACACCAAGGCCGCGAACGAATTCCTCAACGCTCCGATCGAGATGCTGATCTCCGGTGATATGACGGAAAACAAGAATACCAGCAATTTTGCGGGCCTGTCTTTGTCCTACTCTTCGGCGGCAGATGAGACGAAGGTAAACGGAGAAACGATCGGACATGAAAAGAAGGAAGAGAAGAAACCGGAAAATGTCATTACAAAAGACGAGCTTCTGAGCCTCATTAGGTCTATGCCGGAATCGATAGCAGTGCTCAACGGATCAGGCAAAGCGGGGCTGAGTACTGAGGTCGCCTCAAAACTGCAGAAGATCGGCATTGAGGTAGTCATGTCGGCAAATGCGAAGCACTTTGACTACAGGAGCAGCAACGTAGTATACCCCTTAAATGCGAAACCTGAGATGATAAAAACTGCCCAGACTCTAGGTAAACTGCTTGACATACCCGGCAGTCTGGTAAGATCGAACAATCAGGCATTCTATCCTTCGGTGATCATCGGACACGACAGCCAGGAGCTGATCCGCCGCATTGACAAACTTATAGAGATAAGCACACAATAGCAATTACAGATTGCCACAGATTTCAATTTCTGAGAAGGCGGGGCGAAGACTTTTATGACATCATCAAAAGCTACGATAGAGGAGTTCTACGAACCATACAAGCCACTGGTGGACGCGCTGATGGACAAGCATGCGCTGGAGATTACCGTACACAACCTGAGCGAGGTCTCAGGTTTCACTGAGGCATTCATAGTCGCCATTGCCCGTTCAGATCTTCATGCCAGGACCCTGCGTGACACTGCAAGCGAGAAACTTGACGAAATGAAGCTCCCTCACAAGGTCGAGGGTGAGGAGAGCAGCCGCTGGTGCCTGATGGACGCCGGATATCTGGTCGTAAACATCCTAAGCAGAGAGGGACGTGACTATTACAGGCTCGATTCGCTCTGGGGAGACGCTCCTGCATTGAAATTCCGCGACCAGGACGAATAGCGGGGAGGGAAAAGGATGAGCTGCATCTTTTGTGAAATAGATGACTATATACTGGACAACGAACTGGTTTATGCGATATTTGACAGGATGCCTGTAAACAAAGGACACATGCTCTTTATAACCAAGAGACACGCGGAAAGCTTCTTTGACATCACAAAGGAAGAACGTGAGGCCATCTTCAACCTGATCGATGAAGCTAAGCCTATGCTTGACCAGATATACTCGCCTGAGGGCTACAACATCGGAGTGAACTGCGGAAAGATTTCCGGACAGTCGGTCATGCATGCTCATGTACATCTGATACCCAGATACCCAGGGGACACTGAAGCTTCCAACGGCGGTGTCCGCGGCGTCATTCCCGAAAAAATGAAGTATAAATAATAAAAATAAATAATGTCCTATAATATATCTTATGTGACCTTATTTTTTTTTATCAGAAGCCCCCTTTTCTGGACGCAGATACTTACCTGAGGCGAGAGCTCTTTTCAACCGCTTTTTTCAGAGGTATGAATGTGCCTACCTATACAAGTTATGCCCCTCTGCGTCGATCCTGGAGGGGCATTTTTCTGATCGCTTTCAATAAAAAGGCCGGAGGGTTTTAATGGTTGTCTTTGCCCCCTCCGGACGATACTGATCCCTCTTTTTATGATGTATTATGTCTTATCTATGATCGATGTTGATAGATTTCTATTATTGGACTGCAGCCTTCGCTATCGCCAGGAAGCTGTCGGGCTTCAGGGAGGCACCTCCGACAAGTACGCCGTCGATGTCCTTCATTGAAAGTATCGAGGCAGTGTTTTCCGGCTTTACGCTTCCGCCGTACAGTATGATCGTCTTGTCTGATATGCCTTCGCCGAATGTGTCAGCAATAAGTTTTCTGATAAATCCGCAGACCTCCTGCGCGTCTTCGCTGCCCGCAGTCTTGCCTGTTCCGATCGCCCAGACGGGTTCATACGCGACTATTATCTTTTCTGCAACATCCTTGCCGTCCATCGATTTCAGCCCTGCCAGAAGCTGTTTTCTTATCACGTCAAAAGTGTTTCTCGATTCTCGTTCTTCAAGCAGCTCACCGACGCAGAAAACCGGTTTCAGTCCTTCTTCCAGGGCCATGACCAACTTATTGTGAAGTTCTTCACTTGTCTCATGGAATACATGCCTGCGCTCGCTGTGTCCGATGATCACATGGGTACAGCCAACTTCTTTGAGCATGGGAGCCGAAACTTCGCCGGTGAATGCTCCGCTTTTTTCCCAATGCATGTTTTGAGCGCCGATGATAAGAGGAGAGCTCCCCTTCCCCGCTGCAGCGGCAGAGAGCGACACAAAGGGAGCAAAGACTGCGACTTCCATCATTCCCTTATCAATATTTGAGGAGATACCTGCATCCGAGGTCAGTTTCGGCACAAAATCAGACATAAACTCCCCGGTAGCAGCCGGTCCGTTGAACATTTTCCAGTTTCCCGCAATAAATCTTCTCCGCATCTTCTGATCCTCCTTGATATACAAAAAAAAAGCGGCTTCGGCAGAAATTCATCCCCAAAACCGCTTTTATCTTTTTATTCCCTGATTTCGTACGGTTCTATTCCGGGCAGTATCTTTCCTTCGAAGAACTCGAGGCTTGCTCCTCCTCCTGTGGAAACATGTGAGACCTTATCCTCTAATCCGAACCGGGCGATCGCCGCCGCGGAGTCCCCTCCCCCGACTACGGTGAAGGAACCCGTTTCCGTTGCCTTTACCAGCGCTTTGGCTACAGCCTCAGTCCCCTTTGAGAACGCGGGCATCTCAAATACACCCATAGGTCCGTTCCAGAGAACAGTTTTGGAAGAGAGAATGACATCAGCAAAAGCCGCGGCAGTCTCCGGGCCGATGTCCAGCCCCATCTTGCCCGCGGTGATCTCCTCAGGAGCGACCAGAGTCCACGGCGAATCGGCTTTGAACTCGTCCGCTGCGATGACATCCAGCGGAAGGAGTATCTTCACACCAAGCTTTTCTGCCTCATCAAGCATCTTTGAAGCGAACTCGACCTTATCTTCCTCACAGAGTGATTTGCCGATCTCGAGCCCTTTCGCCTTGAAAAAGGTAAAGGCCATCCCTCCGCCGATAAGTATGGTGTCAACTTTTTTCAGCATGTTTTCTACGACGGCTATCTTATCGGACACCTTTGCTCCGCCCAGTATAAGCACGAATGGCTTTTTTGGGTCGTCACGGACAGTTCCGAGCATCTCTGTCTCCTTCACGATCAGAAGTCCCGCGAATGATGGGAGCACCTCCGCGACCGCCCTTGTTGAAGAATGGGCCCTGTGAGCCGCGCTGAATGCGTCCATGACAAAGAGGTCGAAGTTCTCTGCCAGTTTTTTTGCAAAATCCATGCCGTTCTTTTCTTCTTCTGGATGGAACCTGACGTTCTCAAGAAGAAGGACCTCGTTGCCCCAGCCTGAGGTCGCTTTTTCAACGTCAGGACCAACGCACTCCGGGACAAAACGGACATCCCATCCGGTAATATTCGCAAGCTCCTCGCCGACAGGCTTAAGCGAGTATTTCATGTCCGCCGTCCCCTTTGGCCTGCCCAGGTGAGATATCAGAGCGACCTTGGCTCCTGCCGCCTTAAGAGCCCTCAAAGTGGGAAGATGTGCACAGATCCTTGTAGGATCGGCAACTTTGCCGTCTTCGAGAGGTACATTGAAATCGACCCTCACCAAAACCTTTTTTCCGGTGACATCACCGGGCAAAAAAGTTTTCAGCCTCATATGGTTAAAGCCCCTTCGAGAAAATGTGCTCTGCCAGGTCTATCACTCTGTTGCTGTAAGCCCATTCGTTGTCATACCATGAGAGCACCTTTACCATTTTGTCGCCCATCACCATGGTGTGCCTCGGCGCGAAGATCGAGGAACGCGGATCACCTACGAAGTCCATTGAAACAAGGTCTTCGGGTTCATAGCCCAGGATGCCCTTCAGAGGCCCTTCGGCGTATTCCTTCATTGCCGCGTTCACATCGTCGGCGGTCACGGCCTTTTCAAGAACCACAGTGAGGTCTACGACCGAGACGTCTGGGGTCGGGACGCGCAGAGCGAAACCGTTAAGTTTACCCTTCAGCTCCGGCATGACTTCCGAGATAGCCTTTGCGGCTCCAGTAGTCGTCGGGATGATGGAAAGCGCTGCCGCCCTTCCGCGGGAAAGAGTAGACTTCGGGAAGTCGAGTGTTACCTGATCGTTAGTATAGGAGTGGATCGTGTTCATAAGTCCCTCGACAATGCCGAACTTTTCCTGAAGGACCTTGCACACCGGAGCAAGGCAGTTCGTGGTGCAGGAGGCATTTGAGATGATATTGTGCTTTGCTGGGTCATATATACCCTCATTAACTCCCATTACTATCGTTGCATCCTGGTTTTTGGCCGGCGCCGAAATGATGACCTTTTTAGCTCCTGCCGTGATGTGAGCCTTTGCCGCATTGGCGTCTGTAAAGCGGCCTGTGCTTTCGATTACAAGGTCCACACCGAGCTCTTTCCACGGCAGTTTTGCGGGATCGGGTTCAGCCACTGCCTTTATTTTTTTGCCGTTCACTACAAGAAAGTCTCCGTCGATGGAAACTTCGCCGGGGAAACGGCGGAAAACTGAGTCATACTTCAGGAGATATGCAAGGGATGCCGGCGGTGTGAGGTCGTTTACTGCCACGATCTCAAAGAGATTGTCCTTTCCGTTCATGAAGAAGGAACGGAGCGAGAGACGCCCAATTCGTCCAAAACCGTTGATCGCAACCTTGTACTTTGCCATTAGAATTGCCTCCTTAAATTTTTGTCACAAACTATTTGTGAATATTTGAGCATAGATTATTATTTGCTCTTAATTGATTTTGCTACCATATAGCTTTAAAGTCAAACGGATCTAGTCCGTTTTACTCATCAAATTGCAGATTTTCGTGCAAAACCCTTAAGAGTTCTCCAAGAGCCATAGCACTGAGCACATCTCCGTGAGGCTTGTAGGGCATCATCCCATCGAAGCACTCCGCTATACCTCCCAGGCACCTGTGTCTGAGATGTGAGTTGAAGGGCCGCATGAAGATCCATCCGAGGTCGGTCCTGGCCGGGTTGTACTTAAGGAATGCCGATATGAATTCACCAAGGAGCCACGGCCATGCCATTCCGCGGAAACGGGCCTTCATTCTCTGGTCAAGCCTTCCTTCAGACCTTCCCTTGAACTTATCCTGCCTCGGATCCAGGGTACGAAGTCCGTATGTGGTATAAAGCTCGTCCCAGCAGATCCTTATTACGCCTCTCGCCATGTCGTCCGTCAGAGGCGAGTATGGGAGCGAGACAGCAAATATCTGGTTCGGCCGGATAGCCGTGTCTTTTTCTGGGGCTGATGGGTCGATCCAGTCGTAGAGACATTTTTTGTCGGCGTACCAGAAAACCTCACGGAAGGAAGCTGCGCACTTCTCCGCCGTTTCGGCATACTTCTTCGCGGCTGCGGTGTCGCCGTCTGCCTCCGCGAACTTTTCCGAGACCTTCAGCGCGTTGTGCCAGAGAGCGTTTACCTCTACCAGGTATCCCCTTCTGTGCACGACCGTCTCTCCGCCGGCAACTGCATCCATCCAGTGTCTCAGCGGGTCGTCTGAGTTGACTGCCAGAAGCATGTCATCTCCGCAGACAAGGTCCAGGCGGTCTATTCCCGAGAGATAGCGGTCTGTTATTTTTCTTGCCGCGGTCCTTATCTCAGCGTGTTCGTCCTTCAGGCCCACATGCTTTGTAAACTTCTCAGCCGCGTAGACGAACCATAGCCCGTTGTCCGCTGCCTCAAATATGCATTTTCTGTCGGGTGCGATGCGTTCAGGCATCACCCAGTCGTTGTTCCTGCATATGTCAGCCCAGATCCTGAGGGCTCTTTCTGCTATTTTTTCTCTTCCGGTGGCAAGCGCCAGTCCCGGCAGAGAGACAAAAGTATCCCTGGCTTTGAACTCAACAGAGGGATACCCTGTGTAGACAGGCGAAACTGGGTCGTCCCTGTCATCTATCAGATGGTAGGAGGCTGCGATCATATCCTGCTCGGCACTGCTCAGTGCCGGAAGGTTGGCCTGTTCGAGAATATTTTCAAACCTCTCGGAGCACTCCTTTTCTATCGAAAGTATCTCCTCCATGGGCATCGTCACGGGCTCGTCGGAGAGAATGACGTAGAGTACGTCTCCCTCGGATATTTCGCTGCTTACGTGTCCCGGAGACCACAGATGGTCGACCGACGGCATTTCGGTGATGTCATCCTGTTCGTAGATGAGATTCTCGTACCAGAGAGGTTTGGGAGTCCAGGCGCCGGACGTGACGCTGAAGTAGCTTCTGTGTCCCTTTCCCTCTACGCCGATCGAACTGTTATCCCTGGATATTATTTCAAGCTCTCCCTTGGCTGCCTCCGGACAGACCTCTGAATTGATCCTGTGAGCAAAAAGCGGGCGCAGATCAATGCGGATCTTGTCAGGCGCGGCCAGGAGTTCGTATTTGACTATCGTACACGCTTTTCCCTGAGGCATGAAAATCGACTTTTTGAGGAGGATGCTGTGTATTACGAACAACATACTTGGAAATGGGTTGCCTTGGTATTCCTGAAGATATCTGTATCCGTCAGGATAGACGAGGTCTTTGTAGCGGTTTGTGGAAAGCTGATACTTCTTCTTTTCGTGGAAGATCGTCTCTTCGATCTTGCTGACCAGCACTGAGTGCCGGGTCTCTCCCTCCGGGCGGACAACGAGGAGTCCGTGCTCTCTTCTTGTGTTTGCTCCTATGACCGTTGAGAACCCGTAGCTCCCGCGGCCGTTGGAAACAAGAAACTCCCTGCCCGCCCCCTTATCATAGGTGTTAACGTCTGCCTTTCCCAAATACATGGGCACCATCCCCCTTCAACAGCTTATGCAATATTTTTTCGCATTTCCTCCACCTATATTCTACCGTACTTTTGCTGATAGGTCTCGGTAGATTTTGCCCGAGTTCCTTTAAGGATATGCTCGGATTTCGTTTTCGTGCAAATATAAGTTCCCTCAGTTCTTCGGGTAGTTCTTCCGTGATACCCGCCTCTTCCAGTTCATTTATCAGTTTCATCTGTCTCCCGGCCGCTTCAAGCGTTTTGTTGATATTTGCGGAATCGCAGTTTACAAGCTTGTTGGCCCTGCTTCTCATCGACCTGTAGATCGCGGTCTCCTCAAGTGCCAGGACAGTCTTTACAAAGCCCAGTCTCGAAAGGAATGTGACTATCTGCTGCTGATCCCTCAGCATAAGCTCAAGCGTACGGCTTTTTTTTCTGGCACCGAGGCTGAAGCCGGCTGACCTCAGTATGCTCCGTATCCTCTCTGAGCTGCCGTTCCTTGCAGGCGGCCTGAGCACTAAATAATAGCCCGTCTTTGGCATATACAGGGCTCCGCAGGTGCCCCACATGCCCCTTACCCAGTTCCAGTTCCTCTTTTTACGGGAAGAGGCCGACACTCTTTCAAAGACCATCTCTGCAAGGCCGGCATCGAGAGAGAAGCGCATCCTGTTCTTCTGCTTCTCTCCGTATATTATCTTTATGGACCCCAATGCCTGATATTCTGATTCAGACCACAGCTTCATAAGTTTCCTCACAGCGAAGTATCTGCCCGAGGCAAACTCATATTCGCCTCCCTTTTTCCTGCAGTTCAGTCCGTCAAGGATCCCCGCTATCTCATCTTCAACAGGGGGGACGGGCTGAAGGGAAGTCCATTCATCCCAGATCCTGTGGCTCAGGTGTTCCATCCTTAAAGATCCTTCGTCTCCCGGTTCTCACGCGCCAGCCTTATTATCGCCTCTGAGAGGCTCTGCGCGTTGTGCCTCAGATACGCCCCGTTCTTTATCGTTATAAAATCACCGTAAATGACAGTGGTACCAAGCGATTCAAGATATTTTTCCTCTTCATTCGAAAGATAGAGCGGTTCCGCTCCTATCTTACTGTACCTGTTCAAAAATTCCTCGGGTATCGGAGCCTGGTTAGCAAGAAGGTAGTCAGGGACGGTCCCGAGAACTCCGGCGACCCAGTCGACGTGGGCAAGTATGTTCATGCCCTCAGTCTCTTTGGGCTGTGTGACCAGGTTTGCCACATATACGATGGGAACGGGAGATTCCTTAAGAATGTCGGAAACTTCCTTCAGCAGAAGGTTGGGAAGTACGCTGGTAAAGAGGCTTCCCGGTCCGAGCACGATAAGGTCGGCTGAATTCAGAGCCTTTTTGACTCCCTCAAGCGGTGGCGCGTTGCAGGGTTCTATCCAGAGTTTTGCAAGTTTGCTCCCGTTGTCGGATACCTCAAGTTCGCCCTTTACGGCCCTGCCGTCCTTCGTTTCGCCCTTCAGCACAACGTTCTCGGTCGTGACCGGAAGCACCTGTCCCCTTATGGCGAGCATCTTGTTCAGTTCTTCGACCGCGCGCTGGAAATCGCCCATCATTTCCGTGGTCGCCAGAAGGATGAGGTTGCCCAGATTATGTCCCTTGAGCTCTCCTCTGTCGAATCTGAAATTGAGAAGCCTGTTCAGGGAGCTGTCGTTTTCCGCGAGCGCAACTATGCAGTTCCTTATGTCTCCGGGAGGCAGCATCCCCCACTCCTGCCTGAGGCGGCCCGAACTTCCGCCTTCGTCTGTGACTGCCACCACCGCCGTTATGTTTCTTGTGAAGCCCTTGAGGCCGGCAAGCAGGGTCGAAAGGCCGGTACCGCCCCCTATCGTGACTATTCTGGGTCCGAGGGAAAGCCTGTATTCAACGGCATTCGTCATTATCCCCTGGCGGCCTGAGGTCGTTTTGTTCTGATGTTTGCTTCTCCCCGAAAGCACATAAAATGAGAAGGCCGAAGCGGCTATCACCATTATTATGAGCAGTGCCGAATAGAAATTCATTGCGGCTCTCCCTTGTCGATATCCCTGTGATCTACGATCACATTGCTGCCCCTCTTTTTAAGATGGACAGCCAGCATCTCAGAGACCGCGACAGATCTGTGCCTGCCGCCTGTGCAGCCTATGGCTATGTGTATCTGCTGCTTGCCTGTGCTGCCATACACCGATGAGACAAAATCCAGCAGGTCCTCCGCCTTTTCCAGAAACAGATCCAGATTTTCAAAACCGGAAAGATATTTCTGTATCTCGTAATCCTTGCCGGAAAGCGGGTGGAGTTCGTCGATGTAATTTGGATTCGGAAGGAAACGGACATCAAGCACGTAATCAGAATCCTGGGGGATGCCGTACTTAAAACCGAAGGAACTGAGTATCACAGAAGTTTTGCCCGAAGTCATCCCCATGACCTCCAGCAGCTTTGTCCTGAATTCGTTTGACTTGAGTCCGGTAGTGTCTATCACGATATCTGCGTTTTTCCTTATCGGGCTGAGAAGTTCCCTCTCAAGGGCAAGTCCGCCCAGTATGGTCTTGTTTTCAGAGAGCGGGTGCCTTCGCCTGGTAGTCTCAAACCTTCTGACCAGAGTCTCGTCTGTTGCCTCGACAAACAGTATCTCCAGCTTATCCACCTTTTCACGAAGCTTTGAAAGCACCTTCTCCAGGTCGTTGAGCAGCTCTTCTCCCCTTACATCGACGACCGCCGCAACACCCTTGTTTACAGCCGACTGGTGCCCCGTGAGCACGTCAAGGAGCTGCGGAAGAAGTGTCGGAGGAAGGTTGTCTATGACATAAAAGCCCTGATCTTCGAACACATTGAGTGCGGAGGACTTGCCGCCGCCGGACATTCCTGTAATGATCACACATCTTCTGATCTTGCCTGAGGCGCAAGTACCCTTCATAGATCCGATCCCCTCCCGGTCGTTCAAATTATTCCGATATGTCCTTTACCCGCGGATCCTGCTCTGATCCGCAGGCGCTTTATTTGATGTGCGGGTGTTCTCCGCACTCGCCGTCCCATCCTGCCAGCGTTTCTACTCCGTGCCTGAGCGCCGGAACTACAGCCTCGAAGCACTGCGCCGCTCCCCTTCTGCTTCCGGGAAATGCGATCACGAGAGTTTTTCCGCATATCACAGCCAGGCTCCTTGTAAGGAAAGCTCTTTCGGTATACTTCAGCGTCTTCATCCTCATCATCTCGCCGAAGCCGGGGACTGTTTTTTCGGCTATATCAATGAGAGCTTCGGGAGTAACATCGCGCTGCGAAAGGCCGGTCCCTCCCGTAGTGAGGATCAGGTCAAAGCCCTCACCGCACCACTCCTTCAACGTCCGGGCGATCACATTCCTTTCGTCGGGGACGATCATTTTTTTGGACACCACTCCGCCCTGGGCAGTTATAAGTCTTTCCAGTTCAGGTCCGGCTGTGTCCTCTCTCTCTCCTCTGCTTCCTTTGTCGCTTACCGTCAGGATCGCAGTCCTTATCGTCTTCCAGATGCATACGCGTGACGAAACACTCAGGAAGCCCGCCTTTACAACTTTGAAAATGCCGGAGGCATCCTCCCACCTCAGAAGCGCATCTCCGTCCCCCGTCGCCAGGAAGTCGCCTTCTCCAAGCCGGGCCCCGCCCGGAAGAACTATCGTCATCTTATCTGAGTAATGACCAGATGAGATGTCTGTTCCGGCCTCCGCATATGTTATGTTTGTCCGTACCTCGTTTACACAGCTTTCACCCGCGGAATCGGCATGGATATAACAAAGCGTGTGGTCCCCAATAAGTGACGGTGCGTAAAGTCTCAGTGCCCTCATACCTTGAACACCCCTTCTGCATTCCATTCCCCGCTCTTTCCGCCTGTTTTACGGATGAGCCTGATATCCCTTATGACCATTCCCTTGTCTATCCCCTTGCACATGTCGTAGAAGCAGAGAGCAGCCGCAGATACTCCTGTCAGTGCCTCCATCTCTACCCCGGTCACCTCGTTAGCAGTTGCTTCACACGTTATCCTGACTGACTTGGCGCCTTCGGCAAGCTCGCATTTCACGACTACGTTGTCGAGCCGTATCGTGTGGCAGAGCGGGATAAGTTCCGGGGTTCTCTTTGCCCCCATGATACCGGCAAGCTCGGCGATAAGAAACGGGTCGCCCTTTTTGACGTTTCCCGAAGATACTTTTTCATATATGGCATCCGGAAGGTCTATCCATCCTTCCGCCCAGGCAGTGCGGGAAGTTACATTTTTTTTGCTTACATCCACAAGCACGGGCCTTCCGTCGCTGTCAAAATGGGTATAATCCGCCATTCCTTAACCTCCTATCCCGGACATCTGCTGGTGTCCTGTCCGTACGTCGTTCCAGCATCTGGGTTTGTTTTTTATGCTTCCGAGTATGAGCTTCCTTAGTCCTTCCCTGTCTGCATCCAGTATGAGGTGCCTCATCGGTGTCTCATCGGGTGCGAAGAGGCAGGTCCTGAGCTTTCCGGTCGCCGAGACCCTGAGGCGGTTGCAGTGCTTGCAGAAATGGTTTGAAACAGCGGTAATTATTCCTATAGAATCGCCCGTCTTCTCATTCGTGTAGTATTTTGCCGGGCCCGAAAGTTCCGAGTCATGCTTTTCTGCCTTCCAGGAATCTCCGTCGGGAAGCATCCTCAGTATCTCTTCTCCGCTGATAAAGGCGTCTTCGCTCCACACATCGTCCTCCAGCGGCATGAATTCTATCAGCCTGAGGAGCACTCTCTCCTTTTTGGCAAAGTCCATCAGGGTACCTATCTCTCCGTCGTTAAAGCCCCTTATAAGCACCGTATTGAGCTTGATGTTCCTCAGTCCGGCCCCTACAGCGGCTCTTATCCCGAAAATGACCCTGTCCATGTCTCCAAGCCTTGTCACTTCGGCAAACTTAACGGGATCGAGAGTATCCAGGCTGATATTAAGGGAATGGAGATTCGCCTCAGCAAGCCCTTCAGCATACTCCCCAAGCAGCGATCCGTTTGTCGTGAGCGCCGTCTTCATGTCCGGGAACTCCCTGTTCAGCTCTTTGAGGAAGCTTACGAGCCCTTTGCGGACAAGCGGCTCTCCCCCGGTAAAGCGGACCTTCCTTACGCCAAGTTCCCAGAGGACGCTGCAGAGAAAAGATATCTCCTCGTACCTCATTATCTCGCTGTGTTCAAGATATTCGACGCCCTCAGGCGGCATGCAGTACCTGCATCTGTAGTTGCATCTGTCCGTCACCGATATGCGGACATAGTTGAGGTCCCTGCCGAAATCGTCCGTCAGTCTGGCCATCTGTAGCCCCCCATTGCCTCGACGGTCCCTCTCCACTCGCTGTCGCTGAGGCTTTCCAGAAGCGCCCTGACGGCGGGGTGGTCCATATATTTTGCAGGTATCACAAGCTCATAGGGTTCTTCGGCAAGCGGGATAAAGTCAAGCCCCAGCGCATCGGCCGCCGATTTGATCCCCAAGGTTGCATCCGCCAGTCCGGTAAAGACCCGGTTGGCAGCTTCCATGTGCGTCGTGCACTGCTGTTCGTAACCCTTTATCTCCGATGGCAGCTTACGCGCCTGTTTGAGCAGATGGTCGAAGAGGACCCTTGTGCCGGCCCCGGGCTGCCTGTTTGAAAACACATTGTCTCCGGCACAGAGGTCTTCGAAGGTATGGATATTCTTTGGGTTCCCCTTCTGAACGATCATCCCCTGTGTCCTGTAGAAGACAAGCACCCTCTCCCATCTGGCGCCGCCCGCAAAACGTTCTATAAAGCTGTCGTTGTATGTGCCGTCCCTGTCGTCAAGCAAATGGGCAGCTGCCAGATGGCATTCCCCCCTGCTTAAAGCGGCCAGTCCCCCCATGCTTCCGACCGCACGCGAGACAAGATCTCCTCCCCTGTGCCTGACAGGCGTCACCAGAAGCTGTATAGCGGGGTCGTCCGAACCCTGGAAAAGTATCCTTCTGTCCAGGTCGACCCTCCTCTTCATCCAGACTTTCACATCGGTGCCCTTCTCACACTCAAGTGCCGATGCCGGAAGGAGCGCTATGCCGTCTGCCTCCGCCAGAGCCCAGAGAACGCTGGCTCCCGAGGTCAGGGCCCAGGAATAGAGGATATCTCCGACCCTTGCTGTCTTTACCCGGAGCCATTCTTCTATGCCTGCGGGGGATGAGTGCTGGACAAGCAGCTTAGTATCCCATGTCTCACTGCAGCCGACAGCCTCCCTGATCAGCAGCTCCCTGTCACCGTCCCTGGCCGAAAGGAAGCTGAGGAGTGGGTAGACAAGGCTCCACAGTACCACAGTGGTCGACATGGGAAATCCCGGCAGGCATATCACAGGCTTTCCTTTGATCTCGGCTGCCATAGCCGGTCTTCCCGGTTTCATTCTTATCCACCTGAATATCATTTCCCCAAGCTCTTCAAAGACCTCTTTGGTGTGATCCCGGCGGCCTTTGGCCGAACCTGCCCCCACCAGGACAACGTCGTACCCGTCAACTCCCGCCGAAACCTTTTCCTTAAGGATCGCGGGATCGTCGGGCACCACGGCCGAGACGTCCACTTCATATCCCCATTCCCTGAAGGAGGCCTCGATGAAAAGAGAGTTGCTCTCGGCTACTGTTCCTGATCTTGGACTTGGGTCTTCGAGCCATTTTTCCCTATCGATGACCTCGTCTCCTGTAGGTATGTAGAGGGTCTTCGGCTTTTTGAAGACTGGGACACTGTCTATGCCCGCACAGAGAAAGAGTGAGATCAGGGCCGGGCTGACTCTCTCCCCCTCGCGCGCTATGATCTGGCCGGCCATGACATCTTCTCCCAGCGGCCTTACGTTTGCGGAAGGTGTCAGGCTTTTGAATATGAGCAGGTCATCGCCCTCAAGCGAAGAATCCTCGACCATCAGCACGGCGTTGGCCCAGTGCGGTATATCAGCTCCGGTGTTCATCCACCTGTATGACGAAGATCCCAGCTTTGCCGGGGTCGCCTGCGAGGCGCCTATGGTGGAAGATGCATCAAGGGCGTATCCGTCCACAGCAGAAGCCGCGTAATGGGGAACGTTCCTGTGTGCAGTGATGTCTTCTGCCAGGACGCATCCGAGCGCATCGGATATCTTCATTTCAGTTATATTTTTGAGGATCCGGTCCGAAAAGGCCTCTTTCAGAAGATCCAAAGCTTTCACCAGTTCAATGTGCTCGCTGTATCGGGCTACCATAACCATACCTCCGCCGTCTCACCGGCCCTGATAGTTTCCCTGTCTTCGGGTATCCTTATAAATCCGTCCGCTGACGCGAGTGAAGAGACATAGCCTGACTTGGCAAGTATCGGATCGATCTTTCCCCCCGCAGTCACCCTGCAGGGAACGAACTCCTCCGGACCGGTCCTTGCGGTAATGTCTCTCAGCACAGGAAGCTGCATCTTTATGCCGCACCTTTCCTCATTGGCGCCGACAAGCCTCAGCAGCAGAGGAAGCAGCAGTACGAATGCTGCTGTCAGGCATGACAGCGGATGACCGGGAAGGCTGACGATGAGTTTTTTCTCTTCCAGACATCCCGCGATCAGGGCTGGCTTTCCCGGGACTATGTTTATCCCCCTGACCATCAGACCCGGCGAGGGAAGTTTTTCCAAAACCCTTGAACAGTGATCCCTGGTCCCAACGGAGGAACCTCCGCTCAGCACCAGAACATCGCACTTTCCTATCTCATCTTTCACAGCACTCTCAAAATTGTCGCCTTCGTCCGGGAGGATCCCTCCGTATTCAGCTTCGAAACCATATCTGGAAAGAAGGGACCTCACCGACCAACCGTTCACATCCCTTATCCTTCCGGGAGGAAGCGGCCGCGTCTCGACCGGAACTATCTCGTCTCCGGTACTCAGGATGCTTATCTTCAGGTCTGCTGAGGGGACGCTCCTTATCCCAAGGGTCGACAGGATGCTCACAGTCCTGAAATCGACCATGTCTCCCCCGGAAAGGACTTTTTGTCCCGCCGGAAACTCTTCTCCGGCATGGATCACATTGTCTCCCGACTGGACCGCATCCCTCACTTCTATCCATCCCCCTGCGGAGGTCGTGCTTTCAAGCATAACAACAGCATCGGCGCCCTTTGGAAGTACCCCCCCCGTAGGGATGGAGGCAGCCTCTCCGGACACTATGGATAATTCGGGGACCAGCCCCATCGGGATATCCCCGGCCCTGTTCAAAAACGTGGGAGTACCCGGAGTCGCCGCCACAACATCGGGACTGTAGACAGCAAAGCCGTCTCTCAGGCTTCTTGTGAAGGGGGGATATTGTTCTTCTGCCTTTATATCCCGGGCGATCCTCTTTCCGAGGGCAGAATCAAGCGGTATATCTGCACTTCGCACACTCCAGGGAAAAGAGAGCCTCTCAGCAACATACTGCAGGGCATCCATCCGGGGTGTGACCTCTTTTACAAAACCGGACATCAATACAGCGACCTTTCGTAACTTTATATTTTAAAAATGCTACTTGATCTCAACAAGGAAATACGGGTACCCCTCTTTCTCCAGTATCTTTGAAAGGGCGATGGCCTCATCTCTGCCAGTCTTCGGATTTTTGACGCGTACCTTGTAAAAGGGGGCCCCGTCCTTTTTTTCTTCAACCAGGTAAGTGGCATGCCCCTGTGTTTTTGCTTTTTCTAAAAGCTGAAGCGCGTTCTCCTTCGATGAAAACGCACCTATCTGGATGTCCCATCTGGGGACAGCCTTGGCTGTAGTTTGCTTAGGCGTTTCTGCTTTGACTGCCGTTTCTTTCACAGCAGCTGAAGGTTTGACTGGCGCTTTCGCTGCGGCCGCAGTACCCTCTTTCCGGATCCCCTCAGTCTTCCCGTCGACCGGTTGGGCGGGCTTTATCTCAACCTTTTTTACCGCTTGAGTGCCTGAAGGTATCTCTGCCGGTTTTTCATCGGGTACAGGATTTGTTGGTGCCGGCTTTACCGTCTCCTCTTGGGTGAAGATGATGTCTTCAGTCTCGTTTGAGTTGAAGAAGAAGAGCTTGACACTGAAAAAAAGCAGTGCGACCGCCATTATTACAGTCAGCGGCAAAATGAACTGTCCAAAGGTCGTCATGGGTTTCTTTTCCTTATAGTTGCGCGTTCTTCTCGTAACCATGCAGTCACCTCCTGTCAAACTACCATAGACGTTCTAATTCTAACAGCGTTTTAGCTCTGGCGGTGCTGTCAAAAGGAACTTTTTTCGAAACTCCTCTGTTTTTTGCCAGTGCGGTGCTTTCTTTATATCCGTACCAAGCAAGGGAGAACTCGTTCTCTGCCTCCTTCGGGCTTGTCATCCTCAGCTGCGGTCTTTTCTTCTTTATTTTTGAAAGCTCCCTGATCAAAATATCATACTTTTTCTTCAGTTCAGGTATACCCCCAAATTCTGCTTTGCTCCATGCAGTTCCGGGTTTTGGAATGAAGGGGTTGACCGAAAGGATCAGGTTCATTCCGGTCCTCTCGATTATCCTTCCGGACAGTGCAGCTATTGCCCTGATGTCTTCGTCGGTCTCCCCCGGCAGTCCTGTCATAAAATACAGCTTGGCCTGATCTATCCCAAGCGATGCCGCAAGCTCCATTTTTTCCGCTATCAACTCATTGGTGAACCTTTTGCCGCAGGTAAAACGCAACTCATCGCTCCCGGTCTCCGGAGCGACAGTTATACTGTGCCTTCCTCCCATTTTGAGTGCCGAGAGCATCTTTTCTGTCAGCCTGTCTATCCTCAGCGAGGCAAAGGATACGCCCTTGCCTTTAGCCGCGAGGAAATCAAGAAGGTCCTCTATTTGGGGGTAGTCTCCCGCTTCGGGCGTCACAAGGCCTACCTGCCCAACTTCGTGGTCAGTGAAGATCTGTTCAAGCCGCTCCATGATCACTCCGGGATCCCTGAACCTCATCTTCCCGAAACAGCCCGGCAGAGTGCAGTAACTGCAGTTCCGGGCACAGCCTCTCTGAAGTTCAACGAGAAGGGTCTTTCCGAAGGAACTTCTCGGTGTAAGCCAGGTGCTGTTCATCGGATAACTTCCGTCAAGCGGCTGATCGTTTGCCGTGCGTCTCTTTGCAGAAACGCTGCCCTGCCGGATATGGACCGGCGGCACAAAAATCGAAGGATGCTCCGCCAGCATGGAGAATAGTTTTGCCTTGTTTCCGTCCTCCAGATACCTCCGCAGTGACTCTGCCGCAAACGGCAGTGCATCGAGGGCGTCTCCCAAAACGATGAAGTCGCATACTGCCGACAGAAGAAGAGGGTTGATATATGTCATTGCGCCGCCAGATCCAATTATTGGAAAACTGCCCGAAAGCCTGTCTTCAAAATGGAGGGGGATGTTTGCGGTATCCAGCCATCTGAAAAAGGCCTCAGCATTTCCTTCGTAGGCAACGCTTGCAGTGATGACAGGGAAACGCTCAAGAAGAGTATCCCCTTCTATTGACCTGAAAGGCACCGGTGAACCGCAGAACCGTTCTGCCGCAACACCAAGTTCCTTAAGGGCACGGTATACGTAGTGGTAGCCGAGGTTGGATGACGCCACGGCGTAATCTGCCGGATAGAAGAGCGCCCAAGGAAGATCTCCTCCCCTGGGCAGCTCCGTTACGCACTCTTCATCCATGCGATATTCTTTCCAGCTCTGCCATGCGGTGATCTTCCCTGTGCAAGAGCCTGCTTCCCTTTTCCTTTTCAGGATCCGCGCCTCCGCCTTAAGTAAGCGGGTACGTCGAACTGGTCTACGGGAGCGCCGCTCCCTTTGAACATGTCCTCGTCCTGGATCTGTCCGGTCTGTGAGGGAGCAGCCCTTGCGATCCTCATTACGGTCGGGGTATCCTGTTCCTGCGGAGAGATAAGGTTCTGATGCTGTTTATTCTCTTCGGGGACCGATCTCTTCGATTCTTTCAAAAAGTTCTCGTCGCTGGATGCCGCAAACTTTTCCTCGGCTGTCTCCTGGGAAGCCGAAGCGGAAAAGACTCTCTGTGCCGATCCCTTGTCAGCATTGGCCGCAGTCTGCTGGATATGAGGCTGTGCTGCGGTCCTGCCGGAGCTGAAAGCATTCAGGTGCTTCACTGCAGATATGTCTACTTTCTTTGAAAAGCCCGGGTCGGCATGAACTTCTTTTTTGCCCTGGCCGTCAAATCCTGTCGCAATAACGGTGATCTGTATAGAGTCATCCATTTCGGGATCGAACACATGTCCCCAGATGATGAACGCATTTTCATCGGCAGCTTCGGTTATGATCTTTGTCGCCTCGTTTATCTCATGTATCCCCACATTCGCCCCTCCGGTGATGTTGAAGAGGATGCCCTTTGCTCCGCTCATGTCCGTGTCCATCAGAGGACTGTTTATAGCGTTGTATGCAGCGGTGGCTGCGCGTTTTTCGCCGTAGCCTTCCCCTATTCCCATGATCGCCGAGCCGGCGTTTGACATTATCGTCTTCACATCCGCAAAGTCGACGTTGACGAGGCCCGGGCGAAGGATGAGGTCAGTGACGCCCTGTACAGCCTGATGGAGGACGCCGTCAGCTATCCTGAAAGCATCGTTTATGGTGGTCTTCTTCTCGGTTACGCTCAGCAGCCTGTCGTTCGGTATCATTATCAGCGCGTCGACCTTGTCCTTCAGCTGCGTTATGCCAAGGTTGGCCTGGCTTATGCGGCGCTTGCCCTCAAATGAGAAAGGAAGTGTTACAACAGCAACGACAAGCGCATCAGCCTCTTTTGCAACGGAAGCTATCACGGGAGCGGCCCCGGTACCGGTGCCCCCTCCCATTCCCGCTGCTATGAAGACCATGTCGGCACCTTCAACGGCGGCTCTTATCTCTTCTCTCGATTCCTGAGCGGACTTGAAGCCGATCTCCGGGTCGGAACCTGCGCCCAGCCCCTTCGTCAGTTCCTTGCCCAGAATGATCCTGTTCTGCGCCTCGGAGAGCTCAAGATGCGCCATGTCGGTATTTGCGGCGATGAACTCAACTCCGTTCAGTCCGCCCCTTATTATGTGGTTGAGCGCGTTGTTGCCCGCACCTCCCACGCCGACTACCTTTATTACTTCTCTTGTCGGGTAGTTTGATTTGTCCAGCTGGAATATTTCAGTCATATCGGCCACAGTAAATCCCCCTTCGGTCACTCAGGGTCGATGTCTAAAAAAGGTCCTTGAAGGCATTTTTGATCCCTTCAAGCGGGTTGAAGCCGGGGCCGGAAACCTTGTTGTTCTCATCCAGCCTGATCCTGACTCTCGTTTCAGGCACTATGGAAGGTCTGCCTCCGTCGTCGGCGGATACGCCTCTGATAAGCGGATTGTCAAGGTAACGGAAGGGGTCCCTCTCACGTTCCGCGATATAACGGATGATGCCCGCTGCGGCCGCATATTCCTGCGTGTTCCTCCCGGGGGGCATCCTGTTCGCGTCTATGGGCGACGATACTCTGGAGGGAAGGTCCATTATGTCAAGTACAAATGCATCGATCCCCTCGGTCTTTGATACGCCCCCGGTAAGAATGATCCCTGCCGGAAGCATCGGGATGCCCGCTGCCTTGATCTGGGGACGGACCAGCATGTCGCAGAGCTCCTCGATCCGGCACCTTACTATTTCGTGGAGGTCATTTTTGGATATGCTGTAGTTCCTGCCGTTGTATACGAAATCGACAGTCTCAGAAGGGTCTTCGGGTGCTGTGAATACGGAGATCTCCCTCTTCAGCTCTTCGGATTTATTGAGGGGCAGCTTCAGAACGCTTCCTATGTCGTTTGTTATGTGGTCTCCGCCGACCGAGATCAGGCCAAGGTGCTTCGGCCTTCCGTCAGAGAATACAGCCACTCCGGTGGTCCCGCCGCCTATGTCTATGACGACGGCTCCCGCAAGGGCCTCTTCGGGCGAGATGACTCCCAGTGCCGAGGCAAGCGGCTTCAGCACCAGTCCGGCAACATCAAGTCCCGCCTTGTCAACGCAGTTCATAACGTTCTGGATGGTGGATGTAGGGACTATTACCGATTGCAGCTGTATATCCAGCCTGATGGCAGTCATGCCCAGAGGGTCATCTATGCCGACATTGCCATCGAGGGAATACTCTACCGGGATAGTGTGCAGAATGCTCTGGTTCGCCGGCACGGCGACATCCGCCTGAGCAGCCTCAATGACTCTTTCGATGTCCAGCTGCATTACCGGGCGGGGCGTCCGGCCGAGGGATACCATCCCCTTAGTTCTTATACTGGTGACTTCTCCGCCGCCAAAAGCCACGGTAACTTCTGTGATATCCTGGCCGACCATATTCTGCGCATCGCTGACTGCCTGCCTTACAGACCTGACAGCCTGGTCAAGATTAACTATGAGTCCCTTCCTGATACCATTTGACGGAGCCTGTCCAACACCGATGATCTGAGCTTCCTCGCTCCCCGGTTCCCTTTCCGCGACAACAACGGTGACCTTGCTTGTTCCGAGGTCAAGTCCGGCAAGGAGTTCAGGCTCACGATCTGATGGATAACCTGAGGCTTTCCTAAACAATCAAATAGCCCCCTCTCTTTAGATGAGAAACATTTTTCAAGACTTATTGTACCTTATTTTTCACAAGAATTTTATCTTTATATGTGGCGTCGATCAAGACATCCGGGGAAATCTTAGATAGATCGGGATAGATCTTTTTGATTGCCAGTCCCGACGTCTGCCATTCTCCGGGATCGTCGGGAAGCATTATGTTCGCCCCGTTGCCGCCGTCAGGACCGTAAAAGATCAGCCTTACGACATTATTGCCTTCCCTGAAGCCCGCCTGGATGAATTTCACCCTCTCCGACCAGCCCAAAGCTTTCAGGTTTTCATGCCAGAGTTTTATCTTCTGCAACGGAAGGCTGGAATGAAAGACGTTGCCGTGTTCGTCTGAAAGATCTGCAGGTGTCTCCCTGTCCGTGGACCAGGAGAGCATCGGAAGTGCGTCCGCCTTTTCCGAAGATGTGAAGGAGCTCTCCTTGAGCGAACTCAGCCACATCCTCCCGTCTGCCGAAACATACCAGAACCTTCCGCCCCAGTACATCCTGAACGCTGCCTCGAGAGGAAGGACTTCAAGCCTGAATTTTCCCCATCCCGAAAGTTCCATACGCAGGTTCACAGGGTAATATGCCTCAATGTTCCTGCAGTATTCCTCTTTTGACAGCCAGAACAGGATCCATACCTTTTCCTGACTGGGCTTTACAGTCCCCCAGACCACCTGTTCGGAGAGTATCCCCCTTGGGTCTATCTCTATACCGTAAAGCCTGAGAACGGCATATCTGGCCTCTGCAGCCGCAAGCATTCCGCCGGCCAGAGACATGATAACAAAAAAAAGCTTAAGTCTCTTTTTAGTCCTTTTCGAAACTGCCCAGAAATTTAATTTCATATTCCAGATATACCCCGTGATCCCTGTACACCATCTCCCTGCAAAGCTCGCATAGTTCAAATATATCCCGGGATGTGGCATTGCCTTCGTTTTCAATGAAATTTGCGTGAGAGCGCGAGACCACTGCTCCTCCGACCCTCATCCCCTTGCAGCCTGATCTGTCCAGCAGGAGGCCGGCAGATGTTCCCTCCGGGTTCTTGAATACGCATCCCGCCGTCTTTCTTCCTAGCGGCTGACCCTTTTTCATGGCGGCGTACTTTTTGATCCTGTCAAAAATGTCTGACCTGTTCTCCATTTTCAAAGATATCACACACGATGCAACAAGCACTATCAGGCTTTCGTCCAGGGGGCAGGCTCGGTACTTCCAGTGGAAATCATTCTTCGCAAGCCTTATTGCCCGGCCGTCGCGGCCGACCGCGGATGCCTCCTTCACAAGACCGCCGAATCCTGTGCCGTCGGCTCCGGCATTTCCCCAGATCGCTCCGCCCAGAGTCCCCGGAATGCCGGTAAGGAACTCAAGCCCGCCGAACCCTTCGCTCATCGCTATGGAAAGCAGTTTTTTTACCTGTACGCCTGCTCCGGCTTCGATCTCCGCACTTTTGCCGTCGGCATTGCTCCTGATCTTTATGAAATCAAGCCTTCCGGTATGTATGACCGCGGTCTTTATCTGCCCGTCGGATACAAGTACGTTGGATCCCCCTCCAAGAACATAGAGAGGCAGATCTCGTTTTAGCGACGCCGCAACTGCCGAGCAAGCCTCTTCCGCGGTCACCGGCGCGTCAAATGTGCTGCATGTGCCGCCGACTCCCCATGTATTAAGGTCCCTGAGAGGATGATCCGTCGCCAAATCACTCTTTCCCCTCTTCTTTGCTCATGAGTTCGAGAGTCTCGCATATTTTTTTGCCGAGGGTGCCGACACTTCCCGCTCCTATAGTAAGGATCACGTCGCCGCTCCTCGCTGTTGAGCAGACGGAACGGACCAGGTCATCGAAGTTGCCTGAGAGTTCATAATGCGCCCTGTTGTCCTCGGACGCCGCGTCGAAGATCATCTTGGACGAGACCCCTTCTATCGGCATCTCGTCAGATCCGTAAACAGGAAGGATGAAAGCCCTGTCCGCCAGCGAGAGCGCATCGGCGAACTCCTTGTACAGCGCCGCGGTCCTGCTGAAGCGGTGAGGCTGGAAGACCGTAACCAGCCTTCGTTTCGGAAAAATTTTACGGACGGTGCTGAGCGTCGCGCAGATCTCGCTGGGATGGTGCCCGTAGTCGTCGTAAACCAGGATATCCCCGACCTCTCCCATCTTCTGGAGCCTGCGTTTTGCTCCTTTGAACCCGGCAAGTGCCGCCCTTACCTTTTCGTCCGGTATGCCCATTTCATGGGCCGCAGCGCAGGCAGCAAGGGAATTCAGCACGTTGTGTTCGCCCGATACGGCAAGCACGACCCTGCCTGCCCGCTCTCCGTTCCGGTTAAGTGTGTATGAGACACCTCCGCCGTTGTTGTGGCACACCTCAGTGGCTCCCCAGTCCCAGCCTGTCCCCCATCCGTACGTGATCGTCCCGTTAGAAATGCCGTAATCTGAACAGAGCGTGTTGACCCCGGGGTCTTCCATGCAGACGATGCTTTTCCCGCCCTCTTTCCTGTGTGCCAGGAACTCCGCAAAAGCGTCCGTGACCGACTTGAATGTCATGTAGTGATCCCTGTGGTCCCAGTCGATATTTGTTATGACTGCGATCTCCGGGTGGAAATATACGAAGGAGCGGTCGCTTTCATCAAGCTCTGCGACCATATATTCACCCTGTCCCAGTTTGGCGTTCGTTCCTATGTCAGCCAGCTCGCCGCCTATGGCAACGGTAGGATCCGTGTCGGCAAGTTCTGCGATCAGCGAGATCATTGAGGATGTAGTCGTCTTGCCGTGTGTACCGGCTATCCCGACGCCCCTCCTTGAGTTGAAGATGAGGCTGAGTATCTCTGCCCTGCGCGAGACTGTTATTCCCTGCTGCCAGGCCTTAAGTATCTCAGAGTGATCCTGGGGGATCGCGCTTGAATAGACGAGGATATTGGGCATGAAATCATCTATATGTTTTGCGTCGTGTCCCATCTCGATGGGGATATTCCTCTTTTTCAGGCCCTTCATGTATGAGGTCTGTATCATGTCACAGCCGGATACTCTGGCGCCGATCTGGTCAAGCAGGATGGCCAGGCCGCTCATTCCTGCTCCGCCTATCCCCATCAGGTGGATATTTTTCGTCTTAAGGTCTTTGTCAGTAACAGTTGCCAATAAAAACTCTCCTTTCAAAAATAGGAAGAGACCGCAAGCCACAGGTCTCCGCAGATCTGTCCGGCGCCGTTGTGCCTTTCTTCTTTCCTGTTGTCCTTTTCATCCAAGAGGATATGATACAGTCTCATGATGTTTTTAGCAAAAGCTTCGCCGGCTCCCCTGCCGTTCCAGATAACGCCCCTGTTTTCCGAGGAGAACGAAACCGCATTGTGATACTGGTGATCATCTGCGGCACCTTCCCATGGTATTACGAGCGACGGGATCCCGAGGACCGAGACCTCGGTCAGCGTCGATCCTCCGCCCCTTACGACAGCAATGTCCGCAAGGCTGTAAAGCAGCTCGGTCTTCCAGACTTTCGGAAGAAGGAATACATTATCCTTTGCTTTTTCCGTTTCTTCCGATACGGCAGGTATGATAAAGGTCCATGATGAAAACTCTTCTTTTGATGCTGCCTCCAGGACAAGATCCTTTATCGTGGCGCTGCCCAGAGATCCTGAAAAGACCAGGACCTTCGGCCCGTCCGGGAGTTCCCCCGGCAGTCCGAGTTCCGACCATGCCTTTTCACGCGGCAACAGATCAAACTCCCTCACCGGAACTCCTATCCTCGTGTATTTTGAGGCGGGCAGTGGAAGACATTCCCTCCAGCCTGAGAATATCTCGACCCCCATTCGTGACGCTATCCTCGTTACCTTTCCGGCGTACGCGTTCTGCTCGTGCACCGCCGACGGGATCCTCAGCATTCTGGATGCGAGGAGAACAGGGAAGGTCACATACCCTCCGAAGAGAAGCACGAAGTCCGGCGACTCGGACCTGATGAAAGCCGCGGATTCCCTGAGCGCAGTGAACTGGCCCCAGGTACGCTTCAGCCTGTCAAGTCCTTCTCCCGAAAGCGGAGATCCGTCAATATTCAGCCGGTACGGCTCTATCCCTGCGGAGGCATATATTTCGAGCTCAAGCGGACGCCTGCCGCAGATGTACGATACAGAGACATCCGGCTTGTTTCTGCCGATCCACCGGCCGAAAGATATGGCCGGCCAGATGTGGCCTCCGGTCCCTCCCGCCGCCAGGATCAGTTTGCCGGTCATGGCCTCTCCTCCCTGCCGTAGCTCTCTTTTTCCAGCCGCAGCATTATCCCGATCCTTGACCACATAGTCAGCAGCGAGGTGCCTCCGTAACTGATAAAAGGAAGAGGCATCCCCGTCAGGGGTATCAGCTTTGTAACTCCTGCCACATTTATCACCAGAGGCAGGATCACAGTCAGGGTGACCCCCCATGTGAGCGACGACTTGAAGCCGTCAGGGACCCTGTAATAGACCATCCTGGTCTGGCTGACCCAGAAGGCAAAAAGTCCTATCACGCCCAGTGTGCCCATCAGTCCCAGCTCTTCGCCTATCGCGGCATAGATGAAGTCCGTATAAGCGGCAGGAAGGTAGTTGAGCTTCTGAAAACCGTGTCCGAGCCCCGTTCCCCAGAAGCCTCCGTTTGCAAATGCTATCAGCCCCTGTATCGCCTGAAAACCCTTGTCAAGTGGGTCGCTCCAGGGATCCATGAACGCCGCGACCCTTCTCATCCTGTAAGGTTCAAGGAATATCAGCAGGGGAAATATGAGGCCCCCCAGCAATCCTCCTGCGATAACGGGCCACTTCCATCCTATCCTCTCCACATACATCCCCATCGATACCAAAAAGATCAGTATTATTGTACCGAGGTCGGGCTGCAGTGAAAGCGGCAGGGCAGCTATACCCACCAGCATTATCGTGGAGAGGAAAGCCTTTCCCGGGTCCTTGTCCCACCTTGAAAGCAGTTTGGCAAGGTGCAGCGCTATAGCAAGGCATAGCAGCTCACCCGGCTGTATGGATATCGACGAACCCGGAACATTTATCCAGCGGCTGGCTCCTCCCACGTTCATCCCTATGCCGGGAATGAGGGGAAGCCAGCTCATCAGCCATGTCAGGATAAGTATAGGAGCGCTCATTTTTATCCAGAAACGCAGGGGGACGGAAAATACCACGAACATCCCTGAGAGTGCTATAAGCAGCCACTGCGCCTGCTTTATCCCCATCTGAAAAGGCGTTCCGGTCTGAGTGAATGAGTTCGGGCTTGTAGTGGATGTGATCATAAGGATCCCGACCCCGCTCAATATGAGGGGGATGACCCAGATAAAGGGGTTGATCCTGTAGTGCCTCTTATTTTCCCGAATTTCGTCCGCTCTCAGCATGGCCTATGAATCTCTCTCTATGATCCCTTTTACGATCCGGCAGAAATGGTCTCCTCTTGCGCCGTAGTTTGGGTACATGTCCCAGCTGGTGCACGCCGGCGAGAGCAGCACCGTCTCTCCGGGCGCCGCAATTCTGTAAGCGGTTTCCACAGCCTCTTCCATGGTCGAGACCACGGAGTAATTTTTGAATCCTGCCCCGTCGAGAGCCAAGGCGATTTTTCCCTTCTCTTCGCCGAGGAGCACCGCGCTTTTGGCGTACTTCAGGACGGCCTCGGCAAGCGGGGCGTAATCCTCGCCCTTGCCCCTGCCGCCAAGTATCATTACCTTGTCCCCGTCAAGGGAACTCATAGCTGTCACTGTTGCTGCAACATTGGTGCCCTTCGAATCGTCAACGAAGGTTATCCCCCTGAATATGCCTGCAAATGCGCAGCGGTGCTTCGGAGGTTCGTATGCGGAGATAACATCCGGAGCTGCCGGACTGAGGCCGAGGAGCACAAGCGCCGCAGTTGCCATCGCCGCGTTTTCGATATTGTGAGATCCCAGGAGCCTGACCGCTTCGAAATCAAAAAGTTTTATCGGCTCTATGCTGGAATCCGGGCATAAATATGCAGCAGAGCTCTCCCTGTCCAGATATATGCCCCTTCCTGAGGGATCCGGCCTGTCCCAGGTCAGGGGGCAGTCCCTTCCCTCAGGGACGCCCAGAGCTTCGCAGTCCCTCCTCTGGCAGATGGCCGTACCGTCATCCTTCAGGCGCCGGATCACATTCGCCTTGGCTTCTACATACTTCTCGTAGGAACCGTGCCAGTCTATGTGATCAGGTGCAAGATTGGTGACGACGGCGATGTCGCACATGAACCTCTCAAGCCTGCTGAGCTGGAAACTGCTCAGTTCAAGGACCAGATAAGCTGTATCCATAAAGGCGGCATTCGCTGCGGGATCGCCGATGTTGCCCCCCGTCATCGAGACCGCTCCGGATCTTTCAAGAAAATAGCCCGCCATAGAGGCAGTCGTCGTTTTGCCGTTGCTTCCGGTTATCGCTATTATCTTACCTGACAGGAAGGGATATACGAAGTCAAGTTCGCTTGTGACAGGTATCCCCTTAGAAGATGCCTCAAGCAGGATCGGGATGTCAGACGGGATGCCCGAGCTTACAACTATTTCGTCAGCCTCAAGAAGTTTTTCAGTGTTCCCTCCGGATTCCCACCTTATTCCTGTGGAGCCGAACGCCGCGGTTGTTTCCTGCGGTATCTCATTAAGATCCGAAACGAACACGTCCGCTCCCAGTTTTTTTGCAAGCTCCGCCAGCGATCTTCCGCTGACCCCTGCACCGATCACAGAGAGCCTTTTTCCCTTGTAAGCAAGATCATTGACCATCCCGACTCCCCCAACAGATCAGATTCAAGTTTATGCCAAACGGTTATTTTATACCAAAACCATCAGCATTAACAATACGGACATAAGCACCAGCATGCCGACGGCATGTATTATCCAGAACCTTGTCACTATCTGAGTCTCTTTCCACCCGAGCATCTCAAAATGGTGGTGTACCGGACTCATGAGGAATATTTTCTTGTTGAAGCCCCTGATAGAAATTATCTGAAGGGCTACTGACATTATTTCCAGTCCAAATATGAATGAAATTGGTATTACAAAGATAAATGCATCCGATACAACGCACAGGGAAAGGAGAAGTCCGGCAAAAAAGTGCGCTCCGACATCTCCCATGAAAACGTTTGCAGGATGGCAGTTGTGCCATAAAAACCCAAGACATATCCCTGCGCCCGATGCGATAGGGAAGATGATCGAAGGTTCTCCTCCCAGAAACGAAAGGGCTCCCAGAAGAGAGATAAGCACAGACCCCGCAGCCAGCCCGTCAAGTCCGTCCGTAACGTTCACCGCATTCTGAAGCCCGACTCCGGTGAAGACAAGAAGAACTATGCCGACATACCTGGGTACCGAGACAAATACCAGGTCAAGGGCGGGAGGAGTGGTCCACAGGGCCCATGGTACTGTCACGGCGATCTGAAGGGCCAGTTTTTCCATGCTCTTAAGCCCGTCACTCGACCTTTTCGAATACTTCAGCCAATCATCCAGTAAGCCCACCGCTGCGGCAAGGACCGGATAGAGAGCGATCTTTCCTATCTTGTGGAGGTCTGAGTAGGGGCTTAGGAAGTATCCTGCGCAAACTGCGGCAAGGAAGACGGGGATAAATATTATCCCGCCCATGGTTGGAGTTCCGGTCTTGGTCTTTTCATGCCACGACGGACCGTAGAGCTTTGCGACCTGCTCTATTTTAAGCCTGTGCATTTTGTCCGTCCACTTCCCCTGAAGAAATATCTCTGCGGTCAGTGAGAAGAAAAGCACGAGAACAAATCCGGTATACATATCAGCCCTCCGTCAGCAGCGCTGCGAACCTCTTAAGTCCGTATGAGTTCGACCCCTTGACCAAAACGACCGAATCGTGTCCGGCAAGCTCCTCGGCAAGAGGTGTAAGCTCTTCAAAAGTCATGTATCTCTCGGCGTTTGCAGGAATGACTGCCTCAGGATCGAACCATTCCCCGCCAAGAAGAAGCACCCTCCTGAAGCCTGTGATCATCTTGAGGATCTCCTGATGCCACATGGCTGAGGATCTTCCAAGTTCTCTCATTCCGCCCAGTACGGCATATGGGGTAAGTGATGAGCTCTCTGCCACACTGAGCGTATTCTTGAGGGCGGCTCCCATGGAACTGGGATTTGCGTTGTACGCTTCGTCGATCACCCATTTGTTTCCGGGCAGCTTTTTGCAGATACCCCTGCCCGCTATGGGTACGAACCCGGAGAGAGCCTCTTGCACCGCATCTTCGCTTATCCCGTAGTGAAGGGCTGTGAGAAAGGCATAACCGACGTTGTAGGAATGCTGCAGCCCGAACAGGTTCGCCCTGAGTTCGACACTTTTTCCCATGAAGTCATAAAAGGAGGCAAGCGCTGCTCCCCCGTCATCCAGTGACAGTTTCTGGTCTGTGATCTTCAGGTCGGCTCCGGCGCACTTCCCGACACCGATTTTATTAATGTTATTATATTTATAGGACAATTCATTTCCGAGCAGCATGTTGTCAGAGTTATATATGATCGTGTCAAGCATTTTCGACTCACATATTTCCATCTTTGCCCTGAGAACTCCCTCAATGTTTTCAAATCCCTCAAGGTGGGCAGGCGCGACTTCGGTTATCACCGCTGTTTCGGGCGGGAACAGCGAGACCATCTCCCTTATTTCGCCGAAATGGTTCGTTCCGAATTCAAGGACCAGGACCTCTGTATCCTCAGCCATTGCAAGGATCGTAAGGCTGCACCCGACTACAGTGTTGAAGCTTTTTATTGCGCTGTGCACCTTCTTTTCCGTTTTCAGAAGGCTCACCGTCAGCTCCCTGGTAGTCGTTTTGCCCACGCTTCCGGTTATCCCTGTCAACCTGGGGGAGACACGCTTCAGGTAATCCCTGGCTATAACGGGGAGAGCAGTGGCTGTGTCCTGAACGGCTATTACAGATACACCGGAAAACTCAGGTTCGTCAAGCATCAGCTCCTCAACTCTGGAGATGTCCACCAGGAGAAGTTTGGCTCCCCTTTCCATCGCGTTGTGGACATAAAGGTGGCCGTCCGTTTTCTCTCCCCTGAGTGCCACAAAGGCGTCGCCGGGCCCGACGTCCCTGCTGTCGCTCTTCCACGGCCTGCACAGCCTGACATCAGGCCCGCAGTGGATGCCTTCAGCCCATTCCGCCGCATGAGAAGCCATCACGTGGTCCATCAGATCACCTCTTTGCCGTTTTCTCTGCACCACTCAACGACAACATTTTTGTCTAGGAAGGGTATGGGACCATCCTTCAATATCTGGTACGGTTCGGGTCCTTTTCCCGCAATAAGGAGTATGTCGTCCGGACCCGACCTTTTCAGGCCCTCAAATATCGCGGCCTTCCTGTCGACTATCCTTTTGTACTCCCGTGAATGTTTTCTTGCTCCGACCTCTATCTCGGAGACTATAAGATCGGGATCCTCGCTCCTGGGATTGTCCGACGTTATGATCACGGAATCTGCAAGTCTCGCAGCTATTTCTCCCATGATGGGGCGTTTTGTCCTGTCCCTGTCCCCGCCTGCTCCGAAGACCACGGCCAATTTGCCCTTACATACGCTCCTCAGCGTCACTAGGACCTTTTCAAGTCCGTCGGGACTGTGGGCAAAATCTATCACGCATGTACCGGAACCTGAGACCAGGTAACGTTCAAGCCTTCCCGGCACCTGTTTCATTCTCAGCAGGCCTTCCAGCGCCTCCTTGTCTCCCACTCCAAGCGACCAGCAGAGGGAAAGGGCCTGAAGCGCGTTAAGGATGTTGTACTCTCCCAGAAGCGGCAGTCTTGAGGCGACAGGCATCTTAGAGTCGGGGGTACGTATCTCGACATCCATGCCTTCCGCAGAAGTCCCTTTGATCTCCGCGAAGAACTTTGAGGATCTGTCTTTCGTGCCGTAACTTATGGCCTTGCTGCCAAGCTCGCCGAAAAGCCTCATCCCGTAGCTGTCGTCTATGTTGACCGCTGCAAGCCAGTTGTTTCGCATGTATCTTTCAAACAGCATTTTTTTGGCCAGGTAATAGGATTCCATATCTCCGTGGAAATCAAGGTGGTCGACCGTAAGATTAGTGAAGCCTCCCCTGTCGAACCTTACTCCGTCTATCCTGCCCTGCACCACAGCATGGGAGGAGGTCTCCATCACGCAGGCACCGCAGCCGTTCCCTGCCATCCTGTCCAGCCAGTACTGCAGGTCAGAACCCTCGGGGGTGGTATGTTCGGCATCCTCCGCAGTATCCCCGTCGTCATAGTAGATCGTGCCGAGCAGTCCCGTCTTGATTCCGGAATTTTCAAGTATGGATTTTGTCATGAAAGTCGATGTGGTCTTGCCGTTCGTACCTGTCAGAGCTATCATTTTGAGCTTTTTCGCAGGTTCGTCGTAAAGCAGGGATGCAACTACCCCCATGTTGCGTCTGATATCTTTTGAGATTATCTGGGGTATCGGCAGATCCAGCCTGCGTTCGCAAAGAAGCATCACGGCACCGGACCTGTATGCCTTTTCTGCATAGTCATGTCCGTCGCTGTGCTCCCCGCTCACACATGCGAAGAGAGATCCGGGACCTGCTTTCCTGCTGTCCGAGACCAGCCGTGTGATCTCGCCCTGATCTTCCGTTCCCCGGTTTTCAGGCAGCCAGAGCGTATGGTCAAGGTCGCTCTTTTCAAGTTTTTCAAGCAGTTTATCCACTCTCATGCTAAAACACCCCCGTATGCTGGTCTGTTCTGAATCTTTTTAAATGTCTCCCGTCCTGCGCTTCGTTCCGGGATCACCTGATGACCTTGCCCTTCCTTGTGCACCAACCCATAAAGGTATCCTTGTCGGAATATGGGACAGGCCCCTCCTTCAGGATCTGGTAAGTCTCCGGCCCTTTGCCTGCAAGCACGAGGATATCTCCGGGCGAGAGCATATCAAGTCCATACCCGACTGCCTCTTCCCTGTCGACCATCACCGTACATGCAGAGCTGTATCGTTTCGCTCCGCTCAGTATTTCTTCGGCGATCATCCGGGGATCCTCGCTTTTGGGGTTGTCGGAGCTGATTATCACGTGGTCTGCCAGGCGCGACGCAGTCTCTCCCATAAGCGGCCGCTTACTTTTGTCGCTCTCGCCGCTTGCGCCGAATATGACGGTCAGCCTGCCCTCACAAACCGACCTCAGAGCTGTGAGTATCTTTTCAAGTCCGTCGGGGTTATGCGCAAAATCTATCACACACGTCCCGCTTCCTTCGATGATATACCTTTCAAGGCGGCCGGGCACCTGTCTCATCTTCGAAAGACCGTCAAGAGCCGCCTCTGTCTCTGTTCCGGACGTCCATGAGAGCGACAGCGCCTGGAGCGCATTCATCACATTGTATATTCCGAGAAGCGGAAGCCTGGCTCCGATCGGGATACCGCAGCCCGGCATGGTTATCTCAACATCCGTTCCCTCTGCGGATGCCTGCTTTACCTCGGCAAAGAAATCCGCATTCCTGTCTGAAAGGCTGTAGCCGACGGACCTTTCGCCAAGTTCCCTGTGCAGAAGCGCTCCGTAGGGATCGTCAAGGTTTACCGCCGCACGGCGCTCACCCCTCATATAGCCGTTAAAAAGCCTTCTTTTTACCTCGAAGTACGACTCCATATCCGCATGGTAGTTAAGGTGATCCACTGTAAGGTTTGTAAATCCGGCCCTGTCAAAAAGGACTCCGTCGATCCTTCCCTGGCATATCGCATGTGAAGAAGCCTCCATCACACAGGCGCCGCATCCGTTCCGGACCATTCTGTGAAGCCACAGCTGCAGGTCGGATCCCTCGGGAGTGGTATGTTCCGCATCCTCTTTGTCCACACCGTCGTCGCATCGGACCGTACCCAAAAGGCCGGTTTTGATGCCTGAGCTTTCAAGTATGGACTTCGTCATGAATGCGGATGTGGTCTTCCCGTTGGTGCCGGTGATACCTATCATTGTAAGCCTCGAGGACGGTTCCCCGTAAAGGACAGAGGCCACCCTGCCCATGTTCCTTCTGACATCGCCGCAGATCAGCTGCGGGATGCCGATATTCAGGGGATGTCCGCAAATCAGGAGGGAAGCGCCGGAAGAAACAGCCGACTGAGCGAAGTCATGTCCGTCGGAGTGTTCGCCCTCCACACAGGCAAATATCGACCCCGGCCTGACTTTCCTGCTGTCCGAGACCAGTTCGCAGACCTCGGTCTGATCAGCCCGTCCGCAGTCGCCTGCGTCATGGATCGTGATATCCAGAGGGCTTTTTTCCAGCAAAGAGAACAGAGAGCTTAACTTCATATAAACACCTCCATCAGATCCAAAGGGCAATTTTAGTGCCGGTATGTTCGATAGGTCAAGAAGTCAATTTTTCAGGATCCGCCGCTGCCGCTCAGTTTGCTTTCGTCTTCATCGGACCGTTTCCCGAAGGGGATATCTGCATGATGTCCTCCGCGATCGACTTAAAGATCGGCGCTGCGATCTGTCCGCCGTAGTACCTGGCTCCCTTAGGTTCTCCAAGGCTGATCATCATCACATACCTGGGCTTCTCTTCCGGCCAGAACCCGACGAAGGATGCCACGTAATGCCCCTTCGAATACTCCCCAGCCGCAGCTATTTGGGCAGTTCCCGTCTTCCCTGCAATCGATACTTTAGGTGAATAAGCCATTTTTCCTCCGCCTTCACTGACTACTCTCTTCATTGCCGCTCTCATGAACTCGGAGGTGGCCGGAGACATTACCTGGTAGCGGACCCTTCTTCCTCCCTTGTGGATCACTTTTCCGTCGGTGTCCAGCACCTCTGCTATCAGGTACGGCTTCAGAAGCGATCCGCCGTTTGCTATGCTCCCTATCGCCATTACAGCCTGCAGAGGTGTGACCGCGATCCCCTGCCCGATGAAAATGTTGGCAGGAACAGTACCGAGCCACTCTTCGGGTGACTTTATGAGACCTGATTCCTCTCCCGCAAGCTCGACCTCGGTCTTCTCCCCGAAGCCGAATTGTCTGAGCATACCGTACGCCTGATGCCGAGGTACGCCCATCGACATCAGACTCATGCCTATGTTGCAGGAGTTCATCAATACATGAGTCAGATCCTGCATTCCGTGCGCTTTTTTGTTTACATCGCTCATGGTCTTGTCCGCCAGCTTCATGGTGCCCCTGCAGTTATAATGGCTGTTCTTGTTTGCAGCTGCCGTTTCAATAGCTATCGACATAGTGATCGGTTTGAAGATGGATCCAGGTTCAAATACTCGGCCCACTACATTATTCCTTACGGCATCCTGATCCTTGAGGTTCGTCCTGTCGTTCGGATCCAGCGACGGATAGCTTGCAAGGGCAAGTATCTCGCCCGTGAGAGGGTCCACGCACACTCCTGCGCCCCACGAGGCGTTTGCCGATTTGGCGCCCTCGCTCAGGCGCCATTCCATGATCTGTTGGATGCGGGAGTCAAGAGTAAGTTTTATCGTTCCGGAGGTGTTTTTCAGGACCCCGGATTTTCCGCCCATGATGTCCAGAGTCTTGCCCTTTGAATCCCTCGTCAGAAACCTTGTCCGTGGGGGGGAGTAAAGAATATGGTTCCATGCAAGCTCTACTCCTGCCTGCCCATAGTCGTCGATATCACAGAAGCCGAGCACGTGGGAGGCCAGTTCTCCGTGCGGATATACCCTTATCCTCTCGCTGATGGTGTAAAGCCCCGGTATTTCGTGCTTGAAAAGCGAATCAGCCTTTTCCTTTGGGACGTTTCGCGCTACCCAGTGGAAGCGGCCGGTCAACCCCCTCCGGAATTTCTTTGCGGTGCTTTCACCAAAAGGTCCGGTCAGCAGATCCGCGCTTTTGGGATCCCAATACTTGGGGTCGATAAAAAAACTCGTGGCAGGTACAGAGACTGCAAGCGGGATCCCGTTACGGTCTATGATCTCCCCCCTGGAGGCGCTGACTGCCACGCTGGCCCAGTATTGTTTCTGCGACTGCCTTACTACCCGGATGTCGGGGTTTAGCTGTATCCATGCCGTACCGGCCGCGAGGACTGCGAGTGCGACATATACAGCCCCCCATACAGACTTTGAGCGCCTGATGCATTCAGGCTCGTTTTTCTTAATTCTTGGCATGTGCCTTCCTTACAAAAGGATTGATGTAATCCAGGAAGCCTATCTCCTCTTCCGTCGGATATACCACAGCCTGCGCGGTGAGAACGTCCGAATTTTCCACCTTGACGACCCTTATGTTCTCAGCGTTTACCATACCGAGCTCTTCGCGTGCGTAACTGTATATCCTTGCCGGAGACAGGAGCTCCGAATATTTTTTTGACATTTCAAGGTTATTTTCCCTGCATGCCTCGATCCTGCCTGCTGTTTCGGAAATTCGGTGTTCAAGGTAAAGTCCGTACAGCCTAAGAGTTCCCAGAGCGGCTGCGCAGATAAAGACGAATAAAAAACATATCACGAAAAGCGATGAGTGAGGCCTTTCAGCTTCATGTCGGCATTCTGTGTATTGCATCGGCCTTGTCTCCTTTCCCTGAAATTCCTGTCTCAGATCCAAATATCCTCAGTTTGGCGCTTCTTGATTTATTGTTGCTTTCGATCTCGTTTTCGGAGGGAGTTATCGCCTTCCTCGGACTTGACCGTCCCAATCCCTGCTCTTCCCACTTCCTGAACCTTGTTTTGACTATCCTGTCCTCAAGTGAGTGGTAGGATATCGCCAATATCTTCCCGCCAGGCCTTATCACTTTAAGGGCGCCGTCCAATGCCTCTTCAAGCGCATCCATCTCATCGTTTACCGCGATCCTGAGTGCCTGGAATACCTTTCTTGCCGGATGCCCGCCCATTTTTCTCTGTACCGGAGCCGGCAATATCTCTCTTATCAGCTGAACTAGGTCTCCGGTAGTTTCCAAAAATTCCCCGGCTTCTCTCTTTCTTACTATTCCCAGGGCGATGCGGTACGCATGCTCCTCTTCGCCGTATTTCCTGAAGATCCCGGTCAGTTCCTTCACAGAACCTCTGTCCAGTATTTCTTTCGCCGTCATCCTGCTGTTCGTCTTTTCGGAGGCATCCATCCTCATGTCGAGGGGGCCCGATTCCTGAAACGAAAAACCTCTCTCCGGCTCAGTGATCTGCATGTTTGAAACGCCGAGGTCGAAGAGAACTGCCGAGGCGCCGGTCCATCCCGGCCTGTCCGTAAGTTTTTCAATGTGCCTGAAGTTGTCGGCGGTTATTTCAAACCTTCCCCGATAGCGGGAGAGGTTCACACTTGCCGCCTCTCTTGCAAACGGATCCTGATCGAAGCCTATAACGTAAGCATTGATGCACTTCTCCATGATATATCCGCTGTGTCCGCCCAGCCCCAGTGTCGCGTCTACGGTCGTCCCGACTTCTTCCCATGGCCTGAGTGCTTCAAGCACCTCATTCACCATTACCGGGACATGTTCTTTCATATTCCCTCGAGATCCTCAGCCAGGTCGCTGAAATCCATAAGTACGCCGCTGCGCTGTTCCTCCCACCTGGAGCTGTCCCAAACCTCGAGATGATCTTCGAGTCCGATGAGGGTGACCTCCTGATCGATCCCCGCGTACTCTCTCAGCGCCGAAGGAAAAAGGACCCTCCCCGAACCGTCTATTTCAAGCTCTGTCGCCATTGAAAGGAGCACTCTTCTGAAATCGCGGGTCTTTTTCTTGAAGGAGGAAAGATCTTTGAGTTTCAATATAAGTTCTTCCCATCTGCTTACCGGGTAGAGTGCGATACAGCGGTCTATGCCGATGGTGGCAACAACGGACGAACTAAGCTCTCCTCTGAATCGGGAGGGCAATACCGTCCTGCCTTTACTGTCCAGTTTGTGGTTGTAGCTCCCCACCAGCATGTACTATTCACCCACTTTGCTCCACTTTCTACCACTTTGTCCCACATTATACCCAATGATATTACAAAGCAATACCTTTAAATTTAATCCTATAAACAAAATTAGGTCTAGAGGCTCAAAATATTGAATTTCCGTGACTATGACAGCGTTTTGTTAGCCTTGTTTTTATATAAAATCATATTGCATCCTCTGTGTATGCATACAGGAAAATTAGTCAAACATTATGTTTTTAACTATATTTTAATATTTTGTTAAAATATAAAGAGGCGCGACAGGCCTAAAAGACCAGTTGCGCCTCTTTATGGGGAGCACTCAATAAGCCGGGTTTTGTAAAGGACCGAGTCCTTTCCGGCCATTTATCTAATTCCGCCCTTGCAGACGGACTTAAGCGGTCGTACCCGGGAGTCAGCGGGCAGCCTCGTCCTCCCCTATTCGACCTTGCTCCGGATGGGGTTTGCCTGGCCCGAAGGTCGCCCTTTCGGCCGGTGGGCTCTTACCCCGCCTTTTCACCCTTACCGGTTTTCACCGGCGGTATCTCTCTGTGGCACTTTCCCTGAGTTCGCACTCGCAGGATCTTCTCCTGCATCCTGCCCTGCGGAGCCCGGACTTTCCTCCCGCGCATAGCGCCGGCGGCCGGATCTCGTACTCCCTTCTCCAGTATAACAGATTTTTAACTGAACTTTCCGAGATCACGCCAAATCACTAAGGGTCTCAAATCAAAAGACAAAAATATAGCGGACGCCAAACCGAATTTTCACTTACAATAACTTCGGTTTGGGTCCGCCGTTCAGTTGTCATAAAAAATATCCTAGTGGGAGCGGACGATCTCCTTTATTACCATCAGCCTTGAGAGGGTCGACCGCTCCATTTCTTCCAGCTTCATCGAGATGGAGTGGATGGTCTCGGCAAACGAAGGGATCATTACATGCTCCAGCGCGTTTACCCTTCTCCTTGTCCTCTCTATCTCAAGTGCCATCGACTTCAGGGCCTTTTCCTCCGCGGCAAGCCTGACGAGCCTTGGCATGAGCTTCAAAAATTGTTCCAGTGCGATGTCAAGGCTTCCGGGGGATGTTCCCAGACCGTAGCTCAGTTCCACTTTCTGTTCAGGCAGTTCAAATGAAGGGGCGCGCACGCTCATCAGGTTAACGAACTTGACCTTTACTCTCATGTCGCCGCCGGCATTCATGAGAGTCTGCTCGAGCATTTCAGGCAATGTCTGGGCCCTTGCGAGAAGAAAGCCCGCATAGCATGAACCGATCTCTTTTTCGATCTCCTGCCTAAGCTCCCAGACAGATCTCGCCTTCTCGAGAAACGCCTTAACAAGTGCGTCCTGCTTGTCTTTCAGCAGCTTGTGCCCCCTCTTGGCTACGACAAGCTGTCTCTTGAGCTTTGAAAGCTCCATCCGGTTGGGGTTGACGTTCAGCGCCTTCGCCATAAGAGGTCACCCCTTCCTATGCTTCTTTGGTCTCAAGCGTCTCGTCTTTTTGGGCTTCGAAGAGCGGCTTCAGATACTTTTCGATGTACTCGTCCCTTACTCGCTTGAGTTCCTTTGTAGGAACGATCGTGAGAAGTTCCCATCCCAGAAGGAGCGTCTCCTCCACTGTCCTGTTCTCATACTCTCCCTGACGTACATATTTGTCCTCGAAGAGGTCCGCGAACCTGGCAAATGCCTTGTCTTCTTCAGAAAGAGCTCCCTCTCCGAGTATGACTGCGAGCTCCTTTGCCTCCTTGCCTCTGGAGTACGCGGCAAAGAGCTGGTTCATCAGGTCTGCGTGGTCTTCGCGGGTCTTGCCCTTTCCAATGCCCTTGTCCTTCAGTCGGGAGAGCGACGGCATGACGTCGACAGGCGGATAGATGCCCTTGCGGTGAAGTCCTCTCGCCAGGATTATCTGACCCTCGGTGATGTATCCCGTTAGGTCCGGGATCGGGTGGGTCTTGTCGTCTTCCGGCATTGTCAGTATCGGGAGCTGTGTGATGGATCCGTTTTTGCCGCGAAGTCTGCCGGCCCGCTCATACATGGTCGCAAGGTCAGTATAGAGGTATCCGGGATAGCCGCGTCGGCCGGGGACTTCCTTACGCGCTGCCGAGATCTCGCGGAGCGCTTCGCAGTAGTTCGTAAGGTCCGTCAGTATTACAAGAACGTGCATGTCCTGTTCGAATGCCAGGTACTCAGCAGCCGTAAGGGCAAGGCGCGGGGTCGAGATGCGCTCTATCGCCGGGTCGTCCGCAAGGTTGACGAACATGACCGTGCGTTCGAGGGCTCCGGTCTTCCTGAAGTCCTCCATAAAGAAGGATGCCTCTTCAAATGTAATGCCCATGGCGGCGAACACAACGGCAAAGTTTGCGTGTCCGCTGATGACGGTGGCCTGGCGGGCGATCTGTGCGGCCATGTGGTTGTGGGGCATGCCGCTTCCGGAGAATATGGGCAGTTTCTGGCCCCTGACAAGCGGGTTCATTCCATCAATAGTCGAAATACCTGTCTGAATGAACTCAGAGGGGTAGTCTCGGGAATATGGGTTCATCGGGTTGCCGTTGACGTCCAGGTAGGCATCCGGGATTATGGGGGCGCCGCCGTCTATCGGGTCTCCCCTTCCGTTGAATATCCTTCCCAGCATATCTTTTGACACAGGCAGCTTCAGGACATCGCCGAGGAACCTGATCTGTGTTGTGTTGACGTCGATTCCGGTGCTTCCTTCGTAGACCTGGACAAGGGCTTTGTTTTCAGATATTTCGAGCACCCTTCCGCGCCTGCGCTCGCCTGAGCCGAGACGTATCTCTGCCAGTTCGTCGTAGCTGACATCCTCGATCTTATCAACCATCATAAGCGGGCCGGAAAGGTTGGAGATCGTTCTGTACTCCTTAGGCAACATCATCAATACCACCTCCGGCAGCGCTTAGTTTTCCAAGTTCGGTCTTAATTGCGGTCTCAAGAGCGTCAAGCTTGCTTAGCTCATTCTCTTCGGTGTATCTCATGCGTGCGATCTCTTCCCTGATGGGAAGGTCTATTACGGAGTGCAGCAGCCCTCCGCGGCTAAGCACCTGCATCCCGAGGTGATGGAAGGCAAGGATGTTCCTTAGCATCTTGAACTGCTTGTCCATCGATGCGTATGTGTCTATCTCGTGGAATGAGTTCTGGTGAAGGAAATCTTCCCTTATCGACTTTGAGGTCTCAAGGACCATCCTCTCCTCCTTGGACAGGGCATCGATGCCGACCAGGCGTACTATTTCCTTAAGCTTGTCCTCATCTTCAAGAAGGCTCATGGCTTCCGTTCTGTATCCGCTCCACTCGCCGTCATATATGGCATCCCAGTGCTCTCCCATTGTATGGGCATAGAGCGAATAGCTCGAAAGCCAGTTGATTGCCGGAAAGTGCCTCTGGTAGGCAAGCTGTGCGTCAAGGCCCCAGAAGACCTTGGTGACTCGCAGCGTGTTCTGTGTGACCGGTTCCGAAAGGTCTCCTCCGGGAGGTGAGACGGCCCCTATTACAGAAACGGCCCCTTCCCTCCCGTCGCTTCCGCAGCAGATGGCCCTTCCTGCCCTTTCATAGAACGACGCGAGCCTTGTGCCGAGGTATGCGGGGTAACCCTCTTCTCCGGGCATTTCCTCAAGGCGGCCGGACATCTCACGGAGAGCCTCAGCCCAGCGCGACGTCGAGTCGGCCATGAGAGCCACCGAGTAACCCATGTCACGGAAATATTCAGCTATCGTTATCCCGGTGTATATCGAGGCTTCACGTGCGGCAACAGGCATGTTTGATGTGTTTGCTATAAGCAGAGTCCTCTTCATCAAGGGCTGTCCGGAACGCGGGTCCTCAAGTTCTGGGAATTCAAGCAGGACGTCCGTCATCTCATTGCCGCGCTCTCCGCAGCCGATGTATACGACTATCTCTGCATCCGCCCACTTCGCGAGCTGGTGCTGTATGACCGTCTTTCCGGAGCCGAAAGGTCCGGGGACGCATGCCGTACCGCCCCTTGCTATCGGAAAGAAGGTGTCTACTACCCTCTGTCCCGTAGTGAGGGGGATCTCAGGCGGAAGTCTCTTGACGACCGGACGCGGCTTACGTACAGGCCACCTCTGAAGGAGGCAGACCTCATGGTCCTTGCCCTTTGCGTCAGTGATGACCGCGACAGTTTCTTCAACGGTGAATTCGCCCTGCCTGATCTCCCTGACCGTGCCCTTCAGTCCGTGAGGCACCATGACTTTGTGGTCCACAAGCACCGTCTCCTGAACAGAACCGAGGAAGTCGCCGGGAGATACCTCCGCTCCGGCTTCAACCGAGGGAACAAAAGTCCATTTTTTAGTCCTGCTCACCGCCGGAACGCTTATCCCGCGAAGGATGTAGGGGCTTTCTGCGGTCCTTTCGATGCTCTCCAGCGGACGCTGGATGCCGTCAAAAAACTCTTCGATAAGTCCCGGGGCAAGTTCAACGCTCAAGGGTTCCCCTGTGCTTACGACAGGCTCTCCCGGCCTGAGGCCCGAAGTTTCTTCGTATACCTGCACAGAAGCCGTATCATCTTTAAGTTCGATAATTTCACCGACAAGCCCCGCATTCCCGACCCTTACGACGTCGAACATGCAGGCTCCGGCCATGCCTTTAGCAATTACAAGCGGACCGGAGATCTTTGCGATGAATCCTGCTATGGCATTAGGAGTAGCCACTCACATCGCCTCCATTTTCATCATTTCACACCAAAGATATCCATGCCGACAGCCCGCTCCACATTCCTTCTGATCGAACTGAGGCCGACTCCCATGGATCCGCTCTGGTTGGGTACCGGTATTATGCACATATCCGTAGCTTCGTTGACCTCATCAACGGCCTGCTGATATGCGGAGAAGAGGGCCTCCTCAATGAAGAGGGCCGCATATCCCTTACGCGCAAACCTGTTCATGATCTGCCCGAGGGAATCCCTGTTCTCGTCTGTTATCTCAACTACGTCAAGGCCGATAGCCTTGAACGGGAGTATGCTGTCATAGCTTCCGACCGCAGCCATCGGAGAACCCTTATCAGACGTAGCCATGGCGCATAAGCCTCCTTAGGTGGTCCTTGTCGCCCTTGTTCCTCTTGGAGACCGTGATCACCCTTATATTTTTTATCTCGGTTTCCTTAGCCCAAAGATAGGCCGGTATGTTTTCGGGAGCCGACGGACTGTATCTGGCTGTGCCGATCTTATTGAGATAATGGTCGTCAAGGACCTTCTCAAGCGAGAGGATGAGGTCTGAATATCCGCCTGACGCGTCTATCCCGCCTATCACCTTCCCGAAATCGGAGAATTCGACCGCCCTGCCCCAGGTCTCAAATGGTTCGGATATGAGCGATGCCAGTATATCCGCATCTATCGTGCCCCCTTCATGCAAAAAGGGCAGCGCGCCTGCAGTGTCGTAGCCGAATCTTTTGAGCCTCAGCAGGGTCCGTATGTTCTCTCCGTCTATCCTTGTGCGGACCCAGCTTACTATCCCGGGCATATCAAGTTCATGTGCCTTTTCAAGCATCACTTCGAACATCCTTTTGTCTATCAGCCGCTCTACCTCGAGAATGTCCCTGCTCTGTTCCCAGACGGTGATGCATACCGGGATGAGCGTGTTGAGGCCGAACGGAAGGAGCCTGTATTCCTCCGACTCGATGTTGGCTATGATGTCGTCCAGCGGCTGGGACCCGAGAGAGGTGAGAAGGTCCCATCTCTTTTTGCCTCCGGTCCTGACGTTGAACATGCTCTTCAAAAGCACTTTCACATTGTGGAAGTCATAATGCAGCCTCATGATATCGACAAGTCCCTTGTCGGGGACGAAGGCGCGGACTTCTTCGTATATGCTGTGGAGGTCGGACTCGAGGACCTTGTCAAAGTCAGACCCGCCTGACTGGGAAGCAAGCGCGGAGGAATAGGATGTCTCTCCAAGTATCTTGAGGATCGACGCAAGATCTTCGGCATCGATCATTCTCTGCAGAACTCCTGGATCAAGAAGGCGATGCTCCATCGCGCGTATACGCGCTACGGCATAACCATAAGCCCCTTGACTTGACATCAGCCCACCTCCCTCATTCCGCTTCTGACGGGAACAAACGTTTGACTACGTCGGATTCCTGCTTTTCCTGAGCTATCTGGATCAGCATGTCCCATGAGCAGTTCGTGCTTATCCTGCCCCTTGTGAGTATGAATCCCCCGGCTATATCAGGTTTCTTTTCGGAAAAAACGATATTCGTGCCGTTTTCCCTGTTGAAACCGTCAAGCCAGGCCTGATCCAGGTATTTTTCTTCACCTGAAACTTCGAGTTCCTCATCCTTTGTTTTTATAGCTTTCTTAAGAAGCGTCTCACAGAGCTTTACTTGATCATCCCTATCCATCATCCTCATCTTTTCAAGGGAGAGGTCGTAAACATCCTGTATCAAATCACGGCTGGATTGAAGCATCATCCTTTTGACATCCAGATTCGCAACTATTTCACGGCGACGGAAAATCTCGGGACGCTCAACTTCAAAACGGCGAATAAAGCCGGATCTTATTGAGTCGATCTCCTCTCCCGCTCTCTGTGCGATAAGCTCAGCCTTGGCCCTGGCCTTAGCCAGTATTTCATCGGCCTCGCGCTGTGCGTCGCTTCTGATCTTTTCAGTTATCTGGGCCAAAGACATGGTCTTCCCCCGTTCTGTTTAAAGCTTAATGCCGTTGAGCATCAGGATACTTACAAGAAGCCCAAAGACTGCATAAGTTTCGCACATTGCCGGGAGGATAACAGCTTTGCCTATCTGTTCCGGGCGTTTGGATATCATCAGGATGGAAGCAGCTGAGGACTTTCCCTGCCATATTGCCGAGTAGAATCCGGAGATCGCTACCGGAAGGCATGCAAAACAGATCCCCAATCCCTGCCAGACCGTAAGGGTAACGTCGCCCCCTCCGAGGAGCCCGGCCTTCTGAAGAGAGAGGACTCCGACAAGCAGTCCGTAAATGCCCTGTGTGCCGGGAAGCGCGAGCAGGACCAGCGCGTAGCCGAATTTCTTTGGATCTTCTGTCATTATTCCGGCTGCGGCTTCATTGGCGATTCCAATTCCCCATGCGGATCCTGACCCCGCAAAACCTACTGCCAGAGCTGCGCCGAGTATTACCAGCATAGGGCCCAGCTGTTCGGAAATCGTTGCTAGCATTGTTTCCATAATGAACCATTACCTCCTCAGTTGATAAATGCTGTTTTGAATTTTTAGTAATTTAAAAAATTATTGTTTGTCTTCTGAAAGTCTCGCAAATGTAGTCACGTTGCGCAACGGGGCAAAATCCCTCCCGTTCGCGTCGTAAAATTTCCCGAAAAACTCAACATACTGGAGCCTCAGGGAGTGTATGAACGCACCGAGAAGGTTGACAGCTATGCTGAAAAGATGTCCGAGAACAAAGATCAGCACTGCGAGCAGGATGCCCACATAGGGCGTTCCCGCCACCAGCTTCGCCAGCAGGTTAATGACCATGCCTACTGCAGCGGAGCCAAGTCCCAGGGCCAGAAGCCTGCTGTAGCTCAGCACGTCTCCCAGATATCCCGTAACGTTGTAGAGGCTCAGTATGCCCGAGAAGAGCTTACCTGCGATGCCCGTCTTCGTCCTGCCCTGAGTCGCGACCAGGACCAGCGCTCCGGCGATCGCTATATACTTCGAAAGGTCTCCCGCAGGTCCGCCTATTTTGCCGGAAACCGAAAGGCCCGTCATGAGAAGACCGCACAGGAATAGAATCCACCCGCCGTTGTCTGCGAGGGCTCCCGTGTAGTCACCGTTCTTCCAGCTGTTCTTGAAGGCTATCAGCAGGCCGAAGATCACCTGTACAAAACCCAGTCCGAGCGAGATGGTAAGCAGCGTCATCGGATCGTTCATCGGATCGAGGAACTGCATCGCGCCCATCAGCGGGACAAGTGGTCTCAGGAATGAGAACGCCGTGACGCTGTCGCCGAACCATGAGCCGGTGAGAGCTCCAAAAACGACGGAGCACAGCATGCCGATCGTGATCATGATGAAAAATTTGCGCATCGTGGGATGAAGCTGATGCCTGACTATAAAGTAACCGAATACTCCGCTCAGCACCAGGCCGTACCCGGCATCGCCGAAACACATCCCGAGGAACAGGAAGAAGAACGGCGCCATCAGGGACGTCGGATCCACTCCGCCGTAAGTGGGCGTTCCGTACATCAGGGTAAGCGGTTCCATCGAGGACGACCAGCCCGGGTTTTTCAGCAGGGTCGGAGGCAGCTCACCTTCATCTGGTCCGATCAGCGAGAACTCCGTAAGTTCCTCGTAGGGCCTGAGGGCATTCTCCACTGTCCCCAGACACTCTTTGGGCATCCAGAAAGACCATATGAATACATCTTCCGTGGGTACTCCGGAGATCATTGAGCCTATCCTGTCGCTCAGGATGCTCCAGTAGTCGCCGTAGTAACGGGCCATATCGAGCCCCTCATCGGCCCTGGAGGACATATCGGCGCACAGAAGGGCCTCTTCCTTCTCTGCCTTTTCGATCCCGGCGGTGAGCCTGCTGCGTTCCTCTTCGGCAGTCAGTGCGAAATCCTTCGGCACGTCGACCCTTCCCGCAGAGAATTCTGATGCGGCAGCCTGCACTTTTTCGAAGTCGGATTTCCTGAAGAGTACTGCGAATGTTGAGACGGTGTCTTTATCGTTTTCCGGAAGTTTCTGATATTCGGCGAGATCTCCAAGCTCCGATCCGATCTTTGAAACGAACCCGGCCGCGGATGCTTTGGGGACTGTATAGACGGCTCCGCCGACAAATTCCGTGCCGGTCGTAAAAAATTCCAGGGGATATTTGATGGAATTAAGCAGCATCGACTGCGCAAGAAGGCCTTTCAGCCTGGAGAGCTCGGCCCTTGTTTCAGTAGCTCTTCTCTCCTTTTCCCTGAGGTCGGCGACAAAGGTCCTGAACCTCTCTTCGTCTGCCTTGGCTTCAAGCTCGGAAAGCCCTATCGTCGGGACATCTCCCAACATTCTGGCAAATGAGCTGCCTTTGTTTACTTCAAGGGGTTCAAGAAGGCGCACCGTAAACCTTACATCGCTGAGAAGCTCGTCTATGTGGCGCTGCCTGGCCCTCAGGTGGGTCATCGACGCGCTGTCGACCGCGCCGCTGTTCTCTCCGGTGAATTCGCAGCATCCCAGCGCCTGCAGTTTCCCTACAAGCTCATCCGCAACAGATCTATGGACAGCTATCCGCGCCTTGGTCATCTCAGCAAGAGCCATAAGTCGTCATCACCTCTTTCACCAGCCAATCGGCCACCTCGGCGGCGGCAGCTTTTTTCTTTTCATAGCACTCCCGCGCCTCTGTCCGGCCCTTTTCCAGTATCTCCGCGGCCTTCACTTCCGCCTCTTTCTCGGCGTTGGTCACGGATTCGCGCCACTGCCTGTGGCACTGCTGCCTGGTGTCTTTTATCGACTGTTCCGCCTCTGCCTGGGCAGATGCGATCATTTTGGCTGCCTCGGCCTTCGCGTCAGCAATGACAGCTTTTGCCATAGACTCATGTTCACGTATTTCCTGCGCCAAATTCTCTGTCAACAACCTCACCTCCTCCCGTAATTCATGGACCCTGATATCAGACACATACCAGGTGATTTTAACCTCTGCGTTCAATTGCGTCAATTTTCACACATTAGAATAAATTAAACGGCAGGGTAATAATTTCGTTATATTTTAAATCTTGATTTCTATTTTAGCAGTTTTTAGCATCGCTAAATATGTTTTTTTGAACAAATATCCCGCCACGGGCACACCGGACACCTTTCAGGCCTTGCCTCAAAAAAATCCAAGAGCGCTGATACTGCGGCCCTATGTACATCGCGGCCTGTTTCGGAGATCATTTCGGGGGACATTTCCGCCCTTATTCTTTCCCTTTCCGGACTTCTGAGATAATTTATGCCTATCCTTATCGTTTTCTCAGGAAGTCCCTTTTCCCTCCTGTAGACATGCATCGCGTAGGCGTAGAACCTAAGCTGCTCCTCGTAGTACGCGGCAGGGGCATCCTCCTCTGATGTTGTCTTCCAGTCCCTGAGGTCGATATGCTCCCCCTCCTCCCAGAAGATATCAGTCGACCCGACCATCAGAAGGTCCCCGTCATTTACTCTGAAGGGCGTCTCCCTCGAAAGCTTTCCATGATATTTTCCCGAGGCTAGCAGAGAAAGAAGCCTTCCTTCGTCACTCATGGCATACCCGAGCAGCATCCTCCTTATCTCATTCCTTGAAGCTGCCGACCTGAATTCCCCCCTCACACCGTAAGGCACTTTTTTCAGCGCGCTTTCTGCGTATTTCTTCTCTTCCGGCAGCCATTCATCCAAGGTCCCGGGAGAGAAGTCCCATTTGGAGAGCACCCAGTGGGCAAGGCTTCCGAACTCCGACCCTCCTGAACCTTCCCCGGGCCTTGCCATCCACTGCATCGTCCTTCCCTGTCTGTAGGCGATCCTATAGGCCGCCGGACACCAGGAAAACATTGCGTAGGCAGAGGCCGACAGCCTGGCAAGCTTCGCGGGCGACACTGCTTTGGGACAGAGCATCCGGGCGGGGTCCTGCAATATCCCTGAGGCTTGTCTCCCCGGTATGCGGGCAGCTCCGTCTTCAACGGGCAGACAGCGTACCCATCCGTCATCCCCGTTCTCCGCTTCCCTTATCATTCCGAGGAAGCTCTCCCCGGGCGGCGGGATCTCATCCCCGCTCTCCCCGGAGATTTTTAAAAGGCCGCAGATCATAAGCTTGTCCCTCGCCCTGGTAGCGGCCACATACCAGAAGCGCTCTTCCTCTTCGGCAAGCGCCTCGGATTCACTCTCCGAGTGCCAGAGCCATGATGCCGTAAGCACCTCTTTTTTTGAGGGACCGACCAGGAATTCCGGGATCCTTTTTGCCGTGACGCCGTATCTGAGGGAAGTGTCGATCGCGGGAGGCCCCTTCGGAACGCCCTCTGTCCCGCCCAGCGCGACGACCGGGTACTCCAGCCCTTTCGCCGAGTGGATGGTCATCACATTGACAGCGTCATGGTCTTCGTCCGTTATTTCGGGCTCCTCCTGCTGCTTAGACCCCTTGACGGCAAAACGCATGTATTCGGCACAGCCCACAAGGGACCGCCCCTGTGACGATTCGTACTCGGCGGCGATCTCGGCCATGTACGAAATGTCGGCCCTGACCCTGCGCCTCCGGTCAGGTTCGTATGATTTTAGGAGATCCGGAGTGCACAGCAGCTCCCTTATAAGGGCGGAGACTCCGCGAAGTTCGGCCTTTCTCCGCATCTCCTCCAGATAGGCATAAACCTCCGGATATTCCTCCCTGATGATCTCTGAAAGGGGTACAGGTCCTTTATTCTTCCTCACTTTCAGGCCCTCGGCCATCAGCTCGCCCGCGAGTCCCGGCTGAAGTCCGCTCAGTGGCGAGGCGACCCAGCCCGCAAGATATGACGGATCTGCGGGATCTGCGAGCAGGGAAATGAAGTTGACCAGGTCAGCCGTCTCGCCCCTGTTGAAGTAATCCCTTCTCGTGCAGAGAACATAAGGTATGCCCTCCGAATCGAATGCCTCCTCGATCGCGTCATAGAAGGTCCTCTTTGGCACCAGGAGAGCAAAATCGTTCCACCTTGCACACCTGAACTTGTCCTCACCTTCGGCCCTCTTGTCCCATATCGGCGTTCCGGCTTCGTGGATCTCCCTGATCTTTTTGGCAAGCCCCCTGTAAAGCCTCACCCTTGCGTCATAGACGCTCTCTTCTTTTTCGTATTTTTGAGTTTCCTCGTTGAACGGCCTCTCCTGCCTTGCAGCTATGACCTCGAACTCCGGTACTGTCGGACGGCCGTTCCTCTTTATCCACCACTCCTCCGACGATGGCGAACCAAGCGGCTCGTATTCCATGCCAGTACTTTTCTCAATTCCTTCCGACCAGACAGAGCCGAATATGGAGTTTATCTTCTCAACGAGCCTGTCCCTCGTCCTGAAGCTCTTGTCCAGCGTTATGTAAGAGGCACGGCCTCCGTCCCCATCTTTTGCCGTACTGATGTATCGCCCGAAGATCTTAAGGTTGGCGTGGCGGAAGCGGTAGATAGACTGTTTGATGTCCCCGACGATAAAGAGGGTGTTGCGTCCCTCTTTCCACAGACCGTTCAGCAGTTCGTCCTGAAGCCCGTCGGTGTCCTGGAACTCATCTGCCAGTATGTGGCTGAACCTGCTTCCAAAATCAGGATCCATTTTCAGGACCTGCCCGGCATACCTTATCAGGTCGTTGTTAGTAAGAATGAAACCCCTCTGCCTTTCGGACTCCCAGCACTGCCATCCCAGAGCGCTTGTGCGGCAGAGAAGCCTTGACAGGACCAGTTCCTCTTCACGGAGAGGCGAAGCCATCAGGACCTCCCTTCTCCGGCGGTCCCGCCATTCTGTCAGCTTTTCGCCCAGTGCTTCGCTGATCGATCCCATTATTTTTCTTGAACATCCCTGAAGGTCTGAGAGTCCCTCTTCGATCAGAAGGATCGCAAATCTCCTGAGTTCCTCTTCGTCGGGCTCCTTTTCGTAAAACTCGCACCCGATCTCTTTAAGCCGTGCGAAACACCTGCCGGGATTTTCAGTCAGGTCGGCCCTTACCGCAGGAAATACGGTCCCCTGCCAGGTCTCCCAGATCTCCCCAAAGACATGTCTCCTGCTCCCGATGTCGGACATGAGTTCATCTGCGGACTGCTCCCACAGGTCATCGGGGGTCCTGCCGAAGCTTCCGAGTTTCTCAGAGGCGTTCCTTGATATCTCCGCCAGCCTTTCCGGTCCGTAGTGGTTCACGAGATCTTTGAAATGTCGTTCGCTGAAGAGCTCTTCAGCCCTCGCTGCCCACTTTTCGGAGAGCATGGACTTTATCCTTCCCAGAGACAGATCTCCCGTCATCTCCGCAAAAGTCTTCCACCAGAGTTCTTCCTCGGGCTTCGTGACTATCCTTGCAGCCGGGTCTATGTTGAGGATCAGCCCGGACTCCTTTATGACCTTCATCGCGAAGGAGTGTATTGTCGATATGTATGCGTCGTCGATCCTGCTCAGCCTGTCATCCAGATGCGAAAGCTCCCTGCCGCCCTCTTCCTTCCATCTGACAAGGGTCTCCCTTATCCTGTCGTGCATCTCCCTGGCAGCCTTTTCGGTAAAGGTGAGCACAAGTATACGGTCCGTCGTCAGATCACGGTCAGAAGCCAGCAGCCAGGCAAAACGCTGTGAAAGCGTCTGGGTCTTCCCTGTTCCTGCACCTGCGCTGACGACCGTAAGCGGGCTCGCCGAGATCACTGCCTCGACCTGTTCGGGCAGTCCCCTGAGACAGCGGTATGCAGCTGACAAAAGATCTTCTCTCTCAGGAGCCATTCACGTATCCCTCCCCGTTTCCTTCCTCAGCCTCTTCGAAGTGCCCCTCTTTTCTCCTGCAGATGACGATGTACTCGCAGAACCTGCACATGGATGAATCATAGTTTGCCGGGAAATCACCTTTCGTCACCGATTTTGCCATCTCTTCCACAGCTGTTTCAGCCTCTTCAAGGACTGATCCCAGTGTCTTCCTGGATCTTGAAGAGAGGTAGGCAGAGCTGAGTCCGCCTGAGGCAAAATTGCCGTAAAAGGATGCATCTCTGTGCCCTATCCATCCGTATCCGAGAGGCACAGCCCCCGTCGTATTTTTTATCACTGCCGCATAGGCGGCAAGCTGCAGCTCGTTTCGGTGATCGCTTGCCCTGTTTGACTTATAGTCGATGACCACGAAGCCGTCGTCGTAAAAATCGACCCTGTCAGCCCTTCCTCTGAATATCACTCCGCCCGTTTCGTATTCGGGGAGAACATATTCTATCTCGGTCCTTCTGCGCATCTTTACGGCCTCAGACGATTCTATTTTGTCCAGTAGGCCGGCCACCGCCCCTGCCTGTTTAAGGAGTTCGTCTGCATGCCTTCCGAGCCTGGGATCTGAGAGCAGCTCGGGATAGCATTCGGATGAGGCTCTTTCCCACTCTTTTTTTGAAAGTACTGAAAAGCTTGCTCCGGAAGAGAGATATCCCTGCCAGCACCTCTCCCACAGCAGATGAAGAAGCGAACCTGCCTTCAAAGGATCATAGAGCTTCCTGTCATGCCCAGGAAGGCGGATGTTGTTCCTGCACCAGTGTCTGTAGGGACATTCTCTCCACTCGTCCAGTGAGCTCAGGGATACCGAGGGAGGTTCCGTGCCCCGGCCGCTTCCCCTCCTGGGAAAATCGCCCCTCTCCCTCTGTTCGGCAAAAAGGGGTGTCTCCGCCCCCAAAAACCAGTAGGAGCTGCCTGACGGGATGACGTCAGAGGGCCTGTACTCGATGCTCCCGGCTCTCTCCCACCTGCGTTCCTTATCCTGTACCCTGAAAAGGGGATCAAGGAACTGTGAAGCACCGAGAGGCCTTCCGTTCCTGTCCGTAAGCGAACGCATGACCACTGTCCCTTCAAGCGACGTCGCAATGAGCCTCCTGAAGAGCGCTTCCTTCTGTTCCCTCTCCTCGTGAAGTTCGGGTATGTGGCCTCTCTCGGCGCCATTTTCGGACTGGGCGGCCCGGTTGAATCTTGCCTTGCTTTCGTTGCCGAGCAGCGGGGACTCCCTTAACCTGCCCGGCCAGGTATTGTAGTCAACATCTGTCATTATCCAGTATCTGTGAAAAGTGAGCACCGGAGGAAGCCCGGCGTAGACCGTAAGCGAACTGCTCTGCGGGAGCCTTATGGGAAGAGTCGCGTTCCTGGTCCATCCGCAGATGTAATCCACCGCATCCTGCCCCTTCAGGAATACTTTTGAGGCAGGGCCGATGTCCCGGTCTATGTCTTCAAGCATCTCGACTTTCATCCCGAGTTCTTTTACCGATGATGAGATGTCCTTCAGGACTTCGTCAAGCTCCGGTATATCGTCTATAAACGAACCGATCCGGTCCTCCGGTGCTATCTCCACTATGAAACCGTGCCACATTTTCATTATTTGGAGCGGCGTCCCTCCCGAGGCAAAATTACGGCAGACCTCTTCCAGCTTCCTGAAGGTTTCCAGCGCCCTTCCCTTCAGGTATTTGCCCCATGCGCGGCTTCCTTCGGGGAACGCCGAGAGGGCCGCAGAAACGTCAAGATCAGGCGATCTTAGGAGAGGTCCTGCAAGGAGAAACGTGGTCTTCTCCCTCTCCCATCCTGAGGCAAATGCCTTCCACACCGCTCCGGGCAATTCTCCCAGGACCGTTCCGGCGACTGTTCCCCTGACCTGCACATTATAGGGTATCCTGTACCTCCGGAGTGAATCCTCTGCCAGAGGCAGATGGGCGGGAGTGGCCATAAGCCCGATGTCGCCGTAGCCGTTCAGGGTGCCGAGTGCGGAAAGGGCGCCCAGCCCGTGCGCCCATAGGGCCGTCTCCCTTGCGGCGGCGTCAAACTGGAGTTGGGTGTCGCCCGCCTTCAGCTCAAATACCTTTGCATTCCATCCGGGCCTCTCGCTGAACTCCTCACCTACCTGCCTGACGGAGTCATGTCCGGTTGCAAGCCCCGTTTCGGGCAGTATAAATATTGTTTCAGTAATTTCTTTAAGCCTTTTTATAAGTTTTAACTGACTTCCGGTGAAGGTGAGGAATCCTATGAAGACAAAGGTGATATTTGAAAGAGCGCCGGCAGCTGCCTCGTCCGCGAGGCACTCCCTTATGAGCGCTGCTGTCTGAGCGCTGTCCGCGGCCCCGTGCTCATTGAGGTATGAAAGATATTCGGAATAGAGTCTCAGCAGTATCGCCTCGGGCGATCCGTCAGGCGGGTCTCCCTCTTTGTAGAGCCTGCCCCTGAGATCCACGGGTGAGATATCTTCGTTCAGCAGTTCTTTGATATTGTCGCCCAATATCTCCAGAAAACCCCTGTGGTAAACACCATTGGGCAGTTTATTACCTTTTTTATTCTCTTCTTCTAAAAATTTATTAAGAATATATCCTATTATAAGAGTATGGTCGGGGGGATCTGTTATCCTTCTTGCCTCCCCATGTGAGAGCTGCGATATCTCGCGGTAGAGATCGCTCCACGTGCAGACCTTCGGCCTGGGGCCGAAAAATGATCCCCTGCAGGAGATCAGATCCGGCAAAGCGTCCTTGTCCAGGCCTGACGGAACGACAAAGAGGACCTTTTCACCGTACTCCCTGTAGAGTCCGGCAAGTCTCTCCTGCTTTTCGGTTATGTTGTAATATGTCTCAACTGTCGGCATTTCTTCTCACATAGCCCAGATACCCGTCTGCGCTCTGACGAAGGAAAAAAGCCTCCCTCTCCCTGTCCTTTTCGGGAAGCCTGTCAATATGCGAAAGTGCCGGATCGTTCCTCAGCAGGGCTTCAACGCCCTCTTCGGTGCCTGCTTCTTCCGGAAGGGCCGAGATGATGTCCTTCCAGAAGGCCATCTGAGCCGACGCCATTTCAAGGAGCCCCTTAGGGTCCCTGCTGCAGCCCGAATGAGGATAACAGATCAGATCCACATCACCGAGATCGATCAGCTTTTGCAGCGAGGCCATCGCTGTTTCATAATAGAATTTGTGGGGAGTCGCCGGTCTCATGAATATCGACCCGTCGTCAAGCTCAAAATAGCATCCCGCGGCCTCCCCCGGGAAGAGTATCCTTGTTCCGTCAAGGTCGTAGAGGTAGGAGCTGTGGTGCGGCGCATGGCCCGGTGTATCGATGATCGTAAGGCCTTCAAGCTCCAGGTCCGGATCTGCAAGGGCATCTTCGGGAAGAGGAAGAGGCATCCCGTAGACATCGCACAGGTCGCCCAGGTTCTCCCTGCTCGCTTGGACCAGTCTGGCCGGATCGATGAGGTGCGTGCGTCCCTTGAGCGGCGCGATGATCTTCGTGCCCGGGAACAGTTCGTGAAACTGTCCCGCTCCCCCGGAATGGTCAAGGTGTACATGCGTATAGAGCAGGTAGTCCGGCTCACCGGCTCCGATCATCTTCAGGTCTTCGGCAAGGCGGGGGACCGAAGCCGCAGGCCCTGTCTCCATAAGTATCGATCTTCCCCTGCTTTTGTCGTTGATGTGCCAGCCGATTATAAAGGATTCAAACCCGCCCCTCGGGACAGGAAGGACTATCTGGGTAAGTCCTTTGATTATCTCTTTTGTGTTCAATCCGATCTCCCCTTCTTTAAACATTAAGCTGAGCAATTGCTCAGCGCGGCATCTTCACGCCGCCTTGCCCCTCCGCATCATCCAGCGCCGTCAGCACCTCGTCCAGCAGTGTCTGAAAAGTCTCGCAGTGACGGTCCCTCGGATATTCGAGCGGTATGGGTATCGAGGCCTCTATCATCCCGTTTTTCAGTACAAGCACGCGGGTACCCATGCGAAGGGCCTCCCCCACGTCATGCGTCACCATAAGGAAGGTCTTTCCTCCCTGCAGATATATCCTCACAAGCTCCCTCTGAAGTGCCCTTCTCGTGAAATAATCCAGCGCGCCGAGAGGTTCATCCATCAGCACTATCTCAGGGTCGCAGGAGAGCGCCCTTCCGAGCGCCACCCTCTGGGCCATGCCTCCCGACAGCTGGTGGGGCATCGCGTTTTCATATCCTTCAAGTCCGAGCATCTTCAGTATGTCCAGTGCCTTTTGGTGCATCTCCTTCGATCTTCCGCCCGGCAGGAAGGGGAAGAGTATGTTGTTCTCGACCGAGAGCCAGGGCATGAGCCTGGGTTCCTGAAAGACCATCCCTACAGGGAGCGGGGACTCCGGGCCGCAGATCCTTCCCTTGAAGGTTATCTCGCCCGCCGTCTCGCACTCAAGCCCTGCAAGTATCCTGAGGAGCGTCGTCTTGCCGGAGCCGCTCCTCCCCACTATGACCAGGAAGCCTCCCTCTTTTATCTCCAGGTCGATGCCGTTAAGCGCGTCGACCTCCATATCCTCAAGGATATATCTTTTTTTCAGGTTTTGGATCTTCAGCCAGCTCAAGCTTCAATGCCCCTTTTCAGATAACGCCTGATGCACCACAGGAAACCATAATCGAGAAAGGCTCCAAGGGCCCCTATCACTAATATCCCCATAAGGACGACATCTGAGCGTGAAAGCTGCTCTGCGTCAAGTATCATATATCCCAGTCCGGACGAGGCAGCCACCAGCTCCGCAGCAACGAGTGAGCGCCAGCTGTAGCCGAGCCCAAGCCTCAGACCGGTAAGTATTGACGGGATGGCGGAAGGTAGGACCACATACCTGAACCTGTACCATCTGCTGTAGCCGAAGACAGCTGCGACCTCGGTCAGTTTCGGGTCGCAGCCCCTTATGCCCTGAAGGGCGTTCATGTAGACGGGGAAAAATGTGGCAAGTATTATCAGTATTATCTTCGGCGCCTCCCCTATCCCGAACCACAGGATCAGGAGGGGGATCGTAGACATGGGGGGGATATGCCTGAAGAACTCGAGGGTGGGGTCCAGCTGCACAAGGACACGAGGAAACCACGAACAGAGAAGCGCGAACGAAAGCGCCATCGCCGCCGAGAGGCCGAAGCCCCTGATTATCCTGTCAAGGCTCGCCCAGACGTGCTTCTGCAGCTCTCCGTCCCCGATCGAAAGTATGAAGGAATCCAGCACACTTTCGGGAGAGGGAAGGAGGAAAGCGTTCCACCAGCCGGCGTTCGAACCAGCCCACCAAAGCAACAGCAACACTGCCGGCACTACCAGACCGCTTCTCGTCAGACTATCTTTCTCGATCTTCATCTGCTCACGCTCCCGCTATATTGTACATTTTTTTAGCTGATAAGCACAGTAAATAGGCCCTCTTTATGTTAATCTATTAGGGGCTGCGGCATGAAGATGCCGCGGGGAATCTGCAGCCTACAGGCTGCGGAGAATTCGCGACGTTTGTCGCTGGAGAATTTGCTCGCTTCGCATCCATGAGGAGCGGCTGAGCAATGGCCTGAGCGGTAGCTGAGCAATTGTAAAGTGTTGACGACCCTATAAAACAACAGTTTGACTACTGTTTGACAACGTTTGACAATTGCTTGACCGTATTTACGACTTTGCTCAGCAATGTTTTAAAAGGGGGTGATCATAATTGGGAAAGGTGACATGGAAGCCCGGCACTATGCTCTATCCGCTGCCTCCGGTGATGGTCTCGTGCGGGACGATGGAAAGGCCGAACGTCATCACTGTTGCATGGACAGGGATAGTCAACTCAGACCCTGCGATGACATACATATCCGTAAGGCCGGAGCGTTATTCCCACGGGCTGATAACTGAGACGTCGGAGTTTGTGATAAATCTCACAACTGAGCCGCTGATATGGGCGGCTGACTACTGCGGAGTAAAATCTGGCAGGGACATCGACAAATTTTCGCTTCCTGCAATAACAGCAGCTGCAGCTTCTAAAGTTAGCGCCCCAATGATAGAAGAGAGCCCGGTCAGCATTGAGTGCAGGGTCGACAGGGTGATCAGGCTGGGAACTCACGACATGTTCCTCTCGAAGATCGTCGCTGTCAACGTTGACGAAGGTCTTCTCGACAGCAGGGGAAGGCTGCACCTGGAAAGAGCGAGCCTTGTAGCCACGAGCCACGGCAAATACTTTGCCCTTGGAAAAGAGGTAGGAAGCTTTGGCTTCTCGGTAAAAAAGAAGAAGAAAGGCAGATAAGAAGACTGAGGCCCTTGCCAAATACCTTGGCCTTTTGACTATTACATTTAGGGGGAATATCAATGCTGGTTTGCGCAATATGCGGCAAGGCGCTCAAAGAGTGCTGCGACCTCTTTCATGAGGCCGTCACCCCGGACGGCGACACGGTAGTCGTCTGCAACGACTGTGCTATAGAGAACGACCTGGAGTTCGAGCCTGAACTTAAGGAAGGTTAGTCGCCGGAAGGATCCGGATGGCCTGTACCGGCTTCGCGTACCCTGGACCGAATGGTTTCTCCGTCACTGCGGAGTTTTGGACTTTTCGGCTCAGGGTACTTATGCCTACCGCGAAAATTCTTCGAACTCCATCGCCCTGTACTGCTCAGCGGGCTTTCCTGGCACGACTATGGCATGAGCCGGACAGAAAGCCACGCACCTCTGGCAGGACTCGCAGATGTTTTTGTTTATGAAGGGAAACTCCCCTGATCCGTCTATGGCACCTACAGGACAGTTCTCTGCGCATCTCATGCATTTGATGCATTTTTCTTTATCGACCGTTATCGGAAACATCCTGTAAAAGAAGCGGAGCGATCTCCCGCTCGAAATCAGCTTATACCACATTGATGGGATGACGGGGATACCGCGGCCCCAGGCCGCGCTGCCCTTCTCAAGCCTGTCCGCGAACGCCCTTGCCTTCTCCTTCGCGGCCGAGACCAGCTGACTGTTCTTCTCGACTGGTATGACTCCGTTGTTGTAGTTGCCGGGCATGATGAAGAGTTCGGACCCAATGGGCTTGTAACCCTTGTCGCGCACCAGCTTCCTGAACTTACCTTCCGCGCCCAGTGCAGATCCTCCCATCGTAGCTGTCATGAATATCTTTTTTCCCCTGCCCTCAGGAAGGGATGCTATGAATTTCAGCACTAATGGATATGAAGAGAAAAAGGCTATCGGAAAGGCAAGGCCTATCACGCTGTCCCCCGACATCCTGAAGGAATTGTTCCTGCCTATCATATGATAATTCACCTCGTGCCCCTTCTCTCTGAGCCTATTTCCGACTTCCCTCGCAACCAGAAGGGTATTTCCTGTCCCCGAAAAAACAAAATATTCTATTTTCATCTCTGATTTTCCTCCCATTCGAAGCACAGTATTTAAAATATATTAATAATCACACGTGTCCAAGATAGGAAAATGAAATAGTAAAGCCTCCGTTATTGGGATATCATTTAGTTGCGACACCAAAAATACCCAAAGAAACCACGGAGGCAGAACAATGATAAAGTGCATGAGCCTAT
>Ga0228535_1000356_pt1 | contig 138219 bp, 93 predicted proteins | sample SJ1metagenome_FD_168457 | JGI IMG/M metagenome (GOLD analysis project Ga0228535, IMG submission 168457) | Enriched culture of PCE-dechlorinating microbial communities from Ithaca, New York, USA - SJ1 | ecosystem: Engineered > Modeled > Simulated communities (microbial... > Unclassified | place...
TTCATCAGTCGCCCGTCGAAAGTATCGGAAAGTGATCCATCCTCGTTGACATTTTCCACGATCAAACCGTCCAGTTCGGGACGTAAAAAGACTTCCATCACCTCGTGTATGCACTCTTCCATGGTTTGTTTGAGAAATTCTTTGTCGAGCAGGTGTTCAATCTCGAGCGAAAGGTTGCAGAGGATCATGGGCAGGGAGAAGGATTTCAGGTTTCTCGTTCCTGGGAATGCTTTATTCCATTTTCCTTTCGGATTGTCTCTTTTTGAAAGGATGATGTCGAATGTTTTCTTTGCGATCTCTGCATACTCATCGTTTCCCGTGGCTTTGCTGAGTTGCCCGAACGCCATGGAGGCGAAAGTGTAGGAAAAAATGTTGTAGGGTTCAATGATTGGTTTCCCTTCCCGGGTAAGGGAGAAATACCAGTTCAGGCTGCCGTCGTGGCCGAATTTTTTCAGGAACTCGCCTCCCTGGACAGCGCAGTCAAGCCACTCCTGCCGCTTTTCTACGTTGTTGTAGAGCATGGAAAACATCCATACCTGGCGCCCCTGCAGCCAGATGAATTTATCGGTGTCGTAGGTGTTTCCCTGTCTGTCGAGACAGGTAAAATAGCCTCCATTAGTGAGATCCTGCGAATGGTTAAGCCAGAAAGGAATGGCATTATCCAGTAATTCGTTTCTATATTGGAGAGAAAGTTTTTTGAAATCAATCATTGTTAAATTTTATTTAAGAGTAATCCGAGAGTGGCATCAATCACTCGTCACATCATATATATATTAAAGAATATGCGAAGTTAAAATAAAATTTTTAAATAAAAGAACTTTATATAAAAAATATAATAAAAATTAATTCGATTTTTTATTTCGGAGATTTACAAGGAAAAATCTGTGGAACGGGAATCTAATCAAAGTGATAATAGATAAAGCCAGATATGCTATAATTAATATATTTTTCTTTTATCCGTCAAGTTTATTAATTGTTTTGATAATCCCAGTTCATTATCGTAGCAATTGGGATAAGCAGTTGTGTTGCGATCTTCAATTGTCCTTTATAGGATGGGTGCCAGTCGGAACCTAAATCATCGGTTTCGTTGAGCAGATTGTCGGGAAGTCCCGCAAAATAGATCTGTTTGTCTTTTTCTGTGATTCGGCAGTAGAGGGTAAATTCTTTTACATAGGAAAAGCAAGGTTCATCGATCATCGGACCCGCAACACATAAGACTGGGATGTTACCGTAAGCAAGTCTAATTTTAGAAATCAGTTCCTTGTATCCTCTCCAAAAGGTAAACTTGTCGAGATGAGGCGGGGTGAAGAAATCGTTGGTTCTCAGGTTGAAGATGATACAATTCGGTTTCCAGGAGCCAAAATTCCACGTTTGTGCCGAATCACTGTCGAGTGTGCGGTTATAGCGTCCGGCATGGTGTCATGTGTGTCAAATACAGATTTCTTGTCGTCGTAGTTTCGTACGAGCCCCTTGCCGGAGTGGGCTATGAAGTGGGCGTCGGCCGAAAAAGCACGTGCCAGTATGGCAGCATAGCTTTTACAGTTGTTTTCGGTATCCGGCTTGAAACGTTCATCCTTATTATTCCCTTCAGTGCCATACCCGCAGGTAATGGAATTGCCGATAAACTCGATACGTCTGTTGGGAGTTTCTGACAAAGGGAATAGTTCGCCATTGTCTTCCAGAACAAAACCCATGAACCGGGTAATGCCCATATCGGCTTCCGTACGTTTTGTCAACAGCAGATTGTGTGTTTTTTTATGTTGTAACGAGCGCATGGTAATGGTTGTATCGCGGGGGGGGGCTGAAAGACGGAGATCAGCTCTCCGTCTATAAACAGGTTGAAATGGTTCTTATTGCCTCCGTTGATTCTGATCCCGATACTTTTACCGGAAAAACTGCATCCGATGGAGATTCCGGGCCAATCGAAACGGACAGTCTCCTTGTCGCTCCTATCTATCCTGCCTGAATAGCGAATATCAGGGTGATGAGGGGAGACATATTGCCCCGCTTTCATTTCTGAGAATGAGAGTAGGCTGCCAAGAATCATGAAAAGGATCAATGCTTTTCTCATAATTTCATTGTTGAATAATTTTGGTGTATTTTTGACCAAAGGGATCGGTTGCCACCACATTTATTTCAGAGTTTTTCTTTTTCGGGCTTGCCCTGAAAAGGTGATCTGTGTTGACCGGTTCTATCCATTTGAAATCGAGTTTTTCCTTGTCGCTATAAGTTTTTTTTACTTTGGGATCGAGCCCTTCAAAACGATTCATTTCTCCCATATGTTTCCCATCTTCAAACCATTCTACTCTCCAGTTACGGTCCCAATTCCAGATGTTGACAACAATATCTGCTCCGTAGTCGTCAGTTGTGTGGGGTGGATATGCCCTCATCTGATAGTCCCGGTCACGGGCTACACTCTTAAAATACCATTGTACCTCTGCTCCGTCTACCTCATAGACGCCGTATCCCACGGGAGTGCCGTCCAGGCAATAGTCCCCTTGCCACCATGCGCCTGAAACGGCTCCGGTATTGTGCTCGTACAGGGTTTCAGAATGAATCATGTTGCGGTTGTAATGCATATGTCCCGTGAGCAGGTGGACCTTGTAGGGTTTCAGCATTTCAAACAGGGAGGAAATATTGATCGTTTGCGTGCCAATGGTGCGTGAATCGTACTGGAAGGGTTTGATCTCTTCGTCAAGACGGCCGGGGATATGCATGACCACAAAGAGGGTTGATCCTTCCGGGACATGAGCAAGATCCTGTTCCAGCCAGATGAATATCTTTTCATCGATGTATCCCATATAGAAATAATCCCTGCCCAGGTAAAAGGCGTTGTTCAGAACGATGTAGTGCACCGATCCCCTGTTGAATGAATAGTGGTCGGGTCCGAACGTTTTTTCATAGCGTTCAGTGGAAGTCTCGGTGGTGCGGCCTCCGTATTGCAGGTCATGATTGCCCGGTATCCGGTAAAATGGTATTCCCGTACGGTTCTGGTGCTCAATATAAAGAGGGTATAGCTCCGGCTTATCCCCCACCAGGTCGCCGCAGTCGACCCCCAGAATATCCCTGTCGGGATAGCTCTCTTTTAGGTGCAGCATGTCGTCAACTACTCTTTGATAACGATCGAAGTTATCTTCCTTGAAAAATTGAGGATCAGCGTGTACCAGAAGGAGATGTTTCTCGTCGTCGCACGGATTTTTTTTCAGGAAAAAATCATATCTGTGTTTTTTATCTTTCTCTATCCGCTTAAAAAACTGGGGTACATTCATCTCCTCTTCCGGCAGAAATCCTGCCGGGGTGGAGATGTAAATGAACGACGCGTCCTGATGAGGCGTTAGCCTGAAGGACCCGTCTTTGGCAGTCACCACGCACTGATAGCCGTCGGTCACCACCACGTTGGGCAGGGCACCATCCTCGCTCGTCACCGTTCCCTTCACTATTGCCGGAGAATCACCTGCCGGCAGATAGGAGGGAAGAAGGAGCAGGATAGATAACATTAGAACAGTAAATCTTGCGTGTTGTAAAATTATTCTGCGCTTTGCCATTTTTTTTGATGAACATTTAACTTAAATTGCACCGCCTTCACGCATCCCTTGTTCTACATATTGCCACATATTTTTTTCAATGATATGGACAATGTCGAAGATCATTAATCCGTCAGAAGTCTCAAGATTCATCCTGATTGATGCGGCGAGTCCGTCGGGATTTTCGTAGAATTGATCTGCCAGGATGCCGCCGTAAAATTTGTTGCCGTGGAGGATTGTTTTCAGGTGTTGGTTGGATCCCTCCACGCAATACCATGTCCCCTGCTGCGCCCACATATCGGTTTCATTCTTCACCTCGGGGTTCTTTTCCAGATACTCTTCAATGGTAATTGTGGTATAGTAGTTGCCTACCGTATAGAGGTCGAGCAGTTCGGCATACCCATATTCCTTGTATTTGGGGGTCGCCCAGTCATAATCGGCCGAAGGATCGTAGTTTTTGCTGGCGAAATTGACACCTACCTCAAAGTAGGAAGGATACCAGGCACCTGTATAAGTGCCAAAAGAAATTTCCGGATTGGCTTTTTTGACTACGTCTCTTGCCTTGGCCATAAATGTGTAGATGACAGAGGTACGCCATTCGATCCATTGCAAGAAGTATTTACCCCGTTCAGGATAAAGATTGCCATTCTCGTTTTTCTTCCAGCGGTAGATGTCGTCCGGGAACTTATCCAGTTCCTTGCCGAGATACTCTTCGAACTTTCGGCGCGATAGGTCGGAAAAGTCGGCAGTGAAGCCATCGTACCGTACCCTGTCGAGGATGATGCCGTCCAGTTCAGGATATTTTTCCACTACCTCGCGGAAGATATTCAGGATGTATTCCTGAAACTCTTCGTTCACCGGGTTGACCATGGCCGAGTACTTCTCTTTTTCCTCCGTGATGGGGATTAGTTTTACCTCTTCATCTGGAGGATAGACAATCGTTGCCCAATCGGCTTTACCTTCCTCGTAGATAGGACCCTCATCCATGTAGTTGTGGCCTGCCACGAACGTGTTGAGTGATGCCTGTACCTTCAGTCCAAGGGCGTGTGCCTTTTCGATGTAATATCCCAGATAGTCGAAGGTGTAGTTGATCGGTTTCCCTTTCCATTCAGTGAGCAAGGGTGCATATTCGCTTTCATAGAGTACGTGTCCCGAGATGGGACGGATATCGACCACAATATCGGTGAATCCCAGCTCTTTTAATTTTTTCAGGTAGTAGTCAATGGTATCTTTGTTGTTGAACCGTTCGATGTTGGCAGTGGCATCGATCCACATTAGTTTGGGTGCGACATTCGTTGTTTCGTTGTTTTTCCCTTCGCTACAGGAAAAAAAGCCTGCGGCGATCAGGAGTGAAAATAATAATTTCGTGATATTGTTCATTTTTTGTAAAGTTGTCAATTTGTGAATAATTATACTTTTGGCATGTTCCGGAGAAGCGGGCTACTTGTTCCCGATGGCGATGTCGATGCCTTGTTTGGCATATTGCCACTGGTTGGCCATTTTCAGGTGGATCATGTCGAAGAGGAAGTAGCCATCGCACTCATCCATGCAGGCTTTTACCGATTCAACTATCGCCTGATTCTCCTGCTGCGGGGTGGCTTTGTTGTCGAAGTCCCAGTTACCCACATCCGGGCCGGCAGCCACCATTGGACAACTATCCCTGATTTTTTCCTTGGCTAGCCGGGAGAATCCCTGCATGGTCCATTCCGAGGAACCATAGACTCTCAGGGGAGAAGCATAGGCTCCTATCAGGATCTGGTCCATCAGTTCGGCATACCCGTAATCCTTATATTTGGTTGTTGCCCACTTGTAGGTCAGGTTCGGGTTATATTTATCGCTTGCCCAGTTGACTCCCACCTCGTAGTAGGTTGAGTACCAACCACCAACATAGACACCAAACTGGATACCAGGGTTGATCGATTTCACTGCTGTACGGGCTTTTAACATAAAGTCATGAATCACTTTTGCTCTGAATTCAAGCCATTTGGTAAAGTAGGGGGGATAGGTAGTCAGTGCCATAACCTCCTTCATAGTGGCCCCGGGCGGAACGATATCACCTGGAAAGCTGTTTAGTTTGATATTTCCAAGGTAACTCTCGAATTTTTTTTTGGTCAGTTCTGAAAAGTCGGATTGCATACCGTCAAAGCGTCCTCTGTCGAGGATGATACCATCCAGATTATACCGGGCCAGATCCTTCAGCAGGTCACACAGGTAGTTTTGGACTTCTTCGTTGGCAGGATTAAAGAACTTGGTTCCCCCTCCCGCATCCATTGTGTTGGTGATTCCTGCGGAGAGGTTTTCGGAGGTAGCCCATTCTTTTTTAGATGCATCGCGGAAGAGAATACCCTGACTTCCCAGGCTATTGTTTTGTCCACCCACCATGGTGTTGAATCCGGCATGCACCTTCAGTTCCAGTTTATGTCCTTCTTCAATGAATGCCTGCAGGTAGTCCCAGGTGGCGGTGCGTTCCACCTTTGAATATACTCCATTGACCCATGCGCCCAGCCACTTTACCTTTGCTGAACCCGACACCGTAGAGTTGTAGAGGATGTCGCCCGAAGTAGGACGGATGTCCACCACCACATCGGTAAAACCTGCATCCTTTGCCAACTTCAGGTCGCGGGCGATATTTTCTCTGTTGTTGGCAAAGTCGGGGAAGTTGGCAGCGGCATCGATCCAGATGTAACGTGGTTTTTCCACATTATCTTTCGGAGGATCTGGGAACACGTATCCCGGATCCGGATTATCGCCGCCACTGCAGGCTGCTGATAATAGAAGCCAGCCAGCGAGGAGGGTCGATGTGACAACAGTATGGAGTAGAAATCTTTTTTTTCTCATGTGATAATTAATATTTTTATACTATGGATTTCCTGTTGTGAAAAATGTTGTCCAGATTTTGTCAGTGGCTGAAGCAGAGTTGATACCATTAGAGGCCTATCTCTTTTTTAATCAGGAACAAAATCCGGACAACACGTTCACGCGATTTCTCGGAGCCTTATTTTACATATCGATACAGTCGTATTGCACACAGACAACGCATCCGTTGGTGAACATGAAATAGAGATACATGTAATATCCGTCACTCGAAACCTTCAGGATTGCATCACCGGTACCATTCGTATTGGTACCGCCGTTGTCCTTGCCACCATAGGTGCCGATGGGTGTCGTCCAGATTGGTTCGGTAAAGGTGGTCACTGCATTGGCATCGTGCAGGTAAACCTTGTCGTCGCTACCCCATGTGAAGGAGTTAATTGACATGTTCACTGCATAGGGATTACCGTTGAAGACGGTGTAGTCGGCAGCATTCTGAATCCAGTTACCGCTGATTTCCGGTCCCTGAGCCTTTATTGTGTTGGTCTTGCCGTCCACCCATGCAAACTTTCTGGGGGCTGCATAGTAGGAGACAAAGTAGTCGGCGGTAAGATTAGCAGGATCGGTTGACACCACATCTGCATTATTGTTCCAGGCACCTTCAATGCCATTGATGGCAATGATCTCGGGTGTTTGTGAGAGCAATACACCATCTTTCACCTGCCAGCGGGCAAAGCTCTTGGCTGCACCCATCAATGCTGCGGTGATGATGGCATCACCATCCAGGCTTCCTTTCACGGAGAGTTTACGGCCAATGGCAGTGCTCCCACTTGCCGACCAGTCAATATAGAGTTCAGGTGAGGCATTGACACCCTTGAATCTCCATACCTTATAGGTACCTGCATTGGGTGCCAGGTTACTTATCAGGATATTGTCTCCATCGTCTGCTGTGGCGAAGAAATTCGTGAGGCCACCCTGGATCGCTCCCATGTTGGGCATCGTGCCGGCCTTTGTACCGGTCTTGCGATCCAGCAGCATGCCGGGTTCGTTCCTGGTGTTCAGCACCACGTAATCTTTCGTTACGGCGAGGCTGGTGGTATTGTGCAGTGTCGTGATACCAAGGTCCGACTGCAGCTTCTTGGTCCATAGTATCTTGGCGCTACCGTTGCGTATACCTCGTTCCACCTTGTTGGGCACATCCTTGCGAATTGTATAGACTGACTTATTTACCCCGTTTTGAGCGGTTACGGTCAGGGTTACCTCCTGGTCATAATTCAATGCCGTATTTCTCGGATCGGGGCTGACGGTAGCACCGTGAGAGAGGCTCGCCTCGGCCAGTACCTCACCGATCGGTTCAATCGAGATGAGCGAGATTGTTTTGTTCTGCTCGTCAATGATGCCCGAAATGCCAAGGACATTCAGGCTGAAGTCGGTAATTTTTGCTTCTTCACTTTTCCGTATTTCGGCGATAACTTTGTAATCCGTTTTCTTTTTGGTCTGGTCTGTAATGGTAATGAAGTTCTCCTTCGTCAGATCCATATAGAGCAACGAGGGGGTGATGGTTACATTGTCATCCAGATTTGCTACAACGCGTACGTTTTTAAGTGCCTCCATGGTCAGCACATTGGTTGATGTGCGAGGATAGTTGTAGGGAAATACAAGGGTGATGACGTTATTCTCATAATCAATTTCGCTCGTAAAGTTATTTTCAGAACTCTCATCACCATAAAAGGATGCATTAAGGCTGTTGATCCCGTAACGCGATATCGAAGGAGTGAGATCTTCTACCTGCTGGCATCCACTTAACATAAGCATGCAAGCAGTCAGTATCGTCAGGATTGAATATATTTTTTTCATATTACTAAAATATTTATTTTCAATGGTGTCATATGGAACTCGCTTTAGTCATGATCTTGTGTGATAATGATTTTGACAAAGTCGATTACTTCGTAATTCATGCTCGTTTCATATGACTAAAATTATTTATTTCCAACTGTCGTATTGTTCAATCAGTGAGTTGTTCGCCAGTTCGGCATCCGGGATGGGGAGAATATAATTCTTTGCCGAGAACTTCCTGTCCTGGTAATCCACATCAATATACTCGTAGTTGTCACCGGTGATCTTGAACCCATGACAACGATAGTTGTTGTATTCGATGTGAGCCAGTTTCCATCTTCTCATGTCCCAGAAAAGATGACCTTCATAAGCCAGTTCCACTTTACGCTCGTTCCTGTAATCGTTGAACCACTCGTTGCCGGAAGAGTTTTTTCCGGGAAGATCCACTCTGGCGCGTACCGCGTTCATTGCCTCTCTCGCTTCGTTCATCTTGTTGAGTCTGAAGGCAGCCTCAGCCTTGTTGAGCAACACTTCTGCATAACGGATCTCCACCCAGCTCTGGGTACTTGGTATTCCCTTCACATCAATTAAAGTCTCATCCATCAGCTTTCTCAGGTAATAGCCTGTTGTAGTAAGTCCATAACTGTAAGGTTGCTCTCTATAGGCCATAAATGTTCCATTGGTTCCATTTACTGAGTTCTGCATCACTTTCTTTTTCCAGGTACTCCCCGGGTAGATCACAGTTGCCTTGAAACGGGGTTCCAGCTCCTCGTAGGGTGGCCGTATGGCGTTGGCGGTATGATATGGTGTCCAGTCCATAATTGTACCGTCAGCCTTCTCATAGCTTTCCACCATCTCCTGTGTGGGTGTTCCCAGTCCCCCAAACTCATAACCATCGCTCAAAGGCACATAATCCTTGTCGAATGTGTGATTGGGTCCCAGGATATCATACTTGAATTCAAGAATTGATTCCTTGTTACTTCCCTTCCAGGCCTGGACGTAGTCATCCACCAGTTCATATTTCCCCGATTTCACTACTTCATCGGCAGCGTCATAGGCCGATTGCCATCGTTCTGCAAAGAGCATGGCTCTCGATTTGAACGCGAGCGCCGCATACTTGGTTAATCTTCCCTGATCCTGTCCGGTCCATGACTCCGGCAGGTTGGCGATGGCGAAATCGAGATCGCTCTCAATCAAATCCCATGTAGCTTCATTTGAGCTTCGGGCTTTGTCCTTTTCCATCTCTCCGATAGAGGTGTAGAGGATAACGCCGTCATGCCTTCTGGCCAGCTGGAAGTAGATGAAAGCTCTGAAAAAGAGTACCTGCGCCTCCCATTTTTTGTTCATCTCCTCCGGAAATTGTCCATATTGTTCCATAGAGTGAAGGAATTCGTTCATTCTGCGGATTTTGTTGTAGGCGTCGCTCCATACACTGTAAAAACCGCCTGTTGCAGAGGTGATCAGGTTGGGATCGAAGACATAGGTATTGGGATGACCCGCCTTGTGCCCAAGTGCATAAGAGCCATACTTGAAGGTGCTGGTAAAGCTCTCTGTCAGGTTTCCGCTGGCCTGTGCCGATCCAAACTGGCCATACTGGTTAAGGTAGGTGTAAAAGCCATTCACATAGAGATCGACGCTTGACTCATCCTCCCAAATCACTTTGTCGGTCAGTTTATCCGTAGGGGTCAGGTCCAGCCAATCCGAGCAACTACTGAAAAAGATCACAGCAGTGGTCACATAGAGAAATGTCCAATATATTTTTTTCATTTTCATTCAAATTAAAGTGATTATAATGAGAAGTTGAGTCCTACGGAGAGGGTTTTCTGCTGCGGATAGTATCCGTTGTTTACTCCCGGCTGTTCGGGGTCGATGTTGTATTTTGTCAGTTCACTGAAGGTAAACAGGTTTGATCCCTCTACAAAAAGCCTGATTTTATCCACGCCGGCCCTGCGAGTAAGGGAGCGGGGGATGGTATAGCCGAACTGGAACGATTTCACACGGAGGTAGTTCCCGTTCCTGTACCAGAAAGTGGATGAGTATGCATTGTTCGTGCTTACCGTCACGAGTGAAAGTCGCGGGAATTCCGCATTCTGGTTGTTCGGTGTCCACGAATTCTCAGGTACAAATACCGGAGTGTTGCCACCATGATAGAACAACCTTGTGAAAACGGTATTATCCATTACTCCTGAAGGATAAACACCAGTCAGGGCAACAGTGCGTCCTAAACCCGATTGTAGCAGGATGTCGAAGTCGAATCCTTTCCAGTCGGCATTGATATTGAGTGAAGTCTGGAATTTTGCGTAAGGGCTTTTCCCTACGTACCCCATGTCCTGTGCATAGGAGATCTTGCCATCGCCGTTACGGTCCTTATATTTGATATATCCGGGAAGTACAGGTGAGCCTGTAATGGTAGGTGAGTTATCGATCTCTTCCTGTGTTTGGAACAGTCCTTCAGCAATAAATCCGAGTTGTGAACCGACTTCCTTTCCTGTAAGTTTACGATAATCGGGAGTATTTTCCGAATCGCCGGCATAATAGAGCCATCTGCGATTGGCTAGTGTGCCAATCCACTTCACACCATACCTGAAATCACCAATTTTGTTGTTATGTGAAATTGTAAAGTCGAATCCCCTGTAGTCGATCTTATTCACGTTGTCGGTACTGAAAAAGTATCCGCCCATTGACGGAGGATAAGATCCGCCCACACTCCCAAGCAGGTCATATTGGTACTTGTAGAAGACGTCAAGTTCTACGCCGAGTAAACCCCGCCACGCCATGAACTCCACACCTGCGTTGTAGGTGATGGCTTTGGCCCATGACAAATATGGATTGCCAAGTGTGCCGGAGTAGATCATACTCTGGTTCTGGTTGTTTAGAATCAGTGCATTGGATGATATCGTCATCAGATTGAGGTATTGGAAAGCACTCACGGCAGAAGTGGCTGTTTTGCCAATGCCGCCTCTTAATTTGAGGTTGTCGATCCAATCGGCCTGGAACCACTCTTCGTTGTTCATTCTCCATCCTGCAGATACTGCCGGTAGATTAACCCATTGTGACCCGGCCATTCCGCTGAAGAGGTAGCTGCCGTCTCGTCGAAGCGATGCTTCCAGCAGGTAGCGGTTGTCAAAGTCGTAGTTAAGTCTTCCCACGAAACCAATCAGGCGTGACTGATCACTGCCTCCCGAGATGGAAGGTACTCTTTCTTCGCCGTTACCAGTAGTATTGGTGATCATGCTCAGCTCATCCAGAGTCAGGAAGTTGAGACCATATCCTGTTGCTCCCAGCGAGTTTGAAAAATTATTGCGGGTTTCGGCAAGTCCAAAGATATTGATTTTGTGTTTGTCGAACTGGCGGTCGTAGGTAAAGCTTGATTGTGTTACCACGCTGGTTGCGCTGTATGCACTTTCCGTCAGGGATGTGTTTCCTGAATTGTTTTTGAAAGGGACGTAGCTGATAGATTCTGTAGTAGTTCCCGGCAGCGCTCCCATCATAGTTTGAAAGGGAATGGTGAGTGATTTGTTGAACTGGAAGAATTTATCATATGCACCCATGAACTTCAGGCTTAACCCTTCTATCCAGGGCGTATCATAGTTGAGTGAAAAGTTTGTCTGGATGGTCGTGTTCCTGGGGCGGCTGTAACCCGACTCGTAGATTGCTGCCAGCGGGCTCACCGGAGAGGAGGCGGTACGCGTGGAAGTGTAATATTCTTTTCCATCGTCGGCTGTAATCTTTTTGGGTATATAGGGCAGTGCGCGGACAGCCTGCTGTGGGATGTTGTGCCAGTCGTCGGGATTTGCCGAATAGCTGGGTCGATCATGTTCGTCGAGACGTCCCGCCACATTCATGACCATGGTAAGGTTGTTGGTGAGCTTCGCGTCAATATTGGCCCTCATATTGTAACGTGTATAGTTGAAATTATCCACGTTGCCCTTTTGCTGAAAAGCGCTCAACGAAGAGAAAAATTTCACTTTCTCGGTACCTCCCGTGGCACTAATATTATGATTCATGGTTGATCCTATACCAAAAACCTCATCGTACCAGTTGGTGTTGCCCCAGCCATCGACGCCTGTTTTCATCTTTTTCACCTGTGCTGATGTAAAAACCGGATCATCACCATCCATCTCTCTGGCCATGTTGTACCAGTAGGCATATCCCGGGCCATCAAGCCATTTTATCTGGTTGGAATTCTGGCTGATGCCATAGTTGCCATTGTAGGAGATACCCAGCTTCCCGTCCTTGCCTCGCTTTGTGGTTACAATAACCACGGAGGTGGCGTTCAGTCCATAAACCGAAGCGGAGGTGGCATCCTTGAGGATGGAGATTGACTCGATCTCATTTGGATCAATCTCGTTGATGCTTCTTATTACCCCATCCACGATGTAGGTGGCACCTTCACCCCTCACGAGCAGTGAAGCTCCGTCCTGCCCCGGCTGTCCGGATTGTTGTAGCGAGGTCACCCCGGCTACTCTGGCACCCAGCACGTTCGTTACCCCTACAACCGGTGCCTTGATAAGCTCGGTGTCTGAGAGGGTGGAGACAGCTCCGGTTACGCTAGTCCTGCGCTGTGTACCGTAGCCTACTACAATTACTTCATCCAGCAGTTCGGTATCCTGTTCCATGGTCACTGAGACGAAGGTCCTTCCATTGAGGGGAACCTCAAGTTCTCTGAAACCTACATAGGAAAAGACCAGTATGCTATTGGTTGATGGAACCGACAAGCTAAATCCGCCGTCAATATCCGTTACTGTACCCTGTCGGCTGTCTTTAAGAACTACATTCACGCCAATCAGGGTTTCCCCTGTTGCATCAACTACCTTTCCCCTAACATTCACCTGTGCTTGTGCGATGAATGTTGAGAAAAAGAATAGCGATAAAAATAGGAATCGTGCCGTCCTATTCCTGTCTGATAAAAATTGTTTGTTGCTTTTCATTCGTTCCTTTTTAATTAGTAGTTGAGTCTGTTGGATGTAATATACTTAGATCTTTCATGCAAAATGGGCAGAAATGATCTGATTTTTGTTCCTTTCTCTTTGGCCAGTCCTTTCAGCCGGTTCTGCTCTTCGGTTGTCAGGTTATATCCGAAAACAGCATCTCCGAAGCCTTCCCCCATTCTTTGCCCGGGGCAGATCTCTATATAATGTAACCCCAGTTCTCTGGATTTATCCAGTGACTCGGTCACTGAGAACAAATGAAAGATATAGGACTGCATGGAGAGCTTCCATCCCTGCTTTTCGGCTTTTGTCTGTCCCCATAAGGAGGAGCAGTTGCTCAATAGCAAAATAGCCATAATGTTAGATGTGATTTGCTTGATCTGTTGCATACAAATAATTTAAATATTGGGCATTTCCGCCAACCCCAATGCCTGCGATATTGAGTTTGTCGCTGGAGGCCGTATGACCAAAGGATTTACCCAATATGCTGTTTGGTACGATCGTCAATCCGGCAGCGCCTGTCACTGCCGTTTTTAAAAATTTTCTTCGTGAATAGATGGTCATCTGTAGATCTTCTTTGCCTTTTATAATGTTAAAAATACTCATTTGTCATAGCCTCTATAATAATTATCCACGTGAGAAAATTGAACAAATAACAAAATATATTTCTATTATCCTACAAATAAAATAATAAAATCGCGTATATGCAAATAGAAAATAAAAAAATTAAAGAAATGTCGACAAATTAACACTATCTGCTCATTATATTTTACCAGATATTGGCACCTATGGTTAAAAAACGGAAAACAATTTTGTGACCTCATGCCGGCACCACCCGTGATAGTGATCCATAATCATGCAATAAATTTGACTGGCTGTATATTTCCGCCTGTGTTCGGTTAAAATTTAAGCGATCCTTGTATCTTTCGTACAGTTGTCCCGCTTGCGGGTAGGTCGAGCTGAGACTCACAAAATAAGAGAATTCGAATGTGATCACGTCCTCCATACCGAATATTTCTTTTCATGATGGATTATTTGCTTATCTTGATTGACTCGATTAGTATGATGGGTTCATCACTGTTGGAGGCAATGCTTATATCGAAGTAAAACTTCTCGTTAAAGGGCCAGAAATTGGGATAACTGGAGTATTGCTTGTCATATAGATCTTCCTGGATATTCACCTTCATCCCATCAATGTAGAAGGTAATCTTTTTTTCCTGCCATTCACACACGAACGTGTGAGTCTGATCGTACCCCGTTCCCCAACTCAGTACCGACTCTCGAATTTTCCCGTTTGTTTCGTTCATCCTGTCAGTGTTTACTCCTACTCTCGCCTTGCCGGGATTCTTGCCGTTAAAACGCAGCAGGAACAGCTCCCCGCTTGAGGGCCAGCTTCCAACTTTTTCTTCTGTTGGCAGCAGGTGAATCCTTATGCTGACATCGTCCCTGTTCGATAGGATCTTCGCCGTCAGTTCAACTCGCCCGTACTGCATGTCCATCTTCCCGCGACTATGCAGCCTGGTTGAACTACCACCGGATGATATCACCAGTCCATCCTCCGTGAATTGAAAGTTACACTTATTTCCATCAATTGACCACATTGCTTCATCCATGTTTTTGTCTTCCTGAAAATCTTGCCGGTAAACAACGTTTTCCACCAATCGTCTTCTCCTTTCTACAACCAATGAATGAAGCTGGTCCATCAACTCCCTATCCCCCGGGTTGGATGATTGGGCAAATTGATACATGGCCCCTCCCCCCTCATAGTATGCAATAGAGGCATTCTTAAACACATCTAGTTCCCGAAAGGTGTTGATATAGTTGATCATCCGATCTCTGTAGTTCACCTTGCTATCGTACAAGGCACGTGCATCGAACTCCATTTCCAGTCCCATGTTGTGTGTGAAAGCCAGTTCACATGCATTTCGAATCCGTTCTTCTCCGATTTTCTTGTTGAAAAAGTAGTTTGGTTGAAGGTAAGCCACATCGAATCCGTACTCTTGCCATTGGCTGTACCCGTTTGACATGTAATAGGGTATCCAGTAGAATTTTCCCCCGTTCGATCTGATGTGCTCCCCGATTTCAATTGTGATGAAATCGGTCGTGTTCATCTGCTCACTCACCCAATAGAAGCCATCTAGAACGAGATGCTCCAGGTCGCTTGCTTGAAACTTCTCACGGATCAAATCAATGTACCACAGGCTTGCAGCGATCCGATCCTCTCGTTTCGCAAAATCCAGCTTACTGCCGTTTAGTTCACCCCAGTCTTTCTGGTTCAAAAAGGGTTCGGGCAATCCTACCACCACTTTGTGCCTGAAGGATGGTTCGCCCAGCTCCTCTTTTGCTTCAGCCACGCAACGGTTTAAAGCCTTTATGGCTTTTCCATCCTCGAACAGCCGGTTCGACAACCACTCCCATTCCTGTTTTCGCGCCTCTTTGTTTCCCTGGTAACCAGGACTGTAGTTATAACCAGCACCATCCTGGAACTCTAGGAACAGGAATCCATCGAAGAACCACTCTTTCCCGTTTGCTTGATTGTTGTGAACCACGTAGGGGCGCATCTCATCGGGTGTCCAATCCATTCGTTGCCTACCTCCCTGGTAAATTAACACCATGTCCAGCAATGGCTCCTGGCGATAACCCCTGCGAGGGTCAACTAATTCCGGGTTGATTCCGTTTGATCGAAAGCGCTCCCGGATTTGATTACCCGGGGAGATCGCATGGATCTGAATAGCATAAAAGAGGAGTAACAGCCCCAGATATCTAAAGGTCATGTGTTGGTTGATGAATTTTAGCTAAAAAATATGTATGTCATTCATTTAAGGGTTGAATGGTATCAGTTATTCTGTAGGTGTTGATTGCTTCAGCCCATTTTTCTGTCTTCCAGCTATGATCTTAGCCAGTTGCAGGTATAGCTTATTATCTTCGGGATCGTCGGAATGGTACAGCTTGTAGAAGGCATCTCCTCCTTGATAATAGGCAACTTCCATCCTGTCCCACACCTCATACTGGTCGAATACCCGAATATAATCCTTCATACGATATCCCCATCCATGTTTAGCTAAAGCGCGATCGTCAAATTCCATCTCCATGCTCATCCCGTACTTCATGGCATCTTTACAGGCCTTCTCAATCTGCGATATGGGCCTATCTTCACTAAAGAAGTAGTTGGGTTGATAAAAAGCCTGATCAAAACCGAGCGCTTTCCATTCGTTAAAACCGTCCGAATTAAAATAAGGGATCCAATAGAGCCTTCCGCCTTTCTCGTTGGTGTAGTCTGCTACATCTTTCACCAGATCCCTGCTGTTGGTCGCTTCCTCGGCAACCCAATAGAAACCGGCCAATTCCAGGTTGTCGGGATTTGCCTTTTTGAAGCTTTCAATAGCATAATCAATATACCATTTTACTGCTTCCAATCGATCTTCTTGTTTAGAGAAGTCCATCACTTTACCATCAATTTCACCCCAATCGGTCTGATTGGGTATTGGCTCGGGAACAGTAATAACTACTTTTCGTTTCGAGAATTTCTTCGTGGAACTTTTTCCCCGTATCTCTGAGATTTGACTGTTTAAGGCCATGATTGCGTTGTCATCACGGAAGTAGTTGTCAATCAGACTGGTCCATTCGGCTTTTCTTGCAGCCAAATCCTTGTAGTATGATGCAAAGCCTCTTGTTCCATCATGTATTTCCAGGAAAAGAAATCCATCGAACAACCAATCTTTTTTCCCCTCTTCATTTTCAAGGGATACATAGGGTGCAAAGTGTTCTTTGTCCCACTGAATGGTACGGTGTGCACCTCCATCATAGATTAGTACCATGTCACGAATGGACAGATCTTGTTTGGGCTTGCATGATTGAACCATGAATCCTGCCGATATGAATAGCAGTAGAAGTATCTTCTCGCGTGTAATCTTTGGTGTAAACATACTGTTTTCAAATGAAATGTTTCTGGTGTGTAAATTCTATCAGGGTCTCTCTGTCACGAACATACAGAACTTGTGATAAAGCATCTCGTCTTTTGTGTCTATAGATTTTGATAGCTTGTACAATGCTGTTCCTCCTTGGTAATATGCAATCCTCCTATTTTTCCATATACCATACTCCTTGAAGGCGTTCATATAGTTTTCAAGTCTGTATCCCCAGTTTCCGTCTGCAACCAAGGCTCTTTCATCGAACTCTATCTCCATGTCCATTCCGTATTTTACAGCATCTTCACATGCTTTGTTCAGGAATGAGATCGGTCGCGATTCATTGAAGAAATAGTTGGGTTGATAATAGGCATAATTGAACGCAAGCTGCTTCCAGTCGAATGCGCCGTCTGAACCATGGTAGGGAATCCAAACAAAACTATATTTGAAGCTGTAGAGATAGGAGGAGAGGTCTGACAAGATCTCTCTTGTATTGGTAGCTTCTTCTGCAATCCAATAAAATCCGGCAAGCTCCAGGTTGTTGTAATCCAACTCGCTGAATCTTTGTCTGGTATAATCAATGTACCATTTGCAGGCGGCAACCCGATCACTTGCTTTTGAGAAATCTAGCATGACCCCATTTCTCACGCTTCCCCAGTCCTTCTGGATCTTTATAGGTTCAGGGATTCCAATCACTACTTTTCTTTTTTCTGCAGGTTCACCCAGTCGCACCTTGGCTCTTTCAATCGATCTATTCAGTGCTCCAAGACAATAACGGGACTGGAAATAGTGATCAACCAGTTTTTTCCAATCTTGCTGGTTTGCCGGAACCGGTGTATATCCTGTCGCAAATGATTTACCATCACCGTTGTGAATCTCTAAAAACAGGAATGAATCGAACATCCATTTTTCTTCACCTGATTTATCCTTGTAGGTAACGTATGGCTCGATCAATTCTTCGTTCCAATGATAACTCCTATGAGATCCCCCTGAATAGAGCAGGACTATATCTTTATTTTCCAGCAAATTTGTCCTTTTCTTTTCTCTTTCGTAGAATGTATCTTTATCCTCTTCCTGAAGGGGAGGGGGGTCAATATTACCTGTTTCACCATTTCTACATGATGAGACAATAATCGCGACTAAAAGGAACCAGTAGATGTATATAGTTGTTTTATTCATATAGAATGAAAAAATCTTTTCCAGGTGAAATAGAAATATCTGTTTTTACATTACCTGGAAAAGATTAAGTTGTATGATTTATTTATTCCATGCCCAGAGGCTCAGTTCACAAATTGAAATATTGGTTAGCGGGGCAGTACTTCTCCAGTTCTTCCTGCAGATAATGCGCAGATACCTTACACTTGGACTCCCCTCTTTTTCAAAGTGGACATTGTCTCCTTCAGCAAAATCAGCCAGTGTGGAAGATGAATTGTCTATGTCGGCTAATTTTGTCCAATCGGCCCAATTACCACTTGCAGGAGGTTCACCAGGTGACATATAACCCCAAAGTTCGTATTTCTGCGGGCAGGTGTGGGTGTATGCCCAGTACAAATGTACTTTGAACTGCTTCAAGTCATAATAACTGCCATCGTAACGCGTGCCAATATCGAAGGTGAACGAACTTGTTGTCCAGTAATTTTCATAATTAATTGTTGCATAGGTCTCAGGAACCGTCATGAAGCGACCGTCCCAAAGGCAGGTCATGGGCGACCCACCAACAGGTGTGTCGTTGGCCAGGTTGTTGGCTTTGAACTTCGATTTGTCCACCACGATATATTCGGGGATGGAAGCTGAAACCGTATAGATGATATCGTCATAAAGATTGTTCACTGAGATTTCGAACGGCTCTGTTAAATCCAACGTCAAAACAGTATCGGTAGGGGCAAGTAGGGTGGCTCTTTTGGAGACACTCAAATTCACCTTTACCTCCTTCAGGTTTTTCAAGTTGAAGAACTCGAAAACAATGGTTCGGTCCTTGTCCGATATCTTGGCATTCACGATGTTGGGCCCATCCTTGGCTGTCACCGCCTTGAAAGGGGTCAGCACTGGATTTAAAGGAATTGATTCATCCAGTTTATCCTCACTGCAGGATAAAAGGACAATTCCTCCAAGGAATATTATGCTTACATAAATCAATAGATTTTTCATATGCTATTATATTTTAGATGGTTACCACCAAGGGTTTTGTACCAGGTTGTTACTCTTGTTAATTTCAGTCTCGGGGATTGGGAAGAGATAATATGCTTTCTCAAATACACGCGTTTCAAAAGGAACTCTTTTGTAGAAGTCGGTGAAGTTGAAATTGTTCGCGGCGGCATCACCGGCGTTGATGTTCATCCCCCACATGCGGCCTCCATCACCCCATTTGCGGTCATCAATAGCGCCTCCAGCATCCGGGGTATGTGCCAGCCATCGTCTGCGTGAGGTAAAATAGCGATCACCCTCGAAGGCCAGCTCAATCTGTCTTTCCCTTAAAATGAACTCACGTTGCAGCTCTTTGTTGCCCGTAATCTCGGGATTGGTGACAAAGGCACTGGGTACACCCGCTCTTTCCCTGATCAGATCCCAGTATTTGCGAATATTGCCGTTTGTTGGATCATACTCGTTCAAAGCTTCCACATAATCCAACAGTATCTGGGCATAGCGTATATAGACGTTCATGTATTGTTGTGGGAAGGTACGATCTCTCATATTCGCCATCGGATCATTGTTTTTTTGTGCCAGGTATCCGGTTCTTGGGTAGAAGGTGTAGGTGCCTGACCCGCGGGATACTCCTCCCAGGTAAAGTTCTACTCTCGCGTACCCATTTTTCTGTCCTGCAGAACTATAATAGTTCCGCTTGTCAATGTCGTCAGGAACTTGTGGTATCACGCGCTTGTTATACATGATTGAGGCATAGAAGCGAGGTTCACGGTTGGCATACATGTTCCAATCACCAGTCCAATGCCCCCAAGCTTTCGATTCCCGTATATCCTGGATCATCTGTTTGCGGCCTGCTTCTGTGTTGATCGCCCTGTTATTAGGATTCCAATGTGGATGAGGCTCGGTTGAGAAACCTTCTTCCACATACCCCGATGTGGGGTCGTCAATCGTTTTCCCGTTCGACATCAGGAAGGCGTCGACTACACGCTGGGTCGGACCAACGCCACCCAGGTTGTTTGGACCGGGAGAAGCATGTATCATCCAGGCTTCCGTGTTATAATCTCCATATTGGCCGAAGATGATTTCACTATTCCATTTTTTCAATTGAACATCCACCAATGACTTGTAGGGATTAAACTCCCCACCGCCATCTTCGTTGTTCTTATACAGCCGCAGTTTGGCATCCGGATTGTTTTCGGAAATCTTGATCACCTCAAGGCTAGCCTCTGCTGCCCTTCTCCATTTTGTCTCATCGTAGGTGGTGTTCACTAACGGCGTTCCATCAGGGTTCTTGAAGTCAAGATATTCCTTGTTGCCATTCCACTGGGGGCTGGCCGCAAAGGTTAGCACAATCGATTTCACCGATTTACAAACGATCTTATTGGGTCTTCCCAGCTGATTCTGGTCGTTCCACCAATGAAGTGGCAAGTCTTTTTCTGCAGAGTCCATCATCTCAACGATGTAATCCACACATTCGTCAAAAGATGCCCGAGCCATGTTCACGAAGTCTGCCTCGTTTCCTTGCTGCTCTTTCAGCAATACTACAGGTCCGTACTGACGCAGCAGCAACCAGTAATAATAGCCGCGTAAGAATCTGGCCTCAGCCTTGTATTGTGTTTTTAAATCAGCACTTAACTCCCCGTTCCTGTCCACATTGTTCTCAAAAACGAAAGAGGCCCTTATCGCCCTGTACCAGAGCGCGTACTTGTTGTAGAAGCCAGAGCTGGGTGTCCAGTTACCCAAATTGATGGGATAGGTGTTGTAAACTGTCCAGGTTAAATCAATCTCGTCAGAAAGTCCCAGCCAGGGATCATCCTGGTGTAGGTTATGCTTCGGTATCGCTGCATATATGTTGGCCAGGTATCCTTCTGTTTCCTTGCGTGAGTTCCAAACCATGTCATCTGTTTTCATGTCATCGGGTAGCTTATCCAGAAAGTCTGCACAACCCGCAAAGAAAAACAGCTGAATCAAAAATAAACCTAATATAATTTTTTTCATCTTCATTTTTTCTTAAAATGTTGTTCTAATACCGAAATTGAATTTTCTTGGGATAGGATACTTGTTCCCGTTCGGAGAACCTGTTTCGGGATCCCACATGTCCCATGGAGAAAATAGTGCAACGTTTGTGGCAAGAACATGTATCCTTAAGGATTGCAACCCCAAAACGGATATCAGTTTCTTGTTGAAGGTGTAGCCCAGTTCCATGTCAGCCAATCGAAGCAAGCTGCCATCATAGATGTTACGAGTAGAGGCTTGCCAGTTGTTTGTTGACCTGCCGTCGGAATGACGTGGATAAAACGCATTCGGGTCTGGATTTTCTACAGTCCATCTGTCCAGTGCTTTATCAAACACGTTCCCCTTGCCGACACCCTCGCTGAATGGTATGAAGGTTGATCCACCCAACTCGTAACTCACTCTGGCCTGTCCCCTGAAGAACATGCCAAAATCGATCCCTTTCCACATGAGCTGTGTGCCGAAACCATAAATGATTTCAGGAATGTTTGAATAACCGATTGCGGTTTCATCATCTGCATCAATCACCCCATCGTCGTTAATGTCCCGATATTTCACATCACCCGGGCGTACCGTACCAAACTTTTGCTCCGGGCTATTGTCAATCTCAGCTTGATCAGCAAACAATCCTTCCGCGATCAACCCAAATCTCTGGCCCAAGGGGTGTCCTGTCCGCATGCGGTAAGCATATTCCATCACAGGTTCATCCATTTCAATAATCTTGTTACGCGTGAAGGAGAAGTTGCCATAAAAACGATATTGTAATTTGTCAATATTGTTGTTCAGCTCAAGAGTGGTTTCAACCCCTTCGTTCTTCATGATACCCATGTTCGCGTAAGGTTGTTGATTGAGACCGGCAATTGCGGGTAACGATCCACGCTGGATCAAAATGTCACTTCTCTTCTCATGGAAATAATCCACATCCATTGTGAAAGCGTTGTCAAACAGTCCAATCTCGAAACCGATGTTCTTTTTCAAACCTTTTTCCCAGGTCAGGTTTGATACCCCGATCTGGCTTTCACCTACACCAATAACGGTAGTTGGATTAAATCCAAAGGCATAGTTTCCTAAGCCACCACCCCATGTTGATAGATAGCCATAACGTAAGTTGGAGGGCAACGCGTCTGATCCGACCAATCCAATCGAGGCCCTAAATTTTAAGAGATTAATTGATTGTACATTCCAAAAAGGCTCGTTTGATATCAAATAGCCAACGGCACCCGCAGGAAACACCCCGAAGCGTTTATCCTGTGGAAAGTTCTCTGATCCGTTGTAACCCACGTTGAACTCACCAAAATAGGTATCCCTGAATGCATAGGTTGCCCTGAAAGCAAGACCCTGTTTTCTATATGGTAATGCCATGATTGAACTGCCCGCGGATCCATCGATATAATCCCGTTGATAGTACATGCCCATACCGCTTACCCGGTGTTCCTTATTGAACAATTTTTCATAGTTCAATTGTGCTTTCGCTTCAATTGCTCTATTGGAACCTAGTGATGTTGCATAACCCAAAAACTCCTGTCCCGCATCTATCTCTTTGGTGATCAATTTGCCGGTTTCATCATCTACGCCATCGACTGCATAGGTGGATGAGTTCTTATTCCTGCGCTGAATGGTACTGTTAAACGCGTCGAAAGAGAAGAACCCCTTGAAATTCAATCCATCCAGAAGCATCGAGAGATCTTGGTTCAAGATGAACTGACTCATTATCTCGGTGTTGAAGCGGGTGTTATATCCGGAACCGTGCAATCGTTCTGCCGGGTTTTTTTCGCCAACCTGACTGGGTGCCCCCCAGCCCCATTCAATCGTTCCGTCAGGTTTTTCCCCTATAGGAAGACGTACCGGACTTGAGAGAGGTGTTGCTAGATAGGACCAATAGAACAATTCATCTGATGGACTGCCGAAGTAGGTGGAATATAGCGTCCTCGAACCTACTCCAGGTTCATGGATATCAGTAAGATTGGCTCCTAATTCCAGGTTGACTACCGTGGAATTAGTTACCGTAATGTCCACATTCGAGCGGAAATTGTACCGTTTCAGGTTGATGTTTGTACTATAGCCATTCAGTCCATAATCTTTTAAATTGCCATTGTCATGCAGTACCCCACCGCTAATGAAATAGCGGGCTCTTTCTCCACCACCCCTGATAGTGATGTTCGCATTGGTATTGTTAGACCAGTCTTTGAATATTTGATCAAACCAATCTACATTGGGGTATAAAAAACGGTTTACACCCCGTTCTAGATAATCAATATACTGTTCTGTATAGTTTTCTCTGCCTGCTGCCTCGTTATATAATCTGGCATAGTCTGCTCCATCTACAAATTTGGGCATATTGGGCAGATCAGATATGCCTGTCTCCATTTTGAACTCCACAACCGGTTTTTGGGCAATACCCCTGCGCGTGGTAACCAATACCACCCCATTCGCAGCCCTTACACCATACACCGCAGTGGCTGAAGCATCCTTCAATAGTGAGATCGACTCCACCTCCTCAATTGCAATATTTGACATGTCCCTCTCGACGCCGTCAACCAGTATAAGTGGACTTCTGTTGGCGCCTAAAGTGGCAATACCACGCACCCAGAAGGAGGCATTATCATATCCCGGTTCTCCCGATCTCTGGACGATTGTTGCTCCGGCAATCTTACCGGATAACGCTGAAACCAGTGAGCGCTGAGGAATATCGAGCGCTTCCGTCTTAATGGTTGAAATGGATCCGATCACGCTGGCTTTTCTTTGAGATCCCATCCCCACGACCACAGCTTCCTCAAGGAGCGTGGTTGCTTCTCTCAGGGTTACATCGATAGCCAGTCTCTCCTTCACTTGTATCGTTTGGTCTTCAAAGCCAATGTAGGAGAAAACAAGATTATTTCCTCTAGCGGCCTCAATCACATAGTAGCCATCAATATCTGTAACTACGCCGGTGGAGGTTCCCTCAATTATGACATTGGCTCCTGGGAGAGCTTGTCCATTAGCATCTGTTACTTTACCTCGAATCTGTAAGGTGCCGTCTTGGTAGTTTTTGTGAACATTTTCGTCAATTATAGTACTTGCTTGTGTTGTGTTACAAACAACCATGAATATTAACAAAAACGTTAGTTTGAATAAACTTTTTTTCATTTTTTCATTTTTTTGTTTATTTACTCTGTATTAGTGGTTTCACGTTTTTTAAAATTTATTGTTAGTGTTTATTTTTCATTATTGATTAAATATTCATGTTTCACTTTTGTCCCTATGTCGATAACAAATATTATTATTCAATTATTAGCCTGTACGCATGTTTTTAATGATATATTTATGAGAATGAGGCATTAAATCACTTTTAACCATTTCGTTAAACTAATTACCAGTTTTTTGAACGAGAAGCTACTTAGTACGGATTTTTTTAATTGATTGGTAATGTGTAGATTATTCGTCTTATTTAGATCTTTCATGCAAAATGGGCAGAAATGATCTGATTTTTATTCCAGTATCTCTTCGGCAATTTCATTGAAATAATCGATTGATTTTTTTATTTCGGGCAGGTTGTTTTCCCAGTTAGCCTCGTATTCTATAGTGAAATAACCCTTGAATTCCTGTTGTTTGAGCTCCTGCATCATCGCTTTCACATTGAGGATCCCTGTTCCCCAGATTACATCTTCTAGTGCGGCCGATTCTCCCTGTGGTGCGATATCCTTGAAGTGCAAGGCCACAAGTCTTCCCCGCAGCTCCTTTAATGCCGGTACCGGCTCAATCCCCATTCGCATGAAGTGTCCTACATCGGCGCATGATCCAAGTAATCCATCCCTTTGCCCGACATACCCGAGCAGGATTTCGGGTTTCCAGTACGAAGTTTCGTTTGGGTGGTTATGACAAGCCACCCTTATCCCCTGTTTTTTAGCCAGGCTCTCCACTACATCCCAGTCCTCACGCGCCGGTTCGGCACTGATAAATTCCATTTCCATGCTTTTCGCAAACGCGAACACCTTTTCCCATTCATCGCGGGCGGGTGTCCATACTCCCGAAGAAATGATTTTTATTCCTTTCTCTTTGGCTAGCCCTTTCAGCCGGTTCTGATCTCCAGTTGTCAGATTATATCCGAAAACAGCATCTCCGAAGCCTTCCCCCATTCTTTGTCCGGGGTAGATCTCTATATAATGTAACCCCAGTTCTCTGGATTTATCCAGTGACTCGGTCACTGAAAACAGATGAAAGGTGTAGGACTGCATGGAGAGCTTCCATCCCTGCTTTTCGGCTTTTGTCTCGGATTCCGTTTTTGTTTTTACGAAAGTGCTGCAGGCCAACAGGATGCAAGTGAAAAGAGTGAATAGTAATTTGTTTATTTTCATGTGATTATTTTATTTTTTCTTACCAGTGTATATAACCTTTGACATTCAAAATAATCATGACCTTCGGGTGTTTTATGTTTATTTTAATCATGTCGGTCTCATACGACAAAAACTATTATTTTCACTAAACGACAGCGTATCCAAATTTCCGGAGCACTGTCGTCCTCTTTACTAATTCTCAAATATGTGGCATTTCAGGTAGGGTGAACCCGTTTCGGTATGTATGTCTTATCCATTCGTTGGCCATTTCGAGTGCGTTGAACTCTGCAAATCTGCGGTCAAATTTCGGATCGCCGTCTATCACTGCGTATTCATCCACCGTTACAATCTTAATCTTGTCGGTAGGGGAAATATTGGTAAACTTCATGTTTTCGCCGTCCCACCTTAATTCCCGGTGTAAACCCTGTAGCCCGGAGAGCCTGGTTGCCAGGACACCCATTACTACCATTTCATTGAAAGGACCCGAAAACTGGAAGTTGGAGGAGGACTCCTTCCTGTTTGTGGGGGATTCCTTGCATGCCCTGATCCAGTCCTGTTCGTGGGCATTGGTTGCCCATATGTCCCCATTTCCGCCCTTCACCCTGGGAAGAGTAGGCTCCGGCTGTTTAAAGTCTGCCATCAGAGATAGAGGCAGGAGCGTCGGGTTCATGCCGTAGCATCCTGTCATGATCTTTCCTTTGGTACCTACCAGTATGATGCCGCCGTTTGAATCGCCCATCATCTCTCCGTCCTTCAGTTCTTCGGGGCGGTCGGGCAGTAATCCTCCATCATACCAGTGAACGGTTACCTCCGGCATGTTTACTTTACCCTTGGGGAGCCTTGCCGGAAACTTGTACGTGACTTTTTGTGCCTGTGGGGGTGAATAAAGATTTGACAGGGTGGAACTGGCTGAAACAGCGTCCGGATATTTTAAATCCAAGGCCCAATACAGGGGATCCATGATGTGGCAGGCCATGTCTCCCAGGGCGCCGGTTCCGAAATCCCAGAAACCGCGCCAGTTCCATGGGGTGTATGCCGGATTGTAAGGCCGTTTCATGGCCGGCCCGATGAACAGGTCCCAGTCAAGGGCCGGTGGAACGGGAACACCTCCTTTGGGTTCGGCCAGTCCCTGTGGCCATATGGGACGGTCCGTCCAGCAGTGGGCCTCGTAAACGTCCCCGATGACACCCGACTCTACCCACTCTGCCAATTGCCGGCACCAGTCGAACGAGTTGCCCTGGTTGCCCATCTGGGTGGCAACCTTGTGTTTTTTTGCCAGCCTGGTTAGCAGCCTTGATTCATAAACGCTGTGTGTCAGCGGTTTCTGGACGTAGGTGTGTTTTCCCAGGGTGATGGCGTGAGCGGCCACCCCGGCGTGTGTATGATCGGGCGTGGCCACCATGATGGCGTCAATGGAGTTACCCATTTTGTCGAACATCTCCCGCCAGTCTTTAAATTGTCTGGCTTTGGGATAATCGCCGAATGTTTTTGCCGCATATTTCCAGTCCACGTCGCAGAGGGCCACGATGTTCTCCGTCTTCATGTTGGCCAGGTTTCGGCGTCCCATCCCACCAACGCCAATACCTGCGATGTTGAGTTTGTCGCTGGGGACCGTATGACCAAAGGATTTACCCAATATGCTGTTTGGTACGATCGTCAATCCGGCAGCGCCTGCCGCAGCCGTTTTTAAAAATTTTCTTCGTGAATAGATGGTCATCTGTAGATCTCCTTCGCCTTTTATAATGTTAAAAAAAATCATTTGTTATAGCCTCTATAATAATTGGCCGCGTGAGAAAATTGAATAAATAATAATATATATTCGTATTAGTCTGCAAATAAAATAATAAAATTGCATTTATGCAAATGAAAAATAAAAAAATTAAAGATATGTCGACAAATTAACACTATCTGCTCATTATGTTTTACCAGATATTGGCACCTATGGTTAAAAAACGGAAAACAATTTTGTGACCTCATGCCGGGATCGCCCGTGATAGCGATCCATATTACATAAACAGGCAGGCTCTCATTTTAGTAAAAGAGCTTGCCTGTTTTCTATTTTTTTTCTTAAATACTGAATTCGTATTAAAGATGGTTCTTTTATTTTCAGTTTACGTGCATGGGGGTATCGAGCCTATTGTATTTGAATGAAATCGATAGAGAACAAGCCATTATCTTGCGCATCTTTCTGGATATTGATATAATTTATACCGCTTTTAATGGAAACATTTACAGTAAGATCTCCCCATTCATTTTTATTCTTTAGATCAGACATGCGTAGTTGTTGCGCGTGCTTTTGATCATTAATATAAAGACTACCTGTTGCTGTTGCTCCCGATGAGTTCCCGTACCTGATTTGTAATTGATACATCCCGTCCTCCGGAATTTCAACGGCAGTTAACAGGCTTCCTCCTTTATCAAATCCCGATACATACCCATTCCCGCTATACCTAAAGTTCAACGAACTTTTATGTGTATTAATCATCGATGCGAACTCAGTTTCATATTTGCGATGGGGTGTTTCAATTTTAATAATTTGACATTCGTGAGGTTCCAATTCAACGGAATACCCTCCTGTCATAGTACCTAAATCGGTATGCTGCCAAAGACACCTGACATTTTTTGTAATACCTCCTTCAATTCCTAACTCTTTTTCGAAATCAATACGTCTAATTTGGGTGGTTTCTTCCCTGTTAAATAGACCGACAACCCAATCGCCATTGGGTAATTGTCCTGCCCATATAGAACTCTTTTCAATATCTTTATGATCATAACTTAATGGTTTTGCAACAAATCCATTCTCATTAAGTTCCAGTAATTCGGCATTTTGGTATATCCAGGCGCTTTTTTCTATCGTGTCGAATTGGTCGGCAATAGCCAACGCTGATCCTGTAATGACCATCAGAGAAAATAAAAACTTTCGTTCTTTATCATTAGCCATTGTGTTCAGACGCATGAAATCTCCGTCCAATATCATCTGCCCCCTACCTCCTATATCGGCAAAACCAATAAAGCCATCAAAGGCGTTTGCGTACTGAGGCCAAAGTGGTTTTTGTTCTCCTCTTCTTCTATTGCTCACGAACTCCCATCCTCCATCAAAGCAATCGTCATCAATACGTATCATATCTCCATATTTCAACTCATTGCGTCCATGGTCAAAACAGTTAGGCATAACCAAGCTTAGAAATAAATCATTTCCCGCAGCTTCTTTTATCCATTGAAGAGCTTTTATATATTTTGCAGTACCATAATTTTTTTCATAATTTTCCAGAAAATCAACGCGTAAATATTTTGCTCCGGTTTCGATAAAATACGTAACATAACCCTGTATCCATTCTTTCGCACCCGGCTTGTCCACATCAATCCAGTATAATGGGGCATTAAAGGAGATATCGCCGACAATTTCCCGGGTATGAATAGTTGTACCTTTTACATTTCCATTCTGTTGAAAAGCTGCTTTTGTCATCCACAAGGGATTATAATATACACCAAGCTTCATTTCTTTTTGAGACAAATAATCAGCCCAATAGCTGAAACCGTGCTGCCATTCATCGTTATACTTCGTGATATAACCGTCTTTATTGATAGTTTGTGCCGCTTCTATCCACCCGTCGTTGCAAATCATATCGTACCCGTAACTTTTGAAGTTCATGGATACCCAATCAATATTTGCTTTCCATCGATCTTCCGGTATGGGTGTATTCGTAACCCAGCAGTATTCATATGCGATCCAATAACGAGGTCCTGTGCCTTTTCTCGTGAAAGGGCTGTCGCGAGCTTGCAGTGTACATACAGCTCCTCCTGCAAATATGGCCAAGACCAAAATAATTATTCTTCTATTCATATGATTAAAATTATTGATTTTCAATTTTATTAGTCTTTTTCTACGTTCAAAATAGTCAAAACAAGTTTTTCCTCTGTATCTACATGTTGAAAACATTCTTATGTGAGAACAATCATCATGCTCTCTTCACATGATTAATTTATTTTTAACACCAAGGTGCATGAAATATTTATGCAACCCTCAGAATCGAAGCTGAAACTGAGGGTGCAAATGTTCTTTTTTACTTACCAATTAATATCCGGTATTTTGTTTTAGATTTGGATTGGCATCCAGTTGATCTTTTGGAACGGGATATAAACGCCTGAAATCTTCACTTACATATGGCTTAAAGATCGTTGGATCGTTATATTTTCCAAATCTAATCATATCCGATCTGCGCCAACCTTCCAAAAATAATTCGCGCCCACGCTCATCGAGTAGGTTTTGTTCAGTGAGCACAGGAAATGGGTCTACCCCCGCTCTCTCTCGGATTTGATTTACTAATTCAAGCGCATCAGAACTTGTAGGATTCATGCGCCACAGGATCTCAGCTTTCATAAGTAGAATATCTGTATAACGGAAAACAGAGAAATCGCTATTTAAAAAACCATTCCCGCCCATCTCTATTTCCCATTTTTTTATTCTTACTCCCGATTGCCGGATGGTATTGTACAAGGAAACAAATTCCGGGGTAAAATGTATCTGCGGTCCGTCCGGATCTAACTCTTTCTCGTATCCGTTATCGATTAAAGGTTCGCCCGTAGAGCTATATTGTGCACCCCAAAGGAAATTGTTTTCTTTTCGTATATCCCCGTCTTCATACATGTAAAAGAATTCAGTTTGAACAGAAAGCCCATTCCATGGCCCATTAGTCAGATTGAATGTTTGCTGACTGGAATAGTGTAACGATACAAGAGGCAATATCCAACCCCATTCAGTATATATGTCATCAAAGGGAATGGCCAGTATTGCTTCCGTGGAATTTTCATTTTTTGATATGAAGTTCTCACGATAAGTAGTACTCATCGCGAATACATTGGAATTGATGATGTCGTTGCAAGCATCCAATGCCTTCTGATATTCAGCAACTCCCGTATATACTTTGGCATTAAGATATAATTTTGCCAGAATAGCTTTCGCTGTCCAATAATCTGCCCTTGCATACGTTATCGAACTCTTTTCTTTAGTAAGATTAGAGATGTTCGCGTTAACCTCTTTTTCTATAAAATCATACACCTCTTTTCTAGTATTGGTTGTAGGTAGGTAACCATCAGGGACATCGAACCGATCAACAATGGGAACATTTCCCCACATGTCAATCAGCCATAAATACCATAATGCTCTTACTATCTTCACTTCGGATATATAGGTAGCGTATTTCTGAGAGTCAATTTGTTCCAGTTGATATATTAACCGGTTGCACGTATTTACTTGCGCGAAAAATGCTATCCATGTTCCTTTAAAAAAACGATTATTGGAGATCCACTTGTGGTCAGTCATCTGTTGGTCTTGGCCATCACCTGCCCAATCTCCTCCTGTTCTGCCAGGAATCGCAACTTCATCGGTTGTACAATATATTGTCCACAAGTGGTCGTTTCGTTGAAATGTTCTTAATCCACTGTAGATAGCACCCAATGCGGAGGAGATTTCTTCCTCCGTTTGCAAGAAATTGTCATTGTCTAACTGGCTATATAGTGTTTCATCCAAGTTCGTACAGGCGGAGCTGAACAGCAAGGAAAGTAATCCGGAAAAAAGAATTATCTTTTTAATAAATAGAGGAATTATATGTATACTATTGATTTTCATAAGGTAGTTTTTTAGAAAGTTAGATTTACACCCAGTGTAAATGTTCGTGTTGTTACCCAGCTATTAAGAGGCTCAATCCCAGGAGCAAGAACATTTCCTTCGTAAGAGTAACGAGGTTCCGGATCTACCCCGGAATAGTCCGTGATGTAAAACAGGTTTTGCCCCGTAATATATAATCTGGCCTGAGATATAATTGATTGAGACGACAATTTAAAATTGTATCCTAATGATAAATTATCCAGCTTGATAAAAGAAGCATTTTCTACATAATGACTATTATAAGCTACGGGACCTTTATATTCGGGTTGAAAATAATTTGTCTTGATCAAATTATAAGTACTTATACGTGATACTTGTTCAAACATTGTACGGTGGAGATTAACTAAATCATGCCCGTATACCCCCCTAAAGAAAAAGTTTAAATCGAAATTTCTATAAGTAAGGGTGTTCCCAAATCCAAATTCACCTTTGGGTAGTCCTCGTCCGATTACGTCTACGTCGCGTTCGTTAATTACTCCATTGTCATCTATATCCTTTAAATTATAAGAGCCGTCACTCTTAACGCCTTCGTATATCCAACCTATCATCTGTCCCAAAGGCTTTCCTTCCTGAACACGTACCACGTTCCCCGTGAGAGGTGCCGGTAATCCGCCAACTTCTCTGATGCCATATTGGATATCACCCATTGAAAGTGAAATAATCTTCGAAGAATTGGTTGAGTGGGTTAAAGAGGTACTCCACGAAAAGTTATTTGTTCTAACAACATCATAAGTCATTCCTATTTCAAATCCCCGATTTTGAAGTTCTCCGGCGTTTAAAACGGAAGTGGGGAATAAATTAGGAGGAACGGGAACATTTAATGTAATTAGCGCATCCGACGTTTTACGGTTATAATAATCAATACTACCTGTTAAACGTGAATTGAACATACTGAAGTCTACTCCAAAGTCAATCTCTGATTTTGTTTCCCACTTAAGATCGGGATTGGGATTACTCTGGGGTAAATACACAGGTGTAAATTGATCCTTGTAGAGATAGTATTCCAAATTATTACCGGGTCCATAAATTTGTTTTGATAAATAGCTTTGGGCCGGTAAAGCACCAGTCAACCCGTAGCTACCTCTCAATTTTAATTGATCAGTAAAAGGGATGTTTAAGATACGGTTAATATCTACGCCGGTACTCAATCCCACGAAGTTACCCCATTTGTTCCCCTCGCCAAAACGGGAAGAACCTTCCCGACGAAGCGAGGCCATCAAAAAATAGGTGTTGTCGGCACTTAAATTGATTCGCCCGAAAAAAGCAATTAATTTGTTGGATTCCTTATTACTTTCTGCTTTCGCTTTTCCATCAGCAAAATCCCGGGCTGCTGCTAAATTATTGAAAGAGAATTTATCGGTAAGAAAATTTCCGGCTTGCAAATAAAAATACTCTGAGGTGAAATCCTGATACGAATATCCAGCCAAAGCATTTATATTTATTAAGTCAATTGATTTCAGATAATTTCCTGTCAACTCAAACAAATCGTTTTTATTGCTATAATTGCTTTGGGATGCCAAGCCACCGCGATCTATTCCACTACCATAGAGGCTATATTTACTGATATATTGACTGTTTGTAATATTTTCATTATTATGCGCATACCGGATAGAGGTAGTGATGTCTCCAGTGACTTTTAGATCACCTTGGATATTATAAGTGGCTCTACTTGTCTTTCTTATATTTTGATTCTGATTGATGATGGCTACCGGATTGAAAAGCTCGTGGGCACGATTTTGAAAATAAGCGCCATACATGTCATAATCGTCTCCTTCCCCGTAAACTGGAGCCGTGGGGGGCATTACTATGGCCGACCTGAAAACATCATCAAAACCTACATTCGCGTCTTTATTTAATAATGCGAGGTTTAGACCTATAATGAGTCGATTGTCAAGTAGTCTTTGATTTAAATTGAGTCGTCCCCCTAGTTGATTATAGCCCGTTTTCGGGACAATACCTTCCATGTTTCGGTAATTTATGGAACCCATGTAGGATGTTTTTTGGGTTCCCCCCGAAAGAGACAGGCTGTGTACATGAGAAAATGCAGTTCTTGTAATCTCATTCATCCAATTTGTAGAACTTCCATAATCAGTCCCCCCATGTTCTAGATACTCACTACGGCTCATGACAGGGAGAGACCTATCCATATTTTCAGATGAAATATATCCGTTGTAACTTACAGAAGTGCGGTCTTTCACCCCTGTTTTTGTAGTAACAATGATTACTCCACTCGACCCCCTTGTTCCATATATAGCAGCGGCTCCCCCATCTTTCAAGACATCAATGCTCGCGATATCGACAGGATCTACACTGCTAATGTCTGCTCCTATAACGCCATCAATAATAATTAAAGGTTCGGTATTGGCACCAATCGTTGATAATCCGCGCATACGAATATGATATGTTCCGTTAGGATTTCCCTGCGGGGATACAATACTTAAACCGGAAACTTTCCCTTGTAATAATTGAGCAGGATTATTAATGTTACCTTTATTGAAATCTTTAGGCTTAATATTTGTTATGGCACTGGTGATTTTGTTTTTCTCTATACTGCCATAACCAACCACTATCACCTCTTCCAATCCTTTCAGATCCTCCAGTAATGTAACATCAATCTTGCTTCTTCTGGCAATCTGAATATCCTGAGATAAATAGCCAATATAGGATATTTGTAGAGATGAATTTTCATCAACTGCTAAACTGAAGTTACCGTTCATATCTGTGACAGTACCGTTCGTCGTTCCCTTCTCTATAACATTCGCACCTATCACCGGCGCACCGTCTTCATCCGTTACTTTTCCGGTAATCTGATTTCTAAGCTGTTGTGGCTCTCGTTTAAAAATATTCTGCTCTGGTTCCTTCGAGATATACACCTGTCTACCGGACACTTTATAAATATTGTTAGTTCCCTCAAAAAGTTTATCCAGGACTTCATTTATCGTTTCGTTCTCTGCATTTATAGAGACCACCCGTTCAGTATCCAGTGTATCTCTGTTATACAAGAATATATACTCACTGCTTTTCTCTATATCTGTGAAAACTTCCCTAATCGTCTTGTTCTTTAACTTCAGGCTAAGCGTCGTGACCTGTGAATAGCTATTATTGGCGTAGCTGATACTAATTCCTATGACAAGGAATATTACAATTAGCTTCATAATTCTAAGAGTTTTTCGAGTATTAGCATCTTTTATGGGAATACTTACATTTTTTGTCATATATTTGTCATGATTTTAAAGGGTTGAACTTTTATTGTTTTACTTTTGAAATCTCGGATCGGATGGTGTTTGGCGATGTCGTCCGATCTCTTTTTTGTTATCCGGTATCTTCCATTGTTGTTTTTTTTAGTGTTTTTGTAATTGGATTAATTCTCTCTCATTTTACCATTATCCGTTTTGGTAAATTTATTTGTACCACTACTTTAGTGGTGGTAACATGGAAAGGCGTATTATTTTCCTATTTTGTCCTCACCTTAAATATCCCGTTCTCGTATTCGGTCTCTATCGGGAAAGAGAAAGTAAGCCCATTAAGTACTTCTCTCAAGTCGTTCTTTAAGTCTATTTTTCCAGAGCATCGCTGGTTGACGACGTTTTCATCATACATGATTTCTTCACCATAATAACGTGATAGCTTGGTCATCAAAACATCAAGTCTCTCGTCTTCAGCGTAAAGAATCCCATGAATCCACGAGATATGTTTCTCGATATCCACTGTGGTTACCGATGCTTGTCCTTCTTTATAATGATACATCTGCGAAGGAATCAATTTTGTTTTGGGTGTATCTTTATCCGTTATTACTTGCACTGCTCCAGAAACGAGTACCACCTGTATACCATGATCCTCTTCATAGGCTTGCACATTGAATTTTGTACCCAGTACCCGAATCTCTATATCACGTGTCTTCACCATAAATGGTTGATCGGCATCAGGCGTTACCTCCAAAAATGCTTCCCCGTTCACATATATTTCACGTCTGTTTCCCGTGAACCGGTTTGGATAAATTACTTCTGTACCCGAATTTACGTGTAAAGTTGATCCATCAGACAACGTCAGCCGCGTTCGTTTTCCCTTGGGTATGATGAGTCGGCTATATCCTGACGCGTTTAAATCCGCCACTGATTTCCCAGTTACCCTGATACTGTCAGAATGATAAGAAATAGTGGGCTCTTTTTCTTCTATGCGAATGATCTCTTCGGAAGAAACCAATAGTTGAATGTCTTTTGAAATTGTGTCTTTTGAAAACGAGGTGGCCTTCACGAACTCTAGTAATTCAGAAGGCTGCTCTTTGGAATGTTGATAGATTAAAGTGATCGCAAACAATAGTAGTAGAGAGGCAATGGCTGAAAACCATATATACAGGCTCCGCCGTTTTCTATGTTGCTGTACATGCTGATAAAAAATGGTATAATGGGATTCTATCACTTCGGGTGCAAGGGAATAATCATTCAGACGGACTTGGGTGTTGTACAATAAAATGGCTTTCTCTATTGAAGGGGTTAGTTCAGGACTCATCTCCATCACATTTTTCCAATAGGTGTTATCATTCTCCTCTTTAAAAAAATTCCACCTAAGGAAATCTTCATCTTTGAGAAAGTCGATAGCCCTGTATCCCTGATATTTATTCTTTCGCATATATTATTCGCCCTATGGCCTGTTTCATAAGATACGAATATATATTTTTTTTGTGAGCATTTTTTATGAGGAAATTGACAATTTTTAAAGCATCATTTACAACTGACTGAAGATGAGTGCTATAAATATAAGTGAGGGGGCAGTGGTATTCTCTTTTCTGATTTTGTTTATTGCCTGCGATACGAGTTTTCGAATCGAAGTCTCGTTTTTTTCCATTATCTCTGAAATTTGGGCGTATTCCAGTTCCTGAATGTATCGTAAGTATACAACTTCTTTTTGCAGAGGGGACAGACTGTTCAGTAATTTTTCTACTCTCCGTTGCACTATGGCTCTGTCTTCATCCTCGATAATCTCGTCTAGAATAGTGGTTTTAATAGAGAAATTATAAGCATTATCATGAATATTTATTGTATTAGAGTAAGGTTTATGCTTAAAAAAATCGTATAATTTATTTTTTAGGGATTTCAGGAGAAAAAACTTAAAATGTGCTACGGACTTAAATCGAGGTTTGTTAAAAAATATTTTCAGAAATACATCCTGTATGGCATCCATTACACAATCATCTTCTCCACCCAGACTTCTCCCATAAGCATACATGTCGTTAATGAAAAATCTGTAAAAAAAAGAGAAAGCTTCTTCATCTCCTTTTTGAAACTTTGCAAAAGTATTTGATAATTCTTCAGATGCCATGTTCATAAAAAATTGAAATTGGTAGAAATGGTGTAAGAATAGGATCATGCGTAAACTGCATAAAACGTTGGGGAAATGTATTCCTCCCTATAAAACAGAGTGATTTATACGTGTCTGAAACTCTTTAGTTTGAATTGTGGGTACTCATTTAAATTCTAAATATAGATATTTTTTTATACAACTAAAAATACTTCTGCTATATCTGCCCTCGATATACTTACCCAAATATATTCCAGCCGACTAATTAATTTTTCTATCAGGCAATACGAAGAGAACGTTGATGGAGGATTTACCTAACATCCAAACTCATGCCTTGATATAAATATCGACAGTAAGTAAATGAATTAATAGAATTTATGTATTTTTTCAAAATAGAAAACGGGCTAATTGTTACAGCAAATTCAAAAGACATTATCCGCACCGATACGGGATTTATATCCGTTGTTCCCGCTTATGTATATTTAAGTTCCCGGGTAACCTGAGCGATACTATTTATAAAAACTTTTCCGCTTCTTTCAGGGTGTCTGTCTTGCCAGCGTCCATCATTCTCATCCCGGCAGGGGTATAACCTGTGATTGGATGAATTTTGCAGACAGACAGGTAAAAATCAATAATGGAGAACTTATCTGGAAAATCCTGCATATAACCCAGGATGGGGGGGTGTAGTATATGGATTCCCGAGAATGCAAGTTTTTTATAACGGTCACTGTTGAGATCAGAGAAAGGTGATTTTATTTCTCCGGTGCTTTCGTTGATCCATCCTCTCAAATGGTCAGATTCATCGAAGAGGAGGTAACGTGACGTCTGACGCTTACTACATACCAGGGTGGCTTCTGATCCGGCTTCACGGTGATAGATCACGAGCCTGTGGAGATCAACATTGGACAGGATGTCCACGTTGTGTACCAGGAACGGTTTATTGTCGTCGAAGAACCAGGATGCTTTTTTGATACCTCCACCCGTGTCGAGCAGCTTCTCCCGTTCGTCTGAAAATTCAATCCGGATATCAAAACGATTGTTTTCTTCCACAAAATCGATGATTTGCTGGCCAAAGTGATGGATGTTGATGATGATCTCATCGAACCCCGACTGTTTGAGCTTTTCTATAATGTGCTGCAGCAAGGGTTTTCCCCCCACCGATACCAGCGCTTTGGGGAGGGAATCGGTCAGAGGCTTTAGTCGTGTGCCGAGTCCCGCGGCGAAGATCATTGCTTTCATTGTTTTCTGAATTCCTGTTCCAGGTTTTGTTCCCGGTGAATCAGCGATACTTTTATCCCGAATTTTTTTGAGATATGTTCCGCCACATGCTGGGCGGCATAAACCGACCTGTGCTGGCCGCCGGTGCATCCGAAAGAGATCATCAGGTTGGTGAAGTTGCGTTCCATGTAACGCTTCACATGCTGATCGACCAGAGGATAGATGGCATTCAGGAAGGTTACTATTTCCCCGTCGTCCTCAAGAAACTTTATTACCGGCTCATCCAGTCCGGTCACGTTGTTGTACCGTTCATATTTCCCCGGATTATTGATGGCACGACAGTCAAACACATAGCCGCCTCCGTTGCCCGAGGCATCGTCCGGAATGCCTTTCTTGTAGGCAAAACTATAAACCCGTACCTCCAGCTCCCGTTTGCGCGAATCGGCAAATTGTTTGAGGTCGGTCATCTCCTTTAATAAATTGTACAGATAGGGATACTCGTCAAAGCCGTCTTTCAGCAGTTCGCGCAGGTTGTCCAGGGCAAAGGGTACGCTCTGGATGAAATGTGGTTTTTTCTCAAAATATCCCCTGAAGCCGTATGCTCCGAGCACCTGCAAAGTGCGGAAGAGGACAAACTGGCGCAGCTGTTCGAGGAAGTCTCCTTCCTCCACGAGGCGGTATTTCCGCAGCGCGGCAATGTAGGTCACAATCAGTTCGTCGCGCAACTCCGCCGGGAAGTTGGCTTTCGCCTGCCATAGGAACGATGCCACATCGTAATAAACCGGCCCTTTTCGTCCCCCCTGGAAGTCGATGAAGTAGGGGACATCGTTCGATAGCATCACGTTCCGAGACTGAAAGTCGCGATACATGAACGTATGGGAACCGTCTTTCAGCAGGATCTCTGCCAGCTTCTCAAAATCGTTTTCGAGCAGGTCTTCCCTAAAATCCATGCCGGTGGTCTTGAGAAAGCTATACTTGAAGTAATTCAGATCCCACATCACAGAGCGTCGATTAAACTCAGGCAACGGGTAGCAGACACTGAAATCGAGATTACGGGCTCCGGCATATTGAATATCGGGCAGCAGGGAGATGGTCTTGTGCAGCAGCTCTTTTTCGTCGTGACTGAACACGCCGGTCAGCCTGCCCCCCTTGATTACATCGAATAAATGGGTATTTCCCAGATCTTCCTGCAGGTAAAACATCTCGTCTTCCGATACGGCAAGTACTTGCGGAACATTCAGCTGCTGTTCCCGGAAATGCTCCGCCAACCGGATGAATGCCCGGTTTTCGTCGCGCGACTCCCCGTGTACACCGATAAGGGAGATGTTGTCGCGCTGAAGCCGGAAATATTTTCGGTTGGAGCCCGACGAGGGCATTGCCTCCAAACCGGGATTACCTTTTCCGGTATAATCAGTAAAAAGCGAGATGAGTTGTTGCATGTTTAAAAGGTTGAACGTTTTTATATTTTGGGGTTTTAGGGGTTCGTTTTTTCAACGTTTCAACGTTTCGATGTTTCGATGTTTCAATGTTTCAATGTTTCGATATACGGGGTTCAGGATTATGTATGCCGGGATCGTTTTTCAGTTCGTTGAGCCAGGTGTCAGCAACGGCATCGCTCGGCATGCGCCAGTCGCCGCGGGGTGAGAGGTTCACGGAACCCACTTTTGGACCGTCGGGCATGCAGGAGCGTTTGAACTGCTGCGCAAAAAAACGCTTGTAGAATACTCTCAGCCACTGACCTATTTCGTCCGCAGCATAGGCTTTGCTAAAAGCCTGGCAGGCGAGGAAAAAAATACGTTTTGGCCCATCGCCATACCGCAGCATGCGGTGCATGAAAAAATCATGCAGTACATAGGGCCCCACGAAATGTTCCGTTTTTTGGGCAATGTTTCCCTCTTCGTCCGCCGGCAGCAGTTCGGGACTGAATGGCGTATCCAGTATATCGTGAAGGATGCTGCGGGCCGGTTCTTCCATCCTGTGATCGGCGATCCATCGTACCAGTGTGGCTACCAGAGTCTTGGGTATACTCGAGTTCACAGCATACATTGACATGTGGTCGCCGTTGTATGTAGCCCATCCAAGGGCAAGTTCCGACATGTTTCCGGTACCCACCACCAGTCCGCCTGTCTTATTGGCATAATCCATCAGAATTTGGGTACGTTCGCGCGCCTGGCTGTTTTCGTAGGTCACGTTGTGCTCATCGACGGGGTGCCCGATATCCCTGAAATGTTGAGTGACAGCTTCCACAATGGAAATCTCCTTCATGGTCACGCCTGCCGACTTCATCAGTTCCATGGCGTTGTGATAGGTCCTTTTGGTGGTACCAAACCCTGGCATGGTGATCCCGTGAATATTTTCACGCGGCAGTCCGAGGATGTCGAATGTTTTGATCGTTACCAGGAGAGCGAGCGTAGAGTCCAGTCCCCCCGAAACACCCACGACCGCTGTTGTTATCCCGGTATGCCGGAGCCGTTGTGCCAGGCCGTGTGTCTGGATCTGGAATACTTCCGGAAGATGGTCTCCGGCCATCTCTTCGGATGGAATAAACGGGTAGGGGTTAAATGTCCGGTACCATTTGTCGGGAGTGCCGGGAAGTAACATGCAGTCGATTTCCACGGAGGATTCCGGCATGACTGCCAGATAATTGCTGTTTTTAATCCGGTCGTGTCGTAGCACGTCTATATCGATGTCTGCAATGATCAGCTCGCTTTCTGTCGAGAAACGTTTCGACTCCGCCAGCAACGATCCGTTTTCCGCGATCAGACAGGCTCCTGAGAAGACCAGGTCGGTGGTCGATTCCCCCCAGCCGGCCGAAGCATAGACATAGGCCGCGTTGCATTGGCCCGACTGCTGAATCACCAGTGACTTCCTGTATTGGTGTTTCCCCACCAGCTCGTTGCTGGCCGAGAGATTGAACAGGATATCCGCTCCCTGCAGTGCCAGGGCAGAGGAGGGAGGAACGGGTGCCCAGAGGTCTTCACATATCTCGATACCGAAATTTGCATACGGGGTGTGGAAAATCATGCCTCCGGGAGTGATGGGCACCTTTTCGCCGTGTATATCCACCGAAAACAGATGCAAATCGTTCCCCGAGGCGAACCATCTTTTTTCGTAGAACTCCCGGTCGTTGGGAATATTCTTTTTGGGGACCAACCCCAAAATGCCTTCGACGGATACAACGGCAGCCACATTAAAAAGGCTGCTTTTGATCTTTAGTGGCAGTCCCACGATAGCAATGAGGGAGGGCCTTTCTTTCATAAAGGCCGCCAGCTCTGCCAGCGAGTCCACAGCCTTGTGCTGCAGGGCTTCCTGGAAGAAGAGGTCGCCACAGGTATATCCCGTGATGGAGAGTTCGGGAAAACAAATAATCTGTACGTTTTCCTTTAAGGCTCGTTCAATCACCGCTTTTATTTCCTGGGTATTGAAAGCGCAATCTGCGACCCTCAACCCGGGTGATGCGGCTGCCACCCGAAGAAATCCGAACTCATTTATCTGCATATTCTATGAGATTACAGCTGTTCCGGCAAAGTTAGTAAAAATCGGATAAATTACGGAAAAGAAACAAATCTCTTAAATTTGAGGAGAATATGAAGAGGCTGATTTATACGATAATCGACTTTGTCAGATGGATTATTTCCGGTAGTGCTCCAAGCAGCTCGGTCATGGAGTGGAAGACAATGGCTGCGCCTGCGTCTGTCAATACCGAGTCTGGCAGCGGACCTGTATTAACGGCAATGGTAAAGATACCTGCACCTACTGCCGCTTCGATACCCAGTGGCGCATTTTCGATTACGATGGCCTGGTTGGGCTGCAGGTTGCCACCCTTTTCCAGTCCCATCAGGAATGGTTCGGGATGGGGCTTCCCGTGTACCACGTCAAAGGCAGTTACCATTGTTTCCGGTGTAAAGACGCCGGGAAAATGGGTGTCGAGGCGGTCTAGCAGGGAGGGTTGGCCCGAGCCTGTGACCAGCACAGGGGTCAGTCCCTCCTCTTTTACGTAGTCCAATACTTCCTTCGCTCCAGTTATGGTGGCCCCGCTGTTGTATTGCTGAAACAGCTCCGATTTCCGGGCATAAATTCTCTGCTCTTCTTCCTCCGTAGCGTCACGCTGCAGGTTTCGTTGAAAAATGGCGTTGATGGTCGATTTACCTATTCTGCCTTCCTGAAGATAAAATTCATAGGGTATGTGTTGCAGCTTAAGCTCGTCCATCGTTTGCTGCCACGACTTGTCGTGAGCCGGCATGGAGTCGTATAATACGCCGTCCATATCAAAGATGACGGCCTTGAGGTTGAAGCTGCGATGCTGATTCTGTCGCAGGTATTCGTTCAATAATTTATTCATTTCTTTTTACAATAAAACCGCTGAGCCACTTAAAGCGGCCCGGCGGTTCTTTCAATAGCTTTAATATTACTATAGTCTTGCCTTGATGGCCTTTGTGGCTTCTTCGTATCCCGGCTTTTCGAGGAGGGCAAACATGTTCTTCTTGTATGCCTCCACTCCCGGCTGATTGAAGGGGTTGATCCCCAACAGGTAGCCGCTGATACCGCAGGCCTTTTCAAAGAAGTAAATCAACTGTCCGATATATTTTTCGTTCAGTTCCGGCAGTTCAATCTGCAGGTTGGGAACTCCTCCGTCTACGTGCGCGATGCGGGTGCCCAGTTCGGCCATCTTGTTTACCTCATCCACTCGTCTGCCTTCCAGAAAGTTGAGTCCGTCAAGATTCCTGTCGTCATGTGGAATTTGTACTTTCTTGCCTGGTTCTTTCACTGAAATCACCGTTTCAAAAATGGTCCGTTCTCCCTCCTGGATCCATTGTCCCATGGAATGCAGGTCGGTGGTGAAGTCCACTGCTGCAGGGAAGATACCCACGTTGTCCTTTCCTTCACTTTCGCCGTAGAGCTGCTTCCACCATTCGGCCAGGAAGTGGAGTTTAGGGTGGTAGTTAACCAGGATCTCAATCTTCTTGCCCTGTTTGTAGAGTTCGTTGCGAATTACCGCGTAGATGGCCGGGAGGTTGTAGTCGAAAGAGGTAGACGGTTCCGTCGCCTTTTCAATTTCGACGGCGCCACCCACCAGTTTGCGGATATTTATTCCCGCAACTGCAATGGGCAGTAGCCCTACGGGGGTAAGCACCGAATAACGTCCGCCTACATTGTCGGGGATGACAAACGTCTTGTAGCCTTCCGTGGTGGCAAGGGAGCGAAGCGCCCCTTTGGAGGCGTCGGTGATGGCTACAATCCGCTGTCTGGCCTCGTCTTTGCCCACCTTATTCTCCAGCATATCTTTCAACAGACGGAATGCGATGGCCGGCTCGGTCGTGGTTCCCGATTTGGAAATGTTGATGATGCCAAACTCCCTGTCTCGAAGCCAGTCCATTAACTCATGTAGGTAATCTTCGCCGATGTTGTTGCCGGCATAAAGAATTACGGGATTTTTACGTGATTTTTTGTCCTGTAGCCAGTCGAATGATCCCGTAAGGGCATCAATCACTGCACGGGCGCCCAGATAGCTCCCGCCGATACCCACCACCACTACGGCGTCGCAGTGTGTCCTTAACACGGTGGCTGCATCTTCGATCTCCCTGAAATCTTCTTCTGTAATGGAAGAGGGAAGGTTTACCCAGCCCAGGAAGTCATTTCCTTCACGTGACCCGTCGTGTAGTGCCTGATTGCATGCTGTGGCATGCAATGCCTGATTAAGTATTAACTCTTCTGAGAGGAAATCGAATACCTGCTTAATGTTTAATTGAATACTATCCATGTGTATGCTGTATTAATCCGTAGAATGTTGGTTCTGTATACTTTCAAAAATAATCGATCAACCTGTTAATGGCAGCCTGAGGTGCCAGCTTCTCATATAATATCTGATAAACTGTTTGTGCAATGGGCATATCGATCCTGAAGCGGCTGTTCAGTTCGTAAATACATTTTGCCCCGTAATATCCTTCGGCAATCATCTCCATCTCGAGCTGCGCCGTCTTCACGGAGTAACCTTTACCTATCATGGCACCCAGTGTCCTGTTGCGGCTGAACTGCGAATAACCGGTCACGAGCATATCTCCCAGATAATGCTGTTCGGTGATATTTCGTTCAATGGGCAGGACGCCGTTCAGAAAACGCGCCATTTCACCGGCACAGTTGCTCATCAGTACTGCCTGAAAATTATCGCCATACAACAGGCCCTGGCAGATACCTGCGGCAATGGCGTAAATATTTTTTAATACTGCCGCAAGTTCAATGCCCACCACGTCATTCGATACACGGGCCTTAAGCAAACGCGACGTAATCCCTTCGGCGAGCAGTGTGGCTTTAGATGCGTCCTTGCTGGCAACAGTCAGAAACGACAATCGTTCCAGCGCCACCTCTTCGGCATGACAGGGTCCGGAGATGACACCTATATTTTCTGCGGAGATTTTAAAATTGGAGGCAAGAAACTCACTCATCACCATGTTGTCGTTGGGAATGATTCCCTTGAGCGCCGATACCATAAATTTGTCACGGAAAGTGCTGTTCCATATCCTGCGGAAATATTGTTTCACGAAAGGAGAGGGGATGGCAATGATGATTGTGTCAGATTCTTTGATTGCCTTTTCGAAGTTGGAATAAAAAGTAATCTGGGCCAGATTGAATTTTACGTTGGTCAGGTAATTGGGATTATGTCCCAGTTTGTAAAATCCTTCTATCTGCTCATCGCGACGTATGAACCAGTTCATATGCTTTTGGTTCATCAATACAATCTTGGCAAGTGCAGTACCCCATGTGCCGCCTCCCAAAATACAGATTTTCCCGATTGAATCCGTCATAATATTAGTCCGTAATTTCGGTTTTGATTATTCCGATGCACTGGTTATCCATACTTTAACTTCCTCGGACGTGGGATTGTTCAGTCCCATTTTGAACTTTTTATTCAATCCGCATATCTCCTGATGAAATTTGTTGGGGTTTAAATCGCGGAGACTTTTAACCTGAAGATATCCGGCTTTCTGAATCACGGCTACCCATTCCTCCGGAATACCTGCTTGCGTAAATTCTGTCACGGGATCTCTTTTTTCTTTCTTTTCAGGTCGCATTAAGGGGAAAAGCAGCACTTCCTGAATGGTTGTCTGCCCGGTGAGCAGCATGGTCAGCCTGTCCATGCCTATCCCCATGCCCGAAGTGGGTGGCATCCCGTATTCGAGGGCACGCAGAAAATCCTGATCGATAAACATCGCTTCATCATCACCTTTCTCGGAAAGACGAAGTTGTTCCTCGAAACGTGCGCGTTGATCAATGGGATCGTTCAGTTCCGAGTAGGCATTTGCAAGTTCTTTTCCATTGACCATCAGCTCGAAGCGTTCAGTGAGCTCCGGATTGTCGCGGTGCCGTTTGCAGAGGGGTGACATTTCAATAGGGTAGTCGATGATGAAAGTAGGCTGAATGTAGTGCCCTTCGGCCTTTTCGCCAAATATTTCATCAATCAGCTTGCCTTTGCCCATTGTCTCATCCTGCTCTATTTCCAGTTTGTGACAAACCCCGCGGAGCTGTTCTTCATCCATCCCGTGTATATCTATGCCGGTATGTTCTTTGATGGCATCGATCATGGTCACGCGGCGATAAGGAGCCTTGAAGTCAATTTCATGATCTCCCACCTTCACCTTCGTGGTTCCGAGTACTTTCAATGCGATATGTTCCAGCATCTTCTCGGTAAATTCCATCATCCAGCGGTAATCCTTGTATGCCACGTAAATTTCCATTACTGTAAATTCCGGATTATGCGTCCGGTCCATTCCTTCATTCCGGAAGTTGCGGGAGAATTCGTAGACCCCCTCAAATCCGCCAACAATCAGCCTTTTTAAGTATAATTCATTGGCTATGCGCAGATAAAGGTCGATGTCGAGCGCGTTCATATGTGTGATGAAGGGACGTGCTGCAGCACCTCCGGGGATACTCTGGAGCACGGGAGTGTCGACTTCGAGGTAGCCCTCCTTGTTGAAATATTCCCGCATAGCATCAAAGATGCGGGTACGTTTCACAAATAAATCCTTCACGCCGTCATTTACCAGAAGATCTACGTAACGTTGGCGAAAGCGTAATTCGGGATCAGTAAGTTTGTCGAAAGCGACACCATCTTTCATCTTTACTACCGGCAGTGGTCTGAGCGATTTTGACAGAATGGTAAATGTTTCCGCATGCACCGAGATCTCGCCGGTTTGCGTACGGAAGACAAAACCGGTAATTCCCACGAAGTCACCAATGTCTGTCAGCTTTTTAAATATGACGTTATAAAGATCCTTATTTTCTTCGGGGCAAATGTCGTCACGGGTAATGTATACCTGGATACGTCCTTTGGAGTCCATCAGCTCAATGAATGAGGCTTTTCCCATGATGCGGCGTGTCATGATGCGGCCCGCAATGCTTACCTGACGGTGATTTGCCTCATCAGTGAATTCTGATTTTATGTCTGTGGACCAGGCGTTTACTTCATACAGGGCAGCGGGATAAGGTTCTACTCCCACCTGTCTCAATTCATCCAGACTCTGCCGACGTATGATTTCCTGTTCACTAAGTTCTAAATTTTGCATGTTCTGTCAAATAGTTGGGCGCAACACCCAAATTTTTCACAAAAGTACAAAATAATTCAGTACGAATACATACTTTTTTCCGGAGACTGCTACTACCTGGTAATTTGCACGTTCTGTATCATCCTGACTGCTCCGGCTTTCTCCTTCACCTCTCAACACGACAGCCGGTAAAGAAAATATGAAAAGGCAAAATCTGAATCGAAAATAATTAAAGAAATATTTCTTTAATTACTGCAGTTATACTATATTTGTAGGTGAATAGTATGGATTACCAGAGATGCTGGAGATCTCAGTATGTATCTGTTGCGATGTGCCTTTTTAAAAAATCTGTCTTATGGAAACACTAACCCACACTCCGCTTCCGGGAGACATCCTCGATGCGATTATAGAAAAGCACCGGGGAAAGCCCGGCATGTTGCTTACCGCGCTGGAAGAAGTACAGGAGAAGAATCCCCTGAAATATTTATCTGGTGAAACATTGGCGGAGATCTCAAAGAAAATGAATATACCTTATACACAGGTGTACAGTGTAGCTACCTTTTATTCCTACTTCAATCTGAAGCCCCAGGGTAAACATACGGTTGTTGTCTGCAGGGGTACGGCCTGCCACACCAAAGGGTCAAAAGGCCTCCTGGATAATGTCACTACCTTGTTGGGTATAAGAAGCAGTGTAGATGGTGCGGATTCCTCCTATACCACTTCCGACCATCTTTTCACTGTGCGAACGGTAGCCTGCTTTGGGCAGTGCGCTCAGTCTCCTGTTGTGGAAGTGGATGGAGTGATTCATAGTAATGTGAATACACAGAAATTGCTGAAGATCATGACCCAGGTAAAGAACGGAAAAACCAAAAAAAAATAATCGTATGAGACCGTCCGAAATTAAAATATTACAGGAACAGGATAAGGGGAGAATTCTTCCTGATGTGCCGATGATACTGGTGGGGATGGGTACCTGTGGTATCGGAAATGGTGCAGGCGTGGTCCACGACCGTATCATGAGGCAGATAGCGGAGGACGGTATCGAATGCATACTCAAGCAGACAGGATGTTTCGGCTTCTGTGCCGAAGAGCCGGTGGTTATGCTCTACCGGCCGGGTGTGCCGATGCTTGTCTACAGTAAAGTGAACGAAAAGGATGCGGTTCGTATCGTTGAAAGCATTGTAAAAGACAGGCTCTGCCGGAGTAAGCTTTTGTGCCGGATCGACAGGTGGGATTTTCTGACCTCCAGTGTGGAGTTTGGCAAAGGATATGAGGATATCCCTCATTGGGATGAGATTCCTTTTTTTAAGGGACAGCAGAAGGTGGTGTTGCGGCATGCCGGGCTCATTGATCCCGAAGAGATCAGGGATTATATTGCTGTTGGAGGCTACAGTGCCCTGGCAAAGGTGCTTGCCGGTTTTTCGCCGGCCGAAGTAATCAGCGAAGTGACTGTGTCGAACCTCCGCGGACGCGGCGGCGCCGGTTTCCCTGCCGGGGTAAAGTGGTCTCTTATGCAGAAGCAGGAGTCTGATCGCAAGTATATTATCTGCAATGCCGATGAGGGTGACCCCGGCGCCTATATGAACCGCAATGAAATTGAGAGCGACCCCCATATGTTGATCGAGGGGATGCTGATTGGCGCTTATGCGATGGGCGCCGATAGTGGAATTGCTTATGTAAGAGCAGAGTATCCTCTTGCCGTGAAGCGGTTGAAAAAAGCGATCGCGCAGGCTGAGGAGCTGGGGCTGTTGGGCAGGAATATTATGGGTTCCGGACTGAACTTCAGGCTGGATGTGGTGGAAGGAGCCGGTGCATTTGTCTGTGGTGAAGAGACGGCGCTGATCGCATCCATCGAAGGAAAAGCCGGCCGCCCGATGCCTCGTCCCCCCTATCCGGCAAGCAGGGGGTTGTATGGAAAACCTACAAATATCAACAACGTGGAGACCTGGTGTAACGTCCCGGTCATTATGGAGAAAGGGAGTGCGTGGTTCAAAGCGATCGGGACGGGGAAAAGCGCCGGTACCAAAGTCTTCTCGCTGGTTGGCAAGGTAAAGAATACCGGACTGGTGGAACTTCCGCTTGGCTCCAGGCTGGAGCAGTTTGTATTCGCCATTGGTGAAGGAACGGGCACCTCCAAACGGGTGAAAGCGGTACAGACAGGAGGACCATCGGGAGGGTGCATACCGTTGGAATATTTTTCCACACCGGTCGACTACGAATCGCTGAACAGCATAGGGGCTATCATGGGGTCGGGCGGCATGGTGGTGATGGATCAGGACAACTGCATGGTGGATGTGGCGCGCTACTTTCTCGAATTCAATGCAGGAGAGTCATGTGGCAAGTGCACGCCCTGCCGCGAAGGACTTGCCCAGGCACTCGCCATCCTCACCCGCATCACCCGGGGGCAGGGGACTGCTACCGACCTGGCCATGCTTGAACTGCTTGGCGGGGTGATCAAGGATTCGTCGCTCTGTGCGCTCGGGCAGACAGCTCCCAATCCGGTCATGACAACGTTGAAATATTTCCGGCATGAGTATGAGGAGCATATAAGGGAAAAACGCTGTCATGCCGGTACCTGCGAGTCCCTGTTCCCGGCGCTGTGCGAAAATAGTTGCCCGCTGCACATGAACATTCCCGGATATATTGAACTGATAAAGGAGGAGCGATGGGAGGATGCATTTGAACTTACCCTGCGCGACAATCCATTGCCGGGTACACTGGGACGGATCTGTCATTTCCATTGTCAGATGCGCTGTCGCCGTGAGATGCTCGACCAGCCTGTTTCGCAGGGCGAGATACATCGCTATCTGGCCGACACCATCTATCAGCTTGGAAAGGAGGAGGATATATACCGGAAGCTGATCAAGGAGAAGCTGCCGCCCACAGGCAAAAGGATTGCCATCGTGGGTGCAGGTCCTGCGGGACTCACGGCAGCCTTTTATCTCGTACGTCTGGGACACGATGTGACGGTTTACGATGCGATGCCTGAGGCAGGCGGAATCCTCCGTTATGGCATACCTCAATATCGTTTGCCCAAAGAACTTCTGCAGAAAGAGATAAAATTGATCAGAAGACTGGGCGTTCAATTTAAAATGAATCGACGGCTGGGAAGAAATCTTTTGCCGGAAGAATTAAAAAAAGAGTCGGACGCGCTCTTTCTGGCAATAGGTGCATGGAAAGATACGGTCCTACACATCCCGGGTGAAAATGCAAAAGGGGTATTTGCCGGGAGTGAGATTCTGAAGGAAGTGGCAATGGGCAGGATTCCCCAAACAGGACAGCGGGTTGTGATCGTGGGTGCGGGCAATGTGGCCATTGATGCTGCACGTTCTCTCCTGCGGCTTGGTAAGGAGGTGACTATTGTGTACCGGCGCGAAAAGAGAGATATGCCGGCCAATGCAGTGGAGATATCAGAGGCGGAAGAGGAGCGGATAAAATTCCGTTTTCTCGCAGCTCCTCACGAAATTGTTACCGGCAGTGCGGGAGTTGTCAGGGCGTTGCGCATCGAAAAAATGAAACCAGGAAGCATAGATCGTTCCGGAAGAAGAAATCCGGTTTCAACGGGATTGTTTGAGGATATTCCCTGCGATACCCTGATTCTGGCAATAGGAGAGCAGGTCTCTTCGGAGGAGCTGGCAGGCAGGGTATCGCTGACAAGGGATGGACGAATTGCCGTGGATCGGTTTACCTTCCGGACATCTGATCCCGTAATCTACGCCGGTGGCGACGTTGTCAGCGGTCCCGCAACCGCTGCCGAGGCAATGGGAATGGCAAAGAAGGCCGCCGCCGCTATCGATAGGGCGCTGATGGACAAAGAGAGATTCTCCCTCTTGTCGCGCGAATTTCATTACGGAAATGAGGTTCCCCGGAATCCGAAGCCCAGTCCCAAAAATATGGCCAGAAGGCTCTCGGTGAGAGACAGGGTAAACAATTTCAATGAGATCTCCTTCGGGTTTACGGGCGAGCAGGCAAGGAATGAGGTGGAAAGGTGTCTTCGGTGTGATGTACGATGTCAATAGATAAAACAAGCATACGATGGAAGTCAGAATAAATAACCGGACAGTTCAGGCCGCCGAAGGAAGTACCATCTGGCAGGCATGCCGCACGGCGGGCATTCATGTGCCTTCGTTGTGTTATCTGAAGGATGTGTCTCAGAATGCTTCCTGTGGCGTGTGTGTGGTTGAGGTGAAGGGCGCCAGGTCGTTGTTGCGCTCCTGCATCACAAAGGTAGCCGAGGGAATGGAGATATTTACAGACAGTCCCCGTGCCATGGAGGCCAGGAAATTGAATGTGGAACTGTTGCTGGCCAACCATCCGCAGGATTGTCTGATTTGCGATCGGAATGGAAATTGTGAACTGCAACAGCTGACCTTCGTGATGGGGGTCAATATGAGACGTTTTGAGCGAACCCGTAAAGAATATTATGCGAAAGATGAATCATCCCTTTCCCTGGTGCGCGATCCGGAAAAATGTATCCTTTGCGGGCGATGCGTCGCTGTTTGCAGTAACCTGCAGAATGTGAAAGCAATTGATTTTGCGGGACGGGGTCTTAAAACAAGGATTTCCACTTTCCTCGACGAAGGTCTTGGGCTTGTAGCCTGTACAAATTGTGGCCAGTGTGCGCTGGTATGTCCTACCGGAGCCATCACGGAGAAAAGTGCTGTCGGCGAAGTGAGAAAAGCCTTGCAGGATCCGGAAAAAGTGGTTCTTGTGCAAACAGCACCAGCTGTACGTGTGGGTATAGGAGAGGCGATGGGCATGCCTTATGGAAGCCTTGTCACCGGGCAGATGGTGGCCGGGCTGCGACGTCTTGGCTTCTCGAAGGTTTTTGACACCGATTTCGCGGCTGACCTTACCATTGTGGAAGAAGGCAACGAGCTGCTTCGTCGCATAAATAACGGCGGTATATTGCCAATGATTACCTCTTGTTCTCCTGGATGGATCAAGTTTATCGAGCATTTTTATCCGGAGCAACTGGGACATCTCTCCACCTGTAAGTCGCCGCAACAGATGTTTGGGGCAGTAGCCAAGACCTACTATGCCCAAAAGGCGGGCATTGATCCCCGAAAGATCGTGGTGGTTTCGGTCATGCCCTGTACTGCCAAAAAATATGAAGCCCGCAGGCCCGAAATGGATGGGGCATTTCAATACTGGAAAGAGAGGATGAATCTTTCGCAGGAGGAGCATTTTTTTGATGTCGACTATTCTTTGACTACCCGGGAGTTGGCGCGCATGTTTCGTGAAACAGGCATTGAATTCACGCAACTCCCGAACGAGGAGTTTGACAGCCCCCTGGGAAAGTCGACCGGTGCAGCGGTGCTGTTCGGTTCCACGGGTGGAGTGATGGAAGCAGCCTTAAGGACTGCTTATGAACTTTATACAGGGAAACCGCCGGAACATATCGATTTTTATGCTGTCCGGGGCCTGGAAGGGATAAGGGAAGCCGATATAAATCTGAATGGAACCATCGTGAAGGTGGCTGTTGCGCACACATTGAAAAATGCGGGTATCCTGCTCGATCAGGTAAGAAACGGTACATCGCCCTATACCTTCATCGAGGTGATGACATGTCCGGGAGGATGTCTGGGCGGAGGTGGGCAACCCATACCGACCAATGCGGAGGTCCGCGAGAAAAGAGCGGCATCCATCTACCTCGAAGACGAGCACAAGACGATACGCAAGTCGCACGAAAACCCGGAGATCATCAGTCTGTATGATGATTTTCTTATAGAACCCCTTGGAGAGCAATCGCATCATCTGTTGCACACGCGCTACGTGGAAAGAGGATAAAAATTGTTACGTATAAATTTCCTGTAATGAAGTGAATTTCCCTGTCTGAAATATCCGATTTCGTGATCTATGGCCTTCAGACGTTCTTCCAGTGCAGCAAGCTCATCATCGTCGCTGTGGACCGGGAGGGGCTTCCTGTTATATAAAATGTAGTCGTCACGATATTGTTTCGGAGTGATGTTTGGCATCAGCACATTGGCTCCAGCCAGAATGGCGAGTTCGCGTCCCTCTTTCTGGATAGCCTGCAGTGCGGTGGTGGCCGCAATATTGATGTCGGGCATCAGGATACGTAGCAGTGAAATCATCTTCAAACTCAGGCTGAGCCTCTCTGTGACCGGTGGAAGCTGTTCCCTGAATGCATATAGCGGCGTGTTGGTATGTTCAATATAAGGTCCCATGCCGCACATGTCAATATCGAACTGCTTCATGAAGAGCAGGTCGTCTGCGAGCATCTCATTTGTCTGAAAAGGTAATCCGATCATGACTCCCGTACCCACCTGATACCCTGTTTTCCGGAGCGACTCCAATGCTTTTACCCGTTTGACATAGCTATGCATGTCATCATTGGGGTGCAATCTGCCGTACAATGCTTCCGAAGAAGTCTCTATACGTAGGAGATAGCGATCGGCACCGCTTTCAAACCAACGGCGATAGGTCTCTTCAGACTGTTCACCACAGGAGAGGGTGATGCCTATCTTTCCCTGGGTCATCCTTTTGGAATCAGATACCATTTTGTTAATTTTGTCCGTGAAAGTTTTTGAGGAGACTTCTCCCGACTGAATTGCCACGGAACCGTATCCCTTCTCATAAGCCCGCGTCACTACCTGCATCACTTCGTCGTGTGTGAGACTGTAGCGGGTGACTTCTTTGTTCGAACATCTGATACCACAGTAATAACAATCCTTCATGCACCGGTTGGAGAGTTCGATTAGCCCCCGAAGCCAGACAATATTACCTGTCTGTTGTCGTTTTACATTTGCAGCATGACTGAACAGTTGTTGCTGTTTATTCCCTCTAAGGGAGAGCAATGAAACAATCTCCTCTTTCGACAGCATGCTTTTCTGAAGAATCTCTAACATATGATTGATGTACGATATTTTTATACACCTGCTCTTTTCGTGAAAATGCAGGTTGCCCTTTCAAAAATTCCATTCAGAAATGCAAGTGCCATTCCGTAGTTGGTGATGGGTATTTCTGCCTCGATAAACGGCTTTAGTCTGTTGATCAGCTGTTTTCGTGTAATCATGCAGCCTCCGCATTGGATGACAAGTGAGAAGGCGCTTGGATCCGGCGGAAGCTCCGAGAGGCCTGAGACAACTGTGAAGTGCAATCCTTTTGATGTAAACTGCTGCAGCAGCATTGGAATTTTTACCCTTCCGATGTCATCGCAACTGTTTTGGTGTGTACAACTCTCCAGAATAAGCACGGAATCCCCCTCCTTAAGCTTTGCAATGTGCCGAGTCCCTTCCATGAAAAGATCAAAATTACCCTTCAATCGTGCAAAAAGAATGCTGAAGCTTGTCAGCGGGATTTCTTCAGGCAGTATCCCGGCCACAACCCCGAATACGGAACTGTCGGTGATTGCCAGTGCAGGGGTAATGCCCAGCTTCAGGAAGTCGGGTAACCCGATGTCGGTTATCACGATGGTAATGCATTTGTTATCCAGTGCGTCGCGGATCGTCTGATTTTGTGGCAGAATCATCCGTCCTTCCGGTGCTTCACTGTCTATGGGGGTGATGAGCAACACTACATCCCCGGGTCTCACAAGATCGCCGATCAATGAACTTTTCTGAAGGGCTACTTCGGGAACGATCTGCTTTAAAGCGGTAATTAACCGCTCCTTGTCTGCCGGGTCGATCGTGCTGAAATCGATAATTTCCGCCTGGGAGTGTCGCCGGATGGCACTTTTGGTAATCGCAGCTATTTTATCTATATCGCTTTTGTTGTGGGCAATGAGGTAAGGTACCTCATTCTTTTGAAATTGTTCGATCAGTTTCACCTCATAGTCGCCGAACTGATTTCCTGCAATCAGTAAAATGGCACAATCGACCCTGCGGATTACTTCCTGTGATTTCCGAATTTTCTTTGAACCAATTTCGCCCAGGTCGTCAATTCCGGCAGTGTCTATCAGGATGGCCGGTCCAATGTCGAATATCTCCACCGACTTCTTTACAGGGTCGGTTGTAGTTCCCGGAACATCGGAGACAATGGAGATATCCTGCCCGGTAATCATATTGATCAGTGAGCTCTTTCCGGTATTCCTCCGGCCGAAGATGCCGATATGAAGGTTATTTACACTCATTTTATTATTTATCAGCGTTCAACAGTCAGCGTTCAACAGTCAGCGTTCAACAGTCAGCGTTAAGTTCCTGATTTATACATTCAGCGGGATACAAGGTCGCTTTTGGTAATCAGACAACTGATTATTAAAAGTACAGATCCCGTTCGCCCTCTTTTATTTTGACTATTCTGTGACGTACCTCTTTTTGCATACTCTCACTGAGGCTGTCCATATTTTTCTCTATCACTTTCCATCCCTCTTTTGCTGTTCTTTCAGGAGCATAGTCTACAAGATATTCTGCCAATGTGAGTATGGCGTTGGGAGTACAAAACCGTTTGATAAAGCCTGGCACGGAGAACTCCATGAAATGTTCGCCGGTTCTCCCGAGGCGGTAGCATGCGGTACAAAATGAAGGCAGCATATCCTGTGCCAGCAGTTCGTCGATGATTTCATTGAGCGAACGATTGTCATTAATCCGAAACTGTCCCCTGTTCAGATCGTGATTTTGCTCACTGCTGACATAGCTTCCCAACTCAACTTTTGTTCCGCCGTCGATCTGAGACACGCCGTATTGTATCAGCTCATTACGGAGCCTGGCCGGTTCACGGGCAGTGAGAATCATGCCTGTATAGGGCACGGCCAGGCGGAGAATAGCCACCAGACGTGTGAAGTCTTCATCGGAAGCAAAATAGCGGTCTCCCATCTGAAGCATGGACGCATCCTTTATTCTTGGAAAAGAAATCGTATGTGGTCCCACGTTATAGCATGCTTCCAGATGGTTGGTGTGACGAACCAGCCCCATCACTTCAAAGCGCCAGTCATACAGACCTATCAGCGCTCCGATGCCCACATCGTCGATGCCTGCTTCCTGTGCACGGTCTAGTGCTGTAAGCCGGTAATTGAAGTCGGCCTTTCTCCCGCGGAGATGATATGTTTTATAAGCCTCGCGATCATAGGTCTCCTGAAATATCTGATACGTTCCGATACCTGCTTCTTTTACGATCCGGAAACCGTCAATTTCAAGGGGGGCTGCGTTGATGTTGATACGGCGGATTTTCCCGTTTCCTTTTTCTACGCTGTATACCTTTCTGACTGTGTCAGCAATAAATCGGGGGTTATACTGTGCATGCTCTCCATATACCAGAATCAAACGTTTCTGGCCGTTCTCCTCCAAAGCTTCCACCTCCTTCACCAGTTCGTCGTCGGTGAGTGTTTTTCGTACCTGTCCTTTATTTGAAGCTCTGAAACCACAGTATGTGCAGTTGTTCGAGCATTTGTTCCCTATGTAAAGCGGGGCAAAAATTACAATCCGGTTTCCGTAGATTTTTTTCTTAAGATCTCTGGCCCCTCTTTTTATATACTCTATCGATTCTTTGTCATTCGCATTGATGAGAATGGCAGTCTCTTCAAGATTCAATCTGTTTTTATCCAGAGATTTGCTGATAATATTCCGCACTTTTTCAGGAGTGGACAGGGTGCTATTCAAATACTCCCATATTTCTTCACTGTCGACAAAAGGTTGCATCGGCAGGTCGGGCAGTCGGTATGTTTCAGGTCGGAATTGCATGGCAGCAGTCAGTTAAACAGAAACTGATGGATACTCTTACAAAGATACACATTCACACCGATATAATTCCCGATGGCGAAGGTTTTTTAATAGATGTGGGTCTGATTTTTGAAAAATATGTACCTTTGCGTTTTGGAAACATTTTAAGACTAAAATGTGCTTTCCGGAGATAAATTGCAAGAAAAAATTACCAATTCATGACAAATATTCATTTACAGGGTTTGGGAGTAGCATTAATTACTCCTTTCAGGGAAGATGGTGCCATTGATTTTGATGCACTTTCCCGGTTGTTGGATTTTCAGTTGGAGAATGGTACCGATTATATTGTAGCGTTGGGTACCACAGCCGAAACGCCTACCCTTAGTAAAAATGAAAAAGCCGAGATAGTGCGTTTTATCGTGAAGAAAGTGGATGGCAGGATACCTGTCGTAATGGGTGTGGGTGGAAATAATACATCGGATGTAGTGGAAGAACTTAAACATGTCGATTTTACGGGCATCAGCGCGGTACTTTCAGTGACACCCTATTACAACAAGCCCACCCAGGAAGGTCTTTTTCAACATTATTACGCGCTCTCACAGGCGTCGCCGTTGCCTCTTATTCTCTATAATGTCCCCGGGAGAACCGGTGTAAATATGACTGCAGAGACCACGCTTCGTATTGCTCGTGCCTGTAGCAATGTGATTGCTGTGAAGGAGGCTTCGGGCAATCTGGACCAGATAAAGGCTATTATCGACGATGCTCCACAGGGTTTTCATCTCATCTCCGGTGATGATGCCATTACGACTGCCGTAATTGAGATGGGTGGGATTGGTGTCATCTCAGTATTTGGGAACGCATTTCCAAGAGAGATGTCCTGTTTGGTAAACAGTGCACTTGAAGGCAATGCCATAAATGTCCGCCACAAGATGGAAAAGGATTTCAACCGGCTTTTTCATCTGATCTTTGTGGAAGGTAACCCCGCGGGTGTGAAATGTATCCTGAATCTTAAAGGAATGGCTCAAAACAGGCTTCGTCTGCCTCTGGTGCCTGTAAGTGAAAAAATATTGCTCGAGATCAAGGAAGAGCTTGCCAGGCTTGATTGAATTATCACCTTAGGGCGGGGAGTGATCCATGCCTTGTTTCTGTTTTTATGCGGAGGGTGTAGATTTGCAGAGGCACAACTTAACGCTTTGTTCGCTGTCTGATATTGTTACTGCGGGATGAAATTTTTTTGTACTTTTGTATAAATCCAGATATTCAAAGTATGAAACGAATTTTATATTTCTTCATTATCATGTCTGTAATGATGACCACAAGTTGTACAGGAAAAAAAGCAGAGCAGCCGCAGGGGCAGCTCAGTCTTTCGAACCTCGACTCGACAGTTATGCCCGGGGAGAGTTTTTATCAATATGCTACAGGAGGCTGGCAGAAGGCCAATCCCATTCCAGACGAATATGCCCGCTACGGCTCCTTCGATATGTTGCGTGAAGAGAATCAGGTGCAGATACAGAGCCTGATCACGGCGCTGGGTACGCAGGAGAATCCTGCCGGATCAAACGCGCAGAAGGTGGGCGACCTCTATGCGTTGGGTATGGACAGCGTGAAGCTGAACAGCGACGGTGCGGCACCGCTCCGGTCACAGCTTGAAGAGATTGCCGCCGCAAAGGATAAGAGAGATATAGTGAAGCTGATGGCCAAGGTGAGCCGTTATGCCTCCAATCCATTTTTTGGATTTACCGTGGGTGCAGACGATAAAAACAGCGAGATGAACATCGCCCACATTTACCAGTCGGGCATCGGCATGGGAGACAGGGATTATTATCTGGTTGCCGACGATCACTCCCAAATGCTGCGCAACGCATATATTACACTCATGGAAACCCAATTCCGGAATGCAGGGTATGCAGAAGCTGCAGCAAAGCAGGCCGCAGACAATGTGATGCGACTTGAAACCGAACTGGCACAGGCGCATGTTACCAAAGAGATGAGGCGCATTCCGGAACTGAATTACCATAAGATGCTGGTGGCCGATCTCAACACGCAGGTAGCTCCTTTTGAATGGGCGCTTTATCTTGAGGCCATGGGCGCCAAAGATATAGACAGCCTGAATGTTTCACAAATTGAACCGGTGAAGGCAGCGGTTGCCATCATCCGGAAAGAGACGGTAGCGGTATTACAGGATTACCTGAGCTGGAAAGTGATTAATTCGGCAGCCAATTACCTTGGTGATGATTTTGTAAATGCAAATTTTGAATTTTACGGAAAGACGCTGAGCGGCAGCAAGGAGCTTCGTCCACGCTGGCGAAGGACAATAGATGCGGTGAATGGAGCGATGGGAGAAGCCGTGGGACAGCTTTATGTGGAAAAATACTTCCCGGCACAAGCCAAAGAGCGGATGCTTAACCTGGTAGACAATCTGAAGACAGCCTTGGGAGAGCGTATAAGCCAGCTCGAATGGATGGATGCAGAGACCAAAAACAAAGCACAGGAAAAACTGGGTACTTTCATTGTCAAGATAGGATATCCCGATAAATGGAAAGATTATTCTTCCCTTGAAATCACAAAAGACTCCTACTGGCAGAATATGGTGCGTGCCTCTGAATTTGAATATGGTGAGATGATCGCTGATTTGGGAAAGCCGGTGGACAAGACCAAGTGGTATATGTCGCCACAAACGGTGAATGCCTATTATAATCCCTCTTCAAACGAGATATGTTTTCCTGCGGGTATTCTGCAACCGCCTTTCTTTTATATGAACGGAGATGATGCAATCAATTATGGCGGCATCGGGGTGGTAATAGGTCATGAAATGACTCACGGTTTCGACGATCAGGGAAGAAAGTTCGACAAAGAGGGAAATCTTACCGATTGGTGGACTGCCGGCGATGCACAAAGATTTGAAGAGCGGGCCAACGTACTGGTGAATTACTTCGATAACATTGTCGTTCTTGATACGGTACATGCCAATGGTACTTTTACACTGGGTGAAAATATTGCCGACCATGGCGGACTACAGGTCTCTTACCAGGCTTTTCAGAAAACTAAGCAAGCTCAGTCGGATGATTCCATAGACGGGTTTATGCCTGTACAGCGTTTCTTCCTGAGCTATGCCAACCTATGGGCTGGTAATGTGCGCGATGCAGAAATTCTCCGGCTCACGAAGATCGATCCGCATTCGCTCGGGAGATGGCGTGTAGATGGTGCCTTGCCTCATATCGATGCCTGGTATGAAGCCTTTCATATTCAACCTTCCAGTCCAATGTATCTTCCGAAAGAGGCACGTGCATCAATCTGGTAAATACAGTTGTAATAATATCACATCATCGAATTAATCATATGTTTTCAGGAATAGTAGAAGAAGCGGCCACAGTAGTGGCTCTTAACAGGGAGCGGGAAAACCTCCACATCACGTTGAGATGTTCCTTTGCTGCTGAGTTGAAAATCGATCAGAGCGTATCGCATAACGGTGTCTGTCTCACGGTGGTGTCACTGGATGGGGATACTTATACCGTGACGGCTATCCGGGAGACACTGGAACGGTCGAACCTGGGCCTGCTGGAGATCGGAAGCAAAGTGAACCTGGAGCGCAGCATGCCTCTTAATGGCCGTCTCGACGGGCATATTGTACAAGGACATGTAGATCAGACGGCAGTATGCCAAAATGTAACCGAAGCCGGAGGAAGCTGGTATTACACCTTTACTTACGCGTTCGACAAGGAAATGGCGAAAAAAGGATACCTGACGGTAGATAAAGGTTCCGTAACCGTGAATGGTGTAAGCCTTACCGTGGTTGAACCCACCTGGAACAGCTTTAAGGTGGCCATCATCCCTTACACTCACGCACATACAAACTTTCACCAGATCGAAGAAGGTAGTGTAGTGAATCTTGAGTTCGATATTATTGGTAAGTATGTCAGCCGGATAGCTGCATTAAACGTTTGATATGGATTTCCTTGAATTTGTTTCCAACCGGCAGAGTGTCCGTGCATTTGATGCTTCCCGGCCGGTAGAGAAAGAAAAGCTGGAGCGCATTGTGGCTGCCGCCCGCCTGTCTCCCTCTGCATGCAATGCCCAGCCGTGGCATCTCATTGTGGTAGATGAGCCGGAGTTGAAAAACAGTGTGGCCGATGCCACTTCAGCCCGCGCTCTGGGAATGAACCACTTTACCAAGCAGGCTCCTGTCCACATTGTATTGGTTGAGGAGAAAGTGAATCTAACTTCCGGTATAGGCGGATGGGTAAAGCAGAAGGATTATGCGCAGATGGATATGGGTGTCATAGCGGCGCATATTGTACTGGCTGCACATGCCGAAGGACTGGGGTCTTGCATCTTGGGGTGGTTTAACGAACCCAGAATGAGGGAACTGTTGTCAATACCCGACTCCAAGAGAGTCTGGCTGGACATTGCAATTGGTTACAGCCTGCAGCCTCTCAGGCAAAAGAAACGAAAACCCTTTTCTGAGGTGGTTTCGTACAATGGCTATAAAAAAGCGATGAAAACAAACAGCATTGAACACGCAGATGAGAGAGAATGAATCGTTTAGAATTATTAAACTTTAATCTTTTTAACAAGATGTTTTCGCTCTTTTGTTGGTGACATCGTAAAAATATGTCATCTTTGCACTCTCAAATATATTTAAGAATAAGGCGGTCAGGTGCCGATTTATTATACAGAAACAAATGAATATCAGGAAACGGTTCTTATTGTTGATCGCTCTCCTCACGATTACCGTTATATCTTTTGCACAACAGGTAGGATCCAACTCTCCTTACAGCAGATATGGATACGGTCTATTATCGAATCCGGCTCTAGGTGCCTCGGAGGGAATGGGAGGAATCAGTTATGGTTTACGACGCAGTCAGCAGGTAAACCCCGGTAATCCAGCATCTTACTCCGAACTTGACTCGCTCACTTTCATATTCGACTTTGGTGTCTCGGGACACATGGCCCGGCTCAATGACAATGTGAACAAGAGGGATTTTTATAACGGCAATCTTGATTATGTTGCAATACAGTTTCCGTTGATCAGGAATGTAGGGGCCAGTGTTGGCCTGCTTCCCTATTCAAAGACGGGATATAATTTCGGCGACAAGCGTTCTCTTTCGGGCATACAGTATCTGGAAACTTACAGAGGTACGGGCGGGCTGACGCAGCTATATGGCGGTTTAGCCTGGGAGCCGATTCGAAATCTATCTATTGGTGCAAATATAAACTACCTTTTCGGCAGTTTTACGCATAGCAGTGTGGTCACTCCCGTTTCCACCTCGGCATTAATTGGAGAGACAAAATACAATTATGCTTTTCGTGAACTGAAATATGATCTGGGACTTCAGTTTACCTATCCGATCGATAAGAACCGCTCCATTACCCTTGGAGCGGTATATACTCCAAAGTTGAATGCCCGGACCGATGTGAAGCCGACCGAAATGCTTTACACGGGAGATCCCTACGAAAACCCATGGTTGTCTCCTTCCCAGATACTTATCACGGATACCCTAAAGAATGCCTCTTTTCAGTTGCCTCACACTTTCGGCGCAGGATTTACATACAGCACCGGCAAATTTCTCATCGGACTGGACGGTACCTATCAGCTTTGGAAGAATCTTGATTATCCGGCTGTGCTTGATGGTCATACCGCTGAAAACCGTTTCAACAATGCTTATCGCTTCAATGCCGGTATGGAGTATGTAATTGACCCGTTAAGTCAGAACTTTTTTCATCGCATTCGTTTCAGGGGAGGACTCTCTTTTGCCAACTCATACGCCAACTTTAGTGTCACACCACCCGATAGCGATGCAAGCAAAGCGGTGACGGGCAGTTTCAGGGAGTATGGCGTAAATGTAGGAATAGGATTGCCCTTTCTTGATTATATGTCGGGACGCATCTCAATGATCAACATTGGATTGGGTTACTCAAGGCAGCAGCCTGATCAAAAATTTATGATCAGTCAGGATATGTTTAAAATATCCGTTAACATGAATATCAACGAGTTCTGGTTTTTCAAGAGACAATTTAATTAATTGGAAAGGAAGTGAAGACGGAATAAAAAACAGAAAATGATTAAACTTTTGTTTTAACCATCCGTCAAAATCACACCAACAGAAAAATGAACTATTCTGTTAAGCCAAATGAGTAGAAACCAAGATTGCTTGGATTATACCATGCGAGGAATAGTCTAATTTATTGAACTAATTAAAACATCAGCGAATATGAAAAAATTATTATTATCGGGATTTCTGACTATCGCAATGGTCGTTGGTGTCAACGCCCAGAAGGCAGGTTATGATCCTGTTAAGGCACCTTTCGGACATGGTGAAGACAGTATAAACTGTCGACTTAATTTGAGTCTCATGCAGACTTCGGCCAAGGCTGAAGCTTACGAAAGTGCATTGAAACCCTGGATGGCTGTCTATGAAAACTGTCCTGCATCGAGCAAGAATATCTATATTTACGGGCCACGTATCTTCAAGGCTCTTTATGAGGCTGCTCCCGATGCGGCAAAGAAAAAAGAGTACCTCGATAAAACAATGGAGATATATGATACGCGCATCAAATATTATGGAGAAGATGATGCAAAAGGTACCATCCTGGCGTATAAGGCATATGATTATATGGAACTGATGGGCGAAAAGACCGATCAGACTGTTGTTTATAGCTGGCTGGGGGAAGCTCTTAAAGAGATGAAAGGAAACATGAATCCTCTCGATGCCTACTCTTATTACATGGTTGCCTCGTTGAGCCAGTACCTTAATGACAATTCCAAGAAAGATCAGTATCTGCAAGACTATTTCACAGTCGTTGGATATGTAGACCAGGCAATTGCCAATGCGAAGAGTGCCAACGACCAGGCCAATGCAGATTATCTGACTATGGTGAAAGACGGTATTGTGAAGGGTTTTATAAACAGTGGTGCCGGCGATTGCAAGACACTGACCGAGTATTATGCCGACAAGGTGGAACCCAATAAGACAAATAAAGAATTCCTGAATGAAGTGATCAATGCTCTTGGCTCTGTTGGCTGTTCCGAAACAGACCTTTATTTTACCGCAGCGGAATATCTTTATCATCTCGAGCCATCTGCCGGTGCAGCCATCGGACTGGCCAACAAGAGCCTGAGGGACAAGGATTATGATACTGCATTGAAGTATTACGATGAAGCTGCAAATTTGGAGAAAGACAAGAACAAGGCATCTGATTACATGATGCAGCTGGCTGGCATCTTCTCCAATCAGCGAAATTTTGCCAAGGCAAGGCAAGCTGCGAATGATGCATTACAGTATAATCCCAATAATGGTGAAGCCTATATCCTGATAGCCCAGCTTTACGCAAGTTCGGCAAATAACATCTTCTCGGAACCTGAGAAAGCAGGGTTGGTGTATCTGGTAGCCGTGGACAAATTACAAAAAGCAAGAGCTGTAGACCCGAGCGTGGCCGGAAAGGCAAACAGCCTGATCAACCGTTACTCTGCTGCATTCATGGATACGGAGACCGCTTTTATGATGGGTATCAAACCAGGAGAAACGGTATTCATTCCCGGCTGGATCGGTGAGAATACTACGGTTCGCCTGAGGTAACAATAAAACCAAAAACGTGTTGAAAAGACAACACAGCATATTGCTTGCAGAACGCATAACAACCACTGTTTTAGTGATTGTTATGCTTCTTTTTTTTCTGTCTTGCAGGGACAAGAATGAAAACCTTGTCTCCTTTGAGTATGATCCCGAGACGGTACCCACGATGATCACCGATACGGTGACCACTCTGATATCCGATTCAGGCATCACGCGCTACAAACTCGTGGCTGACGTATGGAAAGTGTTCGACAAGGCGAAGGAGCCTTACTGGTTTTTTCCGGAAGGGATCTATCTGGAACGTTTCACTCCCGATTTCAGCATTGAGGCCACCGTTACAGCTGACACAGCCTGGTATTATAACGATAAGGAGTTGTGGAAACTGAAAAAGAACGTACATGTGGAAAACATGAAAGGAGAACTGTTCGATAGTGAGGAGCTCTACTGGGATCAGAAGGAAGAACGTGTTTATTCCGATAAATATATAGAGATAAAACGGGGTGTCACCGAAATAAAAGGTTATGGATTCGAATCAAATCAGGCAATGACCGATTACCGCATTTTCCGGCCACATGACGGTAAATTACCTTTTTCCGACGAGGTGGAGAGTGACACATTGCGGATCAATTCACAACAAATAGTCTCAGAACCTTAAAAAAAGCATGTCTATATCTGTACAAACCGGTTGGTGGATTACCTTATTTCTGTCTGTTTTTTTTTCAGGCATGGAAGTTGCGTTTGTCTCATCCGATAAGTTGCGTTATGCTGTCAAAAAAAAATCCACAGGAATATATAACTACATGATGAACAGTATTTACGGACATCCGCGTCAGTTTCTGACTACCATCATGGTAGGGAAGGTGATTGTACTGGTGTTATTGGTATATTTTTCCGGTCTTATAGCCCGCGAACAATTTTCTTTTGGTACCGACAGCCAATTACCGGAGATATTGATCTTCATTGTGGTAGTGGCTTTCATTGTTCTGCTCACCGACGAATTTTTGCCACGCACATTTTTTCAGAAAAATGCAAATTTTTGGGTCGGTCTTTTTGTAATTCCCGCGTTCATCTGTTACATAGCATTGTACCCTGTTGCCAAAGTATTTGTAGAGATATCGAAAGGTGCACTCAAGCTGTTTGGCATCCGGGACATGCGGTCCGACAAGGGAACATTCAGCCGGACAGACCTGGATACTTACGTAAAGAAAAGTATCGACGATATGTCGAAAGAAAAAGAGGTGGATTCGGAAATGAAAATCTTCCGCAACGCACTCGATTTTTCGGCCATGAAGATAAGAGACTGCATGGTGCCTCGTGCCGATATTGTGGCAGTGAGTATCGATACAGACGCGGATATTCTGAAAGAGAAGTTCATTGAAACGGGTATTTCCCGGATCCTTGTTTTTAAAGATGACATAGACAACATTGTGGGCTATATTCATATGTGGGAGATTTTCAATAACCCCGGGGACTGGACCCACAATATCGCTTCCGTTTCTTTTGTTCCCGAGAGCATGCCGGCCAATCAACTGATGAGTGATCTGATGCAACAACATAAAAGCATCGCCGTAGTAGTCGACGAGTTTGGCGGGACCTCGGGTATTGTGACAATGGAAGATTTGGTGGAGGAGATATTCGGTGAGATTGAGGATGAATACGATGTGGAATCGAAGTTTGTGAAACGTGAAGGAGAAAATGAATTCGTGCTTTCCGGTCGCGTGGAAATAGACCATCTTAACGAAATATATGGTCTTGATATTCCCGAGTCTGACGACTACTCTACAGTAGCCGGTTACCTGCTCCATCACACCCGGCGTTTTCCCAAGACCTATGAGACCGTAATCATCGGGAAATACACCTTTAAAATACTGAAAGTTACCGCACGCAAGATTGAAGTAGTGCGTCTGATTACGAAAGACACTCCCGAAGTGAAGGATCCGTTTTAACATTGCCTTCTCACACATTTCAATAAAAAAATATCTTTATCTGCTTTATTTTTACTAACTTCGTGCCCTTATTTGAAACAATTTTACTTTTAACGTTTAAACATAACTAAAAAATAGTTAAATGGCTACTTTACAGAAGATTAGAGACAAAGGTACATTGCTGGTGATCGTGATTGGCGTGGCACTGCTGGCCTTTGTTTTGGGAGACTTGTTTACTTCAGGCACCACGTTATTCGGAAAAGCACGTGACAGGGCATTCGTAGTAAACGGGGAAGTGATTTCCACGCAACAATATGCCGATAAAATTACCGAATTCGAAGAATTTCAGAAAATGGTCAGTGGCCAATCCTCTCTCGATGAGAACACCACATCTCAGATACGCGAAGCGGTATACCAGCAGATGGTGCGGGAACGCCTGCTCGATAATCAGACCAGAAAACTGGGACTCACCGTGACCAAGAACGAACTCAATGATCTGGTGCATGGAGAAAACATTTCGCCGGTCTTACAGCAACTCCCCTTCTTCCTTGACCCGCAAACACGTATGTTTAGCCGCAATGCGCTGATCGAATTTATAAATACAATCAACACGCCCAGTCCCGGGCCACAGGAACAGGCTCTTGTGAACCAGTATAAATCATTGTGGTTATTCATTGAGGAGATGGTACGCACGCAACGACTGGAGGAAAAATATATATCGCTGTTGTCAAACGCAGTGATCGTGAATGACCGCGAAGCCAGGACAGCATTTGATCTTTCCCAGCAGAATGCCGACATTGCTTATGTGATGCAGAATTATTTTACGATTTCCGATTCGGCGGTAACGGTGAGTGATAAAGAAGTACAGGACTATTATAACGCACATAAGGCATTGTTCAGGCTGGAGGCTCCCCTGGTAAAATTGTCTTATTTTTCAAAAGAAATTGTTCCCAGCGACGAGGATTTTGCCGAAGTGGAAGCTGAGTCCAAAAAGGCTTTTACTGAACTGCAGAATGCTGCCAACCCGATGAGCGTTGTGGCCGATTATTCCGATACGCCTTATCGTGATGTGTTTGTGAGTGAATTCATGCTGACTCCTTCCCAGATTGAATTTGTTCGCAGTGCTGCTGTCAACGAAATAGCAGGCCCCAAGCGTGAAGGGGATGCATATCAGATCATCAAGCTGATTGACAAGACAGTCTCTCCCGACTCGGTACGGCTTCGTATGATGGCAATACCCGATGCTTCCATGGTGGGACAGGATTCAGTAGTTACCAATTTTGTGGACAGCATCTACGGTTTACTGCAAGGTGGAGGTTCTTTTGCCGAAGTTGCCAATAGCCTTAATCCAAGCTCCAATGGAGGTGAAGTAGGCTGGGCACGTGAGATTGATCTCGCTCAGATGGGTTCCGGCCTTGTTCAGGCTGCTTTCAATACACCGGTAGGGCAACCCGTGAAATTGTCTGTTCCGGGTCAGCAGCTTATTCTTCAGGTAGAAGAAAGAACCAGTCCCGTAAATAAATACAAGGTTGCCATTATAAATATGCCGGTTGTTGCCAGCGAGAAGACCTCTAACAATATCGACAACGAACTGAATCAGTTTATCTCCGCCCCTGATGTAAAAACCAAATTTAATGAACTGGCGTCCGAAAAAAACTATATGGTCATGCCAAATGTCACGGTTTCGGCCAACGATTTTTCATTGGCGCAGATTCCCAGTTCGCGTCAGATTATCACCTGGGCTGCCAATGAAAAGGAACGAGGCAGCGTGAAGAAGTTCGATCTCACCAATCTGCGTGTCATTGCACGTGTGGAACAGGTAATTCCCGCCGGAACAACACCTCTTTCTGAAGTCTCTTCCGGCATACGTACTCAGTTGATGAATGAGAAGAAGGCAGAGAAAATAATCACCGACCTGCAGGCGAAAAATCTGACATCTCTTGATGCCTATGCTGCAGCAATGAACACTGTTGCAGATACGGTCCGTTTTGTGAACTTTACCACCCGCAACATTACGGGACTGGGAGTGGAACCCGTATTGAATGCAGTATCTGCCTTTGCGCCTGTCGGCAAGGTGGTTGGCCCCATGAAGGGGAATATGGGTGTGTATGTTACCCAGGTTGCAAACAGGACAGCGGGAACAGAAACATACGACGCTTCATCTCAGAAAAGAAGTATGCTCAACAGCAATGCCTATCGTCTCCAGATGCAGTCTGTTGAAACATTAAAAGACAAAATGGTTGTGGAAGACAACCGCTACAGGTTCTTCTGATCTTCCTGATCTGCAGGGCTTGAACGAATCTGACAGCGTAAAAGGAGGCGGCCTCGACGAGGCCGCCTCCTTTTACGAAATGGTTCATGAAAATTAGGATATTCTTTGCCATGGTAAAAGGCAAACTTATTTGCATTGTACCCATTTGGCTTAACAGAATAGTTCATGAAAATTACCCGTGTTATTTTTTAACAAACACAAAAGTAGGACATCGGGTCGAAACCATTAGGAAGTAGTATTTTTTTACTGAAATTCTATCCGGGCAGTAGTGTTTTTAATTAGTAGATGTGACGATAAAAATAGGTCGATAGATTAAACAGTATATCTTGTGCCAAATTTTTCCGCTTGTTCGACCGTCTGCATTGTACATTCTTCTCCTTTTTCCATGATTGAATAGAGACGGTGGAGTATATTTTGAATATACCATGTATGTCCTTTAAAAAGGTTATATATGCGTTCAACAAGCGCGTTACTTATTATCTTTTCCCCTTTCTTCATATGCCCGACGATAAACTCCCGGTATTTTTTTTGTGTGTGATAGGCTCAAGATTGATCAATAAGATACTTTGATAAAAAGGCCTGGAGGGAGGGAGAAAGAACAGACCCCAATGGATAAACAAAAAAACAGGAGAAAATGAAAACCATTTTCCCCTGTTGATTGCTTTATGAAAAAGTTACTATTATAAACTGATTTTGCCGTTTTGTTCCAGCTGCAATGTTTTGCTTGGCTGATCGCACACTTCCGTAGGTCCGAAATACTGGATCGGGCCGGGATATACATAATCTGTTTCAACTGCCCATTTATCACGCTGGCTTTCAAAGTACCTGAAAGGAGCTCCATCAAGTTCCACCAGCGCCTTCTGGATGACCGGCTTCATTTCGCCGTGGCGGCGCTCCATATTCATCATCATGGTGATGGGTATACCGCCTGCAACCCATTCGGCAGCAGGGCCGGTGGTATTGCGTACCGAAGACATGTAGCCGGTCTTGCCTGCTGCAATGAGCATCGATGCAGTATAGCCGAGTGAATAGCAGTAGTCTGCGTCGTAATTCGACGGTGCTGCGCAACGGCCTTCATATCCGAAAAAGTGGGTGACGCTGGCAAATTTACCTTTGTATCTGCCTTCCTTGCTCCACTGATCGAGTCGTTTTTTAACCATTTCGGCCAACAGTTTCTCCGTTTCAATCTGCGACACCTGCACGTTGCCATGCGGATCACGGTCGAGTGTGAGCTGGCGGGCAACCGTCTCAGGGAGGCTGGCGTAGATGTCGGCATTCTCCTGGGAGAGTTTGCTGATGATATAATCCCGTTTACCGGATCGGCGCACCAGATCAAACTCTTCCTGATTGTGTACGAGGAAATCGTTCAGTTCACTGATCAGTTTCTTCATGGCAGGAATGAATTCAATCAGTCCCTCGGGAATAATCACCGTGCCAAAATTCAGTCCCTGTGCCGCTCTTTGGGCAATGACGCCGGCAATGTAATCAATGATGTCGTCGAGTGATTGTTCTTTTTCAGCCACCTCCTCCGATACGAAGCAAATGTTGGGATGTGTTTGCAAAGCACATTCCAGCGCGATATGCGATGCCGAACGTCCCATCACCTTAATGAAATGCCAGTATTTTCGGGAAGAGTTACAGTCGCGTTGAATATTGCCGATTAACTCGGAATAGACCTTACATGCCGTATCGAATCCGAATGAGGTTTCAATCTGTTCGTTCTTGAGGTCTCCGTCGATGGTTTTGGGACAGCCGATGACCTGTACGCCGGCATTGATGGCGGCGTAGTATTCTGCCAGTACACATGCGTTGGTGTTTGAGTCATCACCTCCGATGATTACCAGCGCCCTGATGTTGAGTTTTTTTAATATCTCCAGTCCCTTGTCAAACTGTTCCCGGGTTTCCAGTTTGGTCCTTCCCGATCCGATAATATCGAAACCGCCCGTGTTGCGGTACTCATCGATGATATCACCGGTAAGTTCCTTGTACTCGTGGTTGATAAGTCCGGCCGGGCCGAGGATAAAACCATAGAGCTTACCGTCGGGGTGAAGCCGTTTTACACCGTCATAGATTCCGGCAATCACGTTGTGTCCTCCCGGCGCTTGTCCGCCCGACAAGATCACTCCAACATTCAACGGATTATCCAAACCTGGTTTGCCGGAAGTCTGAATGAACTTCACAACGGGCATCCCGTATGTGTGGGGAAAAAGTTGTTGAATCTCCTGCTGGTCGCGCACCGATTCAGTGGCAGCTCCTTCTTCAATTCTTACATTGCCGATTAATCCCTCGGGCACCTTGGGTTCATAACTTGCCCGTGCAATCTGTAAAGCACTTTTTGTCATAGAGTTTGTTTTTATGATGATTTATTTATGCAGTCAGCATCGTTTGGAATGTCAAAAATAACACTTTTTCGGGACATAGGAAATGAAACGAGAAACTCTTTTAGTCTAAAATTGTTGGATTGAATGAACAATTTAGTCATCTTTACTATTTATATCAAAATGATGAAGGATTGACCGATGAATGCCCAAAATGAATTAAGTACAACAGACATGGAAGCCATTGAGGCTTTATACCAAAAATACAAAGAAAACCCCCTGAATGTGGATGAAAGCTTCCGTTATTTTTTTCAGGGATTCGATTTAGCCACCAACCACTTTCCGGTGAAACCCGCAGATGGTAAGGAGGTTTTGGGAAACTCTCCCAAAGAACTGGCGGTCATGCGGCTTATCACAGCTTACAGACGTCGCGGCCATCTCTTTACCAAGACCAACCCTGTGCGTACACGGCGAAGCTATACCCCTACGCTGGCAATAGAGAATTTTGATCTCACGGGGGATGATCTGGATATTTCTTTTGAAGCCGGCAAGGAAATTGGTCTTGGCAAAGCTACGCTGAGAGAAATCGTGGCACATCTTGATGAAACTTATTGCAAGTCTATTGGTGTGGAATATCGCTATATGACCAAACCTGAAATTGTAAAGTGGCTGCAGGAGAAAATGGAGGGATCCAGAAATCAGGAATCACTTTCGGATGAAAGGAAACTGCGTATTCTGGATCATTTGATAGAAGCCTCCGGTTTCGAAGATTATATGCACAAAAGGTTTGTGGGGCAGAAGCGTTTCTCTCTGGAGGGATCGGAATCGATTATCCCCGCACTGAATGCCATTGTTGCGCACGGAGGTGAGTATGACATCAACGAAATCGTTATTGGAATGGCACACAGGGGGCGACTGAATGTGCTCACCAATATCATGAAAAAACCCTATTCACAGGTTTTCCGAGAGTTCAATGCACAGAATTACGGGGATGATATCATGTATGGCGATGTGAAATACCATTTGGGCTATAACAATACTATCGATTATGAAGGCCGTTCCATCTCGGTGAGCCTGGCACCCAATCCTTCTCACCTTGAGGCCGTGGGACCGGTAGTGGAGGGTATTGCCCGCGCGAAACTGGAAAATGAACATGATTGTCATTATCAGGAAGTATTACCCATTCTGATACATGGTGATGCTGCCATTGCCGGACAGGGAGTCGTCTATGAAACCATTCAGTTTTCAAAGCTGGAGGGATACAAGACGGGCGGTACTATTCACATCGTGATCAATAATCAGGTTGGATTCACCACCAATTATCTGCAGGCACGATCCAGTACCTATTGTACCGATGTGGCCAAGGTGACGCAGTCGCCCGTATTTCACGTGAACGGTGACGACATTGAGGCGATGGTATATGTGGCCAGGCTGGCGTTGGAGTTTCGTCAGAAGTTTAACATTGATGTGTTCATCGATTTGTTGTCTTACCGCAAGTACGGGCATAACGAAGGTGATGAGCCTCGTTTTACCCAGCCGGAGTTGTACAATATCATTGCCAGACATAAAAATCCACGCGACATCTATGCTGAAAAACTGATAAGGGAAGGAGTGATCACGCCGCAGGACTTTGACTCCAGATTGTCCGATTTTCATCAGCTTCTGGACAAGGCATATGAGGAGTCGCAGGCCACCTCTGTGTTAAATCTGCATCTCTTTCTCGCCGATAAATATCCGGAAATTCGTCTGCCTGAAGCGGCCGACTTTGAGGCGGTGGCCGATACAACTGTTTCCAAAAACCTTTTTTTACAGCTGGCAAAAAGTATCACAGCCCTGCCGGAAGATAAAAAGTTTTTCAACAAAACAATCCGCCTGTTTCAGCAGAGATCGGCCATGATTGAAGCCGACAGCTATGACTGGGCCATGGGTGAACTCATGGCTTATGCCTCTCTGGCCTGGGAAAAACACAGCGTGCGGCTGAGCGGACAGGATTCCGAGCGGGGCACCTTCTCACACCGCCACGCGGAGATTATTACCGAGGACGGCAAGGAGAAATATTTCCCACTGAAAAGCCTTGGAGGGGAGCAGGAGCCGGTTCGGGTCTATAATTCGCCACTCAATGAATATGGTATACTGGGTTTCGAATATGGTTACTCGCTGGCTCATCACGACGGACTTACCCTGTGGGAGGCGCAGTTTGGTGATTTTTATAACGTGGGACAGGTAGTTGTGGATCAGTATATTTCCGCAGCACAGGAAAAATGGGGATTGAAGTCGGGACTGGTCATGCTGTTGCCGCATGGCTATGAGGGACAGGGTGCAGAACATTCCAGCGGCCGTCTGGAACGGTTCCTGAGTTTGTGTGCCAACCTCAATATGCAAGTTGTGAACTGTACCACTCCTGCCAACTTTTTCCATGTGTTACGCCGTCAGTTGCATCGTGACATCAGGGTGCCTCTGATTGTTTTTACGCCAAAGAGTCTATTGCGACATCCAGCGTGTGTCTCTTCCCTGTCTGATTTCACGGAAGGAGGATTTCGTGAGGTGTTGGAAGATGTGCATATCAAAGATTATGAAAGAGTTAAAAGCGTGTTGCTCTGTTCCGGCAAAATATATTATGAGCTGGATACAGCCCGTGGGGATCTTCAAACAGATGAGGTGTCGATCATCCGCATCGAACAGCTTTATCCTTTTCCCGACAAGCAACTTCGGACTCTCCTGGGGCGGTACCCTGAAAACAGTAAAATTATCTGGGTACAGGAAGAACCGGCAAATATGGGAGCTGCAAGCTTTGTAAAGGAACGTTTGAGTGACCTCCCATTGCAAGTGATAAGCCGGCCCGCCAGTGGTGTTACGGCCGAAGGACTGACAGCCCGGCACAAAATCAACCAGACGCAGATCATTGAGCAAGCGCTCTCGGTGTAGATATTGACAATAACAGAATAACAAATATTATGGCACTTATTGAAATAAAAGTCCCGAGCCCCGGTGAATCCATCACGCACGTTGAACTTTTTCATTGGCTGGTGGAAGATGGGGCGGTCGTGGAAAAAGGTACCGAGATCGCTGAGTTGGAATCCGACAAAGCCACGTTAATGTTGGTCGCAGATGAATCAGGAAAGATAAGTTTCAAAGCATCAGAGGGAGAAATGCTTGAAGTGGGCGCTGTGGCTTGTACCATAGATGATTCTGTACAACCGGACGAGATGAAGGAGATGAAGGAGATGGAGCCCCGGAAGGAAAAACAACCGGAGCGGGTGATGCAACCGGTCAAAGCCGTACAAAAGGAAACGTCGGCACAATCGGAGATTACTGCAGAAGCAACGGCTGTGCTTCCTGTAGTGGATAAGCCGTCAGCGGGTGAAGCGGGTGAATATGAAAAGGTGAGAATCACCCCTCTTGCAAAAAAAGTAATGGAGGAGAACAGCCTGTCGGTAGATGATGTCATCAGCGGACTCAGGCGACTGAAACGCGAGGATGTGGAAGCAATACTATCTGAAGATCATAACAAACAGGATCGAGACAAGGCGGACAATTTGAAAAAGCCGGTGAGCCGCAATGTTACTACAACACGGTTGAGCTCTCTGCGCCGGAAGTTGAGTGAACGGCTGGTGTCGGTGAAGAATGAAACGGCCATGCTGACTACATTCAATGAGGTGGATATGAAGCCGGTGATGGATATTCGCAAAAAGTATCAGAATGTATTTGTGGAGAAACACGGGATCAGGCTCGGTATGATGTCTTTCTTTATGAAAGCCAGTGCCATTGCGCTACAGGAGTTTCCCAACGTGAATGCCATGTTGGATGGGGAAAATCTGGTAACCTATGATTATGCTGATATTGCAGTGGCTGTAAGTACTCCCAAAGGATTGATGGTACCGGTAGTGAGAAATGTGGAAAGCCTGGGGTTGGCCGAGATTGAGAAAGCCATTGCGGAAGTTGCCGAAAAAGCCCGGAAGGGAAAGCTTTCCATTCCGGAGATGACCGGCGGTACGTTTACCATCACCAATGGCGGGGTTTTTGGCTCCATGATGTCTACACCCTTAATTAATCCGCCGCAGTCTGCCATCCTTGGCATGCACAATATTCTGGATCGTCCTGTCGCCCTGGAAGGGCAGGTGGTAATCAGGCCCATGATGTATGTAGCGTTGTCGTATGACCACCGCGTGATAGATGGCAAGGATTCGGTAAGCTTTTTAAAACGGGTAAAGCAGTTGCTTGAAAATCCGGGAGACATGCTGTTTGGCAACAGCAGTGTGGAAGAGGTGTTACTGGAGATTTAGGATTCGGTATCCACGATGGTAAATTTTGCAAATTTCAGTAACAGTTGTTTTCTGCCTGCGGAATCGAATTCCACGAAAGCCCGGCGGTCGTTGCCGCTCATTTCAATGGAGGTGACCACGCCGCGTCCGAATCTTTCGTGCTCAATGACATGTCCCTCCCTCAGCTCTTCAGCCTCTTTCGGCAGGGGCAGGGAAGAGGCGGCAGCCCTGTGTACAGGAGTAACTTTGGTGGGTAAAACGCGCCGGCTCTCCTGATTTTGCAGGCGTTGTGTCCGCATTGATCCCCAGAAGTCATCTGCCTGGGAGGGTGGGGATATTTCACTGCCTGACTGGCTCTCTGTTGAAAGGAATGCCGGATCAATGTCTTTTAGAAAGCGGCTGGCAACGGCCGAATTGGTAACACCGTTCTTGAATCGACTCCGGGCGTGGGTGATAGTACAGGTCTTCCTTGCCCGGGTGATGGCCACGTAGAAGAGTCGCCGCTCCTCCTCCAGACCCCTTATCTCTGATTTGGCCATTGCCGACGGGAAGAGATCCTCTTCCATGCCTACAACGAAAACATGGTCGAATTCCAACCCTTTGGCTGAGTGAACCGTCATCAGGGTTACCTTCTCGTTTTCCCCCTCCTTATCGGTATCCTGATCAGTAAGCAGCGATACTTCCGATAAAAAATCGACCAGCTGGTTGTTTTCTTCTCCTTGCTCCAGCCGTGTAGCAACAAACTCATTCATGGCGTTTAGCAGTTCCTGGATATTTTGTGTGCGACTCATCCCTTCGGGTGTCATGTCTTCGTAGGACTCTTTGGCGATACCGCTGTTTCTGATTACCTCCTGGGCAAGTTCAAAGGCGTTCATCCGGTTATTTTTATCGATAAGATCACTGATGAGCGATTGAAAGTCGGCCAGTTTCCTGGCAGTTCCCGCGTTTATATCCAGATTGTAGGCTGAAGGAGTGTTCAATACCTGCCACAGGCTGGTTTCATGTAACATGGCCGCTGTTGATATCTTACCGACTGTCACATCGCCTATACCGCGTGAAGGATAATTTATGATCCGTCGGAATGCCTCCTCGTCGCCCGAATTGACAATAAGCCTGAAATAGCTGATCACATCCTTGATTTCCTTGCGTTGATAGAATGACAATCCTCCATAGATACGGTACGGGATGTTGTTCTTTCGCAGCTGCTCTTCAAAGATGCGTGATTGCGCATTTGTGCGGTAGAGAATGGCAAAGTCTCCAAAAGAGGCATGCTCCTCAAGCCTCATTCGTGCGATCTTGTTTGAGACAATAAGTCCCTCCTCGAAATCGGAAAAAGCACTTCTGATTTCTATCCTCTCGCCCGTCTCGTTTTTCGAAAAGACATCTTTGTAAATCTGTTCACTATTCTTTTTGATCAGGCTGTTGGCGGCATTCACTATATTTTGTGTGGAACGGTAGTTCTGTTCCAGTTTAAAAATCCGGGTTCCGGTGAAGTTCGATTTAAACTTTAGAATGTTGTCGATGTTGGCACCCCGGAAGGAATATATGCTCTGTGCATCATCACCCACCACGCATACACGGTGGTGCACGTCGGCAAGTTGCTTCACAATAAGATGCTGTGCAAAGTTGGTGTCCTGGTATTCGTCCACCAGGATATACTGAAACTGGTTGCGATACTTCTCCAATATTTCCGCATGGTCGCGGAACAGGATATTGGTATACATCAGCAGATCGTCGAAATCCATGCTGTTACCTGATCGCAGCCTGTTTTGATAACGCTGGTATATTTCGAACAGACGGGGCCGTTTGGCCATGCGGTCGTATTGCAGAATCTCGTCATTTGCCGCGTACATGGCCGGGGTGATCAGGCTGTTCTTTGCGCGGGATATCTGTCCGTGTACAGCTCCCGGCCGGTACAGCTTGTCGTCGAGGTTCATCTCCTTGATTATGAGTCTGATCAGGTTGTTTGAGTCGGATGTGTCGAAGATGGTGAAGTTTGACCGGAAGCCGATGGCTTCCGCCTCGTTGCGGAGTATGCGTGAGAAGATGGCGTGAAAGGTTCCCATCCATAGACTGCGGGCTTTTTTTTCACCGACAAGTTCCGCGATACGCGACTTCATTTCGCGTGCCGCTTTATTGGTAAAGGTGAGTGCCAGAATGTAGAAAGGAGGAAGTCCCTGTTCGAGCAGATATGCAATCTTGTAGGTGAGTACGCGCGTTTTTCCCGATCCCGCACCTGCAATCACGAGTGAAGGTCCGTCGCAGAACTCCACAGCAGCCCGTTGTGCTTCGTTGAGTTGATCAAGTAGCACCGATTCACTTTTTTTCCCTGTTTTTTGCATGAATACAAAAGTAGACATTTAAGTCGGAATGACATAAAAAAACCGCTTTCGACTGAAAGCGGTTATACATTTTTTTGAGAACCGGTTATCGGAACGTATAGCGTAAGCTAAGTGCGAAACCGCTGTACCAGTAGTCGTTATAATCATTGGTGAAGTTGAACGACGGCTTCCAGTCCAGTGATACATTGAAGGGAGCCCTTGGAAATACATACTCGAGTCCTCCTATCAGATCGGCACCAAGCAGGAAAGCACTGTCATAACGATCTTTGTGGTAATGTATTCCGCCGATGTGTGCACCGAGACCCACGTACCAGTCGAGGTTAGGTGCTCCCGGCACAGGCTGTTGATACTCATACAAGCCGGTCAGCTGGAAATACCGGGGAGAGGCGGAAAGAATAAATTCACCTGCACTTGCTGGTGCAAAGAAGTGTTTTAGTGTCAATCCGCTATCGTATCCCAATCTCACGCCAAAAGCAGTATTGTATTGCTGAGCATTGATGGCAGTGGTAAACGCCACGATCAGAATTCCCGTGAAAAAAAGTTTTTTTAGTTTCATAAGTTCATGTTTAAAGTGAATAGTTGTTACCTTTAATGAATGTTTTGGTTTTATAAAGGTCATAACAAATAATCACCCGGATTGTTTTACATGAAACCCAAAAAGATATTTTGATTATGTCATTTTTTCAGGAAACATCTTCTGCAAAGGGGTTGATATTCTTCAGTTTCACCGAGCATGATCTGTTTGTCGTTTTTTACCAGTCTGTGTGAATAGCTTGCCAGATTGCCACACTTCACACAGATGGCGTGTACTTTGGTAATATCATCGGCGATGGCGCATAGTGCAGGTATCGGGCCGAAGGGATTTCGTTTGAAGTCCATGTCGAGTCCGGCTACGATCACACGAACGCCCTGGTCGGCCAGTTGCTGACACACTTCCACCAGGCCGTTGTCAAAAAATTGTGCTTCATCCACACCCACAACTTCAACTTCCGAAGAGAGTAGAAGGATGTTACTGGAGTGTTCCACCGGGGTAGATAGAATCGTGTTTTTGTCGTGCGACACCACCTCATCAAGTGAGTAGCGTATGTCAATGGCAGGTTTGAAAATTTCGACGGTCTGTCTGGCAATCTTTGCACGGCGCAGACGACGTAACAGTTCTTCTGTTTTTCCTGAGAACATGGAGCCGCAGATTACTTCGATGCGACCGTTACGGTAGGTTTCATTGTGGGAATGTTCGTTGTACATTTTTTTGAGTCCGTCCCGCAGCGGGGCTTCTCCCGCGGCAAGACGCCATGGGTGTTATTTTCCTTTTACAATCTTTTTTATATCGTTCAGTTTATTCAGGGCATCCATGGGAGTCAGGTTGTTTACGTCGAGGTTGAGTATCTCGTCGCGTACCTGGCTGAGGATAGGGTCGTCGAGCTGGAAGAAGCTCAGCTGATATCCCTCACGCTTTTCTATAAAATCCTTTATAGGCTTCCTGATATCCTCTTTCCTGTTTGCCGATTCCATGGCGGCAAGGATGGCATCGGCGCGTTTGGTGATACTTTGCGGCATACCGGCCATTCTGGCTACATGTATACCGAAGCTGTGCTCACTGCCTCCCGGCGTCAGTTTTCTCAGGAAGATCACCTTGTTGCCGATCTCCTTCACCGATACGTTGTAGTTTTTTATCCGTTTAAACGATTTCTCCATCTCGTTCAATTCGTGATAGTGTGTGGCGAAGAGCGTTTTGGCCCGGGCTTTCGGATGTTCGTGAATGTATTCCACAATGGCCCATGCAATGGAGATGCCGTCGTATGTGCTGGTGCCTCTTCCCAGTTCATCGAAGAGAATCAGGCTTCTTTCCGACAGGTTATTGAGGATGTTGGCAGCCTCATTCATTTCGACCATGAAGGTGGATTCACCCTGTGAGATGTTGTCGGAAGCGCCCACTCGGGTGAAAATCTTGTCTACCAACCCTATTTTTGCCGATTCTGCCGGAACAAAGGAGCCTATCTGTGTCATCAGTGTGATGAGGGCTGTCTGTCTGAGCAGAGCCGATTTACCAGCCATGTTGGGCCCTGTAATGATCATGATCTGCTGGGTGTTGTTATCCAGATAGACATCGTTCGCAATAAAAGGCTGGTCGGGGGGGAGCTGGCGTTCAATGACCGGGTGTCGGCCATTTTTTATATCAATGATGTCTGAGTTGTTGATCTCGGGGCGGATATAGTTGTTCTGTCGGGCTACGTTCGCGAAGGAAAGAAGGCAGTCGGCACGGGCAATAATGGAAGCATTAATTTGTATGTCGGGTATATAAGCCATCATGCTTTCCACAAGTGCAGCATATATCTGATCTTCAAGTGCTACTATTTTTTCTTCAGCACCCAGTATCTTCTCTTCATATTCTTTCAGTTCTTCAGTGATATAGCGTTCAGCACTTACCAGAGTCTGCTTTCTCGTCCATTCGGGTGGAACCTTTTCCTTGTGGGTGTTACGTACTTCTATATAATAGCCAAATACATTGTTATAGGCTATTTTCAGTGACGGGATACCTGTCTTTTCGCTTTCGCGCTGCTGCAATTGCATCAGATAATCTTTCCCGGAGAAGGCAATCCTGCGTAGTTCGTCCAATTCACTATTGACCTTGTTGCATATGTATCCGCCCTTGCCGGTCAGTGCCGGCGGATCGGGTATGATCTCCCTCGCAATACGGTCGCGGATATCGGAACAGGGATTCAGCTTTTCACCCATTTCCTGCAGGCTCTGGTTTCCTGAAGCGAGGAATGCTTCCCTGACTGGTTCTATTGCCGTAAGTGCCACTTTCAGTTGTACCACTTCGCGTGGAGTAATCCTGCCTACCGCCGCTTTGGAGATGATCCTTTCCAGATCGCCAATAAGCTGTAGTTGCTGTTCAAGCAGTTTTTTCAGTTCCGGTTCACGGAAAAAATTCTCCACCACATTCAGCCTGTCTTCCACAGGTCTGGCATCCTTCAGCGGGAAGACAATCCAGCGGCGCAATAGACGTGATCCCATAGGTGATATGGTCTTATCCAGGACGTCTAGTAGTGTTTTTCCTCCCTCGTTCATGGTGTGAACAAGCTCCAGGCTACGCACCGTAAACTTGTCGAGCCGTACGAAACGTTCTTCTTCAATACGTTTAAGCGAGACGATATGTGCCGTATTATAGTGCTGTGTGATGTCCAGATAATGTAGTATCGCTCCCGAGGCGATGATTCCCAGCGGCAGGTTTTCTACGCCGAAGCCTTTCAGGCCGGATGTTTGAAAGTGGGATAAAAGTTTGTCGGCAGCGGCGTCTCCGGTAAAGATCCAGTCTTCCAGTTCCGAAAGAAGCCAGCCGTTGCCAAAAGCTTCTTCCAGTTTTTTCCTGTTTCCACGTTCCACGAGCAGTTCTTTCGGTGAGAAGTTGGCAAGCAGTTTGTCAATATCATCCCTGTTACCTTCCGAAGTAAGAAACTCCCCCGTGGAGATATCGAGAAAGGAAATGCCGTATTGATTGTTTCCGGCAATGTGAAGGGCACAGAGGAAATTGTTCTCCTTGTGGTTCAGTACCGTGTCATTAAAAGAGACACCCGGCGTCACCAGTTCGGTGATGCCTCGCTTCACCAGTTTTTTTGTTAATTTCGGATCTTCCAGTTGATCACAGATTGCCACCCGTTTACCGGCACGCACCAGCTTGGGCAGGTAGGTATCGAGTGCATGGTGCGGAAAACCGGCCAGCTCCACGAACTGTGCAGCTCCGTTTGCTCGTCGTGTAAGGGTAATCCCCAATATACCGGATGCCACGATGGCATCATCTGAAAAAGTTTCATAAAAATCACCCACGCGAAACAACAGAATAGCATCGGGATGTTTTTTCTTTATCTCGATAAATTGTTTCATCATTGGTGTCTCAGCGATTTTTCCCACGCGCTTCCTCTCTCTTTGTTTGTAATGATAAAGCGAAATTACAAAAAAAAAAGGACTTTCAATGATTGGAGGAACGACATTTCCTCAAAAAAAACCTTTGTGAAAATTTAGATTTTGAAGATAATGGCAGCCATTAATTACAGCAATATTTTTTTGAGTTCCTTTACTCCTTCCGATGCTCCCTTTTTAATATGCTGAATATCGTACCGCATGGTGTGTACGTCTTTGGGATCGATCAGCCAGACCGGAACATTTTTTCTGACGTCGTGCAGCAGGCCGGCTGCGGGGTATACATTCATGGAGGTGCCGATGATCACGAATATGTCGGCTTGCCGGGCAATCTTTTCTGCTTCAGGCATCATGGGTACCGCTTCTCCGAACCAGACAATGTGCGGGCGAAGTTGAAAACCCTTTTCACACAAATCGCCCAGGTGAATATCGCAATTTGAAGGGTCAATCTCATAGATCAGTGATTCATCACCCGTGGAACGTGATTTCATCAGTTCACCATGGAGGTGCAGTACCTTGGTGCTTCCTGCCTGTTCATGGAGGTTATCGATATTCTGGGTAATAATATGTACATCGAAATCGCTCTCCATTTCAGCAAGACCCTGATGCCCCGCATTTGGCTTCGCTTTCAACAGTTCTCTGCGTCGTATGTTATAGAAGTTTAATACCAGTTCAGGGTCTGCTTCAAACCCTTCGGGAGTAGCTACCTGTTCCACCGGATAATGTTCCCACAATCCCCCGGCATCCCGGAAAGTAGCAATACCGCTTTCAGCGCTCATGCCTGCTCCGGTAAGTACAACCATCCTTTTCTTCATCAAAGTCTCTTATTTCGTTTATATCAGACAAATATAGTTTTTTATTGCCAGAAGTCGAAGTTATTTCATATTAAAATCGTACTTTTGTCTCCAAATTGAAAAAGAAGAAAGTGAATGGATAAATTAAGTTACGCGTTAGGGATGAGTATGGCCTCAAATCTAATGAACTCAGGGTTGCGACAACTGGATGTGAAATCTTTCGTGGAAGCCTTTACAGTTACAATGAACAACACAACTCCCTCTATGAGTCCTCAGGAAGCAAATAGTGTAATACAGGACTATTTCAGCAAACAACAGAATGAAATGTTCAGTAAGAATCTGGAAGCCGGCAAGGCTTTTCTGGAAGAAAATCGCAAAAGAGAGAGTGTGGTTTCCCTTTCCAGCGGCTTGCAGTATGAAGTGTTGGCCGAAGGCAATGGTGCAAAGCCCAAGGCCACCGACAAGGTGAAATGCCACTATCACGGCACATTACTTGACGGCACCGTTTTTGACAGCTCAATAGATCGCGGGCAGCCTGCAGTATTTGGTGTGAATCAGGTCATCAAAGGATGGGTAGAAGCGCTTCAGCTGATGTCTGTCGGATCAAAATGGAGGTTGTATATCCCTTCTGAGCTGGCTTACGGGGAACAAGGTGCGGGTGGTTCCATTGAACCCAACGTTACCCTTATCTTTGATGTGGAGTTGTTGGGAATTGTTTGATTTCTACATCCCGTCTCAATATAACAACAAAGAAATTTTTAATAAATAAGTGATTTAATTAAAAGAAAAATGAAAAAAACAATTTTAACTACTTTCAGTGTTGTGGCTATTATGGCCATCACAATGGTTTCCTGCGGCGGAGCTTCTACGCCTAAAACATCCCTGAAAAATTCAGTGGACAGTGTTTCCTACGCCTACGGAGTAAGTATGGCCGATCAGGGACTGGTACAGTTTCTGGAGCAATCAGGAGTATTGGTAAGTGCCTCCGGCATTGAATATGACTATCAGATGAGGATAGCCTCTGCCGATTCCACACAGAAAGCAGCGCTGCAAAAAGAGATGGCTGCAAAGATTGATTCGGTAAATAAGATTAACGCTCCCAAGCTCAACGATTTTATCAAAGGGCTGATCGAAGGGATGAATCAGGAAGAGAAATCGGCCTACGCCAACGGACTCAGTATTGGTGTTCAGTTTTCACAACAGATGCTTCCGCAGTTCAATACCATGCTTTTTGGTACAGACTCTACCAAAAAGGTAAACAATGATCAGATACTGGCCGGTCTTATTTCCGTATTGAAGAACCAGCAGCTCGCAATTGGCAAAATGGAAGCAAGCAATTTGATTCAGACTGAAGTAGAGAAATCCCAGGCCGCAGAAACGGCCCGTCAGGAAGAAGATTTAAAAATTCAGTACAAGGATAGCATTGCCGCTGGAGATGCGTATATGGCTGAAAATGCAAAGAGAGAAGGAGTGGTCACTCTTCCCAGTGGTTTGCAGTACGAGGTCCTTCGTGCAGGAACCGGAGCCATTCCTGCCGATACCGATCAGGTTAAAGTGCATTATCACGGCACATTGATCAATGGTACTGTATTTGACAGTAGTGTTGACAGGGGCGAACCTGCCACCTTTGGTGTTACCCAGGTAATTCCGGGATGGACTGAAGCACTGAAGCTGATGCCCGTCGGCTCAAAATGGAGACTCTATGTTCCTTACAATCTCGCTTACGGTTCAGCCGACAGAGGTACTATTAAACCCTTCTCCAATCTTATTTTTGATGTGGAGTTACTGGGAATAGAGAAGTAAATTAATTTTAAGCATACTTGTTTGAGAAGGATGGTCGTTGTCGGCCATCCTTTTTTGCACCTTGTAGTTTAAATATGTTTTAATTTCTCATATAGTGTGACTATTTTTCATTGATTTTCTCGATTTGGTGTTAAAAATTGGAGAGATGGCGTGCATAAAGTTGCAAAATGATTTTGGATGGGTTATCTTTGCGTCCTGTTTTAAGTAAAGATTGTTCTGGTATATTATTTGTTAAAATTTAGAGGTGTCTATGTTTCTAACCTTTTGTAAAATTGAAAAAAGTTAGGGTGAAAAGAAAGTAAACAAGAATATAACTAATGGCATTTAGACCTTTTTTTTAAAAAAAAAAGCAAAAAAACAGGAATTAAAAATAATTGATTTATATTTGTGAATTGGAATTTTCCTATATAAATGTTAATTGAATGAAAGGTGCTTTGAAAATGGGAGGCCACTTTAATTTCAGTCTTTACGACGAACTACTTCTCCTATATTCGAAATAGAATTGATCTATAATAATGAAAGTGAATTAATTAAAAAGTAGAGTTTATGAAAAGAAAACTAACAATGTTTTTGGCCCTTTTCTTTATGGGGATAGGGATTATAACTGCTCAGACCCAAGTACGTGGTACTGTACTAGACGACGCGGGTGAACCTGTGATTGGAGCTACAATCCAAGTCAAAGGTACGTCACAAGGTACAGTTACCAATATTGACGGAAATTTTTCTTTGTCTGCTCCTTCAAATGGAACACTTGTTATTTCCTATGTGGGTTATCAGACACAGGAAGTGGCGGTAACAGCCAATCCAAGAATCGTTTTAATTCAGGATACTGAAATATTGGATGAAATTGTTGTTACGGCATTAGGCTTGACCAGAGAAAAGAAAACCTTGGGTTATGGTGTAACTTCAGTTTCAGGAGACGAAATATCAAATGCGAAGACACTAAATCCTATGTCTGCTTTGCAAGGGAAAGTGGCCGGACTGGATGTATCAGCGGCTCCTAATCCTGGTGGTACACAAAATGTGGCAATACGTGGATTCAGTTCTTTTGGAAATAACCAACCGTTATATGTAGTAGATGGTGTGCCAATAACCAATGCTCAGAACCGTTCTGGAAGTGATCTAAACTCGCAAGTTGATTTTGGATCAGGAATTAATGCTCTGAATCCAAATGATATTGAAAATATTACTGTTTTGAAAGGCTCTGCGGCCTCTGCTTTATATGGTTCTCGTGCAGCTCAGGGTGTGATTATGATCACAACTAAATCAGGAAAAAATACCAACGGTAAACTGAATATTTCTTACGATGGAAGTATGACAGTTCAGGAAGTCGGACGTATTCCTACTGAGCAGACCACGTTTGGTCAGGGATGGGGCGGAGATCGCGCATTGGACGAAAACGGAAACTGGGGAGCCCGTTTTGATGGAAAAGAGCGGGTTTGGGGTAATATTGTTGATAATAGTCAACAACTTAAACCATATGTTTATCTGAATAACCGTATTCGTGACTTTTATGATTATGGGATTGGCTATAATAATGCTGTGTCTTTAACAGGTGGAAACGAAAAGACTCAATTTCATGCATCCGTTTCTCAAAACAGTATTGATGGTCCTATCCCAACAGATGATGACTCTTACAAACGTTATACAATAGCGTCCAATGCCTCTCATAAAGCAAATAAATTATTAGTAAGTACATCTATTAACTTCAGTTCTGAGAAAAATGAGGCTTCTCCTACTGGTCAGGACAATTCAATTTATCGCTCTTTGAACGAAATTGCAACTGACATATCTATTGTTGATCTAAAAGATCTTAACAATAAGTTCAATAATGTAGATAATTATTTCACTCCTTACGGAATGAATCCTTATCATATTTTAGACATAAAGGAAGCCATTCAGAATAAATACAAGTTCTTTGGTAAATTTCAACTGGACTACGACTTTTTAGAGAATCTGAAATTAACCTATCGTTTTGGTGGAGATTACGAACAGACAATTGCGGATACGCATTTTGATGCTATAGTATTTACTCCCGGCTCTCCTAACGATGGATCATCCAACGCTAGTCCTGGCTCTTATGAACAAACAAGAAGACAGAGAATCCAAGTGAACCATGATTTGATTCTAAATTATAACGAGCGATTTGGCGACATTTCCTTGAACGCAATAGCTGGTGTAAACACGAATGAACAGTCGTATAATGCCATAGGAGGAGAAATCACCTCGATAGATATACCTGGTTTTTACGACTTCACTAATTCTTTAACCCCTGCTACAGCAATACAATCATCAAATCTTTATCGTCTCTGGGGTATGTACTTGAATGCTGATATAGGATTCCGTGACTATCTTTACTTAACGCTGACAGGAAGAAATGACTATTCATCTACCTTGCCGTTAGGAAAGAACTCATACTTCTATCCGAGTGCCATGTTGAGTTTTATAGCCACTGATTATTTGAAAACAAGAGATATTGATACTGGTATTCTTGATTTTGCAAAGCTTAGGCTTTCTTATGGACGTACTGGTAAGGATGCTGGTTTATATGCAGTTTATGACAGACTCGTCGCCGCTGAAATTACAAATCCTGGATTTCCGAGTGTTGATAATTTAACTTTCCCTTTAGGAGGGATCAATTCTTACACAGTATCTAATACGGCCGGAAATATTAATCTGGCTCCTGAGTTGACAGATGAATTTGAGGTAGGAGCAGATCTAGCATTCTTTGATCATCGAATTGGTTTGGAGTTTTCGTACTATAATAAATTTACAAATGGATTAATTGCCACTTTACCAATTGATCCTTCTACCGGTTATACCGCTCAAATAGCAAATTTAGGAGATGTTAAAAACCAAGGTGTTGAAATGCTTATAAACTTTGTTCCAATAAAGACAAATGATTTCACCTGGGATGTTTCTTATAACTTTACTAAAAACTATAATAATGTAGAGCGTTTGGATGTGCCGGAAGTATTTTTAGGAGGATATGGTGGTATCGGTATTTATGCTGTTGAAGGAGAGCCTATTGGGCAATTCAAATCACAAAAGGCTCTTAAAGTAATGGTAGATGGAGTGGAAAGTACAGTAGTAGATGGGAATGGTAATCCACAGCCAACTCCTGATGATGTTTTTCTTGGGAAAGATATAAACGAGAAATATCGTATGGGTTTAACGAATACCTTTACCTACAAAGGCATTTCACTCTCTGGAACATTCGATTACAGATATGGTGGTTATATTTATAGTTACACGAAGGATTACATGCATTGGGTAGGTAGTGGACCTGAAACAGTATATAATGACCGTAATCCGTTCATAATTCCAAATTCTGTGATAGATAATGGAGACGGAACATATAGTGAGAATACCACGCCAGTGAATCCTACAGCTTTACATACATTTTATAGTAATGGAGGATTCGATTACACTGATTTTGCTGTGATTGATCGTTCTTACTTGAAATTGAGGAATGTAAGCCTGGCATATCAATTGCCACAGCGTTTTGCGAATAGTCTCAAAGTAAATAGCGTGCGTGCCTCATTTACCGCATCTAATATCTTGCTTTGGACTCCAGCCGAAAATCAATACATAGACCCCGAGATTACTACGTTTGGAAACAATATCGCTGCTCGTTTTGGTGAATTTGGTACAACACCACCCTATCAGACTTATGTATTTGGTTTAAGTATTTCATTTTAATAACCAATAAATAATAGAATTATGAAAAGTAAATTATTAATAATATTTTCTGTTATTATCATGCTATTCACTGCAGTTAGTTGCAATGACTGGCTTGATGTAAACCACGACCCGAACGCATTGGAGCAGATTCCTGATGCCAAAGTTTTGTTGCCAGCTGCAGAAATCGGTGTGGCCAACAATCTGATGGGATGGGATTTTGGATTTGCAGGAGCATTCTGGGTAGAGTACTGGACACAGTCGTATACTGCTTCTCAGTTTAAATCGCTTACTGAATATCTACCGCAGGAATTCAACACAACATATCAGTCGTTGATGCGCGAACCATTAACTGATTTGAAGAGGATTAAGACAATGACGGCTGAAGACGAAAATAGAGGTTACTACTTTGTTGCAGAAGCTTTATCCATTTTTACCTGGCAGATCATCACGGATGTCTGGGGTGATATGCCCTATTCTGAAGCTTTGAGAGGTGATGAGGGACTTCTCCATCCGGTTCAGGATAAAGGTCAGGATATTTATGCCGATTTAATGAAACGTGTTGATGCATTGCTTGATATTGATTTAAATAATTCTTTTATAGATTCGAAGTTCGATTATATTTATGAAGGAGATTTGGATGCTTGGTACCGCTTTGCAAATTCATTAAAATTAAAGTTAATGCTTCGTCTTTCCGAGACGCCTCAATACAATAACGGTACAGTTTTAAGTTTTATTCAAAGTGCTGATTTACTTCTGTCGAGTGCTAAAATACCCGGTACGGTCTGGAATGATGCTATGGAGGGAAAACGCCACCCGATGAGAGAGTTCGAGGCGGGTGGTGCTAATTATTTCTCTACCAATGTTATAGCTTCAAAAAACTTTATAGACTATTTAAACATAAATGCAGACCCTCGACTGACAAAACTTTTCACGGGAACGAAAGGAGCTTTTTACGGCGACTTCGATTCCAAAGAAGACTCTGATGCCAATGGTACCACTGATGACAAAGAAGCTTATGCAAAGGTTGTTTTTGCCCCGAATATGGATTTAATGCTAATGTCTGATTGGGAGGTGAATTTTTACATTGCAGAGGTTTATACACGTGCGTCTCAGAATGTACAAGCTAAGAATTATTATGAAAAAGGGGTAACTGCTTCATTAAATCAACATGGTATTACCGATACCAACATTATTGAATCAGGGTATGCGGCTTGGGTGACTGGCACGGTAGAACAAAATATTAAACAAATAGCCATGCAAAAATGGGTTGCAAATGCTAATTACCAGCATATTGAATCTTTTTTGGAAAGAAATAGGACCAAATATCCTTCCGTAAATGAGATCAATATAGAGGCAAATAGACGAGCAGCTTTTGAAAATTTTCCTGTTGGTGACTTAACAATTTCAGTTAAGGGTAGAGCTTTATTGAATGGAAACTTACCCGCCTCTCCTTTATATCCCAATTCTTATATTTTCAGAAACACAAATGCTCCTGAGCAGAAAGCAAATGTGGGGCAAAAGGTGTGGTGGAATGTAAAAGCAGGCAAGTAATAAGTACAAACTTTCAAATATGAGATTATGAAAATATATAAATATAGTTTGATTTTAGTTTCCGTTCTATTCTTATTCGCTTGTGAAAAGGAGACGGAAGGAATATCCCGTGTCACATTTTATACAGACCTACAATTAAAAGGTCCTGCTGAAATGTCTGTAAAACAGGGTGAGGCCTATGTGGAGCCAGGATATATCGCGATTGAAAATGACGAAGATGTAACAGATAAAGTTCAAGTTAACGGAAGTGTAAATACGAATACACCCGGAGCATACAGGCTATCATACGTTGCTACCAATTTAGATGGTTTCAAGAAAACCGTGGATCGATTGGTGTTTGTTGTTCCCACCAATGTCTCAACTGCTGATGTAACCGGAACGTACAAAGGACAGCGTGTTGGTCGCGCAGAAGCAGCCGATGCTTGTGTTATCACTTCTCTTTCTAACGGAGTTTTTAAAGCGACTGATTTTTTTGGTGGATTTTATAATTTAGTTGTCGGTTACGGATCTGCCTATAGGTTATTAACCTATTTTTATATCACACCGGATAATGAAGTGAAGGCTTTGTCAACAAACTCTCCATGGGGACCATGGGAAGTAAGAAATGGTATCTATAATCCATTGACAAATGTTTTTACACATACTGTCTATCAAGATGGGTTTAGTTTTAATGTTATATTAACAAAACAATAATGCAATTAAATATGAAAAAAATTGGATTTTACGTTATAATGGCATCATTGATGTTGGGTTTTACATCTTGTTTTGAAGAATTGGATAACTGGGAAAGTGAAACGTTTGAATATTCCGGTAGATTTGTCTTCAAGCTGATGAGTGAAGATATGCAAGATACGTACGTAGATTATGATGGATATGAAATTCAGATCTACAATACTGCTGAAAATGTGTCGAATGTTGTCTGGATGGATGACCACGGTGACATCTTTCCTTTGAAAAATAAATTCGAACTTACAGGTAATGCATCATCATTTAAATCGGTAACGGAAGATTTTACAAAATTATCCAACAATATTTATTCTACAGATGATTTGCCTACTCCTGCACCAACGGCCGCTGGGCAAACAATAACGGAAGATGAAAAAGAGTATATAAGAGCTTCTATATTGGAAGGGAAAATTATACCAGGAGCTGCCACAAGTATAGGAGGAAATGCTTCTGATAGTTTATACGTAAAAATTAAACTTTACAGTGGTACCGCTACATACACCAGTTATGAGGTGCCAGAAGCATTAAGAGCCGACCCTAAGGTTCCCGAATTCAAATGGCGCTTTACATCTGCGACTCATGATCCAGAGATGGATGAAATTTATGTTATCGGTGGATACAGATATACAGGAATGCCTGAGGATAATTGATTTGATAAATATAGATTTTAAACGAGAGGTTGTTCTTTTTTGTGAGACAACCTCTTGTTTCATATACACTAAATTTATTATAATAATATGGTAATCAGTGATTTCGCATGATCCTTCGTTGCTTTTGGTGGTCTTGAAAAGTATTACAATTTTATGTTAAATGTCATAAAGTCAGAAGAGTAGTAAGCATTGGGTGATGTCCTTATTTGATTCTATGATCTCATGGTTTATGAAAGTGGACTTTCAAAAACCTCCAAAACATTCGGGGACGAAATGGAGTTTTTAGGCGTTTCTCTTGGAGTGGTTACCAGTAGTAGTTCTACAAGTTTTATGGTCTAGTCTTCGTCATAATCGTGGATATGACACAGTACATAAACCATTTAGTTACGGAAGTTCGTATCGGCAGCCTTGCAACATCCTAGCAGTATCCTCGGCAGCGTCAAGATTACCGCAAAAAAGTTAATTTTTCCTTTCCGGGCCAGGTCTCTCAGTTTTTTTTTGTCAGGTTATTGTCTATGCGATACTTGCCTTCAGGTGGTAACGCTTAATCGGTGATAAATCTCCGGAGTATACTTTATTGCGTTCACTATCGGACTCTTTATATTCACGCATCAACTACTTTTCAAAGGCAACCATGATAGGGGTAAGCGTGACTTTCCCTGAGTCCGGTCTTTTGCTCATAGGAAAGGTTCTGGCATCAGCTTTCCTCTCCACTTCATAGGGAAGACCGATTTGTTCAAGCGCATACTCCACCGTAAACCACCGATAAAATACACATTTTAGCGTAAATAGTTTTTTTCGATCTTTGCCGACAATGCCGACAAACGCACTTTTTATGAAACCTGTAAGCAAAGAAGAATTTCTGGTGATATTGTAACGCTAACAAAATAGAAGGTCTGATATAACTTCTATAATGCCTATGATATCTAAAATAATTTAAGTTCATTTACGAAGAAAAGGTTATCTTTGCGATTCAGATTTGGGGATAAAATGCAGTTTCGTGATTCGCTATTAACCTTCTTGGCCGTCATTGCTTTTGGTACTTCGTGTAACAAAGTGAACGATAGAGATGTGTTCCAACATTTAACCGAGTTGGACGCACAACTAGACACGCATCCACGGCAGGTGTCAGATAGTCTGAAGACGCTGGATGTAAATGAATTTTCCCGTTCAAATAGAGTGTATTACAATCTCTTAAAGGTGATTTCAGACGATAAGACCTATGCTAATTTCACCAGCGATTCATTAATTAATGCGGTGAATGATTATTACAGGTTGCACGATCGCAAAAACAGAAACTACATCCGTTCTCTGGCCTACCAGGGAATCATACGTACCAGGATGGGAGTAAAGGATAGCACGGTTTTTGAACCTTTAAAAGAAGCAAACCGACTCTTTCAATCCATGGAAGTCCCCGACCCATCTCTCGGATATATGATCAATTACTTTTTGGGAAATATCAATTACAACAATCGGAATTATACCACGGCCTACGATTATTTTCATCACGCACTCGCCAATGCAAACATGGAAAAGGACTCCATTCATGTATTCGATACTTATCTAGCGCTTTACTGGAACGAGATGCAAAAAAAAGATTTCGAAAAAGGTAAAATATATCTCGATTCGCTTTCACGTTATTATAATAGATTACGTAACAAAAATTATTTCATTCTAAATGCCCAGTCAGTCTATTTCGATGTTATTGATGAACCTGAAAAAGCTTTGGAGAGAGCTAAATTAATGTTAAATGATGAGCCAAATGAAAATACAAATTTATCCCGGGTCTATTTTAACATCTCCGATAGATATATTGGTTTCGGACAACTTGATAGTGCCATGCTTTACGCCCAGATGGCAATAGATTTCATAGAAGACAGCACATACCGACAAAATCATCTGTATTTTCAGAACGTAGCAAATATTGCCGAAAAACAATTAAATTTTGAGCTGGCAAATAGATATAGAAAAAAAGCGGCAGAATTATACAAAAATTCTATTACAGAACGCCTGAACACACAGATTGCAGAATTGGAAAAAAAATATGACCTGACCGAAGCCGAAAATGCTACCCTTAGAGCGAGACAACAGAACTTTCACATTATAATAGGTGCCTTGTTACTTGTGATTGTTTTGATTGTCATTGCAATGTATGCTTGGAGGGTGCGTAAAATTAGTAAATTAAAATTGCAACAGGCCGAAATTACCGTGAAACAACAAGAATTACAAGCCAATATACTAAAGGAGGAGGCTGGTAAGCGCAAATGGTTATTGCAGCTTTACAGTAATATTTCCGATCGGCTTACGTTCCTTCACGGTGAAGTACAGTTACTCTCACAACGTTATATCTCTTCCTATCCCAAGGTATATAAGGAGATGGAGAAAATAGTCAAAAATACCGATACCGAATTGCGCGATATTACTAAAACACTCGCCACTGATGATGAGACTTTCTATGCCTACACACATCTTAACGACAGGGAGGGATTTTTTAATGTCAATGAAAAAATGATGCTGATGTTACTGGCATGTGATGCCGACAACCGCCAGCTGGCCACTTTTATGAATACCACCCCGGAAAGTATTCGCGTTAGAAAATCTCAACTGAAGAAAAAAATGTTGGAAAAAGGACTGGATACCGCTATTTTCGGAGAATAAAGCCGTTAAAAACAATCCATGTAAGATGCACTAAATAAGATATTTGTCGTATTTATCCGCGTTAAATTACCGCAAAGGTGTTGTTTCTCACAAGTTGAATATATTATCTTTGTGTCTGTAATTTATAAGGAAAATTGCAACTGAATTACATAATAACTTAAAATAAAAAATAGTCGCATGAAAAGAGTAATGTTCACATTTTTGTTGATTGCCGTGTGCAGTGCTTTAGTTTATTCTTCAACTGTTAGAAATGAGACAAAAGACGACCTGGAGGATAAGATTGAATTAAGTCGTGATGGAGGAACTACCCGTGTCGCCAGTGCAAATCGTACGTTCAGCATCCAGGCCGTGACAGTGGAACCGGTTGTAGAAGCTTACAATCACGGAAATGTGGTCACCATCTCGGTTCAAAATTATCGCGGGAGCGCGTTGGTGGAGATCATCGGCAGCAGAGGTGCAAAACAAAGCTTTTTTGAGGTATACGATATGGGTTTTGAAGCCATACCGCTCAACGGCATCCCGGCTGGTGAATATACCCTGCGCATTACACTTGGTACTGAAGTATTTATTGGAACAGTTAACAAAGGAAAAAATGGACATCGCTAAAACAAAAAACAGAGGACAGGATCAGGTGCGCAAATATCTGCTTACTGATGTTGAGTCATGTACTTTTACTTTCTCTGATGGCCTCAAAAGTAAGGTTTTACCATCACCCGACAAGGAAATTGTTTTGGTAAAACTTATTCCAAGAGCCTCAAAATCGAAAAAGTTCGAAGATAGTGTACTGAAAAATTTCATGACAGCTAAAAATGTGAACGAACTGGCTCAAATGTGCCGGTATGAATGCGTAAGGACATTCACCCGTCATTTCAAGAAGAGTTTCGGAGAAACTCCCTATCAGTGGATGCTCGACCGCAAAATGGAAGAAATCCAGTCGCTGGTACTTAACTCCGATATGACCATCACTGAAATTGCGAAAATGTACGAATTTAAAAACGTATCTCACCTTGTAAATGCCTACAGCAAACGTTACGGTGTTTCACCACATAAAAACAGGTTATCAAGTGCTATCTGACTCTACCTTTTTTACAGACGGTTATGTCAATACAATCTTCATAAAACAACAATGATAACAACAACTGCTGGTGAAACATAAAAGCGCCCTTTACCGGGGCGCTTTTACATTTTATAGGAGGATATTTGTTTTAGATCCATCGCATATAAGCAAAATCCATACGATGTGGCAGGTCGGGATTGCGGGGGTAAACACGCAGGCCGTACTGGTGATTCCCGGGATCATTCAACGCTTTGCGGGTCTCAAAATAAAGCAACGATCCTTCTGTCTTTACCAGGTTAAATTCATATGATTCCACAAATACCGGCTTTTGATCTACGGTGTCGTGATCCACAACCACGCATTCCACAGCCAGTTCACATTGCATCTCTTTCCGGTCAATCACTACCCGCCCGTATATTTCCCGGTTGGTGTCATTGTAATCCATCTTTTGATTGGGATTGAATTCAAGTTTCACCACTTCAAACGTATCCCACTTTGAGGCAGTATCTTCTTTCCACTTCACAATCTCCTTCGCCTTCGCATAATTATTTTCATGTAGTCTTGCAGAGCGCGCTGCCAGCTTATTATAGAAAAGATTATAATAGTCGTCCATCATCCGCTTGGTGGTAAACCGGGGTGCGATCTCCGCCATCGACTTCTTGATATATTGCACCCATTCATAGGAATAGCCGTTGCTGTTGTGTGCATAATAGAGCGGGATAATCTCATTTTCCAGCAGTGAATAAATGGTGGAAGCATCCAGCTCATCCTGAAATGCCTGATTGTCGTACGTCTTTTTGTCGGTCAATGCCCAACCGGCACCTTCCTTATAGCCTTCATACCACCATCCGTCTAATACGGAGAGATTCAAAACTCCGTTCATCTCTGCCTTCTCTCCAGAGGTGCCCGATGCTTCCTGGGCGCGTGTAGGTGTATTAAGCCATATATCCACTCCCGATACCAGCCGCTTGGCCAGTCTCATGTCGTAATTCTCCAGGAAGATTATCTTTCCCAGAAACTCGGGACGACGCGAAATCTCCACAATCTGCCTGATAAGTCCCTGCCCGCCACCATCGGCCGGGTGGGCTTTCCCGGCGAAGATGAATTGGACCGGCCGCTTGGGGTTATTTACGATCCTGGACAAACGGTCCAAATCGGTAAATAGTAGATGTGCCCGCTTGTAGGTCGCAAACCTTCTTGAGAACCCTATCAGCAGGGCGTTAGGATTTACTTCTTCCAGCATTGTCATGATGCGCGACGGGTCGGCCTGGTTCTTTAACCAGCCTTCTTTAAATTCTACCTGAATGTAATCGACCAGCTTTTTCTTCAAATGCATGCGAAGCGCCCAGAGGTCATCGTCGCTGACATTGTAGATGTTTTTCCAGATGTCGGGATTCGACTGGTCATTGTAGAAATTATCCCCGAAGTATTTTTCGTATAGTGATTTTACTGAAGATGTGGCCCAGCTTGGCAAGTGCACGCCGTTGGTAACGTAACCCACATGCAGCTCTTCTGGAAAATAACCTTCCCATACGGGCTGAAACATCTTCTGGGAAACAGTGCCATGAAGCTTGCTCACGCCATTGGTCTCCTGTGCTGTGTTAAGCGCAAATACACTCATGGAAAACCTCTCGTTGCTCCCCGGTCTGGCACGGCCCATATCCATAAACTGCTGCCACGGTATGCCCATACGTTGTACAATGGGAGTCATGTATTTGGCGATTAGCGGCTCATCAAAGTAATCATGTCCGGCGGGTACGGGAGTGTGTACGGTATAGAGCGATGATGCGCGCACAATCTCCAGCGCTTCATGAAATGAGAGATTCTCTTCCCGCACATAATCACGCAGGCGCTGTACGTTGATGAAGGCCGCATGTCCCTCGTTCATGTGATATACTTCCTTTTTGATACCCAGTTTCTTTAACAGTAATATGCCGCCAATACCAAGCAGATACTCCTGTTTCATGCGGTTTTCCCAGTCTCCTCCATAAAGCTGATACGTGATGGAGCGGTCATATTCGCTATTCTTTTCGATGTCGGTATCCATCAGGTAGAGATTGATACGCCCGACTGCAACTTTCCAGATGTTGGAGTAGATAGGCCGGTCATGAAAGGGTACTTCCAGAATCATGGGAGTGCCATCTTCGTTCATTACCTGTGTGATGGGGAGATCGCCAAAATTTTGTGCTTCGTAATTGGCTATCTGCTGCCCTTCCACAGACAACGTCTGTGTGAAATAACCATAACGGTAGAGAAAACCTACTGCCGTCATATCCACATTGCTGTCGCTCGCTTCCTTCAGATAATCGCCTGCGAGAATTCCCAGACCGCCCGAGTAGATGTTCAGTACATGGGTAAGGCCGTATTCCATGCTGAAATAGGCTACACTGGGGCGTTCCCTGTTGTGAGGTACTTCCATGTACTGTTTGAATTTTTCGTAGATGAGGCGTATACGCTCCATTAATCCGGCGTTTTTTACCACATTCTCGGTGATGTCCGATCGCAGATTTTGCAACATCACTACGGGGTTTTTTTCACTCTTTTCCCATTCTTCAGGATCCAGGTTCTCGAAGATGGCTTTCACCTCTTCATTCCACACCCACCATAAGTTACGGGTAATTTCCTCCAGTGGCCGCAACTGGGCAGGTAATTCTGCATGTACGTGTATCTCTTTCCAGATGGGCGTGTTGGAATAACTTGATTGAATAATCATTATTTTGCTGTTTTTTTAATTTCTAATTGCGGTGCCGCATAATAAATAAGCCGGGACAATGTTATTGAGGAACATATAAGACCGTTACGTCGGTAATTATAACATTTTAATCGGCTTTAAGTTTATGAGGTTTTGATAATCTGATGAATGAGTTGTGCAAAGCTTTGCTATAGGCTTCCTGATAATAAACAATGAAATGTGCCCAGTCGGCGCGGTCCGACAAATCTGCGGCTGCCTGTTTCAGCAGCGTGACCTGCTCAACGCTCTTCAGGGAGAAATCATAGATGATGGATGCAATCTCTTCGGCCACCTCTGCCTGATTGTTATCATCACGATGAATTACTTCCATACCATCGTCCATCCCTTTTTGTTCGCCCTGTTTTTGTGCCCAGATACCAAAACCGGACAGGGAGGTGGTGATGGTGGGGATGGAAAAGGCTACGCTTTCATGGGGAGTATATCCCCAAGGTTCGTAGTAAGAGGGGAAAACGGAGAGATCAAGCCCAATCAGCAAGTCGTAATAGGAGAGATTGAAAATGCCATCGTTCCCATTTAAATAGGAGGGCACAAAAATAATTTTCACACTGCTATCTTTCGAGTTGGTGAAACCCAGATGATGCAACTGGTTCATAATCATGTCGTGCGAAGGATCAACCAGGTTGTGTGTCACAAAGGAAGACCCCTTCTGCACATCGGCTCTTTCGGGTGAACCATTTTCCGAAAGCAGGAGCTGGAGATCTTTCCGGGGACCGTTGATCCAGGCGGGAATCATAATGAAAGCGATAACATCCTTGGTAAGCTCCTGCATTGTGCGCAGACGATTCATGGCTTCAATGAACACGTCGATTCCCTTGTTCTTGTACTCATAGCGGCCGCTGATGCCAATCAGCAACGCATCCCGGTGCAGGGCATAGCCGATTGTTTTTTCCGTTACATCAAGCAAAACTTTCCGGGCTCTCTTGCGTGCCTGCTTATAGGCATTGCCTTTCGGAATAAAATCTTTTTCAAAACCATTGGGAGTGACCACTTCGGGCTGCCTCTCCAGGAACCGGGCACATTCCCGGGCAGTGATATCACTCACGGTGGTGAAACAGTCGACATTTTTGGCAGCTGCTTTCTCAATAGAGTGCTTGGCAACCATGTTTAACTGACGTGCCATCTGATTGCCGTTATACTCTTTCAGATGATTGTAAAGAGGCAGATTGTTCCCTGCAATAGAGCGGCCTATTGAGGTGGCATGCGTGGTGAAAAGTGTGGCAATTTTCGGGACAAATTTCTTGATATAAAGCGCTCCCGCCCCCAGCATCCATTCATTGAAGTGGGCAACCACATGGTCCGGCTCCAAATGATGAAAATGATAAAAACTCTCTATAAGCAGGCCGGTGGCATAGGCGAACATGGTAGACTCAAAATAATCGCCGTAAGCATAGATGGAATCCACTCCAAAATCTGTCCACATCCTTGCATAGATATCATTCTGCCTCTCCAGGAACTGTTCAAATTTTACCAGAAAAACAATCGGATGACCCGGTACATCCCATCTGCCGGCACGAACCTCTAGATGCTGACTCTCAAAGGCGTAATCACACCACGAGGCGTAAAGGCTGCGGTCTTCCAAAAACCAGGGACTCTCTTCCTCTTTCCATATATCGGGACCAATAAAAAAAATGCGATCTTTATAGAGTTTCTGAAGTGAACGGGCACGCGTGGATAAAACAGTATAAATCCCTCCTACCTTATTGCATACTTCCCAGCTGGTTTCGAAAATATATCCGGGGGTATACCTGGCATCTGTTTCCATATCAATATTTTCTTGTCTCAAAGGTTACAAAGGTAATAAAAAAATAAGTTACCTTTGCACTTTCATCTGAATGGTTGAAACATTAGACATTACGCAATTACAGATGCGGGTGGAGAAACACCCCAATGTGGCAGCGGCAGGCTCTCTACTGAAAAAAGTGCATGTTTTATCGGTAACGGGTTTGCACGGGTCGTCGCGTGCAATGTTTTCAGTCGGCCTGTTTCATAAACTTCCCCGTGTATACCTTTATATCTTTAATGATGCCGAAACGGCAGGTTATTTTTATCACGACATCACTCAGATCATGGGTGCGGGAGAAGTATTTTTTTTCCCGTCGGCCTACAAAAGGGCATCCAAGTACGGACAGCTGGATGCGGCCAACGAGGTGCTTCGCACGGAGACGCTGAGCAGACTGCAAAGTGAGAATGAGTCTTTGGTGATCGTGAGTTATCCCGATGCGCTCGCAGAAAAGACCATCTCCCGTGAACTGCTAAAGGAAAATACGCTGAAGGTAACTGTGGGCGAACGGCTGGATGCCTCTTTCGTAAGCGAGGTGCTTGACAGTTACGGCTTTCAATATGTGGATTACGTCTATGAACCGGGACAATATGCAGTGAGGGGAAGCATTATCGACGTGTTTTCTTTCTCTGCCGAATATCCTTATCGGATCGATTTCTTTGGCGATGAGGTGGAGACCATCCGCAACTTCGAAATGGAAACGCAGCTCTCAAAGGAAAAATTCAATGATATCCGCATTGTCCCTGCCTTTGAACGTTCCGGAATGAAACAGGCTTCGCTTTTTGACTCGCTTCCCTCTTCTACTATCGTTGGCGTGGAAGATATCCGCTGGGTTAGTAGCCGCATCGAGTCACTCAATGAGGATAAACTGCATATCGACCCAAAAGATGTAGAATTTGTAAAAGCTGATCTGCTCTCGAAAGAGGATTTCATGCGGGGCATAAAACCTTTTAAACAGGTCCGGTTCGACACCAGAATGCTGGACACACCTGATGCAGTCATTGATTTTCATACTTCGGTGCAGCCGCTCTATCATAAGAACTTTGACATGCTGAGTGAGTCGCTACAACGGTTCCGGGATGATGGATATGCACTCTATATACTTAGTGATAGCGAAAAACAGCAAAAAAGGCTTTATCATATTTTTGAGGATCGAAATGATACGGTCGACTTCACTCCGGTGAACAAAACCCTGCATGAGGGCTTCTCGGATGAGACATTGAAAATCTGTTGTTTCACCGACCATCAGATATTTGATCGTTTTCATAAGTTTAGCCTGAAGTCCGACAGGGCCCGATCGGGAAAAATTGCACTTACGCTCAAGGAGCTGAATCAGCTTCAGCCGGGCGACTTTGTGGTTCACATGGATCATGGCGTCGGAAAATTTGCAGGTTTGGTGCGACTGCGCATTGGTGACAAGGTGCAGGAGGTGATCAAGCTTACCTATCTGAACAACGATGCCGTATTTGTATCGATTCACGCGCTACACAAGGTGTCGAAGTACAAAGGAAAAGAGGGGGAGGCACCCCAGCTGAACAAGCTGGGCTCCGGAGCATGGGAAAAGGTGAAGGAGCGAACCAAGTCGAAGATCAAAGATATTGCCCGTGACCTGATTAAACTGTATGCACAACGTCAGCAGGAAAAGGGCTTCGCCTATTCAAAGGATACATATCTGCAGACCGAGCTGGAGGCTTCATTCATGTATGAGGATACCCCAGACCAGATCAAAGCCACACGCGATGTGAAGTCCGACATGCAGAGCGAACAGCCCATGGACAGACTGATCTGCGGGGATGTGGGTTTCGGAAAGACCGAGATCGCCATCCGTGCAGCTTTCAAGGCGGCTACCGATGGAAAACAGACGGCTGTACTGGTGCCGACCACCGTACTGGCTACACAGCATTACCATACTTTCAGTGACCGGCTGTCCAACTTTCCCGTGAAGGTGGACTACCTGAGCCGTGCGCGTACTTTTAAAGAGCAAAAAGAGATTCTCAACCGGCTGAAAGAGGGTAAAATTGATATCCTGATCGGCACACACCGACTGGTGGGAAAGGATGTACAGTTCAAAGACCTGGGATTGCTTATCATCGACGAGGAACAAAAATTCGGTGTCTCCGTGAAGGAAAAACTGAAGCAGCTGAAGGTAAACGTGGATACGCTCACCATGACGGCAACCCCCATTCCGCGTACATTACAATTCTCTCTGATGGGGTCGCGTGACCTCTCTACCATTGGTACCCCGCCTCCAAACCGTTATCCGGTACAGACGGAGGTACATACCTTCGATTTGGAGATCATCCGTGACGCGGTAAACTTCGAAGTAAGCCGCAATGGGCAGGTCTTCATCGTGAATAACCGTATCCAGAATATTTATGAACTGGAGGCATTGATAAAAAGGGAGATCCCGGGTATTCGTATTGCCGTGGGCCATGGACAGATGGATCCGAAAAAACTGGAGAGCGTGATTGCCGACTTTATGAATCATGACCAGGATCTGCTGATTGCCACCACTATCATCGAATCGGGGATCGACATGCCCAACGTGAATACCATTATTGTGATTGATGCACAGAATTTTGGATTGAGCGACCTGCATCAGCTGCGTGGCAGGGTAGGGCGAAGCAACAGGAAAGCGTTCTGTTATCTGTTGGCCCCGCCACTATATACCTTGAGTAGCGACTCAAGACGACGGCTGCAGGCAATTGAGAACTTCGCAGAGCTGGGTAGTGGCATTCATATTGCCATGCAGGATCTCGACATCCGGGGCGCCGGCAATTTGCTTGGCGCGGAACAGAGCGGGTTTATTGCCGACCTGGGGTACGAAACATACCGGAAGATCCTTACGGAAGCAGTGCTGGAGCTACGGAAAGATGAATTTGCCGATCTCTATAAAGAGCAGGAAAAGGCGGAAGAGCAGGACTTCGTGAGCGATGTGCTGGTGGAAAGTGACCTGGAGCTGATGTTCCCGGCGATGTATATTCCCAACGATGCTGAACGTGTAGCTATTTACCGTGAGCTGGATAACATGGAGACGGAGATTGAGATTATCGACTTCATGAAACGGTTGGAAGACCGTTTCGGGAAAATACCTCCGCAAGGCAGGGAGTTGATTCGTATTGTGCGGCTGCGGCGTCTGGCCAAATCACTGGGAATAGAAAAAATTGTCCTGAAAAATGAGCAGATGATCCTGAATCTGGTGGCGGATGAAAATTCACCCTACTACAGTTCTTCCGCATTCGATAAACTATTGTGGTTCGTGCAGGCACATGCCCGCCAGTGCCGCCTTCGCGAAACAGGAAAAAAGAGATCGGTGGTCATTCGGGACATAAACACCGTGGAAACTGCCGTAGCGGCGCTAGAGGAGATGATTGGAGCAGCAGTGCCGGCTTAAATTACAAAATCAAAAGGTCCGTTAAACTCTTTACCCGCTCTGATCCTTACATCCACAGGGTTGGTCACCAGAGAGTAGGGAATTACACTCCGTGTGAGCCAGGCACCCCCGCCAATGGTGGAGTCGTGTCCAATGACTGTGTTTCCACCCAGGATGGTGGCATTTGCGTAGATGACCACATTATCTTCAACAGTAGGATGACGCTTCACATCCGACAGTTTTTTTTCCACATAAAGTGCCCCTAGCGTCACACCCTGATATATTTTCACATTGTCGCCAATTTCTGCCGTTTCACCAATAACGATACCCGTACCGTGGTCCATGAACAGGTTCTTGCCTACTTTGGCTGCCGGATGGATGTCAATGCCCACCTTCGAATGGGCATATTCTGAAAAAAGCCGTGAGATGAGTGGCAGGCCAAGCAGATAAAGCTCATGGGCTATGCGGTGTACACAGAGTGCGAAGAAACCGGGATAGGTGATAATCACCTCTTCCAGCGTCTTGGCTGCGGGATCGAACCTTAGGTAGCAAGCCGCATCCTTATATAATCGTTGCTGAAGTGATGACAGCTTTTGAAAGAAGGCTTCCGTTTTTTTGTCGGCCGCCTCACTGTTGTGAATCCTGGCTATGTTTGCATGAAGCTTTTCGGCCGCTTCCCGCAGTTCATCCTGCACATTGCGGGAGCCGGGACAGTTGCAAATAGGAAACATGAGTGAGACCAGGGTCTCAATAACTTTTTCCAATTCACACTTGTCTATGGGTATGTCAATGGACTGGGGTCGAAATTGTTCAATCAGTTTGTAGGTTTCCTCTGTCATAATGCATGCTAATAAATACCGCTTACAAAGATAAGGGTAAAAGTCGTGAAATCAACTCGTCTCCCAGTGCCTTCTTTACTTCTATATGTTTTAGAGTGGCCACCACGAACGGGTTCTTATCAAATGCACCCCGCACATATTCAAAATCCATTGCCTGGTCCCTGATGTTACCATCGGCACCAAACCCTGTTTTGAAAGAAAGGGAAAACTCCTTCTTTGCGTCGGAGTAGATCATTTCATCGAGGTTCACCACGCTCTCTTTCCATTTTTCCACGATCCTGATTACGTCTGCTGCGGTAATTTCATCTGCCTTAAGCTGATAAAACCTTTGGATCTTATCCCAGGCCCAGGTCCACTCGTTCATGTAATAATCCTGATGAAGCTTTTGAAAGATGTGATTGATATCCTTCAATTTAGTAATCTCTCCTGCTTCAATTTTGTTCAGCAGATCGTCGATCTCCGATTTGGGAGCAATCAAACCCGAGATGTCGACCCACTCTCCCAGTCCCGGTCGGTCGTCGGGCTTAAGTTGTTTCCTGATCTCTTCGTCGTTCCTGAAACGGGTGCCTTCCAACCTCTTGATGATGGAGTTTCCCAGGAACTTGTGAATGATGATCTCATAAAGCTGAAGGCCTTTACATAGTGCCGAGTTGGTGATTATACAACTCTGGTATGTGTATAATTCGGAGGTTTCACCGGCGGTGGCCTGAAGATTTCTCAATATCTCCATGCCTGCGAACACCTTCTGAATTGTATAGGGGCTGAGCAGATTGAAATTGATGCAATCGAGCCTGTTGGGATCTTTACGCCGGTCTCTCTCCGGCCATTTTTTTGCATCGCGTATGGTACCCACGCTGCGCAGGTTAACTCCCGGTGCAATATAGGTGCCATTGTCCTTTTCAATAAGATACGAAAATGGCAGGTCAGACGTGTCTGCATGTTGTGAGTGTCGTCCCAGAATCAGGGAGAAAGCACCCACCTTGGCCGGCCATAACACGTAAGAATTACTGGTTGTCTTGGCACCACGTTCAATGATTCCCTGATGGATGGGGCCGAGCTTATACATATGATTGCTTTGGTTGGATCCCGACCCGGCATTCATGAATGAGAACATACCGGCGATAAGCAGGGTGGACTTATGATGCGTCACCGTGTAAGGACCGGCAAAGAGGGCGCAAGCCTCCCCGTTCTCACCATGACAGTTACTGAAAAAGAGGGAGTCGGAGGCTGAGTACCCATGATCTATATGACAGGCCTGACCCACGAAACAGCGGGTGATGAAAGAGCCGCCGTCGATCGTGGAACCGGAGGAGACAATAAAATCTTCAGCAATCACGTTACGGCCAATATAAACAGGATCGTACATATTGCTGTTGATGCTCCCGTTTTTTAATTTCATGGCACCTGTGATTTTACAATATTCGCCAATGCGTACATTCTTGATGTATCCCACATTTACGATCTTACAATTTGGACCAATGGTGCCTCTGTCCGATGCATGCTTGTCACAGTAAAAGTCGATGATGGCCTTCATGCGCTCAATCAGGCCCGGCCGGTGACGATAAAGGGAGTAGATATAGGCAAAGTGTGCCGACAGCTTGTCGTTGATATGTACTTCACGCCCGCCTGTTTCATTCAGTACGTTTACCTGCACCCCGTTACCAAAAGTGGTCATGCCATCAACCAGGATCACATCTACATTCTGGATAAAACAATTGTCACCGATTGTGTAGTTGGCAATATAGTTCTGTACATTCTCAATGACAACATTGTCTCCTATGCTGCAATTGTGGATGACGGCATTATTGATCCCGGCATGTTTCTGCAGACCACCGGCAAGCTCAAACCGGGCTTTAAAAATACCAAGACTTACCCGTCCCGAGAATTGTGAGTTTTTTACATAACGTGGATCGAACCCATTTTTTACGATCACCTGTTTCCAGTCGGAGCAGCTGCATCCGTTCTTCTCAAGGTGATCTGTTTCATCTTGTGTTAAATTCCTGTATTGCTGCATACGTAATAAATTTTATATAATCCTTCCTGCGCTCGCCGTTATTTACCCGTTTACGGAATTTGCTTCAAGAAAAAAACGAGGTTCCGGAAGGAAGCCTCGTTTTGTTACATTATTTCTGCTCACTGAGAGCAGCATAGATAAGCCCTTCCAGTTCTTCGGCCAGTTCCGGATTGTCCCTGACTGCGATCTTGGCAGCATCGCGTCCCTGTCCCAGCCTGGTGTCGTTATAACTGTACCACGATCCGCTTTTTTTGATAATATTCAATTCCGATCCTATGTCTATGATCTCCCCAGTACGGGAGATGCCCTCGCCAAACATGATGTCGAACTCGGCCTTGCGGAATGGCGGAGCAACTTTATTTTTTACAACCCTCACGCGGGTAGGTTTCCCGATCTGTTCTTCCCCCTCCTTGATGGGTGAACCGTTACCCCGGATGTCGAGGCGTACGGAGGCGTAAAATTTTAATGCGTTTCCGCCGGTGGTGGTTTCCGGATTGCCGAACATGACGCCGATCTTTTCACGCAGCTGATTGATAAAGATGCAGGTTGTATTGGTTTTGCTGATGGCCGAAGTGAGTTTCCTGAGTGCCTGAGACATCAAGCGTGCCTGAAGCCCTACATTGGAGTCGCCCATATCTCCTTCAATCTCTTTTTTCGGGGTGAGGGCTGCCACCGAGTCAATGACGATGATATCCACGGCCGAAGAACGAATCAGCTGCTCTGCAATTTCCAAGGCTTCTTCGCCGCTACTGGGCTGTGAGATGAGGAGCTCATCAGTATTGACACCCAGCTTGCCGGCATAAAAACGGTCAAAGGCATGCTCGGCATCAATAAATGCAGCGATACCTCCTGCTTTCTGAGCCTCGGCGATGGCATGGATGGCGAGGGTGGTTTTACCCGACGATTCGGGACCGTAGATCTCTATGACACGTCCGCGGGGATAACCTCCCACACCCAGTGCCACATTCAGACCGATAGAGCCGGAAGAGATGACCGGTATTTCTTCGACCTTCTCGTCTCCCATTTTCATGATAGACCCTTTCCCGTAAGTTTTTTCAATCTTGTCCATCGCCGCGCGCAGCGCCTTCAGCTTCTCACTGTTCTTGTTCTCTTTTTCTTCTTCCATAATGTACAGTTTCTTCCTTTTTTGTCGTTACACAAATAATCTTTTCCTGAAGATCATATTCAGGAAATCATCATTGAATTCCCAAGATCTGTTCGGCATGGTTTCCAGTGTCCACCCCTTTTCCCTTGATGACGTGACGGATGATACCATGTTCATCTGCCAGAAAAGTGGTACGCACAGTTCCCATGAATTTTTTACCCATCATCGACTTTTCCTGCCATACCCCGAAAGCTTCTACCAGTTTTTTATTGGTATCTGCAATCAGTGGAAAGGGCAAATTGTATTTATCTATGAACTTCTGATGCGATTTCATACTGTCAATGCTGACGCCCACAATTTCGTATCCCGCATTACGCAGGTCGGTATATCCATCACGCAGGCTGCATGCCTGCGCAGTACAACCTGGCGTCTGATCCCTTGGGTAGAAATAGAGAGCCAGCTTTTTGCCTGTGTAATCGCTTGCTTTTACCGCGCAACCATTCTGGTCGGTTCCCAGGTCTTCGGGTATTTTATCTCCAATTTGTAGTGCCATTGATTCTTATATGTTGAATGTTAATAGGTCAAAGATAGTAAAAAACCAAAAATTCCGATGATGTTTCATCATATTAATTTAAACATCCCACCGGGGAGTGAGGCCACTACATTTTTCATTTCCAGTTCCAACAATGTCATAAACAGGTCAGTCACCGGCATATTGAGCTCGATGGCGAGGGTATTTACCTGCATGGCTCCGGAGTGAAGGAGTGTCTGGTAAACTTTCTCTTCATTATCAGACAATTCCACAAACAGCTCCTGCTGTTTCGGATATTCCTTTTTCTTTTCCTCCATCCACCCCATGTGTCCCATAAGATCATCCACGCCCTGTATAAGTAATGCCTTGTTGTCTGATATCAGTCGGTTACAGCCCGAAGACATCTTGTCATGAATACGTCCCGGCAGTGCAAAAACTTCCCGAAAGTAGGAGTTGGCTATGTCGGCAGTGGTGAGCGACCCTCCTTTTTCGGCCGACTCTACCACCACCACCGCATCCGACATGCCGGCCACAATGCGGTTCCGTTTCACAAAATTATGACGGTCGGGATTGGTGCCACTGGGGAACTCGGTGAGCAGTGCCCCATGCTGCAACATCTCAATTGCCGTCTGCCTGTGCATGGACGGATATATTCTGTCAAGCCCGTGCCCCAGCACGGCAACTGTAGATAATCCGTTTTGCAGCGCTGCGCGATGGGCGTGAATGTCGATGCCGTAAGCCAGGCCGCTGACAATCTGTATTCCGGGGAGACGGCCAGCCAGATCCCGGATAAACCCGCGGCAGAAATCCTGACCATACCGGGTCTCATTGCGCGTGCCCACAACGGCAATTACTTTTTTACGGTTAAAGTCGATATGTCCCTTCGCATAGAGCAGTATCGGTGCGTCCAGGCATTGGGAGAGGCGCTGTGGGTATTCGGTATCGGTGTAAAACAGTATCCGAAGGTTATTCTTCTTTACAAATTCAACTTCTTTCTCTGCCTGACGCAGCACATCGGGATTGCGAATCTCCTGAATCAGACGCCGGGTAATACGGGGTATGGATTCCAATTTGCGTGCATCTTCCCTGAAAATAGCTTCTTCATCACCAACTATCTCCATCAGATTGCGGGCGTGCATCACTCCCACGCCTTTTATCTGCGTAAGGGCTATCCGGTATAAAGATTTGTCGGCCATTCGTTTAATTTTTAGCGGTCAGCTATCAACTATGAGCTATCAGTTATAGCAGGAAATAGTCAGTGGATGTACTCTTTGAATGCTTCGTCAAACACATCCGGGTCCGATAGTTTGCCATTTACCAGATTGACCACTTCTATCTTTGCCCTTGCGCAGACTATTTTATCCGGTAACCGGATTATTTCCTGATGAAAGACATATTTTACATTCACTCTTTCAATGCGGGTGATGGTACATTTAAAGGTATCCATTCCTATCAGGGGTACTTTGTACCGTATCTCCACCTTTGCTACCACCGCATCGACGCCTTGCAGATGGAGTTGGTGAAAGTTCAATCCTGCCTTCTCCAGAAACTCATGGCGTGTTACCTCGAAGTAGTGCTGATAATTGGCATTGTTCACATGGCCCTGAGTGTCGCACTCATAGTCGCGTACCTTCAGTATATGTTCAAAAACCGGTTCACCCACGTCAGTTGCTTTTTTTTCTTTTTACCCATTCCCTCGCGTTGACAAACGCCTCCATCCAGGGAGTCACCTCATGTTTGCGGTAGGCAAACGGATAGTATGCATTTTGCCAGGGGAAGATGGTACGCTCCAGGTGAGGCATCATGGCCAGGTGACGGCCGTTGGCCGAACATACGGCTGCAGTGGCATAATCAGATCCGTTGGGGTTGCCGGGATAGGTATCGTATACATATCTGGCGGCAATATTGTACATGGATGCTTCTTCCGGCAACACGAAGCGCCCCTCGCCATGGGCAACCCAGATACCTGTTTTCGTGCCTTCAAGCGATCCAAACATCACGGAATTATTCTTTGGGATTTCTACACTTACGAAGGTCGATTCAAACTTGTGCGACAGGTTGTGTGCCATCCGGGGATGCTTGTCACCCATTTCCGGAAATATAAATCCCAGCTCCATCAGCAGCTGACAGCCATTGCATATGCCCAGACTCAGTGTATCTTCACGTGCAAAAAAGTTTTCGAGCGCCTTTTTTGCCTTTTCATTGTAACGGAAGCCACCGGCCCATCCCTTGGCAGAACCCAGTACATCGGAGTTGGAGAAACCTCCGCAGAAGACGGCAAACTGCACATCTTCCAGGGTTTCACGGCCCGAGGTGAGGTCGGTCATATGAACATCCCTCACATCAAAGCCTGCGAGATAAAGCGAATAGGCCATCTCCCGCTCACCATTGGTACCTTTCTCGCGGATGATGGCAGCGGTAAGTCCAGAACGTTCTTTGCGGTCCGGGTTTAGTGCCAGGTCTTCCATCCTGCCGGTAAAGGAAGGTTTGATGTCGAACTGAAGCGGTTGTTTTTTGTAGTTTGTGTAGCGCTCAGTGGCGCGCACTTCACCGCTCTGCTTCCTGTCGAGCAGGTAGGAAGTCTTGTACCACACGTCGCGCAGATGGTCAATATCAAACTCCTGCCTGAATTCATCCCTGGCAATGATCAGATTGCGCTCTTCAATGGGGCGTGCCACGATGGCAAATCCCACACCATAATCGTCAAGTATTTTTTCTACCAGGCGGTGATGCTTTACCTGAATGAGTACGCCGGGGTTTTCAGAAAAGAGAACCTTAATCAGGTCCGCATGCCTGATCTTGTCGAGGTGTGCTTCCAGCCCTCCGCGGGGATTGGCAAAACACATCTCCAGCATGGCGGTGATCATACCACCGGCAGAGATGTCGTGCCCGGCGAGGATCAGGCCACGACTGGTGAGTTCCTGTATGGCGGCAAATGCATTCTTGAAATACTCGGTATCTGTTACGGTGGGCGCTTCATCTCCAACTTTGCTCATGGTTTGAGCAAATGCCGATCCCCCCAGCTTGAATGTATCGAAGGAGAAATCGATATAGTAGAGATAAGTTCCCTTGATATAAGCCAGTACAGGTGAAACGATCCTGCGGATATTCTTTACCTCGGCAGCTGCTGAAATGATGACCGTGCCGGGAGAGAAAATCTTGTCGTCTCCATATTTTTGTGTCATTGAAAGAGAATCCTTGCCGGTAGGGATGTTGATGCCCAGTTCACCGGCAAATTCCGAACAGGCTTCCACCGCCTTGTACAAGCGGGCATCTTCGCCAGGGTTGCGGCAGGGCCACATCCAGTTGGCACTGAGAGAGACTCCCTGCAGCCCATGGGTGAGCGGCGCAAATACAATGTTTGTCAGTGCTTCTGCCACGGCCATCACCGATCCGGCAGCCGGGTCGATCATCGCTACCTGGGGTGCATGGCCCAGTGAAGTAGCCATGCCGGCATACCCTTTGTAATCGAGTGCGATGGCGCCGCAATCGCTCAGTGGCAACTGTATTTCTCCCTGGCACTGTTGTCTGGCAATCTTGCCGGTCACCGAACGGTCCACCTTGTTGGTGAGCCAGTCTTTGCAGGCCACGGCTTCCAGTTTCAGTACGTTTTCGATATATGTCCCCAACTGTTCCGGGTTGTACGCAGGCGCTCCGTATGTCTCTTCCATGGTGCTGTCTTCCATGATGGTCACGGGCGGTTTTCCGAAGAAATCATCCAGTTCCATGTCGATGGGATTGACACCGCCCGGCTCGCGGAAAGTGAATCGCATGTCGTCGGTCGTTTCACCCACCACATACATGGGAGCCCGTTCACGAGAAGCGATCCGTTCAATGCGTTCGATATCCTTCTGTTCTATCAGGAGACCCATGCGTTCCTGGCTCTCGTTACCAATGATCTCCTTTGAAGAGAGGGTCTTGTCGCCCACCGGAAGTTTGTCAATGTCAATGACTCCCCCGGTTTTTTCGACCAGCTCGGAGAGGCAGTTCAGATGGCCGCCGGCACCATGGTCATGAATGGAGACGATGGGATTCTCTTCCGACTCGGCAAGCGAACGGATCACATTGGCCACACGTTTTTGCATCTCGGGGTTGGCCCTCTGCACCGCATTCAGCTCGATACCGGAGGAATATTCTCCCGTATTGACCGAGGATACAGCGCCGCCACCCATGCCGATGCGGTAGTTGTCGCCTCCCAGCACCACCACCTTCTCACCACTGCGGGGATCACCTTTCCGGGCATCACGCTTGTTGGCGTAGCCTACGCCACCGGCAAGCATGATTACCTTGTCGTAACCAAACTTTTTGTAGTTCTCGGCATGTTCGAAGGTAAGCACGGAACCGCAGATGAGTGGCTGTCCGAATTTGTTGCCAAAGTCGGAGGCTCCGTTTGATGCCTTGATCAGGATCTGCTCCGGCGTCTGGTAAAGCCATTTGCGCGGAGGAAGCGTCTGCTCCCATTCGCGGCCTTCTTCCAGACGGGGGTAGGAGGTCATGTAGATGGCGGTCCCGGCTACGGGTAACGACCCCTTGCCACCGGCAAGCCGGTCGCGGATTTCTCCTCCCGTGCCGGTGGAGGCCCCGTTAAAAGGTTCCACCGTGGTGGGGAAGTTATGGGTTTCGGCTTTGAGTGAGAGCACGCTCTCTATCTCTGTAGTCTGAAAAAAATCGGGCTTGTCGCCGCTTGCAGGGGCAAATTGTTCAATTTCCGGGCCCTGTACAAAAGCCACATTATCCTTATAAGCAGAGATGAGGTTGTTGGGGTTGATCTGAGACGTGCGTTTAATGAGCTGAAACAAGGAGAGTTCTTTCTCCTCTCCGTCAATTATAAATTTTCCGTTGAATATCTTGTGCCGGCAGTGCTCCGAGTTTACCTGCGAGAATCCGAATACCTCGCTGTCGGTCAGCTTACGCCCCATTTTGCGGCTCACGCCGTTCAGATATTCGATCTCATCCTCACTCAGTGCGAGTCCCTCTGTACTGTTGTATGCTGCGATGTCATCAATATAAAGGATCTTTTCCGGTTGTTTGTCGATGATGAAAAGTGTTTGGCCAAGGCTTTCATATTTTCGCTGCAGCATCGGGTCAAAATCGAAGGGAGTATCTTCCGTCACAGGCGTATATTCCTCTATGCGGGTGATGCCTTCAATACCCATGTTCTGGGTGATCTCTACGGCACAGGTACTCCAGGGAGTGATCATTTCCCTGCGCGGGCCGATGTACGGTGCGGGGATTGTCTCCGCATCGAGCGGCGTTGCGTTCCCGAAAAGCCAGTTCAGTTTTTCGATTGTTTCAGAAAAAAAAGCCGATGCTGATTCTACGGCGATCACGCTTTGAGAGGGGGTACGGAAAAATGAAATCATATCTCTTCTATTTGAATACACAAAAGTACATGAAAATCGAGGCATTTCCAAGCAGGTGAAATGAAAACTAAAACTCATTTTGTCCGTTTTCAGATTGGGCGTATCTTTGCGGCCGAATTAACATCGCTTCATTGCCGAAACTGCACGATTTATGCTTGAAACCATCGCCAAAGGTTTTCTTATCGGATTCCTGGTCTCATCGCCCATGGGGCCAATTAACATACTTGTTATCCAGCGCACGCTCAACCGGGGACGGTGGCACGGCTTTGTCACCGGATTGGGAGCTGTGCTGTCGGACTTTATGTATGCCACAGTCACGTTGATTGGGTTGAGTTTTGTGTCAGACTTCCTGAAGGAAAATGAGAGCGGGCTGCAGGTGCTGGGAAGTGTCATCCTGATCTTATTCGGAATCGGTGTGTTTCGTACCAATCCCCTGAAAGGGTGGAAACCCGACAGGGTGGTGGGTGAAACACGGTATCTGAAAGATTTTATTTCAGCATTTCTTCTCACCAGTTCCAATGTAGCGATTATCCTGGTGCTTGTGGGGCTTTATGCACGATTTCCATTGAACCCTTTGACCGACGGCCCCGTTTCGCTTATTGCCGGGTCGATTTCATTTCTTGCAGCGGCGGTGTTGTGGTGGTTTTTGCTGACTACTCTTGTGTCGCGACTGCAGAGGCATTTCAGCCGGCGTGGTTTAATTCTGCTTAACAGAACCATTGGGACCTTGCTTGTAATATTGGGAACAGGAGGTGTCCTGCTCTCTGTTTTCCCGAATCTGCAGCCTTTGTAACCACGCTTATCTTATTCCTGCCTTCCGATTTCTATTACTTCAAGGTCTCTGATATCTCCCTCATCCAGAACAAAACGGAGAAGCGTACGCACACGGTGAAAGCCGTACTTTCCTGCAGCACCCGGGTTCATATGGAGGCAACCCAGTTTCTTATCGTACATCACCTTCAGGATGTGGGAGTGGCCTGAAATAAAAAGTTTAGGAGGACGGGCAAGCAGCTGTGCACGGATGGAAGGGTCATAGCGACCCGGGTAGCCGCCGATATGTGTCATCAGTACCTCTACGTTTTCGAGGGTGAATCGCTGCGTTTGTGGATAGGCACTGCGGGTTTTGTAGTCGTCGATATTACCATAGACGGCACGAAAAGATCCCAGTGCTGCAAAACGACCGGCAAGCTCCAGCGAGCCGATGTCGCCGGCATGCCATATTTCGTCGCAGGACGATAAATAGGTTTCAAACTTCTCGTCCCAGTACCCGTGCGTGTCGGACAGTAACCCGATTTTTTTCATCTTTCCTGTTCTGTTCACGGCAAAGATAATTTATTTTAGGGAAACAAACCTCCTCAATTCTTCGTCCGGATTGACAATATCTCCCGGCGCCATAAACTCGAAACCCCAAAAGATTTTTTATTCGAACAAACTTTGTATTTTTGGAGTTTAAAGAGTTTCTAAACCGCTGTCAATGGAAAATAACCAATATTCTTATTTCAAACGTGATATCAGCTGGCTCTCTTTTAACTACCGGGTACTTCTGGAGGCGAAAGACGAGCGGCTACCCATCTATGAGCGAATCAAGTTCCTCTCTATTTATTCTTCCAATCTGGAGGAGTTCTACAAGATTCGTGTGTCGGGTTACCACAGTTCTCTGTTGGAAAATATCAAGCGGGACGAATCGATTGAGGAGGCCATGCGGACCATTGTACAGATCAACAGTGAAGTGACAGCCCAGGAGAAAGAGTACTATGCGATATTCAACAACATGATACTGCCTGAACTTAAGAGAAACAGTATTGTGTTGTACCAGACAGATAAAGTGGAACCTTTTCATCGAGCCTATGTGGAAAAATATTTCAATGAAGAGGTGTTCCCTTATCTGCAACCTATGGTCATTATGAAAGATGATATCCATTCTTTTATTCAGGATGGACGGATCTATCAGGTGATCAGTCTGCTGCAAAGAAGGAAAAAAAAGGAGACAGAAGGTTTGAAATACACCTATGCCATCATGAAAATTCCCTTCACCAAAATTCCCCGCTTCATTGAGCTGCCTTCCTACGGAGGCAATTATTACATCATGTTTATCGACGATGTGATAAAGGCGAACATGCAGAGTGTATTTCCCGGATACGAGATCGTGGACTGCTTCAGCATCAAGATATCGCGCGATGCCGACTTCTCGCTGGAGGATGAGGACCAGAAGGATATTGCCGAAAAAATTCTTCGCAAGGTGCGTAAGCGTAAGATTGGCGCGGTAACGAGGTTCCAGTATGACAAGGATATGCCCGATTATTTTCTGCGTTATCTATGCGAAGCATACGAAATCGAGGAGGAGGAGCTATTGCCTTCGGGGCGTTATCTGAATCTGTCGGATCTGTCGAACCTTCCTAACCCTGTGGGAGATTCGTTAAAACAGAAGCTGCCGCAGCCTTTGCGTGTGCCGGAACTGGAGTCGAACACCTCTATCCTGCGTGTGTTGCGAAAGCAGGATGTGCTGTTGCATTTTCCGTACCAGTCGTTCGATTACCTGTTGCGTTTTCTGATGCAGGCAGCGTTCGACCCCAAGGTAATCGAAATAAAGGTAACCCAATACCGGGTAGCAGAAAACTCAGCCGTGATCAACAGCCTCATCAGTGCCGCCAAAAATGGTAAGAAGGTAACTGTGTTTGTTGAGCTGAAGGCCCGCTTCGATGAGGAGAACAACTACCTCTCCTCCGAACTGATGCAGCAGGCCGGGGTAAAGATCATCTACAGCCTTCCGGGGCTTAAGGTGCACGCCAAGCTGGCTTACGTGCGCAAGCGCAGTAATGATCCCGATGACCCTCTCAAAGGTTATGCTTACCTGGGTACGGGCAACTTCAACGAGAAAACGGCCCGCATCTATTCGGACAAGGGCCTGCTCACTTCGAACAAGGAGATCATCAAGGATATCGACGAAGTGTTTCGTGTGTTGGAAGGGAAACCCTACACGCACGATTTCAGGCATCTGCTGGTGACTCAGTTTAATATGCTACCCTACATTCATCAACTGATTGAACGTGAGATTGAAAGTGTAAAGAACGGCGGATTGGGATATATCATTTTGAAAATGAACAGCCTGGAAGACAAAGGGATGATCAATGCACTTTACCGGGCCAGCGAGGCGGGAGTGAAGATCGACCTGATCATCCGGGGAATCTGCTGTCTGATACCCAATCAGCCTTTCAGTAAAAATATCACGGTAACCCGCATTGTAGATGCCTATCTGGAACATGCGCGGGTGTGGTACTTCTTTCATGATGGAGAAGAAAAAGTATACCTTACTTCTGCCGACTGGATGGAACGCAACCTGCACCGCCGTATCGAGGTGGCCTTTCCTGTCTACTCGGAAAAACTGAAACGGCAGATCGTGGATATCCTGAAAATCCAGCTGGAAGATAACCAGAGCGCCGTATGGGTGGATGAACATCTGGATAATGTGTTTAAAAGGGACACGACCTCACCTGATGAAGCACCTGTCCGGGCGCAGCAGGCAATTTACGACTACCTGAAAAAGTCTACCGGGTTGTATTGAAACAGATACTTTATGGATTTGAATCGTCCCGGGAGCAAGTGAACACCATCTTATGACTGTTATAAGCGCCCAGAATACCGACGTGGTTTGTCATGTTTGAATGCACCTGCGTGGCCTCCACGATTGGAATTCCATTGTTACTGATAGCCTTGTTGGCTGAAATAACGTAGAGGTACAAATCTTTTGACATTTGCGCCACTTCAATTTCATACTCAATAGTTTGGTCGGGATCCGTCTGCACCGGCTCATGAAAAATAAAGTTGAGCCCCAACTCCTTCCCGTTCACAAACAGATCGGTAAAGATATTTTTAATATTACGGTTGCCGTCATCTTCCTCCCATAGAATTCCGGATACGGCATCCCCTCCTCCCACAACCTGTTTGTTGTCGAGGATGTCCGATAACTTCAGGTCAAGGGGATAGCTGAACTGCAACATGCCTTGATAATAAGCGTTCCTTCTCCCTTTGATGAAATAGTAATTCTCCTGCTCCGGATTATCGGTCAAAGTCAATTTTATATTCAACTCAATTAGTTTCTCACCTGTGTTCCCATCCGGATAAGAGTTCTCCTTAACCGTTTCGGTAACACTCTTCACGCTGAGATTGACATTTTCCGGCATCATCGTCTTTGCTCCTAACTTCTCAAATCCGGGCGCCTCCACTTCAATCCCTATCTCATCCGACGGCTTGGGTACGTAGCTGCCTTTATACACTCCTTTTCCTTTGTGAGCAAGCTTTTCCATAACTGTGCCATTTACGTAAAGAGTAACGGCGGCATTTTCCACATCGGGTATCGGCGATACCTTCCCGAGTACGAAACGACTTTGAGAAATGTGTGCCGATACCACGGAGTCGGTATTTACCGTACTGTTTACAACCAGCATCGGATCAGTAACCTCTCCTTTAAACGCAATATCTTTTTCGCACGAGATAAATATGCCCAATGATATTGCTAAAAGAACCGCAAACGCGGAAGTATGTTTTTTCTTCATATCTTTTTAAAATTTGATGGTGTAACTTACAGAGGGAATAATTGGAAAAAGAGTAGCCTGCTTGAGTTTGTTAACCGTTTCATATTCGCCGGTTTGCGGATTTTGCCGGCTGTGTGAGTCGGCATATACGAAAAACGGATTCCACCGGTTATATACATTGTATATACTGATATTCCATGTGCGAAGGTTCCCCCGTTTGGTCACCTTGTGAAAATTCACACCCAGATCCATTCGATGGTAACTGTTGTAGCGGAAATTATTTCGCGCCGAAACGTGAGGTATCTCTACGGAGACCGGATAAGGATTGTCCAGGTTGGGATATCCGGCGCCTTTCACCTCGTGAAAGGCGAATGTGGCGGCATTTCCCGTGCTGAAGACCCATGAGCCCGACAGATCAATACGCTCGGAAAACTTATGTGTAAGCGTGAGGCTGATGTCGTGACGACGGTCATATTTCGCCGGAAAAGGTTTCCCGTTGTTGAGTTCGTTGCCCGGTTCATCGAAAATCCTATCGGATTTCGACCAGGTGTAACCCACCCATCCGGTGGTGTTTCCAAAAGAACGCTGTGCCAGTAACTCCACACCGTAGGCGGTTCCGCGTCCTGTACTCACCTTGTCTTCCCAGTTGGTCGATATGCCCATGAAAGAGGCGCCATCCTTATATTCGAGCAGGTTGCCCATGGTCTTGTAATATCCTTCCACCGAGAAATCAGCAATGCCCGCCATGGAGTAAAAGAGGCCGGCGGAATATTGGTGCGAGTTCATGGGTTTTATCCTTTTCGTTACTGGCACCCAAAGGTCGGTAGGCAGGCTCACCAGGCTGTTCGACAGCAGGTGGATGTATTGGCTCATGCCGGCATATCCTGCCTTAACTGACAGGTTGTCGGTAAGCAACAGGCGTACCCCCGCCCGCGGTTGTAACGAGGAGTAGTTCTGATTTTGAACGTGAAAAGTTGAAAAGTGCACCCCCAAGTTCACTTTCAACAGGTTGCCAATTGATACATTGTCTTCGATGTAGCTCATCGTCTCGTGTGCATATACGACGGGACTCCCAATGACCGTGTCCACCTTGTTGACTATTTCCGAATCCACAAACTTCATTGAAGTGACGTCGGGCCGGAAGGTATGGTAAGTGTAATTTGTACCAAATTTGATGTCGTGAGCACTGTTTGGTGTGTAGTCGAAATCCATTTTGGCCGTCCAGTCGCGAATACCTGAGTTATAAGTCAAATTCAGTTCGCTTTTCTCTTCCTTCGGCGGCGTTTTGCTTTTGTCTGTTTGCACGTTCTCGGCGCCCAGCCCTAACTTTGAGCGATATCGCGTAAACGATGCCGTTGTGTTCATAAACAACTTGTTGTTTACAACATGGTTCCATCGCAAGGCAGTCACCACGTTTCCCCATCCCCAGTTGAGGTTGGTGTAGTCCTTGTCTTCAAAGTCCATATTGTAGGAGACCCTGGTTCGCACTTTCGCGTAAAGAGCGTCGTCGCCCAGGTAGGCGCTCAGGTAAAGTTTGTCCCTGTCGGAAAACTTATGTGTGAATTTGGCATTCACATCGTAGAAATAGTATCCGGCGGCAGTGTTTCCGTCGCCTCCTTCCGCTTTAGCCGCGGCTTTTATCAGTGGCTGGGTCAACACGTCGATATAAGTTCTTCGGGCCGATACATTGAAAGTGGTTTTTTCCCTGATGATAGGCCCTTCGAGTTGAATTTTAGAGGAGATCAGGCCGATACTTGCCGTCCCGCGTATTTTCTTGTCGTCACCGTCTTTCATACGTACATCTACTACCGATGACAATCGTCCGCCGAATCGTGCCGGAAAGCTTCCTTTATATAATGTGACATTTTTCAATGCATCGCTATTGAAAACAGAGAAAAATCCCAGCATGTGATTCACATTGTAAAGCGGCACGCCATCCAGTAAAAGGAGGTTTTCGTCGGGACCGCCGCCGCGTACGTAAAGCCCTGCAGAGCCTTCGGTTCCCGATTGCACACCCGGCAAAAGCTGCAACGCTTTTATCAGATCGTTCTCACCCAGTAGCGTGGGGATATTTTTTATCAGATTGATGGGTACTTCCACCGCACTCATCTGCGAACCCTTCACGCCCATTTCAGACCTCATCCCCACAACGGTAACCTCATCGAGTGTATTGTTGAGCTTCAGGGCGATGTTTAAAACAGTATCTTTATCCAAGACAAAAGTTTTTTCGTCAGTCTCATACCCGATGTAAGAGTAGTTGAGCGAAACCTCGCCCTTGGGTAATGTGAGCGAGTAATATCCATAATTGTTGGCAGCCGCTCCTTTTGATGTTTTTTTGTCGATCACGGTGGCTGAGATCAATGTCTCGCCATTCGCGGCATCTGTAACATATCCGCTCACGGTGTGGTTCTGGGCGGCCAGTGTGCCGGCTGCCAAGGTGAAAAACAAGAGTAACCTCTTTCTCAGTTTGCACATACTTGGTGGTTTTTTTATAATTATGATAATTGTCATGTGGATTTACAATAAAGACTCGATATGCTCAATATCTCTACAGCGATGAGTCTTAAATAAATTTAATTCAATAGGCATCCATGTTATTTGGTCTAAGCAAGGGTTATTTGTAGATAAGACCAACAAAAAAACCCGTGCCGTAATACCGGACACGGGTTTTAAAAAAGTTATTTCAAAGCAATTATTCTTCTACTGCGACTTCCTGGAACAGGTTGCTGCGCTTATTCGCGTTCAGTTTGTCGAAGTCGTCGCGTGAACCTACCACGAGCTTGTCGAACTCCCGCTGGCCGGTGCCGGCAGGTATAAGGTGTCCGCAGATTACGTTCTCTTTCAAACCTTCCAGGGTGTCGGTCTTTCCGTTAATGGCAGCATCGTTCAGCACCTTGGTCGTTTCCTGGAACGAGGCGGCAGACATGAAGCTGGTAGTTTGAAGTGCTGCACGGGTGATTCCCTGCAATACCTGGTTGGCAGTTGCCGGGATGGCATCACGTGCTTCCACCGTTTTCATGTCGCGTCGTTTCAGAGAACTGTTCTCGTCGCGCAACTTGCGTACGGTGACAATCTGACCGGGCTCAAAGATCTGTGAGTCACCGGCGTCCATGATCACTTTTTTGCCCCAGATGCGGTCGTTCTCTTCCATCATCTCGTGCTTGTCGACCAGCTGTTGCTCAAGGAAACGGGTGTCACCCGGATCTACCACCTCCACCTTGCGCATCATCTGACGAACAATCACCTCAAAGTGCTTGTCGTTGATCTTCACACCCTGCAGACGATACACATCCTGTACTTCATTTACAATGTATTCCTGTACGGCGGTCGGTCCCATGATCGCCAGAATATCGGATGGCGTGGTGGCGCCGTCGGAGAGATGCATTCCGGCACGGATGTAATCGTTCTCCTGTACCAGTATCTGCTTGGATAACGGAACCATATACTTCTTGGTCTCTCCTGTTTTGGAGGTGACGGATATTTCCTGGTTCCCCCGTTTAATCTTGCCATACGATACTTCTCCGTCGATCTCGGCAACCACGGCCGGGTTGGACGGATTACGCGCTTCAAACAGCTCGGTCACACGCGGAAGACCTCCCGTGATGTCACCAGCTTTACCTACGGCACGCGGAATCTTCACCAGCGTATCTCCTGCTTTTATCTCATCGTTCTCGTTTTTCACAATGTGCGAGCCCAGTGGAAGCGTATATGTACGCAGGATATCGTCGTCCTCATTTACAATGTGTGCCGAGGGGGCTTTGGTCTTATCACGCGATTCGATGATTACCTTTTCCTTCAAGCCGGTCTGTTCGTCCGATTCAACCTTGTAGGTCATGTTTTCAGTGAAGTTCTCGAAACGGATTTTTCCGGTTGCTTCAGAAACAATTACAGCATTGAATGGATCCCATTCGCAGATGAGGTCGCCCTTCTGCACCTTGTCTCCGTCATTAAAATAGAGCTTGGATCCGTAGGGGATATTGTGTGATACCAGCACGATTTTCGTGTTGAGGTCGATGATACGCATCTCCACAAGACGACTCACGACAACCTTATAGGGTTTGCCTTCGGTATCGGTTGTTTCTACATAACGCAGCTCGTCAAACTCCACAATACCATCGTATTTGGTGACGATGCTGTTTTCTGTGGCGATGTTGGAGGCGATACCTCCCACGTGGAACGTACGTAGTGTAAGCTGTGTCCCCGGTTCCCCGATGGATTGTGCGGCAATTACGCCCACGGCTTCACCCTTTTGTACCATTCGCCCTGTGGCCAGGTTCCTGCCATAACATTTCGCACATACACCGTGATGCGATTCGCAGGTAAGTACCGAGCGGATCTCCACACGTTCTATGGGAGACTCGTCTATCTTTTTCGCGATGTCTTCGGTGATTTCCTCTCCGGAGTTCACGAGAATTTCACCCGTACTGGGGTGCTGTACGTCGTGCACCGAAACACGGCCCAGGATACGCTCGTAAAGTGAGGCGATCACCTCGTCGTTGTTCCTGATGGCTGTAGCCACAAGCCCGCGCAATGTGCCGCAGTCTTCTTCGTTGATGATGACGTCTTGCGAGACATCAACCAGACGACGGGTCAGGTATCCGGCATCGGCTGTTTTCAGGGCCGTATCGGCAAGACCCTTACGGGCACCATGGGTAGAGATGAAGTACTCAAGCACCGATAGTCCCTCCTTGAAGTTCGCGAGAATGGGGTTCTCAATAATCTGAGCCCCTTCGGCACCGCTCTTTTGCGGCTTGGCCATCAGTCCGCGCATACCCGAAAGCTGACGGATCTGTTCGCGTGAACCACGGGCGCCGGAGTCGAGCATCATGTATACCGAGTTGAATCCCTGATCATCTTCCGACAGCTGCTTCATAAGGATATTCGATAACTTGGAGTTGATGTGTGTCCAGGTGTCAATGATCTGGTTATAACGCTCGTTATAGGTGATGAACCCCATGTTATAATTTTCCATGATCTGTTCCACTTCGGCATATCCTTCCTGGATGAGAGTGTCTTTCTCTTCCGGAATGATTACATCTTCAAGGTTGAACGAGAGCCCTCCCTTGAAGGCCATGGTGTAACCCAGATCCTTGATGTCGTCGAGATATTGTGCCGTGCGGGCTACACCACAGGTCTTGATCACCTTGCCAATGATGTCGCGAAGCGACTTCTTGGAGAGAAGTTCGTTGATGTAACCTACCTCCTTGGGGATGGCCTCGTTGGTAATCACGCGGCCGACAGTGGTTTCGTGCATCTTGCGGACCGGATTTCCTTCCTCGTCGATGTCGTCCACAATTACTTTCACCAGGGCATGAATGTCTACAGCTCCTTCGTTATAAGCGATGATGGCTTCTTCTTCACCGTAGAATGTCATTCCTTCGCCTTTTGCTCCGGGACGGATTTTTGTGATGTAATACAACCCGAGTACCATGTCCTGCGAGGGAACGGTGATTGGGGCACCATTGGCAGGGTTGAGAATGTTATGCGAGGCAAGCATCAGCAGCTGTGCTTCCAGAATGGCTTCATTGCCCAACGGAAGGTGTACGGCCATCTGGTCCCCGTCGAAGTCGGCGTTGAACGCCGTACATGCCAACGGGTGCAACTGAATGGCCTTCCCTTCAATCAGCTTGGGCTGGAATGCCTGGATACCCAGACGGTGCAGGGTAGGGGCACGGTTCAACAGTACCGGGTGGCCTTTCATCACGTACTCCAGGATATCATATACTACCGGTTCTTTCCGGTCCACAATCTTCTTGGCCGATTTTACCGTCTTCACGATGCCTCTTTCAATCAGCTTGCGAATGATAAACGGTTTATAGAGTTCGGCGGCCATATCCTTGGGAAGACCGCATTCGTGCATCTTCAGCTCGGGACCGACCACGATCACGGAACGTGCCGAGTAGTCCACACGCTTACCAAGCAGGTTCTGGCGGAAGCGTCCCTGCTTTCCTTTCAAACTGTCGGAAAGTGACTTCAACGGACGGTTCGACTCGGTTTTAATGGCACTCGACTTGCGCGAGTTGTCGAACAGGGAGTCTACGGCCTCTTGCAACATGCGCTTCTCGTTGCGCAGGATCACATCGGGGGCCTTGATGTCGATCAGTCGTTTCAACCGGTTGTTGCGGATGATCACACGACGATAGAGGTCGTTCAGGTCGGAAGTGGCAAAACGACCACCATCCAGGGGTACCAACGGTCGCAAATCAGGCGGGATCACGGGGATCACTTTCATGATCATCCACTCCGGCTTGTTGATACTCTTTGATCCGCGGAAAGCCTCCACAACCTGTAACTGCTTCAACGCTTCATTCTTGCGCTGCTGCGATGTATCGGTGCTGGCACGGTGACGCAGCTGGTTGGCCAGCTTGTCGAGATTGAGTCTCTCGAGCAGGTCGAGGATGGCCTCGGCACCCATCTTCGCGATAAACTTATTTGGATCACTGTCCTCAAGCATCTGGTTTTCCTTGGGTAATGTCTCCAGCAGATCCAGATATTCTTCTTCGGTGAGCAGATCTTTTTCGGCCACCTTTTCTTCGAGTACCCCGGCCTGAATGACCACGTAACGTTCGTAGTAAATGATGGTGTCGAGCTTCTTGGTGGGAATACCCAGCAGATAACCTATTTTATTGGGTAACGACCTGAAATACCAGATATGGGCTACGGGGACAACCAGATGAATGTGTCCGGTACGTTCGCGGCGTACCTTTTTCTCGGTCACTTCCACACCACAACGGTCGCAAACAATACCCTTGTAGCGAATACGTTTGTATTTTCCGCAATGACATTCGTAGTCTTTAACGGGCCCGAAAATACGCTCGCAGAACAAACCGTCACGCTCAGGCTTATAGGTACGGTAGTTGATTGTTTCGGGTTTCAATACTTCACCGAAAGAGTTTTCCAGAATTTGTTCCGGCGATGCCAGCCCAATTGTAATTTTTGAAAAGCTACTCTTTATTTTGTTGTCTTTTCTAAATGCCATATATATAATCTGTATAAAGAGTTGTTATATTTAATGTGCTAATATACCAATGAGTAAACTGATTTGAAGATTCGACGACTGATTAATTATACATATATTAGTAAATCTACATCTGCGAATCTGCTAATTGTTTATGCATTAGTCGAGGCTGATATTAAGTCCCAATCCTTTCAGTTCGTGAAGCAGTACATTCAACGATTCAGGTATTCCTGCCGGTGGCATGGCTTCCCCTTTCACGATGGATTCGTATGCCTTGGAGCGGCCTACCACGTCGTCGGACTTTACGGTGAGGATTTCCTGCAGGATATGGGCCGCACCGAATGCTTCGAGTGCCCATACCTCCATTTCTCCGAATCGCTGTCCTCCGAACTGTGCCTTACCACCCAGCGGCTGTTGCGTGATGAGTGAGTAGGGCCCGATAGAACGTGCATGCATCTTGTCTTCCACCATGTGGCCGAGCTTGAGCATATAGATAATACCCACCGTGGCCGGCTGGTCGAAACGTTCGCCTGTACCCCCGTCGTAGAGGTATGACTTACCGTAGGCCGGTACGTTGGCCTTATCTGTCCATACAGTCAGATCATCCAGCGAGGCGCCATCGAAGATGGGTGTGGCAAATTTTACGCCGAGTTCTTTTCCAGCCCATCCCAGGACGGTTTCAAAGATTTGTCCCAGGTTCATACGCGAAGGTACGCCCAGCGGGTTCAGAACGATGTCGACGGGTGTACCGTCGGCAAGGAAGGGCATGTCTTCCTGACGCACAATGCGTGAAACAATACCCTTGTTTCCATGGCGGCCCGCCATCTTATCGCCCACCTGTATCTTACGTTTCTTGGCCACATATACCTTTGCGATCTGCATGATGCCCGAAGGAAGCTCGTCGCCGATGGTGAAGTCGAAACGTTTGCGTTTCAATTCGGCATCCAGTTCTTTGTAACGGCGCAGGTAATTGATTACCGTGGCACGAATGAGTTCGTTCTTGTGGATATCTGTGGTCCATTTGTTTAACTGGACGGCTTGGAAATCGATGTCGCTGAGCACCTTTTGTGTGAACTTCGCTCCCTTGGGAACGATGTCCATATTGGTGTAGTCCTTTACACCTGCCGATGTTTTACCATCGGTAAGTATCAGGAGCTTATCGATCAGTACTTTTCTCAGTTCATCCATTTTGAGTTCATACTCTTCGTCCAGTTTGGGGAGAAGCGCCTTACTCGAAAGCTTTGTCTTCCCTTTCTTGGATGCCTTCGAGAAGAGGTTGGTATGTACGACAACTCCTTTGAGTGAGGGTGACGCTTTCAGGGAAGCATCCTTCACGTCACCTGCTTTATCACCGAAGATGGCACGCAGCAGTTTTTCTTCGGGCGAAGGATCCGATTCCCCCTTGGGGGTGATCTTGCCAATGAGGATGTCACCCGGCTTGATGCGGGCTCCTACGCGCACGATCCCTTTTTCGTCGAGGTCTTTGGTCGCTTCTTCGCTGACGTTGGGAATGTCTGAGGTCAGTTCTTCCAGACCGCGTTTGGTTTCACGCACTTCCAGCGAGAACTCTTCCATGTGCACGGAGGTGAACACATCATCACTCACCATCCTCTCGTTTAGTACGATGGCATCTTCGAAGTTATAACCCTTCCAGGGCATGAATGCCACTTTCAGGTTCTTACCCAATGCCAGCTCTCCATCCTGGGTGGCGTATCCTTCGGTAAGGATTTCACCGGCTTTCACCTTCTGGCCAACCTTGCATATGGGGCGCAGGTCAATTGTGGTGTTTTGGTTGGTTTTACGGAATTTAGGAATGAGATAAGTCTTTACTGCATCATCGAAGCTGGTAAATTCCTCCTCTTCCGACCTGTTGTATTTGATCTTGATTGTGGTAGCATCCACATAGGTAATCTCCCCGTTGCCCTCAGCCATGATCTGTGAGCGGGAGTCCTTTATCAGTTGTCCTTCAATGCCGGTACCTACAATCGGAGATTCCGTCCTTATCAGTGGCACAGCCTGGCGCATCATGTTGGATCCCATCAGGGCACGGTTGGCGTCGTCATGTTCCAGGAAGGGGATCAGTGAGGCGGCTATGGACGCAATCTGCATGGGCGACACGTCCATGAGCTCCACTTCTTCCGGGGCAATCACCGGATAGTCGGCATCCTGACGTGCCTTCACACGTGGATTTATAAAGTGTCCCTTCTCATCGAGCGGGGCATTGCCCTGTGCAATGAGTTTATTTTCTTCCTCCTCTGCAGCAAGGTATATGACTTCGTCGTTCTTGATATTCACAATGCCATTCTCCGCCTTGCGGTAAGGAGTCTCAATGAATCCCAGGTCGTTGATCTTTGCGTAGACACACAGCGAGGAGATTAGTCCGATATTGGGACCTTCGGGTGTTTCAATAGGACAAAGACGACCGTAGTGCGTAAAGTGTACGTCACGCACCTCAAAGCCGGCACGCTCACGCGAAAGACCACCAGGACCGAGGGCCGACAGACGGCGCTTGTGAGTAATCTCGGCCAGGGGGTTTGTCTGGTCCATGAACTGCGAAAGCGCATTCGTACCAAAGAAGGTGTTGATCACCGAGGAGATGGTTTTCGCATTGATCAGGTCGATGGGGGTGAACACCTCGTTGTCACGTACGTTCATCCGTTCACGAATAATACGCGCCATGCGGTTCAGTCCCACGCCAAACTGGGTATATAATTGTTCTCCTACCGTGCGTACACGTCTGTTGCTGAGGTGGTCGATATCGTCGACCACCGCTTTGGAGTTGATCAGCTCAATAAGGTACTTGATGATCTCAATGATATCTTCCTTGGTCAGTACCCGTACATCGACATCGATGTTGAGATTGAGCTTTTTGTTGATTCTGTAACGTCCCACATCCCCCAGGTCGTATCTCTTTTCGGAGAAGAAAAGGTTGTTTATCACCTCGCGCGCACTCGAGTCGTCTGCCGGTTCGGCGCTGCGCAGCTGGCGGTAGATATGACGGATAGCATCTATCTCCGAGTTGCTCGGGTCCTTCTGCAGGGTGTTGTATATGATGGAGTAGTCAGAAGTATTGGCCGTCTCCTTGTGAAGCAGGATGGATGAAACACCCGATTCGAGAATGTCGTCCATGTGTTCTGCTTCGAGGATGGTCTCCCGTTCGATGATCACTTCATTTCTTTCTATGGAAGTTACCTCACCGGTGTCCTCGTCCACGAAATCTTCCATCCATGATTTCAGTACACGGGCAGCCAGCTTGCGTCCGGTCACCTTCTTGAGGTTGCTTTTGTTCACTTTCACCTCTTCTGCAAGGTCAAAGATTTCGAGAATATCCTTGTCGCTCTCGAAGCCAATAGCCCGCAACAGCGTGGTCACAGGTAATTTCTTTTTACGGTCGATGTAAGCATACATCACACTGTTGATGTCGGTTGCGAACTCAATCCATGATCCTTTAAAAGGGATGATACGGGCTGAATAAAGAACGGTGCCGTTGGCATGCAGGCTCTGTCCGAAAAAGACACCGGGAGAGCGGTGCAGCTGTGACACAATTACACGCTCGGCTCCATTGATCACAAATGTTCCCTTTTCGGTCATATAGGGAATGGTACCCAGGTATACATCCTGAATGACAGGTGTAAAGTCTTCGTGGTCGGGGTCTGTGCAGTAGAGGTATAGCTTCGCCTTGAGCGGGACGCTGTAAGTAAGTCCTCTGTCTACACATTCCTCAATGCTATAACGGGGAGGATCTACATAATAATCCAAAAATTCAAGGACGAAATTATTACGGGTATCCGCAATGGGGAAGTTCTCCGTAAAAACCTTGTACAATCCTTCATTTTTTCTACTTTCGGGGGGGGCGTCAAGCTGAATGAAATCCTGAAACGATTTTAACTGTACTTCCAGAAAATCTGGAAAATCGAGCGGATTATTAATCGACGCAAAGTTTATTCTTTGGTTGGCGTTATTTGAAGACATGGAAATGAGTTTTGGAACCTAATATATATTGACACAAAAGGTTAAGAATCTTCCGGAAGAAGATTCCTAACCATATTAACCTAATTTAGGGTAATGTTATTTAAGTTCAACTTCTGCTCCAGCCTCTTCAAGTTGTTTTTTCAAAGCATCTGCTTCGTCTTTTGTTACACCTTTTTTCAATTCGCTGGGAGCTCCGTCCACTAAATCTTTGGCTTCCTTCAAGCCGAGTCCTGTAAGTTCTTTCACTGCCTTTACTACAGCCAGTTTGGCTGCACCGGCACTCTTCAGGATCACGTCGAAAGCGGTTTGCTCTTCAACTGCAGCTTCAGCAGCTGCAGGTCCGGCGGCCACTGCCACTGCTGCTGCAGCCGGCTCAATACCATATTCCGTTTTTAAAATTTCAGCCAGTTCGTTAACTTCTTTCACTGTCAAGTTAACTAATTCCTCAGCAAATTTTTTTAAGTCTGCCATTTTTGTATTTGTTTAAATTGATTACTAATTCTGTTTGTTGTATACACATTAATTTTGAAATCTTCTACATTCTCTCGCAACGGCATAAAGCAAGTAAACTTGCCTTCTGCTCGTTTTGCTTAATGAGAATGTTCTTTCTCCGACAACGTCTTCAATACTCCATGGAGGATTGTTCCGCCGGATTGGAGAGCCGAAATCACATTCTTTGCAGGTGACTGCAACAGTGCGATTACATCTCCAATAAGCTCTGTCTTGCTCTTGATGTTCACGAGGTCCTGCAGCGCCTTGGGGCCGATGAAGAAACTCTCCTGCACATAAGCACCTTTGAAAGAGGGCACTTTGTCTGCTTTGAACTTATCAATGAGTTTGGCAGGAGCATTCGCCACGTTGGAGAACATGATGGCCGTGTTCCCTTTTAATATGGGATACAACTCTTCATAGTTCTTGTCGAGTGACTCGAATGCTTTTTGCAACAAGGTATTTTTTACCACTACCAACTTGATATCCTGCTTGGAGCATTCTCTTCGTAAATTGCTCGTCTTCACCGCATTCATTGTGGCGAGATCGGCAAGGTAGAAATTTTCATACTCCTGAAGATTCGTTGCTATCTGTTCTATAATCAGTTGTTTATCTTCCTTCTTCATAGATCTTTTTTGTTAATTGGATTCTTCTGCCGATTTGGGGTCCACTTTGATGCCGGGACTCATCGTGCTGGAAAGGAAAATACTCCTGATATAGGTACCTTTTGCCGCTGTCGGTTTTAATTTGATCAACGTTTGAATAAATTCTTTTGCGTTGTCTCGAATCTGTTCGGGCGTAAAAGATACTTTTCCAATAGAGGTGTGAATAATACCGGTCTTGTCTACTTTAAAGTCGATCTTTCCCTGCTTTACTTCCCGCACAGCTTTGGCTACGTCGGGCGTAACAGTGCCGCTCTTTGGGTTCGGCATCAGTCCGCGGGGTCCTAAAATACGGCCCAGTGCACCTATCTTACCCATGATCTGCGGTTGTGTGATGATCACATCCACATCGGTCCAGCCTCCTTTAATTTTTTCGATATATTCATCGAGTCCTACATAGTCTGCGCCCGCTTCTTTTGCGTCGGCCTCAGCCTCTGGAGAACATAATACAAGAACTCTTACTTGTTTTCCTGTGCCGTGGGGCAGAGACACAACGCCTCTGACCATCTGGTTGGCTTTTCGCGGATCTACGCCGAGGCGTACATCGATATCCACTGAGGCATCGAACTTGGTGGTGGTTACATCCTTCACCAATGCAGATGCTTCTTTCAGCGTATAGGCTTTCCCTACTTCAATCTTGCTTAAAGCCAACTTTTGATTTTTTGTCAGTTTACTCATTTCTCAATTGAAGTTTAATTATTAGTAATTTCAGGGAAGTCCCCTTTCACTGTGATACCCATGCTCCGAGCCGTTCCGGCTACCATTTTCATTGCTGATTCAAGTGTGAAGCAGTTCAAATCGGTCATCTTTTCTTCGGCAATGGTTTTTACCTGTTCCCAGGTAACTTCCGCCACTTTCTTGCGATTGGGTTCTGCCGAGCCGCCTTTTTGTTTACTGACTTCCAATAACTGAATTGCAACCGGTGGTGTTTTAACAATAAAATCAAAAGACTTGTCGGTATAGTAAGTGATTACCACAGGCAACACTTTACCGGCTTTATCCTGAGTTCTGGCATTGAATTGCTTGCAAAACTCCATGATGTTGATCCCTTTGGAACCCAATGCAGGTCCTACCGGGGGAGACGGGTTTGCAGCTCCTCCTTTGATTTGTAATTTTAGTTGTCCGGCAACTTCTTTAGCCATTTTCTTGATTTTAATTAATTACGGTTTTCGAAACACATTGAAGAACTTACAGAATCTGCGTAACCAAATTACTGACTACTCCTTCTCTACTTGCATATAGCTCAGCTCCAGGAGTTGTTTTCTCCCGAAGATTTTGACCATCACTTTGAGCTTCTTTCTCTCGTCGTTCACTTCCTCCACTACGCCTGAAAAGCTGCTGAAGGGGCCGCTAATCACCTTCACATTTTCACCTACGTAGTATTTCATATCCATTTCGTCGCCTGCTTCTTCCAACTCGTCCATCGTACCTAGGATACGCTTCACCTCCGTTTCCCGCAAGGGCTGGGGGTCGGTCGTGTTGGGCAGAAAACCTGCTACATAATTGATATTCTTAAGTTCATGAATTACCTCACCCGTGAGTTCAGCCTCAATAAGCACGTAGCCGGGAAGATAAGCGCGTTCTTTCATCACTTTCTTTCCGTTGCGTACAGTATAAGTCTTTTCTGTGGGAATGAGAACTTGAGAAATGTACTTTCCTAAATCGGTTTTTTTAATTTCTGACTCAAGATACTCTTTGACTTTACTTTCTTTTCCGCTTACGGCACGCAGAACGTACCATTTCTTTCTCTCTTCAGTCATAATCTCTCAGTTCAGAATTTTATAAAATACCGTAGAGGAGCTTCAGTACCCACTCAAAAAGAGAGTCCATCCCGAAGACAATAAGGGCAATTATAAGGGAAGCAATCAATACAATTACCGTGCTGCCGGAGAGTTCCTCTCTTGTTGGCCAGGATACTTTATAAACAAGTTCGTTATAAGCATCCTTTAAATATGCAACTACTTTTTTCATTTAATTCGGATCGTTTGTGCACGGGTCGAGAGACTCGAACTCCCGACACCTGGTTTTGGAGACCAGTGCTCTACCAACTGAGCTAGACCCGTATGAGATACCCCTCCCTGTCCCTCCCCGAAGGGAGGGGGTAGAGGGAAATCTGTTGTTTATTATGACCCCTGGTCCCCCTTAAGGGATTTGGGTTTGCTTAGTCGATCAACTCTGTGATCTGTCCTGCACCTACCGTGCGGCCACCTTCGCGGATAGCGAAACGAAGACCCACGTTGCATGCTACCGGATAGATCAGGTCTACCTCGATGGTTACGTTGTCACCGGGCATCACCATTTCCACGCCTTCCGGCAGTTTGATCTCACCGGTCACGTCGAGCGTACGGATGTAGAACTGAGGACGATAGTGGTCGTGGAACGGAGTGTGACGTCCGCCTTCTTCTTTCTTCAGGATATACACCTCAGCTTTGAATTTGGAATGAGGTTTTACTTTACCCGGGTGAGAGATTACCATACCACGCTTGATTTCGTCTTTGTCGATACCACGAAGAAGAAGACCTACGTTGTCACCAGCCTGACCTTCGTCCAGAATCTTGCGGAACATTTCCACACCGGTAACCACGGACTTTTTGCCCTCGGCACCAAGTCCGATAATCTGTACTTCTTCACCTGTTTTGATGATACCGGTTTCAATACGGCCTGTGGCTACTGTACCACGACCGGTGATTGAGAACACGTCTTCAACAGGCATAAGGAACGGTTTGTCCACATCGCGCGGAGGCAGCGGAATCCAGGTGTCCACAGCGTTCATCAGTTCCATGATTTTTTCTTCCCATTTGGGATCGCCATTCAGTCCGCCAAGAGCAGAACCCTGAATAACTGGCGTGTTGTCGCCATCGAAGTTATAGAATGAAAGAAGCTCGCGCATTTCCATTTCTACCAGTTCCAACATTTCTTCGTCATCAACCAGATCCACCTTGTTCATGAAAACAACCAGTCGAGGAACGTTTACCTGACGTGCCAAAAGAATGTGCTCACGAGTCTGGGGCATGGGACCGTCGGTAGCGGCAACTACGATGATGGCACCATCCATCTGGGCAGCACCGGTAACCATGTTCTTCACATAGTCGGCGTGACCCGGACAGTCAACGTGCGCGTAGTGACGATTTTCAGTTTCGTATTCAACGTGTGAAGTATTGATGGTAATACCTCTTTCCTTTTCTTCCGGAGCGTTGTCGATTGAGTCGAATGAACGGACTTCGGAGAATCCTCTTTTCCCTAAAACAGTCGTGATAGCAGCTGTTAAAGTCGTCTTACCGTGGTCAACGTGACCGATTGTACCGATATTTACATGCGGTTTCGTCCGGTTAAAATGTTCTTTTGCCATAAAATGTCCTATTAGTTAGTGTAAATAAAATATTGTATTTCTATTCTTGTTGGTTGTAAACAGTAAAACTCAAGACACCCGGCACACTGCCTTCATCTTGATGAAACGATGAATTACCTGTTATTGAGCCGATGGCGGGAATTGAACCCGCGACCTCTTCCTTACCAAGGAAGTGCTCTACCACTGAGCTACATAGGCAAAAAGAGCAGAAGGCGGAACTTCCTTTTGGGATTATCCAGTAAGCCTGTGCAGCTCCGTACTCTCTTTATCAGAGCGGAAGACGGGACTCAAACCCGCGACCCTCAGCTTGGAAGGCTAATGCTCTATCGACTGAGCTACTTCCGCGAAAATTGATTTGATGATTGGTTGATTAGCAGATTTTAAATCTTCGAATCAGTAAATTTGCAAATCATCGAATCGAATTTGTGGGCAGTGATGGATTCGAACCACCGAAGGCGTAAGCCAGCTGAGTTACAGTCAGCCCCATTTGGCCACTCTGGTAACTGCCCGGGTTTTTTGAGCCTCTTGTCGGATTCGAACCAACGACCCCGAGATTACAAATCACGTGCTCTGGCCAGCTGAGCTAAAGAGGCTTATATCTTGAAATTAACCGCTTCTCCCCCGGAAAGAGAGAAACGGTCGCAAAGGTAGTGATATTTTTTTTGATGCCAAAACTTTTCCTTCAATTTTTTAGCGTCTCATCGTTCCTTTTTTTCTTTGGTTTTCAGTATCTGCTTTTCGATTGCCATCGTACACAGATCAATGGCTTCTTCAAACGTGTCTGCAGTTTTGCTTGCAAATGCCTCACTGTGTCTCAGGCTTAGTTTTACCGCAGCTTCCTTGTTATTCGCCGTCTCAGGTTTCACTACTTTTAGTATGACTTCTGTCTGAATGATGTCTTCGGAAAATCGTTCCAGCTTCTTCATTTTCTTTTCTACGAACGCTTGCAGCTGGTCGGTAGCGTCAAAGTTTACAGATTGAATTGTCAGTTCCATACTATTCCTCCTTCATTTTTTTGCTCTTGGATGAGCGTTGTGATATGCTTTTTTCAACTCTTCAAACGTTACATGTGTATAGATCTCCGTGGAGGCCAGGCTGGAGTGGCCAAGCAGTTCCTTTACCGCATTTATCTCTGCCCCGTTGTTCAGCATTCCGGTCGCAAAAGAGTGGCGCAGTACGTGAGGACTCTTTTTAGAAAGGGTGGAAATGCTGCTCAAATGGCCATGAATAATACGGTATACCAGTTTCGGATACAACGGACCTCCATCTTCCTTAACAAACAAAAAAGGTGATTTGTTTGTGATTTCCCGGTTTCTTCTTTCTATGTACTGCTGCAGTTTTTCTTTTGTCTCATCGGAGAAGGGAATCAGACGTTGTTTATTACGCTTACCCATTACGCGCAGGGTGTTGCCGCTGAAATCCACATCGCTGTCCCTTAATGCAATCAGTTCTGCCCGGCGCATGCCTGTAAGGTAGAGCAGCTCAATAAGAAAACGGTCGCGATGACCAGTGAAATTATCATCATATGCCAGGGCGTCGTCGATTATTTCGCTTAACTCTTCATTGTTTACGAAAGTAGGAAGCCGTTTGGCCGTCTTGGGTCCCGATACCCGTTCCGCAGGGTTTTGTTCCACGATACCGTTTTTCTTCAGATAGCGAAAGAATGCTTTCAGCGCGCTTAGCTTCCGGTTTACGGAACGTGCTTTCATCCCTCCTTCCATTAGTCTGATTATCCAGATACGGACTATGTCGCTGTCAATTTCCTTCAGGTCAATTTCACCACATTCCGCTGCGATGAATTCCTGGAACTGTGTGAGGTCCTTTAAATAAGATATCTCCGTATGAGAGGAGTAATTCTTCTCGTAACGGAGATATTCTATGAATTTTTCTTTCCACATGCCGCCGGAGTCAGATCAATCTCTATGGTATGGCGAAGATAGGAAAAAACTTCACGAAAAAGAAAAATTAAATCGAAATTATTCGATTACGATCAGATAATTGCTGCGCTCGGCATATCCAAAGTATAATTTTGTCTCTGCGCTCGCTGATCGCAATTATTCTTCGTTTTCGTGGAGCTGCTGTACGTATACAGCGTGTTGTTTTTGTTTACGTTTTGCAACCGAAGGTTTAATAAATGCCTGGCGACTGCGCAGTTCTTTTACAACACCTGTTTTTTCATATTTACGTTTAAATTTCTTCAGGGCTCTTTCTATATTTTCACCCTCTTTTAGTTGTACTACGATCATTATTATTTGTTTTTATTGTTTTAGCTGTCAGAATTTTTGGCGATCAGCAATCAGCTGTCAGCCTACGATGTTTAAATATTGATTATTTACACAAGGATGATTTGCATCTTTGTGACGGAAATAATAGTAAATATTGTATTCTTCTCTTTTTTTCCGGGTAATCAATAACCTCCCTTCTGTTTGGGCTGCAAAGGTATAAATAAAATTATAAATATCAACGCTATAGGGATGGTTTTTTTATGCTGTAGCCTATTTTGCAGGCGCCCACTGCCTGAAATGCCAAAGATTACTGCCAGTCGTCGGTACGGAATGATGCAAGAGGAAGGTTCCCTTCTACCGTAAATATTTCCGTTGCTTCCGTATCGTTGAAGCAGTAACGCACCGCTACCGGTTTTTCCACGTTGGGGGAGAAGACAAAAATGCGGTTACCGGAAATAGCCGCTTTGGCCGGATGAAACCTTTTGTCACCGCCGGCAATCTGGAACTGAAGAAGCTCTTTCCCGTATGTGGTGAGCCCGGGATTGGAAGGGATATCCATGGTGAGCACAGCAACGCGCCCTTCCATGGTTACCGATTGAACTTCCGGGCTGCGGTAATGTATTTTATCCATGCCGTAGGTTTTTGCCAGCGCCCAGAATGCCAGACGATCGCCGGCCAGCTTCTTTTTAGGCGGATGGATACTGCCGGGACTGTAGGAATCCATCAAGACGGCCATTCCAGTGTTGGGCGTTGTCTTCATTCCCTTGGCCTGTGCTTCGCGGATGAATGCAGAATTTAATCCTCCTCCTCCATAGTTATATGGAGCAATCTGACAATAATAAAACGGAAATTCACCCACTCCCCATATTGTACGCCATTCACGCACCATCTTGTCGAACAGCTCCACATACCGTTCCGGCTCATTCCGGTTGGATTCGCCCTGGTACCAGATAGCGCCGCGAATGCCATATCCTACGACAGGATGCAACATACCATTATATAATACGGTGGGATCGCCGTTCTGTGATTTTATCTCCGCATCCGTGGCGGGTATACGGGCATCAGAAATCACACTTTTGATGGAGGAGGGAGTCATCCACGCTTCGATGCGAGAGCCGCCCCAGCTGGTGTGGATCAGGCCGACGGGAACATCCAGTGCCTGATTCAGCATGCGCCCGAAGAAATAGCCTGTTGCCGTAAAAGCCGGTGTGGTCTCCGGGCCTGCTACCTCCCATGTGCCTTCACCCTCTTCCTGAGGTGTTGACCTGGATGCCTTCTTCATGGTAAAACACCGTATGCCGGGATTCCTTGAGGTGGCAATTGCTTCCGGTCCTCCCTCGATCGGCTGGTTAGTAAACCCCTTCATCGGCATCTCCATGTTGGATTGTCCCGAGCAGACCCATACTTCTCCGATCAGAATATTTTGTAACGTAACCGATTTCCCGTCACTGATGGTGATGGTATAGGGTGTGTAGCCGGCTGCAGGCGTTTTTACCTTCAGCTTCCAGCGACCTTCTCCGTCGCTTTTTGCCGTATAACTCTTCCTGTCCCAGGAAGTGGTCACCCGCACAGGGGTGTTGGGTTTTGCCCAACCCCAGATAGCCGCATCGGTTTGTTGTTGTAAAACCATGTTGTCACTAAAGATAACAGGCAGTTTTATTTCCGCATTCAGTGAGAAGGGAGCGGAGGATAACAGGAATAAAATAAACCCAAGAGAAAGTGTTTTTGTAATCTTTTTCATCTGTTTAGTATTTTATTTTTTTGCATGATGGTCAGAGGGAACCCGTTATGATAGTGTTATTCGGATAACTCATAGGCATGTTCGTTTCATGACAGTAACTAATATCTTCACTATATATCGACAAAAATAGTGTTTTTTTTTAATAATCCTTTAATAATGATCTTTTCACCTCTTTTTGTCTTCATTTTGTTTGATGAAATGCAATCAGGAATGAAGAGAACATAGTTTATACCTTGTCTGGTCAGTCTCTTTTTGATTTGCATTCCGACCGGATTTTGTCTTTATATCCGCCTTTCTTATTCGAATCATATTAGAGTGATATTAGACCCGGACTAGGTGCTATAGAGACAAAATGCCAGAAAAACACCTCAGAGGATCCTTTCGAATGACTTGCAGAATAGGATGGAAACGTGAACTTGCCGTTCTTTTTAGCATAGCATAAAAAAAGAGAGACTGCCTCTAGGATGAGACAGTCTCTTTACTGATTATTGCTTATCGTTTATGATTGCAAATTACTTCACTTCCTCGAAATCCACATCGGTGACGTCGTCGCCCGATTTGGTGTTGTCCTGTGAGGACTGCTGACCGGCATCTGCGCCCGGCTGTGGGCCGCCCTGTGCGTTTGATGCATTGTACATATCCTGAGAAGCTGCCTGGAAAGCGCTGTTTAGCTCGTTGGTGGCGGCGTCGATACCTTCCAGGTTTTGTGCCTTGTGGGCTTCCTTCAGCTTGTTGAGTGCATCCTCGATCGGAGCCTTTTTGTCGGCCGGAATCTTGTCGCCCAGGTCTTTCAGCTGCTTTTCAGTCTGGAAGATGGTGGAGTCGGCGTGGTTCAGCTTGTCGATGCGTTCCTTCTCAAGCTTGTCGGATTCTGCATTGGCGGCGGCTTCCTCCTTCATGCGCTTGATCTCATCGTCGCTCAGGCCAGAGGATGCTTCTATACGGATCTTCTGCTCTTTTCCTGTTGCCTTGTCTTTGGCCGACACACTCAATATCCCGTTTGCGTCAATATCGAAGGTCACCTCAATTTGGGGAATACCCCGTGGAGAAGGTGGAATACCATCGAGGTTGAAGACGCCGATCTGTTTGTTGTCGCGTGCCATGGAACGTTCACCCTGCAGTACGTTGATCTGCACGGAGGGCTGGTTGTCGCTTGCAGTAGAGAATGTTTCACTCTTCTTCGTGGGAATCGTCGTGTTGGCATCGATCAGTTTGGTCATCACACCACCCAGTGTTTCGATACCGAGTGACAACGGCGTTACATCGAGCAGCAACACGTCTTTTACTTCACCAGTAAGTACGGCTCCCTGAATAGCAGCACCAATGGCCACTACTTCGTCGGGATTTACGCCCTTGTGGGGTTTCTTGCCAAAAAGCCTTTCCACCAGCCCCTGCACGGCAGGGATACGGGTAGAACCACCCACCAGAATCACTTCGTTGATATCTGAATTGGACATGCCGGCATCCTTCATGGCAGTCTGGCAAGGGACCACGCATTTTTGCAACAGGTCATCGATCAGCTGTTCGAACTTGGCACGGGTGAGTGTTTTCACCAGGTGCTTTGGAATGCCGTTCACCGGCATGATATAGGGGAGGTTTATCTCCGTGGTGGTGGCGCTGGAAAGTTCAATCTTTGCCTTCTCTGCCGCTTCTTTCAGTCGTTGCAATGCCATCGGATCCTTGCGCAGATCTATTCCCTCATCGTTCTGGAACTCTCCGGCCAGCCAGTCGATTATACGGTGGTCGAAGTCGTCTCCACCCAGGTGGGTGTCGCCATTGGTCGATTTTACCTCGAAAACGCCGTCTCCCAGCTCCAGAATTGAAATATCGAAGGTGCCCCCACCCAAGTCGAATACGGCAATCTTGGAGTCCTTGTTCTGTTTGTCAAGCCCGTAAGCCAGTGCAGCAGCCGTAGGCTCGTTGACAATGCGGCGCACGGTGAGACCGGCAATTTCGCCGGCTTCCTTGGTGGCCTGCCGCTGTGCGTCACTAAAGTATGCAGGAACAGTAATCACTGCCTCCTTTACCTCCTGACCCAGATGATCTTCAGCCGTTTTTTTCATTTTCTGCAATATGATAGCCGATATCTCCTGCGGGGAATAAAGATGTCCGTTGATATCTACACGGGGTGTATTGTTGTCGCCACGTACAACTTTATATGGTACGCGGCCGATCTCTTTCTGTACCCTGTCGAATGTCTCTCCCATAAATGTCTTGATGGAAGAAACGGTGTTGTTGGGGTTGGTGATGGCCTGCCGTTTGGCCGGGTCGCCTACTTTTCGTTCGCCACTTTCCATGAAAGCCACGACAGAAGGGGTGGTGCGTTTACCCTCGTTATTGGGGATTACCACTGGTTCGTTGCCTTCCATGACGGATACGCACGAATTGGTCGTTCCAAGGTCTATTCCGATTATTTTTCCCATAGTTTGTATGTTTAATTTTGTCTTCTGATTTTTCTTTTTACGTTATACCGGCTCATGTACGGGCCAGGATTGTTTATTACACCATTCTTTTCTCAAATGTTGTGCCAAAATTTACTATTTGATTTCAATTCTGCCAATATGTCGTGATTATTGTAATGTTACTGATGAATATCAGGAAAAAACAGCTGCCTGTTTGTAAAATGATGGATTTAATCATTACCGTTCGGGAAGATTTTCTTATCTTTGGAGTGAACATTTAAGTTTTTTTTAATTATAAACTTTATAATATATGTACAGCCGACAGGATCTTGATTTACTGCGTGAGAAAGGGATCTCACAGGCACAAATTGATGCACAGCTTCATCATTTTCATACGGGATTCCCATATTTGCCCATTGTGGCGGCAGCTTCCGTTGAGAAGGGTATCATGAATGTGACAAAAGAGGCAGAAGAGAACTATCTGAAAGCATGGGAGGATTACCTGAAAAGTGAGAAGAAAGTTACCAAATTTGTACCGGCATCGGGTGCTGCCAGTCGCATGTTCAAGGATCTCTATTCCTTTCTGGATGCGGCATATGAAGAACCGGTCACCGACTTCGAGAAGACTTTTTTCTCGGAACTCACACAATTTGCATTCTTCGGATCACTCGACGAGACCTGTAAGGATATGTTCGGAGAGGGTGCCATGGAGTTGTGTAGCAAAGGAAAGTATAAGGATATAGTCTCTGCATTGCTTTATAGTGAAGGCCTGGAT